>PVML01017190.1_pt1 | contig 404673 bp, 362 predicted proteins | sample 1853371 | NCBI WGS metagenome assembly PVML01 (sample SAMN08533508, study PRJNA380276) | Human gut metagenome, whole genome shotgun sequencing project. | isolation source: participant 1, chromium library | host: Homo sapiens | collected 2017 | reverse complement strand
AAGGTATCAGGGATAGCAAGTAATATGTAATGAACTAGGTCTTAACGAAGAGGAGAAATAGATAACTTCCAGTCTGTAGGGATGAAAATTTGAATTTGACAGAGGAAAAAGAAATGGAGTATATACAAGTAACAAAAGAGAATATTGAGAAAGAACATATTTGTTGTGCGATTTCTAACAACAAAGATATTGGAGTTTCTTCCAAAAAGGACTGGATGATGAAATGCTTCGATGATGGACTTGTTTTTCTGAAAAGCACCGAAAGAGGAAAATGCTTTATTGAATATATTCCTGCTGAAAATGCGTGGGTTCCTATCATTGCAGAAAATTATATGTATATTGATTGCTTTTGGGTGTCTGGTTCATTCAAAGGACACGGATATTCAAATGATTTATTAAAGCAATGTATTGAGGACAGTAAGGAAAAAGGAAAATCTGGACTTTGCATTCTATCCTCTGCTAAAAAGAAACCGTTTCTTTCAGACCCTAAGCATTTGACATACAAAGGATTTAGGGTTGCCGATGTATCTGATGTAGGAATAAATCTGATGTATCTTCCTTTTGACGAAAATGCAGATGTACCTCGGTTTACAGATTCAGCGAAGCATCCACATATTGATGGTATGGGATATGTTTTGTATTACACGAACCAATGCCCATTTAACGGCAAATATGTTCCAATAGTTGAACGGACAGCCACAGATAATAATATTCCATTTAAGGCAATACGCATTGAAACAAAAGAACAAGCACAGGCAGTACCAAGTCCTTGTACCTCTTATGCACTCTTTTATAATGGAGAGTTTTTGACGAATGAACAGCAAAATGATAAGAAATTTTTGAAATTAGTACAGAGCAGATAGGAAACTTTCAGTTTGATTAACTCCCTTTGAGAGAGGAATACCCTTTCTCAAAGGGCTTTTTTAATTTATCCGCATATTCGCAAACTTGGGGCAAGTACCTTTTCTTCATATAATAAAGCCAAAGGAAGGAGAGGATTTGATATGAGTAACAGCTTAGCGGCAGTACATCCGGAATTGGTTGCCGAGTGGTCGGAAAAGAATTTGCCACTGACACCGGACAGCATAACTTTCGGCTCGAATAAAAAGGTATGGTGGAAAGGTGCTTGCGGTCACGAATGGCAGACAAGCGTTAAGGCTCGTTCCAATGGAGAAAAATGCCCGATATGTTCCGGTGCAAGAGTGATTGCAGGCATTAACGATTTGGCGACATTAGAGCCGCTACTGGAAAAGCAGTGGTCGAAAAAGAATAAGATAAAACCGACAGAGGTTTCTATTGGTTCTCATAAGAAAGTGATTTGGAAGTGTAAATTAGGACACGAATGGATAGCCACTGTAAAGAGCAGAACCATCAACAAAACAGGTTGCCCGTACTGCTCCCATAACAAAGTGATTGCAGGATTTAATGACCTTGCAACTCTGTTCCCGGAAGTTGCAGACGAATGGTCTGATAAGAATGAAAATAAGCCTACCGAAGTTATGGCGTTTGCAAACAGCAAGGCTTGGTGGAAGTGCAGAACCTGCGGTTATGAATGGAATACGCTTATCTCTACACGCTCAGGCGGCAGTAAATGTCCTTGTTGCAGTGGATATATATTTATAAAAGGCAAGAATGACCTAAAAAGTACACACCCACAGATAGCCAAAGAATGGTCAGAGAAAAACTATCCTCTGCAACCGGATGAAGTCAATGCAAAATGTATGGTGGCATTGCAAGAGATGCGGTAGCTAGTGGAAGTCGGTTATCAATGCTCGTGTGAAAGGAACGGTCCGCCCTGTTTGTGCAGAGCGGGAGGTACTTGCCGGATACAATGATTTGGCTACGACGGATAAGCAGCTTTTGACAGAATGGGATTATAAATTAAATAAGTTGAAGCTGACGGAAGTTTCAAGAAATTCAGCAAAGAGAGCATGGTGGCAATGTAGATATGGTCATTCTTGGAGTATGAAGATAAACGAGTGTACTGTTCTCGGAAAAGGGTGCAGAATATGTGAGCAGGAGTATGTGTCCGAAGGGTATAAGGTTGTTTGTAAGATTAAAGAAGTTGAAAACAATACAAGAGTAATCTTATGTGATTTGTTAAATAAAAGAAAACTATGAAAAATGCAGGTGTTGAAAAATAATAAATTGTTGTATTATGATGTTGATAATAAAATATGGAGGTGTATCATGAAAGCACATAAATATTGGTCAATCGGAGCAATAGTTACAATGGTTGGAACTTTTTATACAGGATATAAAGGGTTAAAAGCAGCACACAAATACTTTGCATTTGGCTCTCTGATATGCATGATTATGGCAGTCTATTCTGGTCATAAAATGATTTCTGGCAATAAGAGGACAAGAAAACAGATGGAATTGAAAGAAGTGGAGGAATAAAATATGTTAGAAGTAGGAAAAAAAGCACCGGACTTTGAATTGCCGGATCAGAATGGAGAAATGCATAAATTAAGCGATTATGCAGGAAAAAAAGTAATCTTATATTTTTATCCAAAGGATAACACGGCAGGCTGTACAAAGCAGGCATGTGGCTTTTCTGAGCGTTATCCACAGTTTACTGAGAAGGGAGCTGTTATTCTCGGAGTAAGCAAGGACTCTGTAGCGTCTCACAAGAGATTTGAAGAAAAATACGGACTGGCATTTACGCTATTAGCAGATCCGGAGCGTAAAGTTATTGAAGCATATGATGTCTGGAAAGAAAAGAAAAACTATGGAAAAGTCTCTATGGGCGTGGTAAGAACCACATATCTTATTGACGAGCAGGGAATCATTATAAAGGCAAATGATAAAGTCAAGGCGGCAGATGATCCTGAAAATATGCTTAAGGAATTGGCATAATGAAGATTATTTTATCACCTGCAAAAAAGATGATTGTAGATACCGATAACTTAGCACCGGTTGAATTGCCTGTTTTTATTGATAAGACAGTAGAAGTATTAAACTGGATGAAAAGCAAATCAAAAGAAGAACTGAAAGCTATCTGGAAATGTAATGACAAGATTGCAGAGCAGAACTTTAACAGATTGGAAAATATGAATCTTTATAACAGGCTTACTCCGGCTGTTTTAGCATATGAAGGGATTGCATTTCAATATATGGCACCATCTGTGTTTGAAATCCAGCAGTTTGAGTATTTGCAAAATCATTTAAGAATCCTGTCTGCGTTTTATGGCATTTTAAAACCAATGGATGGTGTGACTCCTTATCGTCTTGAAATGCAGGCAAAGGTTGGAATTGGAGATGCAAAAAATCTGTATGAGTACTGGGGAGAATTGTTATACAGCTCAGTAATCGATGACAGTAGGATTATCATTAATCTTGCATCAAAAGAATACTCAAAATGTATAGAAAAGTATCTGACACCACAGGACAGATATATTACGATTGTATTTTGTGAGTTATCCGGAGATAAATTGGTAACAAAAGGTACCTATGCCAAGATGGCTCGTGGTGAAATGGTCAGATTCATAGCGGAAAATAATATTGAAAATCCGGTGGAGATTCAGAAATTTGACAGACTCGGATATTCGTTTAGGTCTGATTTATCTTCAGATTCAGAATATGTATTTGAACGCAAAATAAAATAGTTATTCAGGAAAAAGATGCTCAGTTTGAAAAATTTTATAATAATGAGAATTATTACTATTTTTATTGACAACAGGATAATAGTGGTATACAATCCTTATTAAGAACTAATCCTAATAAGGAGAACAAATGACAAGTAGGAGAAATACCATTCAAAAAGATCTTGTAAGAAATACCGTATACGAAATGAGAAGACACGTTACGGCAAATGAAGTGTATGAATTTATAAAAGAAGCATATCCAACAATTGGAAAAGGAACTGTATATAGAAATCTTGATATATTGGTAGAGGAAGGTGCATTAAGAAAGGTTGAAGTTCCGGATGGACCGAACCGATTTGATTTTACATTGAAAAATCATTACCATGTAAGATGTATAAAGTGCGGTGAAGTTTTTGATGTGGATATGGATCAAATACCGGATTTGATGGAAAGAATTCATAACACTCATGGAATTGAATTTGTGGATTATGATATTTCATTTAAAGGCATTTGCCCGAAATGCAGGGAGAAGGTAAAGGAGGAACAGCATGGATAGGAAAGCAATGTATAAGTTGAGTTATGGACTGTTTATATTGACCGCTAAAGAAGCAGCAAAAGATAACGGATGCATCATTAATACAGCCATTCAGGCAGCTTCGGAACCGAACCAGTTAAGTATCTGTGTAAATAAGGCAAATTATACGCATGATATGATTCAAAGAACCGGAAAATTTACTGTATCAGTCTTAAGTCAGAAGGCACAATTTGAATTGTTCAAACATTTTGGATTCCAATCAGGAAGAGATACCAATAAGTTTGAAGCATTTGAGCAGTGTGCCAGGGGCACAAATGGTATTTATTATATTACAGAAGGTACAAATGCATACATTTCTGTGACGGTTACTAAAACAGAGGACTTGGGTTCACATACGATGTTTATCGGTGAGATAACCGATATGGAAGTTTTAAGCAATGTTCCTTCAGTAACATATGATTATTATCAGAATAATATTAAGCCTAAGCCACAGGAGGTTGGAAAAACAGAGGACAGTCAGACAATATGGCGTTGCAGAATTTGCGGATACGAATATGTAGGCGAGGAATTACCAGATGACTTTATATGTCCTTTGTGCAAGCACCCGGCATCAGATTTTGAAAAAGTAGTAAAGAAAACGGAGGTAAAAGAGATGGTAGCAAACAAATATGCAGGAACACAGACAGAGAAGAATTTACAGGAGGCATTTGCGGGAGAGTCTCAGGCAAGAAATAAGTATACCTATTTTGCATCTGTAGCAAAGAAGGAAGGCTACGAGCAGATGTCAGCTTTATTTTTAAAAACAGCGGACAATGAGAAAGAACATGCAAAGATGTGGTTCAAGGAATTAGCAGGAATTGGTGATACAAAGGAAAATCTGGCTGCAGCTGCGGAAGGCGAGAATTATGAGTGGACAGATATGTATGAAGGCTTTGCGAAAACAGCCGAAGAAGAAGGTTTCCCTGAACTTGCAGCCAAATTCAGAGCAGTAGGAGAAATTGAGAAGCATCACGAGGAGAGATATCGTGCACTTCTTAAGAATATTGAAACTGCACAGGTATTTGAAAAGAGTGAAGTTAAGGTATGGGAATGCCGTAACTGCGGACATATCGTGGTAGGAACAAAGGCTCCAGAGGTATGTCCGGTATGTAATCATCCGCAGAGCTATTTTGAAGTACATGAAGAAAACTATTAAGGAGATGAGATTATTACGAAGAAGAAAGTGATTAATTCAAAAAGGCAGTAATGATAGGCTGTGGACTTCCGGTATTGCACATGATTCATAGTGTCATTAATTGTAAAAAAGATTTATCCGAGAAAAAACAAATCTTCATTGTGTTTAAGTGATAATTCTTTTGAAATGAGGCTATTGATATCTATCAGGCATTAACCGAGGACAGACCATATAAGAAAGGTTTATCGCACGAAAAAACATGTGAGATGCTCGATGACATGGTGCAGAAAGGTTTTGTTGATTCTGATATTTCCAAGAAATTTAGGGAATGTTTTGGTGGAATCTAACATTAAAAAAGAGAAAATATAGGAAATTCATGAGAAATGCATTTGCCTATTATGATTAGATCGTATAGAACAGGTTCATAAAACAAATAAAACTGAAAGTAGGATTAATTTATGTATGAAATGAAACCAGAATATTATATCGGCATAGATATGATAGACGAAGAACACAAGCAGTTATTTAAATATGCAGATGAGGCATATGAACTGCTTCATGATGAGTTTACACCGGATAAATATGATAGGATTGATATAATATTAGAAAATCTCCGAAATTATACAGTAAAACACTTTAGTGATGAAGAGCAGTATATGGAATCTATTAATTATAAGAAGATATTTACACAGAAAGTTCAACATCAGGAATTTATACATAAACTTGATGAATTTATGGAACATCACAATGATGAGGTAGAAGATCAAGATGAACAGATTATGGGGATTTTAAAATATCTCACAGAGTGGTTAGTTAATCACATTCTGTATGTCGATGGTCAAATTCCAAAAGGCTGATATAGTAAGAAAGGCTGTTATTTTTTAGAGAGTAGCAGCCTTTTTTATTTTGAATATAAAATATGACACATACACTTGACAATATGCATACATAGAGGAAACGCATCAAGTGCTTGCTAAGCGAAATTTTGTACTGGCAGTAAGAGGAGGTATCTTTGGCGATAAACCAACTGCTTACTATGACTTTGGAGAGTAGAAAGCGACAAGATAGCTGAGCATTGGGATATTGCACTTATATGTGGTTGTCTGACAATGTTTGTATATAGAAATGGTGTGTATTACATTGATTCATTGCAGGAGGCTGTTGAAGCCCAGGGGGATAATAAGGGTGATGATTCAGAACAGATATATATAAGTATTCCAGAGGATAAATGGGATGAATTTGCAAAGGATTTTTCTGTCCAGGTGTACAATAATAAGGCAGATTATAAAAGAAATAGTTTAATAATTTCAGTGTTACTGGCACTTCTTGGAGGCGGTGTTACATATTTTATAAGTGGACGGGCACTTAAACCAATTGGTGAGTTTTCTGATAAAATTGAAGAGGTGCAGTTACAGAATCTGTCTGATTCTCAGATAGAAGAAAACCAGGTTAAAGAACTGAACAGACTTAGTGTTTCGTATAATAAGATGCTTGAACGTCTATCGGAGGCATTTAAGATACAGAGGCAGTTTACTGAGAATGCGGCACACGAGCTTCGGACTCCATTATCATTAATGCAGGTTCAGCTTGATTTATATAATTCTGGCAAGCATCCAGGTAATGATGCAGATACTATACAGACGATAAAGATGGTTACTGAACAGAATGAAAGACTTAGTAAAATGGTAAAAACGCTCCTTGACATGAGCGAGCTTCAGACAGTGGGACGTGATGAGACGATTATAGTTAATGCACTTGTTGATGAGGTATTGGCGGATCTGGAGCCACTTGCACAGGAAAAGAATATAAAGCTTATTGGAAAATGTAAGGATGTAAATATGGTCGGAAGTGATATTCTTATATACAGGCTTGTATATAATCTTGTTGAGAATGCCATAAAATATAATCATTCAGGTGGACAGGTTTCAGTAGAGGCATATCAGAGGGAAAAGCAGGTTTATCTGTCAGTAAAGGATACGGGAAACGGAATTCCAGAGGAACTTAAGGAACGTGTGTTTGAACCGTTCTTTCGCGTAGATAAATCAAGAAGCCGTGAGCTTGGTGGTGTTGGTCTTGGACTTGCACTTGTTAATGAAATTGTGCGGGTACACGATGGCAGTATTGCAATCAGGCCTAATCCATCAGGAGGAACAATAATAGAAGTGGAGTTTTCAGTTAACAGAACAACAGCTTAAGCTGTCTAGACATACAGTCTATTAAATAACACATACAATAAAGTAATAATTAAAGTAGTAATTATTACTATTTTGTTGACTTATTTATGTAATTTTTATATTATATAATATAGATTTAAGGTGTTTGAGGATTGCGGGAATTAAATAGCAATTAAGCGGTCCGGTTACATCAGTAAGTGGCAAAATTTATTTTTGACATTCTCATCATTATATAGATATAATTATATAAGGTATAGATAAAGCTAGAAATAATATGCGTAAATAAAATAATATGAAATAATGTACAATAAATATAAAATTGTGTATTATTGAGGCGTTAGTATGGAGAAAGAAGAACAATCATATAGGAAAAGTAAGAATATAGTAGGAATTATCCAAAGCTGTTTAATATTGATACTGATAGTTCTTATTATATTTATTATGGTGAATATCAGCAGGCTGCAGGGTACAGCCCGCGTAATAAATTATGCAGGTATGGTACGTGGAGCTACGCAGCGTGAAGTGAAGCTGGAAATTACAGAAAACCAGAATGATGAATTAATTAAATATCTTGATGATATTCTTAATGATTTGAAATATCAGAATGGACAATACAATCTTGTAGATCTTAAAGATAAGGAATATCATGACAAGTTACAGATTCTAAGTGACTACTGGGAAGAATTAAAAAAAGAAATCAAAGCAGTAAGAGAAGCAGGCTATCAAAATACAGATATTGTTAATATGAGTGAAATATATTTTAAGATGGCAGATGAAACAGTATCCGCTGCGGAAAGCTATTCAGAAAGGATAGCTGTTAAAATCCGTACTTTAGAGCTGTTGTCAGTACTTGACATGCTATGTCTTGTGATATTGATTGTTATACAGACCTTAGCAGCCATGAAAATGTCTGTACTAAACAAGCTGTTAGAACAAAGAGCATATACAGATGCCCACACGGGATTGCCAAATAAAGATGCCTGTGAAGTGCTTCTTAACAATAAGGAAACAGTTGCAAAGCATACAGCGTGCATGATGTTTGATTTAAATAATCTTAAGATTATTAATGATACAAAGGGACATTCAAAGGGAGATCAGCTTATATTGAACTTTGCCAGGCTTTTACGCAATGTAATTCCACAAAAAGATTTTGTTGGAAGATATGGCGGAGATGAATTCATGGTAGTTATCTACAATACAAGCAAAACGGAAATTGAGGATATATTAAAGCAGCTAAGCAGGGAAAAAGACAGATTAAACAGCAGTGGTAATAATAATAATATGCCAATCGACTATGCATGTGGATGGGCAATATCAGATGCTGATAGTGAGTGTACAATACAGATGCTATTAGATAAGGCAGATTATTATATGTATGAAAACAAACAGGAATATAAAAAGTCTAAGAAATCCTGAAATAAAGATTAGAAAATGATATTTTGTACATGTCGGTATATAATTAGGTAGGATTGTGGGAGAGTGTAGCACAAAACAAACTGTAGGTATCAAGGGGCTGTTGTACCTAATAAATGAACTGCTCCCTGTCAAGTAGACAATTGAAAAAATATAAATTTTTCCTGCCAGCAGAAATTTATCTGCTGGCAGTTTTTATGCAATGTCCTGTTCGTATATTGGAATCCTCTGTCTCTGTGAAACAGTGGATGCTAACCAGGATTTCTAAGTAAAGTATTGTCTACCGTATCAAACACAAAAATGTGCTAATATGACAAAATTGAAGATAAGGATAAAGGAAAGGTAGTATTTGTAGTTGATGGAGGGGTTGTGTGTAGAATAATTTACCATTGACGAATCAGAATGACAAGAGTATAATACATTATGACAATTAAAATTGTCAAATAGACAAGCAAAATTGTCGAGCGGAGGTGCTATATGATACTGCGAAATCGTTTAAAGGAACGCAGGGCTGCATTGAATGTTAATCAGCAGGAAATGGGGCACTTATGCGGTGTATCAAGGCAGACAATCAGTTTGATTGAACGTGGCGATTATTCGCCGTCCGTTACCCTTGCCTTAACGATTGCAAAAGTGTGCGGCGTTGCGGTGGAAGAAGTTTTTTATTTACAGGAGGAAGAAGATAATGGATAAAAATGAAATTAAGGGGGCAAATCGGAAAGCTCTGCCCCAATTTATGCTCATTATGGTAATATGATTCAGTGTGTTTGCTGCGACAGGGTATAATGCAGTGCTTGGAATAGAACTGTATCGGATGAAGTTTTAGAAAACGAACTTGCAACATTAGAACGAGGAGGAAAAGGATATGGAATCAGATATAATTAAAATCAGCCATCTGAATAAAAGCTTTGGCGAAGTAAAAGCTGTAAATAATCTGAGCTTTCGTGTAAAAAAAGGAGAATTGTTTGCGTTTCTTGGAATAAACGGTGCGGGGAAAAGTACAACCATTTCTATTCTCTGTGGATTGCAGAAAAAAGATAGTGGAACGGTTCAGGTAAATGGAATAGAAACTGACAAAGCCGGTGAACAGACAAAAAGGATGATTGGTGTTGTATTTCAGGATAGTGCACTTGATAAACCGCTTACGGTGAAAGAGAACCTAATGAGCAGAGCTGCTTTGTACGGCATTACAGGAAATGCCTTTGATAAGAGATTACAGGAGCTGGTCGGGATTCTGGATTTTGACGAGTTTTTAAACAGGCCTGTGGGTAAGCTGTCGGGAGGTCAGAGAAGAAGAATTGATATTGCCCGTGCATTATTGCACAGACCGGAGATTTTGATTCTTGACGAGCCTACCACAGGGCTTGATCCACAGACAAGACAGTTAATCTGGAATGTTATTGAGAAACTTCAGAAAACAGAAAATATGACAGTATTTCTGACTACACACTATATGGAAGAGGCTGCTAATGCCGGGTATGTTGTGATTCTTGACAAAGGAAGTATTGCAGCACAAGGTACACCGTTTGAACTTAAAAATGATTATGTACAGGATATCGTGTCTGTTTATGGTGTTTCCGAAGATGAAATAAAGACATTGAACAGAGAATATAAAAAAATACGTGACGGATATCAGATAAAAGTAAGAAATACGAAAGAAGCAACGGAGCTTATTGTAGAAAATCAGGAGCTGTTTAGGGATTATGAGGTAGTAAAAGGCGGTATGGATGATGTATTTCTTGCAGTCACAGGAAAGAAGCTTGGAGGTGAACGCTGATGAGAACAGTATTGGCATTAATGAACAGGAACAGAAAACTCTTTTTTAAAGATAAAGGTATGTTGTTTACATCAATGATCACACCCGTCATTCTGATTGTTTTGTATGCTACGTTTCTTGCAAAGGTTTTCAGAGATTCTTTTACAGCAGCAATTCCGGATATGATTACGATTTCGGATAAGCTCATTAATGGAACCGTGGCAGCACAGCTGACAGCATCACTTATGGCAGTGAGCTGTATCACTGTAACATTCTGTGTGAATCTGACTATGGTGCAGGACAAGGCGAATGGAACAAGGAAGGATTTTAATGTTTCACCGGTCAGCAGGGGAAAAATCTATTTGGGATATTTTCTCTCAACAGTTGCTAATTCTTTGATGGTCAATGGACTTGCGTTTGTATTATGCCTGGGATATTTACTTAAAATGGGCTGGTATATGAATACAGCAGATGTATTATGGGTTTTATTTGATATGATAATGCTCGTCCTGTTTGGAAGTACGCTTTCAAGTATCATTAGCTTTCCATTGACAACACAGGGACAGCTTTCGGCTGTGGGTACAATTGTCAGTGCAGGTTATGGTTTTATATGTGGAGCTTATATGCCGATTTCAAATTTTGGTTCAGGTCTTCAGAAGGCACTGTCTTATTTTCCGAGTACGTATGCCACTTCATTGATTAAGAATCATATGCTTCACGGAGTATTCAGGGAGATGGAGAGAAAACATTATCCGGGTGAAATGGTTGAAGCGATAAGAGACACTCTTGATTGCAATCCGGTATTTCATGGAAATGTGGTAAGTGTAAATCAGATGATTGGCATTATGATTGGAAGTATAGCTGTATTTGGAATTATTTATTATTTGGTTATATTGCTGTCAAAGGGTGAAGGCAGACGATAGGAAATATTATCTCCGAAAGTATTGCCGGAGAGGAGTTAATTTAGTAATAAAAAATGCAGTATTTATGCGGCCGGTGGCGTTTTTAAACGTCTAATTATAACTTTGGATTGGAGGTTATCAGGAATGACAGAAAGAGAAAAAATGATAAACGGAGAGTTGTATGATTCAGCGGATAAGGAATTAGAACAATTACGTCTGAATGCACGTAAATTATCAAGAAAATATAATTTGACGGACGAAGATTGCTCAGAAGAGCAAATGCAGATATTGAGAGAATTATTGTCGGCAACAGAGGAACTTCCGTATTTACAGGCACCTGTTTATTTTGATTATGGATGTAATACGTTCTTTGGAAAATTCAGCTCTGCTAATTTTAATTTTACATGTTTAGATGTATGCGAAATACATATAGGGGATAATGTGATGATTGGTCCCAATGTCACATTGGCAACTCCTATGCATCCATTATTACCCGAAGAACGCAATATCCGAAAAAGAGAAGATGGCAGTTTTTATAATCTTGAATATGCGAAACCAATAACTATAAAAGATAATTGCTGGCTGGCATCTAATGTGGTTGTTTGCGGTGGTGTCACCATAGGAGAAGGGTGTGTAATTGGTGCAGGAAGCGTTGTGACAAGAGATATTCCACCCTATAGTCTGGCAGCTGGAAATCCATGCCGGGTTATCCGCAAAATAACTGAGAAAGATCATATGTCAGATGGAATTGAAAAATTCTAGTTTGATGGAGAAAAAATCATTTATTCATGTCCTTTGTTATATAGTTTCTGTATATTTTTGGGAAGTTTATCAGGCAGGTACTTTTTTAATGTTTGCATATTATAGATTTAAAGCAGATATGATATATTTTGTAATTATCGGAATAAGAATAATATGAAATATAAAAAAGGAGCATATATGGCAAATCAGAAGCTGGAAACGCTGTTAAATGTCAGCATGCAGGCAACGCAGGAAGACAGGGCAAAATCGCCTGATTTATCGGCAGGAGTAGATGAAGAAGCAGGTATATGGGAAATTATAGTTAAATATACACAGGATTTATCACAATTTTCAGCAAAATATCCGGGTATGGAAATATATGAATTACTGGGTGGATATGCAATTATAAAAATAAAAAAAGAATACATTGATTCATTGTCACAGGAAAAACAGATACAGTTTATAGAAAAGCCTAAAAGATTGTATTTTCAATTGAGTAATGAGAAATCAGCTGCCTGTATAACACCGGTACAGGCAGGATCTGACAATCCATACGGATTATTTGGAGAAGGAGTTATATCTGCAATTATAGATTCAGGAATAGATGTGACGAATCCTGATTTTAAAAATGAGAATGGAACAACAAGAATTATCGGTATATGGGATCAGGACAGAGATATATTTTATGACAGCAGTCAGATAGACAGATATTTGGATGGGGAAAATCCAAAAGGGATGCATGCACAAAGAGCCCCGGGATTTGATATAAGCGGACATGGAACGAATGTTGCAAGAATTGCATGTGGTAACAGAGGTGTTGCGTCAAAATCCGATATTCTTGTAGTAAAGATGGGAAATACAGACAGAACATCATTTTCTGGTACAACGCAGCTTATTAAAGGAGTTGATTTTTGTATAAAAAAAGCTGCAGATTTGGGAAAACCTGTAGCAATAAATATAAGCTATGGCAATAATTATGGTGATCACAGTGGCAGCTCAATTCAGGAAAGCTTTATTAATACAGCTTCTGCATCATGGAAATGTGCAATATGTGTCGGAAGCGGCAATGAGGGGCTTGGAGCAGGACATACATCAGGCAGGCTTCGACAGGGAGAGGAACAATACGTCCAGATAGCTGTTTCTGAATACGAGACATCACTTAATATCCAGATATGGAAAGATTATTGGGATGATTTTAATATTGAGGTTATAACTCCGGCTGGCATAAATCTGGGACGTATTAGCCGATATAATACATTGAACACGGTAAGTACCGGGACGGAAAAAGTGCTGTGTTATTATGCACAGCCGCTTCCGTTCAGCATGAGGCAGGAAATATATATAGATATTGTTCCGGTAAATAATTATATAACATCAGGCTTGTGGAGAATTAATTTCATACCGGATAAAATAAGAACCGGCTTCTTTGACATGTGGCTTCCGGCTGCAGCTTCACTGAATCCTAAGACAGGATTTACACGTCCTGATTCTTCCCTTACTTATACGGTTCCGTCAACATCATCCAATGTTATAACTGTTGGTTCATACAATGCAGCGACAAACACGCCATCTCCGTTTTCAGGAAGAGGGTATGTGACACAGTCAGAATCAGGAATTGCAGTAAAGCCGGACATAGTGGCACCTGGGGAAAATGTGCGTATAGATGAAAGGACTATAGTAAGCGGTACGTCATATGCAGTACCATTTGTCACGGGAGCATCAGCACTTCTGATGGAATGGGGAATTGTGCGTGGCAATGACCTGTTTCTTTATGGTGAAAAATTAAAGGCACATCTTATAAAGGGATCATTACCGCTTAATGGAATGAATATACCTGATGATGTTACCGGGTGGGGGAAAATGTGCATGGCACAAAGTATATAATTTTCTTGATTTTATAACAGCCATATGGGTATAATAATTCCACAATACATTCCGTAATATAAACGGTTTGTCAGATATAAAAACAAAAAACATTCAGAAAAGAGGTTTTATTATGGTTATAACACAGAATAATTTTAATTCGGAAGTTGAAAATAGTGATAAGCCTGTTCTTATTGATTTCTGGGCATCATGGTGCGGTCCATGTATGATGATGTCACCTGTAGTGGAGCAGATAGAAAAAGAACATCCTGAAATTAAGGTTGGAAAAGTTAATGTAGATGAGGAGATGGTACTCGCACAGAAATTTATGGTTGTCAGTATTCCTACACTTATTTTATTTAAAAATGGAAAACCGGAGATTACATCTGTAGGTTTCAAAGGAAAGGAAGAGCTTGAGGAAATATTCAAGCTGAAATAATTTTGATGGCACAGAAATTTTACGCAGTGCGTGCCGGAAGAAAACCTGGAATATATATGTCGTGGGAAGCATGTAAAACACAGGTTCATGGCTTTGCAGGAGCACAGTACAAAAGTTTTACGACAAGAGAGGATGCAGATGAATATATGAGTGCGGCAAAATGCAGTCATGTCAGATCTGAAGCATTTGCATTTGTTGATGGTTCATTTAATACATCGACATCAGTATATGGTTATGGCGGATTTATAGAGTATAAAGGTGAACGCTATGAACTTATGGGAAATGGAAACGATGCTGATATGGCATCAATGAGAAATGTTGCAGGAGAAGTGCTTGGAAGTATGGCGGCAGTAAAAAAGGCGATAGAGCTGGGAATCAGGTCGCTTGATATTTATTATGATTATATGGGAATCCAGATGTGGGCAACAGGTGAATGGAAGCGTAATAAAGCTGGAACTATAGCATACTACGATTATATTCAGTCAGTAAAAAATGATATAGAACTGCATTTTGTAAAAGTCAAAGGTCACTCAGGCGTAGAAGGCAATGAAGAAGCCGACAGGCTGGCAAAAAAAGCGGTGGGCATACAATAAGCAAATAACCCGGCATTTACGGAAATGAGCAGAACCCATGTTTATTCCGTAAATGCCGGGATTGTTATTATTTTTTCAGGCTGTTAATATATTTATTAGTCTCGGATACAACAACGCCATTTAATGCAATAAGTGCAATAAGGTTTGGTATAGCCATAAGACCGTTGAATATATCTGCAATTGTCCATACAGCTGAAACAGTCATAAAAGGACCTATGAAAATACATAAGATATATAACCATTTGTAGGCTTTGATAACATTTTTCTTATCTCCGATAAGATATTCAAGACAGCGTTCGCTGTAATAATTCCATCCAAGTATTGTTGTAAATGCAAAGAATACAAGACAGAGCATGAGTATGAATGAAGAGAACTGTGCCGGAAGAGGAAGTCCCATCTGGAACGCTCTTGTTGTAACAGAAACGCCTTCAAGACCGACATTCCATGAACCTGTTATAACAATTGTAAGTCCTGTCATTGTACAGATTACAAGTGTGTCAATAAAAGTACCCATCATAGAGATAAGACCCTGCTGTGCAGGTGCATCAGCAACGGCAGCGGCAGCAGCAATAGGAGCACTACCAAGACCTGCTTCGTTAGAAAAGATACCTCTGGCAACACCCATCTGCATAGCTATCATCATAGAGCCGATAGCACCACCGCCTACAGCACGCAGACCAAATGCACTCTGTACAATAGTTGCAAGAGCATTGGGAATTTCCCTGAAATTGTATACAAGGATAGCAAGTGTAACAACAAAATATGTAACAGCCATAAAAGGAACTATAACCTGTGCAACAGATGAAATTCTTTTGAGACCGCCAATGAGTACAAGAGCTGTAAATATTGTAAGAAGTATGCCGGATATAATAACAGACCATGAATATTCACGTCCAAACAGTGTTACTGCCCACTGGTTATTGGCATCAAAGAAATTATTTACAGCACTTGTTATACCGTTAATCTGTGTAAATGTACCGATACCAAGAAGACCAACGCCAACACCGAAAAATGCAAATAACTTGGCAAGCCATTTCCATTTTTTCCCCATTCCATGTTCAATATAGTAGAAAGGTCCTCCGAGAATATGTCCGTCCTTCTGGACGACACGGTATTTTACAGCAAGAAGACATTCTGAATATTTTGTTGCTGTACCTACAAGGGCGGCAATCCACATCCAGAATAAAGCACCGGGACCGCCTGCAACAAGAGCAGTTGCTACACCAACGATATTACCTGTACCTATTGTGGCTGATAAAGCTGTACAAAGTGAAGCAAAACCGGATACTTCGCCATCGCCGGATGCTTCATTTTTTACCGTATGCTTAATGGCAAGTCCAAGCTTTGTAATCTGCAGTCCTTTCAGACGGATTGTAAGAAACAAACCAACAGAAATAATAAGAATAATAAGGGGAAGTCCCCAAACGAAACTATCAATCGTTTTAAGGATTGAATTAAAGCTTTCAAACATAAATAAGTCTCTCCGTTCAAAAATGATATTTTCTTAAAACTATAACACAAAAATGTTTTACTTGCAAAAAAAAATATTAGCAGATAAAATGTATAAGGCAGAATAAAAATTAAAGAGGAGTTTTTTAAATGGAATTACAGATTTTACATTGGTTTGAAAGCCTGCACAATCCGTTTCTCAATCCAATTATGTATGGCATAACAATGCTTGGCGAGAAAGGAATATTTCTTATACTGGTAGCACTGGCAGCTCTTACGGTTTTACCTAAAAAATATAGAAAAGTAGGACTTACAATGGCATTTGCACTTATAATATCGCTTATAATGTGCAATGGAGTTATGAAAAATGCATTTGCAAGGGTCAGACCTTTCAATGTAGATACATCATTTGAGAGTTTGTATAATATTTTTGCCACAATTGATGACTGGTCATTCCCTTCAGGTCACACATCAGCAGCTTTTGCGGCAGCACTTGCCATTTTCATGTGGTATAAAAAAGAAGGTGGATTTGCTATTGTTATAGCAGCACTTATAGCAATTTCAAGACTTTACCTTACAGTACACTATCCTACAGATGTTCTTGTCAGCCTTATACTGGGAAGCATTTATGGAATTATTTCATATTACATAGTTAAGTTTATTATGAAAAAATCAGAAAAGATGCGTAAAGTATTTGATGAAGGAGCACCTTATAAAACGTTATTTCAAAAATAATTAATGACAGGTTAAACTTTTTTGCAGATGATTTCGTATATAGCTATAGACAAATAATTAAAGAAATGTCAGATTTATTTTTCTAGGAGGTATTTATCTATGGTGGGAGGAATCGGACCGGTTAATGATGAGCTTATGGAACTTTTATATAACAAAGATAATTCTTATGAGAGTGGGCATGACATGACAAAAAAGCCATGCAGGAGTGGAAATATCAGTGTCATAGACAGTGAATATGTACCATTAAAAATTAAGGGCTCAAAATTTCCGGATATAAAAGGGTTTATTAAGAAATTCCTGAAAAAATAAAATGGAGATTTATATGTTAGATGTAATAATTGATACACTTATTGACAGTGTAAAACTGCTGCCGTTTTTGTTTTTTACATATCTGGCGATGGAATATATAGAGCATAAGACGACAGCAAAAACGAAGCGGATGATAAAGAATTCCGGCAAGGCAGGTCCTTTTGCAGGTGCCATCCTTGGTGCTGTGCCTCAGTGTGGTTTCTCGGCGGCTGCGTCCAATCTATATGCCGGAAGAGTAATTACGCTTGGAACGCTGATTGCGATATATCTTTCGACATCAGATGAGATGCTGCCGGTGTTTTTATCTGAGAAAGTTCCGGCAAGCACAATACTTACAATTATTTTATGGAAAATAGTTATCGGAATGGCTGCCGGATTTATAATTGATTTTGTAATAAGAAAAGCAAAATCAAGAAATCAGGATGATATAACACAGAAAATCGGTCATGTATGTGACCATGACCATTGTCACTGTGAAAAGAGCATAGTTGCGTCTTCATTAAGGCACACTCTTGTTATATTTGGATATATCCTTATTATATCATTTATCCTTAATACGATAATACATTTTGTAGGAGAGGAAACACTTGGCAGCTTCATGCTTGACAAGCCGGTTATCGGACCGATGGTATCAGCACTTGTTGGACTTATACCGAACTGTGCATCATCTGTTGTTATAACACAGCTTTATATTGAAGGGATTATGCCTCTTGGAACTGCTATGGCAGGACTGCTTGCCGGTTCGGGTGTCGGCATACTTGTGCTTTTTAAAGAAAATACAGATATAAAAGAAAATATAAAAATACTCGGTCTTTTATATGCTCTTGGTGTAGTATCAGGAATTATAATTGAACTTGTAATAAGACTGATTTAAGATATTATCGGAATAGCGTTTTGTGCGTTATTCCGGTTTTTTATGTTTTTTTGATAAAAATTTATATATTTTTGTTGATAAATGATGCGTAAAGTGATATTATGATAACAACTTTAGAAAACACATTTTATAAAAGTTGTTTTAATAAGCCGGAGCTGAGATTCATATAATAATCCGGCGGGAATGGAGGTAAGCATGAAAATTCATAGTGTCTGTGATAAAGAATTTGCACAGTACGGAAGAGTTCTTGCAGAACTTGATACAAAAGAACTTATAAGTGCAATGGAAAAGACACCTGTGCCGGATGATGTTATATATGTTCCATCCGACAAAGAATTAGAGTCACTTAACGTGTATGATGTAATGTCAAAAGTGGTTTACGGTGATATGCCTGTTCAGATAGGATACTGTAACGGACATAACCAGAAACTTAATGCAGTGGAATATCATAGAAGTTCTGAGATAAATGTAGCTGCTACTGATATGATTTTACTTCTGGGAAAACAGCAGGATATAAAGGAAGATTATACATATGATACGGCAGATATTGAGGCGTTTCTTGTACCTGCGGGTATGGCTGTTGAAGTTTATGCGACAACGCTTCACTATGCACCATGCGGCGTGAATAATTCAGGTTTTAGGTGTACGGTAGTTCTTCCAAAGGGCACAAATTACGATGTAAAAAGACAGAAGAATACAGGTGAGGACAGACTGCTTGCAGCAACAAATAAATGGCTTATAGCACACAAAGAAGCACATATAGACGGAGCATTTGAGGGACTTATCGGGGAAAATCCAGAAGTCTGAAAGAAAATATAACAAAGAATAGGAGAATTTATCATGAACAAACCGACAGTTAAAGTGGGAATTGTAGCAGTCAGCAGAGATTGTTTCCCGGAATCACTTTCAGTAACAAGAAGACAGAATCTCGTAAATGCATATAAGGCTAAGTATAATGCAGATGAAATTTACGAATGTCCTGTATGTATCGTTGAGAGCGAGATACATATGATGCAGGCACTTGAGGATATCAAAAAAGCAGGATGTAATGCACTTTGTGTATATCTTGGAAACTTTGGCCCTGAGATTTCAGAGACTATGCTTGCACAGTATTTTGACGGTCCTAAGATGTTTGTTGCGGCAGCAGAAGAGACATCTGAGAATGGCGGACTTGTACAGGGCAGAGGCGATGCATACTGTGGTATGTTAAATGCAAGTTATAATTTAAAGCTTCGTAATGTAAAAGCATACATTCCTGAATATCCTGTAGGAACTGCAGAAGAATGTGCAGATATGATTCATGAATTCATACCTGTTGCGAAGGCAGTTTATGCACTTTCAAATCTCAAAATAATAAGCTTCGGACCTCGTCCTACTAATTTCCTTGCATGTAACGCTCCTATCAAGCAGCTTTATAATCTCGGAGTTGAAATTGAGGAAAATTCAGAACTTGACCTTTTTGAAGCATTTAATAAGCATGCGGGAGATGAAAGAATTCCTGAAGTCGTAAAGAGCATGGAAAAAGAACTCGGAACTGGTAATAAGAAGCCTGAAATTTTACCTAAGCTTGCACAGTATGAACTCACACTCCTCGACTGGGTAGAACAGCACAAAGGCTCAAGAAAGTTTGTTGCAATCGCAGGAAAATGCTGGCCGGCATTCCAGACACAGTTTGGTTTCGTCCCATGTTATGTGAATTCAAGACTTACAGCAATGGGAATTCCTGTATCATGTGAGGTTGATATTTACGGAGCGTTGAGTGAATTTATCGGTGCAGTTGTAAGTGATGACACAGTTACGCTTCTTGATATTAATAATACAGTTCCTTCAGATATTTATGAGCAGGATATTAAGGGTAAGTTCCCATATACAATCAAAGATACATTTATGGGATTCCACTGCGGAAATACAGCAGCATGCAAACTTTCATTCTGTGAGATGAGAAATCAGATGATTATGGCACGTTCACTTCCTGAAGAAGTTACAAATGGTACACTTGAGGGAGATATTATTCCTGGTGATATTACATTTTTCAGACTCCAGAGCACATCAGACGCCAAGCTTACGGCATATGTGGCACAGGGGGAGGTACTTCCTGTTGCGACACGTTCATTCGGAGCAATCGGTATATTTGCAATTCCACAGATGGGCAGATTCTACAGACACTGGCTTATCGAAAAGAATTTCCCACATCATGGTGCTGTTGCATTCGGCCATTTCGGAAAGCAGCTTTATGAAGTATTTAAGTATCTCGGAGTAGAAGAAATAGGCTTTAACCAGCCGGCAGGAATGCTTTACAAGAGTGAAAATCCATTTGCCAATTAATTCTTGATTATAGATGGGAGACGCATATGTATTATATAGGTGTTGATTTGGGAACATCTGCCGTTAAATTGATTTTAATGGACAAAGAAGGTAATGTAGTTAAGACAGTTTCAAGAGAATATCCGCTTTATTTTCCTAAGCCGGGCTGGTCAGAACAGAATCCGTCAGACTGGTATGAAAATGCGGTTGAGGGAATAAAAGAGCTTACAGACGGAGTTGATGCGGCACAAGTTGCAGGCATCAGCTTCGGCGGACAGATGCATGGGCTTGTAATTCTTGATAAGGACAATGAAGTAATAAGACCGGCGATACTCTGGAATGATGGCAGAACAACAAAAGAATGTGATTATCTTAACAATACTATAGGTAAAGATAAAATAGCAGAATATACAGCAAATATCGCATTTGCAGGATTTACAGCACCAAAGATTTTGTGGCTTAGGGAAAACGAGCCTGAAAATTTCAAAAAAATAAGCAAAATAATGCTTCCAAAAGATTATCTTGCATATAAGATGACAGGTGTGCATTGCACAGATGTTTCAGATGCTTCAGGAATGTTGCTCTTTGACGTAAAAAACAGATGCTGGTCCAAGGAAATGCTTGATATATGTGGCATAGATGAAAACTGCATGGCGAAAGTATTTGAGAGCTATGAATGTGTAGGAAATCTTACAAAAGAAGCTGCACAACGCATGGGACTTACAGAAAATGTCAAAGTGATAGCAGGTGCAGGAGACAATGCGGCGGCAGCAGTCGGAACCGGAACAGTAGGCGACGGCAAATGTAATATTTCACTCGGAACAAGTGGCACAATATTTATTTCAAGTGATAAATTCGGCGTTGATGATAATAATGCCCTTCATTCATTTGACCATGCAGACGGACATTTTCATCTTATGGGCTGTATGCTCAGTGCAGCTTCATGTAATAAATGGTGGATGGATGAAATTATAAAAACAAAAGAGTATTCAGAAGAGCAGAAACCCGTTACAGATGATATGCTTGGAAATAACAGAGTATTTTTCCTGCCATATCTTATGGGAGAGCGTTCACCACACAATAATCCGGCGGCAAGAGCAACATTTACAGGAATGACAATGGATACGGACAGAACTGATATGACACAGGCAGTTCTTGAGGGTGTTGCATTTGCAATACGTGATTCGTTTGAAGTCGCTAAAAGTCTTGGAATAAATGTGACAGAGACAAAAATCTGCGGTGGTGGAGCAAAGAGTCCGCTCTGGCGTAAGATGATAGCTAATATTCTTAATATTAAGGTATCAGTTCCTGTCACAGAGGAAGGTCCGGCACTCGGTGCTGCAATGCTTGCGGCAGTGGGAACAGGTGCTTATAAAAATGTAGAAGAAGCAGCTTCGCATATTGTAAAAATCAAAGAAACAATAGAGCCTGATAAAGAGATTGCGGCAAGATATGAGAAAAAATATCAGCAGTTTAAAAAAATTTATCCGGCACTCAAATCAGTATTTGACGAATTCGATTAATGCATATAAAATATTATCAGATTGTATTTTTAAAAGGAAAGGTGGTTCTTTATGAAGTTTTTTATTGATACTGCAAACGTAGAAGATATTAAAAAAGCAAATGACATGGGAGTTATTTGCGGAGTTACAACAAATCCTTCACTTATTGCAAAAGAGGGAAGAGATTTTAATGAAGTAATCAAAGAAATCACATCAATAGTTGACGGACCAATAAGCGGTGAAGTTAAGGCAACTACTGAAGATGCCCAGGGCATGATTGCAGAAGGCAGACAGATTGCTGCAATACATCCAAACATGGTTGTAAAGATACCTATGACAGTTGAAGGATTAAAGGCTACAAAAGTTCTTTCATCAGAGGGAATAAAAGTAAATGTGACACTTATTTTTTCAGCAAATCAGGCACTTCTTGCAGCAAGAGCAGGTGCTGCATATGTATCACCTTTCCTTGGAAGACTAGATGATATTTCACAGCCGGGTATAGAGCTTATACGTGATATTGTAGATATATTTGCCAACTATGATATTTCTACAGAAATAATATGTGCCAGCGTGAGAAATCCTATACATATTACAGATTGTGCACTTGCGGGTGCAGATATAGCAACTGTTCCATATAAGGTAATTGAGCAGATGGTTCATCATCCACTCACAGATGCAGGAATTGATAAGTTTAAAAAAGATTACGAGGCCGTATTTGGTAAATAATTATGATAACTACTTCTAAGATTACAACAACAGATGTTAAAAGATATAATAAAAACAGAATATTCCAGCTTATATATACTACAGGAAAAATTTCACGTCAGGAGATAGCGGACGTGCTTCAGCTTTCACTTCCGACAGTAAATCAGAATTTAAAGATTCTTTTTGAGAAGAACCTTCTTATATACGAGGGTAATTTTGAGTCTACAGGCGGAAGAAAAGCACAGGTTATATCAATAAACGGTGCAGCAAGATATGTTATAAGTGTCAATCTGTCGGACAAAGGAATCAAAGCAGACATACTTGATTTGAATTGTAATGTAATAGGCAATATGCGTGTTCCTGTTAAATATGAGAAAGGCAGTGCATATGGTGAGATGGTGGCTGATACTGTAACAAGGCTTGTTGAACATACAGGCATTGATAAAACGGCTATTCTTGGTGTAGGCATTACAGTTCCCGGAATATTTGACATTGAGAATTCAACTGTTGTATATGCACCAACAATGGGAATTAAAAATTATTCTCTTGAAAATATACAGAGGCTTCTCCCTTATGAGTGCCGCGGCATGAATGATGCACGTTCAGGTGCATTTGCTGAGTATTGGTTTGATAAGAAAGATATTAATCCTGAAAAGAGAGAAGGAAAGACATATCTTATGTTAAATACAGGTGTCGGAGGTTCTTATATTGACAGGGAAAATATCCGTTTTGGCAAGCATAACCGTTATGGTGAGTTTGGACATATGACACTTTATCCTGCCGGAAGACCATGTTTTTGTGGAAAAAGAGGATGCTTTGAGAGTTATGTGTCAGCAAGGTGTCTATCAACTGATTTAGGAATTACACTTGATATATTTTTTGACAAACTTGAAAATGGCAATGAAGAGTATAAAAAAATATTTGATAAATATCTTGACGATTTGACAACAGGCATTAATAACCTTTATATTATGAGTGATGGCGATGTTATTGTTGGCGGACCTGTTGCTGTATATCTTGAAAAATACAAAGATATAATAAGTAAAATGCTTATTGATAAATGTTCATTTGATATTGATGGTTCATATCTGAGCTTTGCGAAATGCACACAGCAGCAGGCTGATTCAGGTGCCGCATTAACATTCTTTTCTGATTTTATAAGTCAGATATAATATGTTTATTAATGATGAGGCTTTATATGAAAATTCATGATTTCAGGTTAAATTATTATATAAAACACTGTGCTGTCATCCTTTTGACGGCATGGTGTTTTATTTGTCTTATGGAGATGCCATTTAACATATCGTGTGGAATAAATCCTGTTAGTGATATATCATCCGTTTCCAATATCAGCATTGTCGGGCATTGTGCAATGGTTTTATCATTATTTCTGATACTTTCTGTGTTAATGATTGTTCTTGGAAAAAGGGCAGAAAATATACAGAATGTGCTTCTTTTTATATCAGTTTTTTTATATGCAGTCATAAGTTCCGGAATATATAATAATGTCTATTATGGTCTTTTTGCTGCGTCAGTAACATCAGTTATACTTATGTATTGTTTTAATAATCTGGTAAAAGAACAAGACGTGGCAGGCGGCTTAAAAGATTTAAAAAATTGGCAGTATGTGGCACTGATTTCTGTATTGATGATTTTTACGGCAGGATTTATAGGAACTTATACAGTTATAAGGTATCTGACATATTCAAGTCCTAATTTTGATTTTGGCATATTTTCTCAGATGTTTTATTATATGAAGCATACATTTACAATGAAAACAACATGTGAAAGAGATATGCTGATGTCACATATGAAAGTTCACATATCTCCAGCGTGGTTTCTTATACTTCCATTCTATGCAATATTTGAAAGCCCTGTGACAATTCAGGTTATGCAGGCTGTAATACTCGCCATCCCTGCTATACTGCTTGCAAAAATATGTTCAAATCATAATTTTTCAAAAAAAGTGACGATACTTATATGTGCAGCATACTTGTTTTTTCCTGTTATAAGTTCAGGCTGTGGTTATGATGCACACGAAAATATGTTTCTGCCGCTTGCATTATTTATGCTTATATTTGCCTTTGAGACAGATAAAACATGGCTTCTTGTCTTAGCAGTCATTTTTACGCTTGGAATAAAAGAGGACACGGCAGTGTATGTCATATTTATTTCATTATATATGATATTGGCGGACAAAAAATATAAAAAGGGAATTGTAACATTTATCGCAGCGGCACTCTATTTTATTTTGGCAGTTACATGGCTTAACAAATATGGTGATGGGACGCTTACATTCAGATATAATAATGTGATACCGGCAGGCGACGGCAATGTGTTTGGAATGATAAGAACATTTATTACAAATCCAGCATACATGATAACACAGATTATGAGTAAAGATAATATAGAATTCATAATATCAGTTGCAGGTGCACTTGCATTTGTGCCGTTTGCGGTAAAAAAGTGGCAGACACTCATACTGTTTGGACCATTTATATTGTTTAATCTTTTGCCTGATTATGCTTATGCACATAATATAGGATTCCAGTATGTATTTGGAAGCGGATGTATGCTTATATATGCGGCAATCTGCAATATGAATGAATGTGAAGATGCCGTAAAAATAAAAAAGGCATCAGTTATGGCAATATTTTCAGTTATATTTTTTGCATCGCTTTCATGGAGTAAGATTAATGTTGCAGACAAAATTGATTCATCTGAAAAGAGAGAGACATACAATATAATAAATGAGGCTCTTGATATGATACCTGATGATGCAAGTGTTGCTGCAAGCACATTTCTTGTGCCACATCTTTCAGAAAGAAAATATCTGTATGAGGTTTATTATACTGACAAAGAGACCGGCTATGTGGCAATAGATTTGCGGGGAATCGGGTCTTCGACTATTTATGCGGATGGAATAGATGTATCACAGCTTGACAGCAAAAGCAGAAAATATATTATGAGTGATGAGTATGAAACTTTATATTATAAAGAATCGTGCATAATAATTCTTAAACATAAATAAAGCGATTGTCATATTGTATAAATTTCTGTATAATAACAAATGAATTCATAGCCCCGCAATGTAAGGGACAGATAGGAGCTGAATATGAGAAATTGGGAAAAATATATTAGAAAAGTTGAACCATATGTTCCGGGTGAGCAGCCTAAGGACGTGAATGTAGTAAAGCTTAATACAAACGAGAATCCTTATCCGCCTACACCTAAGGCACTTGAAGCTGTTGCAGCATTTGATATTGACAGATTAAGACTATATCCTGACCCTGAAGCATCGGTTCTTATAGAAGCAATATCAAAAAGGTACAATATAAACAAAAATCAGATATTTGTCGGAGTTGGTTCTGATGATGTTATATCTATGTGTTTTATGACATTTTTTAATTCTGACAAGCCGGTATTATTTCCGGATATTTCATATTCTTTTTATTCAGTGTGGGCAGATGTTCATAAAGTAAAATATGAGACAGTTGCACTTGATGAGAATTTTAATATTATTCCAGAGACTTTTTATAAAGAAAACGGAGGAATAATATTCCCTAATCCTAATGCACCTACAGCTATATATATGGAACTCGATAAAGTTGAAGATATAATACGCCATAATCAGGATAGTGTAGTTATTATTGATGAGGCATATATTGACTTTGGTGGAAAGTCAGCTATAGATTTTGTCAATAAATATGACAATGTAATTGTTGTTCAGACATATTCAAAGTCACGTTCAATGGCCGGTGTGAGAATAGGATTTGCATTCGGAAGCCCTGAACTTATAAAAGCATTAAATGATGTCAAATTTTCATTTAACTCATATACAATGAATGCATATTCACTTATATGCGGTGTTGCGGCAATGGAAGATGAAGATTACTTTAATGCAGGTGTAAGCAAAATCATTAATACAAGAGAAACAGCAAAAAGTAAGCTTAAAGAGCTTGGATTTTCATTTCCTGATTCAAAGGCAAACTTCATATTTGCAAAACATGAGAGTGTGCCGGCAAAAGTGATTTTTGATAAATTAAAGCAGCGTGGAATTTATGTAAGATATTTTAATAAAGAAAAGATTGACAATTATTTAAGAATATCAATCGGCACAGATGAGCAGATGGAAAAATTATATGCTGCATTAAAAGAAATTATAAAAGAGGAAAAGTAAATATGCCTGTTTCATTTGAAAACAGAAATTTTCAGAAAGAACTTGATAAAAAGCTTGAACTCATAAAAAAAGAAGAGAAAGTCCCGACACTTCTTTTACACAGCTGTTGTGCACCGTGCAGCAGTTATGTAATAGAATATCTTTCTGATTATTTTAATATTACAGTTTTTTATTATAATCCGAATATTTCACAGGATGAGGAATACTGCAAAAGAGTGCATGAACAGCAGCGTTTTATAAAAGAATTTCCGGCAAAATATCCTGTTTCGTTTATAGAGGGTGATTATGAACCACAGAAGTTCTTTGAAAATGTACGAGGCTATGAAAAATGCCGTGAAGGTGGCGAACGATGTTTTATATGTTACCGCATGCGTCTTGAAAAGACAGCACAGCTTGCAAAACAAATGAATTTTGACTATTTTACAACGACGCTTACAATCAGTCCGTTGAAGAAAAGTGTAAAGCTTAATGAGATTGGATATGAACTTGGCAATACATATGGAGTAGAATACCTTTTGTCCGATTTTAAGAAGAAGGAAGGCTACAAACGCTCAATAGAATTATCAAAGGAGTATTCACTTTACAGACAGAATTATTGCGGATGCGTATTCTCAAAAACTGAGAATGAAAACAGTTGCAAAGAAAAAACAAGTGATATATAATTAATATAATAAAGTAATGAAAAAGTAAAAACAAGGAGGATTATTATGGCTAAGAAAAGTAAATTCGCAAAAGCAGTTGTGGCACTTGGTGCAATCGGTGTCGCATCAAAGATTGCTTATGATAAGTATAAAAATGTAAAAGATGATTTTGTTAAGGAAGAGACAGCAAGTGCTGAAGATGATGTTAAAAAGTATAATGCCATTTTTGAAAAGAAGGTTGTCGAAGTAGAAGATGAGGAGTTCATGGGCTGTGAAGTTAAGGCAGTCGGTTCAAAGGCAGTTATCGACCTTGGACTTGCGGTATTTGAAAGGGATGTATATATTAATTTTTCAAGCAATGCAAGTACAGTTACAATTATTCTTCCGGAAGGTGTTAATGTAACGTGCGACGTTGAGAAGAAGCTAAGCGGCGTACGCAATCTTGTTGAGAACAGTGACGAAGATGGTGTGCATACAGTATATATAATCGGTAAAGCAGTATGCAGTAATGTTGAAATTATTCCGGTCAATTTCTATATCGATGATGACGACTTTGAAGATATTGATGATTCAGAAGATGATTTTGAAGATGAATCTTTCGATGAGGCAGAAAATAAAGAAGATGTTCCTGCACAGGATTCAGATGAGGAAGCTGAGCAGGAAGATGAACTTGAGATTAAAGAAGTTAAAGAGGATTAAAGGCATAACGGGATTTTATGGTAAAATACAAAGATAAAATAATTGCGTATTTTGACGGTTGTCCTGACGGTGTTGTTGTGGCTGCTAATGAACTCTATGAAAAGGAATTTTCTAAGATGTCAGAGGCAGCCTTTTTTAAGGCGTTGGAGAGACTGGCAAAATCAGGAATAATACAGCGTGTTGCAAAAGGCATGTATATGAAAAGTGCCTCATCGAAAGGTGATGACGTGCTGAACCATTTTTTTGGTGAAAATAATGATAACGGAGTGTATATCGGGACACGGCTTTATAATAAATACGGTATTTCAGATGTAACATCAGATGAAATATGGCTATATTCTAACTCTATCAAAAACGAAACTTGTAATATAGACAATGTTCATGTGAAAAAAGCAGATATTGAACTTGATTATGAGAATGCCCGTGTTATTGAGGCACTTGAGATTCTTCAGAATTATTATAAAATAGAGAATATTGATAAATATAAATTCGCCCGGTTTGCGAGACAGTTTGCAATCGGATACAATGACGAAAGAACAGTTTATGTTCTTGAACATATGAAATATAAGAAAAGCACGATTGCATTTATGAAAAAAATACTTGATATGTATAAAGTGGAAAATTCACTTCAGAAATATTTAAGTTATGCATCAAGATATAAGGTTCCTCCGGTGCAAAGAATTGCAAAACATTAAATATATTTATAAATATTTTTCTTTTCTATTTACAACTTAATAAGATAATAATATAATGATTTAGAAATTTAAAAAAGCAGAGTAGAATTGTGTGCGTTAAGTGCCTGGTGAACAGGGAGTTGTCATCAGGACGAAAAGGTTTCTTGCGGTACATGATTCGCATCCCGCTGTTACATATCATGGTCATTTATTTTTATACCTCTTATGTAGAGCGAAACTACTGCAAAGGAGGTATGTTTTTTATGCAAAAATTTTTTGGAATTTTTGTGGATTCTGCAAAAGAATTCAAAAATCTGAAGTCAGTCATAATGGCTGCACTTCTTGTGGCACTTCACACTGTATTTGCAATGTTTTTGTCAATACAGGTAACTGATTCATTACGTATTTCAGTATCATTTATCGCAAATGTGGCTGCAGGCTGTCTTTTTGGACCTGTTATGGGTTTTGTCTGCGGTGGAATTGGTGATATAATCCAGTTTATATTAAAACCTACGGGACCATATTTCCCGGGCTGGACGCTGAGTGCGGCACTTGCCGGATTTATTTATGGAGCCTTTTTATATAAGAAATTTCCACAGAAAGTAAAAAAAGCAACAGATGACACAGGAAGTTTTGGTCAGCTTGAAAAGCTTTATATGACAGCAAAGATTCTTATCAGTGTCTGTGTATTTGTATTTCTTATGGCAGCACCATATGTGACAGTAAGAGATAAGGCATCAAAGGAGATTATTGTAACAGGAAGTGTATTTGATATTGTAAAACATGGATTTACAGGTCCCGGACGAAACAGTGCAATTGTTGGAATTATTCTTATAGCGGTTTCAGTGGCTATGGTAGTATTTGCTATATTTAAAATTAATGCCGTAGCTCTTATGGTAACTGTATTTGGCTGCTTTGCATCAGCATTGGCAATCTATACTGATAAAAAAACGACAACGGCAGGCTGGGGATTTTATGTGGCTGTAATCCTGATTATAATTTATATGGGAATATGTATTAAAAATATGGCAGATAAACATGCACTTGATATTGGATTTCTTGCCCGTGTAACGCTGGTGCTTACATTTGATACTATGCTTGTGAATGTTTTGATTGGAACATACTGGGTATCTGTTATGTATGGAAAAGGTTTTGCATTTTATTTTATAACCAGATTTATAAAAAACATAATCCAGTTGCCAATTAATATAATATTGACGTATTATGTACTTGGATTTATAAAGACAATCAATGACAGATTGAGATAAGGATGGTAAAAGTTATGAAAAAGATTATGATTGCTTCTGATATACACGGTTCTGCATATTATTGTGAAAAAATGCTTGAATGTTACAAAAATGAGAAAGCAGATATGCTTGTTCTTTTAGGGGACATTCTCTATCATGGCCCGAGAAATGACCTGCCGGAAGATTATGCACCTAAAAAAGTAATCGCAATGCTTAATCCGCTCAAAAATGAAATTATCTGTGTAAGAGGCAACTGTGATACAGAGGTTGACCAGATGGTTCTTGATTTTAATGTGCTTTGTGAACAGGCTCATATTTATGTCAACGACAGACATCTTGTTCTTGCACACGGACACAAGCTTGACGAGAAAAATATTCCGGCATTAAGAGACGGTGATTATCTTGTATGCGGTCATACACATATTCCTGCATGGGAAAAGAGAGGTACATATACATATGTTAATCCGGGTTCTGTATCAATTCCAAAGGAGAACAGTGAACACGGATATATAATTTTGTCAGATAAGTTCTATTGGAAAAATCTTGACGGAGAAGTTTATAAGACAGAAGAATAAAATCATAATCGTTTTATTATAATATTTTATATATATTTAATTGATTTTAATTGGGCATATGGTACAGTATTTAACATAAGAAAAATTTATAGAAAGGCTGTGCAATTTGCATAATTAGGGTTATGAATAAGTTTAAGGATAAGATGATGAGATTTATGCATGGAAGATATGGTTCAGATCAGCTTGCCAGACTGACGATGTATATTTCATTTGCATGTCTTATTGTTACAATTTTCTGGCATAATACATTTATATATTTTTTGGCACTCGTATTGCTTATATATACATATTTCAGAATGTTATCACGTAACATTTCAAGAAGATATAATGAGAATCAGATATATCTGAAGTACAGATATAAGGTGATAGCTAAGTTTAACGGATTCAAGGCAAGGATGCGTGACAGAAAGACACACAGGGTATTTAAGTGTCCGGGCTGCTCACAGAAAATCAGAGTTCCGAGAGGCAAAGGCAGGATTAGTATCAAGTGTCCTAAGTGCAGAATTGAATTTATAAAAAGAACATAAAAAAATGCCGGTTGAACATCAAAGTTCTTCCGGCATTTTCCAGTTGTCAGCCTGTTTTTCATATTCGCTGGCATTATTGTTATATGTATCGGCAAGTACATCATCGCCATGTGCAACAGCTTCTGAGGCAAGAGTGGTGTAGCATTGTGCAAGCCTTCTTAATGGAATGTCACCGCTTGTTCTTATGTCAAGAACGCTCTCTGTTTCACTGCTGGCATTGATATACCATAAGACAGCCTCAGATATGTCGTTTTTATTGAAAAAATAGTCGCCAATTTCCAGACAGATTTCAGAACATGGCGATACAGCAACATTTTTAAGTGCGATCTTAAAAAAATCATCGCTAAGATTTTTAAGACGGTACATTCTGGCAAGGACGCATGATATTGCTTCAAGACAGTCATTGTCTGTATATTCGTATATGAGTCGTCTGGTAAATATATCATAAAATTCTTCAAAGTCATCATCGCTTCCTGATATGAGCAATTCCTTGCAAAACATTCTAAGAACATAATTTTCAAGATGTGTCCCATTATCAATTGATTTTTTGAATATTGAAAAATCTCTTTTTGAATGAGATGACTGCGGCATATGCAGTATTTCAATGTCACTGTCAAATATCACGGGCTGCAGCCGCACTGTTTCGTGTATCGGTGAAATCCATGTAAATGTACGCAGACGTTTATACAGCTTCGGACGCAGTTCTTTTTTGGAATTATAGACTGTATTGTGTGAACAGTTGACATATTTCATCTGTACGATATCAATCTCCGGCAGTAGAACTGACTTTAAACGCATAAATAAATTACGATTGTAATCATCAAGAACTTCGTCGGCATCAGCAGAGAAAATGTAATCGCATGATGCTTTTGAAAATGCAAAATTTCTTGCTTCGGAAAAATCACCTGTCCATTCAAAATCATATATTTTATCGGTGTATCCGGCAGCAATATTTTTTGTGTTATCCGTTGAGCCGGTATCAACAATTATTATTTCATCAAAAAGTCCGCTGTATGAGTCAAGACAGCGTTTAAGAACGGATTCTTCATTTTTGGCTATCATACACATAGATATAGATATCATAGAAACTCCTTATTAATCAAAAATGTATCTGATATGATTATTTTGCATACGAAAAAGATTAAAGTCAATACTTTTCTTGATTTAAGTCTGCGTTGAAAGTATAATAATATAAAGGTAAAAATTATGGAAGAATATATTGAAAATGAACGCTTCAATGCGGCAAAAGAAAAGATTATAGGTAAAAAGCATAATGATAAAGGAATCGGAACACTTTCAGAAAAGACTGTTCACGGTGTGTTGAAACATTTTTTTGAACCCGATGAGGATTGCCATGAAGTGGCACTTAACGGTTATTTTGCTGATATATACAATGACAGCGGTGTTATAGAGATTCAGACAAGACAACTTAACAAGCTAAGGGAAAAGCTTGCGGTATTTCTTAATTATTATCCTGTCACAGTCGTTTATCCGATGCCGGCTAACAAATGGCTTTCGTGGATAAATCCTGAGACGGGGGAGACCGGAGGACGAAGAAAGTCGCCGAGACATTTTACAATATATGATTCTTTTTTTGAACTTTACAAGATAAAATCATACCTGAAAAACCCTAATCTGACGATAAAGCTTGTTCTTATGGATGTTGAGGAATATAAGCTTCTTAATGGCTGGGATAATTCAAAGAAAAGAGGAGCGTGGCGGTATGACAGAATTCCCGTAGGAATCCGGGAGATTGTTGTGCTTGAACAGCCTGAGGATTATATGCAGTTTGTTCCATATGAACTGGAAGATGGATTTACATCAAAAGATTTTGCAAGGGTGTGCAGAATAAATAAAAGCACGGCAGGTCTTGCACTTAATATTCTTAATTATATGGGAATGGTAAAAAGAACAGGGAAACAGGGGAATTCGTATATTTATGAAGTTGAATAAAAGGAGGATGTTTGAGATGAAGAAAAATGAAGATGGAATAGGAACTTTTTTTAGGAAGATGCAGGGGAGCTATATTGTTATGGCTGTCGCATACGTTGTATTCGGGCTCAGTCTGCTTATTAAGCCTGAGTTATCAACAACTGTTATATGTTATGCAATCGGTGCGGTATGTGTCATTTATGCAGTTGCAAATCTTATCAAATATTTTACAGGCAGCATAAACCGAATGTATATTGAGCCTGATTTTGTTCTTTCGGTTATTATATGTGTATTCGGCATTGTGACAATTGTAAGGCCATCAGTAATTATATCAATACTGCCATTTATAGTGGGCATTGTACTTGTGTTCAGCGGACTAATCAAAGTTCAGGACGGAATTAATCTTAAAAGATTTAATTATGACAGATGGTTTCTTGTATTGGGATTTGCTGTTATATCTGTTATTTTAGGCATTGTCGTACTTCTTAATCCATTTGGAACAGGTCTTCTTTTTACAAGAATTGTCGGACTTTTCTTTACAGTTGACGGTGTACTCAGTATTTCAAGCATTGTCATGCTTAGAAAAAACGGCAAATTTTATTAAAAGTTATTCAGTTGAAAAGGAATTGATATGTATGTTATAAAGGGCAGTGCTCTGCGTATTTCAGTAAGAAATCTTGTGGAGTTTTTATGCCGCGGCGGTGATATAGATGCGGGAAGCGGTTTGGGCACAGATGTTACAGCGATGCAGGAAGGAGCAAGAATCCACAGACTTATCCAGCACAGGATGGGAGCAAAATATCACGCAGAAGTACCTTTAAAGTATAAATGTGATTATGATGAATACAGTATAAGCATTGAGGGCAGGGCTGATGGTATAATATGTGATATGGATGAAGATGAGGATGGAAATAAGACACCTGTATCTGATGTTATTATAGATGAAATTAAAACAATGCAGACAGATGTGTCAAAGATGAAAGAGGCTGTATATGTCCATAAGGCACAGGCAATGTGCTATGCATACATATATGCCACACAGCATAATCTTGAGAAAATTACAGTCCAGATGACATATTGCAATTCTGAAACGGAAGAAATAAAAAGATTTGCAGAAGATTTTTCATATGATGAGATAAATAAGTGGTATGAAAATCTGATGAACCAGTTTAAAAAGTGGACGGATTTTATATTTGAACAGAGACAATTAAGACAGGAATCAATAGGGAATCTGGAGTTTCCTTTTGAATACAGAGAGGGACAAAGAGAACTTGTGGTCAGTGTATACAAGACGATAAACCGTGGAAAGACTTTGTATATACAGGCACCGACAGGGGTCGGGAAAACAATTGCAACAATATTTCCGGCTGTTGCCGCCATGGGACAGAACAAGGCTGATAAAATATTTTATCTTACCTCAAAAACGATAACACGCACAGTTGCCGAAAATACATATGTATTGTTAAGAGAAAATGGACTGCATTTCAGGACAGTTACGCTTACAGCAAGAGATAAGATATGTATGGCAGAAAAAAGAGAATGTAATCCGGTAAACTGTGAGTATGCCAAAGGTCATTTTGACCGTGTAAATGATGCAATTTTTGATGCGATATCCAATAATGAAGTTATAGACAGGACATGCATAGAAAAATATGCATTAAAACACAGAGTGTGTCCGTTTGAGATGAGCCTTGATATTTCATACTGGTGTGACGGCATAATCTGTGATTACAATTATGTATTTGACCCGAATGTTGCACTGAAAAGGTATTTTGGTGAAAAAGTAAAAGGTGATTATATATTTCTTGTTGATGAAGCACATAATCTAGTTGACAGAGCCAGGGAAATGTATAGTGCATCAATAGTAAAAGAAGATTTTCTTGAGATAAAAAAACTGCTTAAGACAACGGATGCAGGGTATATAGATAAAAGACTTGTGTCATGGCTTGATAAATGTAATAAAAGTCTTCTTGAAATGAAAAGAGAGTGTGATGATTACAGGGTTTTTGGTGATATAACTTCACTTAAAAGACTGCCGGAATATCTTGAATATCTTTCCATGGGAATATCATCATTCCTCGATAAAAATAAGAAGTTTGAAAAAAAGGATGAACTTCTCGAATTCTTTTTTAAGATAAAACATTTTCTTGCGATGTATGACTGTGCAGATGAAAAATATGTAATATATTGCGAGCATGATGATGAAGGGAATTTTGTGCTGCGTCTGTATTGTGTTGACCCGTCCGGAAATATATCAGACAAGATTTCCATGGGATGCAGTACAATATTTTTTTCGGCAACGCTTCTGCCTGTCAATTATTACAAAGAAATGCTGTCAGGAGAGATTGATGATTATGCTGTATATGCACATTCGCCTTTCAAAGCTGAGAAAAAATGTATAGTTGCTTCAAAAGATGTGAGCAGCCGTTATACAAGACGCAATGATAATGAATACGAAAAAATCTGCCGTTATATATATGAGACTGTCAATGCAAAAAAAGGTAATTATATGGTATTTTTCCCATCATATGGATATATGGAAAATGTAAAGAATATGTTTATGGAAAATTACAGCTGCCGTCCGGCAGAAACAGCTTTTACAGCCGGAGAAGACATCTGTGGGAATAAGGATTATATAAATATATATATTGCGACACAGAGAAACGGAATGAATGAAGAAGACAGGGAACAGTTTTTAAAACTTTTTGAAGAAGAAAAATTTGATGGGTCCCTTATTGGAATGTGTGTTACAGGAGGTATATTTTCTGAGGGGATTGATTTAAAGAACGACAGTCTTATAGGTGCTGTAATTGTCGGAACAGGGCTTCCTATGATATGCAGGGAGAGAAATATTTTAAGAGATTATTTTGATGCAAATGAAAAAGACGGATATTCATATGCCTATGTTTATCCGGGAATGAACAAGGTACTGCAGGCAGCAGGCCGTGTTATAAGAACAGATGAAGACAGGGGAGTGATAGAACTGCTTGATGACAGGTTTCTTCGTCCTGAATATCAGAAAATGTACCCGAGGGAATGGGAAAATGTTATTTCGGTAAGAAGAGAAAATGTCAGAAAACAGCTTGATATTTTTTGGAAAAACTAAAAAATATAAATATTTATATAAATTTAATAGTGCATTATGATGCATGGTAATGTATAATCATAAGTAAGATATACGGTGAAAGGGATGGTAACTGTATGGATGATAAGTTTAGAGAAAAAGTTAAAAGAGCCATAGAAGACGGTACTTACAAACAGGAACTTGAAAAGATGAACTTTGACAGATTCCAATCAATAGAGATTCAGAAAGGAATACAGTCCCATGTTGATGTTTTGAAATATGCTTCGCCTGAATTTGATGCGGCACAGATGAAGTCTATAAGACTTGCACTTGAGGATGGAATGGATGTTGAGGCATTCGCAAAGCCTGAATATGATTATATCCAGATGGAAGAGATTAAGAGTGCAATAAAAGACGGAATGGATGTCGCACAGTTATGTAATCCGCTGTTTGATTTTTCAGTTATGCGTGAAATAAGAATGGCAGGAGATTATCAGAAGCGTATATTAAAATTTGCCGATGAAGGCTGTGACAGCGGGGTGCTGAAGCAGATAAGGCTTGCAGCACAAGCGGATGTCAATATTGATTTTTATGTTCAGGAAGGATATGACGAATATCAGCTTAATGAGATAAGGCTTGGCCTTATGCACTGTGTTGATGTTAATAAGTATCTGTATCATGAATATAACGGGGAACAGATGAAGCAGATAAGGCTTGGACTTGAACAAAAAGTGGATGTTTCAAAATACTCAATGACGGGATTTTCATCGACACAGATGGAACAGATAAGGCTGGCATTAAAAGACGGGCTTGATGTTGAGGAATACGGTGACCCATTTGTTGAGGCACTCCAGATAAAAGACTGGCGTGAGGGTAAGGTTCCTGAAGCACCGAGACAGCCGGATGAGAATCAGTCAAAAGAGATTCTTGCTGGACTTGAAAAAGGACTCGATGTAAGCCTGTATGCGGATACAGATTACAGTGCAGAACAGATGAGACAGATAAGGCTGGGCCTTGAGGATAATCTTGATGTCTCGCCTATTCTTGATAAGAATTTAAGTGCAGAGCAGATGTGCAAGATAAGACAGAGTTTAAAGTAAAAGGTGGTGGCAGGTATGGATAATACAAGTAAAGATTCACTTGAACAATTAAATAAAGACATCCTGGTATCTATTGCTGATGACTGTATGACTGCATATATCTGCCTTAAAAATCCGGGAACGGAAATCTGTTATGGTTATGAAGATGTTAAAAAAGCACTGGCAGATGCCGGTGTAAAAATGGGAATCAATGATGAACTTATCCACAGAATTTTATCGGAAAAAAGATATAACAGTATGGAAACAGTGGCAGAAGGAAAACATGTTGAAGACGGTGAAGATGCAAGATATCAATTATTTTTTAATACAGATGTCAGTAACAAGCCAGTAATACGTGAAGATGGTTCGGTCGATTATTATAATCTGAGACTTTATGAACTTGTGAGCGAAGGAGACAAGCTTGCAGAATATATACCTCCTACAAAAGGTGTGTTTGGATATGACGTAAGGGGTAAGCTTCTTGTGCCAAAACCGGGCAAACCTAAGACAAAGTTAAGAGGAAAAGGATTTACCGTATCGGAGGATGGCAATACATATTATTCAGCTATTGACGGAAAAGTTGAATACAGGAATACGGACCTTAATGTTATTGGGGTTTTGCAGATAGAAGGTGATGTTGATCTTAATATAGGTAATGTTGATTTTAACGGTGATGTTGAAATAAGCGGCAATGTTATAAGTGGGGTTTCTGTTACTGCAAAAGGAAATGTTACGGTTGGCGGCTTTGTTGAAGGTGCTGTCATAAAAGCGGATAAAGATATTATTTTAAAGAAAGGCTCTAACGGAAAAGGCGTTGCCAAGATAGAGGCAAAAGGCAATGTCACAGCGAGCTTTCTTGAAAATCTGCGTGTTTACTGTGATGGCAATGTATATTCTAATTCGATTCTTAACTGTGAAATATCAGCAAAAGGAAAGGTTATCGTTTCGGGGAGCAAAGGCGTCATATATGGTGGCGATGTAACAGGAATGCTTGGTGTTGAGTCAGCATCGATCGGTAACTCGTCAAATGTTTCTACGATTGTAAGAATAGGTGCTGCAAAGCAGGTACATAAAGATTATCAGGATACGCTTGTGAAGTTAAAAGAAATTACAGCTGAGATAGATACGCTTGAAATTGTTACACATAAGTATGAAAGGCTGCGTGAAGCCGCACCGGAAAGATTTGACAGGGAAAATTATAATAAAATTATACAGTCAAAGATAATAAAAAATTCGCAGAAAGCCAAACTTCAGGAAGAAAATAAGCAGCTTTTTGACCTCATAAAAGAAGCGACAGTTTCGGGAGTAAAAGTTTATAAGACATTATATCCGGGCGTGAGGATTTATGCGGAAAATGTTATATATGATGCCCAGACGGAAAGAAACCATATCCTTCTAAGAAGAGGCGGGGATGCAATGAGAATTATTGAACTGGGCGATGATGAGTAAAGATTAACGGCCGCTTTGCGGCAGCAGAATTGGAGTTTATATGATACAGGAAGTAGTTTCGGTAGATTTGCCGGTACATGAAAGGCTTGTTATAAAAAAGAACCGTCTTGAGCCTGAAAATATGACAGGAAAAGAAAAGAGGATTTCTATAGTTACAGGCACCCATGGTGATGAACTTGACGGGCAGTATATCTGCTATGAGATAATAAAAAAGATACAGATGTATCCGGAAAAACTAAAAGGAATAGTTGATATATATCCGGATGTTAATCCGTTGGGAATTGATATGGGTTCAAGAGGAATTCCGATGTTTGACCTTGATATGAATAGAGTCTTTCCGGGAGATAATAATGGTGCAGTAGCTGAATATACTGCTGCCGGTCTGATTGATGATATTATAGGCAGTGATTTCTGCCTTGATATTCATTCAAGCAATATATTCTTAAAAGAAATGCCACAGCTTAGAATGACAGAGGAAAATAAAGATAAGCTTCTGCCATATGCAAAAAAGCTGAATGCTGATTTTATATGGATATATTCTTCTAAGACAGTTCTTGATGCAACACTTGCATACAGCCTTAATAATATGGGAGTTCCGACACTTGTTGCTGAGATGGGAGTTGGACACAGAATTAATAATGAATACTGTCAGCAGCTTATTGAAGGTATATTTAATCTAATGACAGAGCTTGAAGTATGGGATGATGCACCTGTAAATGTCAGGAATTCTATAGTTTCAACGGAAGGACAGGTGAGTTTCATATCTGCTGCGGGAAGCGGAATATTTGTTTCATCCATTAATTCTATGGGAACGATAGGAATGGGGACACATATAGGAGATATTATAGAACCTATAACTGGAAAAGTAATCCAGCGAATAGAGTCGCCTACTGATGGCATAATATTTTCGTTAAGGGAACACCCGGTTGTTTACAAGGGAGCATTAATTGCCCGTGTATATGGTGGAAGAAAGCAGGAGTAAGATTTGAGAAAAGAAGTTTTATATACATTAAAAGGATTATACAGGGAAGATTTTGAGATAGAAGGATACAGATTCGGAGGCGGAGAGAAATCAGCATGTATAGTGGGTGCAATGCGTGGCAATGAGATGCAGCAGCTCTATATCTGTTCTCTTCTTATTAATGCATTAAAAGAACTTGAGGCACATGGTTCGATTACACATAATCATGAGATTCTTGTGATTCCGTCGGTAAATAAATATTCGATGAATGTAGGAAAAAGATTCTGGGCTATTGACAATATTGATATTAACAGAACATTTCCGGGAGATGCACAGGGCGATACGACAAAACAGATTGCTGCAGCACTGTTTGAGAATGTTAAAGGATACAATTACGGTATTCAGTTTGCAAGTTTTTATATGCCGGGTGATTTTATTCCGCATGTAAGGATGATGGAGACAGGGTATCAGAGTGCAAGTCTTGCAAATCTTTTCGGCTTGCAATATGTTGTTATCAGAAAGCCTAAGCCAATGGATACGGCTACACTTAATTACAGCTGGCAGATGAACGGAACTAATGCCTTTTCGATATATACCAATGCGACGGACACGATTGATGATAAATCGGCAAGACAGGCAGTATCGTCTGTTCTTAGATTCCTTACAAGAATGGGAATTTTAAAATATAATAATCACAGCGGCTATATAGCAAGCGTGATTAACGAGCATGAGCTTCTTGCTGTAAAGACTTATGACGGTGGTTTTTACAGGAGACTGAAATCACCGGGGGATCCGGTATTCCACGGAGATATAATAGGTGAAGTAATAGATCCGTTTGAGGGTTTTGTGAAGTCGCAGATTGTATCACAGACAGACGGAATTGTATTTTTTGCACATACAGCACCTACAGTTATGGGAAATCAGGTAGTATACAAAATTATACGAAGAATGCATGAATAAAATCTGATATTTCTAACTAATGGTGGGATTGTTAAATACAAATAAATGTGTTAATATAAATTTTATTATTGTATCGGTTATCCGGCAATAAATATTCTAATCATACAAAGGTTAGCAGGAGGATTATGATGAGCGGCGTTAAGAGAGTTTTTGTTGAAAAGAAGAAACCGTATGCTGTTAAAGCAAAGGAACTTTATGATGAGATAACAGATTATCTCGGTATTAAGACTGTTACCGGTGTAAGAGTTCTTATAAGATATGACATTGAAAATCTGTCAGATGACACTTATAAGAAAGCACTTACAACTGTATTTTCAGAACCACCGGTAGATGATGTATATGAGATGCAGTTTGAATCAGGCAATGATGATTATGTATTCTCGGTTGAGTATCTTCCGGGACAGTTTGACCAGAGAGCGGATTCAGCAGAACAGTGTGTAAAGTTTTTTAATGAAAATGAAATACCGGTCATTAAGACAGCTACAACTTATGTAATCAGTGGAACATTGACAGATGAGCAGAAAGAAAAGATTAAAGAACTCTGCATTAACCCTGTTGATTCAAGAGAAGCTGACAGCAAGATACCTGATACACTCGTTACAGAATTCAAGGTTCCTGCTGATGTAATTATTTTTGACGGATTTAAAGATATGGCAGAGGCAGATTTGAAGGAGTTATATGATTCACTTGGACTTGCCATGACATTTAAAGATTTCATCTTTATACAGGAATATTTTAAAAACGAAGAAAAAAGAGACCCTTCTATGACGGAGATAAGAGTGCTTGATACATATTGGTCAGACCACTGCCGTCATACAACATTTGCGACAGAACTTAAAGATGTTAAGTTCAAAGATGGTTTTTACAGAAAACCTATGGAAGATACATATAAGAAGTATCTTTCTGACAGAGCAGAGATTTATAAGGGGAGAAAAGATAAATTTGTATGCCTTATGGATCTTGCCCTTATGGCAATGAAGAAGTTAAAGGCAGAAGGCAAGCTTAACGACCAGGAAGAATCAGATGAAATTAATGCATGCAGTATAGTAGTTCCTGTAACTATAGATGGCAAGGAAGAAGAGTGGCTTGTTAATTTCAAGAATGAAACACATAATCATCCTACAGAAATTGAACCATTTGGTGGTGCTGCAACATGTCTTGGCGGTGCTATAAGAGATCCATTGTCAGGACGTACATATGTATATCAGGCAATGCGTGTAACAGGTGCAGCAGATCCCACAAAGCCTATGTCAGAGACACTTCACGGCAAGCTTCCTCAGAAAAAGCTTGTAACAGGTGCAGCACATGGTTACAGTTCATATGGTAACCAGATTGGTCTTGCAACAGGTTATGTAAAAGAGATTTATCATCCTGACTATGTAGCTAAGAGAATGGAAATCGGTGCAGTTATTGCGGCAGCTCCAAGAAGTGCCGTAAAGAGAGAAAATTCAGATCCGGGTGATATTATAATTCTTCTCGGTGGACGTACAGGACGTGACGGCTGTGGCGGTGCTACAGGTTCATCTAAAGTTCATACAGAAAAGTCTATCGAAACATGTGGAGCAGAGGTACAGAAAGGTAATGCACCTACAGAGCGTAAGATGCAGAGACTTTTCAGAAGACCTGAAGTTACAAAGCTTATTAAGAAATGTAACGATTTTGGTGCAGGCGGCGTTTCGGTTGCAATCGGAGAGCTTGCTGCCGGACTCAGAGTTTCACTTGATAAGGTTCCTAAAAAGTATGAAGGTCTTGATGGAACAGAGCTTGCCATTTCTGAATCACAGGAAAGAATGGCTGTTGTAATTGACCCTAAGGATGTTAGAGCATTTCTTAATTATGCGGCAGAAGAAAACCTTGAGGCAGTTGAAGTTGCAACTGTAACAGAAGAACCAAGACTTGTACTTGAGTGGAGAGGCAAAGAGATAGTTAATATTTCAAGAGCTTTCCTTGATACAAACGGTGCTCATCAGGAGACATCTGTTCTTGTTGATATTCCTTCAAAAGAAGATTCATATCTTAAGTCTTCAAAGATAGAAGATGTAAGAGGCAAGTGGTTAAAAGTTCTTTCTGACCTTAACGAGTGTTCACAGAAAGGTCTTGTTGAAAGATTTGATGGTTCAATCGGAGCCGGTTCTGTATACATGCCATTTGGCGGCAAGTATCAGCTTACAGAGACACAGGCAATGGTAGCAAAGCTTCCTGTACTTAAAGGAAAGTGCGATACAGTTACAATGATGTCTTATGGATTTGACCCTTATCTTTCTAAGTGGAGTCCATATCACGGTGCTATATATGCTGTTACAGATTCAGTTGCAAAGATTGTTGCGGCAGGCGGTGATTTTAACAAGATAAGATTTACTTTCCAGGAATATTTCAGAAGAATGACAGAAGACCCATCACGTTGGAGCCAGCCATTTGCAGCACTTCTCGGTGCTTATGAGGCACAGCTTGGATTTGGACTTCCATCAATCGGCGGTAAAGATAGTATGTCAGGTACATTTGAAGAGATAGATGTTCCGCCAACACTTTGTTCATTTGCTATAGATGTGGCAAAAGAAGGTGACATTATCACACCTGAATTAAAGACTCCGGGAAATGTTCTTGTTAAGTTTGATATAGAACATGATGAATATGATATTCCTGTATTTGAACAGGTTAAGGCACTCTACAACAGTATCCATGAACTTACTGAAAATGGTACAATCGTATCTGCTTATGTATGTGATGCAAATGGTTTTGTTCCTGCACTCTGCAAGATGGCATTCGGTAATAAGCTTGGATTTGCATTAAACAGTGATTTGAAAGAAGAATCATTATTTGCACCTGCATATGGATGTATAGTTGCCGAGGTTGCAAAGGATAAGCTTGATAATATTAAGACAGCTTATACAAAGCTTGGTGAAGTTAAAGAAAAAGCTGCATTTACATATAAGGAAGTTTCAATCAATGTAGAAGAGGCATTAAGTGTATGGGAAGACAAGCTTGAAAAGGTATTCCCTACAAAGGTTTCAAAGGAGACAACTTCTATTGAGACAAAGCTTTTTAATGCTGAAAATGTACATGTATGCAAGAATAAGGTTGCAAAGCCTACAGTATTTATTCCGGTATTCCCAGGTACAAACTGTGAGTATGACAGCACAAAGGCATTTGAAAGAGCTGGAGCAGATGTTATTGTAAAGGTATTTAAAAACCTTGATGCGGCAGGTATCAGAGAGTCTGTTGATGAGTTTGAGAAAGCAATCGCACAGTCACAGATTATTATGTTCCCTGGTGGATTCTCAGCAGGTGATGAGCCTGATGGTTCAGCTAAGTTCTTTGCCACTGCATTCAGAAATGCAAAGATGAAAGAAGCAGTTGAGAAACTTCTCAATGAGCGTGACGGTCTTGCACTTGGTATCTGTAACGGTTTCCAGGCACTTATCAAGCTTGGACTTGTTCCAAACGGAGCAATTACAGGTCAGAATGAGCAGTCACCTACACTTACATTTAATACAATCAACCGTCATATATCTAAGATGGTATATACAAAGGTTGTAAGTAATTTAAGCCCATGGCTTGCAGGTGCTGAGCTTGGCGGTGTTTATTGCAATCCTGCTTCACACGGTGAAGGAAGATTTGTTGCACCTAAGGAATGGCTTGACAAATTATTTGCAAACGGACAGGTTGCAACACAGTATTGTGACATCAACGGCAATATTTCAATGGATGAGGAGTGGAATGTCAATGGTTCATATATGGCTATTGAAGGTATCACAAGTCCTGACGGAAGATGCTTAGGTAAGATGGCACATTCAGAAAGACGCGGTGATGGCGTTGCAATTAACATTTATGGCGAGCAGGATTTAAGAATATTTGAATCAGGCGTAGCATATTTTAAGTAAGATTATTATCCCTGAAAATCTGGTATAATATGCCTGGTTTTCAGGGATTTTGCTTCGCAAAACAAGGATATAGTGCATCAAAGATGCATATTGGGATTTTGCTTTGCAAAGGAAGGAAGATTTATGAAGGTTTTAAGAGGATTTGTTCTGTGCTTATATTGTCTGATGCTTGCAATTACAGGTGTGTCGTTTCTTATGGGGAGTACATGTAAGACAGCAATATCGGATATAGTTGTATACAAAAGTGAGGATAAGATAACAGATGCGATTGCGTCGGTAGATCCTAATCTCAAAGGCGATGAGCTTGATAAAGTGTTTGATTATCTTGAAAATGACAAAGATTTAAGAAAAATAGCTGATATGTATGTTGATGCTGCAATAAAGGTTGCATCATCCAATAAAAATAAGGATAAGACTCTTGAGGAAATGCTTAGTGAAACGCAGACATCAGAGATGAATAATGCAGTCTCTTCATTTACGGATAATCTTGTAAGTAAGGTTTTTGGAGATGAAGCAAATAATATAAGCGGCATTGCAGCCACATTATATAACGCTGTAAAACAGTCTGTTTCATTGAAAGTTACAGAGGCAGTGTCGTATTATACGGCTGGAGTTGTGGATGGAATGAGCACAAAGCAGCGTATGATTATTAAAATATATGCAATGTTTACATCTGTTGCAGCTCATGTGATATGTATAATCCTTACAGTTATTAACGCACTTTTGATATTTGCGGCATACAAAGAAAAAGCAGGAGTTATAAGAGGTCTGGGACTTGGAACGACAGCAGGAGGCCTTGTATTATTTATTCTGTCTAAAATGTTTGTAAATGTCGGAATGAGGCTCAGTAACAGGATGGTGGGAAGAACAGTTGGTTTTTCAATGAATGGCTGGTATCTGTTCAGTGGCATCTGTGTGGCAGCCGGTGTGGTTATGATTGTTGTGGCACAGGTTATAAAGAAAAATAATAATTAAAAAATTACAGGAAGGAGGAAATTAATATGACAGAAGTTGTATTGGGAAGCACAGAAATTAAGGTTAATAAAAACGGTTTCGGGGCATTGCCGATTCAGAGAATAAGCCATGAAGATGCCGGAGAACTTCTTAAAATGGCATATAATGCGGGAATTAATTTTTTTGATACGGCAAGATTTTATACTGACAGTGAAACCAAAATCGGAGAAGCACTTGGAGATGTGCGTGAAAATATTTATATTGCAACAAAGACAGCAGCACAGAATTCTGACGATTTCTGGAAAGATTTAAATACAAGTCTTAATAATTTAAAAACGGATTATATTGATATTTATCAGTTCCACAATCCGTCATTTTGTCCTAAGCCGGGAGACGGAACAGGACTTTATGAGGCTATGCTTGAAGCAAAGGCACAGGGAAAAATCCGACATATAGGAATTACAAACCACAGGCTTAATGTTGCAAATGAAGCTATAGAATCAGGCTTATATGAGACATTGCAATTTCCGTTTAATTATCTTGCAACAGAAAAAGAACATGAGCTGGTAGAAGTCTGTCGCAGTAAAAATATGGGATTTATTGCTATGAAAGCACTTTCGGGAGGGCTTATAACCAATTCAAAAGCGGCATACGCATATCAGGCAGAATATGATAATGTTCTTCCTATATGGGGTGTACAGAGAAAGTCAGAACTTGAGGAATTTATAAGTTATATAGACAATCCGCCTATTATGGACGATGAGATTCGTGCGGTTATAGAAAAAGATAAGAAAGAGCTTGCCGGTAATTTCTGCCGGGGCTGCGGATACTTTGTTCCGACATGTCCGGCTCACATTGAAATTAACAACTGTGCAAGAATGTCACTTCTTCTTCGCCGTTCACCATCAGAGCTTCAGCTTACAGAAGCGGTTCAGGCAAAGATGAAAAAAATAGAAGACTGTATACATTGTGGACAATGTTCGGCACACTGTCCTTACGGTCTTGATACACCAACACTTCTTGCAGAAAATTACAAGGATTATAAAGAGGTTCTTGCCGGAAAGAAGATTTGAATGTAACAGAAATATAGAAAATATGAGTATTCATGACGCGGAAATTTCCGCGTCTTTTTTTGTATTGCAGTGATGAGAAAAAGCAGAAACATTATGATGCTGTTATACGATTCAAAATATCCATAATATATAATAAATAGCACAAAAAGTTTATAAATGTAAAATTACATACCTTTGGTTGCAAATACAGTACCGTTCGTTACAAGGCTATTGCACATAAAAAATATTTGTGATATGGTACAAATATGAAGGGGGATTTATTGGGCAGCGGCAAAAAATAAATACATAGGAGGGCTTCAGATATGAAATACCACATAGGTATTTTTGGAACACAAATGAATGTTTGTACATTAATAGAGAAAAATATAATTGATTTTTTTAGCTGTAAAAAAATCAAGCCGGATATTGATATTTGGAATTTATTTGAGGTGGCAAAGAATAACTTAATATTAAATAATAAATATAATATTATATTTATTGAAATGAAAGATGATGGTAAAGTTACATCAGAATTAGGAAAGTATATTAGAAATGTTCTTAATGATAAATGTATAAGTATTATATATTTTACTTATGCTGATAAATTTGATTTGAAAATATTTGAAACACATCCGTATTATATTTTAAATGTAAAAAAAGGATATGAACAAGTGACTAGAATATTAGAAGAATTGATTTTGTATGATAAAGTTAGTGTGCAGAATTATAAATATGTGAGCAATAGTTGTATAAATAAAATTTTATATGATGACATTTTATATTTTGAGAGTGATAAAAAGTATATAAATATATATGTGAAAAATGAGGATACTCATAGATTTATAGGCTCTTTAAAAGCTGAAAAAAGTAGACTTCCGGATAACTTTATATTTGTGAGTCAGTCTTATATTGTTAATATTTATTATATAAAAAGGATGACGCTAGAGAATGTTATTATGACAAATGGCAAAGAGATACAAGTTGGAAGAAGTTTTAAAGATGAAATTCGCAAAATTATAAAATATGAGAAGGAAAATATGTAAGTTATTCCTTTAAAACTGTAAGTTATTCCTCTTAGTAAAATTTGGAAGGTTTTTATGATAATATATATACATCAAAATTAACGTTAATTTAAGAGAAAACAAATAATTACTACAATAAGGAGAAAGATGCCTATGAAGAAAAATTATCTACTAAAAGTAATGGCACTGTTAATGACTTTATTATTGATGTGTATGCCAATGAAGACATTTGCGTCTGAGGAAGAAGAAAAAAGTGAGACAGAGTACAGTCAGGCCAGAAGTAATCCTGATTTTGAAAATTTTGGGGGTTTTGATTATATTTTGCCTCAAACGGAAAATAACTTTCATAAGTACATTTTAGAAATTGAAACTCCTACAGGATATGGAAGTGGAAGTTATAGACTTCAGGAGCATTACTATGATGTTGACGCATCATATGGTTATTGTCCAAGTCTTACGGTTGCTTTGGATACAAGTGTACGATGCGATTTCTTGGTAGATGTTTATGGTACAGACCAGTGGAATAATGAATATAATTTACATGTCCAAAGAGACCAGGCATACGATTTATATGGTCAGAGAATATTCAGAGCACCCAATACTGTATGGACAAAGGCGAGAGGAAATTTTTATGTTGCTGATGATGAGGGCGAGGGATATTTTAAATTGGTTGGACAGGAGCATAATTAAATAATTAATTGAATTATAAATCAGCATATGATATATTAAATATATCATATGCTGGTGTTTGTATATAAAATGTAATGGAGGGGTTCTATGAAAAAATTAGTATCATTTGTTATTGTTACAGGTATTCTGATGAGTCTTACAGGCTGTGGAAAAGGCAAGGTTGATGCTGTATCGGCACAGAGCGTGAGAATAGAAGATATAAAAAATAATGTTTCCGGTATAGAAGATATTGAATTTGCAGGCAATATTGAGGATAGCCAGCCTTATTGGAATTCATCAGCAGTGCATTCTGTAGCAAGAGGCGAGTATGGATATTATTATGTTACATTTGGCAGTGGTGGGCGTAAAATACTCTCTTATATGGATGATGAAACCTGCGAGTTAATCCCACTGTGCAATAATGCACAGTGTGACCATGTAAATCCAGACTGTACTGCTGTGTTTTCTGATTATTCAGAGGTAGTATGGTATTATAAAAATCATATATATATGATTAAATTCAGTTCAGAGGGACGGGCTGTACTTGTGCAGATTAATCCTGATGGAACAGACAGAAAAGAATTGTTTGATATAGGAAGTGTTCCTATAGACAGTGCGGACGATTATGATCTTGTATTTAACAATGACTGTGTATATGTATACAACAATACGGGAAATTGCAGACTGCCTGAGACAGTACAGATAAGCATAAAAAGATTTTCACTTGATAATAAAATAAATGAAGATATTATAACAAGTGATGAGCAAAGTGTTTTATTTAATTCTGTAAGGGCATATGGTGATAAAGTTTTCTTTACATATTCAACAACAGAATTTAAAAAAGAGACAAAACAGAATGTTATGACGGGTGATGGCTTATACTGTTACAATGAATCGACAGGAAAAACAACAAAATTAATAGATAAAAACATAAGCGATTATATAATTGATACCTCTGATAATATAATTTATTATTATGTAATCAACGAAGGGTTATATAAATATAAAATCAAAGATAAAGAAGAAAATCTTATATATAAAGCAGAAAGAAATTCGACATTATGTTATATATCTTTTGACGAAGATTATATATATCTTGATAATACAAGATGGTGTCTGTTTACAAGAACCGCAGATTTAACGATAACATTATATGTTCTTGATAAGGACGGAAATGTAATAAATACAATGGAAACAAGGGGAAGCGTATTTTTTGGTGATGACAGATATAAGCTATTTGAAGTAGGAAAGAAAACAGAAGTAAAGTATGCAAGTATGCATAAACTCGCATATATAAAGAAATCAGAAATTAATACTGCCGACACTTGGAGTGAATCTGAATGGCAGAAGTAATATGCTGGCGTTTGTATATAAAGTATAAAGGAGGGGTTCTATGAAAAAAATAGTATCATTTATTATTGTTACATGTATTCTGATGAGTCTTACAGGCTGTGGAAAAGGCAAGGCTGATGCTGTATCGGCACAGAGCGTGAGAGTAGAAGATATAAAAAATAATGTTTCCGGTATAGAAGATATTGAATTTGCAGGCAATATTGAGGATAGCCAGCCTTATTGGAATTCATCAGCAGTGCATTCTGTAGCAAGAGGCGAGTATGGATATTATTATGTTACATTTGGCAGTGGTGGGCGTAAAATACTCTCTTATATGGATGATGAAACCTGCGAGTTAATCCCACTGTGCAATAATGCACAGTGTGACCATGTAAATCCAGACTGTACTGCTGTGTTTTCTGATTATTCAGAGGTAGTATGGTATTATAAAAATCATATATATATGATTAAATTCAGTTCAGAGGGACGGGCTGTACTTGTGCAGATTAATCCTGATGGAACAGACAGAAAAGAATTGTTTGATATAGGAAGTGTTCCTATAGACAGTGCGGACGATTATGATCTTGTATTTAACAATGACTGTGTATATGTATACAACAATACGGGAAATTGCAGACTGCCTGAGACAGTACAGATAAGCATAAAAAGATTTTCACTTGATAATAAAATAAATGAAGATATTATAACAAGTGATGAGCAAAGTGTTTTATTTAATTCTGTAAGGGCATATGGTGATAAAGTTTTCTTTACATATTCAACAACAGAATTTAAAAAAGAGACAAAACAGAATGTTATGACGGGTGATGGCTTATACTGTTACAATGAATCGACAGGAAAAACAACAAAATTAATAGATAAAAACATAAGCGATTATATAATTGATACCTCTGATAATATAATTTATTATTATGTAATCAACGAAGGGTTATATAAATATAAAATCAAAGATAAAGAAGAAAATCTTATATATAAAGCAGAAAGAAATTCGACATTATGTTATATATCTTTTGACGAAGATTATATATATCTTGATAATACAAGATGGTGTCTGTTTACAAGGACTGCAGATTTAACGAGAACATTATATGTTCTTGATAAGGACGGAAACGTAATAAATACAATAGAAACAAGGGGAAGAGTACTTTTTGGTGATGACAGATATAAGCTTTTTGAAGTAGGAAAGAAAAAAGAAGTAAAGTATGCAAGCCTGTACAAACTCACATATATAAAGAAATCAGAAATTAATACTGCCGACACGTGGAGTGAATCTGAATGGCAGAAGTAATATAAAAGGGGTGGTTTTATGAAAAAAAGATTAATGATAGTGGCATTTATGGTATTAGCTCTAATTTTTACAGCGGGATGTGGCAGTGAAAAAAACGAAGAAGCAGAGCTGGAAACAAAATCAGCAGGATATCACATAATGAACAGAAGAAGCAGTAATATGACGCGTGAAGATGGTTTTTGTGAGACATTTACAAGTTATATTAACGGAAAAACTTTTGAAAAAGGTGACAGATTATCATTAAAAGAGGCATTTGGTGAATATCAGAATGATACGGTAACGCTTAATGATTTCAGAGAAAGCTTATATGCCTGGTTTACAGGTAAAAAAATTCATACAAGTTCCGACCAGGATTACTATGATTATGTAATGGAATTTCCAAAAAGAATGTATATAGAAGCAAGTTACGATGAGAATAAGATATACATTAATGCTTATGTAGATAAGGTGGATGAGCCTGTTATTAATGTCAAGTAATATTTTGTGAGGTTGCCTATGGAATTAAAAAGATTACTTAATATTAAATATATAATTATTGTTTGTGCAGCATTAGTTCTTAATATTATTTTATTTATGTTTCAGGCAACGGCGGGCGGAAATAAAATAAATGAAGACAGCAAAAGAGATTTAAGAATCAGGACAGAGTATATAGAAAATTATAAATCAAATATACAGAATATCGTGGACCGTGCTGAAAAATTAAAAAAACAGAGATTGTTTTCCAATCCGGAATCTTTTTCTTATAAAAATATAATAAAAACAGGAAAAGATTATGAGAAGCTGATTAATATTAATTTGTCGGCAGATAACAGCAAAGCAGTCCGTGCTATATCAAAGTATTCGATGTTTATAGGAATATCGGCAATTTTGACGCTGCTTCTTATGAATAATCTTTTTAAAGAACGGGATAACAATATGTGGCAACTTACATATATGTCAAAAAACGGACGTGCTTATCTTGGGCTTGTGAGAATTGCAGATATATTTATTGTTTCATTAATACAGCATTTTTTGCTTTATATTACTGTCGTTTTTACATCATTTATTTTATTTGGCGGGCTTGGTGACTTGTACAATCCGATACAGAATATATCAGAATTCGGACAGTGTACGCTTGTCATTAATAAAGCAGAGTATCTGATTGCTGATTTTTTATTGACTTATTTATCTGTAGTTGTCGCAACATCAATTATATATATGTTGATGAATGTGTTTAGAAACAGAAAAAATGTATTTATCGGAACAGGTGTATTTGTAATAATTGAATATTTTATATATATAAATACGGAATCCCAGAGTATATATAGATTATTAAAATATATAAATATATGTAATTTATTCAGAATTAATACTATATACATGGAGTACATCAATGTCAATGTGTTTTCGCATGTTGTGTCATTAAGATACGTGCTGGTTACAGCGGTAATTATACTGTCAGTTATGATGTTTATGATTTCGGTACTTGTTTATGTTAAAAGGTATCCAAACACCGAAAAAGGAATTATGGCAAAAATTTCTGATAAGATAAATGTGCAATATCAGAAAATTTTTAATAATTATAATAATTTGTTCAAGGAAATTCATAAGACACTTCTTACGTCAAAGGGAATATGGCTTATTGCGGCTGCAATATTTGCCGCCGTTTATTTCAGTACGACAGGATATGTTACTTTCAATGATTTGCAGATTCAGAATGACAAATTATATAAAGAACACGGAGGAAAAGATTATACATATATAAAAAATTATGTTGATTCGGTGCTTGAAAAAACGGACAATGCCAATAAGGAACGAATTGAAGCACAGAAAAAATATGATAACGGTGAAATCGATTTTGAAGAATATTTTGCTGCAGTAAGCAATTATAACAGTGTATCAAATTCATCTGTTGAAATAGCAGAACCGATGGAAAAATTATCATATCTTGCAAAGTTAAAAAAAGAAACGGGAATTGACGGATATATAATGTCTGACAGAGGATATGAGCAGATATTCGGTAAACAAAGTACAGTGCGTGAAATTATTCTTTTAATGTCAACGCAGTTTGCGGTTATGCTTATAGCATTTGCAAGTGTTTATATTGAAAAAAAGTCATCAATGGATAAACTGATTAATTCAAGTTCAGGCGGGTTTAAGTATGTCAACAAAAAGAAGCTGATTTCCGTGGGATTGATAACTTTATTGCTGACTTTGGCGGTAAATATTATCGAATATACAAACCTGATAAGATATTACAAAGTTACATATTTTCAGGCACCCGTGCAGAGTCTTACATTTATGAGTGACATAAAAATTAACGTATCGATTATAGGATGGCTTTTGCTGCTCATTGTTTTTAAGCTTATTATAAGTACAGTGACATTTTCGGTGACATTTATAATTACACGGATGGTGAGCAAATGGCAACATTAGAGAGGGTAAAGAGTTTATGAAAAAAACAATAGTATATTTTATGGCGGCATTTATTTTATTGGGACTTGCAGGTTGCGGTAATGCCAATAACGTCGGTGATAATATTCAAAATAATGAAACAGAAAGTTATGTCAGGGTATGGGATAAAAATCCCAATGTCAAAAAAGTTGATTATACATATGCAGGCGAAAGCTGCACAATAGACAATGCAAGGTTAAGTGTTGCCAAAGGAAGAGAAGCAGATGTCGGATTTGCGGAAGTTGATATTGATAATGACGGGATTAAAGAACTGGCAGTTGAATATATCGTAACGACGGGAACCGCGTCAATACAAAAAATGACAGATATATACAAAAAAGATTCACAGGAAAAAATGACAACATTTGTTGTTGATAACCATAAAATCTCATTCACACATGAACAAGAAGCTGTAATAATACAGACAATGAAGGAATGGGAAGCCCAAGGATTCATGGAGGAAAATAATATTACAGAATTTCCGTTTGCAGAATCTTCAATTTCGTTATTTGATTCTGCTGTGGTTGAATATGAGGGTGAATATTTTATAAAAGTAACATTTGCCACTAATGAGATGAGTAAAGAAAACATGAATCTTAAAACAATTAAAGTTTTGTTGAAATGTCAAAATAATCAATTCGATGTTGTGGATATGTGGTATTAAAGTGTAAAAAACAAGCAAAAAAACAGAGCATATCATTGAACTTAATATATCAATGATATGCTCTGTGAATTTACTGTCTTATGCCGCCGGCAGTTCAGGATTGTATCCGTCGCCGAAGTAATCGTTGTACCATACAAGGAACATGTATACGGTCCAGATTTTTCTTGAATTGTCTGCTTTGCCTTCTTTATGCTCATCAAGGTAATTGATAAGCGTGTCTGTGTTAAAGTATTTCTTTGCGGCATCGCTTGTAAATGCTTTCTTGATGATATTGTAATATTTTTCATCTTTAAGCCATATTCTGATAGGGACAGGGAAACCTAGTTTCTTTTTCTCTGCTACCATATCAGGAAGATAGCGGTGTGCTGCCATTCTCATGGCGTATTTCGTATTTTGTGCATTTACCTTATATTTTGTAGGAATGTGTCTTGCAACATCAAATACTTCTCTGTCGAGGAACGGAACACGCACTTCAAGTGAGTGAGCCATGCTCATCTTGTCGGCTTTAAGAAGAATATCGCCGATAAGCCAGAAGTTAATGTCAATATACTGCATTTTTGTGACGTCGTCTTTGTCTTTTACCTTATCGTAGAAAGGTTTTGTAAGCTCTGTGTGATTATATTTTCCTGTAGGATTCTTTAATACACGGCTTCTTTCTTCTTCGTTAAACATAAATGCGTTGCCTATAAATCTTTCTTCTACAGGCTTGCTTGCTCTTATTAAGAAGTTTTTGCCTTTGAATTTGAAAGGAATATGCTTTGCACATGCAGCAAGTCCTTTTCTCAGACCAAGAGGAAGCTTCTGGAATCCTGCAAGGTCGTGAGGTTCGCGGTAAATGTTATAGCCGCCGAAGAATTCATCGGCACCTTCACCGGAAAGAGCAACTTTTACATGCTTTGATGCTGTCTGACTTACAAAATACAAAGCAATTGCTGCAGGGTCTGCAAGCGGTTCGTCCATGTGGTACTGGATTTTTGGAATTGCGGCCCAGTATTCTTCACTTGATACAAGCTTGCTGTAATTATCAATCTTAATCTTATCTGATAAAGCTTTTGCATAGTTGATTTCGTTATATTTTTCATAATCGAATCCAACCGTAAATGTCTTGTCGCCATTAAATGTTGCGGCAACATAGCTTGAATCTACGCCGCTTGAAAGGAAAGAGCCGACTTCAACATCACTGATTTTGTGGTGTTCAACAGAATCGTGCATTGCATCGTCAATTTCATTAATCCAGTCGTCAAGAGTCTTTGATTCATCTGCATCAAATTCCGGCTCCCAGTATCTTTTGATATTGAGTTCTTTGTTGTGGAAAGTAAGGCAGTGTGAAGGCATGAGTTTGTATATGCCCTTGAAAAATGTTTCTTCAAGCACGGAATACTGGAATGTGAGGTAATTTTCGAGAGCGACTTCATTTACTTCCTTTTTATATCCCGGATATTCAAGAATACTTTTAATTTCTGATGCGTATACGAGATTGCCGTCAACAACGGCATAGTAAAATGGTTTGATTCCGAAATAATCCCTTGCAGCGAAAATAGTTTCTTTTGCACTGTCCCAGATTACAAAAGCAAACATGCCACGCAGCTTGTTTAACATGTCTTCACCGTATTCTTCGTAAGCGTGTATAAGCACTTCTGTGTCAGAATTATTTGCAAAAATATGTCCTTTTTCAATAAGCTCTTTTCTTAATTCCTGATGATTGTAAATCTCACCGTTGAATGTTATTACAATCTTTTTATCTTCATTAAACATAGGCTGGCTTCCGTTGTCCAGGTCAATAATGCTTAGACGGCGGAATCCCATATATGCTTTATCATCTATATATTGTCCGGCACTGTCCGGACCTCTGTGTACGATTCTGTTCATCATATTAGTAAGAACATCTTTACCGTTTTCAAGGTAACCAGTAAATCCAGCAAAACCACACATGTGTAATCCTCCTTGTTTTTCCGAAATATTTGCATTGAAGAGAATTATAGCAGACAAATGAAGTAAATACAAGCAATAGAGCACGCAGGGTTTACAAAAATTTTAAAATAAAGTATAATGTTCACAAAAAATGTAACAATTTAACTGTAAAAGCGATTTCACTTTATATGGTTATATGTTAATAGGGAAGAAAGGGAATTGTGGCATGGAAAAGATTAAGATGACAACACCGCTGGTTGAGATGGATGGAGACGAGATGACAAGAGTTCTCTGGCAGTTGATTAAGGATGAACTCCTCACTCCTTATATTGATTTGAATACAGAATATTATGATTTGGGTCTTGTACATAGAAATGAGACTAATGACCAGGTTACTATTGATTCGGCAGAGGCAACTAAGAAGTATGGTGTTGCTGTTAAGTGTGCTACAATTACACCTAATGCAGCAAGAGTAAAAGAATATAACTTAAAAGAGATGTATAAGAGTCCTAACGGTACAATACGTGCCATGCTTGACGGAACAGTATTCAGGGCACCAATTATTGTAAAAGGTATTGAGCCATATGTTAAGACATGGAAGAAGCCTATTACTATTGCAAGACATGCATATGGTGATGTATACAAGGCAACAGAGATGAAGGTGAAAGGACCTGGAAAGGCTGAACTTGTATATACAGATGCTAACGGTAACGAGACAAGAGAACTTATACATGACTTTAAGGGTGACGGTATCATTCAGGGTATGCACAACTTAAATGACAGTATTGAAAGTTTTGCAAGAAGCTGTTTTGAATTTGCTGTTGCCACAAAGCAGGATTTATGGTTTGCAAGCAAGGATACTATCTCTAAGAAATATGACCATACATTCAAGGATATATTCCAGGATATATATGATAAGGAATACGCTGATAAGTTCAAAGAACTTGGAATCGAGTATTTCTATACACTTATTGATGATGCGGTTGCAAGAGTTATCCGTTCTGAGGGCGGTTATATCTGGGCATGCAAGAATTATGACGGTGATGTTATGAGTGATCTTCTTGCTACGGCATTCGGTTCACTTTCAATGATGACTTCAGTGCTTGTATCACCTCACGGATATTTTGAATACGAGGCAGCACATGGTACTGTTCAGAGACATTACTACAAGCATCTCAAGGGTGAAGAGACATCTACAAACCCAATTGCAACTATCTATGCATGGACAGGTGCATTGAGAAAAAGAGGCGAACTTGATAATATTCCTGCACTCGGTGAATTTGCAGATAAGCTCGAAGGGGCTTGTATCAAGACAATTGAGAATGGTGAGATGACAAAGGATTTGGCACTTATTACAACACTTCCAAATCCAAAGACATTAAATACACAGGATTTCATAAAGGCAGTACGTGCTACACTTGACAGCCTTATGGCATAATCATGTGTCTGATTTATGAGGATGAGTTATGAAATTTAAATTTGAGCTTGGAGACTTAATTAAAATACCAAATATATTATGTTATTTGAGAATACTTATGGTTCCGCTCTTTCTTCATATTTATTTTACGGCAGAAAGACCACAGGATTTTTATCTTGCAACACTTGTGGTCATGCTGTCGGGGCTGACTGATTTTTTTGATGGACAGATTGCAAGAAGATGCAATATGATTACAGATTTGGGAAGAATAATAGACCCGCTTGCAGATAAGCTTATGCAGCTTGCAATGCTTGTTGCACTTACTGTAAGAGTAAAATATATGTACCTTTTGGTTATATTTCTTGTTTTGAAAGAGGTAATATCAGCAGTTACAGGTTTTTTTGTGATGAAATTTGCGAAAAAGAGACTTAATGGAGCAAAGTGGTACGGCAAAGTGTGTACTGCAATTTTATATGTTGTTATGCTTGCACTTGTCGCATTTCCTCAGATGGAGGTTCATGTTCAGGATATTCTTCTTCTTGTATGTGCCGGAGCACTTATGCTTGCATTTGTAATGTATGTAAGACTATACATTATAATGATTGTTGACGCCAGAAATGGCAGAAACGAAAAAATATTATATTAAAATATAAAGACCATATGCAGTTTATATGGATATTTGAATGAGGAAAATTATGGGTTATACTTTTCACGGAATGAATTTCGGACAATTTGCTTTATGGTTTTTTGCGTACAGTTTTTTTGGATGGGCAATGGAGTGCGTTGTTATACGCATCCAGCTCAAAAGATGGGAGAACAGAGGTTTTGCCAGGTTGCCTTTCTGTGTTATATATGGATTTGGCACATTTATTGCGTATAATATTTTTGCTCCGATTGAGCATAATTATGTGGCACTTTATTTTGCAGGATGCGTATGTGCAACGATTTTTGAGTATCTTACAGCCAGACTCATGTTAAAACTTTTTGGTTCGGTATGGTGGAATTATGAACATCTTCCTTTTAACTATAAAGGAATTTTGTGCCTCGAAAGCACATTGGCATGGGGCGTGCTTGCATTGTTTATATTTGGTGTTTTTAATCGTTATGTAGAAGGTGCGGTTAAGATGCTTGATGAAAGAGTTGCATATGCAGCGGGAACTATAATTGTTATAACTTATCTTATTGATTTCACATGGCAGTTTGCACATCAGATTGCAGGTGAAAATAATGATGGGGTTTTAAAAGGTTTTCTAAGAAGATAACCGGTGTCACACATAAAAATGTGCTGCCGTATGATTATGAATTTGGGAGCAGTTTATGTTTAGAAAAATTAAAGATGACTTCTGGATGTTAAGAAGAAGTGGAAGAAACATTTTAGTATTTGAACTTACATATAAACTTGCGGCAACGGCAGTATTTTATCCTATTGCAATTTTAATAATAAATCTTGTTATGAAAGCAGCCGGAGCAAAGTATCTTACGAATGAGTATATAATACGGATTTTCAAGAATCCTGTTTCGTGGATAGTTATGCTTGCGGCTGTTGTTATTTTTGTATTTTATTGTATATATGAGATGTCTTTTCTTGCAGCGTGCTTTGAATTGAAACGGCAGCAGTGTAAAGCATCTGTTCTTGAGATAGCATTTACATCTTTAAAAAGGATGAAAAGGCTTATTAATATCCGGAATCTACCGCTTATTTTCTTCTATTTTATTTCAATACTCGCAATTAATGTAACGATGCTTGGCAGCCTTGTATTGTCAGAAAAAACAATAACTGCTTTCAGAATATATGTAATTAATGGACCTGCAATTGTAAAGGCTGGGCTGGCTGTAGCTGTAATAGTGGTTTATACAATTGTAATAATGGGTGTTTACTCATTTAATATATGTGTGCTTGAGGGTGATAATTTCAGGACGTCATACAGGCAGAGTGCATCAACAGTAAGAAAACATTTCCTGCCTACATTAATGTCACTTATATTATATAATCTGGCAATACTTGCAGTTATAATATTGTTTTATGTAATAATTACGGCTGTCTTGTTTGCCGGAGTAAAAATTCTTAATATGGCTTATATGGGAAGTGCCATATATCTGTCAGTGTTAAAAAATATAAGAATTGGCATAAGAATACTGCTTTTATACCTTGCTGTACCAATATCATATACTATGATATCAAGAATGTATTATTATTATTCTGACCCTAAAGAAATTGATTATGTTGTTATAAGGATAAAATCAAAGTTTTTCAGGCTTCAAAGAATGATATATTTTCTGATACTTATAATGTCAATAGGTCTTAACAGTTTTTATGTTGTCAGGACGTTTAACAAAAATCCGTTTGAGAGTATTGCGATATTCCATGAAACAAAAATCACGGCACACAGGGGTTCATCAATAAAAGCACCGGAGAATACAATGGCTGCATTTGAACTTGCAGTTGAAAATATGACAGATTTTATTGAGCTGGATGTCCAGCTGACATCAGATAATGTGCCGGTTATTATGCATGACCGCAGCCTTTACAGAACAACCGGTGTTAATGCAAAGGTTTCAGAACTTACTTACAGCCAGATAAGGGAACTTGATGCAGGCTCATATTTTGGAAAAGAATTTGCAGGCGAAAAAGTGCCTTCGCTGGAAGAAGTATTAAGATTTGTAAAAGGAAAAGCACGGCTTAATATTGAATTAAAAAGCGGGGATACGGTATATACGGCTGATAAAGTGGCAGAACTTATACAAAAATATGATATGCAGAATGATTGCGTTATTACATCATTTGACTATAATATGTTAAAAAGAGTAAAAGAACTTACGGATGATATACAGGTGGGCTACATTTTATCTATAGCATATGGTGATTTTTACAGTATGGATGATGTGGATTTCTTCAGTATGAATGCGTCATTCCTTTCAAAACAGATAGTAGATGCAATTCATAATTCTGGAAAACAAGTATATGCATGGACTGTTAATAATGCAACATCGATAAAGAATCTTACGAATAAAGGCGTTGATAATATTATTACTGATGACCCGGTTCTTGCAAGGGAAACGATATATTCGAGAGATACGAGTGAGACACTTGTAAATATGGCAAAATATGTATTTAATCAGTGAGACATAATGTCCGGAATGGAGACGTGTATGATAAGGGGTATTGGAACTTCAAAAGGTATAGGAATAGGACATGCACTTATAATAGATGAACCTCAGATAGAGGCGAAGACTGAGATTGTGAGTGACACGGCGGCTGAATTAAGAAGATATGAAAATGTAAAAAAGAAGTTTATTGCAGATACACAAAATATAATAGAAGAACTAAAGAAAAAGTTAAAAAAAAATGATAAGACGTCTCTTGTTCTTCAGAATCAGATTTATCTTATAGAAGATATTGAGATGAACCAGCAGATAATCGGATTTATTGAAAATGAGCACCTTTGTGCAGATGCCGCAGTTGACAGAACATGTTCGCTTTATGCGGATATATTTGCCTCGCTCGACAGCGAAGTTATGAATCAGCGTGTGGCAGATATAGAAGATCTGAAGCACAGGATATTATCGATGTTGTCAGGCAATGTCACAGTAGATTTATCAAATCTTGAACCTGATACAATAATAGTTGCAAAGCAGCTTCATCCTTCTGTCACTGCAGCGATGGATACGAAACATGTTGTGGGTATAATTGCGGAAAAAGGCGGTGAGACATCACATGCGGCTATCCTTGCAAGAGCACTGGAAATTCCGGCAGTTTTAAGTGTGAAGGATGCATGTTCAAAGATTGCCGATAATGAAAGCGTTATTGTAGATGGCGAATATGGGGAAGTTTTCTTAAAACCTATTGAGAAGACGGTTCAGATATATACTAAAAAGAAAAAAGAATATCAGAAAAAAGTAAAAGAATTAAAAAAATATATTGATAGGGAAACTGTTACATCTGATGGATATAAGGTGTGCCTTGCGGCCAATATCGGAAATGAAGATGATGCCGTAAAAGGTATGAAAAGCGGTGCTGAGGGTGTTGGACTATTCAGGACAGAATTCCTGTTTATGAATGGTGTTTCAATGCCGGATGAGGAAAAACAGTTTGAGGCATATAAAAAGGCGGCAATAGTTTTAAAAGGAAAAACACTTACGATAAGAACGCTTGATGTAGGCGGCGATAAAAATATTCCGTATATGGGACTTGCAAAAGAAACTAATCCGTTTCTCGGGTATCGTGCAATAAGATTCTGTCTTGGAAGAGTTGATGTCTTTACAACGCAGCTAAGAGCAATATTAAGAGCAAGTGCATTTGGCAAAGTAAGGATAATGATACCGCTTGTAACATCGCTTGAAGAAGTCCTGAGAGTAAAGACACTTCTGAAAAAAGTAAAAGAAAGTCTTGACAAGCAAAAGATACCATATGATAAAGATATTAAACTTGGCATTATGATTGAGACACCGGCCGCAGCACTTATATCAGATTTGCTTGCAAAGGAAGTGGATTTCTTTTCGATAGGAACGAATGATCTGACACAGTATACGATGGCAGTTGACAGAGGAAATGAAAATGTTGCATATCTTTACTCTGTGTTTCATCCGTCGGTATTAAGAATAATTAAATATATTATTGAAAATGCAAAAAAAGCGGGGATAGAAGCCGGAATGTGTGGAGAGGCGGCAGGAAATCCATGTATGATACCACTGCTCTTAAGTTTTGGGCTTGATGAATTTTCGGTTTCTCCATCCAATGTGCTTGAGACAAGAAAAAACATTGCATCATGGAGCATAAGGGAAGCCGATGAGGTTACGACAAGTGTAATGGCAATGTGTACTGAAAAAGAAGTGGCAAATTACCTTAGTGACTATATTGCAGCAAAAGAACAACGCAGTGGATTTGCTTCGCAAACAAGGAGGATATGATGGCTCAGATTTATGAGACTGATGAAGAGATAGAAAGAGTGCTTCTTATAGGAGTTGCACTTGATGATAATGATGAAGCGGAAAGCTCACTTGATGAGCTTGCAGAGCTTGTAAAGACAGCAGGAGCCGTAACTGTGGGCAGGCTGATACAGCCGAGAGAATACTTTCACCCGGCAACTTATATAGGTAAAGGAAAACTTGAGGAAGTACGCCTGATGGCTGATGAGCTTGATGCTACAGGCATTATATGTGATGATGAACTTACACCGGCTCAGCTTAGGAATCTTGAAGATGTTCTTAATCTTAAAATAATGGACAGGACAATGGTTATTCTTGATATATTTGCATCAAGAGCGAACACCAGCGAGGGTAAGATTCAGGTTGAGATGGCACAGCTCAAGTATAGGATGACAAGACTTTCAGGTCTTGGAACAACACTTTCAAGGCTTGGCGGCGGAATAGGAACAAGAGGTCCAGGAGAGAAGAAGATAGAGACTGACAGACGACTCATAAGGGACAGGATATCAAGACTTAACGCCCAGCTCAAAGAAATTGAGAATCACAGGGAAATCCAGAGACAAAAAAGGAGTGATTCAACAATTCCTGTTGCAGCGATTGTGGGATATACAAATGCAGGCAAGTCAACACTTTTAAATAAACTTACCAATGCAGGGGTTTTATCTGAAGATAAACTTTTTGCGACACTTGACCCTACAACAAGAGTGTTAAAGCTTCCTAACACGGATAAGGTTCTTCTTACTGATACAGTAGGATTTATAAGAAAACTTCCGCATAATCTTATTGAGGCGTTTAAAAGCACGCTTGAAGAGGCAAAATATGCAGATATAATAATACATGTTGTTGACAGCGTTCATCCTGATATGGACAGGCAGATTGCGGCGGTTTATGAGACACTTGATGAGCTTCAGGTTGGAGATAAGCCGGTTATAACTCTTTTTAATAAAACAGATCTTGCCGGAAATGCTGAGACAATAAAGGATATGCGTGCAAAATGCAGCATGAGGGTTTCAGCAAAAACAGGTGAAGGAATAGATGAATTTCTTGATGAACTTGGAAAAATTCTTCGTGAAAACAGAATTCACATTAACAGATGCTTCAAATATCAGGATGCTGGAAGAATACAGCTTATACGTGAATTTGGTACACTTATTTCAGAAGAGTATACGCAGGACGGAATAGAAGTTGAAGCATATGTTCCTAAAGAAATATATGACAAATTATAATATTTTTTAGTGAAAGGGGCAGAAAAATGAAACTTATAGCAGCAGTAGATAAAAACTGGGGAATAGGAAGAAATAACAGGCTTCTTGTAAATATTCCGGAGGATATGCAGCTTTTCAGACAGGAGACAAACGGAAAAGTTGTCATTATGGGAAGAAAAACATTTGAAAGCCTTAAAGAAAAATCCCCTTTATATGGCAGAAAAAATATTGTGCTTACGACAAATAAGTCGTATGATGCAAAAGGAGCAGTTGTTTGTGCAAGTGTTGAAGAGGTGCTTGATGCAGTAAAAGATTATGATGATAATGATATATATGTAATAGGCGGTGGTGAAATCTATAAAGAATTTCTCCCATACTGCGATGTGGCACATATAACAAAGATTGATTATAAGTATGATGCCGACACATATCTTGAAAATCTTGATAAAAACAGTGAGTGGCACATAACGGCAAACAGTGAAGAAAAAACGTATTTTGATATTGTATATGAGTTTGTGAAGTATGAAAAGAAAAAGTAATAAAAACAGAAAAATAATATTTATATTGGCAGCACTTTCACTGCTTATTTCGGCAGTTTATGCCGGAACTTATTTTGCAACACCTTTTTTAAAAGAAAAACAAAACAATCCAGATGCGGCGGCTGCATTGAAAAATGAGGGAAAAGAGGCTGCGGATATTATAAGGGATTATATAGATAAGCAGTCTGTTGAAAGCCTTATAAGAAAAAAGATAAGTGGAACAGTATATGTTTCAGACAATAAAGGTGTGTATGAAAATACAGGAATAGATTTTTATTTTTATAATGGAATTCTGTATTATGAGACAACGCAGGAAAAAGGAAAGATTTACAAGGTTGAAAGTTCAGAGTTATTAAAGCCGGAATTTATTAAAAAATATGATTTTGCAAAGTATTCAAAGTCTATAAATACCGCATTGGACAGCATTTATGAGAATTATGCATCACTTGCTGACAGTATGAAGTATGAAAATAAGCCAGGTGAAGGCTATGAGCTGAATGGCTCGCATGTATCTGTATACAGTGTTTTACTTGAAAAGGCAAATCTTAAAAAGGCGGCATCCGGCACGATAGATGCGTTGTATGACAACAGTGATACGTCAGTTTATATGGGAATGTTTTCGGCATACGGAGTTGTTAGCCGTGAAAAATTAAAAAGATATACGGACAGACAGCTTGCACGGTTTACATATGCACAGGCCGATATCCATATTGGTGAAAATGATAATCTCAAAAGAATAAAAATTGATAATTACCAGCTTGATTTTGATTATGACGGAACAGAGTATGATTTTACCGTATCGGCTGATATAAAATTTGATGATGCAGCAGACACGCCACCGGGAAATTAACCCGATGGCGTGTTTTTCAGTCATATACGATATAGGTATTATATCGGAAACGCCGTAAACGCTGTTCCATTTTTATTGCATTTGTAAGGTAAAGAAAAGCCCCGACCTGTACTTTATAATAACCGTCATCGGATATAATGAATGCAGGGAAACCTTCTATTAAAAGAGAATCAAGCATTCTGTCGGCATTTTCTTTGTTGCGGTAAGCACCCGTCTGGATTCTGTAAAGTTTTGTTCCATCTTCGTCACAACGGCATGCGGGCATGCCGGGATTCTCAGAAATGCCGGGACTTGCAGGCATACTGTAATTTGCCGGAATGTCAGGAGAAGAGCCGGTGCCGGGGGCATCCGTTTTTGTAGTTTGTGAATATACTGTTTCAAGAATGCCGTCGGCAATTGCCCTTGCAATTTCATTGAAATTTTCATCAAAAATCTTATTGTCTGTATCGCTATTGATAAATCCAACCTCTACAAGAACGGCAGGCATCTGGGTCCTTTTTAAGACAACGAGATTAGGACGTTCTGTTATTCCGAGGTCTTCAAAACCGGCATCGGCAAGTTCTTTATTGATATTTTTTGCAAGAGTGTGGCGTATTCCGGAATCTTTGTATACAAGAGATTCAATGCCGCTATACTGGTTATTTTTTTCGGATGAATTGCGGTGTATTGAAATAAAATAGTCGGCACCTGAATTATTGGCATCGGTTGCTTTTTTGAATGGAGTTTCATATTCATCATTGTCCCGCACATAATATACATTAATGCCATTCATTTCAAGTATCTTTCCGACAGCCCGGGTAAGGCGGAGAGTATCATCTTTTTCAGCACGTCCGTTATAGGTGGCACCGGGATCACTTCCACCGTGGCCTGCATCAAGTGCAATAGTTATATCAGACATGGTTTCCCCTTTTATTACAAAACAATATTCACATTATTATATTCAAATCGGATTAAATGATTCATTGTAGGACAAAAATAAGCATAGAATGATAAAAAATAAATGGGAAAATATTATGAATATTAATTATGTGCATACATTTGAAAGACCGGAAAATGCGGTTGACAGAGGTAATCTCAAAGTAAATGTAATTGACAGACGGACAAAAAGACCTGTTATGAATGCGAGAGTGGAAATTTCATATACAGGCCGGCCGGACAGTGTTATTGAGGAACTGGTTACTGATGACAGTGGACTTACACCGACAATAGCACTTCCTGCACCTCCGGTTGAATATAGCATGGAGCCACAGGATTCACAGCCATATTCAGAGTATAATGTAAAAATTACCGCATCAGGATATGTTGATATGCTTATATCGGGTTCTGAAATTTTTTCGGGAGTGAGCAGTACACAGCAGGCATCACTCGGAGGACAGACGGAAAGCGATGCCGCGTCAGATGTAGTTGTGATTCCGGCAAATACTCTTTTTGGAACGTATCCTCCAAAGATACCTGAAAATGAGATACAGCCCGTAAATACGAGCGGTGAGATTGTGCTTAGTAAAGTTGTTGTTCCTGAAACAGTTGTTGTCCACGATGGTGTGCCAGCTGACCCGACAGCTTCAGATTATTATGTGAGATACTCTGATTATATTAAGAATGTGGCAAGCAGTGAGATATATTCAACGTGGCCGGTTGAAACGATAAAAGCTAACGTGCTTGCAATTATGTCGTTTACATTAAACAGGGTGTATACAGAGTTTTACAGAAATAAAGGATATGAATTTACAATCACTTCATCTACGGCATTTGACCATAAATGGATTTACGGAAGAAATATATTTACAAGCATATCGGATATTGTTGATGACATATTTAACCAGTATCTTTCAAGACCAAATGTAAAACAGCCGATTCTTACTCAGTATTGTGATGGGAAGAGAGTGAGCTGTCCGGACTGGATGAGCCAGTGGGGAAGCAAATATCTTGGAGACCAGAATTATAGTGCTATAGATATATTAAAATATTATTATGGTGATTCAATGTATATTAACACGGCTGAGGAGATAAGCGGGATTCCTGCATCATGGCCGGGATACAATCTTGACATTGGTTCTTCAGGACAAAAAGTCCGCCAGCTTCAGGAGCAGCTTAATCTTATTGGTGAATTTTATAATGCAATTCCGCCGGTTGAGCCGGATGGAATATACGGCGAGCAAACGGCGGAAGCAGTAAGAAAATTCCAGAAAATATTTGATATGCCTCAGACTGGTGTTGTTGATTTTGCAACATGGTACCAGATTTCCGGAAAATATGTTGCACTTTCAGGTATTGCGGAATTAAATTCTTGATTCACCCATGAAGAACAAGGCAAGTGTTCCCGGACCTGAGTGTGCTCCGATAGTCGGGCAGATTGTGTTTATTACAATTTTGTGATTGTATTTTTCTCTTATTTTAGATGCTACAAATTCTGCATCCTCAAGGCAGTCGCCATGACCGATAAAAATTGCATCTGTCTCGTCTTTATAAGAACCCATGAGTTCATCGATTTTTGATACAAGTGTGAGAAGAGATTTTTTTCTTCCTCTGACCTTGCCTACAGGTATAAGCTGACCTGCATCATTTACATGAAGAATAGGTTTGATACCGGCAAGACTTCCTACAATAGCTGTTGTCTTTGAAACACGTCCTCCACGGTAGAGGTGATGAAGGTCATCAACTGTGAAGAAATGAACAAAATTGCGGCGGTGTGCATTAATGTAATCCGCTGTTTCGTCAATGGATTTTCCTTCGTTTTTTAATTGGATAGCACGATATACAGTAAGCCCTTCTCCCATTGAAGCAGCAAGAGAATCAATTACAATAATTTTTGATTCGGGATATTCTTCCATTACTTCTCTGGCAGCTATGCAGCAGTTGTTGTAGCTGCTGGAGAGTGCTGAAGAAAAAGCAATATGAAGGATGTCATAGCCTTCCGCAACTCTTTTTTTGAAAATTTTTGCAACGTCTTCGGGATTACATGCCATTGTAGTAGGCATTTCTCCGTTACGCATGCGTGTATAGAATTCTTTTACTGGCATTTCGTTTCCGGGTCCGTAGAGCTGCTCACCGAAAGCATAAAAAAGAGTATGTATGTCGATAGAATTTTCGCGGACGAAATCATCAGTAAGATCCGCTGTTGTGTCGGTTGAAATTAGATATTGACGCATAAAATCCTCCTTGTTTTGTAACATAAAAATGCTTGCAATATTTTATATTCATATATATAATATCACTATATAGGTGAATGTGTAAATTAAAAATATTTTCATTTATCCTATTGACACATCTGTCAAATGGTGATAAGATACAAAAGATGTGAATTTTAATGAAGCAGAGTGTCCACTCTCACCTTAGCGCAAGGGCGACTCGGGTTTATACTTTATGAATATATGACTTATAACAGGTCTTTATTTTGTGATGTATGTGGATGGCTGCTGCTATCCACTTTTTTTATGGAGGTGCACTGTTATTAGCGATTTAATGATTAACGAACAAATCAGGGACAAAGAAATCCGATTAATCGGAGCTGACGGAGAACAGCTTGGAATTATGTCAGCAAAGGATGCCATGAAACTTGCAAGAGAGGCTGATGTTGATCTTGTTAAGATTGCACCATCTGCAACGCCACCTGTATGTAAGCTGATTGATTATGGCAAATATAAGTATGAATTAATCAGAAAAGAGAAAGAAGCTAAGAAGAAACAGAAGACAATAGAGACGAAGGAAGTAAGACTTTCTCCAAATATTGATGTCAATGATCTTAATACAAAGAGCAACGCTGCAAGAAAGTTCCTTGAGAAGGGTAACAAAGTAAAAGTTACATTGAGATTCAGAGGACGTGAGATGGCTCATGTAGAGAGCAGCAAACACATTCTTACAGATTTCGCTGAGAAGCTGAGTGATATAGCCGTTGTTGAAAAGGCTCCTAAGATGGAAGGCAGGAGCATGATGATGTTTTTAACTGAAAAACGTTAAAATATAAATACTACATGTTAAAAATTCAGGAGGTTTATTATGCCAAAGGTAAAAACAAAAAGAGCCGCTGCAAAGCGTTTTAAAGTAACTGGTACAGGTAAGTTAAAGAGAATGAAAGCTTATAAGAGCCACATTCTTACAAAGAAGACAACAAAGAGAAAGAGAAATTTAAGACACGCAGCAATGACTGATGCAACTAATGTTAAGACAATGAAGAAGATTATGCCTTATCTCTAATCAGATAAACGGTATAGAAGGAGGAATATAAAATGGCAAGAATTAAAGGCGGAATGAACGCAAAGAAAAAGCACAACAGAGTTTTAAAGCTCGCTAAAGGTTATAGAGGTGCAAGATCAAAGCAGTATAGAGTAGCTAAGCAGTCTGTTATGAGAGCTCTCACAGAGTCTTATAAGGGCAGAAAGCAGAAGAAGAGACAGTTCAGACAGTTATGGATTGCAAGAATCAATGCTGCTGCAAGAATCAATGGTTTATCATACAGCAAATTTATGTATGGTTTAAAGCTTGCTAATGTTGACCTTAACAGAAAAGTATTGTCAGAGATGGCTGTAAATGATGCAGAAGGATTTGCAAAGCTTGCTGAGTTAGCAAAGTCTAAGGTTGCTTAATTATATATTAAGTTGCAAGTTGAAGGGGCTGTCGCTTTAACGGTTATATATCGTTGAAGCGGGCCTCTTTTAAGTTTGTGAAATAAATGTGAAAAACGATATATACACTGTTCATATGTTGAAAGATATGTTATTATCTACTAGATTGGTTTCTGATTGAAGAGACCTTTCACGATTATGAAAGTGTGGGATGAGTGAATATGAAAAAGAATATTTTAAAGAAGATAAGTATTGGTTTGCTGTCAGCAGCTATGATGGTTTCCATGACAGCATGTAATACAAAGATTAAAGTTACTTATGATTATAAAGCGGAAGATTATGTTACGCTTGGAGAATATAAGGGCATAGAGGTAAGCGTTGATACTGATGCAATAGAGAACAATCTTATCAACACAAGAATACAGAATGATCTTGAGAGCAATACAACATATGTTGAAACAACAAGAGCTGCCCAGGCTGATGATAAAGTTACAATTGATTTTAAGGGTTCAATCGGTGGTGAGCAGGTATCCGGCTTCAGTGATAATGATTACTCTATTGTACTTGGAAAAGATACATTCACGGTTGAAGGGTTTGTTGATGAACTTTACGGAGTAAAGAGCGGTGATGTCAAGGTTGTTACACTTACAGTTCCACAAGATTTCAGCGATGCACCTGAGTATGCAGGACGTAAGATTGTATTTGAGATTACAGTAAAAACAGTTGCACAGCCTAATGTGCCTATGATTACAGATACTTATGCAAAAGAATATTACAATTATGATACAGTTGCTGAATACAGAGAGAGTATCAAGAATGAGATTCAGGATACTATTGATGAAAAGGTAACTGAAGCAAAGAAACAAGCTGTTCTTACAAAGCTTCAGGAAAGATGTACAATCAAAGGTTATCCGGAGAATTATCTTGCAACAAAGACAAGTGATTATGAACAGTCAATTAAGTTTTATTCAATGATGCAGGGAATAACAGTTGATGAGTACTGCCAGAAGACGTTTAATATGAGCTTTGATGATTATGTTAAAAAGGCTGTTGCCCAGGAGATGATTTTACAGGCGATTGCCGATAAGGAAAATATATCAATTAAAGATTATGATTACAAAGGGGAGCTTCCTCAGTTTGCAAAAGACAGAGGATATTCTGATAAAGATTCATTTGTTGAGAAGTATGGTAAAGACAAGATTGTTAAGAATATGATTATTCAGAAAGCACAGGATATTGTAATGGATAATGCTGTATATAAGTAGGCATCTGCCAGCAAGGCATTGGCTGTCTGCATAAAATAATCCACAGACATAAACGAAGATGTTTATGGTCTGTGGATTTTTGTATGTTTTTTATTTGTTTTGTGGATTAGTGTGTTCCTGTAGAACCAAAACCGCCTTCGCCGCGGACAGAATCTTCTAATGAATCAGCTTCTGTAAAATCGGCAGTTATAAAAGGTGCAAGTACAAGCTGTGCGATACGTTCACCTTTTGATACAGTAACGGCTTCGTCAGAGTGATTATATAAAGCAACCATGATTTCACCACGGTAATCGGAATCAATTACCCCTACTTTATTTGCCGGAGCAAGTCCACGTTTACAAGCCATTCCGCTTCTTGCATAAATAAGACCGACAAGGCCTGTTGGAATCTCAAGTGCAATTCCTGTGTGTATAAATTCTGTGCAGCCGGGATTTATAGTTATATCTTTATCCATGCATGCATAAAGGTCGGCACCAGCGGCAAACTCAGTTCCATAAGCTGGAATAATGGCATCTTCTCTTAACTTTTTTAATCTTACAGTCTGTTTCATTTTAATAGTCTCCATTCTTAAAAATAATAAAGGTTTATTTATCAAAGTCATATAAAATGACATTGCCGCTTTTCAATGATTCGTTTACAAGGATTGTACGCTGGTTTTCAGAGCCTTTGAATTTGAGATTGAGATTTTTAAGCTCTTCAACAAAGCGTCCGTCAACAAGAACATCAATATAACTTAGCAGTTCATTGGTTTCTTTCCACTTTTTACACATGTTTTCTATGATATCTTTATCAAATAAAAACCCGGTAAAACACCATATATCTTTTTGTGGCAAGACTTCACGTACCTGTCTTACAAGAGGAAGAAGACCTTTCTGGTTACTGTATTCAAATGGTTCACCGCCAAGAAGTGTAAGCCCCTGTATATAATCCGGTTTCAAAGATTCGATAATAGAATCAATGGTATCCTGTGTAAATGGTTTCCCATAATTAAAATCCCATGCGATTTCATTGAAACATCCGGGACAGTGATGGCTGCATCCGCTTACAAAAAGAGATGTGCGTACTCCCGGACCATTGGCTACATCACAATATTTGATTTCTGCATAGTTCATTATGATCAGTCTCCAATCTTACGTTAATTAGCACTACATATTATAACAGAAAAAAAGTATGTTGAATAGGTTTAAAAATCTGTAAAAATATATATAAATATCTATAGTTCAGTGGAAAAATACAGAATATATGTTAAAATAATAACAACATAAATAAGACTTTTACATGAAAGGAAGACAGCATTATGATAGAGATTAATTTTGACAAACTTTACAGATATCCAAGGATTGCAGAACCGTGTACAATATGTATTCCGGTAGAAAAAGGAAAAATATATTCTAAAGATAATGTATGCGTTATGCAGGATGGAAAACCGGTTCCTACACAGGCAAAGGTTACATCAAGATATGATGACACATCAATAAGATATCTTTTTGTAAGGTTTATGGCTGATCTGCCGGCAAATAAGGGCACAAAAGTATATTGTGAACTTGATTGTAAAGACGTCAATGATAATCCGGACATTTTATGTACTGAGAGTAGTACAGGAATAGAAGTTGATACGGGTGCGTTAAAGTTTAAGGTTGAAGATTATGCCTCATACATTTTTAAGGAAGTTAATGATGGGAATAAGATATATACAAATGAAAATTTTGCCGGCCCATATCTTAAAGAAGCTGATGGAACAAGTTATGATATAGAACTTGAAGAATGGAATATAATAGAGTGCGGTCAGGTGTGTGTGTCTTTGTGTACAAAAGGCGTAAATGTATCAAAAGATAAAGATAAAAAGATAGAGTTTGAGATAAGAATTAATGCATATGCCGGAAAACCGTGGGTTGAACTTTCATACAGAATTATAAACACAAGCATGGAAGAACTTGATATAGCATCACTTGTATTTTATGCAAAAGCTGATTCTTCAAGCCGCCTTAGTGATATTATGAAACCTATGAATTTTGATGAGAAGCCGGATTCTACAGGATGTGGCGATATAATGACAGATAATACCAGCTGTACCGGACCTGTTTTTCATACAAGGGGAACGCATGAACTTGAACTTTTTGATGAGAAAGCACCTGTTTTGGATGTAAGGACAATGGTGGGAAGTTCTAATTATAGGACAGATTTTTATATAGGAAAAAATGGAGAAGAAGTAAACCGTCATGTAGATGCACATTATCTTATGAAAGAGGCAAATGAGCATTTTGCGGAAGTTTTATATGGTACATTTTTTGCTGACAGGACAGATGCTAAAGGCGGACTCTGTATAACTGTATATCAGGCACAGCAAAATTACCCAAAGGCTGTAAAGTCAGACAGTGAAGGTATTGCTGTTATGCTTGTTCCGGAGGGAGAAGACAAGGTTATCATGCAGCCGGGAATGGCAAGAACACAGAAAGTGCTTATGCATTTTCATGCTGCGGATGAGAAGATTCTTGAAATTGATAACAGAAGCCTTATTTACCAGATGCCTGACAGACCATATATTTCTCCTGAGATGTTTAAAAATGCCGGAGTTATGCCGGATATTTTCCCTGATAAGTTAAATGATGATGTTGAGATGTTTCTTATAGGAAGAGCTGACGAACATGCAAGATGTTATGGCATGCTTAACTGGGGCGATACATGGGATTCTAATTATACACAGCAGGGAAGAGGCAACGGAAAGACAGTGTGGAGTAATAATGAATATGATTATCCACATTCATGTGCGTTGGAGTATGCAAGAACCGGTGTGAGACGTTTCCTTGACTATCTTATTGTTTCAACAGAGCATCAGATGGATGTAGATGTGTGCCATTACAGTGATAATCCGTTACGAATCGGCGGTCAGTGGGAACATACGGCAGGACATTGCAAGAATGGTATTATGGTGTGTTCGCATGAGTGGGTTGAAGGTCTTATTGATTATTATCATTTTACAGGCGACGAAAGAGCATTAACTACGGCTGTTGGAATTGGAAATAATATATTAAAGCTTCTTGATACACCAATGTATGCCGTTCCGGGTGAGGCAAATGCAAGAGAAACAGGCTGGGCACTAAGAGCACTGACGGCATTATATGTTGAGACTGGTGAATCAAAGTGGATTGACAAATGTGAATGGATTGTTGACAGCTTTAAGAAATGGGAAGAAGAATATGGCTACTGGCTTGCACCATATACAGACAATACAACAATACGTGTAGGATTTATGATTTCTGTTGCGATTGGCAGTGTTATGAGATATTACAGAGTATTTCCGCGTGAAGATATCAAAGATATGATAATCCGTGCTGTTGATGATCTTATTGAAAACTGTATGCTTGGATGTGGAGTATTTTATTATAAAGAACTTCCGAGTCTGCAGAGACTTGGTAATAATACGCTTTTGCTTGAATCTCTTGCAATAGCTTATGAACTCACAGGAGATGTGAAGTATCTTAAACCAGGAATAAAGACATTCGACAAAACAATTGATTCAAAGGCAGCAACGACAAACGGTGTCAAGAAAATTGTTGATGATGCAGTGATATGTGCCGGTGCAAGCACAAAGGGATTTGCTCAGAGTTTTATCCCTGTTATTACATATTACAAGGCATTGTCAGAAAATGGATTGTATTAATCCGCCATATCTTGCAAAGACCAAAAAACCGTAGTAATATTAAAATATTGATTATATGGTAATGCACTATATGTGCCGGAATGGAGGATAATATGAGAATAGGTATAAGAGCTCATGATGTAAAATATGCACCGCTTGATGAACTGATTCCCAATATACATAATCAGGGATTTCATTGCATGCATATAGCACTAAGCAAGTCAATTAAGGAATTTAAGCCGGAGATAAGCACAATGACACCTGGACTTGCAATGTATATCAAGGAATTGTGTGCTGAAAATAAAGTTGATGTGGCTGTGCTTGGCTGTTATCTTAATTTATGCAACCCTAATCCGGAGCAGCATAAAAAGATAGTAGAAAAATACAAGGCACATATAAGATTTGCAAGCATTTTAGGCTGTGGAGTTGTTGGAACAGAGACTGGTGCCGTTAACGAAGAATACAAGTACGAACCGGCAAATCATTCTGAGGAAGCACTTGAGAAATTTATAGAAAATCTGAGACCTATAGTAAAATATGCAGAGCAGTTTGGTGTTATATTTGCAATTGAACCGGTGTGGAAGCATATTGTATACACAGTTGAGAGAGCAAGAAAAGTTCTGGATGCTATTGATTCACCTAATCTTCAGATTATATTTGACCCTGTAAATCTTCTTTGTGTTGATAATATCGATAAACAGGATGAGATTATTGAAAAGGCATTTGAACTTCTCGGAGATGATATAGCTGTAGTCCACTGCAAGGATTATGTCGTTGAGGGCAATGAGTTAAAGTCTATTGCTGCCGGAACAGGAAGCCTTAATTATCCGCTTCTCTTAAAGAAGGTAAAAGAATACAAGCCATATGTTCACTGTACGCTTGAAAATACGGTGCCTGAAAATGCTGTCGCAACAAGAGAATTTATGGAAAGAACATACGCTGAAGTATGAATTTAATATTCAGATATATGAAACCCCACTTCCCACGCATGGTAGTGGGGTTTATGGTTAAATTTTCTGGAACAGTAATGGATCTGCTGCTTCCGTGGATACTTGCATATATTATTGATGAAGTTGTGCCTGAGGCAGATATTGCGAGAGTTGTACAGTGGGGACTTGTCATGGTTGTCTGTGCATTTATTGCGGTACTCGGCAATGTGACAGCAAACAGAATGGCTTCATCAGTTGCGAGAGATTCAATGCGTGTTTTAAGAAATGATACATTTACGGCAATTATGAATCTTTCGTGCGGACAGGTTGACAACTTTTCTCAGAGCACACTTATATCACGAATGACAAGTGATACATATAATATTCATCAGATTATGAATTCTATGCAGAGAATGGGTGTGCGTGCACCGATTCTTCTTATTGGCGGGATTATTGTTACTATGACACTTGATCCGGTGCTTTCGGCAATACTTGCATCAACACTTCCATTTCTTGCAATAGTAGTCATATATGTTGCTAAAAAAGGCATTCCTCTTTATAACACGCATCAGAAGGCAAGCGATGTCATGATAGGCCGTGTGCGTGAAAGTATTACAGGAATACGAGTTATCAAGGCACTTTCAAAAGGTGATTATGAGCGTGAGAGATTTGAAGATATCAATCTGGATGTTGTTGAAAAGGAGAAAAAAGCGGGTATAACAATGGCACTTACCAATCCGGTTATGAATTTCCTTCTTAATGTTGGCTGGGTAATGATTATATTTGTTGGGGCAGTCCGTGTAAATGCCGGACTTACAGCACCTGGTAAAATTATTGCATTTCTTACATATTTTACAATAATCCTTAATGCCATGCTCTCAATAACACGTCTTTTCGTTATGTTTTCAAGAGCCGGTTCATCTGCCGAAAGAATAGAAGAAATATTACAAGCCCGGTCTGACATTAAGAATCAGGATGCTAATGATAATAAAAGCTGTGATGAGAGCCTTCCGTATATTGTTTTTGATAATGTGAGTTTCTCATATAATGGAAACGTTGATAACCTTTCTGATATTTCATTTTCACTGGAAAAAGGCCAGAAACTTGGAATTATTGGTGCAACAGGCTCTGGAAAGACAACAATTATCAATCTTTTAATGAGATTTTATGATGTCTCATCAGGAAAGATATTCATTGATGGAAAAGATATTCGTGATTATGATGTGGGTGTTCTGCGTGAGAAATTCGGTGCTGTATTTCAGAATGACATTATATTTGAAGACAGTGTTTCGGAAAATATAAAACTTGGAAGAAATATAACTGACGAGAATATGAAAAAAGCAGCAAAAGCATCATGTATTGATTCACATATAAGCCAGATGGATGAAGGATACGATTCATTTCTTGCAATAAGAGGAAATAACCTTAGTGGTGGACAGAAACAGAGAATGTTAATTTCGCGTGCGATTGCGGGAAATCCTGAGATTCTTGTGCTTGATGATTCTTCAAGTGCACTGGATTACAAGACTGATGCAGCAATACGAAAAAATATTGATGAAATGGGAAAAAACACAACTACAATTATAGTTGCACAAAGAGTAAGTTCAGTGCTTGACTGTGATAAGATAATTGTTATAGATGAAGGCAGGATTGCAGCATGCGGAAATCATGATAAGCTTCTTAAAACATGTGCAATTTATGCAAGAATAAGCAGTCTTCAGAGCGGAATAACACAGTAAAGGAGAAAGTGTTATCATGGCAAAAACAGGTGCAGATATGTTCCGTATGGGACCAAAGATTGCAAAGGGAACAAGTGCGGAAGAGATATATAAAAACAGCAGAAGTATCAATAAAAAGGGTACTATTTTGAGACTGTCAAAATACCTTATGAGATATAAATATCTCATGGCAGCAGCGTTATTTTTATCAATTGCGGGTAATGTTTTTGCACTTATCGGACCAAAGCTTTCAGGTCAGGCGATTGATGCAATAACCGGTACCGGTCAGGTGGATTTTAAAAAAGTCACACATTACTGTATTCTGATGGCAATATTTTATATTGCATCTTCAGTAATGTCTTATATACTTTCTGTCCTTATGATACATATAACACAGAAATGTGTTTACCAGATGAGAAAAGATGTCTATGACAGCCTTATGAAACTTCCGGTATCATATTTTGATAAACATCAGACAGGTGAGATATTAAGCAGAATTTCTTATGATATAGATACAGTAAATACATCGCTTTCAACTGACCTTGTGCAGATACTCACGAGTGTTATAACGGTTGTAGGCTCGTTCTTTATGATGCTTTCGATATCTCCGATGCTGATACTTATATTTGTTGTAACAATACCTTTGTCATTTCTCATAACAAAGTTTATTACAGGAAAAACAAGACCTTTGTTTCGGGAGCGTTCAGCAGCACTTGGACGTCTCAACGGATTTGTTGAAGAGATGATAGGCGGGCATAAGACAATAAAAGCATATCACAGGGAAGAAAATACTATTAACAAGTTCAAAGAAAATAATGATGATGCCGTAAAATGTTATTATGAGGCAGAGTATTTCGGAAGCATGACAGGTCCGTGTGTTAATTTTGTTAATAATCTTTCGCTTGCATGCATATCTGTCTTTGGTGCTGTATTATACATCGGAGCTAAGATTTCAATTGGCGATATTTCTTCGTTTGTACTTTATTCGAGAAAATTTTCAGGCCCTATCAATGAGGCAGCAAATGTACTGAATGAATTCCAGTCTGCAATTGCAGCGGCAGAAAGGGTGTTCAGGCTTATTGATGAACCGAAAGAGCCTGTAGATAAGCCTGATGCAGTCAGCCTTAGTAATGTAGAAGGAAAAGTTGATTTTGATAATGTAAGCTTTGGGTATGTAAGAGATAAGATGATACTTAAAGATATAAGTCTGTCAGCAAAACCCGGACAGGTAATAGCAATAGTAGGTGAAACAGGAGCCGGAAAGACAACAATAATTAATCTTCTTATGCGTTTTTATGATATTGCCAGCGGCAAGATAAGCATTGATGATAAAAACTACAGGGATTATAAAATGTCGGATTTAAGAAAATCTTTTGCAATGGTTTTACAGGATACATGGCTGTTTAACGGAACGGTGTACGAAAATATTGCATATGGTAATGAAAATGCTACAAGGCAGCAGGTTATAGAAGCAGCTAAAGCAGCAAAGATTCACAGATATATTGAAAGTCTGCCTGATGGTTATGATACTATGCTTACTGAAAATGCAACAAATATTTCAAAAGGACAGAAACAACTGCTTACGATTGCGAGAGCAATGCTTCTTGATTCGTCAATGCTCATACTTGATGAGGCAACGTCAAATGTTGATATAGTAACAGAGGCGGATATATCCGGTGCAATGGTCAAACTTATGAAAAATAAAACATGCTTTGTCATTGCACACAGACTGTCTACAATACAGAATGCAGACAGGATTCTTGTGGTAAAAGACGGCAATATTGTAGAGCAGGGAACACATCAGGAACTGCTTGATAAAAAACAGTTCTATTACAGTATGTATAATGCTCAGTTTTCGTGAAAAACAAGGGATTATACAGTAATTGACTACTTGTATTTTCAGATGGTAGAATATATAATTAATATTAAAACTAGAAAGAGACACAGCTGGAGCTGATGATGAAGCGGAGGTAATGGTATGCCGGAAAAGATTGTACTTGAACAGGATAAGAATATTAAAACAAAAGAAGTTGAGAGACCGGTGGATACTCCTGCGGATTTCACAAGCCCGGAGGTGCTTTATCAGGATTTAATCACAGAGATTAAAAAATATCATCCGTCATCGGATTTATCTGATATTGAGAAAGCATATAAGGTCGCTTACAAGGCACATGAAGGACAGAAGAGAAAGTCGGGTGAGCCATATATAATTCATCCTCTTTGTGTTGCAATTATACTTGCAGAACTTGAGCTTGATAAGGAGTCGATTATAGCGGGTCTTCTGCATGATGTAGTTGAAGATACAGTTATGACAAGTGAAGATGTAGAAAAAGAATTCGGCTCTGAAGTTGCACTTCTTGTTGATGGTGTTACAAAGCTTACACAGCTCAACTATGAGCATGATAAAATAGAAGTCCAGGCAGAGAATCTTCGTAAGATGTTTCTTGCTATGGCAAAAGATATCCGTGTAATTATGATAAAGCTTGCCGATAGACTTCACAATATGAGAACAATGCAATACCAGTCACCGGCTAAGCAGATTGAAAAGTCAAGAGAGACTATGGAAATATACGCTCCTATTGCACACAGGCTCGGTATTTCAAAGATTAAGGTTGAACTTGACGACCTTTCAATGAAATATCTTATGCCTGATGTATACAACGATCTTGTTGAGCAGGTAAATCTCAACAGACCCGGCAGGGAAGCATTTATCAAGAGCATTATAAAAGAAGTCGGAATGCACATAAGCAATGCCGGAATTGAGGCAGAGATTGACGGAAGAGTAAAGCACTTCTTTTCTATTTACAGAAAGATGGTCAACCAGAATAAGACACTTGACCAGATTTATGATATTTTTGCCGTAAGAATCAAGGTTGACACAGTAAAGGACTGTTATGCCGCACTCGGTGTAATACATGAGATGTATAAGCCAATTCCGGGACGTTTCAAGGATTATATAGCAATGCCTAAGCCTAATATGTATCAGTCGCTTCATACAACATTGATTGCTTCTAACGGACAGCCGTTTGAGGTGCAGATTCGTACTTATGAGATGCACAGAACTGCTGAGTATGGTATTGCGGCACACTGGAAATATAAAGAAGGCAAGAGCGGTGCACCTTCCAATGAAGAGGCAAAGCTTAGCTGGCTTCGCCAGATGCTTGAATGGCAGACAGAGATGTCTGATAACAAAGAATTTCTTTCTTCTATTAAGAGTGATTTGAATCTTTTTTCAGATAATATATATTGTTTTACACCTACAGGTGATGTCAAGAATCTTCCGGCCGGTTCATGCCCTGTTGATTTTGCATACAGCATTCACAGTGCAGTCGGCAATAAGATGGTAGGTGCAAGAGTCAACGGCAAACTTGTAACCATAGATTATGAATTAAAGAGCGGTGACAGAGTTGAGATTATCACATCGCAGAATTCAAAAGGACCGAGCCGTGACTGGCTTAATATTGTCAAGAGCACGCAGGCAAGAAATAAGATTAATCAATGGTTTAAGCAGGAGTTAAAAGAAGATAATATTTTAAAGGGCAAGGAGCTTATAACTAATTACTGTAAGACAAAAGGCATTGTTCTTTCTGATATTATGAAACCTGAAAATCAGGAAAAGACACTTAACAAGTATGGCTTTAAAGACTGGAATTCACTTCTGGCATCTGTCGGACATGGCGGATTAAAGGAAGGTCAGGTTGTCAATAAGCTTGTTGAGGAAAATGAAAAACGCAAGAAAGCCGAAGTTACTGACAATGATGTACTGGAAGGCATTGTACAGCAGGAAGCAAAGAATAAAGATAAATATAAAAAAACACGTGGCGGTATAGTAGTCAAAGGCATACATGATGTAGCCGTAAGATTTTCAAAGTGCTGCAATCCGGTGCCGGGTGATGAGATTGTCGGATTTGTAACAAGAGGAAGAGGTGTTACAATACATCGTACAGACTGTGTAAATGTTCTTAATTTTCCTGAAAATGAGAGAGAACGTCTCATTGAGGCTGAATGGGAGCAGGTTGATTCATCTGCTGATAAATACAGCACTGAGATTAATATTTTTGCAGGTAACAGAACCGGACTTATTGTAGATATATCAAGAATATTTACAGAGGCTAACATAGATGTTAAATTTATGAACAGCCGTGTTAATAAGAAAGGTATTGCAACAATTAATCTTGGATTTGACATACATGGAAAAGATGAGCTTAACAGGCTTGTAGAAAAGCTTAGAAATATCGAAGGCGTTACAGATATAGCAAGAACAGCAGGCTGATTAAAAACTGGAGAAATAATATGAATATAAAAATGGATTATACTGTAATACCGGGAGTTTCAACAAACTGTTATCTTCTGATAAACAAAGATACAGACGAAGCAGTTATAATTGACCCGGCTGGCAATGAGCCACAGATTAGTGCTTTGATTGAAAAAAATAAATGTCGCCCATGTGCAATACTTATAACTCATGGCCATTATGACCATATAGGTGCAGCAAGGCAGCTTGCCGTAAAATATGGAATAAAAGTGTACGCGGGTGAGCATGAAAAGGAACTTCTGGCAGATGCATACAAGAATCTTTCGGCTCATATGGGAGCTAAGATAACACTTGAGGCAGATGTCTGGCTTAAAGATAAACAACATATTAATCCGGCCGGAATAGATATAGAAGTAATCCATACGCCGGGACATACATCAGGCGGTGTGTCATATTATGTTAAAGATGCATCTGTGCTTTTTTCAGGTGATACTTTGTTTGCTGAATCAGTTGGAAGGACAGATTTTACAACGGGAAGTTTTTCGGATATTGTTTCAAGCATAAAAGATAAATTGTTTTTACTGCCTGATGATACAGTTGTATTTCCGGGGCATGGTGAGAGCACATCAATTGCCCATGAAAAGAAATATAATCCATATTGCCAGTAAAATATCTGTCTGGCTGCAATATAAAAATTAATAACAGAAATGAGAAAAATATGATTTATGTAGATTTGCGGAATTCTGATTTTTATGATGATGCACAAGTGCTTATAAAGTCGTTTTATCCTAGAATGCAGACATCGCTTCTAAAAGACGACTCCCGGCTTACGGATGAGGATACGGTTATATATGCAGATACTTCAATGTGTGAAGGTGTTTCAAAGAAAGAGGCACATGACAGATTTAAGAAAAATCTGTATTTAAAGCTTCAGGGTGATACGGGAAAAAATCTTCCATGGGGATATCTTACAGGTGTAAGACCAAGTAAAATTGCATATTCAATGTTAGAAGCTGGTAATTCTGATGAGGAGATCATGTCAGAATTTGAAGAAAGGCATTTTGTGTCTCATGATAAAGCAGAACTTGCAATGCAGGTCGCAAAGACAGAGAAAAAGATTCTTGAAGACATTGATTATACAAATGGTTACAGTATTTACATAGGAATTCCGTTTTGCCCGACAACATGCCTGTATTGTTCATTTACATCGTATTCACTTGCAGCTAACAGGTCCAAAGTTGATTTGTATCTTGATGCACTTGTCAAAGAAATGAGATTTGTTGCGGACAGAATGAAAGGCAGACGTCTTGATACAGTATATTTTGGAGGCGGAACGCCGACCACTCTTGAACCTGAACAGCTTGACAGACTGCTTAATGAGCTTGAAGCAGACTTTGACATGAGTACCGTAAAGGAGCTGACTGTAGAGGCGGGAAGACCTGACAGTGTGACGGTACAGAAGCTTGAAGTGTTAAAAAAACATGGTGTTGACAGGATTTCTATAAATCCGCAGACGATGAATGACAAGACTCTTGAAATTATCGGAAGAAGACATAGTGCCACGCAGGTTGAGGAAGCATTTAAACTTGCAAGAAGCGTTGGCTTTGATAATATTAATATGGATATTATTCTTGGACTTCCGGGTGAAGGAATTAATGAACTGCGGTATACACTTGACAAAATAAAAGAGTTAAAGCCGGAGAGTCTGACTGTTCATTCGCTTGCGATAAAGAGGGCAGCCGCACTCAATATATGGCGTGAAAAATATGAAGACCTGAAGTTTGAAAACAGTGATGAAACTGTGAGTCTTGCACAAAAGTATGCCGGTGATATCGGCTGTATGCCATATTATATGTATCGTCAGAAAAATATGGCAGGAAATCTTGAAAATGTAGGTTATTCTGTTCCTGGAAAAGAATGTATTTATAATATTCTTATTATGGAGGAAAAACAGACAATAATAGCCATGGGTGCAGGTGCATCAACAAAAGCGGTATTTGATGCGGACCAACCGGGTCCGCGGATAGAGCGTGTCGAGAATGTAAAAGACCTGACAAGCTATATTTCAAGAATTGATGAAATGATTGAAAGAAAAAGAATATTTTTTGACAATAATATGTTATAATTAAATAACATGTTATAATAAATAATAATTATGTTATTTACAGGAGGAAAGTTAGTAATGGCTGAAGCAATGGTAGGCTTAAAAAGAACACATAGATGTACGGAGGTATCAGCTGCCAATGTAGGCGAGACTGTAACAGTTATGGGCTGGGTTCAGACAAGAAGAAATCTTGGCTCGCTTATATTTGTGGATTTGAGGGACAGAAGTGGCCTTTTGCAGATTGTATTTGATGAAAATTCAGTTGGAAAAGAAGGATTTGATAAAGCATATACACTTAGAAATGAATATGTTATAGCTGTAGTCGGAAAGGTTGAGAAGCGTTCAGGTGCAGTAAATGAAAATCTTAAAACAGGTGATATAGAAGTTGTTGCATCACAGCTCCGAATTCTTTCAGAATCAGAGACACCACCATTTCCAATCGAAGCTAATATCAATACGAAGGAAGATTTGAGATTAAAGTACAGATGTCTGGATTTAAGAAGACCGGATATCCAGTCAAATATTATTATGAGAAGCAAGGTTGCCACGCTTACAAGAGCATTCCTTGCCAATGAAGGATTCCTTGAGATAGAGACACCAATGCTTACAAAGAGTACACCGGAAGGAGCAAGAGATTATCTTGTACCTAGCCGTATTCATCCTGGTAAGTTCTATGCACTTCCGCAGTCACCACAGCTTTTTAAGCAGATGCTCATGTGTTCAGGTTATGACAGATATATGCAGATTGCAAGATGTTTCCGTGATGAGGATTTACGTGCAGACAGACAGCCTGAATTTACACAGATAGATATGGAGCTTTCTTTTGTTGATGTAGATGATGTTATTGATGTAAATGAAAGACTTCTTGCACATCTTTTTAAAGAGGTTCTTGGAGTTGAAGTTAAGCTTCCAATCCAGAGAATGACATGGCAGGAGGCCATGGACAGATTCGGTTCAGATAAGCCTGATTTGAGATTTGGCATGGAGCTTAAAAATGTTACAGATATAGTTAAAAACTGTGGATTCGGAGTATTTACAGGTGCTATTGAAAATGGTGGCTCAGTACGTGGTATTAATGTTAAGGGCCAGGGTGCAATGCCTCGTAAAAAGATTGATGCACTTGTTGATTTTGCAAAGGGTTATGGTGCGAAAGGACTTGCCTATATTGCTATTCATGAAGATGGAACAGTTAAATCATCATTTGCGAAGTTTATGACAGAAGAAGAAATGCAGTCACTTATCAAGGCAATGGATGGAGAAAATGGTGATTTACTTCTCTTTGCAGCAGATAAGAATAAGATTGTATGGAATGTTCTTGGTGCACTCAGAGTTGAACTTGCAGACCAGCTTGGACTTCTTGACAAGAATGAATTCAGATTCTTATGGGTAACAGAATTTCCTCAGTTTGAATGGTCTGATGAAGAGAACAGATTTGTGGCAATGCATCATCCGTTTACAATGCCTATGGATGAAGATCTTGATATGCTTGAGACTAACCCTGGTGCAGTACGTGCAAAGGCATACGATATTGTACTTAACGGTACAGAAATCGGTGGTGGTTCAGTAAGAATTCATCAGGCAGATGTACAGCAGAGAATGTTTAATGCACTTGGGTTTACAAATGAAGCGGCATATGAAAAGTTCGGATTCCTTCTTGATGCGTTCAAGTATGGTGTACCACCACACGCAGGTCTCGCATATGGTCTTGACAGACTTGTAATGATTATGGCAAAGAGAGACAGCATCCGTGATGTAATAGCATTTCCAAAGGTTAAAGATGCATCATGTCTTCTTACAAATGCACCTGATGTGGTTGATGAGAAACAGTTAAGGGAACTTTCAATAAATATAGATGTTGAAGAAGACGATAAATAAAAAGAGTTACTAAAAGTGCTGTGTTGCTGTTGCAAAAGGAAAGAGCATTAGAAAGAGGTATACGTGTATGGGAGATTTTGAAGAAAAAAATCAGGAAAGCGAAAATTTAATAACAGACGTATCATCAGAAGAAACAGCTAATGAGAATTATAACAATGATATCGACGTGACTGACGCAGAGACCGCTGTTGAACAGTATGATGAGACAGGTAATGATGTAAATGTTAACGATGATGTTATATCTGAAGATGTTCAGTCAGATGAGTCTGAATCATCTCAATCTGCTGAATCAGAAGATAATATTGATGATGATATTTTGCAGGATGATTTATCAGAAAACAGTAGTAATGATTTAACTGCCGACAGTAATGATGTCATGCAGGATTTATTTGCAGAAAATGATTTGCAGTCTGAAGAAGATAATAAAACTGCTGGTGGCAGGAAAAAGAAGAGAAAAAACAAGAATAACAAAAAAGCAAAAACGGAAAGCAAGAAAACAGAGGATTTAATGAAAAATCTTGGAAAATTCAAGCTTTCGACTGGTTTTAAAAATGGGATCTCCATAAAGTTTAAGCTTATTAGTGCATTTATAATTCCGGTACTTCTTATAGTGCTTCTTGGTGTGGTTTCGTATGAGACAGCAGCAAATGCCATAAAGTCAAGCTTCATGGAAACTTCAGTGTCAACGATACAGAAAACAGCAGATTATTATACTTTGATGTTTTCTAATATTAAGGCACTTGCAAATGATTTTGCTAATAATGCCGATGTTAAATCGTATTATTCAGGTACGCTTGCATCAGACCCGCTTAATGAGAAAAATGTTTATGATAATCTTAATACTAATCTGTCATCTACAGCACTTGGAAATAAGGCTGTAAAGGCGGTATATGTAATTGGTAAAAACGGAAAGAATATTTTTACAAGTGCCACATCAATGGATCCTACTGGTGAGTATAACAGTGTTAAGGCAGCATCAGAGGGACAGACAATTGATAAAAATAAATCAGCATGGTTTACATCAAGAGAGTACATCGACAAAAAGGGTGCAAAAGATTATTCTGTAAGCTTTGGACGTCAGCTTTCCGGTAATTCAGGAAAGGGTGTAGGTTACATATTCTATGATTTAAAGACAGATTATGTATCAGATACACTTAAAGATATTGATCTTGGTAAGAACAGCATGGTACTTCTTATTGCTCCGGATGGCGGTGAGATAGGTGCAACGGATAATGCAGACAGTAATGCAAAGTATATATCTGACAAAGAGTTTTATGAGACAGCTGTTAATGGTGAGGAAAAGAGCGGAAGCAAGTTTGTTAAATATAACGGGAAACGCCAGCTTTTCGTATATAGCGTGACAGATGACGGATTTATGGTATGTGCAATGATTCCTCAGAGTACAATTCTTGCACAGGCAAATACAATAAAATATGTTTCTGTAGGTGTTGTTATTGCATCAATTATAATTGCAATTATAATTGCCGGTTTCCTTTCTACAAATATTATCAAGGCAATCAAGCATATTATGGATAGGCTTGAAAAAGCTGCGGCTGGTGACCTTACAATAAATGTTGATGTTAAGGGGCATGATGAATTTGCAATACTCGGAAAGAGTACAAACGGCATGATTAGCAACGTAAAGAGTCTTATTGAACAGACAAAGAATATATCGGGCATGGTTGATAATTCCGTTGAAACCGTTGCACAGAATGCACAGCAGCTTCTTGATGATACACAAAAGATTACTGTTGCAATTCAGGAAATTGAACATGGTGTTGTCCAACAGGCAGAAGATTCTGAGGATTGTTTAAGACAGATGGATAATCTTTCAGATAAGATTAATCTTGTATCTGATAATTCAGACAAGATTGCACGCATTGCAGATGATACATCAAAAATCGTTGAAAGCGGAATGACATCAATACAGGAACTTAAAGGCAATGCGGAAAGTACAGTTCAGATAACAAATCAGGTTATCGAAGAAATTACAAAACTTAAAGATTCATCAAAGTCAATTGCACATATTATTGGTGCAATTAATGAAATTGCAGAGCAGACTAATCTTTTGTCTCTCAATGCTTCAATAGAAGCTGCAAGAGCCGGTGAAGCGGGAAGAGGCTTTGCTGTAGTTGCTGATGAAATCAGAAAGCTTGCAGAACAGTCTGTGGATTCTGTAAATGAAATCCGTAAGATTGTTGATGATATTAATGCAAAGACTAATGATACAGTCAATATTGCAAAGAAAGCAGAAGATGTTGTTGAAATACAGGGCGAATCTCTTCAGAATGCTGAGCATGTATTTGACAAGATTCAGGAACAGTTTACAGAACTCATAAGTAATCTTGATGAAATTACAAACGGTATTGATACAATAGCGGATGCAAAGGCACAGACAATAGATGCAATTCAGAGTATTTCAGCTGTGTCACAGGAGACTGCTGCGGCATCAGAAGAGGTAACAGAAACAGCTAACCGTCAGCTTCAGCAGGTTGAAGCACTTAATGAGGCAGCACAGAATCTTAACCAGAATTCATCAGCTTTGGCAAATGCTATTGACTTGTTTAAGATTTGATTATATTATAATAGAATATACAAAAAATTAATAATTATACGGAGGTTGCACAATGTATTCATTTGATGAAGTTTTAAATTACGACCCTGAAGTAGCGAAAGCTATGGAGGACGAACTCACAAGACAGAGAACACACATTGAGCTTATTGCATCAGAAAACCTTGTAAGTAAGGCCGTTATGGCAGCTATGGGAAGCCCGCTTACGAATAAATATGCAGAGGGTTATCCGGGAAAACGTTACTATGGCGGATGCGAATATGTGGATGTTGTTGAGACTCTTGCCATTGAGAGAGCTAAAAAGCTCTTTGGCTGTGAGTATGCAAACGTTCAGCCACACTCAGGTGCACAGGCTAACCTTGCAGCATTCTTTGCAATGGTAGAGCCGGGCGACACAGTTATGGGTATGAGCCTTGACTGTGGCGGACATCTTTCACATGGTTCACCTGTTAATATTTCAGGTAAATATTTCCACATTGTTCCTTATGGTGTAACTTCTGAAGGTTTTATAGATTATGATGAAGTGTTAAGAATTGCAAAAGAGTGTAAGCCTAAGATGATTATTGCAGGTGCAAGTGCATATGCAAGAACAATCGATTTCAAGAAGTTCAGAGAAATCTGTGATGAAGTTGGTGCTTATCTTATGGTTGATATGGCTCATATCGCAGGTCTTGTTGCAGGTGGTATGCATCCAAGCCCGATTCCTTATGCTGATGTTGTTACAACAACAACACATAAGACACTTCGCGGACCAAGAGGCGGCATGATTTTAAGTTCAGCCGAAAACGCAGATAAGTTCAAGTTCAATAAGTCAGTATTCCCTGGTATACAGGGTGGTCCTCTTATGCATGTAATTGCTGGTAAGGCTGTATGCTTAAAAGAAGCATTAGATCCAAGTTTCAAGGTATATGCAAAGAATATTGTTGATAATGCAGATGCACTTTGCAAAGGTCTTATGAACAGAGGTTTTGATATTGTTTCAGGAGGAACAGACAATCACCTTATGCTTGTAAATCTTATTAATAAGGGTGTTACAGGTAAGGAAGTTGAGAAGCTTCTTGATGCTGCAAACATCACATGTAACAAGAATACAATTCCTAACGATCCTGCATCACCTTTCGTTACAAGCGGTATCCGTCTTGGTACAGCAGCAGTAACAACAAGAGGATTCAATACAGAAGATATGGACGTTGTTGCAGAAGCAATCGCTCTTCTTGTTGATGATGTTGAAAAGAATCAGGCAAAGGCTATGGAACTTGTTAAGGGACTTACAGACAAGTATCCTCTTTATGAATAATTCAATTTCATGAATAATTAAATAAAAAATTGTATAACACATACATAACAACAAGCCGCAGGACAGATAATGTTTTGCGGCTTGTTGTTATATAATTTACGCGTGTAACGAGCCAAAGTCCGTGCTTGCACGAGACCTTGGCGACTGCCGCGATAACTTGAGAAACTCGCGGAGCGTGTTTCTCATAGTTATGGCTTTGTGTTGCTCATTGTAAAGATTATGGGGATTTTGCATTAATTTGACTGAAAAATAGAGAGAATAAAATAAAAAAGGCTGTGCCTTAACGACTAAAAATTGTTAAGGCACAGCTTCTTTGTTATGTACAAAATTAATTTTACTTTGTATTATTGTTTTTCTTAACTTCTTCCTGCTTCATAGCACGAACCTTTAATGAAAGACCGAAAAGATTAATGAATCCTTCTGCGTCATGGTGGTCATAGAGGTCACCTGTCTTGAATGAAGCGATTGATTCGTTGTAGAGTGAATATGGAGAAGTTGTACCTGCTTTGATGATATTGCCCTTGTAAAGCTTGAATTTAACTTCACCTGTTACATATTCCTGAGTTTTATCAACGAAAGCCTGAACAGCTTCACGCAGAGGTGTGAACCATTTTCCTTCGTATACAATCTGTGCAAATTTATTGCCCATATCAAGTTTTAACGCTGTTGTATCTCTATCGAGAATTAATTCTTCAAGCTGCTGATGTGCTTCGTAGAGAATTGTTCCGCCTGGAGTTTCATAAACGCCACGTGATTTCATGCCTACAACACGGTTTTCTACGATATCGATAATGCCGATGCCATGTTTTGCACCGAGTCTGTTAAGTTCACGGATAATATCAGATACTTTCATCTGTTTGCCGTTGACTGATGTAGGAACACCTTTTTCAAATGTCATTGTTACATATTCAGCTTCATCAGGTGCATCTTCAGGACGATTGCCAAGAACAAGAAGATGTTTGTAATTAGGCTCGTTAGCTGGATCCTCAAGTTCAAGACCTTCATGGCTGATATGCCATAAGTTACGGTCACGGCTATAGCTTGTATCTACAGAGAATGGAAGATGTATGCCGTGCTGTCTGCAATATTCAATCTCGGCTTCACGGGAATCAAGACCCCATTTATCATTTCTCCAAGGAGCAATAATCTTAATATCAGGAGCAAGTGCTTTGATTGCAAGTTCAAAACGAATCTGGTCATTACCTTTACCTGTAGCACCGTGGCAGATAGCAACAGCTCCTTCTTTACGTGCAATTTCAACAAGCTTCTTAGCAATAAGAGGTCTTGCCATTGATGTACCAAGAAGATATTTGTTCTCATATACAGCATGTGCCTTTACACAAGGAACAATATATTCGTCACAGAATTCATCTGTAATGTCTTCAATATATAACTTAGAAGCACCGCATGAAATAGCACGTTCTTCAAGTCCATCAAGTTCTTCGCCCTGTCCGCAGTCTGCACATACGCAGATAACATCGTAATCGAAATTCTCCTTTAACCATGGGATAATAGCAGTAGTATCAAGACCGCCGGAATAAGCTAAAACAACTTTTTCTTTCATAAATAAATCCTCCTTATTATTGCGGGGAAAATAATGCCGCATTTATAAATATACGACAGAAATCTGTTCTCCTCGTGTTGTGAATCTCATGTGTTTTATAATAATCCAATCATAATAAAAAAGCAATAGGCAAAATTATTTTTATGCAGAAAAATGTGAATAAAATACATAATTCGTGCATAAATATAAAAAATATGCAAATAAGACTTTACATAAGAAAAAAAGTTGCTATAATAAAAAACATACACAAAATGCATGCAGATGCGATTGGAGGAAGTATATGATAAAAGTAGGAATTATCGGAGCGACAGGATATGCCGGAAATGAGATTGTAAGATTATTGCTTGGACATAAGGATGTAAAGATTGTATGGTTTGGTTCGAGAAGTTATATCGACCAGAAGTATGCAGATGTATACAGAAATATGTTTCAGCTTGTAGATGATGTCTGCATGGATGATAATATGGAAGAACTTGCCAATCAGGTTGATGTAATATTTACAGCAACTCCACAGGGATTATGTGCATCACTTGTTAATGATGACATATTAAATAAGGTAAAGATAATTGACTTGAGTGCTGATTTCAGACTTAAAGATGTAAATATTTATGAAAAATGGTATAAAATCGAGCATAAAGCTCCTCAGTACATAGATGAAGCGGTTTATGGACTCTGTGAGATTAACAGGGACAAGATTACAAAGGATACAAGAATAGTTGCTAACCCTGGATGTTATACAACTACTTCAATCCTTACACTTTATCCTATGGTAAAGGAAGGACTTATTGACCCTGATACAATTATAATTGATGCAAAGAGTGGAACTTCAGGTGCGGGAAGAGGTGCAAAGGTTGCCAATCTTTTCTGTGAAGTAAACGAGAGCATGAAAGCATATGGTGTCGGAACACACAGACATACACCTGAGATTGAAGAACAGCTCGGATATGCATGCGGAAGAGATGATTTAAAGCTTATATTTACACCGCATCTCGTTCCTATGAACAGAGGAATTCTTGTAACAGCATATGCAAATCTTAAAAAAGATGTAACAGATGATGATGTAAAGGCTGTATACGATAAATATTATAAAGATGAGTATTTTGTGAGAGTTCTGGATAAAGGTGTATGTCCTGAGACACGATGGGTTGAGGGAAGCAATTTTGTCGATATAGGATATAAGGTAGAGCCTAGAACACACAGACTCATTATGATGGGTGCTTTGGATAACCTTGTTAAAGGTGCTGCAGGTCAGGCGGTACAGAATATGAATCTTTTATTCGGACTTCCTGAAAATGAAGGACTGCAGCTTGCACCAATGTTCCCATAATAGTAGATATTTTGTGGGATTAACCGGACAGCAACGAAAAATAAATCACACAATATAAATACACCATAATAAATTCAGCGTGAGGAGATTAATCAATATGGAAATTATACAGGGTGGCGTTACAGCCGCAAAAGGATTTAAGGCGGCAGGTATGAATGCCGGAATCAAAAACAAGACAAAAAAAGACATGGCAATGATTTTTTCTGAAAAACCATGTGTTACAGCAGGTACATTTACAACAAATAAAGTATTTGCAGCTCCTGTAAAGTGGGATAAAAATATTGTATATAACAGTAAATATTCACAGGCTGTTGTTATTAACAGTGGTGTTGCCAATGCCTGCACAGGCGAGGAGGGCGACAATGCATGCCTTAGGGAAGCACAGGCAGTATCTAAGGCACTTGGTATTCCTGAAAATTCTGTGCTTGTTGCATCAACAGGTGTAATCGGAATGCAGCTTCCTATGGATACAATGGTAGCGGGAATCAATGCACTTCCATCAATGCTTGCTGATACACAGGAAGCGGGAACACAGGCTGCAGAGGCAATTATGACAACCGATACAAGATCTAAGCAGGTTGCCGTGACAGTTGACATAAAAGGAAAGAAAGTTACAGTAGGCGGCATGTGCAAGGGTGCGGGAATGATTCATCCTAATATGGCAACAATGCTTTGTTTTATCACAAGTGATGCAAATATCGAAAAGAGTGCACTTCAGAAGATGACAAGTGCAATAGTAGATGATTCATTTAACATGATTTCCGTTGATGGCGATACATCAACTAATGATACTGTTCTTGTAATGGCAAACGGAATGGCAGAAAATGAATGTATAAAGGAAAATACACCTGAGTACGATGAATATTTTAAAGCACTTTCATATATACTTACAGAGCTTTCAAAGATGATAGCAGGAGACGGTGAAGGTTGTACCTGTCTTTTTGAAGTAAAAGTAATTAATGCAAAAGAAAGACAACAGGCAAGAACACTTGCAAAATCAATTGTTACCTCAAGTCTGACAAAGGCAGCTATTTTTGGACATGATGCCAACTGGGGCAGAATTCTTTGTGCAATGGGATATTCTGGAGCAGATTTTGAACCTGAAAAAGTTGATATTTACTTTGAGAGCAGTGCTGGAAAGTTAAAGATAGTTGAAAATGGCAAGGCAACTGATTATAGTGAAGAAGAGGCAACAAAGATTCTTTCACAGAATCCTGTAACGGCTATAGCTGATGTAAAGCAGGGTGATGTCAACGCAACGGCATGGGGCTGTGACCTTACATTTGATTATGTAAAAATTAATGCAGACTACCGTTCATAATTAAATAAGAAAGAATTTTAAGGAGAAATTATTGACATGGAAATGAATGAAGAATTAAAAAAAGCACAGATTCTCGTTGAGGCACTGCCTTATATACAGAAATTCAACAGAAAAATAATTGTTGTAAAATATGGCGGAAGTGCCATGGTTGACGAGGAATTAAAGAAAAAAGTAATTCAGGATGTTGTGTTGTTAAAGCTGGTAGGATTTAAGCCTATTATCGTTCACGGCGGCGGAAAGGAAATCAGTAAGTGGGTATCAAAGACAGGTGGAAATCCTCAGTTTATCAATGGCCTACGTGTTACTGATGAACCTACAATGGAAATTGCTGAAATGGTATTAAATAAGGTAAATAAGAGTCTTGTTGCACTTATAGAAGAACTTGGTGTCAAAGCGTGTGGTATCAGCGGTAAGGATGGCGGCATGTTAAAGGTTGAAAAGAAGCTTTCAGGTGGCGAAGATATAGGTTATGTAGGTGAAGTAAAAGATGTAGATACTACAATTATAACTTCACTTTTAAAAGATGATTTTATACCTGTAATCTGCCCTATAGGATATGATGATACATTTCACTCATATAATATCAATGCTGATGATGCGGCATGTGCAATTGCAAGAGCTGTCAATGCTGAAAAACTTGCATTCCTTACTGATATAGAGGGTGTATACAGAGATTATGAAGATAAGTCTTCTCTTATTTCTGAACTTACAACTGATGAGGCAAGAGAACTTCTTGCTGGCGGAACAATTGGAGGTGGTATGCTTCCTAAGTTAAATAACTGTATAGATGCGATAGAGCATGGCGTTTCAAGAGTTCATATTCTTGATGGACGTATTCCGCATTGTCTTCTTCTTGAAATATTTACTAATAAGGGTGTTGGTACAGCTATTCTTAGTAAAGAAGCAGAGAAATTTTTTGATACAAATATCTAGTTAAGGGAGAAAAATGATGGATACAAAGACAATTATTGAAACAGCTGAAGAAAAGCTTATTCATACATATAACCGTTACCAGATTGTACTTGACAAAGGTGATGGAGTAAGACTTTATGATACAGATGGAAAAGAATATCTTGATTTTGGTGCCGGAATTGCGGTATTTGCATTGGGATATAATAATAAAGAATACAATGATGCAGTAAAAGCTCAGGTTGACAAGCTCATCCACACATCAAATTATTTTTACAATGAGCCTGCAGTAAAGGCGGCCCAGGCCGTAACAAAGGCTTCCGGCATGGACAGAGTGTTTTTTACGAACAGCGGTACGGAAGCTGTTGAGGGAGCTATAAAACTTGCCAAAAAATATGCATATTTAAAGGATGGCTCAACAGACCATGAAATTATTGCAATGGAACATTCATTCCACGGAAGAAGCATGGGGGCTCTTGCTGTAACAGGCAACCGTCATTATCAGGAAGCATTTGGTCCTATGATTCCGGGAATAAAGTTTGCAAAATACAATGATCTTGAAAGTGTCAAGTCACTTGTGAATGATAAGACATGTGCCATTATCTTCGAGACAGTTCAGGGAGAGGGCGGCGTATATCCTGCCAAAAAAGAATTTATCGAAGGTGTAAGAAAACTCTGCGATGAGAAAGGAATTCTTCTTATTCTTGATGAAATCCAGTGTGGCATGGGACGTACAGGTTCTATGTTTGCATATCAGCAGTATGGTGTGAAGCCTGATATTGTTACAGTTGCAAAGGCACTTGGCTGTGGGGTTCCTATTGGTGCATTTCTTGCAAAAGAAAATGTTGCAAAAGCACTTGTTCCTGGAGACCATGGTACTACATATGGTGGCAATCCGCTTGCGTGTGCGGCATCAGCAAAAGTATTTGAATTATTTGAAAAACTCAATGTACTTGAAAATGTACAAAAAGTTGGTGCATATATGGCTAAAAAATTAGAGCAGATTGTTCAGGATTATGATATAGTAATTGAGCACAGGGGCGTAGGTCTTATTCAGGGAATTGAGTTGTCATTAAATCCTAAAGATGTGATTTCCAATGCACTTGATAATGGTCTTATTCTGTTCTCAGCAGGCACAAATGTTATAAGATTTGTACCACCTCTTGTAATAACAGAAAAAGATGTTGATGAGATGATAGTTAAATTAAGAAAAGCCCTTGATGAAACAAGGAGTTAAGTATTATATGAAGCAGTTAAAGAGAGCAGCGGCGGTTTTACTTGCAGTTTGTCTGATTTTTTCGCTTGCTGCGTGTGGTGGCGTCAATATTGATAAAACGGCAAAAAATCTTCACATTGAGCAGGCAGAGAATATAAGAGTATGGTATTGTGACGACAGGTATACAGATTATCTGAATTTTGTTGCGGATAGATTTCATTCTGCAAATGAACTTGTTACAATTGAACCGGTTTTGGTTGATTCTGATAACTATCTTGAGAATATATATGAAGAGAGTGTACGAAACGGTAACGTGGCAGATGTATATCTTATGCTTACAGATGAGCTTGAAAAAGCAAGCATGATGGGTCTTACAGTTGAGAACAGTACATATTCTGATTTGTATACACAAAAAAATTATGGAAACAGTGCAATTGAAGCAGCATCATATAAAGGTAAACTTTATGGATATCCTGTCACATTTGATGTTCCATTTCTTGTATACAATAAAAATGCTGCATCTTCTGTAGAAACATTTTCACAGCTTATAGATTATTGTCATAATTATACAGTTAATGATGATAATCAGAATGTTGAGCAGCTCGTATCATGGGATGTCTCAGATATGCTTGTTAATTACGGGTTTGTGTGTGGTTCGGTTACAATAGGCGGAGAAAGCGGAGATGATAATACAAAGCTCAGTGCTGACAAAGATTTACTTAAAAAATCGCTGTCTGAATTTGTAAAATTAAGAGACGAATTTGGTATTGTGCGTGCCGAGACAACGCTTGATTCATGTGCTGATTTATTTGCACAGGGAAAACTTGCATATACAATTACAGATGTTTCGCATCTTAATACAATTGCGGAGTCAGGAATTTCATATGGCGTATGTAATATTCCGGCACTTTCAGATGATATGCAGATTGAAAATATTTCCGAAAATTTATGTGCATTTGTTAATCCGTATTCATCCGATGTCCAGACTGCAAAGGCAGTTGCCAACGCTATGAGCTATGATTATGCTGCTGCTGTAAACAGCACAACAGGGCTTTTAAGTTCAAGAACTATAAGCATTAACAGCAAAGAATATAAGGATACATATGGGAAAATATATGAAATATATTCAAAGGCTGATGACAAAGCAAAATTTATGGGAGCTGCATATTTTTATACAAAATTTGATATAATGCTTCATCAGGTATGGGATGGAACTGATATAGAAACATCAGTAAATTCATTTTTATCTGAATTAAAAGTCCAATAAAAATAAAGAATAAAAAACCTGTTATGAGTACATAATTAAGTATTAGATTGAAAATAATAGTAAATTTAATTCTTAGGAGGTACTGATGGCAGGTTTTTTGATTGCAATTTTATCGGGTGCATTAATGAGTATCCAGGGAGTGTTTAATACGGGAGTTACAAAGAGCAGCAGTATATGGGTAGCAGCTGGATTCGTGCAGATTACGGCATTTCTTACATGTGCTGTGATGTGGATTGTTGACGGAAGACCGCAGATAATGGGTCTGTTTAATGTGTCGCCGAAGATATCGCTTCTGGGCGGTGTTATTGGTGCATTTATAACATATACGGTTGTAAAGGCTATGTCTGATCTTGGAGTTGCAAAAGCTGAGATTACCATTGTTATCAGCCAGATTGCGGTTGCCTACATTATTGAATTGTTCGGGCTTTTTGGAAGTGAGAAAAAAGATTTTTCATGGATAAAGCTGTTAGGCATTGCGGTTGCAGTTACAGGTGTAGTAATATTTAGTATGTGTGGTAATTCAAAAGAGTAAAATCATATGTAAATAAAAATATACAATAATTTAAATTCATATTAGTAAAGGAGAGTACATGGAAGATTTATTTAAAATATGCGGAATTGTTAATTTGAAAAAAGGTGAGGGACGTACTATCAAAGCCGGCGGAATGTGGGTATATGATAATGAGATAGAAAGCATCATGGGAGATGCTCCTGATGGAACACTTGTTGAAGTGCATGATTTTGACGGATATTTTATGGGAATAGGTTTTATTAACAGAAGGTCAAAGCTTACAGTCAGGATGATGAGCAGACATCAGCATGTTATTGATGAGGATTTTATTGAGCAGAGAGTGCGTGACTGTGTCGAGTATAGAAAACATACAGTTGATATGTCTTCATGCCGTCTTGTATTTGGTGAGGCTGATTTCCTTCCGGGAATTGTTATTGACAAGTTTTCGGATGTTCTTGTGGTAGAGTCTCTTGCGTTGGGAATTGACAGATTCAAGCCAATGATAGTTGATAAACTTAAAAAAGTTCTTGATGAAAATGGTATGAATATACGTGGTGTGTATGAAAGAAGCGATGCCAAGGTACGTCTGAATGAAGGGCTTGAGCGTTTTAAAGGATTTATTGGCGAAGAGTTTGATACAAAAGTTATGATAGAGGAAAATGGTGTAAAGTATTACGTTGATGTTCAGGATGGACAAAAGACAGGATTTTTCCTTGACCAGAAGTACAATCGAAAAGCAATATGGAAGATTTGTCCGGGTGCAAAAGTATTAGACTGCTTTACACATACAGGCTCATTTGCCTTAAATGCCGGAATGGCAGGGGCAGCCAGTGTACTTGGAGTTGATGCATCAGAACTTGGAGTTGAACAGGCACGCGAAAATGCGAAGCTTAACGGACTTGAGGACAGAGTTTCATTTGTATGCCGTGATGTGTTTGAACTTCTGCCTGAACTTGAAAAGAAGGGCGAAAAGTTTGACTTTGTAATTCTTGACCCGCCTGCTTTCACAAAGTCACGCAGTTCAATCAAAAATGCCGTAAAAGGTTACAGGGAGATTAACCTTCGTGCGATGAAGCTTGTTAAAGACGGCGGCTACCTTGCTACATGTTCATGCTCACATTTTATGGATACAGAACTTTTTACAAAGACAATCGGCGAGGCGGCAAGAAATGTACATAAACGTCTGCGTCAGATTGAATTCCGCACACAGGCACCTGACCATCCTGTACTTTGGGCATCAGATTCTTCACTTTATTTGAAGTTTTACATCTTCCAGGTTGTGGACGAACGTTAGGCGTAGGTGTTTTGTCAGGAAAATGAATATGATTTGTTTCATAAAGGATTGATATTATATGTATAACATACTGTAAAAAAATTACGATATAGCATATAATCACTGTAAAAAAGTTGCAACAAACGGATGCTGTATGTATAATATAAATAAAAGACATTTGCAAAGGGGTATATATTATGTTGGAGAAGATTATATTTGAAAATTTTAAATCATTCAGACAAAAGACGGAAATAAGCCTCATAAAAACAAATTATACGTTATTGCCGTATAATGTTGCAGACAATGGTGTGTTAAAGGGATGCCTGTTTGTTGGACCGAATGCTTCGGGCAAATCCAATATTATAATTGCAATTAAATATCTGCTGGATTCCATGTTTTTGAATCAGAATATGAATGCAAAAGTTTACAGATGTATTTTCTCTGAAAAACGCAGTTATTTTTTGGATTATTATTTTTTGATTAATAATGAGCATATAAGATATTTTATTAAGATTGACGATAAGTTTAATATTACGGAAAAATTATTTATTGATAATAAATTGAAAATGGAGCGTATTGGATTATCGGCGAAATCATATATAGCTGATGAAGAAGGTGTTATTTATGATGAGAATGATATAGATAAGGAGACGCTTTTTTTAAGAACATTGTATTTTAATACAAAATTCACAACAAATGAAACATTGAAAAAATGGATTGAATATTTAATGAATTCCGTATATATAAATCTATATGAAAAAAAGGTTATACCGTACGGAAAGACTAATTATCAATTGCTTGAATATTTAAAAGACAATGGTACAGTAAAGATTAATGATTTTTTTGACAGATATAATTTTAAGCAGCAAATAGAATATGCACATTCAAGCGAAGGTAATAATGTGAGAATTACCTATCGCGGAGACGAAAGTGACAAGTATATTTTTTATAAAAGAAAAGGGATTAATGAACCTATTCCGTTTGGTGAGGAATCGCTTGGAAATCAAAATCTTTTAAGAATGTTACCGCCGTTTTTGGGGGTGGTTGAAAACGGCGGAATGTTGCTTATTGATGAGTTTTCAAGTGGATTTCATAATGATTTGGAAAGTATGCTTATCAAGTATTTTCATAAGGAATCAAAAAATTCACAGATGATTTTTGTATCACATTCGACTAATCTGCTTTCTAACAGTCTGCTAAGACCGGACCAGGAATATACGGTTGAATTTCAGGATAAAAACGGAAGCAAAGTTAAGAGGTTCTCGACTGAACAGCCACGTTCGGCACAGAATATCGAAAAAATGTATACAAGCGGCGTGTTTGGTGGCTTGCCTCAGTTTGAAGAGGTATAGCCATGATTGAAATAAATGATAAAAAGAGTATTGGAAGGGTACTTTTTATTGTTGAAGGGAGTAAAACGGAATTTGCAATTCTTAGAAAAATATTTTGTGACATATTAAAATATGAATATATTGAAAAAAGAAGAAACCGCCCTGATACATTAAAAGACCCATATGATAACGGAATAACAAAAGCCGGAATGTTTCTGCTTAGTTATCCAAGCATAGAGGCATATACAGTATCAGGATTTGAGAAAAATTCCTGTGAAATGAGAAAAAATCTTGGTTCTGAGCTAAAAACATATATAGGGGAGAATAAGAATATTCAGTTTAATAAATTCAGTAAGAGTATAGTTTTAAATGCGGCTGATGAATTTTTAAAGTATTTGTTTAATGAAAAGTTAAATTATGATTTGGATGATTTTTCGCCAACTAGTAAAGAAATATTTAGCAGGCAGGAAAAAGAGTATCTGTCGGGTAACGGATATAAATTATTTTCGATGCTTACGCTGGCGTTTATGCAGCTGGGGATAATTACATATACGGAAGCTATTACATAAACAAAAACAGGCTGTGCCTTAACGTTATAATCGTTAAAGCTCAGCCTGTTTTTACTGTAACATACTGCAAGGTAACTAACTATGATGTGCTTTTTTATTATTTGCCAGTCTTAATTGTAATCTCCTCGACTTTTGTAATAGGGTTTACAGTCGGAATTCTGTATAAAGTCTCATTATCCTCATAATACTGGAAAAATGTATACTGTGAAGTGCAGTTTATTGTTGAAATATTGCCAGCAGCAATATATTCAATCTGTGTTCCATCGGCATTCATGCGGTAAAGACCTGTGTTAGTGCCTTCAACCTGAAAGAAAATTTTGTTGCCGTAGCGGTTGTAATTGATGACTTTTCCACCGTCAGCAGGACTGTAAAGCTGTTCAAGTGTCTTATTTGATGTGTTAAGACGCATGAGGGCGTATCCCTTGTCAAGGTCAATATAATAAATATAATTATCAGCAGCATCTACAAGATATGCATTTACATTAAAATATGCACTTACATTTCCGGTTGATGCATCAAGCGTGCTTATATAATTCTTGTTATATGTATCTGCAAAATAGAATTTGCCATTGTATACGCTTGCCAGATTATATACTTTTGAGGAAAATTTTTTATCATCTTTTCCGTCTATTCCGGCTTTGTATACATACATTCCTTCGTTTGCATTGTAATATTGATAGAAAATGTCATTGCCGTAAAGGGTGGCAATACCGGATTTTGTAGTTGTAATTGTATCCGCATTCTGTCCGTCAAGGTCTGTACGATAAACACCAAACATCTGACCTGTAAAAGAATTTTCTTTTGCTGAAGAAAGATTATTTCTTACATAATAAATGTAATTGCCACAGACGTTGATATAGTATACTGAATCCGTGTTTAAGGCTCTGGCATTTGAACAGTCAGAATTCATAACATAAAGGTGTCCGTCATCATATGGATTTGCAAAATAAATTTTGCCGTCATATTCGCAAAAGCGTCCTTTATTGTTGAGGTTTCCGGCAGTATTTCCAACGGCAGTTTTGGAGTTGTACTTAAATCTTGTTGAAAAATAAGAAAAAGTCAGCCCTCCTGCGAGTGCAATGACAGCAACTATACTGACAATGATTGTTATTATTTTTTTCATGCTAATCTCCAATCGTGCTTGTTATTCAACCTATAATATAGTAAAATAACATAAAATGCTTGTATATGCAATGGACTATTGGATATATGGATTGGAGAAAGTAATGTTGGATTTAGGCGAGATAAGAGATAAGATTGACGGGATTGACAGACAGCTCGTAGATTTGTTTGAAGAACGCATGCAGCTTTGTACAGATGTTGCCAAATATAAAATTGAGACAGGCAAGAAAGTGCTTGATACAGACAGGGAAAAAGCAAAGATAGAGGCTGTCAGTAAGATGGTGAAAGATCCTAAGAATGTGCATGCCATAGATGATTTGTTTTCGCAGATTATGGCTAATTCAAGAAAGATGCAATACAGACTCTTAGAAGAGACTACACAGACATTAAGAGAGCCATATGAAGCAATTGATGGGATAGATAAAAAGAACTGCCGTGTTGTATATCAGGGAGTTCCGGGTGCATACAGTTATATTGCAATGAGAAGATTTTTTGGAAAAGACGTTAATAACTTTGCTGTGCCTACATGGCGTGATGCAATGGAAGCAGTAAAAAACGGTGAAGCGGATTATGCTGTCCTTCCAATAGAAAATACGACGGCTGGCTGTGTCGCAGATGTTTATGACCTTATTCAGGAATATGATAATTATATAATAGCAGAGACATTTGTAAAAGTTGAGCACGCACTTTTGGGACTTGAAGGAACAGACATTGATAAAGTGACAACAGTCTATTCTCATCCACAGGGATTTATGCAGTGTGAGAAGTTTCTTTCAAAGCATAAGGACTGGCAGCAGATAAGCCAGGCAAATACAGCCGGAAGTGCAAAGAAAGTGCTTGAAGAAAATGATAAGACACACGTTGCAATAGCAAGTGAAGAAGCAGCTGAAGTTTATAATCTTTCAGTTCTTGCCAAAAAGATTAATGACCTTGATAACAATACAACACGTTTCGTTATAGTTACAAATACAAGAAAATTTGTAAAAAATGCAAAGAAGATGAGTATTGTATTTGAGACAGCTAACGAACCTGGAACCCTTTATAACCTTTTAAGCCATATTATATATAATGGACTTAATATGAATAAGATTGAGTCAAGACCAATAGAAGGCAGACCTTGGGAATACAGATTTTTCATAGATTTTGAGGGGAATATTGATGACCCGGCTGTTATGAATGCACTTCGTGGAATACAGGAAGAAGCTAAAGCGATAAAACTTCTTGGAAATTATTAATCTTTCATGTGAACAATTTATTTAAAAAATTATTAATTTAAGCTGTTGCATTTTTAAAATAAATAGTGTATGGTAAATATATAAGCTGTGTGACTGGCGGAAATGTATGTTTTTACATACAGTGAGATTACTCACAGGGAACATAGCAGTTTTTAAATGCCGACCGCCTGGGCGACCTTTTTAATCAGGTTGTCCGGGTGAGCCGGCATTTTTGCGTGTGGAAAAGGTTATAAAATAAAACTTAGAAGAGGTACTGTTTATGGAAATGCAATTATTAGAAAATGAATTATCAGGATGTGCTTATCCGGGAAGAGGAATTGTAATCGGAAAGTCAGAAGATGGCACAAAGGCTGTAACAGCTTATTTCATTATGGGTAGAAGTGCTAACAGCCGCAACAGAGTATTTGTCGAGGATGGAGAAGGAATCCGTACACAGGCATTTGATGAGAGCAAGCTTGAAGATCCAAGCCTTATCATCTATGCACCTGTAAGAGTCCTTAACAACAGTACAATCGTTACAAACGGCGACCAGACAGATACAATTTATGATTTGATGAAAGCCGGAAAGACATTTGAACAGTCTTTAAGAACAAGAAAATTTGAGCCTGATGAACCGAATTTTACACCTAGAATTTCAGGAATACTTAATTTTGAAAATGGTGAATTTGATTATGCAATGTCAATTTTAAAGAGCAATAACGGCAATGGTGCAGCATGTAACAGATACACATTTTCATATGAGACACCACTTGCAGGTGAAGGACGTTTTATTCATACATATATGGGTGATGGCTCACCACTCCCAAGCTTCGAGGGAGAACCTGCATGGGTAAAGATTTCAGGTGATATTGATTCATTTACAGATATGCTCTGGAATAACTTAAATGAGGATAACAAAGTTTCATTATTTGTTCGTTTTATTGATATTAAGACTGGAAAATATGAGACAAGAATTATCAATAAGAATAAGTAATTTAAGGTTAAGAAACAGCAATACTATTTACGATGTATGTTTATCTACAGAAAGGATATAAAATGAACGAATTTCAGTTAAAATATGGATGCAATCCTAATCAGAAACCTTCAAGAATATTTATGGCAGACGGAAGTGAACTTCCGGTTGAAATCCTAAATGGCAGACCGGGATATATTAATTTCCTTGATGCATTTAATGGTTATCAGCTTGTAAAAGAGTTAAAAGAAGCGACAGGACTTCCGGCTGCAACCTCTTTTAAGCATGTATCTCCTGCAGGTGCAGCAGTTGGTCTTCCACTCACAGATGTTTTAAAGAAAATATACTGGGTAGATGAGTCAATTGGAGAACTTTCTCCACTTGCATGTGCGTATGCAAGAGCAAGAGGTGCTGACAGAATGTCATCATTTGGTGATTTTATTTCACTTTCAGATGTTTGTGATGTTGCAACTGCAAAGCTTATCCAGCATGAAGTATCAGATGGTATCATTGCACCGGGATATGAAGATGAGGCACTTGAAATCTTAAAATCAAAGAAAAAAGGCAATTATAACATCATTAAAATAGACCCTTCATATAAGCCTGAACCAATTGAAAGAAAACAGGTTTATGGTGTTACATTTGAACAGGGACGCAACGAGTTTGTAATTAATGAAGAACTTCTTGGCAATGTTGTTACAGAAAATAAAGAGATTTCTCAGCAGGCAAAGATTGATTTGATTATTGCATTAATTACATTAAAGTATACACAGTCAAATTCCGTATGTTATGCAAAGGGCGGACAGGCAATCGGAATCGGTGCAGGACAGCAGTCAAGAATCCACTGTACAAGACTTGCAGGTTCAAAGGCAGATAACTGGTTTTTACGCCAGAATCCAAAGGTATTAAATCTTCCGTTTAAAGAAAATATCGGTCGTGCTGACAGAGATAATGCAATTGATTTATATATCGGTGAGGATTACATGGATGTTCTTGCTGATGGTGAATGGGAAAGAGTATTTACTGAAAAGCCGGAAGTATTTACAAAGGAAGAAAAGAGAGCATGGCTTGATAAAAATACAGATGTTGCACTTGGCTCAGATGCATTCTTCCCATTTGGTGATAATATTGAGAGAGCATACAAGAGCGGTGTTAAATATATTGCACAGCCGGGTGGTTCAATCCGTGATGACAATGTAATTGAGACATGCAACAAGAGAAATATTGCAATGTGCTTTACAGGAATGAGATTATTCCATCACTAATTTGCAGGCAGATTTTTAACTGGTATAAAAAAGAAAATCCTGAAGAACTTCATATGCTGCTTTTGTGGCTGAAAGTCTTCGGGATTTTTGTATTTATGCAGATATCAGGTCATGGTTGATTTATGAATATAGCTGTTATATGTTATTTTTATATTCTTTAATTTTTGTAAGAATTTCTTCGGGAACAAAAAGGTGTCCGCGTCCGGTACCAAGTTCAATATCGGGTTTGTTTGCACCATGATAATCTGAACCGCCGCTTATTAAAAGATTTCGTTCTTTGGCGATATGTTTCATTTCAAGCTCATCACCCATTGTATAGGTTGAATAAACGGCTTCAAGTCCGGCAATTCCATGTTCACACAGATAATCCATCAGCTTGTTCATTTGTTCATTTCCCATATGATACAGGACAGGGTGTGCAAGAACAGGTACGCCGCCGACTGACTTTATCATTTTGATAGCTTTTTCGGGAAGCATCTTCTCGCGAGGAACATAACATGGCTTTGAGTCCCCAAGATACCGGTCAAATACCTCATTGCGGCTTTTTACATAACCTTTTCTTACAAGGTAGTCGGCAAAATTAGCTCTTGTTATAACAGCACCTTCATACATCTTTTTCATTTCATCATAAGATACAGGAATTCCCATTTCACAGAATCTGGCAGCAATTTTCTCATTACGTTTTTCACGGCTTTTTTTTAAAGATTCTAATTCTTTTTTGAAATTTTTGTCAGTATAATCTATATATAGACCAACTATGTGTATTTCTTTTTTGTCATAGAAAGTGCTTAATTCTATGCCGGGTATAAGTTCAATATCGTAATCGGCGGCACAGCTGACAGCTTCAGGTATCCCGTCAATAGTGTCATGGTCGGTGAGAGCCATGGCAGCAAGATTTATTGAGAAAGCTTTTTTAACCAGCTCAGATGGCGTGAGTGTTCCATCTGAATATGTTGAGTGAACATGTAAGTCTATGGATTTCATAAATCCTCCTTTTTGTTAAAATGAGAATCCAATTGCATAAAGTGGATTGCACATTATTGTTTTTGCGAATATTTTACAGTAATTTTATTGTATTTTACCACGTTTAAGTTTAAAATAAAATATGTTACGTATTAATAGTAAACTTTGAAAGGCATTGTAACATGAGAAAAAAGTCACACTTATCATTAGCTGTTTATCTTATTGATAATATGGACAGCAGCTTATTGATTAACCACAGGAAGGCATTTTTGCTTGGAAGTATCCTGCCGGATTGTCGTCCGTCATTTGTAACTACGAAACATAACATGGAAGAAACATTTGATATGGTTTCGGATTTTATTTCACAACTTACAGTAGATTCACATGATTACAAAAGAATTTCTACGGCATATGTAAGAAAGCTGGGCGAAGTAACGCATTATGTGGCTGATTATTTTACATATCCGCATAATGAAGTTTTTGATGGTAATATAAAAGACCATTGCATATATGAGAAAAATTTGAAAGAAGCATTGAAAAGTTATATTGACAGTGAACAGATTTATATTAATAAAAGTCTTATAGACAGTTTCAGGAAGCCTGAAGATATTTGCAGGCTCATAAAGAATCTGCACGCACAATATGTAAGCGGAAGAAGTACAGTAAACAACGACTGTATATATATAGTCGCGATGTGCCATATAATTGTCGGAGGAATATTAAAGCTTCTTATTGAAAACAGAAGTTATGGTTATATTAACAGACTACGTCCGAATGTGGCATAGTTTTTAAAATAATAAGATTATTATTGGGGTTGCATGAAGGGAGGAGATTTTATGCAGGAACGGGAACCTGTTATTGGAGGTCTGTACAGACATTTTAAAAATAAGCTATATCAGGTAAAAGCTGTTGCAATTCACTCCGAGACTAAGGAAAAGATGATAGTATATCAGGCACTGTATGGAGATTTTGCAGTATATGTAAGACCATATGATATGTTTATGAGTGAGGTTGACCATGTTAAATATCCGGATGTTAAGCAAAGATACAGGTTTGAACAGGTGTTTTTCGATGAAGACAGCGGATATGTAAGCGTTGATGAAAAAGGTAATGAAGATTCATTGGATAATGAACCGGTGATTCTACCGGTTTTTGATGAAGAGACCGAGGCTGTTGATGACAGACTTATGAAGTTTCTTGATGCAGAAGGGTATGCACAGAAACTTGAGGTGCTGTCTGAATTAAGAGATAATCTTGATGATAAGCTCATTGATGCTATGGCGGTTTCAATGGATGTAGAGGTGCTTCCGGGAACCATTGACGAAAGATATGCATCGCTTAGACACTGCATACAGGCACACGCAAAATATGAATGTACGAGGTTAAGATAACAATATGTAATATATTATAATTGAACAGGAGGGTTTTTATGGAAGAAAAGAATTTTACAAAGGTGACACCTGAGATTGAAAGTCTCGCTGAAAAATGCAGGGAGAATAATAGAATAAGTCTTGATTTGTATGATAAATATGAGGTAAAAAGAGGACTTAGGGATTTGAATGGTAAAGGTGTTCTTACAGGACTTACTGAAATTTCAGAAGTAAAATCTACAGAAACAGATGAGAATGGGATATCTCATCCATGTGACGGAAAGCTTTATTACCGTGGATATGATGTTGAAGAAATTATTGCAGGTTTTACAAAGGACAAAAGATATGGATTTGAAGAAGTTACATATCTTCTGATTTTTGGTGAGATGCCAAATGATGAACAGCTTGCAGATTTTACAGAGCTTCTTGGATATTACAGATGTATACCGCCTAATTTTGTAAGAGATATTATAATGAAAAAGCCAAGCTGCGATATTATGAATGCTGTGGCACGAAGTGTGCTTATGCTTTATTCATATGATGATAAGGCAGATGATGTGAGCATTCCTAATGTGGTACGTCAGTCAATCCAGCTTATTTCACAGCTTCCACTTCTTGCTGTTTACAGTTATCAGGCGTATAAACATTCACACATAGGAGGAAGCCTTATAATACATGAGCCGGATCCTAAGATGTCTACGGCTGAAAATATTCTTCATCTTCTGCGTGATGATGGCAATTTTACACCGCTTGAGGCAGAGATTCTTGATATTGCACTTGTTCTTCATGCAGAACATGGCGGCGGTAACAATTCAACATTTACAACACATGTTGTTACATCTTCAGGTACAGATACATATTCCGCAGTTGTATCATCACTTGCATCATTAAAGGGACCTAAGCATGGTGGTGCCAATTTAAAGGTTGTAAAGATGTTTGAAGATATCAAGCATAATGTTAAGAACTGGGATGATGAAGAAGAACTCACTAAATATCTTGATGCAATTCTTCACAAAGAAGCATTCGATAAAACGGGTCTTATTTATGGTATGGGTCATGCCGTTTATTCGCTTTCAGACCCGAGAGCAAGAGTGTTCAAAGGTTTTGTAGAACAGCTTTCGCAGGAAAAACACAGGGAAAAAGAATTCAAGCTTATGTCTGATGTTGAAAGGATTGCTGCCGGACTTATTGCAAAAGAGAGAAAAATTTACAAAGGTGTCAGTGCAAATGTGGACTTTTACAGCGGTTTCGTGTATAGTATGTTAGGCCTTCCGCATGAGTTGTATACACCAATTTTTGCGGTGGCAAGAATTTCGGGATGGAGTGCCCACAGAATAGAAGAACTTATTAACTGTGGAAAGATTATTCGTCCGGCTTATAAGAGTATAAGCCCGCATAATGAATACACTCCTTTAAGCGAACGATAAGCAGTTTTGACAGGAAAGGAAAATGGGTATGAATATAGCAGTAATAGCAGGCGGTACAAGCACTGAAAGAGATGTTTCGCTTTCATCAGGTAAACTTATATGTGCATCACTTAGAAGAAATGGTCATAATGCCAATATGATTGATGTTTTTCTTGGAAGTGATAAATATGATAATGTACAGGATTTCTTTAATGATAAGAATGATTTAGAGGAGCTTGCTTCAGAGCTTGGAAAGATGAGCCCGAAGATTAAAGAGATTGAGACTGAAAGAAAAGAAAAATCTGAAGGCTTTTTCGGACCTATGGTTCTTGATGTATGTAAGGCTGCGGATATTGTATATATAGGACTTCATGGTTCTAATGGTGAAGATGGTAAAATTCAGGCAGCATTTGATTTATTTGGAATAAAATATACAGGAACAGACTATCTAAGCAGTGCTATTTCAATGGATAAACATCTTACAAAGAAAATGCTTGCAACTGAAGGAGTACCTGTTCCTAAGGGAATAACATTAAAAAAAGGCCATAAGCTTGAATATGTACCATTTCCATGTGTTGTAAAGCCATGCTGCGGCGGTTCAAGTGTCGGTGTATCAATTGCAAAAAATGAAGCCGAATTCAAAGAAGCAGTGGATTTGGCGTTTTCGCTTGAAGATGAAATAATTGTTGAAGAATATGTTAAAGGAAGAGAATTTTCTGTAGCTGTAATTGACGGAAAAGCACTTCCTGTAATTGAGATAGAGCCATTGAATGGTTTCTATGATTATAAGAATAAATATAGTGCCGGTGCTACAAAGGAGACATGTCCTGCCAAAGTTGATGAAGAGACTTCACAGAGAATGCAAAGATGGGCAGAAAAGGCATGTGAGGCGGCAGGAATAAAGGCATTTGCGAGAGTAGATGAACTTATGAATGAAGATGGACAGATATTCTGCCTTGAAATCAACACACTTCCGGGAATGACAGCAACAAGCCTTGTTCCTCAGGAAGCACAGGTAGTTGGAATTTCATATGATGAACTTACACAGAAACTTGTTGAGTTGTCATTAGCTAAATATGAATAATTATTAACTGATTGGAGTCAATATGAAGGGAATGACAATTAGAGCCATGACACAGGCTTGTCATGGCATATATCATGGTGATGAAGGTGCAGTTGATATTGAAATATCAGCGATAACAACTGACAGCCGTAAGATTCAGAAAAATGGAATGTTTATTGCAATATGCGGTGAGAAAAGCGACGGACATGATTATATAGGAAAATGTTTTGATGACGGTGCGTTGTGCTGTATTTCAGAGCGTGAACTTCCTGGAGAAAGCAGGCCATATATACAGGTTGAATCATCACTTACAGCATTAAAGCAGCTTGCAGCTTATTACAGACAGCAGCTTGATATTAAAGTTGTCGGAATCACAGGAAGTGTCGGAAAAACAAGTACAAAAGAAACAATTGCATCTGTTCTTGCACAGAAATATAAAGTGAAGAAAACACAGGGGAATTTTAATAATGAAATAGGTCTTCCGCTTACTGTTTTTACGCTTGAGGAAAGTGATGAAATTGCAGTGCTTGAGATGGGAATAAGTGATTTTGGTGAGATGACAAGGCTGACAGCAATTGCGTGTCCGGATGTATGTGTGATTACAAATATCGGATGGTGCCACCTTGAAAATCTTAAAACAAGAGACGGAATTCTTAAAGCCAAGACTGAAATATTTAAGTCTATGAATCCTGATGGAACAGTTATTCTTAATGGTGATGATGATAAGCTTATTACAATTAAGGATGTTTATGATAAAAAGCCTGTATTTTTCGGAATTGAAAATAAATGTGGAATATATGCTGAAAATATTGTAAATAACGGGCTTGAAGGAATGATGGCAGCTATATGTAATGTTAATACAGCTGATAATATAAGAAATTTCGATGTGCATATTCCGGTTGCAGGAATTCATATGGTATATAATTCAATGGCAGCTGCGGCAGTCGGTGCTGTATTCGGACTTACATCAAAAGAGATTGCGGACGGAATTGCCAATATGGAGACTCTTGCCGGCAGAAATCATATTATAAGAACTGACAGTCTTCTTATTCTGGATGATTGTTATAATGCAAACCCTGTTTCAATGAAATCATCAATAGATGTCCTTGCATCGTCTAAAGGCCGCAAAGTAGCAATTCTTGGTGACATGTTTGAACTTGGAGAAGAAGAAAAACAGCTTCATTACGGAGTTGGAGAATATTTTAAAGATAAAAATATAGACGTGCTTATTACAGTTGGTGAGCTTTCTAAAAATATTGCAGCAGGCGTAAGAACTGTTTCTGTCTGTGATGTTCATTCGTATGATACGAAAGATGAGCTTGAAAAAGATTTTTCAAAATTATTAAAAAAAGGTGACAATATATTGGTCAAAGCATCACATGGAATGCAGTTTACTAAAATTGTTGACTTCCTTGAAAAGCTTGAATTGTAGAGAAGAAGAGTTTTTATTTACTTCAGAGAACACATTTTACTTAAAAAGCAATTTGGTAAATAGTCAAGAAGTATTTTGAAATGATTTTCAGATAAAAGGGTAACTTTAATAGACCTACGGCTTATTTCTCAAAAAAGACGTAAGTTAGGAATTCGATATGGATTACCTACCCTTTTCCGGAGAGTAGAGTTGGCCTTTGTCCAGCAGACCAAAGAGCAGACGTATAAATTTACGGGAAGTCAACGCGAGTGCTCGTTTATGCTGATGATTTCTTGTTTCAGCATATTTCTTTTGATAGAAGGCTTTATATTCGGGACAGTGGCTAATCACACTGCCGGTGGCTTCTATTATGTAATAGCGTAAGTAACGGTTTCCGGCTTTGCTCATTCGGGAATCTTCAGATTCAAAGTCGCCTGAGTCGTTATCATTCCAAACGATACCACAGTATTTGGCGAGCTGATTGGCATTTTGAAATGCTTTGATTGAACCGATCTCTGCGAGAATGCCAGCCGAATAAACCTTACCTATTCCAGGGATGGAATTAAGCACAGTGTATTCCTCAGGGTTTAATCCCTGAACTGTTTGAAGGATTGCTTTATCAATAGCTTTTAATTCCTTTTCAAAGGAGCTAATGCAGTTAAAAGAGGAAGCTATTGAAATCGTAAGTGGTTCATAAAGACATTTATCAAGTCTGTATGAATTACGAGCTGCAGCCTGTACTATTTTTGCTGTTTCTTCTGGATAAGCAATACGCCCCTTACTTTTGGAATTGATGAATTCAACCAGTTCCTCAATGGATGAGTTAACGATATCTTCGTTCGTTGTGAATTCAGTAAGGATAGCCTCTGCTGTGGCACCATATTTGTTTGAAAATGGGTGTTCTCCATTTCTAAGTAAAGCATACTCACTGAACTTGAGATAGATGTTATTTAACATGTAAGTTTTCTCTCTGGTAATGCATTCAGTGATGTGCATGCGATGTCTTGTAAGACGTTGTAAGGCAAGGTATTGAGAACCACGCCATGGTTTGATGGCAATACGCCCAACACGAGCAAAATCAGCTATCACAAAGGAATCAATACCATCATTTTTACCTATATCGTTAAAGGATTTTTTATAGTTCTTAACTTCTTTAGGATTAAGACAGTAAACACGGACAGAGAATGGAGCAAGTAGTTCACTGGTTGATAAATAGTTAGCCAAATGTACTCCATAGAAGCCGGTAGATTCCATGCCAATGACAACGTACTTGAACTGATGATTATCAGCAAGGACATCAGCAATCATTTTTTCAACAATACCTGCACCTTCTTTAGTGTTTTCAAAAGGTTTCATTTTGATAAAGAAATCTTGGTTGAAATCAAGTGCAGATATGACATGAATACGGGATGCAATGTCAATCCCAACAAAAAGCGTTGAGAGGTAATCAATATGTTCTTTCACGGATAGTCACCACCTTTCATAGCAAGAATAAAAGAAAATGTAATCATGGCTTATCCCAGATCACTACGCCACCCTAAACCTCGCGTTATTAGCATTATCTGGTAAGAAATACCCTGCTGGTGGCTAGATACCAGAATGCAGCATTTGTGTAATAAGTCTTAGCGTAGCATTAGGGCTGCAGGCTTACTTGGCAATAGCAAAAGCTTTGCTGGAGAAATAAAGCAGAGACCATAGCTACAGTTCTTATAGAATTTATTGTAACATCTGGGACCATGACTATAAAGTAACTTATTAACTATGTGGGTATAAGAAGGATGTCCAACAATTCATCCAATACCTGCATCATAATAAATAAGTCTATAGCCTCTTTGAATGAGGGCTATAAACTTATTATACGAGGAGAAATCTGTATGAAAAAAATTTCGTTGACGATATTGGCACTTGTAGCAGTGCTTATGCTTGCATCATGTGGCAAAGCAAAGAAAGTTTCCATAGCTGGAAGCTGGAGTGCTGACAGTGGAAGTGAGACAGTATATCTTTTTAATGAAGACGGAACTGGTAAAATTTCAATTGGAACAACAGTTTCAAAGTCGTTCACATATGAAACGAACGACAACACATTAAAGATTGTAACTGAAATACTTGGACAGAAGGATGAACAGGAATATACATATAGTATAGATGGTGATGTCCTTACTATGACAAGAAATAATGAATCGGTAACATATAGAAAACAGAAATAAAGAGTATTAATCCCCCATCGGCTGATAAGAGGCTGATGGGGGTTTTGTATATTGTATATTAAATTGGCATGTCTGTAAGTTCTGCCAAATTAAATATGTCCAATTGATATATATCGTTAAAAATACAAATATACTTATTGACAGAAAAATACCGGGGGATAAAATAAACTATGTATGAAATAATATTTTCTAAAGTAGTGTAGAATACAGGAGGAAAGAACATGTTTAGAAAAGGTTTAGCAAAAAAGATAACAACAGTTATTACAGCAACATCATTCTCACCATATGTAATTGTATACGAAGCAAAAGCTTCAACAGAAGCACCTTCAACATCAAAAGATGATATAAGCACAGGTGACAGCATGATGGTAATATATGCATCATTTGCAATGGTACTTGCACTTGCAGGAGCAGTCGCTTATTCAAAGAAGAGAGCTTAATAAATAAAAGTGTAAATAGAATACTTTAGAACGAAGGAGATTTTGCGAGAATTTTTGTTCATGAAAGAGATTGTAATATTGCCGGAAGTGCTATGGACAGGCTTTCAAGGCAGGAACAGTATTTTGAGAAATTCATCTCTAAAGCAAAAAAAGCGGTAAAAAGGAATGTATTTCTTGGTATTGATATATGTAATAAGCTCGATAAAAAAGGAATGATGTACACTGATATGTCAATGTCAGAGATTGCATACGTGATTTCAGAGGTTTTAAAGTGTGATTTTTCTTTTGATGAAATAAAGACGATTCCTGGAAAGATTAAATATGGAAAACAGTATGAAGAATATCATGTTGATTTTGAAAAGCTTAGACAGATGGTTATGGATACATTTTATGAAAAAATAAAATAATATATAAAAAATATAAAAAATATAAAAAACACTTTACAAATAAAATAGAATATGCTACTATACTAAATGTAAATAAAAACTTTTGATTTAAAGGAGGAAAATAATATGAATGATATTATTGAACATTATGGTAAAGTGGTTGTGGCACTTGCAGGCGTTCTTGCCGCTGTCCTTTTAACTGTTGCGGTTGTTGGCATAGTTAATACGAAGACAACGACAGCGGTCGAAAACATTTCTTATGAAAAGCAGATAACAGATGCTATAGAGGGGGCTGGGAATGATTGAGAGATTCGCATGTAGAAGAATTTATTGCAAGTCACAGAAGTGAATTGTTTAGCGAGCTCAAGGAAGAGATTGCTGATGACAGAATAACAGATATAGAATGGGATGGATATAATCTATGGATTACACATCTTGATAATGGAAGTTATTTATCCAAGAAGAAGCTTACAGCGGCTTTTGTTGATAATTTATCTATTCGTCTTGCCAACATTATGATGGTTTCTTTTAACAGGTCAGTACCTGTTCTTGAAGCAAATACTGAAGATTTAAGAATTTCTATCTGGCATGAGTCCAGATGCGGAAAGAAAAGTATTGCAATTAGAAAAATTCCAATATACATAAGATTTAACCACAAATCGCTTCTTGACAGCGGTTATGCACCGGAGACATTAATAAACCTGCTTGAAAACTGTACAAAAGCACATATGAATTGTGTTATAGGCGGTCAGCCACATGCGGGAAAAACAGAATTGTTAAAATATATGTCAACTTTTATATCTTCATATGAAAAGGTAGGCGTATATGAAGATAACCAGGAGATACATTACAGAATGATAAATCCCGGGAAAAAATGTGTAGAGTTTTTTGTTGATGACAGGTTTACATATTCACAGATTATAAAGGCAGGATTAAGACACAACATTGACTGGATGCTTTTATCAGAATCAAGAGGAACAGAGGTTCTTGATTTGCTTAATTCACTGTCAACAGGTGCAAGCTGCATGACGACTATGCATCTTGACAATGTACGTGGACTGCCAGACCGAATGTATAATATGCTTGGAGAGAGCAGTGTAACCGACAGGTTTATTAATAGTATATATAAGTATATTGATGTAGGCGTTCTTGTTACATGTGATAAGAATGAAAGAAGAAAAATACAGGAGCTTGCTTTCTTTGACAGAGAGGATGGAATTAACAAATGTACTGTTATATATGAAAACTGTGAGTTTACATCCAATGATATTCCTAAGGAAATAATGAAAAGATTTAAAAATTATGGAATTGACAATCCATATGCGTAAGCACATGAAAATAACAATACAATAAAGGAAATGGGGTATGTTATGCAGTATGGAATAAAAAAAGCTTATAAAAATATTGGAAATATTAAGAATATGGCATATGAGAGTAAAACATCATATTCATTCTGGAAAATAACAGGAATTGCAGCTGCGGCATTTTTTGTATTAGGCTGTATATGTGTTTTTTATAAGATGAATATAATATGCTTTGCAATTTCTGAAATTGCAGTGATTATATTTATGCCTGCAATTATATTTTATTATTATTTGCAAAAGCAGGAAGATAAAAGATTTAATGATGTGGATGTTTATATACATCAGATGGCATATTCATTTCAAAGAAATCCAAAAGTGAATGTGGCTTTAGAAGATACATCACAGATACTTACGGGAAAGGCAAAAAAGACTGTGATAAAGTCAATAAAGAGGCTTGAAACGGAAACATCATCAGAAGTATATAATTATGCATTAAAAATTATAGAAGATGAGTATAACTGCCCCAGAATAAAAACATTACATAAGCTTATAGTTGATATTGAGCAAAGAGGCGGAAAATATTATCGTTCACTTGAAATTCTTCTGGATGATTTTAACTGCTGGGTTAAAAGAGTTTACAAATATCAGGATGACATAAAACAGATAAAAAGAAATTCATTTATTGGAATTATATTAAGTTTTGTACTCGCTTCTGTATCAGTGATAATAAGCCGTATTCTTGAAGGTACAGCAGGAATAGATATAAGTATAACTAATACTTTATTATATCAGGTTGTTTCACTTATATTTATATTATTAAATATAATCTATTTTGTGTTTGTAAATGTATCATATGGGAGAGAATGGCTTAATACGGACAGAACGGAGAAGAAAATATTAAAAGATATGAGAATTATATCTGATTCTGATAACAAAAGCATAAAAATATTTTCAATTATTACGTTTGGAATAATGTTAGCAGCAGCGTTTGTTTTTCTGTTTGCTAAAAATGTTCCGACGGCAGTAATAGTTGGACTGGCAGGAATTTATATGCTTTTTGTGCCGGTGATTAACCGTAAGAAAGCTTTAGCAAGAATCCAGAATGATGTCTATATATCATTTTCAGAGTGGTTGAGAGATATTGTGATTCATCTGCAGGACGAGCCTCTTCAGGCAGCGGTAAGGGAAACATATAAGGATTGTCCTGTTGTGATGAAAGAATCTCTGGGAAGATTTATATATGAACTGGAAGAAACGCCATCATCAGTAAAACCATACTATGAATTTATGAGTGAATTTGGAATACTTGATATATCATCAACAGTGCGAATGCTTTATTCCGTGTCCGAGCTTGATGTTGACGAGGCAGATGAGATGATGAATACAATTATAAAAAGAAATTATGAAATAGTAGACAAATATGAAGAAAATAAAAATCAGAATAATTTAAGTGCATTAAGGTTTGCGGAATATATACCAATGATATTTGTTTCATTAAAAATAGCAGCTGATATGCTTATGGTTATTACAGGATATTTATAAAAAAGCAGTGTCGGAGATGACGCTATCGAAGAAATGCAGGGAGCAGGTATATGGATGGATTGATAGAAGAGTATGGTAATATTTTAATTTCGTTATTATTTTCAGGGATTATTATAGGAGTATTTTTAAAAATTCTTATTAAAGTAATGATTTAGGGAGTGTTTATGAAAGATATTATAGAAGTATATTCAGATGCAATAATATCTGTAATATGTGCTGTAGCAGTTATTACACTGTTTGTAAATATAATGACAGAATACAAGGATATTATCCTGGCGTTTTTGAATCAGATTATATACAGATAGTTATTGACATTAGTATGTAATATCAGAGGAGAGAATATGAAAAACATTATAGAAACATCATGTTATCTGCTGATTATGACAATTATATGTTATATATCATTAGAATTTATAATAATGAATACTGAGATTGCAGATGTGGGAAAGATGCAGCAATATGTCTCACATTATATAGAGATATATGGAAAGACACAGAAAAATAATGATGAACTTGATTCTGCAGTTTTTGATACCATATGTAATGCTGCGAAAGACAGGGGAATGTCGGTGACATGCCAATATGAAACACAGACAGAAAATTATAAGTATTACAGAGTAAGCGTATCAAAAAATATAGGTATAAAACTTATGTCATTAAACAGGTTATATACATCAGAATGTCTTGTAAAATGTAAAGCTTAGAAAGGAAATTTGTATGAGGGTTATAATTGGGGGAAGTTCGCTTGCAGTTTTATTGGCACTTATTATTGTTATACATACGTCCGTTATAAATAAATCTGTAAGAGAAGATGAGATTAATCGTGGATTGGAAAATGCTACAGATTATGCAATAGATGTATGTTCATCTTATTATAGATATATTCAGGCCGATGATAATGATGATACATATATTACACAGCTGATGGAATTTTTTTGTATGACATTGAATAGTGCAGTTAAAACAGAAGGTGATATAACAGTGTCATTGGCAGAAGCAGATGTGGATGATGGACGTTTCGATTTTCTTGTAAAGCAGGAATATACATATTCATTTGGACAAAAGAAAGGAGTATGTGTATGTCAGAGAGCAGTTTTATTAAAAAAATAATGGGGTGATGTTTATTGAAGAAACACAGTAAAATAATAATATTTATGTTGATGTCAGTTATGTTAATATCAATTATGTTTGTTAATATGACATCAGCTGCACAGATTAAGGATATCAAAGGAACCAGGGTTGAAAGACAATATTCTAATCATTATTCAGCACAGTTTAATGAATTATGGGATTCGTTTGGAAGAAGTGAAATTTCTATATATGATATTAATTACAATATAAATGATACATATAATCCAACTACATTTAATGATACTAATGGAAGAGACAGTGCAGGATATGAGATTTTATTAAAAGTTGATGGGAAAGAAGTGTGGCTTGGAAACAGCCATTATAAAAATAACGAAAAATATGACAGTATATATTATGGCTATTCAGGGATTGAACTGGATAACATCTGGTTTAATGATAATTATGAAGATGCAGCCGGAAACAAATTTACTCAGGTAAATATTGTACTGAAAAATACTAATCAGATTTCCAAGGTATTCAGTCTTGCTACGACAAGTGATATTGAAGTCGGGCATGATGATAATGCATTCTGCCGGTTTATAGGAAATGGATTTACAATGTCTAACATGTATGCAGATAATTCGGATGCACAGGGAGGAAATATTCCGTCAGTAACATTAAATGTGTATACTAATGGAATTGCCGGTGTTACGGATGCTGACTGTGTTTATATTGGCGAATGGAAAAAAAGAAAGCAAAATGCGTGGTGTAATAATGTATTAGGAAGTTTTAATATTATAAATAATACAAGGCATGGTGCGATGATGGGCAGTAGTGGATGTATTGATGTCGGAATGTCTATAGCATGGAAAAACAGAAGAATAAATCCGGGTGAGAGTATAACATTTTCATATATTCTGGGTGTTAATATGTTTGATTCACAATATGAACAGCTTAATGAATATTATATGCAGAATGGAATTGACGATATGGGAGACGCTGTTTATAAGCTGATTGCGACAGATAAAGAAAAAGTATCATATGGAAAAGAGTATTATATAGATGTAAAGAAGTATATAAAAGATAATTATTATTATGAAAAAACAGATTGTGCCGGAAGAACGATAATGACAGATAATCCGTCATATATAGTTGTGGGAAAAACGGTTAACAAAATATATTATAGGACGGATGCTTATAATAAATATAAGATTATATATGATGTAAATTATAATGGAGGGCATTGGCAGGATGGAGCAAATGTATCTTATACAAAATATGAATTAGTAAATAATCCTATTGACTTATCATTGAAAGCATATAAGGATGGATGGGATTTTAATGGATGGAGCACAAAAAATAACAGCAGAAAGATGATTGAAAAATTATTTGTTGAACGTGAGGATATGCATTTATATGCATTATTCAGAAAAAATATAAGTGCCGGGTTTATTGATGCAAATGGAAGAAGAAATATAGATGTGAGTATATACAATAATGAAAAATATTGTGATATTGAAGCTCCTGGAATACGTAAATTTAAAGACTGGGAAAATGTAGAAAATATTATTCCGTCTGGTTGGACAACATGTACCAATATAGATAAAGCAGAAGGAAGAATTGCAAAGATAGCTGCACATGATAATATACAGGTGTATGATGATATTTTTTATTATGCAGTATATGAAGCAAAAGCAAGGGTGACATTTGAATTGAATGGTGGCAGAGCATGCGATTCAACCAAAGAATTGTTATGTACGGTTTATCGTAATTCATTTGATTTAAACAAAACAAGAGGGGAAATTATTACATTGCCGGATTGTACGAGAAGTCCTCAGATGGAAAAAGGCGGAAATTATTGTTTTTTTGAACTTGAAGGATGGAGAATAGGAGATAAATTATTTAATCCCGGTGACAGGATTGATATATTAGAAAATACAACTATATCGGCTGTATGGAAATATGCAGATATAGAGCCGGCTGAAATGGAAATAATAAAAATAGCTTCAAGCTTTCATGGGGCTTCAATGGTAAAAAGAACTTTTGGGGACGATAAGTGGTACAAGAAGAGTGGAAAGCTTGAGGTTAAAGAACTTAAAGATTATATGCCCAATGAATGTATACAGGTATGGAAAATTAACAGCAGTGGTGACAGCTTGAGAATAAAATGAGAAGAAGCCCATATAGCGGGCTTCTTCTTAAAAAATTTTATGATTGTTTTATTTTCATGATAATTGATACAATTCTAGCCTTTGTTGCATGCTCAATAATAAACTCAATATTACCGGTTTTTAAACGATCACCACGTTTAGGAAAGCGGTCGAGCTGTTCAATGATGTAGCCGCCAATTGAATCATTTTCATCGGAATGAAGATTTGTTCCAATTGCGTCATTTATGTCATCAAGTTTGTATGAAGCTGATACACGATAAACATTATCTGCAAGTTTAATAAAAGGTTCAGTCTCGTCTTTGTCATATTCGTCGCGGATTTCACCGACTATTTCTTCAAGTAAATCTTCGGTTGTTATCATGCCGGCAGCACTGCCGTATTCGTCAAGTACTATTGCAATGCTATGTGAGCCACGTTGCATTTCTTTAAATAATTCAGAGACATTTTTATGTTCATATGTAAAAAAAGGCTCACGCATAATATTTTTTATGCAGAATGTTTCTTCTGACTGTGAAAGTATAATATCTTTGATGTTTAATATTCCGATTATGTTATCAGCACTTTCTTCATAAATAGGGAGTCTTGTATACTGTGTATCCCTGAATAATGAAATTATCTGATTATAGTCGGAATCAACAGCAGCGGTAGTCATGTCAATTCTTGGAATCATGACATCCTTTGCCTGTGTATCGCCAAAATCAAACAAGTTATTTATAATTTGCTTTTCGTCAGATTCAATAACGCCGTCTTCATGGCTTACTTCTACGAAAGTACGGAGTTCTTCTTCTGTTATAGCTTTTTTGTTATTGTTAGGATCAATTTTTAACAAACGAAGTACGCCGCCTGATAACTTATCAACAATAAAAATAATTGGTGTGAATAAGTACATAAGAAGATTGATAACAGGTGCATAAGCAAGTGCTATTTTGTCAGCATGAACCGTGGCAGCATTTTTTGGTGAAATTTCACCGAATATAAGTACAAGAATAGTCATTATACCTGTTGCAATACCTGTTGCATAATTTCCAAAAAGATGTATTACAAGTGTAGTAAGGATTGTTGATGCACTAAGATTGACAATGTTATTGCCAATAAGTATTGTACTTAGCATTTTGCTTGAGTTGTTTATAATTTTATCAACAATAGCTGCCCGTTTGTTACCTTTGCCAACAAGAGAACGAATCTTGATTTTGTTGACCGTCATGTAAGCAGTTTCAGCAGACGAGAAAAATGCTGACATAACAAGAAGAATAATAATTGCAATAATTTGTATGATACTGTCCGTATCCAAAAAATCACTCCTTTATAAAAATATATTTACTCTCAATTCTATAAAAAAAGATGATGGAAGTCAAGAATATATAAAAAAACATTTTTTTTACACATATAAGAAAAAATGGATTCATAAAATATGATACAGATAATAAATAAAATTGGAGGAAGTATGACAGTAAAAATATTAAACATGATAAAAACGATTGCAGTTATTTATGTTATAACGGCAATTATACTGCTAGGGTTATCATTTGGTTTATACAAATTTAATCTGAGTGAATGGCAGATAAAAGCGGGGATAATAATTACGTATATAATTTCGTCTGCAGTTGGTGGCTTTATGATTGGCTCGAGACAAAAAAACAAAAGACTTCTCTGGGGTGCATTAACAGGCTTTTTATATTTTATGATTCTTGCACTTATTTCGTTTATAGTAGGCAATGTAGATGAAATTAATATTTACGATATGATTAAAATAGCATTGATATGTGTGACTTCAGGATGTGCCGGCTCTTTCTTTTCTTCATAATAATGAATTGTAAAATATAAAATACATTGTATAAAATTTTACTGCAACGTAAAAAAATTAAAAAATAAAAAAGGAAATCGCTAGATGTTGTTGAATATATAAAAATATAGGCAATTTTATGGAGAAATGCCTGGTCAGGTATATACATACTAGTCTTGTTTAATGAAGGGAATGATAAAAAATGAACATCAGAGTTGAACAGGAAAGACGTGAGCATGAGTATTTGAGCAGATATGCAAGTTTTAGTGACGAATCACTTGGAAGAGACAGACCTGAAGAACAATGTGAAATGCGTACAATTTATCAGCGGGATAGAGACAGGATACTGCATTGTAAAGCATTCAGACGTTTAAAACATAAAACACAGGTTTTTCTTGCACCAACGGGTGACCATTACAGAACGCGGCTTACTCATACGCTTGAAGTTTCGCAGATAGCAAGAAGCATATCGAGAGCACTGCGGTTAAATGAAGATCTGACTGAAGCAATTGCACTGGGACATGATTTGGGGCATACGCCGTTCGGGCATGCAGGTGAAAGAACATTGAATGAAATATGTCCGCTTGGATTCAGTCATTATAAACAGAGTATACGTGTTGTAGAACTTCTCGAAAAAGATGGAAAGGGATTGAATCTTACAAAAGAGGTACGTGATGGGATAGTTAATCACAGGACATCGGGCAATCCATCAACATTAGAAGGAAAAGTTGTCCGTCTTTCAGATAAAATAGCATATATTAATCATGATATAGATGATGCAATACGTGCAAAGATATTCAGTGAGGATGATATACCTAAAATTTATACATCAATTCTTGGCAACAGCACCAAAACCAGACTTAATACAATGATTAATGATATTGTATTAAATAGTATGGACAAAAACGATATTGTAATGTCAGAGGAGATTGGAGATGCAATGCAAAGTCTCAGGCAGTTTATGTTTGGAAGCTTGTATCTGAATCCTACAGCGAAGAGTGAGGAAGTAAAAGCATATAAACTTATAACAGAATTGTATGAGTATTATATGAATAATATTGATGCATTACCTGATAATTACAAAATGTTTATTGAAAAAATGGACGAACCACTTGAACGTGTGGTATGTGATTATATTGCAGGAATGAGTGATCAGTATTCGGTTGCCAAGTTTGAGGAAATATTTGTACCGGCATCATGGAAAGTATAGATGCAACGAGAATATGAAAGGTATAGATAGAAATGTATTCAAGTGATCTGATTGAGGAAGTTGTATCAAGAAATGATATAGTAGATGTCATTTCAGGATATATAAAATTAAAGAAAAATGGCAGTTCATATGTGGGATTATGTCCTTTTCATAATGAAAAATCACCATCATTTTCAGTTTCACAGAGCAGGCAGTTGTACCATTGTTTTGGATGTGGAGTTGGTGGCAATGTAATAACATTTGTTATGGAATATGAAAATTTTACATTTCTTGAGGCAGTAAAATCACTTGCCGACAGGGTGGGCATGGAACTGCCTGAGATAAGTTATTCACAAAAAGAGCAGCAGGAGCGGGATTTAAAAACAAAACTGCTGGAAATAAATAAAATAGCGGCAACGTATTATTATCATCAGTTGAAATCCGAAAATGGACAAGTTGGATTGTCATATCTTAGAAAAAGAGGATTAACTGCTGAGACAATAAACCGTTTCGGGCTGGGATATTCCGGACAGAACAGTAAAGCATTATACCGGTATCTGAAAGATAAAGGATATGATGATGATTTACTTAAAGAGAGCGGATTATTTACATATGAACGTGGTATAAATGACAAATTCTGGAACAGAGTCATGTTTCCGATAATGGATATCAATAATAAAGTTATCGGATTTGGTGGAAGAGTTATGGGGGATGCAAAACCTAAATATCTTAACTCTCCGGAAACAAAATTATTTGATAAAAGCCGTAATCTTTATGGATTAAATATTGCAAGAACGGCAAGAAAAAATAATCTGATAATATGTGAAGGATATATGGATGTAATATCTATGCATCAGGCCGGATTTAATCAGGCTGTAGCTTCGCTTGGAACCGCACTTACGCCGGGACAGGCCAGGCTGATGAAAAGATATACAGATCAGGTGTTAATAACATATGACAGTGATGAGGCAGGAACAAAGGCAGCGATGAGGGCAATTCCGATTCTTAAAGAGGCCGGACTGTCAACAAAGGTTATTAATATGCAGCCATATAAAGACCCTGATGAGTTTATAAAAGCTCTTGGGGCAGAGGCATTTCAGGAGCGGATTGATAATGCATCAAACAGTTTTATGTATGAAATTGGCGTTATTGAGAAAAAATATGACAGAAGTGACCCTGAAAGTTCAACTGAATTTGAACGTGAGGTAGCAAGAAAACTCACAGGCTTTTCACAGAAACTTGAGAGAGATAATTACCTTAATGCTGTATGCAGAAAGTTTAATATACAGATGGATGGAATGAGGGAACTTGTGGCAAGTTATGGAAACCAAAGCGGAATTCTTGAAAGAAAGGATGAAAGACCGAGAGTTTCCATGCAGCAGACAGCAAAAAAGAAGAGGGACAGCGGTGTGCGTCAGGCAGAAAAAATTCTGCTTACATGGATGATAGATGATGGAGAGATATTTAAAAAAGTTAAGGAATATATAGAACCATCAGATTTTATCGACCCACTTTTAAGGGATGTTGCAGACAAGCTATACTCACAGTTTGATGAGGGATATGTTAATCCGGCGTCTATTATAAATACATACGCGACAGATGAAGAGCATAATGAAGTTGCAGCATTATTCAGTGCCGATTTAAATGATGATTTGAATAAAAATGAACGGGAAAAAGCATTGAATGACACTGTAATAAAAGTGAAATCAAACAGTCTTGAGCATGCACTTAACAATACATCTGACGGGCATCAGATGCAGGAACTTCTGATGCAACAGATGAAGCTGAAAAATATTTATATTCATATTTAGATAAAAAGAAATGGAAGGAAGGACCATATTCATGGCAAAGAAAAAGGAAAACGTAACAGAAGAAATCAAGGTACAGGAGAGTACAGTAAAAGCACCAGTAAAAAAAGCTGCTGCTAAAAAGGTAAAAGAAAGCGAAGCAAAAACACAGAGCGAGGCTGATATTGAAAATGAAGAAGCTTTAAAAGCACAGGAACTTGCAGAAAAATTTGATGAGAAGTGCAACGGGCTTCTTGCAATAGCAAAGAAAAAGAAAAATGTTCTTGATTATCAGGAAATTATGAACTATTTCCTGGATACTGATTTTGAAGCAGATAAAATGGAAAAAGTTTTTGAGTTCCTTGAAAAAAATAATGTTGATGTAAAAATGTCTGAGGACGTTGAAGAAGATGACGACATTATTCTTGATGATGAAGATGAAATTAATATTGAAAAAATTGATTTGTCAGTACCTGATGGTGTGGGACTTGAAGACCCTGTAAGAATGTATCTTAAAGAGATTGGTAAAGTACCGCTTCTTTCAGCAGAAGAAGAAATAGAATATGCTAAAAGGATGGAACAGGGAGATGAAGAGGCTAAGAAGCGACTTGCAGAGGCAAACCTTCGTCTTGTTGTAAGTATTGCAAAAAGATATGTGGGAAGAGGAATGTTGTTCCTTGATCTTATTCAGGAAGGAAATCTTGGTCTTATCAAGGCTGTTGAGAAGTTTGATTACAGAAAAGGATATAAATTCAGTACCTATGCAACATGGTGGATAAGACAGGCTATTACAAGAGCAATAGCTGATCAGGCTAGAACAATTAGAATACCCGTTCATATGGTTGAGACAATTAACAAACTTGTAAGAGTTTCAAGACAGCTTCTTCAGGAATTGGGAAGAGAGCCATCTCCTGAAGAAATTGCTGAAGCTATGGATATTCCGGTAGAAAGAGTACGTGAGATTCAAAAAATATCACAGGAGCCGGTATCTCTTGAAACACCTATCGGCGAAGAGGAAGACAGTCACCTTGGCGATTTTATTCAGGATGACAATGTTCCTGTACCTGCCGAGGCAGCAGCTTCAACACTTCTTAAAGAGCAGCTTGTAGAAGTTCTTGGAACACTTACAGAGAGGGAACAGAAAGTTTTAAGATTAAGATTCGGCATGGATGATGGCAGAGCGAGAACACTTGAGGAAGTTGGTAAAGAATTCAATGTTACAAGAGAGCGTATACGTCAGATAGAAGCCAAGGCATTAAGAAAGTTAAGACATCCAAGCAGAAGCCGTAAACTCAAAGATTATCTTGACTAAATTATGGATGGATAATTGAACATGAATGAATTTAAACTTTCAAAAAGACTGGCGTGTGTTGCTGGTATTATTAATCCGGGAGGAGTGCTTGCTGATATAGGAACAGACCATGGCTACCTTCCTGTGCATGTTGCAAAAAATAACATCGCATCAAAGGTAATCGCAATGGATGTGAGAAAAAAACCGCTTGAAAAGGCAGCTGAAAATATTAAATTATATGGAGTTTCGCAGAAAGTGGAACTCCGCCTTTCAGACGGACTTTATAAACTGGCTGAAAATGAGGCTGATACAATTACAATATGTGGAATGGGTGGAAAGCTTATACAGTCAATTCTTGAAAATGGCAGCAGTAAAATATCAGAAAATACACAGCTTATATTATCACCGCAGTCAGAAATCCGAGAATTCAGAAAGTATCTTTCGGAGTCAGGATATGAAACAGTAAAAGAGTATATGATAAGCGAAGATGGACAGTTTTATGTTATTATTGACTGCAGACGCAATGGATATAAAAATGAACTTATTTGCACAGGTGAGACAGAAAAAGAAGTATATTACAGATACGGAGAAGAACTTTTAAAGGAAAAAAATAAAAGTTTAAGAGAATATCTGTTGAGAGAATTAAGAATTTCACAAGGTGTAAGAAATAAACTTGAAAATATTAATAATGATAAAATTGCCGGACGGTTAAAAGAACTCGATTTTGATTTAGAATGTATTAAGTATGCATTGGAGTTTTATAAATAAAATAATGTTATAAACTGGAGAGATGTATTATGGCAAAAACAGTATCAGAAATTGTAAAAGAGGCACAAAGGGATTATGATGGCAGAATAATTCTTGTGAAAGCAGATGGATTACTTCAGGAGATTTCAGATAAAGTTGTTGAAGATGAAAAGATAGAATTTGTTACGACACAGACATCGATTGGCAATGAGACGTACAGAAGAAGTGTTGTTCTGCTTATGCTTGATGCAATGAAGAAGATTCCTGAAGGGGAAAAAGTAGAAAAAGTAAGTATTGAATATTCAATAGGCAAAGGACTATATTGCAAATTATATGGTGATGTCAGACCTACACAGGAATTTCTTGATAAAGTAAAAGCGAAGATGAAAGAGCTTGTTGAACTCGATATGCCTATCAAGAAACGACTCATGAAGACAAGAGAAGCCATAGAACTCTTTAAAAAGCATGGGATGGAAGATAAAACAAAGCTTTTTAAATATCGCAGAGGTTCATATGTTAATGTTTATTCACTTGGAACATATGAAGATTATTATTATGGATATATGGCACCATCAACAGGTATTTTAAAGACATTTGATTTATTTGAATATGATGAAGGATTTGTACTTCAGCTTCCTGTTAAAGAAAAACCAGATGAAGTGCCACAATTCAATCCTCCGACAAAACTTTTTAATGTATTAAAAGAGTCAACACAGTGGGCCGACATGCTGGACATCCACACTGTTGGTGCATTAAATGAGCATATTACCAATTCTGAAATGGGTTCGCTTATGCTTGTCTGTGAGGCTTTGCAGGAACAGAAAATATATGATATTGTCAAGATGATTCAGAAAAGACCCGGAACAAAGTTCGTAATGATAGCCGGACCGTCATCATCGGGAAAAACAACATTTTCACACAGATTATCAATTCAGCTGATGGCTAACGGATATAAACCGCATCCTATAGCTGTTGACAATTATTTTGTTGAAAGAGAAAACACACCTGTTGACGAGAATGGTGATTATAATTTTGAAGATTTGCATGCTATAGATGTAGAATTGTTTAACAAACATATGAATATGCTTCTTTCCGGTGAAAGGGTCGATATGCCTGTCTTCAATTTTAAAATTGGAAAGAAAGAATATGGAACACAGTTTTTACAGCTGGGCAAGGATGATATTTTAGTTATTGAAGGCATTCATTGTCTTAATGATGAACTTTCATATGCACTTCCGGTTGAAAGTAAATTTAAAATATACATAAGTGCACTTACACAGCTTAATGTTGATGAACATAACAGAGTTTCTACGACAGATGGAAGACTTATAAGAAGAATGGTAAGAGATCACAGAACAAGAGGTGCGTCTGCAAAGAGAACGCTTGAAATGTGGGATTCTGTAAGAAGGGGAGAAGAGAAAAATATATTCCCGTTCCAGGAGCAGGCAGATATTATGTTTAATTCATCTCTTGCATATGAGATATCGGTTTTAAAACCTTATGTTGAACCGCTGCTTTTTTCAATAAAAGAAGAAGCACCGGAGTATCAGGAAGCAAAAAGGCTTTTAAAATTCTTAGAGTATTTTCTTCCTTGTGGAACAGAATATATACCGGTTAATTCAATAATGAGGGAATTTGTTGGCGGAGGATGCTTCCGCGTTTGAAAGTAAGCTGCGGCGGTTTAGAAAGATTTTCTATAACCGCCGGCTTCTTTAAATAAATTTTCAATAAATTCAGATGTTTCTTCCGGGGTGTCATTGCTGATATTATCCCTGATATTGTGCATTTCTTCGATGAATTTATCAAGAAATGTGCATATTGAATCTTTATTTGAGTTGCAAATCTGACTCCACATTTCCGGTGAAGATGCCGCAATTCTTGTTGTGTCGCGGAAACCACCGGCAGCAAGAAGATGCATGTGTTTTTCATCATCATCATTAGTTTTAACAGTTCTTGTCAGACCGGCTGCAATAAGATGAGGCACATGGCTTATTGCTGCTACAGTATAGTCATGTTCTTTGTAATCCATGATTACAGGAACTGCTTTCATATCTTTAATCAGCTGCACGTATGATTCCAGACTTTCACTGGATGTATCTGCTGTTGGTGTTATCACATATTTTGAGTCTTTCAAAATATCAGCACTTGAATTGGCATATCCTGATAACTCAGAGCCAGCCATCGGATGACCACCTATAAAACAACTGTCTAATCCAAGTTCATGTGCGGCTTTGTGGATATTTCCTTTTACACTTCCAACATCAGTGATTATGCATCCCGGTTTTATAAAAGGTTTGAGTGCAGACATATATTTTGTAATTGTAATAACTGGTGTACACAGAAAAATGTAATCACATTTTGAAAAATTATCATCTGTACATGTGCATATATCATCTATAATCTTATCGTTAAGAGCAGCAATAAGAGGTTCGCGGCTTCGGCTTTCAACTATAATATGATATTCGGGATGTGCTGCTTTTATTGCTTTTGCAATAGAACCGCCAATAAGTCCGAAACCGATGAAGCCTATATTTAAAAAGTCACAGTTTGTCATTTTTTATCTCCATAAAATAATATATATATTGTCTGATTTGTTCATATAAAGATTTATAAACAAATATAATTCAATCTTTAAATAAAGCACAGATTGGAAGTATTTTAACACTTTAAAGTGGAAAATAAAAGCGTTTTGTTATAAAAAATTAAAAAACTGAAAAATATATGAAAAAACACAGCAGCACTAAAGGGCTATATTCTTGACAAATCATATGGTTATGCTAAAATATTCTCTAAATGTGGATTCACAATGATTCATTGAATAACAGGAGATTGTGGCTGATTGATAGACAGAGTATGTTTATTAAATATAAGAATCGGCCAGCGGATTTTGTGCTGCGCCAGAATCCGAGCAGAAGCTGCTCCTAAAATACAAGACGCAGCGTGGAGGCTAGACATGGCGGCAGCTTATAATCACAAAGTTGTTGAAAAAAAGTGGCGTGGTAACTGGGAAGCACACCCTATTAATGTTAATGATGGCAAGAAGCCAAAATATTACTGTCTTGATATGTTCCCATATCCATCAGGAAGCGGACTTCATGTAGGTCATTGGAGAGGATATGTTATCAGCGATGTATGGAGCAGATATAAGTTGATGCACGGATATTATGTAATTCATCCAATGGGATGGGATGCATTTGGTCTTCCGGCAGAAAACTATGCTATAAAGAATGGTGTTCATCCGAGAATTTCTACAGCGAGCAATATTGCTAATATAAAGAGACAGATTCAGGATATTTCTGCAATTTATGACTGGGATATGGAAGTTAATACAACAGATCCGGAGTTCTATAAATGGACACAGTGGATATTTGTTAAGATGTTTAAGGCTGGACTTGCTTATGAGAAAGAGATGCCTATTAACTGGTGTCCTTCATGTAAGACAGGTCTTGCAAATGAGGAAGTAGTAAATGGATGCTGTGAGAGATGTCATTCAGTTGTTACAAAGAAAGATTTGAAACAGTGGATGTTAAAGATTACAGCATATGCTGACAGGCTTCTTGATGATCTTGATAAACTTGACTGGCCTGAAAAGGTTAAGAAGATGCAGGGTGACTGGATTGGCCGTTCATATGGTGCAGAAGTGGATTTCAAAGTTGATGGAAAAGATGAGAGCATAACAGTATATACAACAAGACCTGATACACTTCACGGTGCTACATTTATGGTACTTGCTCCTGAACATAAGCTCGCAAAGAGCCTTGCAACAGATGAGACAAGAAAAGATGTTGAAGATTATATTTTCAAGGCATCAACACGTTCAAATATTGACCGTATGCAGGATAAAGAAAAGACAGGTGTATTTACAGGTTCTTATGCGATTAATCCACTTAATGGTAAGAAAGTACCAATCTGGCTTTCGGATTATGTACTTGCTGATTATGGTACAGGTGCAATTATGTGTGTTCCTGCACATGATGACAGAGATTTTGAATTTGCAAAGAAGTTTAACCTTCCTATTATTCAGGTAATTGCAAAAGATGGTAAAGAAATTGAAAATATGACGGAGGCTTATACAGAAGCAGCCGGTACAATGATTAATTCAGGTGACTGGAATGGAATGGAATCATCAGTTCTCAAAAAAGAAGCACCTGAGATGATTGAAAAGATGGGCTTTGGTAAAAAGAAAGTTAATTACAAACTTCGTGACTGGGTATTCTCAAGACAGAGATACTGGGGCGAACCAATTCCTATTATTCATTGTCCGGATTGTGGCTGCGTTCCTGTTCCTGAAGACCAGCTCCCGGTACTTCTTCCGGAAGTTGAGAAATATGAGCCGACAGGTACAGGTGAATCACCTCTTGCAGCTATTGATGAATGGGTAAATACAACATGCCCATGTTGTGGAAAACCTGCAAAGAGAGAGACAAATACAATGCCTCAGTGGGCAGGTTCATCATGGTATTTCCTCAGATACGTTGATAATAAGAATAAAGATGAACTTGTAAGCCGTGAAAAAGCAGATAAGTATCTTCCTGTTGATATGTATATCGGCGGTGTTGAGCATGCAGTGCTTCACCTTCTCTATTCAAGATTTTATACAAAATTCCTTCACGATATAGGAGTTGTAGATTTTGATGAGCCATTCACAAAGCTCTTTAACCAGGGAATGATTACAGGTAAGAATGGTATTAAGATGAGTAAGTCAATGGGAAATGTAGTATCTCCTGATGATCTTATTGAAGATTATGGATGCGATGCATTAAGAATGTATGAACTTTTTGTAGGACCACCTGAAATGGATGCAGAGTGGGATGACAGAGGTATAGATGGCGTTCGTCGTTTCCTTGGACGTTTCTGGAATCTTGTGACAGAAAATGCTGACAAGAATTTTGCGGAAACAGCAGAGACAGTTAAAATTCGTCATAAACTTGTATATGATATAACAACAAGACTTGAAAACTTCAACCTTAATACAGTTGTCAGCGGCTTTATGGAATATACTAACAAGCTTATTGATTTATCAAAGAAGCAGGGTGGTATTGACAAAGCTACTCTTGAAACAGCTGTAACACTTCTTGCTCCGTTTGCACCTCATCTTGCAGAGGAACTCTGGGAACAGCTTGGACATAATACAAGCGTATTTGTAGGAAATCCATGGCCTTCATATGACGAGGAAGCTATGAAAGAGGATGAAATCGAAATAGCTGTACAGATTAATGGTAAAGTTAAAGGCAAGATTACAATTCCTGCTGATGCAGACAAAGATGCAGCAATTGCTGCTGCAAAGGCTGCACTTGAAGATAAGTATCCTGAGAATATTGTAAAAGAGATTTACGTTCCGGGCAGAATTGTAAATATTGTTGCTAAATAATTTTTAAACATAAAAGAAATGGCACAGGTAATTAAGATGTTATCTGTGCCATTTCTTAATTATTTACCTATAAGAGCAAGAATCTGAGGAAGCATTTGGCGTTCCTGTTCTGTGAGTTCGTCTTTTACCTGTTCTATTATAAGAAGAGTATCTTCTTTTGTGAAATTAATGCCTGCCTGTTTTGCTTTTGTACTTAAAGCAAGAAGGAGCGGGAGTATTTCTTCTTTTGATTTTCCTTTTGACATCGTTTTGAATTCATTGATTATAAGCTGTTTTCTGAAATCCAGATCTTTCATAATACCACCATGAATATGTATCGATTAATAATATGTTAAAAAGTCTGACAAAATACCATTAATATCATGTTTGTGAATCATTTAATTTTTGGTCGAGTGAATCAAGCTGCTTTAAATATTCGTCATATAATTTCTGCTGTGAAGAATCCATAAAAGAACCAAATTGTGATGGCTTGCTGCTGTTTTTACAATCGGAGCCGGAATCAGAATGGAAATCAGAACTGCTGTCCTGGGCTGAATTGGAAGCATTAAACATAGACATGAAATTTTTTAATGAGTCAGTATCACTGTTAAAAATTGATGACATATTGGAAAAAAGCTTGAAATTTTTGATAAGTCCGGCATATTCAGGCGGGCAGTAAGGAAGAATGGCACATATAAAATCGTCATTTTCCAACAAATCGCTAATTGAATGAATATGTGGAATGGATGAATTACATGATATAAAATCAGCACAATCAGGTGACCTGAAGTAATTAATGGTATAATTCAATTCATTTAATCGGATAATCACAGATAACATTTTTGCCATTGGAAAATCAAGAAATGGAATCATGGCTTTGATGATTTGAAATAATAAAGGAAGTGTCTGCATATCAAATATGGTTATTGGAGGTTTATCTGACATGGGTTCACCATCCTTAAAAAATCTATAATAATATATGCGGTAAATAAGAAGTTATGAATATAATATATTGAGAATGACAATAAGGCGTAACCAATATGGAAGATAAGAATATCGTGATAGTTGATGAAACGACAATCTATGAAGTGGATGGTGCATGTGTTGAGGAGATGAGAAAAAAGAAAGATGCAGGCACGCCTGCAACATAGAGAAAGGGGCTGTAAAAAGACCTCTGAGCATTTCGTTTAGTGTAAGAATCTTTTTTTACTTCTTACACGAACCTTGAAAACGAAACAGCCTGCCCGTAGTGATACCAGAATTGAATAGGCATTCAGCATGTCTTTTCTGGTTAATACATCCCGGAAACATCAGAACCCGGTATAGGAACGGATATGGGATGAGAACAGGAACTTAATAAGCGAAGGAAAGAGGACATCTGACTATGACAGAGAAACAGGGATTCATGACAGCGTTGTATGAACGTCTTAGTCGTGATGATGAATTAAACGGGGAATCCAACAGTATTTCAAACCAGAAGAAACTGCTGGAACAGTATGCAAAAGAACATGGATTTACCAATCTTGTTCATTTTACTGATGATAGTATCTCCGGTACAAGATTTAATCGTCCAGGTTTTCTTGCAATGATGAAAGAAGTGGAGTCGGGGAAAGTTGGAACGATCCTGATTAAAGATATGGGCCGAATGGGAAGAGATTATCTGAAAGTCGGACAATATATGGAATTGCTGCGACAGAAGAATGTCCGCATGATTGCAGTCAACGAGAATATAGACAGTTTCCGGGAGGACGACGATTTTACTCCATTCCGAAATATCATGAATGAATGGTATGCAAGGGATACCAGTAAAAAGATAAAATCCACTTTCAAGGCGAAAGGAAAATCCGGCAAGCATGTAGCAAGTACAACACCGTATGGGTATTTGAAAGACAAGGATGATCCGAATGTATGGATTGTTGATGAAGAAGCAGCTGCTCGAAGCGGATGATATTGTCTGCCTGCAGGAGTTTATGGGATATTGTCTCATTCCCAGCAATAGAGGTCAGAAGATGCTGCTGATTATCGGAAAAGGCGGTGAAGGAAAAAGCCGTATTGGCAGAATCTTAAAAAGAATAGATAGACAATGATATTTGTTAGATATGCTTCTTGTCGTTGGCTGCATCATATTAAAACGCTTTTTACGTTAAAAAAAGTGCTGTGATCACAAGGAAAAAAAAAAAAAAAAATGAAAAGGCTATGTATAGGTAGCCTGCGAAACTGGAAGTGCCCATTTTGGGACTGATTTAAAGAATAGTGTCCTGACAGAGACCAATGGAATGACTCTCTGCCGGGGATCTAAAAGGAAAGGAAACAATGCAGGAGAAGATTAACCGGATGCTGGTTACAGAAGTAAGCCGAATGGCAGTGTATTAAAATTATGTGGATGTAATTGAAGAAAAAACGATATCATCTGAGTGATAAATCGGAGATTACCTTGCAGAACTCAATGAGCGGGCAGAAGCAATGCCTTTGAGAAAGAGATGAGAACAATATTCTGAAAACTACTTGAGATTTGAAAAAAAATCTGCTATAATACCTTTGTATATCTATGGGGTAGGGGAATTCATATCCTTTTGCCTTAGAAATTACGGAAGGAGGACTTGACTATGACAAACAGAAATGCGACAATCATTGTCGATTTGACTCGACAGGAGCATAGCACCGTTTTTTCAGTGTGTCAAGTCTTATTTCATACAATTTATAACGAACCAGTTGCCGGAGACAGGGTGCATTATGCCTTGACTTCGGCTTTTTGCGTTTGCCGGAAGGATGGTGGTTTGATATTGAAGTCCTAACCACGACCGGCAAATCAATCTTTTCTGGTTAAACCTTCTATATTCTCCGGCGTGTCCGCTGTCGGAGGAATAAAATAGCGGATAGAATTATTTTGGAGGAATGAAAATGAAGAAAAAACTTCTAAGTCTTCTGCTTGCATTGTGCCTTGTGATGGCACTTGTCCCGATGACAGCGTTTGCAGAAGAGAACGAGCAAAGCAGCAAAACTTCAATCACAACAGTAGAAGAGCTTTTGCAATTTGCAAAAGCTGTGGACAATGGCGAATATGACGATAAAACAGATGCGGTTGTATCTCTTGATGCAGATTTGGATTTAACAGGTGTTGCGTGGACACCAATTGGCAGCGTATTTGCTGCTGATGGAACTCTCCTGCATTACTTCAGCGGCAAATTCTACGGAAACGGGCATACGATTTCCAATTTAGATTTTTCCGAAAACTATGGAAAGACAGAGTATCCGTCTTTCGGATTTTTCAGTGAGGTTTACGGTGCTGAAATTTCCGGTTTGACAATTCAAGGCAAGCTGGATGTGTCCAATTCAGGGTATGTCTATTTTGGAACGGTAGCGGGCGTTGCAGCAGACAGCAAAATTTCTGACTGCACTTCAGATGTGTCGTTCACGGATACAGACAAATATATTAACGGTACTGTGGCTTTGTGCGGATATGCGATTAATAGCACAATTGAATACTGCCAAAACAAGGGAAAATTTTCAATAACGAAGGATGTCACCTCTTTTCAGATGGGCGGTATCGTAGGTCTTGCTCAAAACAGTACCGTACAGTATTGTGCTAATACAGGCGATATGACCTCTTGGACACCTTGTACCGGCGGAATTGTTGGGCAGTTGTTTCAAAACTCAAAGATTATCAATTGTTATTCCACCGGGAAAATGGTTCCTCTTGGCAATGGAATTACGGATTTCGGCGGCATTGCAGGGATAGTTGGTGCAGGTACAGAAATCAGACATTGTTATTTCGCTGGTGAAATGGATTTATCTCAATATACTGCCACAACACCTTATAAGCGTTTAGGCGGTATTGCAGGCGGTGTTTCTTCTGGTACACCTGTTTTTGAAAACAATTATTTCGTGGAAACTGAAAATGTCCCGGCTTGCTTTAAGTATCAGGATGCTGGAACAGAAAAGACCCTTGACTTTATGAAAACGGAAGATTTCTTTAATGAAATCACTGCTGCTGGTGGCAATTATCGATTTAATTCTAATGGAACGTCCCTTTTGCCTGCACCTAAGCATACAGTTTCTTTTGTTGTAACACCTGCTGAATTGGCGAATGTAGTCATTAAAGTGAATGGTCAGGAAGTAGCAAACCCTGTTGATTTGGAAGCGGGTACTTATACTGTCGAAGTCAATGCAGATAATTGCGAGGTTTTCAATCTCAATATTACGATTACGGCTGATACAGCAACTCATACGCAGACAATTGCAATGACTTATTTACCTGCCGACTACACTAAGGTTGATGCAGCCATTGCCAAAGCAAATGCACTGAACAAGAATGACTACAAGGATTTCTCCGGTGTGGAAGCTGCTGTCAATGCTGTTGTCCGTGACAAGAACATCACTGAACAGAGCGAAGTTGATGCGATGGCACAGGCTATCGAAGGTACCATTGCTGCCCTGCAATACAAGGATGCTGATTACGCAAAAGTTGATGCAGCCATTGCCAAAGCAAATGCACTGAACAAGAATGACTACAAGGATTTCTCCGGTGTGGAAGCTGCTGTCAATGCTGTTGTCCGTGACAAGAACATCACTGAACAGAGCGAAGTTGATGCGATGGCACAGGCTATCGAAGGTACCATTGCTGCCCTGCAATACAAGGATGCTGATTACGCAAAAGTTGATGCAGCCATTGCCAAAGCAAATGTACTGAACAAGGACAACTACAAGGACTTCACCGGCGTGGAAGCCGCTGTGAATGCTGTGAACCGTGGTAAGAACCTTACGGAGCAGACCGAAGTTGATGCAATGGCCAAGGCTATTGAAGATGCCATTGCTGCCCTTGAGAAAAAACCTGCCAATACCAAACCGGGAACATCCGATAAGAGTCCGCAGACCGGTGACACAAGCAACATTGCTTTGTGGATTGCCCTGTTGTTCGTTGTCGGCGGTGCAGTCACCGGTACAACGGTTGTCAGCAGAAAGAAAAAGTACAACAAATAATTGAATAGCGTTCCCTTGCTCGATATCTTCCGAGCAAGACAAAAGCGTCGTAGAAATACGGCGCTTTTTCGTTACCCCGGAAGCGACAAACAGCGGTTTACGAAGAAAATCTCTCTTTAACTTCAATTAAAGGTTCTCTTTTGCATTTTGGACAATACAGAGGAAAATTTTTAATTTTGTATTTTTCTAATTTTATTTTGTGGTTTGTTCCCACATGTGGGACAAAATATCAATTTCGTTTTTTCATATTTTCTTCTTTAGATTTCCACATTTAAATGTACATAATATAAACAACACCGCAAAAGTAAAAGATATTATTGTAGACTTCAAATGAAATCGGGACTAAGATATAGTTTTAATTTTAAATAGGACAGAATGAAGAAATTGATAACTTCAAAAATTAAATATGAAATATGAGATAGAGCGTATGGAAACTATACGTTCTTATAGCGGTAATAGATGCAAAACCATATGCATCTGATATAGAGTGCTTTGTACCTCTTATGGAAAAATATAATGCTACGTATGGACACTATCCTAAATACCCAGTAGCAGATGCCGGTTATGGTTCATACAATAACTATCTTTACTGCGAAGAACATGGCATGGAAAAATATATGAAGTTTACCATGTTTGACAAAGAAACCAAGGATAGTAAATATCGCAATAATCCTTTTAGAGTGGATAACTTTAAACGCGATGAAAAGGGGAATCTCATATGTCCAAATGGAAAACGATTTTTATATAAATATGATAAGCATGTCCGTGGAAATAAATATGGTAGGACAGAAGAAATCTATGAATGTGAAGATTGCACCAATTGCCCTTACAAAGGTGAATGTTGCAAGAGAACATCAGGAAATTGCACTGCCAGATTGAATAGAGAATTAACAGCAATTCACCATGAAGTAATAGACAATCTTGAACCTCTACACGGTGCACTTCTTAGGATGAATCGAAGTATTTAGGCCGAAGGAACGTTTGGAGTAATCAAGTGGGACAGAACTTATAAAAGGCTATTTAGACGTGGCGAAAAAGCCGTTATTTTGGAAAATTCACAGTTTTCCGTAGTTTTGAAGATAAAGACAGACATCTGTCCACTCTCGTGAACAGATGCCCTATCTTATAGCTGTTTTTTTACAGACCCTTTTAATAAATATCTGGTATATTTAAGAATGTGTCTTCAACATAAGGATTAGTTGCAGCCGCATCCACATCCGCAGCCGTTGTTACTAAATAAACCGTTGTTGCCGCATCCTCCACCACAGAATAACAGAAGAAGGATAATCCATGTACAGCTGTCATTGCCGCATCCGCATCCTCCGAAAGTGCTATTGCCGCTGCCACAGCCGCCGCAGAGAAGGAGAAGGCAGATAATCCAGAAACAAGAAGAGCATCCGCCATTGCAGTCACTGCATCCACCACAGTTTGTTGCTGCTAAATCACTCATTTTAAATTCCTCCGGAAATCATTTACAATAAAATAATATGAGATATGGCTTGTGTATGTTACTATAAAAAATAAAAAGTTGATATTATATTTGTTAAAAATTAATTGCAAATAATATCATATTGTTATATTATCTAATTTGGCTTATTTAAATTACATAAGGATAAATATAGACATAAAAAATGTTTATTCAGACTTTTAGTGTAAAGAAATGGAGATTACATAATGAAAGTATCAGTTATAATTCCCTCTTTAAATCCTGATGAAAAACTAATATGTGTTGTAGATTCATTAAGAGAGGCTGGCTTTGACGATATTATTCTGGTAAATGATGGCAGTGATGAAAATCATATGGAGCCTTTTGAGCATGTATCAGCTTATCCGGAATGTACAATTCTTACGCATGAGGTAAATAAAGGTAAAGGACGCGGTCTTAAAACTGCATTTGAATACTGTATCAAAAACAGACCTGATATAGATGGAGTTGTTACTGTTGACGGAGATAATCAGCATAAGGCGGCAGATATCCTGAAATGCTGTGAGAAAATGGCAGAGTGCAAAGATAAAGTTGTTCTTGGCGTAAGAAATTTTTCGGGAAAAGACGTACCGTTTAAGAGCAGATTCGGAAATAACATGACAAGTTTTGTGTTTAAATTTGCATGTGGACTTAATATATCAGATACCCAGACCGGATTAAGAGCAATACCCAGACAGTATCTTGAATTGTTTGATAAAGTAAAAGGTGAAAGATTTGAATATGAAACTAACATGCTTCTTGAATTCAAGCAGAGCCATATAGATTTTGTGGAAGTTCAGATAGAAACTGTATATATTGAAGAAAATGCATCAACTCATTTTAATCCTATCAAGGACTCATTGAAAATATATGGTGTTATTTTTAAGTTTTTATTCAGCTCAATTGCATCATCTGTGATTGATCTGGCAATGTTTGCTCTTATCAGTGCATTGATGTTTGGAAAACTTGACGGAAGCATAAGAATATTTACTGCTACGCTCGGTGCGAGAATTATATCATCACTTTTTAACTATACATTTAACAGAAAAGCGGTATTTAATTCAAAGAGTGGCGTCAAGTCATCAATTGTGAGATATTATATCTTATGTGCATGTCAGCTTTGTGTTTCATATGGTCTTGTATACCTTGTTACAAGTGTATTGTCGCTTGGGCAGGTACTTACGGTTGTGGCAAAAGCTATAATAGATACAATACTTTTTGTGATAAGCTTCCAGATACAGAGAAGATGGGTGTTTAAGCATAATTAAACTTTAAATATAAAAGAAATGGAGAATTTTATGAGTAACGAAAACAACGAAGAAATTGAATTGTTTGATTACATGGATGAAGAATCAGAATCAAGAAAAATTCCCGTGAATAAAAAAGAAAAAACAGGCGGGAAAAGTGGCAGATCAAAGAAAAAGAAAAAAGCCGGAGCACTTACATGGGTTGGAAGAGTTGCGGCAACAATAGGCATTACACTTGCACTTATTATAGTATGGCTCTACGGAGTTATGGCGGTTCTTGTATATGGACCTTCAAAGACAGCAAAAAATCAGTTTGTACTGTCTGTGCAGGAGACGAGTGCGATAGGATTCCTCGCTAATATTTTCTGCTCGCAGGAAGAGATAGATGCAATCAAGGCTGCCAATTCAATTAAGGATACAGATGAAGTTACAGATACAAGTCTTGTAAGTATTGATACAGAAGATAATTCAGAAGTTCCTGATATTGAGATAATTGATGTTAAAGGTTCAACATATAGTGGAAAACTTATGAAAATCAAGGACCCATCAAGACTTTTTGTAGGAACAATAGAAGGATTCCATCAGGGAAATGGACAAGTTGTTGCTGATATTGCAAAAAGATATGATGCCGTAGGTGGCGTAAATGGCGGTGAGTTCGTAGATGGTGAGACAACATATACAGGCATGCCGATTGGACTTGTTATGATTAATGGTGAACAGGTTAACGGAAACAGTGGTTCAACATATCATGTTACGGGTATAACATTTGATAATAAGCTTGTCGTAGGTAATATGACAGCAGAACAGGCAAAACAGAATAATATCCGCGACTGTGTAAGCATCAGCAACAGTATCGGACCATTCCTTATAATTAATGGCGAGGCACAGGATGTATCAGGTACAGGCGGTGGTCTTAATCCACGTACAGCACTTGGACAGACCTCGGACGGCTCTATAATTCTTCTTGCTATTGACGGACGTATGGCAAACAGCCTTGGAGCTTCATTCTCGGATTTACAGGATATAATGCTTCAGTATGGTGCGGTCAATGCTTCAGTAATGGATGGTGGCACATCAACACAGATGTATTATGAAGGAGAAGTAATAAATACACCTTATTCGCCTACAGGTCCAAGAACATGTCCAACAGCATGGCTTGTTAAATAAAATATAAGGAGTGGCAATGATGAATAAAAAGAAAAAAAGAAAAAATATGTCAAAGTTTAAAAGATTCCTTCTTATATATTCAGGAATACTCGCAGCTGCCATGATTATATGCTGGAGTGTTCTTTATGTATTTATCAAAGATTATGAGCAGGGCAGGCCGACATATGCAATGGATAAAATAACAAAGAAGTTTACTGCAGATAATGTTGAAAAGCTTCTTAACGACAGCGGTGTAAAAGCTAATGAATTTGAGACGAATGAGAAAGTTGCAGAGTATCTTAAAGGAAAACTTGGCACTGAGCAGATTACATATAAAAAGAAAAACAGGGAATATTCAGAATCAAATCCTGTATATGTAGTGTATGCCGGTGATACAGCAATAGCAAAAGTATCGCTTCAGGAAGATGGAAAAAACGGATTCAAATTTACAAAGTGGAAGCTTGGAAGCATTTCATTTGACGATTATTCAGACAAATCAACAAACAATGCTATTACTATCAGTGCACCTAAGGGAAGCAAAGTCTCAATTAATGGCGTGGAGGTAAGTGACAACTATATAAAACAGGACGATGTGGAATTTTCGCCATGTAAACATGTTGCTTCTTATGTTTCAGAGCCTTTAAGAACAATCTATGAAGTGTCAGGACTTATTGCAAAACCTGAAATTAAAGCAGAGATGTCCGGAAACCAGCTTGAGATTACAAATAAAAATAATGCGTATACAATAGAATATCCTCAGGATGAAGAATTGCTTTCGCAGATGAAAGATGATATTATGGGTATTGCAAGAAATTACGGCAAGTACATAATAAACAGAGGAAGTCTCAGCTCACTTACAAAACGTATGGTTGGATATGCCAATGAATATATGAGTGATATTCCGGCTGTATGGGCTTATCTTTATGGAAAAACATATACATATGAATTTAATAATGAGAATATTTCCAATTTCAGAAAGTATTCAGATAACTGCTTCTCATGTGATGTTTACTATGATTTATATGTAGACTGGAAAGATGGCAATAAAACATACAATACATCAGTAACATATACTTACGTAAAGACAAATGGTGCATGGTATGTAGCAGATTTTATACTTAATTAGTAAAGGGGCAGCAGGGAATTCCTGCTGCCTTGTGCTTTCTTGTTTAAAACATGAAAAAATGTGAAAGGCTTGATACTAATGGCAGAAAATAAAAAAAGAAACTTTCTTGTTCATGGTGGAATTCTGGCGATGGCCGGAATTATAGTAAGAATCATAGGAATGTTTTACAGAATTCCACTTATGAACATAATAGGCAGTGAAGGTAATGGTATTTACAGTGTTGCATATAATATATACAATATAATGCTTGTTTTGTCGTCATATGGACTACCGATGGCGGTTTCAAAGCTTATTTCAGCAAGATTTATAACGAAACAGTATAAGAATGCGGCACAGGTGTTCAGATGTTCGTTGACAGTATCAATATGTACAGGTGGTGCTGCGGCACTTATTCTATTTTTTGGTGCAGGAGTAATTGAAAAATTATACAGAGGTGTTCCGGGACTTGCAATTCCGTTAAGAGTTCTTGCTCCGACAATATTCCTTGTTGCCATAATGGGCGTTATGAGAGGATTTTATCAGGGCCAGGGAACAATGATTCCAACGGCTGTTTCACAGCTTGTAGAGCAGATTATGAATGCTGTAGTAAGTATCCTTGCAGCATATTTGCTTACAAGTGCATATAAGAATTCCGTGGAGACAGCTGCATATGGAGCAGCCGGTGGAACAATGGGTACTGCATTTGGTGCATTATCAGGACTTATACTTCTCGTAGTAATATATATTCTGTACAGACCTACATTCAGGCGGATGATAAAAAAGGACAAAGTAAGTTCTGTACATTCTGATAAAGATGTATACAAAACAATTATTATAACGATGATTCCTATAATACTTGGACAGACACTATATCAGATTAGTGCGGTTATAGATGATGCCATGTTTTCTAATATTATGGTTGGAAGAAACATATCATCAAATATAAAAGCAGATTTAGGCAATTTCAGTTCAAGCTACAGCCTGTTAATAGGAATTCCGCAGGGTGTTGCATCAGCAATGTCGGCTTCAATGCTTCCGAGCATTGTAGCATCATATACACAGGGGGATAATGCGTCTGTTAAAGATAAGATAGCACAGACAATAAAGACAAATATGTTTATAGCAATACCATCATTTGTCGGACTTGTAACGCTTGGAAAACCGATTATACAGCTTTTATTTTCGAGATATAACAGCACACAGGGTGCCATGATGCTTAAAATAGGTGCAATTGCTGTAGTGTTTTATACACTTGCAACTGTTACAAGTTCTGCATTACAGGGAATTGACAAAATGAATGTTCCGGTAAAACATTCACTTATCTCACTTGTTGTTCATATTGTGCTTGTCTATTTTATGCTTAGATGGTCAAGACTTGGAATTTATGGTATAGTAATCGGAAATGCATCATTTCCAATATTAATTTTCATATTGAATTTAAAGTCTCTTAAAGAATATATTGATTATGACCTGGAATATATCAGGACATTTCTGATACCGTTATGCTGTTCTGTTATAATGGGAATAGCTGTAAGCCTGACATATAAACTGTTGTATAGTGCATGTCATATTAATATAGTTGCACTTATGTGTGCGTTTGTTGTAGCGGGAGTAACATATTTCGGAACGATATTTTTGCTTAAAAAGGAAGGTAAATATTAATTATGTTATGTGAGAATTGTAATGAAAATGAGGCAACATTTCATTATACTGAAGTTGTAAACGGAATTATGACGCAGCATCATCTTTGCAGCGAGTGTGCAGCAAAAATGGGACTTACAGGTTTTGCCGAGTCACCTTCTGCTGATTTTCCTTTTGCAAGACTTCTTACAGGACTGCTTGCGGCGTCAAACAGAAGTACGCAGGAGCAGGATAATCCTATGATGAATGTGAAATGTCCCAAGTGCGGCATGAAATATCAGGAGTTTATCCGCATAGGTAAATTCGGCTGTGCGGACTGTTATGATGTTTTTGGACCGCTTATAGAAGATAATATAAAAAAATTACATGGAAGCGTTGAACACAAAGGAAAAAAATCAAACAAAACAGCACAGCATGGAAATGACCTGCTTGATGAGATAGCTGTACTCAATGCAAAATTAAAAGAGGCAGTTGAACTGGAAAATTTTGAAGATGCTGCCCATTACCGTGATGAGATAAAAAAGCTGAAAGAAGGTGGCGGTAATGCTTAGATGGTTTGAGACGAACGGAAAAGAAAGTGATGTTGTAATATCAAGCCGTGTCAGGCTGGCAAGGAATGTGAAAAAATATAATTTTTCACTGAAACTTACTGAAAATGATGCTGTAAAGATGATAGATGAACTTAGTGAGGCAATAAACAGTCTTGATATAGTAAAAGATTACAGCAGCTATAATTTCAAAACGCTTGATGAATATCAGAAACAGGCTATGAAGGAAAGGCATGTTATAAGCAATTTTCTTTTAGGACAGAAGCAGGCGGCGGGATTTGTTTCAAAAGATGAAGATATATCAATAATGCTTAATGAAGAAGACCATATCAGAATTCAGGCATATGCTCCGGGAATGGATATGGAGAAGGCGTTTGAACTTGCAGATAAAGTTGATGATGCTATAGATTCAGTGACGGATTATGCTTTTGATGAGAAGTATGGTTATCTTACAACATGTCCGTCAAATGTCGGAACAGGAATGAGAGCTTCATATATGCTTCATCTCCCGGCATTGGCAGGAAATAACAGGATATCCGGACTTGCATCAGAAGTTGGCAGATTTGGGCTTGTATTAAGAAGCGTATATGGTGACGGTTCAAAAAATTATGGGGATATATATAAACTCTCCAACCAGATTACGCTGGGTGTTTCTGAAAAAGAAATAATAGATAACCTCACACATATTGCGAATCAGATTATAAGCCAGGAAAGAACGCTTAGAAAACAATATGTACTTAACAAAAGATTAAGTGCTTCAGATATAGCATATCGTTCATATGGTGTTTTAAGATATGCAAGAAAACTGTCACTTAACGATGCAATGTTATTGCTTTCGCAGATAAGGCTGGGACTCGCACAGGGGCTTATCGGGACTGATATGGAAAATGAATTCTGTGTTTATCAGCTTATGATAGGCGTAATGCCTGCGAATCTTGCATTGATGAATGACAGTGATATGTCACCTGAAGAAATTGAAGAATACAGGGCAAAATTTATAAGAGATAATCTTCCTGTTATACGATGACTGATATATAATAAAATTAAGTTTAATGAAAGGATGTATATATGCAGAGCAGATTTACAAAAAAAGCACAAGAAGCACTAGACCATGCGTCAGAGGCGGCAGTTATGCTCGGACATAGTTATATTGGCTCAGAGCATCTGCTTATAGGCCTTATACAGACAGAAGAATGTCTTGCTTCGGCTGTGCTTGCTGAATATGATGTTACAGATGAAAAAATAATAAATCTTGTATACCAGCTTATAGCACCTGAAGGTGCAGTCGGAGTAAAAGAGCCGACAGGATATACACCGAGAGTACGCCGTATACTTGAAAATTCGGCGAAGGAAGCTATACGATTTAAAGCTGACCTGATTGGAACAGAACATATTCTTATTTCAATAATAAAAGAATCAGAGTGCGTGGCTGCAAGGCTTCTCAATACGATAGGTGTAAATATCAAAAAATTATATGTTGATATTCTTATTGCAATGGGAGAAGATGCTAACAGCTACAAGGAAGATTTTCACAGCAAAACAAAGAAAGGAAAAACTTCTACACAGACACTTGACCAATACAGCAGGGATTTGACAGAGCTTGCAAGACAGGGAAAACTTGACCCTGTAATAGGAAGAGAAGAAGAGATTAACAGAGTTATACAGATTCTTAGCAGACGTACAAAAAATAATCCATGTCTTATTGGTGAACCCGGAGTCGGAAAAACAGCAATAGCGGAAGGTCTTGCAGCAAAAATAATAGAGGGAAATGTTCCTGAAACTATAAAAGACAAGCGTCTTCTTACACTTGATTTGTCAGGAATGGTTGCCGGCTCAAAATACAGAGGCGAATTTGAGGAGAGAATCAAAAAAGTTATCAGTGAAGTGAAAGCTGCCGGAAATATACTTTTGTTCCTTGATGAACTTCATACAATAATAGGTGCAGGCGGTGCAGAAGGTGCTATAGATGCATCAAATATTTTAAAACCGTCGCTTGCGAGAGGTGAAATACAGCTTATAGGTGCAACAACTCTTGAGGAATACAGAAAATATATAGAAAAAGATGCTGCTCTTGAACGCCGTTTCCAGCCTGTAAAAGTAGAAGAACCTACAGAAGAAGAGGCAATTCAGATTCTTATGGGCCTTCGTGGCAAATATGAGGAACATCATAATGTAACTATTGATGATAAAGCAGTTGTAGCTGCTGTAAAACTTTCAAAAAGATATATCAATGACAGGTTTCTTCCGGATAAAGCGATAGACCTTATTGATGAAGCATCTTCAAAGACAAGGCTTAAAGCATATGTCATGCCTGATAACATCAAGAAACTTGAAGAAGAAATTAAGAAACTTGATGAGAAGAAAGAAGAGGCAATTAAAAATGAGGCCTATGAGGAAGCAGGAGAAGTAAAAAAACAGCAGACAAAGAAAAAAGAAAAACTTGCAAAACTTATGCATGACTGGGAAGAAAAAAGAAATGGTGCATGTCTTAATGTCGGAGAAGAAGAAATTGCAGATGTAGTATCTTCATGGACAAAAATACCTGTATCAAAGATTGCAGAGGCAGAATCAGAGCGTCTTATGAAACTCGAAGAGACACTTCACAAACGGGTAATAGGCCAGGATGAAGCAGTAAGTTCAATAGCAAGAGCTATAAGAAGAGGCAGAGTTGGTCTTAAAGACCCTGACAGGCCAATTGGTTCATTCCTTTTCCTTGGACCTACAGGCGTTGGAAAAACTGAACTTTCAAAAGCTCTTGCAGATGCAATGTTTGGAAGCGAGGAAGCACTTATACGAGTTGATATGTCTGAATTTATGGAAAAGCATACAGTCTCAAAGCTTATAGGTTCGCCTCCGGGATATGTAGGATATGATGAGGGCGGCCAGCTTTCCGAAAAAGTACGCAGAAATCCATATTCGGTAGTTTTATTTGATGAGGTTGAGAAAGCTCATCCTGATGTATTTAACGTGCTTTTACAGGTACTTGATGACGGGCATATCACAGACTCAACAGGAAGAGTTGTTGATTTCAAAAATACTGTAATAATAATGACGTCCAATGCCGGTGCCCAAAATATTGTGCAGCCTAAAACACTTGGCTTTGCTTCTGTTACAGATGAAAAAGAACGTCATGAAAATATGAAAACAAAGGTTATGGATGAAGTCAAGAGACTGTTCAAACCTGAATTTATCAACAGAATTGATGAAATCATAGTGTTCCATGCACTTAACAAGGAACAGATTGGAAGTATTGTTGACATTATGATTGCGAAAGTTAATAAGCGTATAATGGAACAGATGAAAATTTCCATTGAGCTTAATGATGAAGCAAAGAAATATATAGTTGACAAAGGATACGATGAAAAGTACGGTGCAAGACCATTGAGAAGAACTATACAGAATGATATAGAAGATGCACTTGCAGAAAAGATTCTTGAAGGAACTGTAAAACAGGGAAACAGGGTACTTGTATCAGTAAAAGATGGAAAATTACATTTTTCACTAAAAAGAGGCATTAATAAATAAAAAATGCTGGCATATTTCGACATGTTATTGTATAATATGCTTATCGTTGATACGTGAATACGGAAACAATTATAATATACATTTAGGAGGACACACAGATGTCAGTAGTTAATGAGTTGATTCGTTCAGAACAGGATGGAACACTTAGTTTTGGTAATTATTTGCTTGATACAAAGTCAAAGTTATCAGATTTTGAACATGGCGGAGACATGTATAAAGTTAAAACTTATAATGAGATTACAAAACTCGAGAAAAATGGTTCATTTGTATACGAATCTGTACCCGGAACAGCAGTTAATAATTTTCAAGCATCTGCTGATGGAGTAAAGTTTGAAGTCGAAGGAAAAGAAGATGCACAGATTACGCTCGAACTTGAAGAGGGTGCATCATATGCTATTTCAATTGATGGCGGGGATGCCGGAACAATGACAACAAATATGGGCGGAAAGCTTGTGCTTTCTGTTGAATTCACAGATAACAAAGGTGTTTCGGTAGAAGTAAAGAGAGCATAGATTTAATAATGCAAAATTTGGATGGAAGCAGTGAATTGCTGCTTCCATATTTAATATAAAAAATATAAAGTAAAAAAATAAGTTACCTAGAAAAACAAAGAAGACTGAATTGTTTTATAGCATCATGATTTAGTTTTCTTAGTAAAAAAGGAGTATTTGATGGCAAAATCTAGAACAACAGCATTCTTTTGCAAGGAATGTGGATATGAGTCTGCAAAATGGTCAGGGCAGTGTCCGTCATGCAAAGCGTGGAATACATTTGTTGAAGAGCCGGTGGTAAAAGAAAAAAATGTTAAAGGTATTGTAAATATTAATGCAAAATATCATGAAACAGCAGGGATAAAAAAGGCTGCCCCTGTTCGCCTGTCATCGGTTACTGCAGCTGATACTGACAGAATAAAAACAGATATATGTGAACTTGACAGGGTTCTTGGCGGAGGAATAGTGGAAGGCTCGCTTGTTCTTGTCGGAGGTGATCCCGGAATAGGAAAATCCACATTACTATTACAGATGTGTTACAATCTTGCAAAAAATGGTAACAGCGTATTATACATTTCGGGAGAAGAGTCACTTGGTCAGATAAAACTTAGAGCACAGAGAGTGGGCGAAGCTTCTGATAATCTTATGGTGCTTTGTGAAACAAGTCTTGACACAATAGAGAATGTCCTTGAGAATGTGAAACCACAGATCGTTGTGATTGATTCAATACAGACAATGTACCGTGAAGAGGTTGGTGCTGCACCGGGCAGCGTCTCACAGGTAAGAGAGACAACAGCTGTTCTTATGCAGCTTGCAAAAGGTCTTAATATTTCAATATTTATTGTTGGACATGTGACAAAAGAAGGCGTTGTAGCAGGACCCAGAATGCTTGAACATATGGTTGATACAGTTTTATACTTTGAGGGCGATAAAAATGCCGCATACAGGATTTTACGAAGCGTAAAGAACAGATTTGGTTCAACTAATGAAATAGGCGTATTTGAAATGCGTCAGGAAGGGCTTGCTGAAGTTGCCAATCCATCTGAATATATGCTTACGGGAAGACCAGAGGAAGCGTCCGGCTCTGTTGTTGTGTGCCTTCTTGAAGGAACTAGACCGATTCTTGTGGAAATACAGGCACTGGTTTGTGATTCTAAATTTGGAATGCCAAGAAGAACAGCTGCAGGGGCTGATTACAACCGTGTGAATCTTCTTATGGCAGTACTTGAAAAAAGGGCAGGGATTCATCTTTCGGGAAGCGATGCATATGTGAATATAGCAGGTGGAATGAAGGTAAATGAACCCGCCATGGATCTGGGGATAGTGATGGCACTTGTCAGCAGTTTCAGGAACCGGCCGATGATGGAAAATACGATTGTTTTCGGCGAAGTAGGACTTGCAGGAGAAGTCCGTGCTGTAAGCCAGCCGCAGATAAGAATAAATGAGGCAGTTAAGCTTGGGTTTGGAAATTGTATACTTCCGCAGGTGTGCTTGAAAAATATTAAGAAAACTGATAAAATAAATCTTATAGGTATTAGCAGTGTTAAAGATGCGGTTAAGCTGATATAAGAACGATATTTAGTTTATGGAAAGACAAAGGAGGGGCTTTTGTGGAAAATCAGAATGACAATACTGAAATGATAAAAAATCTGACAAACATACTTGAAGGATTAGATAATTCACAGGAACAGCTTGAAAAAAATGCATTTGACGTGATTAATTCGTCTGATACTTCACTTAATCTTGTAAAAGAGAGTATAGGCAGTGTCGAAGAAATACTTGAAATGATAGATAATCTCAACAAAATAGTATCCGAGACATCTGGTAGAATCAATGAGTTAAAAGAATTATCCGGCAAAATAGAAGAATTTGCAGCAGTTATAAGCAACATTTCCAATAAAACAAACATACTGTCTCTTAATGCATCTATAGAAGCAGCAAGAGCAGGGGAACATGGAAGGGGATTTGCTGTAGTGGCAAGTGAAGTACGTAATCTTGCAGCACAGTCAGCAAAATCATCAAAAGAAATAACTGATACCATAGCACAGGTTCAGACTTCAGTTAGTGAGACAGTTGATGCCATGACAAATGTATATGACAATGCAGTTGCCCAAAAACATAAAGCAGATTCTGTAGGACAGGTGCTTCATAAAGTTGTTGATGCAGCATATGCAGCCAATGAGGTTGCAAGAAATATTGAAAATGAAATTGCATATCAAAGAGAAATAACAGATGAGGCAAGAGGTGCAATTGGTCTTAAATAGTTAATAACATTTAAGATTACATTAAAAATGAATTGAATTTGAATTGTTTAATTAAATATAAATGCATAATTTTGAAAAATTATGTAATTGGCAGTTTGAAATATCTAGTGTTTTTGTTTTGGTATCTAGTGCTTTTACCTTAATAGAGACACTAGATATTGTAGTCTGACCTGTTAATTACAAAAAAGTCAAAAAAAGTTAAAAAAAATCAAAAAAAGGTGTTGACATATATAACCTCAGGTGATATTATAATCAAGTCGCCGCGAGCGACACACAAAACAAATGACTTACAGGCCAGCAGACATGCGGCTTTAAGCATATTGAACACTGATAACTGAACAGTAAAACAACCCTGAAAATTCTTTAAGAATTATTCAACGAACAGCATCTTAAACAGATGCATCCTTTAAAACAGTACATCATGAAAATGATGAACGGATTGTATTTTAGCTAGTTAGTTTAACTGGCTGGAATCAGACACTTTTTATGAGAGTTTGATCCTGGCTCAGGATGAACGCTGGCGGCGTGCTTAACACATGCAAGTCGAACGAAGCATTTAAAACGGATTTCTTCGGGATGAAGTTTTTTATGACTGAGTGGCGGACGGGTGAGTAACGCGTGGGTAACCTGCCTCACACAGGGGGATAGCAGTTGGAAACGACTGGTAATACCGCATAAGCGCACAGCTTCGCATGAAGCGGTGTGAAAAACTCCGGTGGTGTGAGATGGACCCGCGTCTGATTAGGTAGTTGGTGAGGTAACGGCCCACCAAGCCGACGATCAGTAGCCGACCTGAGAGGGTGACCGGCCACATTGGGACTGAGACACGGCCCAGACTCCTACGGGAGGCAGCAGTGGGGAATATTGCACAATGGAGGAAACTCTGATGCAGCGACGCCGCGTGAGTGAAGAAGTATTTCGGTATGTAAAGCTCTATCAGCAGGGAAGACAGTGACGGTACCTGACTAAGAAGCTCCGGCTAAATACGTGCCAGCAGCCGCGGTAATACGTATGGAGCAAGCGTTATCCGGATTTACTGGGTGTAAAGGGAGTGTAGGTGGTATCACAAGTCAGAAGTGAAAGCCCGGGGCTCAACCCCGGGACTGCTTTTGAAACTGTGGAACTGGAGTGCAGGAGAGGTAAGTGGAATTCCTAGTGTAGCGGTGAAATGCGTAGATATTAGGAGGAACACCAGTGGCGAAGGCGGCTTACTGGACTGTAACTGACACTGAGGCTCGAAAGCGTGGGGAGCAAACAGGATTAGATACCCTGGTAGTCCACGCCGTAAACGATGAATACTAGGTGTCGGGGCCCATAAGGGCTTCGGTGCCGCAGCAAACGCAATAAGTATTCCACCTGGGGAGTACGTTCGCAAGAATGAAACTCAAAGGAATTGACGGGGACCCGCACAAGCGGTGGAGCATGTGGTTTAATTCGAAGCAACGCGAAGAACCTTACCAAGTCTTGACATCCTTCTGACCGGACAGTAATGTGTCCTTTCCTTCGGGACAGAAGAGACAGGTGGTGCATGGTTGTCGTCAGCTCGTGTCGTGAGATGTTGGGTTAAGTCCCGCAACGAGCGCAACCCCTATCCTCAGTAGCCAGCAGGTAAAGCTGGGCACTCTGTGGAGACTGCCAGGGATAACCTGGAGGAAGGTGGGGATGACGTCAAATCATCATGCCCCTTATGACTTGGGCTACACACGTGCTACAATGGCGTAAACAAAGTGAAGCGAGAGTGTGAGCTTAAGCAAATCACAAAAATAACGTCTCAGTTCGGATTGTAGTCTGCAACTCGACTACATGAAGCTGGAATCGCTAGTAATCGCGAATCAGAATGTCGCGGTGAATACGTTCCCGGGTCTTGTACACACCGCCCGTCACACCATGGGAGTCGGAAATGCCCGAAGTCGGTGACCTAACGTAAGAAGGAGCCGCCGAAGGCAGGTCTGATAACTGGGGTGAAGTCGTAACAAGGTAGCCGTATCGGAAGGTGCGGCTGGATCACCTCCTTTCTAAGGAAGAAGAAGTAGGGGTTGTTTTACTGTTGTGTTATCAGTGGAAACTAAATAAAAAGTTCCGAGTAAGCCGGAAATAAAACGGATGTGTCCAGCATTGATATGCAGGATATGCCGGGGATAAAACCAGAAGGTTTTGCTCTGCTGTGCAGAACATACTGGAAATAAAACGAGAGGGTTTTGCGTTGTTACGTGAGACCGCCCGGAGGGAAAAGGCGAAACGGAACAACACAAAACACATTTCTGGTGGCGATGCGCTTAGGGGAAACACCCGTACACATCCCGAACACGAAGGTTAAGCCTTAAGCGGCCGATGATACTATACTGGAGACGGTATGGGAAAGCAGGTGGCTGCCAGATTTTATTAAATTGAATAGATTTAAAACCCTAAATGGGGGTATAGCTCAGTTGGGAGAGCACCTGCCTTGCAAGCAGGGGGTCAAGGGTTCGAATCCCTTTATCTCCATCAGATATTAATAAAAAAGCTGTTGACAAAGAGTTGACACTGTGTTAATATCTACAGGCTGTCAAAAAACAGCCGAGGGTCTGCGAAAAGCGGACACTGTTCCCTGAAAACTGCATATTAAAATATCTAATAAACATTAATAATGTTTAGACATCCGAGGTGCGGCATATACGATAAGATATGCCAAACCAAGAAACAAACCGAAATGATGAAAATCAAAAAAAGCCGTCAGGTATAACGCTATATATCTGATAAAGGTTAAGCTATAAAGAGCACAGGGCGGATGCCTAGGCACTGAGAGCCGACGAAGGACGTGACAAGCTGCGATAAGCTGCGGGGAGAAGCAAATATTCTGTGAGCCGCAGATTTCCGAATGGGGGAACCCACGTGAGCAAACCTCACGTATCCATACGCCAATCCATAACGTATGGAAGGGAACCCGGGGAACTGAAACATCTAAGTACCCGGAGGAAGAGAAAGAAACATCGATTTCCTTAGTAGCGGCGAGCGAAAGGGAAAGAGCCCAAACCGCGGGATTTATCCTGCGGGGTTAGGACTGCATAATTGATTCGGGATTGATAGGAGAACGGTCTGGGAAGTCCGGCAAGAAAGCGTGAAAGCCGCGTATCCGAAATCGAAACCGACATGGCAGTATCCAGAGTACCACGAGACACGAGAAACCTTGTGGGAAAGAGCGGAGACCACTCCGTAAGGCTAAATACTACTCAGTGACCGATAGCGCATAGTACTGTGAAGGAAAGGTGAAAAGGACCCCGGGAGGGGAGTGAAAGAGAACCTGAAACCCTGTGTTTACAAGCTGTCGGAGCACTTTAAATGTGCGACGGCGTACTTTTTGTAGAACGGTCCGGCGAGTTATGGCATGTGGTAAGGTTAAGTACTTCAGGTACGGAGCCGAAGCGAAAGCGAGTGTGAAGAGCACGGTAAAATCACCTGCCATAGACCCGAAACCGGGTGATCTATCCATGTCCAGGATGAAGCTGCCGTAAGAGGTAGTGGAGGTCCGAACACACATCCGTTGAAAAGGGTGGTGATGAGGTGTGGATAGGGGAGAAATTCCAATCGAACCCGGAGATAGCTGGTTCTCCTCGAAATAGCTTTAGGGCTAGCCCCGTAACAGTCTTGCGGAGGTAGAGCACTGAATTTCCTAGGGGGCGTCAAAGCCTACCGAAGAATATCAAACTGCGAATGCCGTACAGATGATTTACGGGAGTCAGACTGCACGAGATAAGTTGGGTGGTCAAAAGGGAAAGAGCCCAGACCCGCAGCTAAGGTCCCAAAGTGCGTGTTAAGTGGAAAAGGATGTGGGATTTCGAAGACAACCAGGATGTTGGCTCAGAAGCAGCCACACATTAAAAGAGTGCGTAATAGCTCACTGGTCGAGAGGTCCTGCGCCGAAAATGTCCGGGGCTGAAACACGACACCGAAGCTCGGGAATCAGTAATGATTGGTAGAGGAGCATTGAAGACGGAATGAAGCCATACCGGAAGGAGTGGTGGACTGTCTTGAAGAGAGAATGCCGGAATGAGTAGCGAGAGAGAAGTGGGAATCTTCTCGGCCGAATATTCAAGGTTTCCAGGGTAAAGCTGATCTGCCCTGGGTAAGTCGGGGCCTAAGGCGAGGTCGGAAGACGTAGCCGATGGACAACAGGTTGAAATTCCTGTACTGTGATATATCAGAACTGTGGGGACACAGCGGGAAGGCATGGGCCGGAAAAGGAAAATCCGGTGCAAGCACCAGAGGAGTATGGCAGGCAAATCCGCCATGCAATCCGAAAGTGTGAAGCGGAGCGAACAAAAGTAGCGAAGCATGCTTACCGGCTGTCGAGAAAAGCCGCTATTGCGTATATCACACCCGTACCGTAAACCGACACAGGTGGATGAGGAGAGAATCCTAAGGCCGGCGGGAGAAGCATTGTTAAGGAACTCGGCAAAATGACCCCGTAACTTCGGGAGAAGGGGTGCTCTTGAAAAAGAGCCGCAGAGAATTGGCCCAAGCAACTGTTTAGCAAAAACACAGGTCTATGCAAAACCGAAAGGTGAGGTATATGGGCTGACGCCTGCCCGGTGCTGGAAGGTTAAGAGGAGAGGTTATCGCAAGAGAAGCCTTGAATTTAAGCCCCAGTAAACGGCGGCCGTAACTATAACGGTCCTAAGGTAGCGAAATTCCTTGTCGGGTAAGTTCCGACCCGCACGAAAGGCGTAATGATTTGGGCACTGTCTCGACAATGCACCCGGTGAAATTGAAATACCAGTGAAGATGCTGGTTACCTGCGCCAGGACGGAAAGACCCCATGGAGCTTTACTCTAGCTTGATACTGGGATTCGGTATTGCATGTACAGGATAGGTGGGAGGCTGCGAAGTGATGACGCCAGTTGTCACGGAGCCGATGTTGGGATACCACCCCTGCAGTACTGGGTTTCTAACCTGCGGCCGTAACCCGGCCGGGGGACAATGTCTGGTGGGGAGTTTGACTGGGGCGGTCGCCTCCGAAAGAGTATCGGAGGCGCTCAAAGGTTCCCTCAGAATGGTTGGAAACCATTCGAAGAGTGCAAAGGCAGAAGGGAGCTTGACTGCGACACCGACGGGTGGAGCAGGTACGAAAGTAGGACTTAGTGATCCGGTGGTATGAAAGTGGGATTGCCATCGCTCAACGGATAAAAGCTACCCTGGGGATAACAGGCTTATCACTCCCAAGAGTTCACATCGACGGAGTGGTTTGGCACCTCGATGTCGGCTCATCGCATCCTGGGGCTGTAGTAGGTCCCAAGGGTTGGGCTGTTCGCCCATTAAAGCGGTACGCGAGCTGGGTTCAGAACGTCGTGAGACAGTTCGGTCCCTATCCGGCGTGGGCGTAGGATATCTGAGAGGAGCTGTCCTTAGTACGAGAGGACCGGGATGGACTGACCTCTGGTGGACCGGTTGCACTGCCAAGTGCATGGCCGGGTAGCCAAGTCGGGACGGGATAAACGCTGAAGGCATCTAAGCGTGAAGCCCCCCTCAAGATGAGATATCCCATAACGTAAGTTAGTAAGACCCCTTGAAGACGACGAGGTAGATAGGTGAAAGGTGGAAGCACGGTGACGTGTGGAGCTGATTCATACTAATAGGTCGAGGGCTTAACCGAAGAGGTTAGGTTTGTAATGAAACGCAACGAGATAGAACGAGAGTTATCTTTAAAGGTAATCGGATGAAAAAAGATATATTTAATGTGCAGTTTTGAAGGAGCAATCCTTTGGCTTAGGGGTGTGGTGAAGTGGTATCATAGGGGTCTCCAAAACCTTTGGTGGGAGTTCGATTCTCTCCACCCCTGCTACGATTTTAAAATCAAAAATGCTGTGTGAAGTCGCATAAATACTGGATGAAAGGGAAATTCTGAGCGTCATCAGTTTTTGTTAAAATTTAAGAAGTAATCAAAGTTATAAAACGCCGTGATGGCGTTATTTTTTTACTTATTTTTGATGTATAACTGATTAATTTATGGCAGATAATCCATCTTTTTATGTCAAAATTTAATAAAAGGTGATAATTATAGAAATATAATATAATGAAACAATTTAAACATCCATTTATGTAGATTGACAAAAATATTACAAGAGAATATATTTGAGATAACAAAGATATGGAGGTGCTTTAATATGTCACTTTTGCAAAAGCTAAGTTGGGAGTGTTCACATACTCAAATTCCAATAAATATACCCGGTAGAGTTAAAACAAGGTATACAGCTAACCTAAATCCATTTAGACCTTTTACGTTAGTAAATAAAAAAGAAAAAGTTGTTCAACAGGGTGGGACATATTATCAACATAGATTTGTATGCAATAAATGTGGCTTGATTTTTATGTAAATGTTATAATCAATTTAATAAGATTTTATTGATTAAGAGGTAAACATTATGTATACTAATAACAAAGTAGGAAATGTTATATATAAAGTAATTGAATACTTTGGAGATGACGTAAGAAGAATAAATCATTTTCTTAAAGTTTATGGTTATGCTAAGATGATTGGTGAGTGTGAGAATCTTGATGACAGCATGCAGGAGATTCTGGAGGTTACGGCTGTTTTGCATGATGTAGGTATCAAGGTGGCAGAACAGAAGTATAATTCAAGTGCGGGACATTACCAGCAGCTGGAGGGACCTCCTGTTGCAAAGAAGATTCTGGACGAACTTGGATACACGGATGATTTTGTAGAAAGGGTTATGTATCTAATAGCACATCATCATACATACACTAATATTGATGGCATGGACTATCAGATTTTAGTTGAAGCAGATTTTCTTGTTAACGCGGATGAAGATAGGCTTAGCAGTGATGCGATAGAGAATTTTAAAGAAAAGATTTTTAAAACTACGACAGGAATTGCAGTTTTGGAGAATAATTATCTTAATTTATAAAAGCTGTACTTTTATGGATTGGGATTATTTATATAATTTTAGATAAGATTTTAATTACATTTCAGGAGGAGTTATGCCAAACGTTAACGGAAAGATGTTCAAAAATAATCAGCCACAGAAAAAAAAGGTTAATCCAATTGTTGCATTGATTTTTATAATGGTTTTAGCAGCGGTATTAATAGGATTACAGTATTTTCTGTTGGATGTTCAGACTGAGATATATAATCAGCAGCAGCTTGAGTCTACACAGAGTGCAGAATAATAGAGCAGTGACGAAAAAGAAAATAAAAGATTCTAAATTTTATTAGCAAGTAAAGTTTGAAGCATAAATAAAACCAGAGCGGTAACGTAATTAATACATACGCTCTGGTTTTTCTTTATTAATTAATCACTTTTAAGCTGTGATTGTTGTGCCGCTCTTTCCGGCAAGGCTGAGTTTTGCTTTATCAAGGTTAGATATTACAGCTTTACGGCTTGAATCGGCAGTTACAAATCGAATTGATGCATCAACTTTTGGGAAAGTAGTCTTTGCAGGGAAATGACCAGCTTTTATGTAGCCATGCAAATCTGATGCAGTAACATTATCAAATGACTTTTCTTCAGGAGTTCCTTTTCCGATTGTAAGTTTGTCATAAGCAGTAAGGAAAAGAAGTGTTTCTGCATCTACAAGTTCCGCAAGTTTAGCTGCAGTGTAATCTTTCTCAATGATAGCACTTGCACCTTTGAGGTGTGAACCCTGCTGAAGAACAGGAATTCCGCCGCCGCCGGCAGCGATTACAATCTGGTCTGCATCAAGAAGAGCTTTGACAGCATCAATTTCATAAATGTCAATTGGCATAGGAGATGCTATGATTCTTCTGAATTTACCAGGTTCTTCTTCTGTAACATAGTTACCTTTTTCTTCTTCAGCTTCAGCTTCTTCTTTTGTCATATATCGTCCGATAATCTTTGATGGTTCACTGAATGCAATATCAAATGGGTCAACGCGTACCTGTGTGATGATTGTAGATACTGTTTTGTAAATACCACGATTTAAAAGTTCTTCTCTTATAGCATTCTGTAAGTCATATCCTATATAACCTTCGCTCATTGCACCACAAACAGACATTGGTGCAACTGTTCTGTCGTCAGGATTCAAACGGGCAAATTCAGTCATGGCTGTCTGAATCATTCCAACCTGTGGTCCGTTACTGTGTGTAATTACAACCTGGTATTTAGCTTCTACGAGGTCAGCTATAGCACAGGCAGCTTTTTTAACATTAGTCTGCTGCTCAGGGAATGTTTCACCAAATGCATTTCTTCCAAGAGCAACAACAATTCTTTTATTATTCATAATCAGCCTCCGTTTTATCGTAGCACAATTTAAAAATGTGTACATATAATAAATTATTATAAGATATTTACATACAAAAAGCAAATTATTACGTGCTTTTTTTGAAAATTAAAAGAAGTGAAAATATAAATTAAAAATCGATTGAAATAAATTTTGAAAACAGAGTTGAGTGGGGAATTAAAATGTATGTCAGTGTTGCTGTTATGGATACCGGAATTTTCAGACATATGGATTTTGATACAAGGATAGCTGGATTTGCAGATTTTGTCGGAAGAAAAAAATATTTATACGATGATAATGGTCATGGTACGCATGTTGCAGGAATAATTGCCGGGAGCGGAAAAGGTTCTAATGGAAAATACAGGGGAATTGCACCGGATACATTTCTTGTAAGTGTGAAGGTGCTTGATAAATCAGGAAATGGCAAGATAGAAAATGTTGTGGAGGCAGCCGGCTGGATTATAGAAAATAAATCGGCTATGAATATAAGAGTTGTGAATATTTCATTTGGGACGCGTGCAAAAATGGAGAATGGACCGGCAATTGAGACAGGAGAGGATGATTATGCACTTATCATGGCAGTTGAAAAAATGTGGGATTCCGGAATAGTTGTTGTTGCGGCGGCGGGGAATAACGGACCGGGAAATACAAGTGTTACCGCACCGGGAATAAGTAAAAAAATTATAACGGTAGGTGCATTTGATGATAAGAATTTTTTTTCCGGAAGAGGACCGACAAGGGAGTGTATCGTAAAACCTGAGGTTGTTGTTACGGGAAGTAATATTATTGCATGTAACAATCATCAGGGAAGGTATTCTTCAAAAAGTGGTACCTCTATGGCGGCACCAGTAGTTTCAGGGGCCGTGGCACGACTTATTAAAAACAATCCAGATATTACTCCTAAAGAGGTAAAGATATGGATGAAAAGCTGCTGTAAAAAGATAAACGTGCCATCGGAAAAACAGGGATGGGGAGTGCTGGATATCAGAAAGTTTGTTACCGGATGAAATATTATTATAAAAAAACGAAAAAAGTAATAGCATTTATATAAAAATAATGGTATACTTATTGCAGGCGTTCAAATTAAATATTTAGGAGAAGAACAGGAAAGTGATACTTATTTATGAAAAAGGGAAGAAGGGCAGCATCGAAGTTATAGCGGAGGATTTACAAACAAGGCTTGAAGGATATGGAATAGATATTCATAAAGAATCATATGATTTGGGCGAATGTATGATGGCAGCTGATGAATCGAAGGTTTACATGTCCGGGAAGAAGAGAAGCAGGAGCAGAGGATTTGAGGTATGTTATGATATACAGGATTCTGGCAGCGAATTCGACAACATGACATATGATGAATTATATAGCAGATTTTTATGGGAAAAGTATGTGGTCGTGATAGCATCGGATGAACTTTTTTCAGAGGCAGAAGGCTTAATTAAACTTGATATTGCAATGCAGCTGTTTCAGAGTTGTAATATTACAGTTTTTACAATATATAATGACAGAATATTAAAAAAGATACCTAAGAGGGCAGAGTGGCTTGAAAAAACATATTTATTGAGTATTCCAAAGAATATGGATTTACAGAATGTGACGGCTGCTATTGCAAAGATTTACTGGAGAGACAGGCTGTCTGTTCAGAAGAGTAAAGGAAATGACATATATACTGATAATGTAAGAAGGAGCAAGCTGTGTATTGATACAGTTTTGTCAAATATTCTGGCTGATAATGCGACATGTGATGATGAATTAACAGCGATGAACTACTGTATGCTTGATATGATTAAGAATTTATAGTATACTATATTTATATTGCCGTTTTATGCGTTGCTTTTGATAAAAAGCCTGCATAAAACGGTGTAAATTTGAGTTAAATGCAGTATTTTAGTTTTGGAGGAAATTTTTTAATGATTAGTGCAAATAATGTAACACTTCGTATTGGTAAGAAAGCACTCTTTGAAGATGTTAATATTAAGTTTACGGAAGGCAACTGCTATGGTCTTATTGGTGCAAACGGTGCCGGCAAGTCAACATTTCTTAAAATACTTACAGGACAGATTGAACCGAGTAAAGGTGATGTGAGTATCACACCTGGACAAAGACTTTCATTCCTGGAGCAGGATCACTTCAAGTATGATGACTGTGTTGTTCTTGATACTGTAATCCGTGGCAATGAGCGTCTTTATGAAATAATGAAAGAAAAAGAAGCAATATATGCAAAGGAAGATTTTACGGAAGAAGATGGCAATAAGGCAAGTGAGCTTGAAGCAGAGTTTGCTGATATGAACGGATGGGAAGCAGAGTCTGATGCGGCACAGCTTCTTAACGGACTCGGTGTTACAACAGATTTGCATTATAAACTTATGTCAGAGCTTAATGGTAGTGAAAAGGTTAAGGTTCTTCTTGCAAAGGCTTTATTTGGTAATCCGGATATACTTCTTCTTGATGAGCCTACGAACCATCTGGATCTTGATGCTATTGCATGGCTTGAAGAGTTCCTTATTAATTTTGAGAATACTGTAATTGTTGTATCACACGACCGTTATTTCCTTAATAAAGTATGCACACAGATTGCTGATATTGACTATGCAAAGATTCAGCTTTATGCAGGTAATTATGATTTCTGGTATGAGTCAAGCCAGCTTCTTATTAAGCAGATGAAAGAGGCCAATAAGAAGAAGGAAGAAAAGATTAAGGAACTTCAGGATTTCATTCAGAGATTCTCTGCTAATGCATCTAAATCTAAGCAGGCTACTTCAAGAAAGAGAGCATTGGAGAAAATTGAGCTTGATGAAATCAGACCATCAAGCAGAAAGTACCCATACATTGATTTCAGACCGGCAAGAGAGATTGGTAATGAAGTTCTTCAGGTAGAAGGAATTTCTAAGACTATTGATGGTGTAAAGGTGCTTGACAATATTTCATTTATTGTTGGACATGATGATAAGATTGCATTCGTAGGCTCAAATGAGCTTGCAACAACAACACTTTTCAAAATTCTTACGGGTGAGATGGAACCGGATGAAGGAAGCTTCAAATGGGGAGTTACGACATCAAGAGCATATTTCCCTAAGGATAGTGCAGCAGAGTTTAACTGCGACGATACTATTGTTGAGTGGCTTACACAGTACTCACCGGATCCGGACCCAACATATGTAAGAGGTTTCCTTGGAAGAATGCTTTTTGCAGGTGAAGACGGAGTAAAGAAGGTTAAGGTCCTTTCAGGTGGTGAGAAGGTAAGATGCCTTATTTCAAAGATGATGATTATGGGTGCTAATGTACTTATATTTGATGACCCTACAAACCATCTTGATATGGAATCTATTACAGCACTTAATAATGGTCTTATTAAGTTTAGCGGTGTTTCATTATTTACATCGCATGACCATCAGTTTATACAGACAACTGCCAACAGAATCATGGAGATTGTTCCAAGCGGACAGCTTATTGATAAAATCACAACATATGATGAATATCTTGAGAGTGATGAGATGGCAAGAAAACGTCAGGGATTTGCTGAAGCAGCAAATGATGATGAGGATTAATATTATGATGTACACAAGCCTGTGTCCCATTGGGATACAGGCTTGTTTTAACTGCTGGTAAATGGTATAATATTAAAATATGCAAAATAATGGCTAATTGTCTGCATTGCATCCGGCAGCAGATATCAGAGCTGAAAGTGGAGGAAAGAAAATGGCGGAAAGCAGAAAGAAAAAAGACGTGCCGGAACGCTCAGGTAAAAGTAGTAAAACAACGCAGAAAAGTGCCGCTAAAAGAAAAACCACAAATTCTTCGGCAAAGAAAAGTACAAGACAGACAAAACAGGAAGCAGCTGCTAAAGCTGCTTATGGTGCCAAAATGCAGGATGAAGTTATGGTGCTTTTGTCTTTTGCTGTTGCACTTATTCTTATTCTGAGTAATTTTAATCTTGTAGGAAGTGTCGGTAAAGGCATTAAATGGTTTATGTTCGGGCTGTTTGGCGTAGTAGAATATATATTTCCTGTAATTATGGCATTTACGCTTGTTTTTATGATTTCCAATAAGAATATTATTGCTGTAGCAAGAATTAAGACGGCAGCAGTATACATTTTTACAATAATTTTATCAGCTGTATGGTTAAGAATTGTTAATGAACCTAAGATAGCCGATGCAGGAATTATGGAATTTTTTACATACAGTGCTGATTATAAATCCGGTGGAGGATTATTTGGAGGAATTTTATGTAGAATCCTTTCGCCTATGGGATTCTGGGGAACAATGGTTGTCCTTATTATTCTTGCAATTATATGTATTATTGTAATTACGGAAAAATCATTTATTAATGGTATTTTAAAGGTTAAAAAGAATGGTTCACGTATGATGATGGCTGCAAAACAGGATTATGATATTTACAGGGAACATTCAAATGAGCGTCTTGCGGTTCGTGATATGTATGATGATGAAGATGAAGAAACACAGGAAGAATATCTTGCGAGACGGCGTCGTGAAAAAGAGGCAAAGCTTCAGGAAAAATATGAGAGGCAGGAAGAGCGTGCAAGAAAAAGAATGAATAAAAAAGCACGCGGTGTGACACTTGATACACAGCTTCCGAAGAAAGAAGAGGCTGTAAAAAGTGTGGATGTGCATGAGATTGTACCTGATATATCAGTGCATGATGAATATTCGGCAGATATATATGATCCGGGTGACTCATTTGAATATATGCAGGAAAATGTAGATGATAATATAGAAGAACATATAGAGAATGATTCATATATTGATTTATCTGATAGTTCAGGTGTTGATTTATATGAAGATTCAAATGAAAATTCAAATGAAGATTTATATGAAAATTCAAATGAAGATTTATATGAAAATTCATATGGAAACCCAAATGAAGGTACAGACACTAATTCATATGATAATACATATGAGAGTCCGGCAGAGGATACAGATATATCAGTAACTTCAGATAATAGAACCAATACAGCAGACATGGCTGAATCAGATAGTCAATTAGAAGAAACTGAAGAAATCTGGATGGAAAAAAGTGTGGATAAAAAGAAACATGAATATGTTTTTCCACCTGTCAGCCTGCTTAACAGAGGAAAAGGTACAGATAAAGCCGGACAATCGCGTGAAAATAAAGAAACTGCAATGCGGCTGCAGCAGACATTGCAGAACTTCGGTGTTAAAGTTACTATCACAGATATAAGCTGCGGACCTGCAGTTACAAGATATGAACTGCAGCCGGAGCAGGGTGTTAAAGTAAGTAAGATTGTATCACTGTCAGATGATATAAAACTTAATCTTGCAGCAGCAGATATCCGAATAGAGGCACCAATTCCGGGAAAAGCCGCAATAGGAATAGAAGTTCCAAATAAAGAAGCAGGAAGTGTATCTTTAAGGGAACTTATAGAGACGGATGCATTTAAAAACAATACATCTCAGATTGCATTTGCGGCTGGAAAAGATATTGCCGGAAAACCTATAATAGCAGATATAGCAAAGATGCCGCATCTTCTTATTGCAGGTGCGACAGGCTCAGGTAAGTCTGTATGTATAAATACAATTATTATGAGTATTCTTTACAGGGCAAATCCTGAAGATGTCAAGCTTATAATGATTGACCCTAAGGTTGTTGAACTTAGTGTATACAACGGAATTCCACATCTTTTAACTCCGGTTGTGACAGACCCGAAGAAGGCGTCTGGAGCATTGAACTGGGCTGTTGACGAGATGACGAAGAGATATAAGCTTTTTGCAAAAATGGCGGTCAGGGATTTGAAAGGATACAATGCTAAGGTATCAAAGATACAGGTTGGTGAAGGCGAGACACCGCCTGAAAAGATGCCACAGATTGTAATTATTATAGATGAGCTTGCAGACCTTATGATGGTTGCACCGGGAGAGGTTGAAGATTCAATCTGCCGTCTTGCACAGCTTGCAAGAGCAGCGGGTATTCACCTTATAATTGCAACACAGAGACCGTCAGTTAATGTTATAACAGGTCTTATCAAGGCGAATGTACCATCAAGAATTGCATTTTCGGTATCATCAGGTGTTGATTCGAGAATTATTATTGATATGAATGGTGCAGAAAAGCTGCTTGGTAAAGGTGATATGTTATTCTTCCCATCGGGATATCCAAAGCCTGTACGTGTGCAGGGAGCATTTGTATCAGATGATGAAGTTGGAAAAGTTGTCGATTTCTTAAAAGAACATATGCAGCAGGAAGTTACATATAACGAAGAAGTGACTAATACCATGACGGCAGCAGCGGGAAATGTGTCAGGACAGGATAATGAAAAAGACAGTTATTTTGCCGATGCGGGACGATTTGTAATAGAAAAAGAAAAAGGTTCTATTGGAATGCTGCAAAGATATTATAAAATCGGATTTAACAGAGCCGGACGAATAATGGACCAGCTTGCAGATGCCGGCGTTGTAGGTCCGGAACTTGGAACAAAGCCGAGAAAGATACTGATGACAGCCGAAGAGTTTGAAGAATACTTAAAGAAAAATAATTTATAATTAAAGGAGAACAGACATGGGCGTAAAGAGTGATATTGAAATAGCACAGGAAGCACAGATGCTTGATATAAGAGAGGTGGCAGCAAAAGTAGGCGTTGCAGAAGATGACCTTGAACTTTATGGTAAGTATAAGGCAAAGATTTCTGATGATTTATATTCAAAACTTGAAGATAAAAAAGATGGAAAACTTATCCTTGTAACAGCAATTAACCCTACACCGGCTGGAGAGGGAAAGACAACAATAACGATAGGGCTTACACAGGCACTTAATAAGATGGGCAAAAAATCAGTTGCAGCATTAAGAGAGCCTTCACTTGGACCATGTTTTGGAATAAAAGGCGGTGCAGCAGGTGGTGGATATTCACAGGTAGTGCCTATGGAAGAACTCAATCTTCATTTTACAGGAGATTTTCATGCAATAACATCTGCAAATAACCTTCTTGCAGCAATGCTTGATAATCATATTATGCATGGCAATGAATTAAGAATTGATACCAAGCATATCGTTTGGAAACGCTGCATGGATATGAATGACAGAACATTAAGAAATATCGTAATCGGCATGGGCGGACGTATGGACGGTGTTATGAGAGAAGATCATTTTATCATAACAGTTGCATCAGAAATAATGGCTGTTTTATGTCTTGCAAAGGATATGAAAGATTTAAAGGAGCGTCTTGGAAGAGTAATAGTTGCATATAATGTTGACGGTGAACCTGTTACAGCAGATGATTTAAAGGCAACCGGTTCTATGGCGGCACTTCTTGCAGACGCAATTAAGCCTAATATGGTACAGACACTTGAACATACACCTGTACTTGTTCATGGCGGACCATTTGCCAATATTGCACATGGATGTAATTCAGTAAGAGCTACAAGACTTGCATTAAAATTATCAGATTATGCTGTTACAGAAGCCGGATTTGGAGCTGACCTCGGGGCAGAAAAGTTCCTTGATATAAAATGTCGTCTCTCAGAATTAAAACCGGATGCAGTCGTCATTGTTGCTACAGTAAGAGCACTTAAATATAATGGTGGCGTTGCAAAAGATAAGCTTAATGAAGAAAATATGGACGCACTTAAAGCCGGTATTGTTAATCTTGACAAACATATTGAAAATATGCAGAAGTTCGGCATACCTGTTGTAGTTACACTTAATGCATTTATAACAGATACACAGGAAGAATATGAATTTATAAAGAAGCATTGTGAAGATGCAGGCTGTGAGTTCGCACTTGCAAAAGTATGGGAGAAAGGCGGCGAAGGCGGTCTTGAGCTTGCAGAAAAGGTAATAGAGAGCATAGAAAACAAAAAAGCTGAATATAAACCAATTTATGAAGATTCAGATTCACTTAAAGAAAAGATTGAAAAAGTTGCAAAAGAAATATATGGTGCAGATGGTGTTACATATGACGATGCAGCTACAAAAGAATTACAGCATATTGAGCAGATGGGATTTGGAAACTTCCCTGTATGTATAGCTAAAACACAGTATTCACTTTCTGATAATCCTAAGCTTCTCGGAAGACCGGAAAACTTTACAATAAATGTAAGAGAGGCATATGTTGATGCCGGTGCCGGATTTGTTGTAATACTTACAGGAAAAATACTTACAATGCCGGGACTGCCTACTCATCCGGCTGCCGAAAATATTAATTATGATGAAGAATCAGGTAAAATAACAGGTCTGTTTTAATATGAAAGGAGAACTGCATGAAATTATCAGAACTTTTACAGGGACTGGAATGTGAAATTGTACAAAAAGGTTTTGAATGTGAGATAACTTCTCTTACTTCTGACTCAAGAAAAGTTACTGAGAATGGTGTGTTTATATGTATCACCGGAGCTGTGAGTGATGGACACAAATATATTCCACAGGTTATACAAAAGAAAGCAGGAGTAATTGTAATTCAGGATAGTGCACTTGGAAATGATGAAACGGCTTCTCTTATAAAAGAGATTCCTTCAGATATAACAATTGTCAAAGCACAGAATACAAGACTTGCACTTGCAGTTATGTCGGCAAACTATTTTGGTAATCCGGCAAAAAAGCTTTTTACAATTGGAATTACAGGAACAAAAGGCAAGACAACAACAACATATATGGTCAAGAATGTTCTTGACGCATGTGGAATTAAGACCGGTCTTATAGGTACTATTGAGACAATTATAGGAGATGAACATACGCCGGCATGCAATACGACACCGGAGTCTTACGATATTCATAAAAGTTTTGCGAAAATGGCTGAACAGGGATGTAAGGCTGTTGTAATGGAAGTGTCATCACAGGGGTTAAAGCTTGACCGTACTGCTGGAATTATGTTTGACATAGGTGTATTTACTAATCTTGAGCCAGACCATATAGGACCTAATGAACATGCATCATTTGAGGAATATCTTGAATGTAAGGCAAAGCTTTTTTCACAGTGTAAGGTTGGCATTGTCAATGCCGATGATGAACATACGCCAAAAATTCTTGAACATGCAACATGCAGTATTGAAAGTTATGGTATATCAGATAAGGCTGATATTCGTGCAAAAAACATAACGCTTTTCCATGAACCGGGAAAAATAGGACTTAGTTATGACTGTGAGGGGCTTGTGAACATGCCTGTTACATTAAAACTGCCGGGTAAGTTTTCAGTGTATAATTCACTGTGTGCAATAGCTGTTACGAGACATTTTAATGTGGATAAAGATACGCTTGAAAAAATGCTGTATGAAGTTAAGGTAAAAGGCAGAATAGAGATAGTTCCTGTATCTGACCGATTTACACTTATGATAGATTATGCACATAATGCAATGGCATTGAAAAGTATACTTGAAACATTAAAAGAATACAATCCTAACAGACTTGTGTGTCTTTTCGGATGTGGCGGCAACCGCTCAAAGGAAAGACGTTTTGAAATGGGAGAAGTTTCCGGAAAGCTTGCTGATCTTACAATAATCACATCAGATAATCCAAGATTTGAGGAACCTCTTGATATTATTGAGGACATTAAGACAGGTATTTCAAAGACAACAGGAAAGCATGTTGATATTCCTGACAGAAAAGAAGCAATAAAATATGCAATAAAAAATGCACAAAATGGCGATATTATTGTTCTGGCAGGAAAAGGACATGAAGATTATCAGGAAATAAAAGGTGTAAAATATCCTATGGATGAGAGAGTTCTTATAAAAGAAGTTGTTAAAGAACTTGAATCAGAAGGCTGGAAAAGATAAAGCTGCAAAAATATGTGAAAGGGTGTGACGGATGTACGCAAATATTATTGTTGATATTTCACATGAACAATTAGATAAAACATTTCAATATCATGTACCCGATGCATTACTTTCGCAGATAGATACAGGAGTTATGGTTAATATTCCGTTTGGAAGGGGAAATCGTATTATAACAGGCTATGTTATAGAACTTACATCGAAAGCAGAGTTTGATGAAGAAAGAATAAAAGACATAGACAGTGTCGTTCCTAATCGTGTAAAAGCTGTTGAAGATATGATAAAGCTTGCAGCATGGCTTAAACATAATTACGGCGGAACTATGAATCAGGCTTTAAAAACAGTAATTCCTGTCAAAGAAAAAATCAGGCAGAAAGAAAAAAAGCATATAAAGCTTAATGTTACAAAAGAAGAAGCAAAAGAATTTATAAAAAATGCGAAGAGAAAATCACCGTCAAAGGAGAAACTCATAGAGTATCTTTCTGATAGAGAAGAAGCAGATATGGATGTGCTGAAAAATGAAACAGGCATATCGCCTTCGACAATAAAATCGTTGGAAAACGATGGAATAATACAGATTATTTCAAGGCAGCTATACAGGAATCCTGTAAAAGAAGATGAAATACAGGAAGATAAGATAAGCCTTAATAATGAACAAAAGAATATTGTTGATGATTTTATAGGTGATTATGATAGAGGAATAAGAAAAACATATCTTATTCATGGTGTGACAGGAAGTGGAAAAACTCTCTGCTATATCAATATGATTGAACATGTTGTCAGACAGGGAAAACAGGCTGTTATGCTTATACCTGAAATTGCATTGACATTTCAGACTGTAAAAAGATTTTATGACAGATTCGGTGAGAGAGTTTCAATTCTTAATTCAAGAATGTCCAAAGGGGAGCGTTATGACCAGTTTTTAAGGGCTATGAGAGGTGAGATTGATGTGATAATAGGACCCAGGTCTGCTTTGTTCACACCATTTTCAAATCTTGGACTTATAGTTATAGATGAAGAGCATGAAATGGCATATAAAAGCGAGCAGACACCATCATATCATGCAAGGCAGACGGCAATTCACATAGCCCAGACAAAAAATGCTTCTGTTGTGCTTGGCTCTGCAACTCCGTCGGTTGAAAGTTATTATAATGCAAAAAAAGGCATATATAAGCTTTATGAATTAAAGAACAGAGCTGCGGGGGCAGATATGCCGGACGTTGCCGTGGTAGATTTAAGAGAAGAATTAAAACAGGGGAACCGTTCGATATTTTCAAGAAAGTTAAAAGAACTGATTGAAGACAGAATAAGAAAAAAACAGCAGATAATGCTTTTTCTTAATAAAAGAGGTTATGCCGGTTTTATTTCATGCCGTTCGTGTGGTTATGTCATGAAATGTCCACATTGTGATATTTCTTTGACAGCACATAATAATGGCAGGCTTGTATGCCATTACTGCGGATATCAGACTGGGTCTGTTAAGTTATGTCCCAAGTGTGGTTCAAGATATATCTCTGGATTTAAAGCCGGGACACAGCAGGTTGAGGAAATGCTGAAAAAAACATTTCCGGGAATAAGAGTTCTCAGGATGGATATGGATACAACATCAGGTAAGGATGGGCATGAAAAAATAATTTCAGAATTTGCAGCTCATAATGCAGATGTGCTTGTAGGCACACAGATGATTGTAAAAGGCCATGATTTTCCAGATGTTACACTGGTAGGTGTGCTTGCGGCAGATATGTCTTTGTATACAAGCGATTTCAGGGCAGGAGAGAGAACATTTCAGCTGCTTGTCCAGGCGGCAGGGCGTGCCGGAAGAAAAAATCTTCACGGTGATGTTATAATACAGACATATACGCCGGATAATTATAGTATTGTGGCTGCACAAAAACAGGATTATGAAATGTTTTATGATGATGAAATATCATTTAGGAAACTTATGGGATATCCGCCGGTAATGCATATGCTTGAAGTAAAAATTTCATCAAAGAATGAAGGAAATCTTGAAAAATCATGTGATGATATGAAAAAATTTTCGGACATGGCAGGCGATAAAAAGCTTTTTATAACAGGTCCCGTTGTTCCGCAGGTATATAAGCTCAATGATATTTATACACAGGTAGTATATGTTAAGGCAGCTGATTATGAGATGCTTACGCAATTTAAAGATAATATAGAAGTGCATGTAAAGGATAATATATTATATAAGAATGTAAGTGTACAGTTTAATTTTGATTAAGGAGGTAATGCATAATGGCATTAAGAAACATTAGAATACTCGGAGATGAGATTTTAAAAAAGCAGGCAAAAGAAGTTACAGAGATGACACCTAAGATTGAGGAATTAATCGATGACATGTTTGAAACTATGTATGATGCAAATGGGTGCGGACTTGCTGCACCACAGGTAGGAATAAGAAAAAGAATAGTTGTAATTGACTGCGGTGACCAGCCACTGGTACTTATTAATCCTGAAATTCTTGAGACAAGCGGAGAACAGACAGGTCAGGAGGGCTGCCTTTCTGTTCCCGGAAAAGTGGGCATTGTGACAAGACCTAATTATGCAAAGGTTAAGGCTCTTGATGAAAATATGGATGAAATAATTGTCGAGGGCACAGAACTTCTGGCAAGATGTCTCTGCCATGAAATAGACCATCTTAACGGAATAATGTATGTTGATAAAGCGGAAGGACCGCTTATGGATACAGAGGAGGCAGAAGAAAATTAATGAAAGTTGTATTTATGGGAACGCCTGATTTTTCAGTTGGTACATTAAAGGCAATTGTAGAAGCAGGACATGAAGTTGCAGCAGTTGTCACACAGCCTGATAAACCGAAAGGAAGAGGCGGTGCGATGAGTTTTTCAGATGTAAAGCAGGCAGCTATTGAACTCGGACTTTTAGTGCTTCAGCCGAAACGTGCAAGGGATGAAGAGTTTGTAAATGAACTTAGAAAGATAAATCCGGATGTTATAGTAGTAGTCGCATTCGGACAGATTCTTTCAAAAGAAATTCTTGATATGCCAAAATATGGATGTGTCAATGTTCATGCTTCACTTCTTCCAAAGTACAGAGGTGCATCGCCGATACAGTGGGCAGTAATTGACGGTTGTGAGTATTCCGGCGTAACAACAATGATGATGAATGAAGGAATTGATACCGGTGATATTCTTCTTGTTGAAAAAGTAAAGCTTGATAGTAAAGAGACAGGAGGAAGTCTTTTTGATAAGTTAAGCGGTGTCGGTGCGGCTCTTCTGGTGAAAACTCTTGATGAACTTGAAAAAGGCACAGTAAAGCCTGTAAAGCAGAATGAGACTGAAGCAACTCATGTAAAAATGCTTGATAAATCATTTGGTAATATAGATTTTTCAATGGAGGCTGCAAGAATTGAGAGACTTATAAGAGGTCTTAATCCGTGGCCGAGTGCATTTACACATTTCAATGGAAAATTGTTGAAAATATGGGATGCGGATGTTTGTGATGATGTTGTTTGTGAATCATGTGAATCCGTTGTGAACGGAATGATAACACATGTGGACAACAATTCGTTTATCGTAAAATGTGGGGATAACTCGCTTAAAATCAATGAACTTCAGCTTGAAGGCAAGAAGAGAATGAAAACACAGGATTTTTTACGTGGAAATCATATTAATACAGGGGATATCCTTGGAAAATAAATGATTTTTGTGAATATATGTTAGTATTTGGATTTAAGGAGGTAGCAGCTTATGCCATATGGATATTACGGATATTATTTTGACCCGACATATATTTTGATAATTATTGCAGCTATTATATCACTTATTGCACAGTGGAGAGTTAATTCAGCATTTTCAAAATATTCAAGGGTGGCGAGCATGTCAGGAATGACAGGTGCACAGGCAGCAAGAATGATTTTGCAGTCAAACGGAATAAATGATGTGTCTGTACAGAGGATATCAGGTAAACTAACTGATCATTATAACCCATCTACGAAAGTGCTTAATCTTTCGGAATCTGTGTATGGTTCAACATCTGTTGCAGCTATAGGAGTTGCGGCACATGAGTGCGGTCATGCTATACAGCATGCAAGAGGATATTTTCCACTTTCTTTAAGAACTGCACTTGTGCCTGTTGCTAATATCGGTTCACAGCTCTCATGGGTATTTATCATAGTTGGTGCAATTTTAAGCTTTAACCAGACACTTATAACAATAGGTATTATTATGTTTAGTGCGGCCGTGCTTTTTCAGCTTGTTACGCTTCCTGTGGAATTTAACGCTTCTGCAAGAGCTCTTGAACAGCTGGAAAGTAATGGTATACTTTACAGGGATGAAGTAAGCCAGACAAGAAAAGTATTGTCAGCTGCTGCACTTACTTACGTTGCAGCAGCGGCTACAGCAATCTTGCAGCTTTTAAGACTTATAATTCTTTTTGGAGGAAGAGGCCGGAGAGATGACTGATAAAATGCAGGTTAATTTACGACAGGTAGCTATGGAAATACTGTATGAAGTACAGAAGAATAACGGACTGCTTCATGTTGTATTATCGGATGCTTTAAAGAAATACCAGTATCTTGATAAAAATGAGCGTTCATTTATCTCAAGACTTGTACAGGGAACAGAAGAAAGAAAAATAGAACTTGATTATATTATAGACAGTTTTTCAAAAACTCCTGTAAAAAAACAGAAAGATGTTATAAGAATTATTCTGGAAATGTCCGTCTACCAGTTAAAATATATGGACAGTGTGCCGGCTTCAGCAGTCTGCAATGAAGCGGTAAAGCTGGCTGTAAAGAAAAACTTTGGGACGCTTCGCGGTTTCGTGAATGGTGTTTTGAGAAATATAGCAAGAAATATTGATAATATTGAATATCCGGATAAAAGTACGAATACAGATAAATATTTATCTGTAAAATATTCAGTGCCGGAGGAGCTTGTAGGATATTTTCTTAAAAAATTCGGTGATAATGAAACTGAAGAAATGTTTGAAGCATTTAACAAAGATAAGTCAACATATATAAGATGTAATACAAAAAAGACAGATATTGCAGGTCTTACGGCTGCACTTGAGGCAGAGGGAGTTACAGTTACAAATGAAGGCATAGATAAAAGAATTGATTATGCTTTGAAAATATCAGGGTATGATTATCTTGGCGGACTGAAGTCATTTCGTGATGGCCTGTTTTTTGTGCAGGATATAAGTTCCATGCTTGCATCACAGGGCGGCTTTATTAAGCGGGATGCGTATGTTATAGATGTGTGTGCCGCACCGGGTGGAAAGAGTATTAATGCTGCTTTAATGGCTGACATCGGACATGTAAGTTCAAGAGATATAAGTGAGCGTAAAGTATCACTTATAAAAGAAAATGCTGAAAGACTTGGAATTGATAATATTACGTATAAAGTATGGGATGCTGTTAAAAAGGATGAAGAAAGTGTAGAAAAAGCAGATGTGCTTATATGTGACCTGCCTTGTTCCGGACTTGGAATTATAGGAAGAAAGCCGGATATAAAGTATAATGTTACATATGAAAAAATAAAAGAACTCGCTTTACTTCAGAGAAAAATACTTTCAACAGTCTGGGAATATGTAAAAAAAGACGGAATACTTATATATAGTACATGTACGGTTACTCCTGAGGAAAATGCAGAAAATACTGAATGGCTTGTGAATAATTATCCATTTGAACTCATTGGAAAACCTGAACAGATTATGCCTCAGGACGGCACAGGAGACGGATTTTACATAGCAAGGCTTAAAAGGACGGAATGACAATGGAAAATATTGATAACAGAATAGATATAAAGTCAATGACAATTGATGAACTTGAAGAACTTCTTGTGTCAATGGGAGATAAGAAGTTCCGTGGAAAGCAGATTTTTTCATGGCTGCATGAAAAACTTGTTGTTTCATTTGATGACATGACTAATTTATCAAAACCGCTTCGTGAAAAACTTGAAGAAAAATGCAGAATTACAGCGTTAAAAGCAGAAACGGTGCAGGTTTCAAAAATTGACGGAACATCAAAATTTCTATTTGAATTATATGACGGCAATCTTATAGAAAGTGTTCTTATGAAATATCATCATGGTAATTCTGTATGTATATCTTCACAGGTTGGCTGCCGTATGGGTTGCCGTTTCTGTGCGTCCACACTTGATGGCTGTGTGAGAAATCTTACGCCATCAGAGATGCTTGACCAGATATATACGATTCAGAAAATTTCCGGTGAGAGAGTTGATAATGTTGTAGTCATGGGTTCTGGTGAGCCAATGGATAATTTTGATAATATTATCCGCTTTTTAAGTCTGTTAAATAGTGAACAGGGACTTAATATCAGTGCGAGAAATATTACTGTATCGACATGTGGAATTGTACCTAAGATTATAGAGCTGGCAGATAAAAAACTGCAGATAACGCTTGCAATATCGCTTCATGCTCCTAATGATGAATTAAGAAAAACGATGATGCCTATTGCAAATAAATATTCAATTGAAGAGATTATGGAAGCATGCCGGTATTATTTAAAGCAGACTAACAGACGAATTTCATTTGAATATAGTCTTGTAAAAGATGTTAATGATACAGAGGAGTGTGCACAGCAGCTGATATCGCTTGTGAAAGGGATGAACTGCCATATAAATCTTATTCCGGTTAATCCTATTAAAGAAAGAGATTACAGGCAGTCAGAGCAAAAAGCTATTTATGCTTTTAAAAATAAACTTGAAAAAAATGGAATAAATGTTACTATAAGAAGGGAAATGGGCAGAGATATTGATGGTGCCTGTGGACAATTAAGAAAAAGCTATATAGGCAAATGAATGTAAAGAATGGAGATAACAATGGAAGCATTTGCTTTGACAGATGTGGGGATTGAAAGAAAAATTAATCAGGATTATGTCTATTTTACCCTGAAACAGACAGGGCATCTTCCGAATTTGTTTATAGTCGCTGACGGCATGGGAGGACATAAGGCAGGAGACGTTGCATCAAGGTACACTGTTGATGAATTTGTATCTTTAATAGAAAATGCTACTGAAAAAGATGACATAACAGTTATAAGTGAGGCAGTTACAAAGGTAAATACTATGCTTCTTGAAAAGGCAAAAGAGTCACCTGACTATACAGGAATGGGAACAACTCTTGTTGTTGCTACGATTAAAGATGAAATGCTTCGTGTTGCAAATGTCGGTGACAGCAGGCTGTATGTTATAGGTACAGATGGCATACGCCAGATTACAAGAGATCATTCACTTGTTGAGGAAATGGTTTCTATGGGAGAAATAGACAGAAAAGAAGCAAGAACACATAAAAGGAAAAATATTATTACAAGAGCTATAGGTGGAGACAGTTATGTTGAACCGGAAATGTTTTGCGTAGAACTTATGCCGGATGATATAATTATGATGTGTTCTGACGGACTTACGAATATGATTGAAGACGAAGATATATTTAAGATTGTTAAACAGAATCTGCCGCTTGATAAAACAGCAGAAACATTAGTTGATACAGCTAATAGTAATGGCGGTAAAGATAATATTTCAGTCATTTTAATAAAACCTTAAAAGGTGAAACAGCAAACAGAAATGGAGAATTTTATGTTAAGAAAAGGAATGTTTTTGGCAGACAGATATGAAATTCTGGAACAGATTGGTACAGGTGGAATGTCTGATGTCTACAGAGCAAAGTGTCATAAGCTCAACAGATTTGTAGCAATCAAGGTCTTGAAAAAAGAGTATAGCGAAGATAAGACTTTTGTATCAAAATTCCGTGCAGAAGCACAGGCAGCAGCAGGACTTACACATCCTAATATTGTAAATGTATATGATGTTGGTGATGAAAATGGCATTTATTATATTGTAATGGAACTTGTAGAGGGAATTACCCTTAAAAAATATATAGAAAAGAAGGGAAAGATTCCATATAAAGAGGCTGTAAGCATTGCAATCCAGGTAGCAAAAGGCATGCAGGCGGCTCACAGCCATCATATCGTGCACCGCGATATCAAACCGCAGAACATTATTATTTCAAGGGATGGCAAAGTCAAGGTTACTGATTTTGGTATAGCAAAAGCAGCATCTTCAAGTACAATTACATCTTCTACAATGGGTTCTGTTCATTATATAAGCCCTGAACAGGCCAGAGGTGGTTATTCAGATGAGAGAAGTGATATATATTCATTTGGTATTACACTATTTGAGATGCTTACCGGAACAGTTCCGTTTGATGGGGATTCAACAGTTTCTGTAGCTGTACAGCACATACAGGAAGAGATTCCAAAGCCATCGACAGTTGCCGATGGTATTCCTGTAAGCATTGATATGATTGTACTTAAATGTACACAGAAAAAAACAGAGAGAAGATATCAGGATGCAGCAGAACTTATTGCTGATTTGAAAAAATCTCTTGTGGCACCTGATGAGAATTTTGTTAAGATGATGCCTGTATATAATGCACCGGGTCAGCCTGAAACAGTTCAGGCTGCAGAGGAAAGCAGCGAAAATAATGATGAACAGGAAAATCAGAATAGTAATGAAAGTATGGCAGAAAATAAAAAAGACAGTGAAGATATCGATGACGAATTATTAGATGATGAACTTCTTGACGATGATGACGATGAAGAAGATTCTGATTCCGATGATGACGATGAAGAAGATATTGACGATGAGAATAATGATAAACTTGATAAGATATTCAAGTGGATTGGTGCCGGAATTATAGCATTAATAGTTATTATAACAATATTTGTTGTTGCAAAACTTTTCATAGGTGGTTCTTCAAATAAAAAGGAAGAGGAAACAACAACTCAGGCACAGACAACTACAGCAGCTTCAAAAGAAGATGCTTCAAAGAAAGTTTCTGTTCCTAGTGTTATCGGTAAGACTGAGGAAGAAGCAAAGACAACACTTAATTCACTTGGTCTTGGATATAAGGCGACGTATCAGCCATCGAATACAATCCCTGAAGGAACAGTAATTTCACAGGGAACAAGTTCAGGTACAAAGGTAGCAAAGAATACAACAATAACACTTTCAATAAGTTCAGGTCCTGAAAGTTCATCAGTTCCTAATGTTGTTGGACAGGATCAGGTTGGAGCATCATCGCTACTTGAGTCTGCCGGATTTAAGGTATCGGTAAAACAGTCATACAGTGATTCAGTAGAACAGGGCAAGGTAATAAGCCAGTCACCTTCAGGCAGCACAACTGTATCACCGGGTTCAACTGTAACAATTACAGTAAGCCAGGGCAAAGAGACAAAGATGGTGACAGTGCCAAGTCTTGCAGGAATGAATCTTAAAGATGCACAGAATACTCTTAGTTCATTGGGACTTAATTATAGTGTTTCTGATCCAAAGGATAATAATGTAGCAAAAGATAAAGTAATAAGTACATCTCCTTCTGCAGGACAGCCGGTTCCAGAAGGCACATCAGTTAAGATTTATATAGGTGCTGGTCAGGAGACAACAACTGCTGCATCTGGAAACGGAGCAGGAAATAATAATTCCGGTTCAGGAAATAACAGTCAGCAGCGTGCTGCAGGCAGTAACTAACAGAATATGGTTTACGGAAAAATAATTAAAGGTATTGCAGGTTTCTACTACGTTCATGTAGAGGCCTGCGGTATTTATGAATGTAAAGCAAAAGGAAACTTCAGAAATAAAAAAATTAAACCGCTTGTAGGAGATAATGTACGTATTGAAATAATTGACGAAGAAAATTTCAAAGGCAATATTGAAGAGATACTTGAGCGGAAAAATGAGCTTATACGTCCCGCTGCGGCTAATATTGATCAGGCACTGCTTTTATTTGCAATTAAAGATCCTGCTCCAAACCTGAATCTGCTGGACAGATTTCTTGTTATGATGGATTACCAGAATGTACCAGTTATAGTATGTTTTAATAAAGTGGAACTTGTAGACGAAAAAGAGCAGGAAAGGCTTCGCAGCATATATGAAAAATGTGGATGCTGTGTTTTATTTATGAGCATATACGAGAATAAAGGCGTAGATGAATTAAAGAAACTTCTGCATGATAAAACAACAATTCTTGCAGGACCATCAGGTGTTGGTAAATCGTCATTTACTAATATTTTACTTGAGTCAGATACAATGGAGACAGGCGGAATAAGCAGAATCGGAAGAGGAAGACATACTACAAGGCATTCAGAGATATTTAATATGTATGGAAAGTCATATATATGTGATACACCGGGATTTACTTCACTTATGCTTCCTGAACTGGAAAAAGAGGATTTAAGATATTATTTTCCGGATTTTGAAGAATTTGAGGGTAAATGCAGATTTAATGGCTGTGTTCATGTAAATGAGCCGGGATGTGCGGTTAAAATGGCTGTTGATGAGGGAATACTAAGCAAAGACAGATATCAAAGTTATGTCACTTTGTATGAAGAGTTGAAAAATAAAAAGAAGTATTAATTTCTTTTGAAGAACAAGGAGAAAATTATGAATATTTTATCGCCGTCTATTCTTTCAGCAGATTTTACCAAGCTGGGAGAAGAGATTGAGACAATAGATAATGCCGGGGCAGAATATATCCATGTTGATGTAATGGATGGAATGTTTGTTCCGAGCATTTCTTATGGAATGCCTGTTATAAAGTCAATAAGAAAATCAACAGGCAAAGTCTTTGATGTTCATCTTATGATAAGCGAGCCAATAAGATATATTGCTGATTTTGCTGCATCAGGAGCGGACATGATTACTGTTCATGTTGAGGCGTGTTCGGATGTTGTTGCAACAATTGAGAAAATAAGAGAGTATAAGCTCAAAGTTGGTATAACCTTAAATCCGGACACACCGGTATCAGCTATAAAACCATATCTTAACAGAGTTGATATGGTATTGATTATGAGTGTTAATCCGGGATTTGGAGGACAGAAGTTCATTACTTCATCAGTCGATAAGATAAAAGAAGTCAAAAGATTAAGAGATGAGTTGAATCTTTCATATGATATCGAGGTCGATGGCGGAATTAATATTGACAATCTGGCAACGGTTCTTGAAGCAGGTGCCAATGTCATTGTTGCAGGTTCTGCAATTTTCAGAGGTGATGCCGCTGAAAATGTTAAGAAATTTAAGAGTATTATGAGTGTATGGTAATATTTTATGACGAGTCCTGTGACGGTTCTGACAGGACTCAAAATTAATTATGTAAATTAATAAAAAAGTGTTGATATTTACAAAAAACATGTATATAATACAAATAGGAACAGATAAAGTTCTCTTCATCATCTATGATGAGTCCTGTGACGGTTCTGACAGGACGGTAAAATAAAAATTGACCGAGTGATGAGTCCTGTGACGGTTCTGACAGGACGGTAAAATAAAAATTGACCGAGTGATGAAGCTAATTACGAGAGGCTTATAAAAGTCTCTCGTTTCTTTTACCCTGCTTAATCAAGCAGATATTTCCCAAAGGAGAAAATTGAATGATATTATCTGAGAATGATTATCAGATTCTAAAATTGACGGATGCATTTTATAAGGCATATCCTAATCTGCCATATATAGAAATTTTAAAGAAAAAACAGAGAGCGTATAATTGTTTATTGTTTCAGACTCATTATAATTATTTTATATGTATTCCATATAGAACAGAAATCAGTCATAGATATGCATTTCATTTTACCAATACATTAAGAGCAAAAAAACATAAATCAGGATTGGATTACAGCAAAATAGTTATTATAGAGAAATCAGAATATATTGATTCTACAGATGCGATTATTGATAAAGATGAATTTAATGAGACTATGGTGAATCTTGGACGTATAAAAAAAGAGGCATTAAATTTTGTTGAAGATTATATTGCACATATGAAAGGTGAAAAGCCGTTACATAAAAAAGAATTTGACAGAAGGTATGGTTTTTCTCCGTTGAAATATTTTCATAAAGAATTGGGAATATAAGAAAATCCTTCCTGCATTTCATTCGTGCTGAAAAAACTGTAATTCGTGCAAATTGTTACACAAGATGTTTTATTTTTTATATTATAAATACAACGTATAGCAGAAACAATTAAATAGAAGTACATTTTATTTCAAATGTGAAGGAGGAAAACAAGATGAAGAATAAATTATTTACAATTTTAATCGGTCTTGCCATGGTGGCAGCAATTCTGCCTGCCTATAAAGTAAAGGCGGAGGAAACGGGACACAAACATTGCATATGCGGTGCACAGCATACAGAAAAAGGAGACCATGTAAGCGATACGCAGACAGAGTATTCTACAAGATTGTATATGAAAGACGGAAAACTTATGATGGGTGACGGAGAGTGGGAAACAAGAGAAACTGCTCTTACACCAAATGTTTCATATGATGCGTATTCATTGGAAAGCGGAAATTATTATCTTGACACGGACCTTGAGTTTAGTTATGAACTTATAGAAATGCCTGTTCTTTTTATTGACGGAGATGTAAATCTTTGCCTTAACGGTCACAGTATTATACTGGCTTCATCACAAAGTTCTGTAATTGAAGTTATTAAAGGAAAAAGTCTTACTTTGACCGATTGTAAAGGCGGAGGAAATATTTCACACAAAGGTATTTATTCTGCGGGACACGGAATAACTACAGCAGGAACATTTAATATGTATGGAGGAAATATCACTAATAATTTTACATTTGGAGTGACCAACAATATTGCTGATAAGGCCAACAACGGCGGTGGTGTGTTTATTGAACCGAATTGTACAATGAACATGTATGGCGGAACAATCACTAATAACAAAGCTGTAAGCGGAAAGGATTCTTCAACAGGTGAATCCATTGAAGGACACGGCGGTGGTGTCTATGTTTCAAAAGACAGCAAATTTAACATGTATGGCGGTGAGATTAGTGGTAACAAATCAAATTTAACAGGAGGCGGTGTATACAATCTTGGTACAATGACTGTGTCAGGTGATGCAAAGATTTCCGGAAACGGAAAAAACAGCAGAAATTACAGTAATGCCTATATAGGAGAAGGAGGAACACTCACAATCGGCGGTAAACTGACAGGAAAGATAGGCGTCAGCAAGTATGACAGTAAAGTTGGTGACGTTGTCGTAACAGGTGCCGATGCGGACAAAGATTACAGTGCAATATTTTTTAGTGACAATTTTAACTTCGATGTTAAACATGATGGCAATAATATTGTGTTGATACCACATACACATGTTTTGGGAGAATGGGAACACAATGGTATTTTACACTGGCATGAATGTGAGGTTTGTTCCAAAGTGCTTGATGATGCAGAACATACATGGGATGAGGGTGTAATTACAAAGGAGCCTACAACAGATGCCGAAGGTGAGAAAACTTTCACATGTGATGTATGTAAAGCAACAAAAACGGAAGCGATTGACAAGCTGCCAGTTGTAAATGACGAAATTCATGATGGCTCAAACAACTCACAGTATACAGATGCTCCTGACAAAAATCAGAATAATGGCACAACAGGTGAACAGAATAACGACACGTCTGCAATAACATCTCCGGAGACAGGAGACAAGATGAATCTTGTATTGTGGATTGCCCTGTTGGCTGTAAGCACAAGTACAGTTATTGGTACGGCTGTTGTAAATAGAAAAACAATATAATATATAAACAATAAAACGTATTAAATTGCAAGGCGGCTATCGGAAACGATGGCCGCCTAAAATTATGAGAAAATAATATTGAGAAGGTTAGTAAATAATGATATTATTATTACAAAATACAGATAAAAGAGGAAATATGTCTATGCAATCAAAAGTGAATGAAGCGGCAAAAAGAAAAAATTGTGGTTATAATTGTGCCCAGGCAGTGGCATGCACGTATTGTGACATGGCTGGTATTGATGAAGAAACAGCAAAAAATCTTACACAGGGTTTTGCTGCTGGTATTGGAGGCAGTATGGAAGCAACATGTGGAGCGATAATAGGTGCAGTTAGTGTATTAGGTATGATTAATAAAGATGCCGTGAAAACAATGCAGGGTTCAAGAAGAATAATCAATAGATTTAAGGAACAAAATGGTACAGTTGTCTGTAAGGAATTAAAAGGAATAACTGATGGAGTTGTAAAAAGAGAATGTATTGACTGTGTGAAAGATGCAGCGTTATTTCTTGAGGATGAATTAAAATAAGATGGTATTTTGAGATATACTTTTAATGTGTTATTTAATAATTATCAGAGGATATTTTTATGAAAGAAAATGAAAAAAAATCCAGAATACTTTTACAGCTTTTTATAACATTTATGAAAATAGGCACATTCACTTTCGGCGGTGGTTATGCAATGATTCCGCTTATTCAGAGAGAGACTGTGGTGAAAAGAAAATGGGTAGATGATGAAGATATACTTAATATTGTAGCAATAGCAGAGAGTACGCCGGGCCCCATAGCAATAAATACTTCGACATTTGTAGGATATCGTGTTGGAGGATTTTGGGGAGCTGTTGTTGGAACTGCTGGCATGATACTGCCGTCATTTGTAATAATACTGGCAATTTCTTTTGTGTTGAAAAGATTTCAGGATATACAGATTGTAAAGTATGCATTTAATGGTATACGAGCCGGTGTACTGGCACTTATAATAAGAGCATTGTGGCTTATGTACAAGAATGTTAAAAAGTCAGCTGTGACATATATAGTTATGGCTGCAGCATTTGTTTTATGTGCATTTGCTGATGTTAATGTAATTATTGTTATAGCATGCTGTGCATTATTTGGACTTATAACATCTTATATAAAAACAGGAAAAGAGAAGCAGAATATATGATATATATCAGATTATTATGGACATTTTTTAAAATAGGTGCTTTTACATTCGGAGGAGGCTATGCAATGCTTCCGCTTGTAGAGAGTGAAGTCGTGGCACATGGGTGGATGAGTGAACAGGATATCGTTAATTTTATAGCGGTCAGCGAAAGTACGCCGGGCTCATTTGCTGTAAATGTTGCTACCTATGTAGGAGAAGAAGTTGCCGGTATTGCCGGTTCGGTATGTGCAACACTTGGCGTTGTTCTGCCGTCGTTTATAATAATTCTCATAATAGCCGGATGCTATAAGAAATTCAGGGACAGCGGCATTATAAAAGGGTGTATGAGCGGACTTAAACCAGCAGTTGTCGGACTTATCGGAGCTTCAGTTATATCAGTAGGCAGGGAAGTATTTATTCCTGATGGATTAGCAGTGGAAATTTTTAAGGCAGCAGGTACATATGTTTCCGCAGGAATACTTGTGATTGCACTTATTTTGTCATTTAAAAAAGTACATCCGATTATAATAATCATTTTAAGTGCAATATTAGGGATAGCAGCCGGATATATTGCATAAAAATAAGAAATGTACATTTTACCATATATGTGATATACTATATTCTATTGTATTATGACATTAAATACTTTTAAAGGAGAAAATAAATTATGAAACTTGGTATCGTAGGTCTGCCAAATGTTGGTAAGAGTACATTATTTAATTCACTTACAAAAGCCGGAGCTGAGTCTGCAAACTATCCGTTCTGTACAATTGATCCTAATGTTGGCGTTGTTACAGTTCCAGATGAAAGACTTGACAGACTTGCAGCACTCTATAATTCAGCAAAGATTACACCTGCTGTTATTGAATTTGTTGATATTGCCGGTCTTGTTAAAGGTGCATCAAAAGGTGAAGGACTTGGTAATCAGTTCCTTGCAAATATCAGGGAAGTTGATGCGATTGTCCATGTTGTAAGATGTTTTGAAGACAGCAATATTGTTCATGTAGATGGTTCAATTGACCCATTAAGAGATATTGAGACAATTAATCTTGAGCTTATTTTCTCAGATATGGAAGTTCTCGAGAGAAGACTTTCTAAGCAGAAGAGAGCATCATATAACAATAAAGAGATTGCAAAAGAATGTGATTTGATTGAGAGACTTATTGCGTTCCTTGAAGCAGGCAATCTTGCAAAGAATTTTGAACTTGAAGATGAAGATGAAGAGGCATTTTTCAAAGAATACAATCTTCTTACAGCAAAGCCTGTAATTTTTGCGGCAAATGTAACAGAGGATGATTTGGCAAATGATGGTGCTGATAACAAGTATGTTCAGGCAGTACGTGAATTTGCAGAGAAAGAACATTGTGGAGTATTTGTAATCTGTGCACAGATTGAGCAGGAAATTTCAGAACTTGATGATGATGAGAAGAAGATGTTCCTCGAAGACCTTGGACTCAAGTCTTCAGGACTTGATAAGCTTATTTCAGCAAGCTACAGTCTTCTTGGACTTATCAGCTATCTCACAGCAGGTGAGACAGAGACAAGAGCGTGGACAATTACTAAGGGTACAAAAGCACCTCAGGCAGCCGGAAAGATTCACAGTGATTTTGAGAGAGGCTTTATTAAGGCAGAAGTCGTATCTTATGACGATTTAATTAACTGCGGTTCATATAATGCTGCAAAAGAAAAAGGTCTTGTAAGAATGGAAGGAAAAGAATATGTTGTTAAAGATGGCGATGTTATTCTTTTCAGATTCAATGTATAAAACCAATTTATAAAGAATTGTAAAATTTTTGTGAAATATATTACAAAACAAAAAATCTATATATTGTGGACTTTATTACGTTAATACACTATATAAATACAAACAGAGCAGATATTGAGGAATTTCCAATATTTGCTCTGTTTTTTTGTACAAAAAAGACTTGTGTTTTAGCTAAAATAAGTATAAAATTGACCATAAAGTGGTGGAAAGTGGTAGCAAATGGTTTAAAGTGGTAAATGGAGGCACGAAATTATGTTTATGGGAGAATATAACCATACAATTGATGCCAAAGGGCGTCTTATTGTACCGGCGAAGTTCCGTGAAATATTAGGTGATAATTTTATTGTTACCAAAGGTCTCGACGGCTGCCTTTTTGTTTACCCGAATGATGAATGGACCAGATTTGAAGAAAAGCTGAAAAGCTTACCACTTACTAATAAAAATGCCAGACAGTTTACACGTTTTTTCCTTGCCGGAGCAGCGGCATGCGAAGTTGATAAACAGGGAAGAATACTTCTCCCACAGGTTTTAAGGGAGTTTGCCAGTCTCGAGAAGGACGTTGTGCTTGTCGGAGTTGCAAGCAGAATCGAAATATGGAGCAGAGAACGCTGGGATGAATCTATGAATACATATGATGGTGACATGGATGAAGTGGCAGAAAATATGGAAAGTCTGGGATTTAGTATATAGCAGTTTACTAAGTGTAAAGGAAAGATTCGGATATGGAGTTTAAGCACAAATCAGTTTTATTGGAAGAGACAATTGAAAATCTGAATATAAAGCCGGATGGTATTTATGTGGATGGAACACTTGGCGGAGGCGGACATTCATATGAGATTGCTAAAAGACTCACTGCCGGAGGAAGACTTATAGGAATAGACCAGGATGCAGATGCGATTAAGGCAGCTACAGAAAGATTAAAGGAATTTGCTGACAGGGTTACGATAGTAAGAAATAATTATTGTAATATTGCAGATGTACTTGACGAACTGGGAATAGTCAAGGTTGACGGAATAATACTTGACCTTGGAGTTTCATCTTATCAGCTTGATACAGCTGAACGTGGATTTACATATAATGTAGATGCACCTCTTGATATGAGAATGGATCAAAGGCAGCAGATAACAGCAAAAGACATAGTAAATACATACAGTGAATTTGATTTATACAGAATAATCCGTGATTATGGAGAAGATAAATTTGCAAAAAACATTGCAAAACATATAGTTGCAAGGCGTACTGAAAAGCCAATAGAGACAACATTTGAACTCAATGATGTCATAAAGGCAGCTATACCGATGAAGTGCAGGATTAACGGAGGACATCCCGCAAAAAGGACATTTCAGGCAATAAGAATAGAATTAAATCATGAGCTTGATGTTCTTGAAAGTTCTATTGATACAATGATAGACCGCCTAAATGCGGATGGAAGATTATGTATTATTACATTCCATTCTCTTGAGGACAGAATTGTAAAAGTAAGATTTAAAAATAATGAGAACCCATGTACATGTCCACCAGATTTTCCGGTATGTGTATGTGGAAAGAAATCAAAGGGAAAGGTTATTACAAGAAAACCGATACTTCCGTCTGAAGAAGAACTTAGTGTTAATTCACGTTCGAAAAGTGCTAAGTTAAGAGTGTTTGAAAGAGCAGGGGAGGCTTAAAAATGGCTGGTAGGAGAGTTGAAAATCAAAGAAGACAAAAATATGGCACAAGTTCATATGTGAGTGGAAATACTGTAAGAAAACTTGCAGCTGCACCACAGAGAAGATATGAAGAATATGAGATACCTAAGGAAGTTGAAATAACAGAGGAAGACCGGATTGCCATCAGAAAAAAGCGTAAGGCAATACATCGTGCCAACAGACTTAATTTCCTGTATACAGTCGGAGTGTCAGCTATTGTTATTACAATATTTGCAATATGCTTACAATATCTGAATGTCCAGTCACAGGTCAAGACTAACTCAACAGCAGTTACAAGGCTTCAGTCAGAACTTAATGAACTTACTAATTCTAATGATGAACTTGAACTTGAAATTAATGCAGGCATAGACTACGAACAGATTTATAATACAGCTGTAAATGAGCTTGGAATGGTTTATCCTGAGAGAGATCAGGTTATTACATATGATGCGGGAGTAAGTGAGTACGTAAAACAGTATCATGATATTCCATAAGATTATATTACATTTGATATATGGGAGAATTCAGAACGCATATGAATAACGAAGAACTTAGACGTAATAAATACAGAAGAAAAAAGGCAATGCTTAGGAAAGTACAAAACAAAATGGGCGTTGCCTTTTTTGTTATAATTCTTGTACTCTTTGCATTGGCAGTGAGAATACTTCTCATCAACTATAATCACGGAGAAGCTTATTCTAAGACGGTACTTGACCATCAGAGTTATACATCTACAACAATACCTTACAAGAGAGGTCAGATTCAGGATGCTAATGGAACAGTTCTTGCGTATAGTGAGAGAGTATACAACCTGATACTTGACCCGAAACTTATATTGTCTGATGAAAAGTATAAAGAACCGACACTTACGGCATTGACAGAATGTTTTGATTTAAAAAGAAGTGATCTTGAGTCAATTCTTGCAACTAAAAGCACAAGCCAGTATGAGAAGCTGTTAAAAGAGCTGACAAAAGATGAAATCTCAGAATTTGAGAGCCGTGTGGAAGATACAAAAAATAATCCATATATAAAAGGTGTGTGGTTTGAAGACAGCTATATAAGAAAATATCCATTTTCTACATTGGCGGCCGATGTAATTGGATTTGCAAGTGCTGCAAATGGCGGTGAGCTTGGGCTTGAAAATTATTATGATGAGGAACTGTCCGGAACAGATGGTATTTCATACAGTTATGTAGGTGAAAATCTTGATGTTGAGACACAGGAGAAAAAAGCTGAAGATGGCTATAATCTTGTGACAACAATAGATTATAAAGTACAGAGCATAATTGAAAATAAAATAAAAGAATTAAATGCCGAAAGACCCTCAAAGTCAACGGCTGTAATTGCAATGAATCCAAAGACGGGGGAGATTCTTGCAATGGCAAGTTATCCGACATTTAATCTTAACAATCCGAGAGACCTGAGTGGTGTGTACACACAGGAAGAATTGAGCACAATGACTGATATAGAGATGACTGATGCCATGTATGCATTGTGGAGTAATTATTGTGTTTCTACTATATATGAGCCGGGTTCAACTTTCAAGCCATTTACGGTAGCAGAGGGACTTGAGGAAGGTGTTATACATGATGGCGATACATTTTACTGCGGCGGTTTCATGGAAGTCAGCGGAAGTATAATCAACTGCCATGAACACAGCGGACATGGTACTGTTACAGTAAAAGAAGGTCTTATCCAGTCATGTAATCCGACTATGATGCAGATTGCAGCAAAGCTTGGTGGTGTGAAAATTGCGAAATATGAGGCACTTTTTGGATTTGGTAACAGGACAGGCATTGATTTGCCGGGCGAGGAAGCCGGTCTTACAATCGGTGAGAAGATGACAGTCATTGATGCAGCATGCAACTCTTTTGGACAGAATATCAATGTAAATATGGTTCAGATGGCAGCGGCATTTTCATCACTTGTAAATGGTGGTAATTATTATCAGCCTCATATAGTAAAAAGAATTGAAAAGAGTACAGGAGAAGTCGTAAAAACGATAGAACCTAATCTTGTAAGACAGACTGTAACATCAGAGACATCACAGCTGCTACGCACATATTTAAGAGCCGGCGTAGATGAAGGACTTGCCAGAAAGTCAGGTGTTGCAGGCTATGCTATCGGTGGTAAAACGGGAACGGCACAGAAACAGCCGCGAGAAGATAAGAAGTGGGTTGTATCTTATATAGGATGTGCACCTACTGATGACCCACAGCTTGTATTGTATACAGTAATTGATGAACCATTTGAGACAAACGGAACATCAGGAAGTTCTCTTGATGCACTTAATCTTTCAAGAAGTATCTACGAGGAGGCTCTTCCATATCTTAATATTTATAAAGATATTAAGGCAGAACCGGTTGATACAACCAATAGTGCAGTTGAATCAACTGTAGAACTTCCGGATACAACAAATACAAATAATAATTAAAAAGAGTGATTATATCCGTTATATAGTACATAAAATTATGTAAGCCACTGACATATCAGGAGATGTTTATGAAAAACCGTGATGAAGGCATGGTTAAGACTTATCACCGCAAGAAGCTGCTGGTTAGTATTACATGTGTGATTCTCGCACTTTTACTTATAAGCATAAGACTTTTATATGTATGTGTATTCCAGTCATCGTACTATCTTGAAAAGGCACAAAAGCTGCATGAAAGAGAGCGTGACATAAAAGCGTTAAGAGGTGAAATCCTTGACAGAAACGGAGTTGTGCTTGCATCAAACAAAACAGTATGTACTGTTTCGGTTATACATAGCCAGATTACACAGCCACAGGAAGTAATACAAATGCTTGTAAAAGAGCTTGATATTACGGAAGAAGCTGCAAGAAAGAGGGTTGAGAAAGTATCCTCAATTGAGAGGGTGAAGACAAATGTAGACAAAGAGACCGGTGACAGGATAAGAGAATATAATTATTCAGGTGTCAAAGTGGATGAAGATTATAAAAGATATTATCCATATTCAAAATTATGTTCCAAAGTTCTTGGGTTTACAGGAAGTGACAATCAGGGGATACTTGGACTTGAAGCGAAATACGACGCATATCTTTCAGGTACTCCCGGGCAGATACTCACACTGACTGATGCGTGGGGTGTTGAGGTGAAAAATGGTAATGAAGAACGTGATGAACCTGAAAAGGGGAGTAACCTTTATACCAGCATAGATATTAATATACAGTCATATGCACAGCAGCTTGCACAAAAAACTCTTGAACAGAAACAGGCAAAAAGCGTTTCAATAATCGTTATGAATCCTGAAAACGGAGAGATTCTCGCTATGACAAATGAACCGGAATATGATTTGAATAACCCGTATGAATTAAACAGTGATTTGCTGATATCATCAACAGGAACATCAAAAATGGATTTATTAAATAATATGTGGAGAAATTTCTGTATTAATGATACATATGAACCAGGCTCAATATTTAAAATGGTGACAGCAACTGCCGCACTTGAAACGGGGAGTGTAACATTAAATGACCATTTCACATGTGGAGGAAGTGCTATTGTTGCTGACAGAAAAATAAGGTGCCACAAGACGACAGGACATGGAACACAGACGTTTACACAGACCGTAATGAACTCGTGTAATCCGGCATTTATAGAGTGGGGAAGAAGAGTCGGAACTGAACGGTTTTTTGAGTATATGGGAAAACTTGGTCTGCTTGAAAAGACAGGAATTGATATAGCAGGTGAAGCATCGACAATCATTCACAAGCAGGAAAATGTAGGTGAAGTTGAACTTGCAACAATGTCTTTCGGACAGTCATTCCAGATAACACCGCTTCAGATGCTTCGTGCTGCAAGTGCAATCATAAACGGCGGAAATCTTGTCACACCTCATTTTGCAGTTAAAAGCGTGTCAGAGGCAGATGGAACAGCGGTTGAATTCAATTATGAAATTCAAAGTAATGCCATAGAAGAAAAAACAAGTCTTATGATGAAAGATATTCTCAGGCAGGTAGTTGAAGAGGGAGGCGGTAAAAAGGCATATTTAGAAGGATTTTCGATAGGTGGTAAAACTGCAACCTCGCAGAAACTTCCGCGAGGCTCGGGAAAATATATTTCAAGCTTCATCGGATTTTCACCTGTTGATAATGCAAAGGTAATAGCAATGTGTCTTATTGATGAACCACAGGGCATATATTATGGCGGAACAATCGCGGCACCCGTTATAAGGGAGCTTTTTGAAAATATACTGCCTTATCTTGAAATACAGAATAATTGAGAGTAAAATGTGAACATAAAAGCGAATTTAAAGCATGCAAGGGAGAAAGCTGAAATGTTAGATTTAAAAAATAAAAAGATTATGGTCGTAGGAGCAGGAATAAGCGGAATCGGAGCAGTACATCTTCTTAATCAGGTAGGAGCTGATGTTGTATTGTACGATGGTGGTTCAAAACTTAGCGAAGACGATGTGATAAAGAAGTTAAATGGAGACAAAGCACAGATTATTCTTGGCGAATTCAGCAGAGAGTATATGGAAGGAATAGATATGCTTGTCATAAGCCCGGGCGTTCCGATAGATAATCAAGTGGTTGTAGAATTTAAAAAGGCAGGCGTTCCGGTATGGGGAGAAGTTGAACTTGCATATAATTATGATAAAGGAACAGTGCTTGCAATAACAGGTACTAACGGAAAGACAACAACAACAGCACTCACAGGACAGATTGTCGGAGCATGGGCAAAAAAGACATTTGTTGTCGGCAATATTGGCAATTCTTATACAAAAGAAGTGTTAAATTCAGATGAAGATTCATATACAGTGGCAGAAATAAGCAGTTTTCAGCTTGAAACAGTGCATAAATTTGCACCTAAGGTAAGTGCTGTTTTAAATATTACACCAGATCATCTTAACAGGCATCATACAATGGAATGTTATGAACAGACAAAAGAAATGATTGCAGCTAATCAGACAAAACAGGATACATGTGTACTCAATTATGATGATGAGCGTTTAAGAGAATTTGGCGAAAACAAGTGCAAAGCATCTGTTGTATGGTTTTCAAGTAATGGAAAGGTTCCAGTTGGTGCATATGTTGATGGTGATATGATTAAATATACAGACGGCACATCTACACAGGATATTATTAATGTGCATGATATGAATCTGCTTGGAAAGCACAATTATGAAAATGTTTGTGCGGCTGTAGCAATAAGCAAGGCAGCAGGTGTGCCTGATGATATTATAGTAAATCAGGTACGTGTATTTAAGGCAGTTGAACACAGAATTGAATATGTTGCGACAAAAAATGATGTAATGTATTACAATGATTCAAAAGGAACAAATCCGGAAGCGGCAGTCAAAGCAATTGAGGCAATGCAGCGTCCTACAATTCTTATCGGTGGAGGATATGATAAAGGTTCTGAATTTGATTTATATGTAAAAGCATTCAAGGATAAAGTGAAGCTTCTTGTGCTTATAGGCCAGACAAGTGAAAAAATTGCCGCGACAGCCAAAAAGTATGGATTTGATTCAATTATTTATGCTGATTCAATGGAAGAAGTTGTAAAAATATGTGCACAGAATGCGAAACCAGGAGATGCAGTGCTTCTTTCTCCTGCATGTGCAAGCTGGGGAATGTTTGATAATTATGAACAGCGTGGAAGAATGTTTAAAGATTATGTAAATGCACTTTAAATATTATAAATTAGAAAAGTTATTAAGGAGACAGTTGTGGATAGAACCAGAAAGAAATCGGTAAAAAGATATTTTGACTATAGCCTTTTATTTGTTACAATATTTATTGCCGGCTTTGGCCTTATAATGATTTATAGTACAAGTTCATATACTGCCCAGATGAAATTCGGCAATGCACAATACTATTTCAAAAAACAGCTTATGTTTATGCTGCTGGGGTTTGCTGCCATGTATGTTGCATACAGGATTGATTATCATGTATGGCATAAACTTGCGTTTCCGCTTTTTATATGTGCATCTCTTCTTGTATTTGCATTAATTCCATTTGGCAGTGAGGCAAATGGTGCAACCCGCTGGATAAGATTCGGTTCAATTGGTGTACAGCCGGCAGATGTGTGTAAGCCTGCGGTTATAATGATGGTATCTTCAGCAGTCTGCTCATATGGAACAAAGTTAAAGAAGTTCCGGTATGTAATGCTGATATGTATTCTTACCGGTGGCGTTGAGGCTGCACTTGTATTTGTTATTTCAAATAATATGAGTAGTGCTATAATAATTTTTCTTATTGCATTTGTTCAGACGTTTATAGCATATCCGGGATATAAAATATATGTGGCATTGACCGGGCTTGCGGCTGCCGGTGTCGGAGGTATTTATGCATGGCTTACGAATATGATTAAAGGTGGAAATATGACAGAGAGTTTCAGGCTTAACAGACTGCTTGTCTGGATAAATCCTGAAAATTATGCAAGCGATAAAGGCTTTCAGACTGTGCAGGCTCTTTATGCCATAGGTTCAGGCGGACTTTTTGGAAAAGGACTTGGAAAGAGTCTGCAAAAACTGGGATACATACCTGAATCTCAAAATGATATGATTTTTTCGATAATATGCGAGGAGATTGGACTTTTTGGAGCTATTTTCGTTATTATTGTTTTTGGAGTAATGTTATGGAGAATTGCCCATGTGGCACAGAATGCACCAGATTTATTCGGAACACTCCTTGTATCAGGGGTATTTGCACATATTGCGATACAGGTTGTCCTTAATATTGCAGTTGTAACTAATTTTATACCAAATACAGGTGTTTCACTTCCATTTATAAGTTATGGCGGAACATCAGAGACAATACTTCTGGCTGAAATAGGGCTTGTTCTTAATGTTTCAAGTAAAATAAGGCTGGAAAGCTGACAGGATGGATGCACAGATTGTAAATAAATTCATATAATGTTATATAGCATTTCCGGAGGCAGAGTTTTGAAAAATCTGTGTGTTCAGGGTGGACGAAAATTATACGGAAGTGTAAGAGTGCAGGGTTCAAAGAACATATGTCTTCCAGTTATGGCAGCAAGTATTCTCAATGAAGGTATCAGTGTTATTGAAAATTGCCCGTGCATTGATGATGTATTTATAATGCAGGAGATCCTTTCCGGTCTTGGATGTGTAATTAACAGGGAGCAAAATACACTGATAATTGATACTGCTAATGCTGTAAGCAAGCCTGTTACGGCTGATATGGCAGGAAAACTGAGAGCATCTTCTGTGCTTATGGGACCGCTTCTTGCAAGATTCGGAAGCGTCAAGACGGCAAAACCGGGAGGATGTCAAATTGGAAAAAGACCGATTGATATACACCTTGATGTATTTAAAAGACTTGGTGCATCATGGGAGCTTGATGATGAGTATGTAAGTGCTTCGGCATTAAAACTCCATGAGGCTGATATATATCTTAGATTTCCAAGTGTGGGGGCAACACAGAATGCTATTATGGCATCGGTTAAGGTGCCGGGAATTACTATTATCAGAAATGCAGCTAAAGAGCCGGAAATAGTCGGCCTTTGTGATTATCTGACAGGTTGTGGTGCTGACATAAAAGGAGCAGGTGGTGACACAATTGCAGTAAGAGGTGTGGATAAGTTAAATGACACAGTGTATACAATTCCGGCTGACAGGATGGTGATGGGAACGTATATTGCTTCTGCATGTGCGACAAGGGGAAATATAAAGCTTACCGGATGTAACATATGTGATGCAGAGGGATTTCTCGATGTATACACGGGCATGGGGCTTGAGTACAAAGAGTGCAAAGATGGAATATCTATATTCCAGAAAGAAAGACCCAAAGCGGTTGATTATATAAAAACAAGTGTATATCCGGGATTTCCTACAGATATGCAGTCTGTGACAATGAGTGTGGCTGCATATAGTGATGGAAAGACAGTGTTTGAAGAGAGCATATTTGAAAACAGATTTGGCGTTGTCGGACAGCTTAAAAAGATGGGAGCAGACATATCGGTTGATAAAAATATGGCTCATGTTACCGGCAGAAGCAGACTTACCGGAGCAGATGTTGCCGGAACTGATTTGAGAGGAACGGCGGCTTTATTTGTGGCAGCACTCGCAGCTGATGGCGAAAGTATAATCAGAAACACGCAATATATAAACAGAGGATATGAGAAATTTGTATCGAATTACAGAGAACTTGGAGCAGAAATAATAGAAATATGAAAAGGCAGAAAAACAACAACAGAGTTATAAAAATAGTAGTGCCTGTTATTATATGCCTTGTGGCAGCACTTGTGGTGGCAGGTTATTTCCTGTTCAGGGTAAATAATATATCATACGAAGGAAACAGGCACTACTCTGATGAGGAGATGAATAATTACATATTTGGAACGGATACACCGAATGCGGTTGTATATAACATTTTCGGCAAAAAAAACAAACAGATTCCTTTTATACAGAAATATGAAGTTGAGACAATCTGGCCGGATAAAATGAATGTTACAATATATGAGAAGGCGGTTGTAGGATATATTAATTATATGGGCTGCAACATGTATTTTGATAAGGATGGAATAGTTGTTGAAAGCTCGTCAAAATTATACAGCGGTGTTCCTCAGATAGAAGGATTGAAATTTACATCAATCGTTTTGGGAAGCAAGCTTGATGCTGGAGATGACAGTGTATTTTCGGATATACTTGAACTTACGCAGGCATTTGAAAAGTACAATCTTGATATAGATAAAGTATATTTTGATTCTTCTTATAATGTTACACTTTATATGAATGAAGTCAAAATTATTCTTGGAAATGCAGCTGACATCACGGACAGGCTTTACGCTTTGAAACGCATGGAAAATAAGATTGCCAATCTGAAAGGAACATTATATTTGTCAGATTATAACGGAAGTGAATCGTCTGTTATATTTAAGAAAGAAAATTGAAAAATGTATTGATATTTTGTTTAAAATTTTATATTATATTTAATAAGTGCAAATTGGTTAAGGAGGCAAATACCCTTGTTAGAGATTATGACAAATGACGCAGAGTCATCAGCAAAAATTATAGTAGTAGGTGTTGGCGGAGCAGGTAACAATGCAGTCAACAGAATGATAGATGAAAATATTAGCGGTGTTGAGTTTATCGGTATTAACACAGATGGACAGGCATTGCAGTTATGTAAAGCACCAACAACAATCCAGATTGGCGAGAAGCTTACAAAAGGACTTGGTGCAGGTGCACAGCCTGAGATTGGACAGAAGGCAGCAGAAGAGAATATAGAGGAACTTACACAGGCTATTGATGGTGCTGATATGGTATTTGTAACATGCGGTATGGGCGGTGGAACAGGAACAGGTGCAGCACCTGTAGTTGCCAAGATTGCAAAAGAAAAAGGTATTCTTACAGTAGGTGTAGTTACAAAACCTTTTAAGTTTGAAGCAAAGACACGTATGACTAATGCTATTGCTGGTATTGAAAGATTAAAAGAAAGTGTTGATACACTTATTGTAATTCCTAATGACAGACTTCTTGAGATTGTTGACAGAAGAACAACAATGCCGGATGCATTAAAGAAAGCAGATGAAGTTTTACAGCAGGCAGTTCAGGGAATCACAGACCTTATTAATGTTCCTGGTCTTATTAATCTCGACTTTGCCGATGTTAAGACTGTCATGACAGATAAAGGTGTCGCACATATCGGTATTGGTACTGCCACAGGTGATGACAAGGCGATTGAGGCAGTTAAGCAGGCTGTTACAAGTCCTCTTCTTGAGACAACAATTGAAGGTGCAACACATGTTATCATTAATATATCAGGTGATATAAGTCTTATTGAAGCAAATGAGGCTGCAAGTTATGTTCAGGAGCTTGCCGGTGAGAATGCCAATATCATATTTGGTGCCATGTTTGATGAAAATGCAGCAGATACAGCAACAATCACTGTTATTGCTACAGGTCTTGAAGACAGCAACGTGAATAATGCAATGGCAGGTTTTTCGGCAAAAGTACAGACACCAAGACAGGCAGTTAAGCCTTCATATACATATTCTGGTTCAGCATCAGCTGCTGCTTCAACAAGTGTTAATGCAGGACATGCATCAACACAGCAGACTGCATCAACGATTTCACAGTCACCGCTTCCGGGCTTAAAACAGCCGGGACAGGTTACAAGTAATGTTAAGGAAAAAGGAATAAACATTCCTACATTTTTACAGAAGACAAAGAAGTAATAATGGTTTTGTAAAAAATTATATTTATGATTAATACAGGCTGCCTTGCTTATCATAGTGAGGCAGCCATGTCTTTTTGCTTCGCAAAAACAAGGAGGCAAATCCTCTCCTCACCATAAGGTTCGGATTTTTGCTTCGCAAAAACAAGGAGGCAAATCCTCTCCTCACCATAAGGTTCGGATTTTTGCTTCGCAAAAACAAGGAGGATGTTATGAAGTATAAAATAAGTGAGCTTGCAAAGCTTTTAGGGGTTTCTACAAATACTGTGAGACGCTATGAAGATATGGGGTATATATCTGCGGTGCGTGACGAAAAAAGCGGATACAGATATTACAATGATGATGATATTTTTTCTGTGATGAATGCAAAAATGCATGTAAAATATGGTTTTTCGCATGAACAGATAAGCCAGATGCAGTCATTTTCTCTTGAAGAGACAATTGATGCATACAAAAAAAGAATGGATGAGATGGATAAGCAGATTGCATATATGACTTATCTGCGTCATCGCCTCAAAGATGATTACCTTCTTATGAATAAGGCAGCTACATATTCAGATATTTATGAGAAAATGAGTCTTACTATGTATACAGTTATATATAAAGATGGTGAAAAGCTTCTTCAGGAGCCTGAAAGATTGCAAAAGCTTGGTGAATTTATATATAATTCACCGGAGGTACTGCATACGTATATTATACCGAAAGAATCCGTTGATAATGGCAATTTCCGTGTATGTTGTGGATGGTCAGTAAAGGAAGAACATATGGACAAATATGGAATGACAGAAAACAGTTATACACAGATATATAAAGGAAAACCATCTGTAATGGGCATATCAGAAGTACCGGCAGATATAGGACGGCTGGCAAATGAAAATCCAGAATATTTAAAAGAACTTATGATTGGCAAGCATCTTGATTATATGAAAGAACATAATCTTTATCTTAATGGGGATATAATCGGAATTGTAATTACAAAAGTCCGGGATAGCGGTAAAAATGTTATTTACATGCTTATGAGCCTGCCTTTTGGGAAGAATGATGTATAAAAATTCAAATAGATTATTAAATACATTTGTAAAATATTCTACCGGATATTTTTATAAGTGTACTTATAAAAAAACAATTTTATGTAATTTATGCAAAAAGTGTTGACCTTGACATTGGTTCATACTATACAATTTGTACCTGAAAGAACTTGTATGTAACGTACAGGTTCTTTCAGGTATTTTTAATATAGCAAAAAAGAAGGAGGAGAAGCATGAAAAGAATTGCAAAAAGACGTCTCAGCTGTCTTTTGAGTGCCATACTGCTGCTTGTTATGAGCCTCGATATGAGTGCTTTTGCAGGGGTTTTTGAAAAGACAGCAAGAAAAATTGATGTCTGGGATTTCGGTGGTGTTGCTGAGAGTAACACTGAAATGTATCAGAATAATATCAGTGCATCAGACTGGGACAATTGCAGTGATGTTGGAACCAATGCGAAGTTTAATGCAGCAAGCATTAAGTTTGGCGATTTGACACTTATTACAACAACAGGAGACAGATTGTATTCTACTTCATCAAAGAATTATGGTGCAAGTGGTTATGCAACTACAAAGTATGCAGATGGTTATGCTGCAAATGGTATGTTTTATTCAAATGGTACCGGAGGAGAATCAAGAAGATGCTTTACAATTGATAATGTAAAAGCTGGAGACAAGATTGTTGTCTATATGGTATCAAGTAATGCAGCAACAAGTAATCTTATTTTTAAGTATCTTGGTGAGTCCGGAAAACAGCAGGATTCAAAAGAATTTTCAAACACAGCAGGAAAGTATGAATTTATCGCAAAATACGACGGACAGTATAAAGTATATGCTGATGCTGTGGCAGGAAAACCTTGCTACAACAGAGTTGTAAGAATTCCGGGTGTAAATGTAAGCGGTACAATTGATTTAAATGGTGCTGATATTAAAGATTATAAAATAGTCTTTAAAGATGAAGCTAATGATATTTCATACGAAGCAGAAGTAAAAAATGGAAGCTTTAATGTAGTGCTTGCTGCAGGCTGTGATTATACAGCTGCATTGTCAGGAGTTACAGGATATGGATTTACATCTGACACAAAAGTAATATCTACAAAGACAGATGATATTATATCAGGTAAGGATGGCGTTATATTAAAAGTCGAGGCAAAGTCTGTATACAAGTATACAGGTAAGCTTACAGGATTTGATAAGAACTATGACATTTCAAAATTAAGCGTAAAACTTGAGGCAGATAAGAATACACTTGCAGATGATATTACACTTAATTTAAACAGCGATATGACATTTGAGGCAACTCTTGAACCTGATGTTGAGTATACAGCGGTTCTTTACGGAGTAAATGATTATGAAATCGTAAAAGGTGCGACAATTCTTGACAACAAGGATGTAAGCAGTGACATTGAAGTTGCCTTAAAGAAAGTATACAAAGCAACAGGTAAGTTTAACGGACTTGATGATGCTTCAAAAGTAACGGCAATTAAGTTTGTTAATGTTGAAGATAAGTATGAATATACAGGAACTGTTAAGGACGGCGGTTATGAAGTTTCATTAAGAGACGGTTCATATCAGGTTGTTACAACAGTTGCTGATTACAGAACTACAACCCATGTTGTTGTAAAAGGTTCTGATGTCAGCAAAGATATTTTATTTGTATCAACAAAGAAAGCAGACGCACTTACAAGAGTACCTGACATTTATGTAGGCTACGAGGATAAGGCAGAACTTAATTATAATACGGTGAAGGAAGCTGTTGCGGCAGCGGCTGCGATGAATCCTTCAAAAGAAGACGAAAGAGTAACAATTCATATCAAACCGGGTACATACAGAGAACAGGTTGTTGTTACAACACCTTATATCTCATTTGTAAACGATGAGAAGAATTCAGGTAAAGATGTCCTTCTTACATGGTATTACGGTATCGGATACGAATATTACAGCATTGATTCAACAGGTTTTTATAATGAAGAAAATGCTTATGACAAATATGAAAAAGCACAGGCATCAAAATGGGGCTGCTCTGTATATGTAAAGAACAGTGCTACTGCATTCAGAGCTGACGGAATTACATTTGAAGCTTCATTCAACCGTTATATAACAGATGAAGAAATAGAAGACGGTGTAAATGCGGCAGATACAAAGCTTCCTCAGAGAACTTACGGACTTGATGCAACATCAAAGGCTGCAACAGAGAGAGCTACAGCACTTGCTATTGAAGCTGATAAAACGGAATTTACAAACTGTGCATTTTTGGGAAGCCAGGATACACTTTATACAGGAAATTCCGCAACAAACCTTTATTTCAAGAATTGCAGAATCGAAGGTAACACGGATTATATCTTCGGTGACGGCAATGCAGTATTTGATGGTTGTGAACTCAGATTTTTCGGTTACAGCACAGGTTCTGTAGGTGGTTATATCACAGCACACAAGCCGGGTACGGCAACACAGTATGGTTATCTTTTCAGAAATTGTACAATAACAGGAAACAGTGACCTTACAGTAAAAGCAGGTTATCTCGGAAGACCTTGGGGTGCAGATGCCCGTGTTACATTTATCAATACTAAGATGACAGATAATCTTATTAATGATGCGGGATGGTATGAGATGGCTGTTAAGCCTGAGAAAGCTAATTTTGCAGAGTACAATACACGTCGTACAACTGGTGAAGCGGTTGATTTGTCAAAGAGAGCAGGAAAGGCATTAAGTGACAGCGATGCAGCTGCAATAAATGTTAAGTCATACTTTGGCAGCTGGACACCTGTATCATATAAAGATGAGAATGGCACAGTGGAATTTAAGACAGTTCCTTTTGTTGTTGATAACGGCGACATCAATGCACCATATCCTGGACATACACTTACAGCAGGATATTCTCTCGGAGATGTTAATGATGCAAGTGACGCTTCTGTTATACGCTGGTACAGAGTTGACAAAGACGGCAATGAGACTCTTGTTAAGTCATCAACAGCAAATGTAGACAAGACATATAAAATCACTAAAAACGATATAGGAAACTATATTAAAGTTGTTGTTGTTCCTGAGACATTGAGCGGAAACAAGGCAGCAGAAAAGTCTTATAAGGTTGAAGCTTTTGTGAGAGACGGATTTGAAGACCCTTCGGGAAGCACAGATATTGAACTCGGAGATGGTGTAAATATCTTCCTTGCAGGTGATTCTACAGTTAAAGACTATTCCGCAGCAGGCATGTATATGAGCGGAAAAGCACAGAGCGAAGGTGCGTGGGGTGAATTCTTACAGTCATTCTTTGATTCTTCAAAGGTTAAGGTACAGAATTATGCCAACGGCGGAAGAAGCAGCAGAAACTTTATAAACGAAGGTTCTCTTGACAAGATTAAACAGAATATCAAAGAGGGAGATTATCTCTTTATTCAGTTTGGTCATAATGATTGTGCAAACGGCACAGGTTACCTTGAGGATAGATATGTACCGCTCGGAACACCGGATGCAGATGGCGTATATCCAAGTACAGCAGGTACAAAGACAGCAACACCTTCATCACTTGTAAGCAAATATGGTGATACATTCTATTCTTATAACTGCGGTGGTACATACAAATGGTATTTACAGCAGTATATAGATGCAGCAAAGAGTGTCGGAGCAATTCCTGTTCTTGTTACACCGGTATCAAGACTTTACTATAATTCAGATGGTACAATTAAGCCGCATCATGATTCTACAGATAAGACAACAGGTACATATGTTTCATCAAATGATGCTTATGTTACTGCAGTTAAGCAGCTTGCAAGTGAGCAGAATATTCTTCTTCTCGATGGTTTTGCAATTACAAAATCACTCTATGAGGAGACATATAAGAATGATTCATCTGCAAAGTCAGGTGTTTCACAGCTTGCAACACAGATTATGGCAGCGGGAGATAAGACACACAGCAATAAGCTCGGTGGTTTTATCACAGCAGCATTATTTGCTTCAAAGCTTCAGGATATGAATTTATCAATATCAAAAGCAGTCAGCATGCCTGCAAAGACAGCGGGAATCAATCCTGACGGACAGCAGATTTTCAGTATTAACGGAAGCAGTGTATTTACTGCATATGCAGCAGATGATAATGGTAAATATTCAGCACAGTCTGAATATTGGACTAATTACGGACAAGAACTTATTAAGGCAATCGGAACCAAGAAAGATGAACTTAATAAGACACCAGACCCGGTACCGGACCCTACACCAACACCGGACCCAGATCCAACACCGGCTCCATCAGCAAAAGCTACAGTATGGGTTGTCGGAGATTCAACAGTTTCATCTTTCAGTGATAAGTATTATTATCCTAGATATGGCTGGGGTACACAGCTTTCTGCATATTTTGATGATACTCTTACAGTAAATAATCTTGCATTGTCAGGAAGAAGTTCTAAGAGTTATACATCAGAACCACAGTATAAGACACTTATTGAGGGTATGCAGAGCGGCGATTATCTTCTTATCGGTTTCGGACATAATGATGAGAAAGCAGAGGAGGCAAGATATACAAATCCTAACGGAGATTATAAGACAGCTGGTTCATTTGCCAACTCATTATATGAAAATTATATTAAGCCTGCACAGGATAAAGGTGTTACAGTTGTTGTATGTACTCCTATCGTAAGGAGAACAGCAACTAAAGACTGGGCAAATTCAAATCTTCATATTACATCGGCAAGCGGTGCATTTGAAGGTGGAGATTATGCAAAATCAATTATTAATCTTGGAAAAGATACAGGAGTTGCAGTTGTAGATATGACATCACTTACAAAGCAGCTCTATGATGAACTTGGACCTGATGAGACAGTTAATTTACACGCATGGACATCATCTAAGTCATCAAGTGTAGATAATACACATACAAATATATGGGGCGGAAGATATAATGCTTACCTCATAACAAAGACAATCAAGGAACTTGGCGTAAAGGGAATTTCTTCACACATTATTGATGCAGAAGCACCTAAGAAAGAAGATGTATTAAAGAAGAATCCTGACTATAAGGAAGCAGAATATGTCGGTGTTGTAAAAGACAGTACAATATGGTCACCTGCTGGTGTATTTAAGGGAACTGTATTCGGCAATGTCGGCGGAGCTCCAAGTAAATCAAATCAGACACTTGAAATGAATGATAACAAATTCCATATTCAGGTAAAGAACAATAAAGGTAAAATAGGTTCATCAGCAGATGGCGTTGCAATGTTTTACTATAAAGTTCCTGTAAAGAGCAAATTTACAATTACAGCAAATGCAACTGTAAACAGCTTTGATTCAAATGACCAGGTATCATTTGGCCTTATGGCAAGAGATGATATGTATATTGATGAAAACCGTACAGATGTACTTGGCGATTACGTTGCGGCAGGACCGTTGAAGCTTGCAACAGCAGGCGGTGTATGGAACTGCTTCGCAAGAAAGAGCGGTGTTCTTACACAGGGTGGAACATGCAAGAGTGAAGTTAAGGCAGGACAGACATATGCGTTAAAGATTGAAAGCAATTCAGACGGATATGCATGCACATTCGGCGATGAAGACACAATAACAGGCGGATTTGACTTTATGCTTACAACAGTTGATTCTGAATATGTATATGTAGGTATGTTCGTTGCTAGAAATGCTGATGTAACATTCTCAGATGTAACACTTATTGTTGACGGTGAGGTTATTACGGGAAATGTTCCGACGCCAGACCCAACACCAGACCCAACACCGGATCCAACACCAGACCCGACACCGGATCCAACACCAACGCCAGACCCAACACCGGATCCGACACCAGATCCAACACCGACGCCAGACCCTAAGCCGGAAAATCCGGGTTCTACGGTTGTTGATGATGTGATTGAAAAAACAGAAGGTGTTGACGAGGCTGTTGTAAATGTTTCATCAGATGCAGTTAAAGTTACAGAGGAAGAAAAAGCACTTATTGAATCAGGAAAAGATTTACACATATCTGCTGAAATAAAGAATGCAAAAGACACAGTAACCAAAAAACAAAAAGAACTTATTGATTCTGAAGTAAAGAAATATGCCGAAAACGGTATCACAGGACTTTATCTTGACATTAAGATGACAAAGAAAATCGGTGATGACTACAAGGCAGCAGTGTCTGAATTAAGCACACCTGCAACATTCAGTGTTAAGATTGCAGATGAACTTAAAAATACTGATTCTTCAAAGGAAAGAACATACAGTGTTGTAAGAATTCATGGTGAAAAAGCTGAAGTTATAGACAGTACATTCGACGAGGCTTCATCAACACTTACATTCGCAACAGATAGATTTTCTGTATATGCTGTTGTTTATGAAGATAAGACAAAATCATTAGAAATTACTAAACCTGATAATGAAAATACAGATAACAATGTAGACAAACCTTCATCATCAGAGACAGTTACTCCTGATGACAGCCAGAATACAAATGCAGCACCTGAAACAGGTGATTCATTTGGAAAAGATATTATGGCAGCATCATTTGCTATGATAATCTGTGCTATGGGAGCAGCATATGTTTTAATGACAAGGAAGAGAAGACAGTTTTAATCAGCTATTCCTAATAATTTTAATACATGTTTAAGGCCGGGGCTGCACTTTAACGATTGAAAGTCGTTAAGGTGCAGCCCCCTTGCTTTGCATAATGAGATAAATTGTCGAAACACGTAATTTAAAGTTTAGTAATATACTACCAGATTTGACAAATTATGCATGTATACAGTCCTATAATATGTCCTGTCAGGAGGTGATAAAAAGGAAAGTAATTTATCTTGATGAATTTTTCGTAATCAATTTTATTATGGATTTTATAGTGCTTTGTATAACAAAAAAAATCTGTAAATTTGCTGCTACATATTTACAGATATTATCATCTGCCACTTTTGGGGCATTATGGTCTGTAATTGCGTTGATTGTACCGGAAAATATCAAAGGAGCGGTTAATATATGTACATATATTTTAATCAGTGCATTAATGATTAGAATATGTGCCGGAAAATGTAATTTTAAAGAATTAATAAGAGGTACTGCAATTCTTTTTGGAGTGACATTCTGCATGGCAGGAAGTATATACATGATTTATTACTATACATATGCTGGTTACTGGATTCGCATGAATCTTCTTAGTGACACAGAGCTGCTTATGTTTACCGCATTATCGGTTGTAATTGTGGGGATGATTATAAAACAGATAATGGTGCGTATTGTATATGGTGAAAGTGAATGTCTTGTTAAAATAATATTTAATGACAAATGTTTTGATTTAAAGGGATATATAGATACGGGAAATGTACTAAAAGACCCATATTTCAAAAAGAGTGTATCAATAGTGGATTTGGAGTCGCTGAATTTTGGTGGTGACAGTATCAGACAGTTAATTCTAGATGATATAGAGCTTAATACAAAAGTGAAATACCATATGATTCCCTACAATTCGCTGGGATGTGAGAGCGGAATGTTAGAGGTTATTACAGTGGACAGCATGTACATATACACAAAGAAAAAAGTCTATGCACAAAAAAATGCATTGATTGGGCTTAGCACAGTAAAATTATCATCGGATAATGAATTTGATGTACTTGTAAATATAGGAGCTGTGCAGGCAGAAAATTGTATAAAGAAATTAAAATTTGGAGGTTGTTATGGTTTTAAAAGTTGCGGTAGAAGATAGATTTCAATTTAAGGTTGTGCCAAATTTCAGAAATTTTTGTCTGTTAAAACAGTCGGATGTGCATTATATAGGTGGTACGGATGTCCTGCCGGCACCTCTGGCAGCAGATGAGGAGGCGGATGCAATTTCAAAACTTGGCACTCAGGACGAAAAAGGTGCAAAGTCACAGCTGATTGAGCATAATCTGAGACTTGTTGTATACATAGCAAAAAAATTTGACAATACGGGAGTGGGAGTAGAGGATTTAATTTCAATAGGTACGATTGGTCTTATAAAGGCGATTAATTCATATAATCCGGAAAAAAATATTAAGCTTGCAACATATGCTTCAAGATGTATAGAAAATGAAATATTGATGTATCTTAGAAGAAATAATAAAACAAAGGCAGAAGTTTCAATTGATGAACCTCTCAATGTTGACTGGGATGGGAATGAACTTTTACTGTCGGATATTCTTGGAACAGATGAAGATATTATATATAAAGATTTGGAAGATGAGGCTGAGAGAAAAATTCTTAGTAAAGCGATAGAAAAACTTTCAGACAGGGAACGCATGATAGTAGATTTAAGATATGGATTAAGTGCTTCGGACGGAATGGAAAAGACCCAGAAAGAGGTGGCAGATATGCTTGGCATATCTCAGTCATATATTTCAAGGCTTGAAAAAAAGATTATAAAGCGTCTGAAAAAAGAAATGATAAAAAATTCGTGAAAATAAAAAGAAAATGCATGACCGTTATCAGGGTTGTGCATTTTTTCTGTTCATTTTTCTTGTAAAAAAGCTTGACAATTCGGCGTTACTTAGAGAAAATAAAAAGTGTATGCGTAAATGACGCAGGAATGGATGTAAAATGGGTAAAAAGACGCTTAACAGAAATAAGAAAGAGAATCCACCCAAAAGATGGGACAAGATTATCGGTGCAGTTACATTACTGACAATCGTGATATTTGGATTTATTATATATAATGATTATAACGGAAGTTCATCAAAGACTGCAAGTGTAAATGCTGAAAAAAATACAGTTAAACAGACAGAGTCTGAAAAGGTAACAAAAGCTGAGACTGATACAAAAAAGAATTCCAACAGGACGCAGGTTCAGGGAAATCCGACAGTCTGTATTGATGCAGCTCATGGCGGAAGCAGTACGGGAGGAGCGTCCGGTAATTATACAGAAAAGGCAATAACATTGTCAGTAGCATTAAAAGTGAAGGAATATCTTGAGGAGAGCGGAGTTAATGTTGTTATGACAAGAACTTCTGATAAAGATGTTACTAATGAACAGCGTGTAAAAACATGTAACGATTCCAAAGCATCTGCGATGGTTTCAATCCACATGAATTCAGCTGATAAGACAGTTACTGCAAAAGGGGCAGAGTGCTGGGTTCATACTAAAAAACCGGCAGATTCGCAAAAACTTGCAGAGGATGTATTAAAACAGTTAAAGTCAGAGGCAGGATTTAATGACAGAGGTGTCAAGTACGGAACTGTTGCTGACAATCAGGAAAATTATTATATTAATTCACATAGCTCATGTGCAAGCATGGTACTTCAGCTTGGTTTTATAACTGACAGCACAGATGTAAAGCTTGTGACAGATAAGCTTGATACTACGGCAACGGCAATAGCAGACGGCATAGTGGAATATCTTAACGGAAAAGCACACTAGCATGTAAGAATGGAGGATAACTTTGAATCAGGAAAATATCAGAAATTTTTGTATAATAGCACATATTGATCATGGCAAATCAACACTTGCTGACAGAATAATTGAAAAGACAGGTCTCCTTACAAGCAGGGAAATGCAGGAACAGGTGCTTGATAATATGGATCTTGAAAGAGAAAGAGGAATTACAATCAAGGCCCAGACTGTAAGAACTGTATATAAAGCAGAGGATGGACAGGAGTATATTTTTAATCTTATTGATACTCCGGGCCATGTTGATTTTAATTATGAAGTTTCAAGAGCACTTGCAGCGTGTGACGGTGCTATACTCGTTGTAGATGCCGCACAGGGAATAGAAGCACAGACACTTGCAAATGTATATCTTGCACTTGACCATGACCTTGATGTATTTCCTGTTATTAATAAAATTGACCTTCCGAGTGCAGAACCACAGCGTGTAATTGATGAAATTGAGGATGTTATAGGAATTGAAGCACAGGATGCACCACAGATTTCAGCAAAGAATGGTATCAACATTGAAGCCGTTCTTGAACAGATTGTAAAGAAAATTCCGGCACCAAAAGGTGATGCGAAAGCTCCGCTTGCAGCACTTATATTTGACTCGATTTATGATGCTTACAAAGGCGTTATTGTATTCTGCCGTATAAAAGAGGGTACTGTTAAAAAAGGTACAAAGATAAGAATGATGGCAACAGGTGCTGTAGAGGAAGTCGTTGAAGTTGGATATTTCGGTGCAGGACAGTTTATACCTTGTGATGAACTTTCAGCCGGAATGGTTGGATATATAACAGCAAGCATTAAAAATGTATCTGATACACGCGTTGGTGATACTATAACAGATGATGAAAGACCATGCAGCGAACCACTTCCAGGTTACAAGAAAGTTAATCCTATGGTTTATTGTGGACTTTATCCGGCTGATGGTGCAAAGTATCAGGATTTGAGAGATGCACTTGAAAAATTACAGTTAAATGATGCATCGCTTCAGTTTGAACCTGAGACGTCAATAGCTCTTGGATTCGGTTTCAGATGTGGGTTCTTAGGACTTCTTCATCTTGAAATTATTCAGGAGAGACTTGAAAGAGAATACAATCTTGACCTTGTAACAACGGCACCGGGCGTTATTTACAAAGTTCATAAGACTAATGGTGAAGTTATTGACCTTACAAATCCGTCAAACATGCCTGACCCGTCAGAGATTGACTATATGGAAGAACCTATGGTAAGTGCAGAGATTATGGTTACTACTGAATTTGTCGGTTCTATCATGAAGCTTTGTCAGGAAAGGCGAGGCGTGTATAATGGAATGGAATATATTGAACAGACAAGAGCGTTGTTAAAATATGACCTTCCGCTTAATGAGATAATTTATGATTTCTTTGATGCTTTAAAATCACGTTCGAGAGGATATGCTTCATTTGACTATGAGATGAAAGGTTATGAAAAATCTAATCTTTGCAAACTTGATATTCTTATTAACAAAGAAGAAGTCGATGCACTTTCATTTATTGTATTTGCGGGAAGTGCCGAGGAACGTGGCCGTAAGATGTGTGAAAAACTCAAAGGAGAGATTCCCAGACAGCAGTTTGAGATTCCTATTCAGGCAGCAATCGGAAGCAGGGTAATTGCCAGAGAGACAGTAAAGGCATTAAGAAAAGATGTTCTTGCAAAATGTTATGGCGGTGATATTTCGCGTAAAAAGAAACTTCTTGAAAAACAGAAGGAAGGAAAGAAGCGTATGCGTCAGATAGGAAATGTTGAGATTCCTCAGAAGGCGTTCATGAGCGTATTAAAATTAGATGAAGAATAGGCAGAGACTGGGGATATATATACATATCCCCTTTTGTGTTAAAAAATGTGCATATTGTGATTTTTTATCATTCCCGGCGACAAAAGAAGTGCAGGAAAAGTATATGTCATCACTTGAATCTGATATAAAATATTGCGTTTCAAAGTATGGTGCAAGGCTTGGTGATTATATTGTAGATACAGTATTTTTTGGGGGCGGAACACCGTCTTATGTAAGTCCACAGCTTATTGCGGGGATACTTAAAACATTAAAAAGTGAATTTGTATTTGACGAAAATCCTGAAATTTCAATAGAGTGTAATCCGGGGACTATAGATGACGAAAAAATGCGTGTTTATGCTGAAAGCGGATTTAACAGATGCAGTATCGGACTGCAGTCGGTTCAGGATGACCTCTTAAAACAGATAGGAAGAATTCATACATTTAAAGAATTTGAAGAGGGATTTTCTGCGGCAAGAAATGCAGGCTTTAAAAATATTAACATTGATGTAATGTCGGCACTTCCGGGACAGAGCGTTACGGATTATGTGAACGGCCTTAAAAAAATTATTGAATATAAACCTGAGCATATATCGGCATACAGCCTTATTGTTGAGGAGGGGACGCCGGTTTATGAGCATCCCGAAAAGTTCCTGCCGCTTCCGTCGGAGGACGATGAACGGGAAATGTACTATGAAACTGACAGAATTCTTAAAAAAGCCGGATTTGACAGATATGAGATATCGAATTATTCAAAAAAAGGATTTGAATGCAGGCACAATGTCGGATACTGGGAAAGAAAAGATTATCTTGGATTCGGGCTTGGTGCATCATCGCTTTTTGAAAATGTCCGCATGAAAAATATTTCAGATATGAATAAATATATCGGAAATGCGGGAAAGTCGGATTTGTATGAGGACACGGAAATTCTTACAGTAAATGACTGTATGGAAGAGTTTATGTTTCTGGGGCTGCGTATGATGAAAGGTGTGAGCAGCCGGAGATTTCTTAAATTGTTCAATAAAAATATTAATGATGTATATGCAGAACCTTTGGAAGAAAATATTAAAAATAATCTTCTTTGCAAGTACAGGGATGACAGCGGTGAATCATGGTATTGCCTTACACCGCATGGAATTGACATAAGTAATACTGTTATGGCTGATTTTATGTTGTAAAACTGTTAATAAACTGCTTAGGTGTAATTCCTGTGAATTGTTTGAATTCACGCTGGAAATGTGCCTGGTCTGAATAAGAACTGTTCTGTATAAATTCAGAATTCTGGCGGAAAGGATTTTTAAAGATTTCATCAAGTGCGTATTGAAAACGCACATATCTGCAATAATCTTTCGGTCCGAATCCGTAATAAGATGTAAATATTCTGTTGATATGGCGGCATGAAAATCCTGTCTGTTCTGCAAGCAGTGAGACTGAAATGTCGCCTTTTGAATGGATTATCATTGAACGCATATTTTCAATTTCAACAGGACAATGTGTAATCTGGAAACAGTTTCTAAGAAAAGAGTTAAAATGTTCAACCCGTTTATCATAATTTCCGGTTGTCAGAAGTTTCTGCACGAAATCGTCAGGCTGTGAATCACTATAAGATGGTATATAAAAAGCATTATCATCCATAACAGATATAAAACATCCGCTGATATCTTCAACCGTATCAGCAGGTATTTCGGTTATGTTCCGGCATCTGTCTATGATTGAAAGATTATAGCTGCCTTTTTTATTATATAAAATTATGAAAACAGTATATGATGATGGTATTATTTTTATATATGTATGATTTTCTGGGTTTGTTGAAAAGTTCATGTCATCATAAATTTTCATGTATGAAGGGCAAAGCTGTTCAGGTATTTTACAGCTGCCAAAATCCAACTCGATAAATGGCTGAATAAGCCTGTTTTGCGTGAATGTCATGTGCTCTATAATCCTTTATAATTCCTTGTTAAAAGAGGTATTTACTATGCTTTATTAAATAATAATAAACAAAAAATAAAAAAAGTCAATAAACATGTCCGATTTTTTCAATAAATAAAAAATTACATATGTATAATAAAGTTAAATTAAACGAAGCGATACACAAAGGCGTGTAACCAATCAGATGTGGTTACACGCCTTTTTTCTTTTCGTTTGATAAGCCTCGCGGGAGAACAGGATCCACTCTTTAAAGGCAGAATAAGAATATGAATTTAAGGGAGGAAAAAATTATGGAATTTTCACCGGTTAATACCGCGTGGGTGCTTATAGCGGCTGCGTTAGTATTTTTTATGCAGGCTGGTTTCGCAATATTGGAATCTGGTCTTACAAGAGCAAAAAATGCAGGTAACATTATTATGAAGAACCTTATGGACTTTTGTATAGGAACACCAATCTACTGGTTTGTCGGATTTGGTATTATGTTTGGTACAGGTTCACTGGTTGGCGGAATTGATTTATTTACAAGAGGAGATTATTCAGCAGTAACTCCTGACGGCGTTCCTTTTTACGCATTCTTTATTTTCCAGACAGTATTCTGTGCAACAGCAGCAACTATTGTTTCAGGTGCTATGGCTGAGAGAACAGATTTTAGGGCTTACTGCATTTACAGTGCAATAATTTCACTTATTGTTTATCCTGTATCAGGTCACTGGATATGGGGCGGCGGCTGGTTAGCTGATATGGGCTTCCATGATTTTGCCGGTTCATGTGCAGTACATATGGTAGGCGGATGTGCAGCACTTGTCGGTGCGATTGTTCTCGGACCTCGTATCGGTAAATATGATAAGAACGGAAAGCCAAGAGCTATTCCGGGTCATAACCTTACAATGGCAGCACTTGGTGTATTTATTCTCTGGTTCTGCTGGTTTGGTTTTAATGGTGGTTCGACAGTTGCAATGGAAGGAACTACAGTTGCAGCAGGTGGTGTAGGAGAGATTACAATGGGTGCTCTTGCAGGTTCGGTTTTCTCAACAACAAACCTTTGTGCAGCAGTTGCTACAATCGTTGCTATGATGTTTACATGGATTAAATATAAGAAACCTGATGTTTCTATGTCACTTAACGGTACACTTGCAGGACTTGTTATGGTAACAGCAAGTACAGACTGTATCGATATGTATGGTGCAGCAATTGAAGGTATAATTGCTGGTATTGCAGTTGTTGTTGGCATTGAATTTATTGATAAAGTATTAAAGATTGATGACCCGGTAGGTGCTGTAGGTGTTCATGGTGTTAATGGCTTTTTAGGTACACTTTGTGTAGGACTTTTCTCAACAGGCCAGAATGGTGTAGGAAAAGGACTTTTTTATGGCGGTGGATTCACACAGCTTGGAATTCAGGCACTTGGTATTATCTGCGTTCTTGCATGGGTTGGTGTAATGATGACTATTACATTTACAATATTAAAGCACACAGTTGGTTTAAGGGTTGCACCTGAAATTGAAATTGCAGGTCTTGACCAGGCTGAGCATGGTCTTGCTAGTGCATATGCAGGTTTTGAAATTTCTACATCTGAGCTTACATCTGACAGCGATTATGATGTAATTGGTTCTGAGAAGATGGAAGATTCAGTTCCGGCAGTAGTTAAATCTCTTGATGTTCCTGACGGAAAGAAGATTACAAAAGTTGAGATACTTATGAAGCAGGAAAGATTCGAGAAGTTAAAGAAAGCAATGAACGAAATCGGTGTAACAGGTATGACAGTTACACAGGTTCTTGGATGTGGTACACAGAAAGGTGCTCCTGAATATTATCGTGGTGTTCCTGTTGAAATGCAGCTTCTCCCTAAGATTCAGGTTGAGATGGTTATATCAAAAGTTCCTACGATGGATGTTATTAATGCAGCCAGACAGGCACTTTATACAGGACATATTGGTGATGGCAAGATATTCGTATATGATGTCGAAGATGTTGTCAAGGTACGTACCGGTGAATCAGGATATGATGCATTACAGGGTGCGGACGATTAATTAGCTGCTATATTGCGTTACTCCGGCAATATAGAATATATAACCCATAATACACAAAGACCGGCTTCAGTTTAACTGTGGCCGGTCTTTGGTTATGTATGATGGGAAATTATGCCTGTAAATACATTATGTTCTTGAACTATTATAAAAATGTGTGATAGAATAAACAAAAAATAAGGAGGTTAAATCCAATATGGCATTAAAACGTATTTCCGACAGTATTTTATATGTTGGAGCAGATGATAGAACAATAGATTTATTTGAAAATCAGTATCCTGTAAGCAATGGTGTTACTTATAACTCATATGTAATTAAAGACAGTAAAATTGCTGTTATGGATACAGTGGATGAAAGAGCGACAGACCAGTGGTTTGATAATCTTGAAGAAGCATTTGAGGGAAAGGCACCGGATTATCTTGTAGTGTCACATCTTGAACCTGATCATTCAGGAAATATTGAGCGATTCTTAAAAAAATACCCGGATACAATTGTCGTTGCGAATGCAAAAACATTTGCAATGCTTCCGCAGTTTATTGACATTGATGTACCGGAAGATAAAAGATTTGTTGCGGCAGAAGGAACAACACTTGCACTTGGAAAGCATGTTCTTACATTTGTGATGGCTCCAATGGTTCACTGGCCTGAAGTTATGGTGGAATATGAAAGTACAGAAAAAGTGCTTTTTTCGGCAGATGGTTTTGGAACATTTGGTGCATTGGGAGACAGGCTTAAAACATCAGAACTTGAAAATATGCCACAGAGCTGGGCGGATGAAGCAAGAAGATATTTTATTAATATCGTTGGAAAGTATGGTCCTTCAGTCCAGGGGCTTTTAAAGAAAGCATCTGCACTTGATATAAGTGTGATAGCACCTCTTCACGGACCTGTGATTGACAAGGATTTTGATTTTTACATTGATAAATATATGAGATGGTCATCATACCAGCCTGAAGAAAAAGGCACTGTGATAGCTTATTCGACACTTCATGGTAATACACGAAAAGCAGCATTAAAACTTGGAGATGATTTGAAAAAATTATCTGATGAACCGGTTGTTGTATACGATTTATCAAGAGATGATTGTGCAAAAGCAGTTGCAGACAGCTTCAGGTTTGATAAACTTGTACTGGCAGGAGTTACTTATGATGGCGGTCTGATGCCTTGCATGGAAGATTTCATTTATCATCTTAAAATGAAAAATTATCAGAACAGAAAGGCAGCCGTAATCGAAAATGGTTCATGGGGACCGGTTGCAGGCAAACTTATGACTGATGCACTTGCATCATTTAAAAATATGAATGTTTGTGAGACAAAAGTAACAATTAAGACAAGGTTGAATGCAAAAAATGAGTCTGAATTATCAGATTTGGCAAAATGGCTGCTGAATTAATTTTAAATTTTATATAAATTGCTAATATTTTAACAAGGCATTATTACTGAATTATGTATTTTAATTGATAATTTGGAATAATGCCTTTACTTTTTAGTCAATTGATACTAAAATAATAAATATCGGAGTGGTATGCACTCCACCAAATTCTTTATACGAAGTGAGGTATAAATTTATGGCAAGAAAAATGAAAACCATGGATGGTAATACAGCTGCTGCACACGTATCTTATGCGTTTACAGAAGTAGCTACAATCTATCCTATTACACCTTCTTCACCTATGGCTGATTATACAGATCAGTGGGCCACACAGGGAAGAAAAAACATTTTTGGCAACACAGTTAAACTTGTAGAACTTGAATCAGAGGGCGGTGCTTCAGGTGCTTTCCACGGTTCACTTGCTGCAGGTGCACTCACAACAACTTATACAGCATCACAGGGTCTTCTTCTTATGATTCCTAACATGTATAAGGTTGCCGGCGAGTTATTACCTGGTGTTATTGATGTTTCTGCAAGAGCATTAGCATCACACGCATTATCAATTTTCGGTGATCATCAGGATATTTATGCCTGTCGTCAGACTGGTTTTGCTATGTTATGTAGCAACAGTGTACAGGAAGTTATGGACTTAGGAGCAGTTGCTCATCTTGCTGCAATTGAAGGCCGTGTACCATTCCTTCATTTCTTTGATGGCTTCCGTACATCTCATGAAATTCAGAAAGTTGAAGTATGGGATTATGAAGACTTAAAGGAAATGTGCGATATGGATGCAGTTGCTGCATTTAAGAAGAGAGCACTTAATCCAGAGCATCCTGTTCTTCATGGTTCAGCTCAGAACCCTGATATTTTCTTCCAGGTAAGAGAAGCTTGTAATCCATATTACGATGCAATACCTGATTTGGTTGAAAAGTACATGAACATGGTTAATGCTAAGATTGGCACAGATTATAAGCCATTTAACTATGTTGGTGCTCCAGATGCAGAAAAAGTTATCATTGCTATGGGTTCTGTATGCGAAACTATCGATGAGACAATTGATTATATGCTTGCTAAGGGCGAAAAAGTCGGTGCTATTAAAGTACGTCTTTACAGACCATTTTCAGCTAAGCATCTCCTTGCAGTTATGCCTAAGTCAGTTAAGACAATCAGCGTAATTGACAGAACAAAGGAGCCTGGTTCAATCGGTGAGCCACTTTACCTTGATGTGGTTGCTGCATTAAAGGGAACAGAATTCGAGAGCGTTAAAGTCCTTAATGGTCGTTATGGTCTTGGTTCTAAGAATACAACTCCTGCTGATATCTTTGCTATTTTTGCAAATGAGGATAAGGCTGGATTTACAGTTGGTATCGTAGATGATGTTACTAATACATCACTTCCTCGTACAGAGACAGCTAACACAGCTCCTGCCGGAACAACTTCATGTAAGTTCTGGGGTCTTGGTGCTGATGGTACTGTAGGTGCTAACAAGAACTCTATTAAGATTATCGGTGATCATACTCCTATGTATGCTCAGGCATATTTTGATTATGATTCAAAGAAGTCAGGTGGTGTTACAACATCTCACCTTCGTTTTGGTAAGACTCCTATTAAGTCTACATACCTTATTGATAAGGCTGATTTTGTTGCATGTCACTGTCCTGCATACATGAATAAATATGACATGGTTCAGGATGTTAAGGATGGCGGTACATTCCTTCTTAACTGTGAATGGTCTCCGGAAGAAGTCGGAAATCATATTCCTGGACAGGCTAAGAGATATATGGCTGAACATAATGTTAAGTTCTATATCATTGATGGTATTAAGCTTGGTAAGGAAATTGGTCTTGGCGGACGTATCAATACTGTACTTCAGTCAGCATTCTTCAAACTTGCCAATATCATTCCTGAGGATGAAGCTATCCAGTATATGAAAGAGAAAGCTCTTGCTTCATATGCTAAGAAGGGTGATGATGTTGTTCAGATGAACTATCAGGCAATTGAAAGAGGTGCCAATGAAGTTGTTGAAGTACCAGTTCCGGCAGAATGGAAAGACTGCAAGGACGAGGTTCTTGGCGAACAGGCAGTTTCAGGTAAACCTGAAGTTCTTGATTTCGTAAATAACATTCAGAAGCCAATCAATGCCTGCCAGGGTGATAAACTTCCGGTTTCTACATTTAAGAATGTTATTGATGGTACATTTCCACAGGGAACAGCAGCTTATGAAAAGCGTGGTGTTGCAGTAGATGTTCCATGTTGGAATTCAGAAGGATGTCTTCAGTGTAACCAGTGTGCATATGTATGTCCTCATGCAGTAATCAGACCAGTTGTAATGAATGAGGAAGAAAAGAACAATGCACCTGCAGGCATGAAGGTTACACCTATGACTGGTATGCCTGGATACTACTTTACAATGACTGTATCTGTACTTGACTGTACAGGTTGTGGTTCATGTACAAATGTTTGTCCTGGTAATAACAGAAATGATGTATTAAAGATGGCTTCACTTGAAACTCAGATGGATGAGCAGAAGTTCTTTGAATATGGACTTACTGTTTCAGACAAGCCAGAAGTTCTTGAGAAGTTCAAGAAGGGTACAGTTAAGGGTTCACAGTTCGTTCAGCCATTACTTGAGTTCTCAGGTGCTTGTGCAGGATGTGGTGAGACACCTTATGCTAAACTCATTACACAGATTTGTGGTGACAGAATGCTTATTGCCAATGCAACAGGTTGTTCATCAATCTGGGCCGGTTCATCTCCATCAACTCCATATACAGTAAATAAGGCTGGTAAGGGACCTGCTTGGGGCAACTCATTATTTGAAGATAATGCTGAGTTTGGTTTTGGTATGAAACTTGCTCAGGATGCTAACAGAGCAGCATTAAAGAATAAGCTCGATGAAATCCTTGCTTCAACAGATAATGCTGATGTTAAGGCAGCTATCGATGAGTACTATGCTACATATGAAGATGGCGAAGCTAATGCAAAGGCTACAGATAAACTCGTTGCAGCACTTGAAGCTTGTGGATGCGATAAGGCTCAGGAAATTCTTAAAGAAAAAGAATTCCTTTCAAAGAAGTCACAGTGGATACTCGGTGGTGACGGATGGGCTTATGATATCGGTTACGGCGGACTTGATCATGTTCTTGCAGCAAACAAGGATGTCAATGTATTCGTATTCGATACAGAAGTTTATTCTAACACAGGCGGACAGGCTTCTAAGTCTACTAACCTTGGTGCAATCGCTCAGTTCGCAGCAGCAGGTAAGGATGTTAAGAAGAAAGACCTTGCAGCAATTGCTATGAGCTATGGATACATCTATGTAGCACAGGTTGCTATGGGTGCTGATATGAACCAGTGTGTAAAGGCTATTCAGGAAGCTGAAAGCTACAATGGTCCATCACTTGTAATTGGTTATGCTCCATGTATCAACCATGGTATCCGTAAGGGTATGTCTAAAGCTATGGAAGAAGAGAAACTTGCAGTACAGTCAGGTTACTGGCATCTGTTCAGATTCGATCCTAGAAAAGCACTTGAAGGAAAGAATCCATTTACTCTTGATAGCAAGGCACCTACTAAGGAATATCAGGAATTCATCATGGGTGAGAGCCGTTACATCAACTTGAAGAAACAGAATCCAGAAAGAGCAGCTAAGCTCTTTGGTGAAGCAGAAGCAAATGCAAAGGCTAAGTATGAAGCACTTGTTAAGAGAGCAGAAGACTAATTTATAAACAATTGAAGAGTTGTTGATTTTTAAGAACCCCATAGGCGTAAGCCAATGGGGTTCTTTTAGAATAGAATAAATTTAATATTCCATTTATAGAATGTAAAGGAACTTATATTTATGCAGGCAACAAAATTGAGTCTGCGTCCGCATGATAATCGGATGCCTGCCACGATAAATAGTTTTATCGTGCAAAGTCAAGGTTTATGGCACCATTGCTTGTCTGGGCATTGATAGTGTTTGAAGTTGATGAATAAGATGCGTAATCGGTTGAATGGTTCTCACCATTTACCTTTACAGAACCGTTGCTCGTTTTTCCGTATATTGAATACTCTGATTCAGGACGGTTTACATCTATGTCAACAGAACCATTTGAAGTTTTTGCTGTGAATGAGTCCTTTATAAGACCGGCAACTTCTATTTTTCCATTGGAGGTTTTTAGATTTGAATCTCCGCTGAAATTTCCATTAAGACTGATAAGACCATTTGAAGTCTTTATCTGAGTCTGTTTTGAAACGGAAAGATTATTTAATTTAATAGCACCGTTACTTGTTTCAATATTTAAAATTTCAGTATTTAATGCACAGTCTGACTTTATGGCACTGTTATCAGTATTTATTTTAATTGAACTGATAAGTGGGGAACCGGCAGGCACATAAATAGTTATTGAATTATCAAGTGATTTGAATAACAGATTAATGATGCCGACCATTTCCCAGCCTGAATGAGATGCCTGCGTTACTGAGATTTTACCATTTGATGTATTTATTTCAGGTGCATTTTTATAATAATTGTATGTTGTAACAATGCCCCATTTATCGTTTTCTGAAGGCACAAATTTGATAGCTGCGTTTGAAACATTGATATCTATTGCATTGATATCTGTTATATCATATGCTTCATAAGTATAGGTATCGTTTTGCGGCACAATTCTGATTCCATGAGATGTCCAGTCGATAAATATGCCGCTTTTGGCACCTGCCACAATTCCGGCTGTGGCAAGGATAGCACCTATAGCAAACATTATGCCTGCTGTTATACATGCGATTTTTGTAAATTTTTTCATTGGATACCTGCCTTTCCGGAATAAGCTTTACGTGTTTTCCTTTTTTCAATAAATTTTTTGATTTTTTTGATTATAAATGAAATAAGATCCTTTGTTCCGAGTATCATCCATATAAGAAGCAAAGAAAATAAAATTCCCACAGCACACAATACAAGTCCGGCTCCGATAAGCATTGTCCCGGTTGGAACATGTGTAAAAAGCGTAGGAAAGCCAGCTGCAAAAACAAGCAGACCTGCAAATATAAGGCATATTCCTACAACTCCTGCAGCAAATATAAGGCTCAAAATAACCATGAAAAGCGAAAAAACAAGTGATAATATAACAATTCCGGCTGTGAACCATATCGGGCATGTAAGCACAGCAATAATTGCTATAATGACAGCTTTTGATGTGTTATTTTCATTGACAGGCTGCTGATAATTAATTCCATAGCTGCTGCATATCTTGGCTGCCAGCTGTTCGGGTGTTCCCAGCTCTGCCATAACAGATGCAAAGTTTTCTTCTCCTGCATCATCAAAATATTCCCTGTAATATTGCATTGTATTCTGTGCTTCGACAGGTGGAAGCTGCGATATGCAATATTGCAGTCTGGTAAGATATTCTTCCTTGTTCATCCCAAATCCTCCTTGTTTTGCGAAGCAAAATCCGAGTCCATTGACGAGGAGAGGATTTTAGCCTCCTTGTTTTGCGAAGCAAAATCCGAGTCCATTGACGAGGACATGGCATGCGGGCATGCCTTGATTTTAGCCTCCTTGTTTATAAGAATTCCATCGAGTCTTTCTTTATAGGAAATCCATTCGTTACGCAAAAAAATAAGCTGCGATTTTCCGTAATCAGTCAGCACATAATACCGTCGGTTGCGTCCGTTGAATGGCTGGTCGTAGGTTGAAAGAAGCCCGTCTTTAGTTAGTCTTCTAAGAACCGGGTACAGCGTGGATTCTGAGATATCGACAACAGATTTTACTTTCTGCGTGAGTGCATATCCGTACAGTGGTTCTTCTTCCAAAGCTGATAAAACACAGGCATCAAGTAGTGCAGAACCAATCTGAAATACCATAGATATCAAAACTCCTTTCATATAAAAATTTCAACAATATTATATGTTGTATAGTATTGTTGAAATTATATTATAATATATGGTTTAATATGTCAATATTCTTTTTACAACACAGTTGAAGAAATCGTATTTGTACTGTAAAATTAATTTATTGTGATAATATTTTTGAAATCATTAAATATAAAGTAAAAATTTGTGATTAAAGAACAGGAGACTATATGTCAGTAATAAAGTCGTTAATATTAGCATTTTCAATGTATTCGAGAATTCCGGTGCCACATGTGTGGATTGAAGAAAAGGATATGAAATATACGTTTGGGTTTTTCCCGCTTGTCGGAGTGGTTATTGGTGCACTTTTTTCAGGGTGGCTTATTTTTGCAAGAAAGTTTTGCATTGGAACGATTACATCGATGTGTGTTTCTGGTGTTTTTTTGCTGCTTATAACTGGTGGAATTCATATTGATGGATATATGGATACGATGGATGCTGTCCATTCATATGGAGACCGTGAGAAAAAATTAGAGATTCTTAAAGATTCACATATTGGAGCATTTGCTGTTATTATGCTTGTTACATATGTACTTGCAGCAGCGGGTGCATTTTCATATATTTTTGAAAATAAAAATACGGATATATTTATTATTATGGGGTGTGTTTTTTATCTTTCAAGAATATCAAGTGCATTTGCAGCAGTTAATTTTAAAAGTGCAAGAAATGGCGGAATGCTTAACAGTGTTGTGCGGTCTGTGTCCGGAAATGTTGTGAATATAATGATACTTTTAAATTATATTATATGTATTGCAATTATGACTTATGTTAATGCTTTTGCAGCTGCATTGTGCCTTATTGTGCAGGCTGCAGTGCTTGTTTATTACAGGATATGGTCATATAAAATATTTGGCGGTGTGACAGGAGACCTTGCGGGCTGGTTTTTGTGCATGAGTGAATTGTGCTGCATGATAGTGCTTGCATTTGTTTAGAAGGGAGATTTTTGCTTATGAAATTGTATGTAGGCGGGGCATGGCAAGGAAAATGTGACTATGTTTCGGGTAAATTTCAAAATAAACCGACAATTGTGCAGGGAGACAGATGTACAAAGGAAGATATGAAAAGTGCAGACATAATTAATCATTTTCATGAGTATGTTTACAGATGCGTTCAGAATGGCGATGGCATGGACGATTTTGCGGAATGGATATATGAAGTTAATCCATCAGTCTGCATTATATGTGATGAAGTTGGGAGTGGAATTGTCCCGATTGATAAAAATATGCGTGATTACAGGGAACTTGTAGGAAGAGTATTATGCAGGCTTGCACAAAAATCTGATGAAATGGAGAGGATTACCTGCGGTGTAGGGATGAGAATAAAATGAAAATAGTATTAATCAGACACGGAATGACCGAGGGAAATGTCAGCAGAAGATATATTGGAATCACAGATGAGAATCTTTGCCCCAAAGGGCAGCAAATATTAAATGAAAATATAAAAAGTAGAAAGTATCCAATGGCAGACATTGTGTTTTCAAGTACGATGAAAAGATGTGTCCAGACGGCAAAAATCATTTATCCGGAAAAGGATATTTTAAAAGAAGAACTTCTAAAAGAATGTGATTTTGGAATTTTTGAGGGGAAAAATTATATGGAGCTGTCGGACGAGCCTTTGTATCAGCAATGGATTGACAGTGGAGGAAGCAATACATTTCCGGGTGGTGAGAATCCTTATGGTTTCAGGAAGCGGAGTGTTGAAGGTTTTTATAAATGTATGGATTTTGTATACAGGATGAATTGCGAAGATAAGAAAATTGAAACTGTTGCGTTTGTTGTGCATGGGGGGACAATAATGTCAGTTATGAGCAATGCCTTTGGCGGAGATTATTATGATTATTCCTGCAGAAATGGCAGTGGATATATATTGGAGTGTAAGTTTGATGAAAATAATTTATTACATTATTCCGGTTATTGCGGGCTGGATTCTTGACCTGATTATAGGAGATCCGCACTGTATTTATCATCCGGTAAGGCTGATAGGATGGCTTATCGGAAAACTTGATAAAATGCTTTATAAGGACACAGACAGCAACCAGAAAAAATATTATAAAGGTATGCTTCTCTGGGTACTTGTGATGCTGGCAACAGGTGGAGTGACAACGGCTGGTCTTTATATTTTTTATCGTATAAATGTGACAGCAGGACTTATTGCTGAGTCGGTTATGTGTTATCAGCTTATTGCAGCAAAATCATTAAAAGATGAAAGCATGAAAGTGTATTACAGACTAAAAGAAAATAATATTGAAAAAGCCAGATATGCAGTATCGATGATTGTAGGAAGAGATACAGAAAAACTTGATGAGACAGGAATAACAAAGGCTGCGGTTGAGACAGTTGCGGAAAATACATCTGACGGCATTGCAGCACCATTATTTTACATTGTATTTTTCGGAGCAGCAGGTGGATTTATGTACAAAGCGGTTAATACAATGGATTCAATGATTGGATATAAAAATGACAAATATATGTATTTTGGAAGATTTGCGGCAAAATCAGATGATGTTGTCAATTTTATTCCGGCACGGCTTGCATCATGGATTATGATTGCAGCTACAGGGGTTGTGCAGATATTTTCAAAAGATAAAAAATACAACATGAAAGATGCATTAAGAATTTACAGGCGTGATAAACATAATCATTCAAGCCCGAATTCGGCACATACGGAATCAGTCTGTGCCGGTGCATTGGGAGTAAGGCTTGCCGGTGATAATTATTATTTTGGGAAACTTGTGAAAAAGCCGTATATCGGTGATGACAGCCGTCCGGTAGAGATTGAAGATATAAAAAGAGTAAATATTCTTTTATATGTCACAACATTTTTATGTATTATCATGGCTGTAGCTGTAAGAATTATTATATTTTTGGGAAGGATGTGTGTCTGATGGCAAAAAATCTTATGATACAGGGGACAATGTCCAATGCGGGGAAAAGCATTGTGACAGCCGGGATTTTAAGAGTCCTTAAACAGGATGGCTACAGAGTGGCTCCGTTTAAATCACAGAATATGGCACTCAATTCATATATAACAAAAGATGGGTTTGAGATGGGACGTGCACAGGTTATGCAGGCAGAAGCAGCCGGAACAGAGCCAGATGTCAGCATGAATCCGATTCTTTTAAAACCTACAAGCGATGTAGGCTCGCAGGTGATTGTAAATGGAATTCCGTTAAAAAATATGCCGGCTTCAGAGTATTTTAAGTATAAGACAAAACTTATTCCTGATATTATGAATGCATATGAGAAACTTGATAAAGCTTATGATGTAGTTGTAATCGAAGGTGCGGGCAGTCCTGCCGAGATAAATCTGAAAAAAAACGACATTGTTAATATGGGCATGGCAAAACTTGTTGATGCACCGGTGCTGCTTGTTGGTGATATAGACCGTGGCGGTGTGTTTGCACAGCTTGTCGGAACGATCATGCTTCTTGAAGAAGAAGAGAAAAGGCGTATTAAAGGTCTTGTTATTAATAAGTTCAGAGGTGACAAAAAGATATTGGAACCGGGACTTGTACAGCTTACAGATATATGCAGAATTCCAGTTGCGGGAGTAATTCCATATATGTATCTTGATATAGATGATGAGGACAGTCTTTCAGAGAGGCTTGATAATGGTGAAAGCTATGATAGCACAGAGGAAGTGCTTGTTGATATTGCAGTTATAAAACTTCCGCATATATCTAATTTTACAGATTTTAACGCACTTGAATCATCGAATGGTGTGCATGTCAGGTATGTAAATGACGTGTCACGTTTTGGAAACCCGGATTTCGTTATTATTCCCGGGACTAAAAATACAATAGGTGATATGAAGTGGTTAAGACAGAGCGGGCTGGAAAACTGCATTTTAAAAGCGGCATCGACAGATATACCGGTTATGGGTGTATGCGGCGGTTTTCAGATGCTTGGAATGTATATAAGTGATGAAGATGATGCTGAGGCAGGCGGGAATATAAGAGGAATAGGACTTCTTCCCGTTGTTACAGAATTTTCATCAAAGAAACACCAGACCAGAACACAGGCGGTTATATGTGCGTCAGAACACGGGATGATGTGGGATGCTGCAGGTATATGGGAAAATCTAAATGGAATTAAAGTATCAGGATATGAAATTCATATGGGTGAGAGCACGATTCTTGATTCGTCAGAGGATGACGGATTTTATGGAATTGTGAGTACCGGCCGGCCATTTTCTGTTTTATCAGACGGAAAAGAGGATGGCTGTGTGAATGGAAATGTATGTGGTACATATATTCATGGGATTTTTGATAATGAAGAGTTTCTTTTAAAGCTGCTTAAATCAATTTGTGAAAGAAAAGGAATTACATATGAAGCAGATAATGTCATAAGTGTCAAAAAAAGAAAAGAAAAAGAGTATGATAAGCTTGCAGATATGATTCGCACAAATATGGATATTGAAATGGTTTATAAAATAATCGGACTGTAAATGGAGGGAGGAATATAAGCATGATTAAAGATAAGGATATGGCAGATAAAATCCAGATGAAAAAAGAAACAGGGCTTGTACATATTTATACAGGGGATGGCAAAGGAAAGACTACAGCAGCAGCCGGTCTTGCACTCAGAGCCGCAGGCAGAGGGCTAAAGGTCATATTTGCACAGTTTATGAAAGGGAGAGCAAGCGGGGAAGTTGATGCATTAGCACAGATACCGGACGTAATGGTTTTAAGGGCTTCAAAAGACTATGGATTTTACAGCAGAATGAGTGAAGCTGATAGAAATATGCAGAAAAAAGAACATGACAGTATATTGGATACTATTTTTGAACATGTATACAAAAAACATGATGTGAGCGTTGTTGTCCTTGATGAACTTGCATCTGCTTATGAATATAATCAGGTTGACAGGGCAAAAACAGGTTATCTTCTGGAAAACCATGAAGGTGTTGAGATTGTGATTACCGGAAGAAATCCGGATGAAGCACTAATCAGGCATGCGGATTATATTACGGAAATGAAAAAAATAAAGCATCCGTTTGATTTGGGAATTTCTGCGAGAGAAGGCATAGAATATTAAAATGTTAATGAAAAATACTTAATTAACTTATGCGAAAGCATACATTAAAACAACTTGTAAAAATATAATAAATACGTTATTATAATATGAAAGTTAAAAACTAAGAATATATAGAAAGCTGGGTATAAATGATATGGGTTATAAGATAACATTGATTCCTGGAGATGGAATTGGTCCGGAGATAGTAAGAGAGGCAAGAAAGGTACTTGATGCTGTAGGTAAAAAATATGGTCATGAATTTGATTATACTGAAATTCTTATGGGTGGATGTTCTATAGATGCTTATGGTGTGCCTCTCACAGAAGAAGCAGTTAATACGGCAAAAGCGTCAGATGCTGTTTTACTTGGTGCTGTCGGCGGCAATGTCGGTAATTCAAAGTGGTATGATGTGGCACCGAATTTAAGACCGGAGGCAGGTCTTTTGAAGATAAGAAAAGATCTTGAACTTTTTGCAAACATACGTCCGGCTTATTTATATAGTGAATTAAAGGATGCATGTCCTTTAAAGGATGAGATAATCGGTGACGGATTTGATATGGTTATAATGAGAGAACTTACAGGAGGTCTCTATTTTGGAGAGCGTCACACAGAATCAGTAAATGGTGTGATGACAGCAGTGGATACACTTACATATAATGAAGAAGAAATCAGAAGAATCGCAATTAAAGGTTTTGAGATTGCAATGAAAAGAAGAAAGAAACTTGTCAGTGTTGATAAAGCAAATGTACTTGATTCTTCAAGACTCTGGAGAAAAGTTGTTGCTGAAGTGTCAAAGGATTATCCGGAAGTTGAAGTTACTAATATGCTTGTTGATAACTGTGCAATGCAGCTTGTAATGAATCCTGGCCAGTTTGATGTAATTCTTACTGAAAATATGTTTGGTGATATCTTATCAGACGAAGCAAGCATGATAACAGGTTCTATCGGAATGCTTTCAAGTGCCAGCCTTGGAAAGACAAAACTTGGTCTTTATGAGCCTAGCCATGGTTCAGCACCTGATATTGCAGGAAAGAATATTGCTAATCCTATTGCCACAATTCTTTCAGCTGCAATGATGTTAAGATACTCACTTGATCTTGACAAGGAAGCAGATGCTATTGAGGCAGCTGTTGCACAGGTTTTAAAAGAAAATTACAGAACAGTTGATATTATGTCTGAAGGAATGACACAGTGTACAACTACACAGATGGGCGACCTTATTGCTAATCATCTTGCGTAAATAAGTTTTTTGATATTTTATAGTTTAATGAAATAAAATGATAATCCTGCCGGAGTTTAAACAGGAATTAAATAAAAACAGAATGAGATAAGGAGATTAATTTTTATGAAAAGTGATAACGTAAAAAAAGGCATGCAGCAGGCACCACACCGTTCGCTGTTTAATGCACTTGGCTTTACAAAAGAAGAGATGGATAAGCCATTAGTTGGTATTGTAAGTTCATATAATGAGATTGTTCCGGGACATATGAACCTTGATAAGATTGTTAATGCTGTTAAGCTTGGCGTTGCTGAAGCTGGCGGTGTTCCTGTTGTATTTCCTGCAATCGCAGTATGTGACGGTATTGCAATGGGACATGTAGGAATGAAATATTCTCTTGTTACAAGAGACCTTATTGCAGATTCTACAGAATGTATGGCTACAGCACATCAGTTTGATGCACTTGTTATGGTACCTAACTGTGACAAGAATGTACCTGGACTTCTTATGGCAGCAGCAAGAATTAATGTTCCTACTGTATTTGTCAGTGGCGGTCCAATGCTTGCAGGACATGTAGGTGGCAGAAAGAGAAGTCTTTCGTCAATGTTTGAGGCAGTTGGCTCTTATGCAGCAGGTACAATGACAGAAGAACAGGTAAGAGAATACGAAGAAAAAGTATGTCCTACATGTGGTTCATGTTCAGGCATGTATACAGCAAATTCTATGAACTGTCTTACAGAGGCTCTCGGTATGGGACTTCGCGGCAATGGTACAATACCGGCTGTATATTCTGACAGAATCAGACTTGCAAAACATGCAGGTATGGCAGTTATGGATATGCTTAAAAAAGATATCCGTCCAAGAGATATTATGACAAAAGATGCAATTCTTAATGCTCTTACAGTTGATATGGCACTTGGATGCTCTACAAACAGTATGCTTCATCTTCCTGCTATTGCACATGAAGTGGGCTTTGATTTTGATATTAAGTTCGCAAATGAAATAAGTGAAAAGACACCTAACCTCTGTCATCTTGCACCAGCTGGTCCTACATATATGGAAGACTTAAATGAAGCAGGTGGTGTATATGCAGTTATGAAAGAACTTGCAGATATTGGACTTTTACATACAGACTGTATGACTGTAACAGGTAAGACTGTCGGTGAGAATATTGCAAATGCAGTAAATCTTAATCCGGAAGTTATCCGTACAGTTGATAATCCATACAGTAAGACAGGTGGTCTTGCTGTTCTTTCTGGAAATCTTGCTCCTGACGGAAGTGTTGTTAAGCGTTCAGCAGTAGTAGAAGAAATGATGGTACATGAAGGTCCTGCAAGAGTATTTGACAGTGAAGAAGATGCAATTGCAGCTATTAAGGGTGGAAAGATTGTAGCAGGTGATGTTGTTGTAATCAGATATGAAGGCCCTAAGGGTGGTCCTGGTATGAGAGAAATGCTTAATCCTACATCAGCGATTGCCGGTATGGGGCTTGGTTCAAGCGTTGCCCTTATCACAGACGGAAGATTTTCAGGTGCAAGCCGGGGAGCTTCTATCGGACATGTATCTCCGGAAGCAGCAGTCGGTGGTCCTATTGCACTTGTTGAAGAGGGCGATGTAATAAGCATTAATATTCCGGAAATGAAGCTTGAACTCAAGGTTTCAGATGAGGAGCTTGCAGCAAGAAAAGCTAAATGGCAGCCAAGAGAACCTAAAGTCACAACAGGTTATCTCAGAAGATATGCTTCTATGGTTACATCAGGTAACAGAGGTGCAATTTTACAGACTCCTGATAAATAAAGAGGGTAATATTTTATTGAAAGGATGAACGGCCAAATGAAGTTAAATGGTTCAGAAATAATTGTTGAATGTTTAAAAGAACAGGGTGTAGATACAGTATTCGGTTATCCGGGCGGTGCTATTTTAAATGTATATGATGCACTTTATAAACACTCTGATGAGATTACACATATACTTACATCACATGAGCAGGGGGCTGCACATGCAGCAGACGGATATGCAAGAGCTACAGGCAAAGTAGGTGTATGCTTTGCAACATCAGGTCCTGGTGCAACCAACCTTGTAACAGGTATAGCGACATCTTATATGGATTCAACTCCTGTTGTTGCAATTACATGTAATGTAACAGTTCCACTTCTTGGAAAAGACAGTTTTCAGGAGATAGATATCCAGGGTGTTACAATGCCTATTACAAAACATAATTTTATTGTAAAAGATGTAAACACACTTGCAGATACAATCCGTAAGGCATTCAGAATAGCACAGGAGGGAAGACCGGGGCCTGTACTTATTGATGTAACAAAAGATGCAACTGCTGCGGAGTGTGATTATGTAAAGGAGACACCAAAGCTGATTGAAAGAAAGACAGAGTCAATACGTGAAGAGGATATTGACACAGTCACAGAGATGATTGCACAGGCAAAGAAACCATTTGTATTTGTCGGAGGCGGTGTTGTACTTTCAGGTGCTTCAGAAGAACTTGCACGCTTTGTACATAAAATAGATGCTCCTGTAGCTGATTCACTTATGGGAAAAGGTGCATTTGATAATTCAGATCCACTCTATACAGGTATGCTTGGCATGCATGGTACAAAGACATCTAATTACGGTGTTTCAGAATGTGACCTTCTTATTGCAATTGGTGCAAGATTTTCGGACAGAGTCACAGGTAATGCGTCTAAGTTTGCAAGCAATGCAAAAATTATTCATTTTGATGTTGATGCAGCTGAAATTAATAAAAATATTAAAACAGATGCATGCGTAATAGGAGATGCACTTGAAGTCTTAAAACGTGTTAATTCAAAGATTGGACAGCTTGAGCATCATGAATGGATTGAGCACATCAAAGAACTTAAAGAAAAGTACCCTATGCGTTACAGAAAAGATTGTCTTAACGGACCTTATATTATGGAGACAATCAATGAGATTACAGACAGTAATGCTATTATTGCAACAGATGTAGGACAGCACCAGATGTGGGCTGCACAGCATTATACATACAAACAGCCAAGAACACTTATAACATCAGGTGGTCTTGGAACTATGGGATTCGGTCTTGGTGCTGCTATAGGTGCAAAAGTTGGCCGTAAGGATAAAGTTGTAATTAATATTGCAGGTGATGGCTGCTTCAGAATGAATATGAATGAAATAGCAACAGCGACACGTTACAATATTCCTGTTATTGAGATTATATTTAATAATCATGTACTTGGAATGGTTCGTCAGTGGCAGGATTTATTCTATGGAAAGCGTTATTCTTCGACGGTTCTTGATGATACGGTTGATTTTGTGAAAGTTTCTGAAGGCCTTGGTGCGAAAGGTTACAGAGTTTCATCAATTGAAGAATTTAAAGCGGCACTCAAAGAAGCTATAGAATTAAATATACCGTGTGTAATTGACTGTCTTATTGACAGGGAAGACAAGGTATTTCCAATGGTTTCACCTGGAGCTGCAATCTCTGAAGCTTTTGATAGACAGGATTTGGAAAATAAAAACAAAAATAACTAAAGAATATTACGTATATAGAAGAGATTACTAAATAAAAGAACAAAAGAATATTAATAGAGAATGAATTGTTGACATACAATAAAGATTGTCATAAAATGTCTATTAATTATTAAATTAAAAGCTTAGTTGAGACATATTTTATAATAGTGATTTCAACAGGCTGAATAATAGGAGGAAGAAATTGGCAAGAGTTTATAATTTTAGCGCAGGTCCGGCAGTATTACCGGAAGAGGTATTGAAGGAAGCAGCAGCAGAGATGCTTGATTACAAGGGAAGCGGCCAGTCAGTTATGGAGATGAGCCATCGTTCCAAAGTATACGACAATATCATTAAAGAAGCTGAAGCTGATTTAAGAGATTTGTTGGATATTCCGGATAATTACAAGGTACTATTCCTTCAGGGCGGTGCGTCGCAGTTCTTTGCAGAGGTTCCTATGAATCTTATGAAGAATAAGAAAGCAGCATATATTATAACAGGACAGTGGGCTAAGAAAGCATACCAGGAAGCTAAGATTTATGGTGATGCAATTGCCGTTGCTTCTTCAGAAGACAAAACATATTCATATATCCCGGATTGTTCAGATCTTGACATTCCGGAAGATGCAGATTATGTATATATTTGCGAAAATAATACAATTTATGGTACTAAATATAAGAAGCTTCCTGATACAAAGGGACATATTCTTGTATCTGATGTTTCATCTTGTTTCTTATCAGAACCTATGGATGTTACAAAGTATGGCGTTGTATATGGCGGCGTTCAGAAAAATATCGGACCAGCAGGTGTTGTTATCGCAATTATAAGAGAGGATTTAATTACAGATGATGTTCTTCCTGGAACTCCTACAATGCTTAAATGGAAGACACAGGCAGATGCTGATTCACTTTATAATACACCTCCATGCTATAATATTTATATCTGTGGCAAGGTATTTAAGTGGATTAAGAAGATGGGTGGACTTTCAGCTATGAAAGAACACAATGAGAAGAAAGCAAAGATTCTTTATGATTTCCTTGATGAGAGCAAGCTTTTCAATGGAACAGTTGTAAAAGAAGATCGTTCACTTATGAATGTTCCTTTTGTAACAGGAGATAAAGAACTTGATGCTAAGTTTGTTGAAGAAGCAACAAAGGCAGGTTTTGTGAATCTTAAAGGACACAGAACTGTTGGCGGTATGAGAGCTTCTATCTACAATGCTATGCCAATTGAAGGTGTAGAGAAACTTGTTGAGTTCATGAAGAAGTTTGAAAAGGAGAATACAAAATAATGGTAAACGTTAATTGCTTAAATAATATTGCGTCAGTTGGTCTTGATTTATTTTCAGATGATTATAATACAGAAAGCAGTTTTGAAGATGCACAGGCAGTTCTTGTAAGAAGTGCTAAAATGCATGATATGGAACTTGGTGATAACCTTCTTGCAATTGCAAGAGCCGGCGCAGGTGTTAATAATATCCCTCTTGATAAATGTGCTGAGTCGGGTATTGTTGTATTTAATACACCGGGTGCTAATGCCAATGCTGTTAAAGAGCAGGTACTTGCAGCAATGCTTCTTGCATCAAGAGATTTAATCGGCGGTAACGAATGGGTTAAAGCAAATAAGGATGATGCTGATATTGCAAAGGCTACAGAGAAAGCCAAGAAGGCATTTGCGGGTCAGGAAATCAAAGGTAAAAAGCTTGGTGTAATCGGACTTGGTGCTATTGGACAGCTTGTTGCCAATGCGGCAATTGCACTTGGTATGGAAGTATACGGATATGATCCATATCTTTCAGTAAATGCAGCATGGAATCTTTCAAGTGAAGTTAAACATATTGTCAATGTTGAAGATATATATAAAGAATGTAATTACATTACAGTTCATGTTCCGGCACTTGACAGTACAAAGGGAATGATTAATAAAGAAGCATTCGATATGATGCAGGACGGAACTATTATTATCAACTGTGCAAGAGATGTACTTGTTGATGAGAAAGCAATCGGTGAAGCATTAAAGTCTGGCAGAGTTAAGAAGTATGTAACAGATTTTCCTAACCCTGTTACAGCTGGAATGGAAGGTGCAATTGTTCTTCCTCATCTTGGTGCTTCAACAGCAGAAGCAGAAGATAATTGTGCAATTATGGCTGTAAAAGAGCTTCGTAACTACATTGAGAATGGTAATATAGTTAATTCTGTAAACTATCCTGCATGTGACATGGGTGTATGCACATCAGCCGGCAGAGTAGCTGTATGCCATAAGAATGTACCGGCTATAATCAGCAAGATTACATCTGTTATGGGAGATGAAGGTATTAACATTGAAGAGATGGCTAATAAGTCAAGAGGTGACTATGCATATTCAATGCTTGATATAAGTGAGTCTGCATCTGAGACAGTAGTTGACAAACTTGCATCTATTGAAGGTGTTATTAAGGTAAGAGTTATAAAGTAATATTTTGCAATTGTTTATTGTAATTAAAAAAACGGATGTTTGAAAATTAAAATATTTCTTTCATCCGTTTTTCTTTATTTATAAAGTATTTTGTTGTAAAATATATTTATGTATTTTCTTATGAATAACAAGGAGGAGTTATATATGGGAGCAATAGAGCAAAAAATACAGGATAAATCTCAAAAAATTAATGAGAAGCATGAACAGATACAGGAAGCTGCGAAGAAAGGTATGGATAAGATTGTAGATAAGATTGAGTCACAGTCGGAGATGGCCAGATGTAACAAAGTCGGAATAGTATGCCATACTATAGTTTCAGTTGCTATAGGTATTGCATATTTAGCTGAATTTGCAAAAGGAAGCAGGACATTATTATATGTATTGCTTACTATTGTAATAGGAATTGCTTCACCAGTAGCGGAGTGGATTGTATATAAAAAAGATAAGAATTCAACGCATATAAAGCATTTTATAGGATATGGCTTTGCAATACTTTATATTTTTATAATGTTTACCACAAATAATAAACTTGCATTTACATATGTAATTCCAATGCTTATAGCAATCACAGTATATAATGATTATAAATATTCAATTCCTATTAATACAGGTGTTATAATTATTAACATTGCACAGGTTGTAGTATTTCTTGCAAACGGAACATATACAATGAGCGATACTGCATCAATTGAGATACAGGTGCTTGTTATTATATTGATTTCATTTTACTGTATGTATACATCAAAAACACTTGAAATTAATAGCGTAGTAAAATTAAAACAGATTGAGAAACAGAGCCGCGAAACAGAAAGAATACTTAATAATACAATGGAAGTTTCAGGTAAAATGGCTGCTGATATTGAAAATGTAAACAGCAAGATTTTATCACTTGGTGAATCTATTAATGCGACAAGGGAAGCTATGGCAGAAGTAAATACAGGTTCAACAGATACAGCGGATGCTGTACAGAAACAGCTTGAAATGACTGAAAATATCCAGAATAAAGTTGATGATGTAAAGAATGGTTCACAAGAAATCACAAATAGCATCAATGATACTAAAAAAGCAGTAGATGCAGGCAATAAGAATGTGGCAATGCTTGTTAATAAAGTTAATGAGTCCGTTGAATCGGGCAATGCTGTAACCAAGCAGCTTTCGCTTCTTAATGACGATATGGCAAAGATGAATTCAATTGTTGATATTATTACTGAGATTACATCACAGACAAGCCTTCTGGCACTTAATGCAAGTATCGAGGCAGCTCGTGCCGGGGAAGCAGGAAGAGGCTTTGCAGTTGTTGCTTCCGAAATTTCAAAAATGGCAGATGAGACACAGAATGCAACTGTAAAAATTACAGACATGATTACAAATATTTCAGATGTAATTAAGAATGTTGTAGATGTTACGGGTCAGATGGTTGAGATGATAAAGGAAGAGGATGCTGCTACAAAAGAAACAGCAGCAAGCTTTTCAATAATTGAAAATAATACAGGAAAAATTCTTATTAATGCCGAATCACTTACAAATATTGTAAATGGACTCAGTGAAGCTAATAAGAAGATTGTTGACAGCGTTTCAACTGTTTCGGCTATCACAGAAGAAGTTGCAGCCCATGCAAGTGATACATTTGCAGTAAGCGAGCAAAACAATGCAACAATAAATGAAATCATATCTATTTCTAATGAATTGAAGGTGTTGACTGAGAAACTTAATGCCTGATTTTTAAAAGAAAAATAATTATAAGCAGGAAAAGGAGAAAAGTAATGGCAGTAATTAAACCGTTTGAATGTGTAAGACCTAATGAAAAAGATGCAGCAAGAGTAGCAGCACTTCCTTATGATGTATACAACAGACAGGAAGCTGTTTGTGAGGTTAAAAGAGAGCCGTTGTCTTTCCTTAAAATTGACAGAGCAGAGACACAGTTCGATGATTCTACAGATACATATGCTCCTGAAGTTTATGCAAAAGCAAAAGAATTATTTGAAGAAGCTCTGGCTGATAAAACATTTATAACAGATACAGATAAGACATATTATATATATGCACTTACAATGGACAAAAGAACACAGACTGGTATAGTTGCATGTGCATCTATTGATGATTATCTTAATAATGTAATAAAGAAACATGAAAATACAAGAGCTGATAAAGAAGTTGACAGAATAACACATGTTGATACATTAAGTGCCCAGACAGGACCTATTTTCCTGGCTTACAGAGCTGACAGTGTAATAAATGATGCTGTTAAAAAGACTAAGGAGAATAAAGCATTATATGATTTTATATCTCCTGACGGAATACGCCATCAGGTCTGGAAAATGACAGATATAACACTTGTTGAAAATGTCAGAAAGGCATTTGAAGGAATTGATTCTGTTTACATTGCTGACGGACATCACAGAGCAGCTTCTGCAGTAAAAGTAGGATTGAAGAGAAGACAGGAAAATCCGGGATATACAGGTAATGAAGAATTTAATTATTTTCTGTCCGTGCTTTTTCCTGATGAAGAATTGATGATTCTTCCATATAACAGGGTTGTTAAAGATCTGAATGGATATACACAGGAAGAATTTTTAAATAAGATTAAAGAAAAATTTGATATAGCTGAGAGTGATAAGCAGGTATCACCTGATAAAAAAGGAACATTTGGTATGTATCTTGGTGGAAAATGGTACAAGCTTACAGCACATAAAGATATTATGTCAGATGATCCGGTTGATGGGCTTGATGTTGCGGTTTTGCAGGACAATCTGCTTGCACCTGTACTTGGAATAGGTGATCCAAAGACAGATAAGAGAATTGATTTTGTCGGTGGAATAAGAGGACTTTCAGAACTTGAGAAAAGATGCAGGGAGGATTGTGTAGTTGCATTTTCTATGTATGCAACATCTATAGCAGAACTTTTTGCAGTTGCTGATGCAGGAAAGTTAATGCCGCCAAAGTCAACATGGTTTGAACCAAAATTAAGAAGTGGATTGTTTATTCACAGGATATAATGAAAGGTGTGCTGTTTTATGATACACGAAAATATTAAAATAGATATTGATTATGAAAAACTTGGTATAAAGCACAAAGGTGCGGACGCTGTTTTTACAACGTATATAAAAGAAATGTATCCGGATTATCAGAATGTATTTGAAAGGCCGCTTGTTATAATATGTCCGGGCGGTGGATATGAGCATCATTCACCGCGTGAGGGTGAAGCTGTCGCATTAAAAATGCTTGATTTTGGCTATAACGCAGTGGTTTTAAGATACAGCCTTATGCCGGATGAATTCCCATGTGCATTATATGAAGCAGCATATACAATTAATTATGTGAGAAATCATGCAAAAGAATGGGATATAAATCCGGATAAAATTATTATTGCAGGTTTTTCGGCAGGCGGACATGTTGCAGCAAGTCTTGCGACAATGTATGATCAGCCGGAACTTTCAGATTTTATTCAGAATGTACTTCATGTAAGTCCAAAAGAAGTAAGACCGGACGGACTGTTGTTAGGATATCCTGTTATAACATCAGGACCTAAGGCACACAGAAAGTCTTTTGAGAGACTTCTGGGAGACAGATATGATGAACTTGTTAAGTCTGTTTCGCTGGAGGAACGTGTCAGCAGTAATACGCCAAAGACGTTTCTGTGGCATACTTTTTCAGATGGAAGCGTATCTGTGGACAATTCACTTCTTTTTGCAGAATCTTTAAAAAAAGCAGAAGTTCCGTTTGAACTTCATATATTCCCTAATGGAAATCATGGACTTGGACTTGGAACGAAAGAGACTGATACAAAGGACGGAAAACATTTTGAGCCGGAAGTATACGTCTGGACAGAACTTTTTAAAACATGGGTTGAAAAAAATATCTGATGGGGTTAAATATGGGGAATAGATTATATGATTTAATGGATTGGCCTTCAATTGAAGGCGTTGTATATTCTGAATGCGATGAGCCGATGGAACTGCTTGGTGGACGTATATGTAAAGATGGATTTCTTATACAGACATTTGCACCTGATGCAGTGGAGATGAATGTAAGAGTTGATGGAAGAAAGAAGCTTTATCCAATGGAAAAAATGGATGAGGCAGGTTTTTTTGCTGTACTGCTTCCCGGTAGAAAAAAAGTTTCATATACATTTGTCAAAGAAGATATATATGGTAAAAAAACAGAATATAAAGATATATATTCATATGGAAGACAGGGATGTATGCAGGCGTTGCTTAAAATTTCCCAAAATGGCAGGAGTGAATATAATATTAATAAATTTATGACAGGCAGTGCACAGGATGCATACAAATACATGGGAAGTCATGAAGCAGTTGTCGATGGAATCAGTGGAATGATTTTTGGAATATGGGCACCTGATGCCAGAAGAGTCAGTGTTATCGGGGCTTTTAACAAGTGGGACGGACGAGTGTTCCAGATGGAAAAGGATTGTGATACAGGGATATTTTTCCTGTTTATACCAGATATGAAGCCCAAAACACCATACTGTTATGAAATAAAGTTAAAAGACGGACAGGTTGTAAAAAAGGCAGACCCATATGCACAGTCTGCTTCTAATGACGTTATTTATGCATCACTGGCAGGAGTTAATCCTGAAGAGAAAAATTTCAAGTGGACTGATGCAGGCTGGAAACAGGAAGATACGAAACATAAACCGCTTAGTATATGTGAGATTGACATTCTTGATTTAAAAGATGATACAATTGAAGACAGAATTGAAGCACTGGGATTTAACTGTGTTGAGATAATGAATGTCTGTGCTGTAAGAAATGGCTCATCGGCTGAGACAATAAATTTTTATGCTGTAAATTGTGAGATTGGAGGCCTTAGGTTAAAGGCATTTATTGATAAGATGCATAAGAAAAATATCAGTGTTATCATAGACTGGAATGGTGCATTTATGAGTCAGGGTGAATATAGTCTTGTATATTTTGACGGAACGCACCTTTATGATACAGGAAAAGTCAATCTTGACAATCATCCGGAATTAAATGTTGCTTCATTTGACTATTCAAAACCACAGGTAAGAAGTTTTCTGATGTCTAATATAAGATACTGGATTGAAGAGTATCATGTTGATGGATTGAAGTTTTCTGAGACTGCGTCTATGCTTTATCTTGATTATGGCAGAAAACCGGGAGAATGGATTCCGAATATTTATGGTGGAAAAGAAAATATTAATGCGGTTGAATTTATCCAGAATGTAAGAAAAATGGTTGATTCACTGCAAAAAAATACAATTCTTGCAGCCGAGGAATCAAGTGGATGGCAATTTGTTACAGGTGATATTGCAGACGGAGGTCTGGGCTTTGATTATAAGTGGAATGATGGCTGGAAAAAAGAGCTTGTGCCATTTATAGAGATGGATCCACTATTTAGAAAAGGAATATATGGCAGACTTACATACAGTATGTTATATCAGTACAGTGATGATTTTATTATAGGATTTTCAAGAAACGGATATGGCTGGAAAAAAGGAATTTTAAAAGATATAGTTCCGGTTAATGGTGAAGATGTGCTTAATCATGTAAAAACAGCACTTGGTTACATGTATTTCCATCCGGGGAAAAAGCTTATTAATATAAAAGAATGCAGCGGAGTCGAGAAATTTGTGGCACAGATGAATAATTTATACCGCAATACAAAAGCTCTTTATGAATGTGATGATAATCCGTCAGGTTTTGAATGGGCTGATGATATATCCGCAGAAGAGACGGTTATTGCTGTGTTAAGGCGTGATGAATCAGGACAATCTGTTATCGGAGCTGTTAATTTTACGCCTGTTGAAAGGAAAGAATTCTGCATAGGCGTTGATGAAGCTGGAAAATATACAGATGTTTTGAATGATTCAGTTGTTTATGAGTCGTCTGAACATAATTGGAATTCAAAAGATGAGTCAGTATTTGTTGATTTAAAACCTCTTGGCATTTCACTTTATACTTATGAGCCATATACAGAAATAGAAAAAGAGCGTATTAAGATAGAAAAAGAAACAAAAGAAGCACTTATGCTTGCAAAAAAGGAAGCCGATGAAGCGAAGGCTGTAAAAGATGCTGCGATAGAGCGTGCAAAGCAGGCAAAAGAGGCTGAAATAATTGCACTTGCAGCGGCGAAAGAAGCAGAAAAAGCAGAAAAAGAAGCTGCAAAAAAAGCAGAAGAAGCAAGGATAGCATGCATTAAAATAGATGAAAATGCTAAAAAGAAGCTTGCAGAACTAAAAAAAATGGAAGAAAAACAGGGTGAATAAATGATTAATTTTAATTGTTTTGCATTAAGTGCTGTTGATGATTCGGTAGCAGAGACTACTCAAAAAGCACAGGCATTCTTTTCAAGAGACAATCTTACTGAGCTGTTTAACGAAGCTGTGAAATGGACTGCCGATAAGATTTTCCAGATAATTCTTTCGTTGATTTTGTGGAAAGTCGGCAAACATGTAATGAAATGGCTGCTTAAAATATGTTCAAAGGCACTTGAGAGAGCAGGATTTGAGAATGGTGTGATAAAATTTATCAATTCTGTTTTAAGATTCGTCTGCTATGCTGTTATGGTTATGATGGTACTTGATATTCTGGGCTTCCAGACAGCTTCACTTATAGCTGTGTTCGGTTCAGCGGCACTTGCACTGAGTATGTCTCTTCAAGGAAGTCTTGCAAACTTTGCCGGAGGAATTCTTATTATGATATTTCATCCGTTCAGGGTTGGAGATTACATAGTTTCAGGTGGCTGCGAGGGTACAGTGGTATCAATAGATATGCTGTATACAAAATTAAAGACAATTGATAACAGAGTTGTGATGATGCCAAATGGTGCATTATCAAATTCCAACATAGTAAATGTCGGTGTAGAAGGAATCAGACGGCTTGATATGCAGATTGGCATAGGATATGGAAGTGATGTTACAAAAGCAAAGAAACTTCTTAGAGAGATTCTTGAAAATTATCCTTCGATAGACAAAGAAAAAGAGATTAATGTAATAGTTAAATCGCTTGATGCAAGCTGTGTTACAATAGAGACACGTGCATGGGTCAGCCAGGACGCTTATTGGGACACAAGGTTTATATTGTTTGAAAGATTCAAACAGGTATTTGATGAAAACGGAATAGAAATTCCATTTAATCAGCTGGATGTTACTCTTAAACAGTAATGTCTCAGATAGTAATATTTTAGATAGTAATATCTTGGATAGTAATATCTTGGATAGTAATATAACTAAATAAAAGACAGATCACATGACCGGTATCAGTATAAAAATTGCTGATACCGGTTAATTTTTTTCATATTCTTTACTTACTTTTTACATAATTTGGTCACAAAATCTTTTTACAATTTAATACATAAAAGAAATCCAAACGAAAGGAGAGGAGAATATGGCAATTGAAGTCTTTAACAGATACGAAAAAAAATATATGCTTGATAAAGAACAATATGAGGCGGTAATAAATAAAATGAGCAGCCATATGGAGGTGGATGCTTATAACAAAGATAATAAATTTTATATGATAAGCAATATTTATTATGATACTCCGGATGACAGGCTTATACGTGCTTCGATAGAAAAACCGGCATATAAAGAAAAAATGCGTGTGAGAAGCTATGGGGTTCCTGGAATTGATGACAATGTTTTTGTTGAAATAAAGAAAAAATACAATGGAATTGTCAATAAAAGAAGAACAGGGATTAAGCTTGGTGATGCATATGATTATCTTGATGGGAAAATTACTGCCGGAATGCTTGAGAAAAAGAATGAGAGAATCAACAGACAGGTTATAGGAGAGATTGATTACTTTAAACATTTTTATAATTTGCAGCCTAAACTGTATCTTTCATATGAAAGAATGGCATATTTTGAAAAAAATGACGGTAGTTTCAGAGTTACATTTGATACTGATATTACAACAAGAAGGCATGATGTAAGGCTGGAACTTGGAAGCTATGGTAAAAAGATTATGCCTGAAAATATGTTCCTGATGGAAATAAAAATCAACAAAGCAGTTCCGATGTGGTTCACAAAGATATTGTCGGAATATGATATTTATCCTGTTTCATTTTCAAAATATGGAACGGAATACAAGCAGTATATTATGGAAAATTTAAAAAGAAAGGATGAATTTGTATGTTTGAATCAATTTTTACAGCAACAACAGACAATACAATCAGTATTGGCACATCAATGTTAGGAATAGGAACAGCAGTATTGCTGGGACTGATAATAGGTATTGCATATATGTTTATGTGCAGGAAAGAAAGATATAACAGGGATTTTATAATAGGACTTGTTATTCTTCCGGCAATAGTGGCAGCAGTTATCCTTCTGATAGGAAGCAATGTTGCAAGAGCATTTTCAATGGCAGGAGCATTTGCTCTTGTAAGATTCAGGAGTGTGCCGGGAAGTGCGAAAGATATAGCAATAGTTTTCTTTGCTATGGCATCCGGGCTTGCGTGTGGGCTCGGATATGTTACATTTGCGTGCGTATTTGTTGTGATAATGATAGTTATTCTAATTCTGCTTACAGTATTTAATTTTGCCCAGCCGCATACAGATATAAAGCAACTGAGGATTACAATTCCTGAATCGCTTAATTACAGTGATGTATTTAATGATGTTATGAATAAATTTACTGAAAAAGCGGAACTTAGGAAGGTCAAGACAACAAATATGGGAACTATGTTTGAACTTTCATATAATGTTGTGGTTAAAGATAGTGTTAATGAAAAAGAATTTATTGATAATCTGAGAATGAGAAATGGAAATCTGAATATAAGTCTTTCTGTAGGAGAAAATGACAATAATAATCTTAATTAAATTCTGTGGCGTGGTGTGTGAGAAATACAGCACGCTTTTTAATATGGAATGGAAAAGTCCCCGCACAAACATGAGGTTTATAAAAAATTTATCTATAAAATACTTGTCTTATATCAAAAATTAGTATATTATAGATACATATACGAAAGGGACGTGAGGAATATGATAGATAATAATACACAATTTTTTAAAGCACAACCAGAAAAAACAATATCAGTAGAAGGAATCCTGGAGCAGGTTTATCTTGCTTTAAAGGAAAAAGGATATAATCCTGTTAATCAGATTGTGGGATATATTATGTCAGGCGATCCAACATATATTACGAGCCATAATAATGCGAGAAGCCTTATTATGAAAGTTGAGAGAGACGAGCTTGTTGAAGAAGTAATAAGGTATTTTATTGCCGGAAAAGGTCTGTAGGATGAGAATTATCGGATTAGATTATGGAACAAAGACTGTTGGAGTTGCAGTGAGTGATGCACTCGGACTTACAGCACAGGGCGTTGAGACTATTACACGTAAGGAAGAGAATAAGTTAAGACAGACACTTGCAAGAATTGAAGCAATTATAGAAGAGTATGAAGTTACAAAGATAGTCGTTGGTCTTCCGAAGAATATGAATAATACACTTGGAGAGAGAGCAGAGGCCTGTAAGGATTTTGCAGATAAACTTGAAAGAAGAACAGGTATTCCTGTAGTTATGTGGGATGAGAGATTAAGTACCGTTTCGGCAGAACATGTTCTTATTGAAAGTGGTGTCAGAAGAGAGAACAGAAAAGCTGTAATAGATAAAATAGCTGCATGTGTTATTTTGCAGAGCTATCTTGATTATATTGCCAATAATAATGCAGGGGAACAGTAATAGCAGATTCAGACAGGGATTGTTAATAATAAGAAGAGGGATTTTAAATGGAAAAGATTAATTTTGTGACAGATGATAATGAAGAAGTGGAATTCTATATCATTGAAGAGACAAGAGTCAATGGATATAATTATATTTTAGTTACAGATTCACAGGATGAGGATGACGAGGAAGCAGAGGCATACATTTTAAAAGATGTTTCTGACAGTGCTGATCCTGAGGCAGCATATGAATTTGTGGAAGATGATGAAGAACTTGAGGGAGTGAGCAAAATATTTGCTGAGCTTCTTGAAGATATAGATATTGAATAAAACAGCGTGTTAACAGCATGCTGTTAATTAATATGTGAAGAAATTTAGTTTTAGCTGCATATCCGAAATATGCAGCATGGAGGTTATGGAATGAAAAAAGTTAATATTGGTTCTGTCAAGATTATTCCGCTTGGTGGTCTTGAACAGATTGGAATGAATATTACTGCCATCCAGTATGATGACAGTATTATTGTTGTGGACTGCGGTCTGTCATTTCCGGAAGAAGAGATGTTAGGTATTGACCTTGTTATACCTGATGTGACATTTCTAAAGCAGAATCTTGACAAAGTTAAAGGTTTTGTTATTACTCACGGACATGAAGACCATATTGGTGCTATACCATATGTCCTTAAAGATGTTAATGTGCCTATTTATGCAACAAAGCTTACTATGGGACTTATTGAGTCAAAACTCAAAGAACACAGTATGTTAAGAAGCGTTAAAAGAAAAGTTGTCAAGTATGGACAGTCAATAACACTTGGTGATTTCAGGGTTGAATTTATCCGTACAAACCACAGTATTGCAGATGCTGCTGCACTTGCTATATTTTCACCGGCAGGAACAATTATTCATACAGGCGACTTTAAAGTTGATTATACTCCTGTTTACGGAGATCCTATTGATTTACAAAGGCTTGGTGAACTCGGAAAGAAGGGTGTGCTTGCACTTATGTGTGACAGTACCAATGCTCTACGTCCGGGATTTACAATGTCTGAACGCACTGTAGGAGCAACATTTGATAAGATTTTTAATGATAATAAAAACAGCCGTCTTATAATTGCAACATTTGCGTCAAATGTAGACAGAGTGCAGCAGATTATCAATTCAGCTGTTGCATATGGAAGAAAAGTATGTGTTGAAGGCCGAAGCATGGTTAATATAATTGAGGTTGCTGAAAATCTTGATTATTTAAAGATTCCGGAAGGAACACTTATTGATACTGAGGAAATGAAAAATTATCCGCCTGAGCAGATTGTGCTTATTACAACAGGAAGTCAGGGAGAATCTATGGCAGCTCTTTCAAGAATGGCGGCTTCACTTCACAGGAAAGTATCTATCCAGCCGGGTGACTGTGTTGTATTTTCTTCAACACCGATTCCGGGAAATGAAAAATCAGTTGCAAAAGTAATTAATGAGCTTGGAATGAAAGGGGCTAAGGTTATTTTCCAGGATACACATGTTTCTGGTCATGCCTGTCAGGAAGAAATCAAGCTTATTTATTCCCTTGTAAAACCAAAATATGCAATTCCTGTTCATGGCGAGTACAGACATCTTTGTGCACAAAGAGATGTAGTTATGGCTCTTGGTTATGATAAAGACCATGTATTTATTGCAAAATCAGGTGATGTTATTGAATTGAGTGACGACCACGGTGAAATTGTGGGACAGGTTCCAACAGGAGCAATTCTTGTCGATGGACTTGGAGTTGGTGATGTAGGTAATATTGTTTTAAGAGACAGACAGAATCTTGCAGAAAATGGTATTATTATAGTTGTGCTTACACTTGAAAAATATACAGGAAATCTCGTTGCAGGTCCTGATATTGTAACTCGTGGATTTGTATATGTCAGGGAGGCAGAAGAACTTCTTGATGAGGCAAAAGCTGTTGTTGAAGATTCAGTCCAGGGATGCCTTGATAAACATATATCTGACTGGAGTAAGATTAAAAATATAATTAAGGATGACCTTAGTGAGTACCTTTGGAAGAAGATGAAGAGAAATCCAGTTATTCTTCCAATTATAATGGAAGCACAGATGTAATTGTTTGTTGATTATAGGAGAGGTTTATGAGCAGAGTAGAGGAACTTACAAAGGAGCTGACAGAGGCAATAACAGACTCATGTGAGTATAAAAGGTTCAAAGAATTTGAATCTGAAGTTATGAAAAGACCTGATTTAAAAAGGGCATTGGATGATTTCAGAAGAGAAAATTTCAGAATGCAATATTCTGAAGATACAGGTGATGTCCTGTCAGCAACACAGGAATTAGAGGGACATTTTGCAGATATAAGAAAACAGCCGGAGGTTGAAGGGTATCTTGCAGCCGAGATGGAATTATGCAGAATGGTTCAGGAAATCTGTATGTCAATTGTTGAAGCTGTTGACTTTAATATGGATTTCCTGCAATAATAAGGCAGAATAAAAATGTATAGACCATGCAGGATTGGAGAATCAGATGAAAAATAAAAGTGTCAGGGTAATACTCAGTATGTTATTGAACATATGTATTGTGACAGTCGGTGTTTTTATAATTTATGCCGCCGGAAGCAGAGCATATACATTCGGACATAATATTTTTGATGAAGAAGCAATTGATACTACAGAAAATGCGAGACAAGTAGAGATTACTATTTCAGATAATATATCGGCGAAGCAGCTTTCATCTATGTTATACCAAAAAGGACTTTGCAAGGATAAAACAATAATGTATTTTCAGATAATGCTGTCTGATTATAATAAGAAATTTGTAGGCGGAACATATACATTGAATTCAGGAATGAAGCCATCTGATATGTTTAAAGTAATGTGTACGGACAAAGGAGAGGACAATTGAGTTATGATAGTTGAACCACGTGTTGTAGCTTATATTAATTCATTGGATTCCGGTAATTCCGATATTTGTAATCTGATTGAAAAAGAAGCATTAAATGATAATGTTCCTATTATAAGAAAAGAGATGGGTAATCTGTTAAAAGTGCTGATTGCATTAAAACAGCCGGAACGAATTCTGGAGGTTGGCACTGCTGTAGGTTACTCATCTATTCTTATGAGTGAAAATATGCCGGAAAACTGCCATATTACAACAATTGAAAATTATGACAAAAGAATACCGGTAGCGAAAAATAACTTTATCCGTGCGGGTGTTATTGACAAAATAACACTTATTGAGGGTGATGCAGCGGATGTTTTAAAAACACTTGATGGACCATATGATTTTATATTTATGGATGCAGCTAAAGGACAGTATATTAATTATTTTCCTGATATTATGAGAATATTAAAAAAGGGCGGACTTCTTATATCGGATAATGTCCTTCAGGAAGGCGAGATAGTACAGTCAAAGTATGGTGTTACAAGAAGAAACAGGACGATACATGAGAGAATGAGAGAGTATGTATATATGCTTACTCATTCAGATGAGGTTGTAACATCAGTAGTACCTATCGGAGATGGAATTACGCTCAGTGTAAAAAAATAAAAAGAAATGGAGATTAATATGGGCGAACATATTTATAAAGGAAGAAAACTTGAACTTCTTATACCGGCAAGCAGTCTAGAAGTATTAAAGATTGCTGTAATATATGGTGCTGATGCCGTATATATCGGTGGAGAGGCATTTGGACTTCGTGCAAAAGCAAAAAATTTCACTCTTGAAGAGATGAAAGAAGGAATTGAATTTGCACATGCACATGATTGTAAGGTATATGTTACAGCAAATATTCTTGCACATAATTATGATTTGGATGGAGCAAGACAGTATTTTAAAGAATTAAAACAGATAGGACCTGATGCACTTATTATTTCTGACCCGGGAATGTTTACAATTGCAAAAGAAGAACTGCCTGACATAGATATACATATAAGCACACAGGCTAACAATACTAATTATATGACGTATCAGTTCTGGTGGAAGCAGGGGGCAAAGAGAGTTGTTTCAGCAAGAGAATTGTCTCTTAATGAGATAAAACAGATTCGTGAACATATTCCTGATGAGATGGAAATAGAGACATTTATGCATGGTGCGATGTGTATTTCATATTCGGGAAGATGTCTGCTGAGCAGCTTTATGGCAGGAAGAGATGCCAACAGAGGTGCATGTACACATCCGTGCCGTTGGAAATATTCTATTGTTGAAGAATCAAGACCGGGTGAATATATGCCTGTATATGAAAACGAGCGTGGAACATATATATTTAATTCAAAAGATTTATGCATGATTGAACATATTCCTGAGATGCTTAATGCAGGAATAGACAGTTTTAAAATCGAAGGCAGAATGAAAACAGCATTATATGTTGCTACAGTCGCTAGAACATACAGACTTGCAATTGATGAGTTTATACAGGATGAGAACCTTTATAAAAAGAGAATTCCATTTTATAAGTCAGAGATTTCAAAATGCACATACAGACAGTATACAACCGGATTTTTCTTCGGTAAACCGGATGAAAATACACAGATATATGATACAAATACATATATTAAGGAATATACATATCTTGGCATTGTCGGCGAACAGAATGCACAAGGACTTTATCATATAGAACAGCGTAATAAATTCAGTGTAGGTGAGACAATTGAAGTTATGAGACCAAATGGCGATAATATTTTGGTTACAGTAAAACGAATTACTGATGAGCGTGGTGTGGATATGGAAAGTGCACCTCATCCTAAGCAGCAGCTTTATATCGATTTGGGCGTAAAACTTGAACAGTATGATGTTTTGAGAAGAAAAGAAGATTAGGAAAAGCAATAAAAGGCACTCCGGCACATAAAATATATAAATGTGTGTCTGGGGTGCCTTTCTTTGAAAAGTTTTGAAAAGCCATTATCAGCAGAAGAAGAAAAGGAAATTCTTGAGCGTTTGTATAACGGAGATAATAAGGCAAGAGATATTCTTGTTGAAAAGAATATGCGTCTGGTTGCCCATATGACTAAAAAATACAGCACGCCGGACAGAGATGTAAGAGATCTGATATCTGTCGGCACAGTTGGACTTATTAAGGCAATTAATTCATTTAAACCTGATAAGGGAATCAGATTTGCAACATATGCTGCAAAGTGCATAGATAATGAACTGCTTATGATGCTCAGGTCTGAGAAGAAAAAATCACGGGAAGTTTCTATATATGAGCCAATTGGAACAGATAAAGAAGGAAATGAAATAAGCATTATAGAAATTGTCAGCGATGAAGAAAAAGACATAGTTGAAGACTGTATATTTGATGAGAGAATTGCATGTCTTTATAAGAAAATGGGGAGAGTGCTTAACAAGCGGGAGATGACTGTTATTTCAGAAAGATATGGATTGTTTGGAAATGATGAAAAAACACAGTGTGAGCTTGCGAAAGAACTGGGGATAAGCCGGAGTTATGTAAGCAGAATAGAGAAAAAAGCACTTGAAAAATTAAAAAAACTTCTTGAGGATAATCATTTATGAGTTTATATTAAAGTATAGCTTAAAGGACGCTATGAAATCAGGAGGTGCGTTAATATGCCGCGGATTACGGATAATACAATTATAAGAAAAAGAATTGATGAAGTACGAAATATAATGAAAAAAAACAGTACGGATTTGTATATAGTATTTACAGGTGATTACCATCTGTCAGAATATGCGGGTGATTACTTTGGAGAAAGAGAATTCCTGTCAGGGTTTACAGGCTCTGCAGGAACTCTTGTCATAGGAATGGATAAGGCTGCTTTATTTACAGATGGACGATATTTTGTGCAGGCAGAACTTCAGCTTAAAGGTACAGGCATAGAACTTATGAGAATAGGTGTGAAAGATGTTCCGGAACTGACAGAATATTGTATACAGAATACACCTGCAAACGGAAGTATTGCGGTTGACGGAAGAACAATAAGTGCTTCTTTTGGCGAAAAATTGGAACATAAAGCTACAAAAAAGAATATTAAACTTGATGTAACGGTTGATTATGCAAAAAGTATATGGAATAACAGACCGGATTTTCCGTATAGCAAAGCGTTTGTATCTGATAACGGGGAGACAGTCAGGGAAAAGCTCATAAGACTGCGTGAAAAAATAAATGAAAAAGAGGCAGAAGGACATATTATAACATCACTTGATGATATATGCTGGTTATTTAATATAAGAGGAAATGATGTTGTATACAATCCCGTGATAATGTCATATGCGTATGTTACAGATAAGTGTGCATATCTATTTGCAGATAAAGACAGATTTTCTGATGAAATTATAGAAAAGCTTCAAAAAGATGGCGTTACATTAAAATCATACGAAGAATTTTATGATTTTCTTGATACGATAGAAGAGAAAGTAATTCTTGTTGATATGAAAAGAATTAATTATTGTGCATATAAGAAAATCTGCAATTGTGGAGTGGAAACAGTAAAAACATTAAGTCCTGTTACGTCAATGAAAGCCGTAAAAAATCCTGTTGAAATCAAAAATCTTTCAGATGTCCATATTGAGGACGGACTTGCACTTACAAGATTCATGTTCTGGGTTAAAGAAAATGCCGGAAAGGGAATTACAGAGAAAGATGCAGCTGATTATCTTGATAATGAGCGTGCAAAAATCAGTGATTTCATAGAACTTAGTTTTGAGACAATCAGTGCATATGGTGCTAATGCAGCAATGATGCATTACAGTGCTACAAAGGATAATTGTGCCATGCTGAAACCAGAAGGTATGCTTTTAGTTGATTCTGGTGGACAGTATATGCGTGGAACTACAGATGTGACAAGAACAATTGTACTTGGACCAGTAAGCGATGAGATAAAAAAAGCATATACGCTTACATTAAAGGGGATGCTTGCACTTGCTGATGCAAGATTTCTTTATGGGTGTACAGGATTTAATCTTGATATTCTTGCGAGAGGTCCGCTCTGGGAAGCCGGTCTTGATTACAGATGTGGAACAGGACATGGTGTCGGATATCTTTTGAATGTGCATGAATCACCAAACGGATTCAGGTGGAAACATATATTGGGACAAAACGATTTGTGTGTCATGGAGCCGGGAATGGTAACATCAGATGAACCGGGCGTTTATGTTGACGGAAAATACGGAATACGTATAGAAAATGAGATAGTATGCGTCAGGGATTATGAAAATGAATATGGTACATTTCTCAAATTTAAAATGCTTACATGTGCACCGATAGACCTTGAAGCTGTTGATGTATCGTACCTAAATGAAAAAGATATAGAGAGAATTAATAATTATCACAGCTGGGTGTATGAACAGCTGAGTCCATATATGTGTGGAGAAGAATTAGAAAAATTGAAGAGGGCAACAGTCAGAATATGAAAGAAATAATAGACAGAACTAAGAATACAGCAGAAAAAATGGTAAAAGACCGTTCATCATATATTGTGGTCGCTGCTGTTATGGTATGCTTTGTTATAGTGCTTGCAGCGTGGATTATGGGAAAAAAGCACATAGATCCGCAGGATTATATAATGGTTACTTATAATGGGATTAATGGATATGCATCAGCAGAATGTAGTGTTGATTCAGAAAAGCTATATAAAACGCTTGCCGGAAAAGAAGTTAATATGGAGGAACTTACAGCTTACAGGAAGTTTGCTGATTCACTTGAGGCACATATTGAAAAAAGTGATATTTCAAACGGAGACAAGCTTACAGTATATGTTGAATATGATACACAGGCTGCGGCTGATTCAGGCGTCAGGGTTGCAGGCAGCAGTTATAATATAAGAGCAAAAGGGATAGGAAATGGAACTAAAATAGATTTATTTTCTAATGTTGAAGTTGTATTTGCGGGCATAAGTCCTGAAGCATATGTTGTAATAAATAATAAATGGGATGATGAATATCTGTCAGCACTTGAATTTGTGCCGGACAAGCATACAGGAATAAGCAAAGATGATGTAATCTGTGTTAAATGCAGTGCGGATGAAGCTGAACTTGGACGCCACGGATATGCTGTTTCATCTATATCAATGTCTTATACGGCTGACAGGCTTGGCTCATATGCTGATGATGTAAATGAACTTGATAAAGATGTGGTAAGACAGATTGATGAGGAATGTAAAAAAACTATTACGAGCCAGACCCAGGATAAAACATTCAGAATGATGTATCGTGCTACATCTGATACATCATATCTTTACAAGGCGAATGATGAAAGAGCTGAAAATATTAATCTTATGGAAATAAAATTCCTTAAAAGAAAGAACAGTCTTGAGGGTGGTAATGAAAATTATATTTATTATTTTTACAGTGCTGATGTTGTAAATGGTGACAGTACGGATACAGTATATTTTGCATTTGTATTTTCACAGGTATATATATCATATGATGGAAAATTTCAGGTTGCTGTTGATGACTATAAGACATCATATACATGCAGTACCGATTATAATAAATTGTATGAGGAATGTATAGGCAGCAGGCAGCAGATGTATGATATATTGAATGTAGAAAAAATAAAATAAAACAATAAAATATATTGACAATATATAAAAAGTATTCTATAGTTATACTATAGAATACTTTTTATATAGGTGGTGTTGATATGTATAGTGAAGTGTATAGCGTTACGCTTGCCGGGCTTGATGCGTGTATTGTAAAGGTAGAGACAGATGCCGGCGACGGACTCCCGTCATTTGAGATGAGTGGCTGTCTTGCAGCACAGGTTACAGAGGCAAGGGAACGAGTGAGAGTTGCAGTTAAGAATTCAGGGATAATACTGCGTCCGCAAAAGATTATGGTTAATATTTCCCCGGCTGATATAAGAAAAGCAGGGAATGGATTTGATCTGCCTGTTGCGGCCGGAATTCTTGCCGCAGATGGCATTATTAAAACAGATATGCTTGAGTCGTCTGTGATTATCGGTGAATTAAGCCTTGATGGAAGTGTTAACGCAGTAAGAGGAATTATTAACTGTGTTGCAAAGGCAGCACAGATGGGATTTAAGAGGTGCATAGTTCCGTCATGTAATATTTGTGAAGGAGAACATATAGAAGGAATAGAAGTTCTTGGCGTTGACAGTTTAAAACAGCTTATCGGATATTTTAACGGTGAATCAGAACTTATTGATGCAATTGATGCAAAGAAAAGCAGAGAACATGATGTGATTCATATGAAAAATGAAACCTGTCCGGATTTTGCGGATATAACCGGGCAGATTACTGCAAAAAGAGCGTCGCTTATTGCAGCGGCAGGACATCACAATATCTGCTATATGGGGATTCCGGGGACAGGAAAGACTATGATGGCGAAAAGAATCAGTACAATAATGCTGCCGCTTAATGAGAGCGAGAAGATGGAACTGACGCGTATCTACAGTGCGGCAGGAAAGCTTGAGGGAAGAAGTATTATAGAAGAAAGACCGGTAAGATGCCCCAATTATAATACAACGAAAGCTGTGATGCTGGGAGGCGGTGTTGTTCTGTCTCCTGGTGAGATAACACTTGCAGATAAGGGGATTTTATTTCTGGATGAATTTAATGAATTTGCATCTGCTGTGATAGATTCGTTAAGAACGCCGCTTGAGGAACATATTATAAGAATTGTAAGAGGTTCTAAAGAGTATATTTATCCGGCTGATTTTATGCTTGTTGCAGCAATGAATCCATGCAGATGCGGGTATTATCCTGACCGTAACAGGTGCAGTTGTACAGAACATGATATAAAAAGGTACATGAGCCGTGTAAGCAAGTCTATATGGGACAGGATTGATATATGCACGCATATGGGGATGATAGATGCAAGAGATATTTTGTATGAATCAGATGCGGATAAGAGCAGTGATTTTTATACTACGGCTAATATGAAAAAATGTGTTAAAACGGCGTATGATATTCAAAAAGAAAGATTTAGTAATGAAAATATAGAATTTAATTCGCAGATGAATGAAAAGCATGTGAAAAAATACTGCAGGCTGGGACAGGCAGAAAAGCGGATTATGGAAACTGCATTTGAAAGACTTAATCTTACGGTTCGAGGGTATCATAAGGTGTTAAAAACAGCAAGGACAATAGCAGATATAGAAGGGGAAGAATGTATTAATGCCGGGCATTTAAGTGAAGCATTTTCCTATAGAAATCCTTTATAAGATTATATTTGGAACGGAGTGTGAAAAAAATATATAACGAAGACTATTATATGTACCGGCTGTGTAATATTAAAGGTATAGGCAGAGCGTCGGTAAGAAAGCTTGTTGATTTTTTTGGAAGTGCATATAATGTATCAAAAGCAGATATTAATATATTGAAAAAGACAGGAATATTAAATGGCAGGCAGATAGATGAATTTGCTTTTTCGATGAAAAATAAAGATAACATATATAAGTATGAAGATATGATTAAAAATGGGTGTAACTGGATTAGCATAAACAATAATAATTATCCTGAAAGGCTTCATAATATTGATGATGCACCGCTTGGACTTTACTGTCGTGGAAATCTTCCGCCGGATGACAGACTGAGCGTTGCAATTATTGGTTCAAGAAACTGTTCTTCATATGGAAGGCGGATGGCATATAATCTCGCGGAAAGTTTTGCAGCTGATAATATTCAGGTAATAAGCGGCCTTGCAGCGGGAATAGATGCAGCGGCACACAGAGGATGCCTTGCATCGGGGGGATATACATATGCTGTTCTTGGATGTGGGACGGATGTGTGTTATCCATATGAGAATTTAGATATATATAAAAATATAATAAAAACGGGAGGCGTGATTTCTGAATACCCACCGAATACTCGGCCTGATGCCTGGCGTTTTCCTGAAAGAAACAGGATAATAAGCGGGCTTGCAGACATCGTAATTGTTGTTGAGGCAGCTCAAAGAAGCGGAGCGATGATAACTGTTGACCAGGCACTTGAACAGAACAGGGAGGTTATGGCGGTTCCGGGAAGAGCTGATGATATTTGCAGTCAGGGGTGTAACGAACTTATAAAAACAGGTGCGATGGTTATAACAAAACCGGAGGATATTTGGCAGTGCAGTGCAGCTGCTTTATGGAAAGAAAAAAATAAAAATAATAAAATAAATAAACATACAAATACAGATATAAAGGCGTTAAATGGTGGAAATGGGAACAAAAAACCAGTATGTCCCACCGTAAATCTGCTTGCAACTGAAAAAAAATTAGTGTATAGTGTTCTCTGTTTACATCCGAAAGACACGGATGAGATTATTAATGAAACAGGATTGAACGTATCCACGGTTATGCAGACGCTTCTTTTATTACAGCTGGAGGGGTGTGTTGAGGAAGTGGCGAAAAACTGTTATATCAGAATAAAGTGACAGATTTAAGGGGAGGATATTACAAATGGCAAAGTATCTTGTTATAGTAGAGTCGCCTGCTAAGGTAAAGACAATTAAGAAGTTTCTGGGCTCTAATTATGAAGTAATGGCATCACAGGGGCATATAAGAGATCTTCCAAAAAGCCAGCTTGGCGTGGATGTTGATAATGATTATGAACCTAAGTATATAACAATAAGGGGAAAAGGCGATATTCTTGCTGCTTTAAGAAAAGAGGCAAAGAAAGCAGACAAAGTATATCTTGCAACCGACCCGGATAGAGAGGGAGAAGCGATTTCATGGCATCTTGCCAAAGCTTTGAAACTTGAAGACAAAGATATATACAGAATTACATTTAACGAGATTACTAAAAATGCTGTAAAGGCATCTATAAAAAATGCCAGAAAAATAGATATGAATCTTGTTGATGCACAGCAGTCAAGACGTGTGCTTGACAGAATGGTAGGCTACAGGATAAGTCCGCTTTTATGGGCTAAGATTAAAAGAGGTCTCAGTGCCGGAAGAGTGCAGTCTGTTGCATTAAGAATCATATGCGACAGAGAAGATGAGATTAATTCATTTATACCTGATGAATATTGGACGATAGATGCAGATGTCAATATAAAAGGTGAAAAGAATACAGTTAAAGCAAAATTTTACGGCGATGAGAACGGTAAAATTGATGTTAAAAACGGCGAACAGGCTGAAAAAATTATAGAAGAAGTTAAAAAGAGTGATTTTAGTGTTGAAAGCGTAAAGTATGGAGAGAAGATTAAAAAAGTACCTCTTGCTTTTACAACAAGTACACTTCAGCAGGAAGCTGCAAAACAGCTGAATTTTGCTACACAGAAAACTATGAGGCTGGCACAACAGCTTTATGAAGGCGTCGATATTGCGGGCAGAGGAACTATAGGTATAATCACATATTTAAGAACTGATTCCACAAGAATTGCTGATGAGGCGGTTGCGGCAGCGGCACAGTATATTGGTGAACAGTATGGCGAAGAATATGTTGGGACAGTGCATGATACAAAAGAAAAGAAGAAAATTCAGGATGCACATGAAGCGATAAGACCTACAGATATAAGTCTAAGCCCGGCTATAATAAAGGATTCACTTTCAAGAGATCAGTTCAGACTTTATCAGCTTATATGGAAAAGATTTACTGCCAGCCAGATGAGTCCTGCTATATACGAAACAGCATCTGTTAAAATTGCGGCAGGAAAATACAGATTCAGTGTTTCTGCTTCTAAGATAAAGTTTGATGGTTTTCTTTCAGTTTATAAAGATGATGACGAAAAATCAGAAAATAAAGCACTTATTCATGGAATAAGTGAAGAATCGCAGGTGAGCCTCGCCGATGTCAAAGGAGAGCAGCATTTTACACAGCCTCCGGCACATTTTACAGAGGCTTCGCTTGTAAAACAGCTTGAAGAACTTGGAATAGGAAGACCAAGTACATACGCTCCGACAATAACAACTATTATTGCCAGACATTATGTTGCAAAAGAAAATAAGAATTTATATGTTACAGAACTTGGTGAAGCTGTCAATAATATAATGAAGAAAGCTTTTCCAACGATAGTAGATGTTAATTTTACAGCTAATATGGAGACTCTTTTAGACAGTGTTGGCGAAGGAAAAGTTAAATGGAAAGAAGTAATAAGAAATTTCTATCCGGACCTTGATGAAGCGGTAAAATTGGCAGAAAAAGAACTTGAAAATGTGAAGATAGAGGATGAAGTTACAGATGTAATATGTGACAAATGTGGAAGAAATATGGTTATAAAATATGGCCCGCATGGCAAATTTCTGGGTTGTCCGGGATTTCCTGAATGTCATAATACAAAACCATATCTTGAAAAGATAGGCGTTACATGTCCAAAATGCGGAAAAGATATTGTGCTTAAAAAGACAAAAAAGGGAAGACGCTATTTTGGATGTGAAAATAATCCGGAATGTGATTTTATGAGCTGGCAGAAACCAGTTTCAAAAAAATGCCCGAAATGCGGTGGCTACATGGTTGAAAAAGGAAATAAGATTGCATGTGCAGATGAAACATGTGGATATATTGAAGCTAAAACAGAAAAAAAGGAAGATAAGTGATATTAAATTGTGCGAAAAATATTGTATTTTTTAGGCAAGTGTGCTAATATTCAATCAGTAATTATAAAATAGGAATGCAAATAATGCGTTTAGAATTATAGGAGGTACAATATGAGCGTTCAACTTCTGGATAAGACTAGGAAAATTAATAAACTGTTGCACAATAACCATTCTCTAAGAGTGGAATTTAGTGATATTTGCGACGTGCTTAGCGGAATACTTGAGTCTAATATTCTTGTTATAAGTAAAAAAGGAAAAGTTCTCGGAACAGGTTTTTATACCGGAGTTGATGTCATTGATGAACTTATATATGATAAAGTTGGTGGATTTGTAGACAACATGTTTAATGAGAGATTGTTAAGTGTGTTATCAACAAAGGAGAATGTTAATCTTGCGACACTTGGCTTTGCTGTTGATAATGTGAAAAAGTTTCAGGCATTGATAGTACCTATAGAGATTGGCGGAGAGAGACTTGGAACATTATTCATGTATAAGAATGATAAGGCCTATGAGATTGATGATATTATATTATGTGAATATGGAACTACTGTAGTAGGGCTTGAGATGATGCGTTCTGTAAATGAAGAAAATGCAGAAGAAGTAAGAAAAAAACAGATAGTAAAATCAGCAATGAGTACGTTGTCAGCATCTGAAGTTGAGGCTATAAAACATGTATTTAAAGAACTTGACGGAACAGAAGGAATTCTTGTTGCAAGCAAGATTGCAGACAGTGTGGGTATTACACGCTCAGTAATTGTCAATGCACTTAGAAAGTTTGAAAGTGCAGGTGTAATTGAGTCTCGTTCATCAGGAATGAAAGGAACATATATCAAAGTTACTAATGAAGTGGTATATGATGAACTTAAAAAACTTGATGATTGATAATTTATAGTACTTTAGGGAAACTTTAAAATAGGAATAAATAGAAAAATAACGGATTTATAAGAAAAATGGATGGAACCTGCATATATATCTTAAAAAAAGATGGTTGCGGTTTCGTCTTTTTTCATTTTTTACTTTATTTTTTCCAAATATTATCATATAATATATTTTAGGCTTATTAGGTTAAGAAGAATTAATTAAAATACAGCTGCTACGGCAGTGGAATGGAGGGTATATGTCTTCAGGTATATTTGGATACGTTAATGTGCTTAAATCGGCAGCAGATGCAAGCTGGTTAAGAGAAGAGGTCTTATCAAACAATATTGCTAATGTTGATACGCCTAATTACAAAAGACAGGATGTTGAATTTAAGACATATCTTAATTCAGCGATAGAGCAGTCAGGAAAACCAAAGGCTACTTTGACACAGAAGATTAATAATGTTGATTTATCAAATATAAAGACAAGAACTTATACAGATAACTCAGCACTTTCATATAGAATAGACGGCAATAATGTAGATTTGTCTACTGAAAATGTGGAACTTGCAGCAGAACAGATTAATTATAATGCTTTAATTGACAGCATGAATAATGAGTTTTCGAGATTTAAAGCTGTACTTAAATAACAGGGAGGATATATCACATGTCAATGTTTACATCATTTAACATAAGTGCGAGCGGTATGACTGCACAGCAGCTAAGGTCGGACATTATATCTCAGAATATAGCAAATTCAAATACAACAAGAACTTCAGATGGCACTCCTTATGTGAGAAAAGCAGTTGTTTTTACAGAAAAAACATTAACAGGTGCAACAGCAATAAAAGGTGCTGACAGCAATGGCTCTTCTTTTGCAAGTGCTTTAAGAAATGCCAGCGGCGGCAGACTTGGTGATGGCGTAAAAGTTACATCGGTTTATGAAGATACATCAACAGATATGAACATGGTATATGATCCGTCACATCCTGATGCTGATGAGAACGGATATGTAACATATCCTAATGTAAATGTTGTCCAGGAGATGACTGATATGATTGATGCTTCACGTTCTTATGAGGCAAATATATCAGCATTTAATGCAAGCAAATCAATGGCAACAAAAGGTCTTTCAATAGGACAGGCTTAGAAGATTTAATATATAAAGATTTATAAATGACTGGAAAGAGGTAAATCATGGACGTAACATCAGCAATCAATAGTTTAGGAAATGATTATGTGGCTAAAGTCACTGATGCGATGAAACAGTCAGCGGCAGTTAATAATACTAATGGCAGTGCGGCTAATCAGACATTTGATTCCATTTTTAATGCTGTATCAGGACTTGTTAACAGTACAAATGATTATGTACAGCAGGCACAGCAGGCTGAGATAGATTTTGCACTTGGCAAGATGACAAATACACATGAACTTGGAGTATACCAGCAGCAGGCAAATATTGCATTGCAGTTTACTGTTGCAGTGAGAGATAAAGCATTAGAGGCATATAAAGAGATAATGAATATGCAAATTTAATTAATGGGAGTAATAAAGTACGATGGCTGAACGATTTAGACAAATTGTTGATCGAATAGTAGAAAAATGGAAAAGCTGGTCTGCTAAACAGAAAACAATTATAATCAGCACGGCAGCAGTAATTCTGGTTGCGGTTGCGATTATTGCATTTGCTGTGACAAGACCAAATTACGAAGTGCTTACAACGTGTCAGGATTATACAGAACTTGGAAGCGTTACATCAATTCTTAATGAGAATGGATATAAGTATCAGGTACAGGATAATACATTAGTTGTAAAAGTAGAAAAGAAGAATCTTACAAATGCCAAGATGGCAATTGCATCTGCTGATATCAAGTCTGATGGATATACATTTGATGATGCGATGAAGAGCAGTTTTACAACAACTGAATCTGATAAGACAAAACAGTTTGCACATTATCTTGAAGCAAAATTTGTATCGGACCTTGAATCTATGGATGGAATCAAATCTGCATCTGTATCAGTTGATATACCTGATACAAGCAGTTCATTTTATGCAACAACCGCAGAAAAATCTGTCAGTGTTGTTGTTGATACGAATAAGACAATAAGTGATGATACAGCTGAGAGTATCGCAAATTTCCTTGCAACAGCTGCAGGCAATTCGACAACTAATAATATTACAATTATTGATAATAAAGGAACAACTCTTTTTTCGGGTCTTAGCAATGCGGGAACGGTATCAGGTGTAAGCAATGCCGGAAAACAGAAATATAAAGCACAGATTGAAGCTACTACAATTAATTCATTAAGAAAAGGGCTTCTTTCAACGGGACTTTATGATGATGTCAATCTTACACTTAATTATGTACTTGACTGGGATGCTGTAAATACTATAGCAACTGAGTATTCAACACAGGGCGATGAACAGGCAATATTTGGAGAGTCTTATGAAGAGATATCTACAGGTTCAACAGGTGCGAGCGGAACACCTGGAACAACTTCTAACAGTTCAGACAGTACTACATACAATGTAACTAACGGTACGGGTGATACTTCAACATATCAGCTTAACAAGTATTCGTATATGCCGAATTCATTGGTAACAACAACAAACAAAGAACCTGGTTCTATTGTATATGGTGATTCGTCTTTGGCTGTAACATTTATAAAAAATGTTGTATACAATGAGGATGAATGTAAAAAGCTTGGCTATCTTGATAATATGACATGGGAACAGTTCAAGAGCCAGAATACACAGCCTGTTGCACAGACGGTTGACCAGACATGGATTGATTTGATTTCTGCCGGTACAGGTATTGATTCTGCTAATATTTCTGTGCTTGCATACCAGAGACCATGGTTTGAAGATTCTACATCAGGAAGTGTATTTACAAGAGTTACTTTTTGGTTACAGATTGCACTCGCAGCAATTATTCTTGGAATTCTTGTGTTTGTAATTATAAGAAGTGCCAGACCTCTTACAGTTGAAGAGACTGAACCGGAACTTTCAGTGGAACAGATGCTTGCAGCAACAAAGGAGAACCAGCCTGCTGTTGATGATATTGATATGCAGGATAAGTCAGAAACGAGAAAAGCAATTGAGAAGTTTGTGGATGAAAATCCGGAAGCTGTTGCATTACTGCTTCGTAACTGGCTTAATGATGACTGGAGTTAATATAGTTAATAAGTTTATTTAATATATATGGAGGCAAATGATGGCAAGAACTACATCACCGGGTGGTGAAAGAGAGATGGATGGCGTTGAAAAAGCAGCAACTCTGCTTATAACACTTGGACCTGAAAAATCAGCTAAAATATTTAAACATCTCAAAGAAGAAGAGATTGAACAGCTCACTCTTGAAATTGCAAATACAAGCAGTGTTTCTCCGCAGACAAAGGAAAAAGTTTTGAGCGAGTTCTATGAGATATGTCTTGCACAGCAGTATATTGCTGAAGGCGGTATCGGATATGCAAAAGAGCTGCTTGAAAAAGCACTTGGCGAAGAAAAAGCGAAGGATGTTATCGGAAAGCTTACAGCAAGCCTTCAGGTTCGTCCTTTTGAATTTATCAGAAAGACAGACCCAAGCCAGCTGCTTAACTTTATCCAGGATGAGCATCCTCAGACTATTGCACTTATACTTTCGTATCTTCCTGCCTCACAGGCATCAATGGTTGTGTCATCGCTTCCACCTGAAAAACAGGCAGATGTTGCAAGAAGAATTGCACAGATGGACAGAACATCGCCTGATGTTATCAAGCAGGTTGAAAAAGTACTTGAGCGTAAACTTTCATCACTTGTTAATCAGGATTATACAATTGTCGGTGGTGTGGATGCTATCGTAAGTATCCTCAATTCTGTTGACAGAGGAACAGAAAAACATATCATGGAAACATTGGAGGTTGAAGAGCCGGAACTTGCAGACGAAATCCGCAAGAAGATGTTTGTATTCGAGGATATTCTTTCCCTGGACGACAGAGCTATACAGCGTGTATTGCGTGATGTTGATAATTCAGATCTCGCACTTGCATTGAAGGGTGCAACAGAAGAAGTTCAGAATGTAATACTAAACAACCTTTCAAAACGTCTTGCTGTTATGATAAAGGAAGATATGGAATATATGGGACCTGTTCGTATGAAGGATGTTGAAGAGGCTCAGCAGAAGATTGTTAATATTATCAGAAAACTTGAAGACTCTGCTGAAATTGTTATTGCCCGTGGCGGAGGTGACGAGATAATTGTCTAATTTATTAAAAAAAGGCTCAACAATAACAAAAAGCGAGCGGGTAATAGATTATAATGAAAAAATAAAAGAAAAGCTTCAGGCAGTGATAGATGCAGAATCAGCAGCAGGAGACCAGAGCAGCGATGGATTTGTCAATGGCCTTACAGCAGATGTTGTAGAGAGACTTACACAGGATGATGATGCAAATGAAGAAACATCGGCAACACAGGAAGAACTTGAGAATCATATAAATGAACTCAGGGAAGAAGCCGAAAGCATTATTGCAGATGCAAATGAGCAGGCACAAAAAATAATTGATGATGCTGATGAACAGGTAAAACGAGCTGCAAAAGAAGCAAAAGATAATGGATATGAGGAAGGACTTGCACAGGCAGATGCTGAATATTCATTGAGAAAAGACGAACTCGAAAAAGAATATGAATCAAGAAAAAAACAGCTTGAGCAGGAATATACAGAAAAAAGAAATAAGATAGAACCTGAACTTATCGATGTTCTTACTGATGTATATAATAAAGTTATTCTTTCAATTGCAGATGAAGACAAAGAAGTTTTGGTACATCTTATTAACGGTGTCTTATCTGATGCGGAAAAAAGTGATGAGTTTGTTATAAAATGCTCACCACAGGATTATTCATATATTTCTGAAAATCAGGGTAAGATTTTCTGCAATATGTCAAAAGATATTACATTAGATATCACAACAGATGAGACGCTGGGAAAGAATGACTGCATTATTGAAACTGATGGAGCTGTGTTTGATTGCAGTCTTGACAAAGAACTTGCTAATCTCACAAAGAAAATAAAAATGCTTAGTTGTCTTGACTAGGAGGACGGCAGATGTCATTGATTAATATAGAAAAATATGAACATTTGATGCATGAGCCTTTTTATCAGAAACTTGGCAAGGTGTCAAAAATAGTAGGTCTTACGATTGAGTCAATAGGACCTGATGCAAAACTTAATGATTTATGCAAAATATATTCGCCTGATAAAAGCCAGACGATGTTTGCAGAAGTTGTTGGATTCAAAGATTCGAGAGTCCTTCTTATGCCATTTGAAAATGTTGACGGAATAGGACCGGGATGTATAGTTGAAAATACAGAAAAGCCTCTTGAAGTTAAAGTTGGCAACGGAATACTTGGACATACGCTTGATGGACTTGGCAATCCAATGGAAGGCGATATTGTAGATTTAACAGATACATATCCGGTAGAAGCTGCACCTCCGGATCCGATGAAGAGAGTGATTATTAATCAGGTGCTTCCGCTTGGCGTCAAAGCGGTTGATGGACTTCTGACAGTCGGAAAAGGTCAGCGTATTGGTATATTTGCAGGAAGTGGTGTGGGTAAAAGCACATTGCTTGGTATGTTTGCAAGAAATACAAAAGCGGACATCAATGTAATTGCTCTTATAGGTGAGCGAGGAAGAGAAGTAAGAGAGTTTATAGAACGAGACTTAGGACCTGAAGGTATGAAGAGAAGCGTACTTGTTGTTGCAACATCTGATAAACCGGCACTTATAAGAAATAAGGCTGCGAAGACAGCGACAGCTATTGCGGAATATTTCAGGGATCAGGGAAAAGATGTTCTGCTTATGATGGACTCTCTGACACGTTTCTCGATGGCACAAAGAGAAATAGGACTTGCGTCAGGAGAACCTCCTGTTACAAGAGGATATCCACCGAGTGTATACAGTGAAATGCCAAAACTTCTTGAAAGAGCCGGAATGGCCGAAAAAGGTTCCATTACAGGATTGTATACAGTGCTTGTTGATGGTGATGATTTTAATGAGCCTATTACTGATACAGCACGAAGTATTCTTGATGGACATATAATACTTTCAAGAAAGTTAGGACATAAAAATCATTATCCAGCTATTGATATCCTGCAAAGCATATCAAGATGCATGAGCCAGATTTCAACTAAAGAACACAAAAAGATGTCTGGACGTCTTAAAAATGTTCTTGCAACATATAATGAGGCGGAAGATTTGATTAATATTGGTGCATATAAAAAAGGAAGCAATAAAAATATTGATTATGCCATTTCAAAGATAGATGCAGTAAATGCTTTTCTTATGCAGCAGACTGACGAGAAATATTCTTTTGAAGAAGAACTAAAAATGCTTTTTGATATTTTCAGCGATTATGATACATTTGAGAAAGCAGAGTAATTATGGCAAAATTTGTATATAAGATGCAAAATATCCTTAATATTAAAATGAGACTTGAGACGCAGGCAAAGACAGAATTCTCGCAGGCAAGTGCAAGACTTGATGAAGAAGAGGATAAACTTCGGAGCCTTATTTTAAGACGAAGAACTTACGAGGATGAGTTGAAAAATGCATCAAATGACAAACTGGATATTAATAAGTTAAAACAGTATAATAACTATATAGCTGTTATAAAAGAACTTATGGAAAAACAGGCATTGCAGGTCAGGGTTGCCCAGAAAAATCTTGATAAAGCCAGAGAAAAACTTAATAAATCAATGCAGGAAAGAAAAATCCATGAAAAACTTAGAGAAAAGGCGTTTGATGAATTTAAGGAAGAACTCAAGGCTGAAGAAAAGAAGGAGATTGACCAATTAGTAAGCTTTACGTATAATGATAGAGGAAAGAAAGCATAACAGATAAATTTTGAGGAAGGAACTTAGATGCCATGGCAAGGAAAAAGAAAAAGTCAGAAGATAATCTTGATACAGATAATGGATTAGAAGAAGAAAAAGGCGGCGGGATAGCCGGAGCTCTTCTTGCTGTAGCAATAATTGTTATATGGCTTGTTATATTTGCACTTCTTATAAAGATGGATGTTGGCGGAGTGGGAAGCATGCTCAGGCCATTCCTTAAAAATGTACCGGTAATTAACAGGATTCTGCCGGATAAGTCTGATGAGGAAGTAATGGAAGAGACTGGATACAAGTATAAAAATCTTGCAGAAGCTGTAGACAGAATAAAAGAACTGGAAGACCAGCTGGCACAGTATCAGAATAATGGTGCTGCTGATTCAGACCAGATAGCACAGCTTAAGGCGGAAGTTGAACGTCTCAAGGTTTATGAAGATAATCAGGAGAATTTTCTGAAACAGAAAGAGGAATTTGACAGGGAAGTCGTATTTACAGATAACGCACCTGACATAGAAGAATATAAAAAATGGTATGAGCAGATAAGCCCGGATAATGCAGCACAGATATATAAAGAAGTGTGTGAAAAGATACAATACTCACAGAAGATTCAGGACTGGGCTACTACATATGCTGCTATGGATGCCGCTGATGCGGCTGCTATTATGCAGGAGATGACAGGCGATACAGATATTGTATCAAAGATTCTTCTTTGCATGAAAGCCAAACAGAGAGCTGCCATATTGGCAGAGATGGACCCTGTATATGCAGGAAAACTCACAAAGATAATGTTTCCTTAACAGTCAGGGATAATTAATGGGTGAATTTATCATTTGGGCAGTCAGCAGTGCGTCTGGCTGCCTGATAGATAATTTTACTATATAGTCTGTATGACAAATAATAAGAAAGGAGGATACAAAGTGGGTACAGTTATTTCAGGAGCACAGAGTGTTGACAATAATGTTGTTCCGGTTGTTTCATCAGGCAAAAACCAGAGTGTAAACGGTCAGAAGTTTGGTGATATAATGGCAAAATCTGTTGGCAGTAATGCAGGAAAGAAGAATTCTTCTACAGATACATTATCGCAGAATTCAATCAGGACAAATACTTCATCATCTGATAAAAATGATGTGGCAGAGAAAGTATCATCAGCTGATAAAGCTAAGGCAAGTGATACTAATAAGACGCAGAATACAAAAACAGATAATAAAGTGGCTGAAAAAGTTGATAAAGCTGCCAACGAAGTATATGACAAGATAAAGAAAACATTGGGAGTTTCTGATGAAGAAATTCAACATTCAATGGAAAATCTTGGGCTTACAATGGCCGATTTATTAATGCCTGAGAATATTATGCAGCTTGTTATGGAAATTACAGGTACACAGGATTCAATGCAGCTTGTTACAGATGATATGTTATCAAATGCAATGAAAGATATAATGGATTTTGTTTCACATACATCGCAGCAGCTTGCAGCAGATTTATCTGTGACACCGGATGATTTAAAAGAAATATTACAAAGTGTTTCTTTTGATGAGAAAGCTGATAAAAATATTCAGACACATGAAGAGAATAGCGATGTAAAAGAAGATGCTGCGGACAGCAATATAAAAGATGCATCGCCGCTCGAACAGGTTATTGCAAAGAAGATTACAACAGGTTCTGATTCATCAAAAAATGATGCAATGTCTGAGAAAGAAAATGGACATGAGCAGAAACAATCAGTGTCTTCAAACGAAAATGTTAATCAGCTGGCATCGGGAACAACAACTACAGTACAAAGTATTGCAGAAGAATTTTCTTCAGTCCTTGAGAACAGAGGTGTTAATGAAACGGATATTCTTGATCAGATTATCAATCAGATAAAATTCACATCTGATGATGCTGTTAAGAGCATGGAAATTCAGCTTACACCGGAAACTCTTGGCAAAGTTAATGTTCTTGTATCAGTGAGAGAAGGCGTTGTTACAGCACAGCTTAATGTTCAGAATGAACAGGTTAAAAAAGCGTTGGAAAATCAGATGATTACATTAAAAGAAAATTTTGAAAATCAGGGCGTTAAAGTTGAATCTGTAGAAATTACAGTTCAGACAAACGCATTTGAAAATAATCAGAATTTTAATAATCAGAATGAGCAGAAAAACAATACATCAAAAAATCGTGCAAAGCTCAATCTTAACGGCTTGAATTTTGATGACGACAATGATGATGAATTGGATGATGAACAGAATTCAATGCTTAATGAAAACAGCAGTGTTGAATACATGGCATAAAAATTGATTTAAGAAAGGAGTATATAATGGTAACATCAAATGTTATTAACGGTTTGATTGATAATTCAAAAAATGATGGAAATATCAGTTCAACAACAAAAAACGATAAGAGTAATTCAAGCCTTGATGTGAATGACTTTTTACAGCTTCTTGTTGCACAGATGCAGTATCAGGATCCGCTTGAGCCGACAGATAATACACAGTATATTGCACAGATGGCTACATTTACACAGGTTGAAGCTACTACAGAGATGGGCAACAAAGTTGAACAGCAGATGGCATCATCACTTGTAGGTAAATCTGTTATTATGAAGACAAATGAAAGCTCTTCAGGAATGATTGCCGGCAAAGTTAATTATTGGGAAAATATCGATGGTAAGATTTATCTTGGAATCAACGGCAAGCTTTATGATATAGCTGACGTTGATACTGTTCTTGACAATGATTACTATGACAAGCTTGTAAATGGAAATACATCTAAAAAAGATGATACAACATCTGGAAGCGGCAAGGCTGATGATACATCTAAAAAAGATGATACAGCTGACAGTAAGACAGAATAAGACATAAGACAGGAGGCTGCTTATGAACAGTATTATAACTGGTGGATATTCATCCATAGAGCAGGCTGCGGGCAAATTATCAAATAAAAAGGATACATCGCAGGCGGCAGGCAGTTCCGGTATCTCTTTTCAGGATATTTTAAAACAAAAGAAAAATATTGCAGAAGCTGCAAACGAAGTATCAGGCGGTGAAGGCGTAAAATTTTCAAAGCATGCAGATATGAGACTGAAGCAGAGAGACATAACGCTTACCGATGAACAGCTATCAAGACTGAATGAGGGAACGCAGAAAGCCGGACTTAAAGGAATAAGAGAATCTCTGGTTATCATGGATGATTTAGCGTTTATAGTCAATACAAAGAGTAAAACAGTAGTGACAGCGATGGATCAAAACAATAGTGAAGACAATATATTTACAAATATTGACGGGGCAGTAATTATTTAGCCGGACCTGAATGGAGGCTTTGATTTCCCTGAATGACAGATGGGAAATTGTGCCGGTCATATTAGTCTTCATGGATATTATGGAGGAAATTTTATTATGATGAGATCATTGTTCTCTGCTGTGTCAGGTTTAAAGGCACATCAGACAAAAATGGACGTTATTGGTAATAATATTGCCAACGTCAACACAGTTGCATATAAATCACAGTCAGTAACATTCGGTGATGTTTACTATCAGACAACACAGGTTGCCACAGGACCAAATGAAGCTTCTGGAAAAGGTGGTACTAATGCAAAACAGATAGGTCTTGGTTCTACAGTAGGTGCCATTTCAGTAGATCCTACAGCACAGGGTGCGTCTGAGAGAACTGATAATACATGGGATTTAATGATTAGCGGAGATAAATTCTTCGTAGTAAGTAATGCAGGAAATACATATTTTACAAGAGCCGGAGATTTTACAACAGATCTTGATGGTGCTATTGTAACACAGAGCGGTGCTAATGTTATGGGTTGGAAAGCAGATGCTGATGGCAATATTATAAAAGACCGTGTTCAGGCTTTGTATGCAACAAGTCCTGAATATACATATACAGCACCAGCGGCAACAACAGGCGTTACAATTACAGGTAATGTAGATTCAAGAGAGACAGGAGATATTGCTTATACAGTGAATTTCTATGATTCACTTGGTAATGAATATCAGGCAACTCTTAATCTTACATATGACAGTAAAGATGCAGCAGCTGGAACAACAAGTTACAATGTTGTTGGCGGTTCGGTTACAATGAATGGACAGCCTACAGAACTTTCAGTTTCATGTGACAGCCAGGTTGTATTTAACACAAATACAGGTGCTTCGATGGTTGGAAATGCCGGACTTGCACTCACGTTTACTGATAACAGTGCAGATGGTTCAGGAAATATTGCTAATATCGGTACTAATAATGGAAATACATCAACAATTAATCTTGATGCTTCAGGACTTACAATGTATGCAGCAGCTTCAAATATTAATGCTACAATGGGAATAAATGGCACAGGAGCAGGTAAAGCAGTAGGTAAAATGACATCAGTAGGTGTTAATGAGGCTGGTCAGATTGTTGCAAGCTACAGCAATGGTGATACAAAGAAGATTGGTCAGATTGCAGTTGCATCATTTACTAACCCATCAGGTCTTGAAAAAGTTGGTGATAATCTTTATGCAGCAACACTTAACTCTGGTTCATTTGATGGAATTGGTGAAGATATATCAGAGTCAAGCGGCAAGATTACATCTGGATATCTTGAAATGTCAAATGTAGATCTTGCAGATCAGTTTACAAACATGATTACAACACAGAGAGGTTATCAGGCAAATTCAAGAATTATTACTGTATCAGATACAATGCTTGAAGAGCTTATTAATCTTAAAAGATAATTAATTTTTATTGGCTGTGGGTAACTATCGTGTGTCCACAGCCATATTTATGGTATCAGACATTTTTAATGGGAAAAATTGTTTAAATTTAGCATGATTTGTTGCAATAAATGCAAAAAAGTGTTTTAATATACATAGTGCATATATCAGGTACCTGTCGGTTTTTGGTACTAAAATATGACTTCACGAAACAATGAGAAATGTATATTATTTATGGGAGGGTCTATGATAAGTGTGACAAGATTTAATGATTCCACACTGATTATTAATGCTGATTTGATACAGACAGTGGAAGAGACACCGGATACGGTGATAACGCTTACGACCGGCACAAAGTTTATTGTAAAGGAAAAGAGCAAAGAGATTGTAGATAAAGTAGTAGAATATAAAAGAAGAATTTTTGTTAATTCTCCTGTTAATTATAGAGAACAAACATATTGATAAATTTTTAAGAACGGATGGTGTTACATAGTGGATTTAGCTACACTCGTTGGTATTGTTTTAGGTCTTGTAATGGTAGTGTTCGGTATTATATCAAGTGCGGATATCAGTGCTATTACTAAGAGCTTTTTGGATTTGCCTTCATTTATTATTACATTTGGTGGTTCGATTGCTGGTATGATTGGTTCATACACATTTAAGGAACTTATCACTTGTATTAAAGGTATTACGATTGCATTTAAGGATCCTAAACTTGATTATGGAGGACTTATTGGAAAGATTATTGAACTTTCCAATGTTGCCAGAAAAGAAGGATTGCTTGCATTGGAAGAAGTTGCAGGTAATCTTGATGATGAGTTTATGAAAAAAGGTATTCTTCTTATTGTAGATGGTACAGAACCTGAACTTGTAAGAGGTATTCTTGAAACAGAACTTGATAATATGGATGCAAGACATAAAAAGATTGCAGGCTTTTATGATAACTGGGCTGCATTAGGTCCTGCATGGGGTATGATTGGTACTCTGGTTGGTCTTATTAACATGCTTGCAGACTTAAATGATATGGCATCTGTAGGACCTAACATGGCGGTGGCTCTTGTCACAACGCTGTATGGTTCGTTGATTGCTAACTGGCTTTGTGTTCCTATTGCAAATAAACTGAAACTTATTAATAATAATGAGTATCAGATGAAAGAGATTATTATAGAAGGTCTTCTTTCAATTCAGGCAGGTGAAAACCCACGAGTTATTGAAGAAAAGCTCAAATCATTCCTTTCACCTGACGCAAGAGGCAATGTGTCAGATTCGGAGGCTGGAGGTGAAGCATAATGAAGAAAAGAGCAGATCCTGAAAAGCCTGCACAGCTCTGGCTTAACACATTTTCGGATTTGATGAATCTGCTGTTGTGCTTCTTCGTACTCCTGTTTGCAATGTCTAATGTTGACCAGGAAAAGTTTCAGGAATTGTCGGCTTCTCTTTCGGCTGCATTTAATGTGCTTCCTAGTGGCGGTTCAGCCATCAATAATGATGGCATACTTGTCGGAAGTGGTGCAAGCCAGCTTAATGCGATAGCAGAACAGTATAATAATATGGGGCTTGATTCTGATGGTGATTATTCACAGGAGCAGGAAGAATCAAAGGATGCATTTGAAGAAGTTGAAAAAGCAGGACTTGAGGAGTCTGAAAAGATGGCAGATGCCATAGAAGATGCATTGAAAGAAGCCAATGTTCTGGATGAAGTCGAGATTACAGCAACAAGCAAGTATGTAGAACTTAATCTTGGAAGTGGTATTTTGTTTGATTCAGGAAGAGCTGAATTAAAATCAGAAGCTGTTAATCTGATTGAAAAAGTTGCAGATGCAATTTATCAGTATAATGATAATCTGATTATAATTGAAGGACATACGGATAATGTTCCAATAAATACGGCAGAGTTTCCGGATAACATGATGTTGTCACAGAAAAGAGCATATTCCGTTTTCAAATATCTTGTTAATAATAAAGGATTTGACCCGGCAACGATGATGTCATCGGGACGAGGTGAATCAGTCCCTATTGCTTCTAATTCTACTGCTGATGGCAGGGCACAGAACAGAAGAGTAGAGATAAAAATATATAATACATATAACAGTTAGAAAACTGTAAAATTTGCGGAGGAACGTTTTTATGAAAAAAAGTATGCTGAATGTCATTACTCTTGCACTTGTTCTTATTAATCTTGTGCTGACTGTTCTTTTGACATTTTCATTGGTCTCAACTAACAACAGAACAAATAATTTGATTAAAAAAGTTGGTGAGATTATTGATCTTGATGCGGCAGGGAATGCAGCCAATGGCTCACAGACAGGAAGTGCTGTTAATATTGACGATATTGAATATGTTGAGGTTAAAAGCGGTGACAGCACCAATATAACAGTGTCTTATACAGACAGTGGTAAGACACATTATGTTGTATTTAAAGTTACACTTGGACTTAATAAGAAAGCAAAAGATTATTCTACAAAGTCAACAAGCATTAATAATGGCATGAAGCTTATTGTAAGCCAGATAACAAATGAGGCTTTAAAATATTCATATAATACAGTAACTACTAATAAGACAACAATTGAGAAAAATCTGTTGTCTACATTACAGGATCAGTTTGAGACAGAAGCAATCTGTTCAGTAACACTTTCTGAAATTCTTGTACAGTAATTACATAATTAAAAAATCAGATGAATTTTAAGCTTATGAATTGTACAAGGAGGTGAGGAAGTTGGGTGAGATTCTTTCACAAAGTGAGATTGATAACCTCTTGAAGGCTTTAAACAGTGGCGAGCTTGATATTGACGAAGCAAAAAACACGGAAGAAAAACAGGTGAAAAATTATGATTTTGCAAGACCTGCTAAGTTTTCTAAAGAACATTTAAGAACACTGGAAATTATATACGAACATTTTGCCAGACTTATGTCAACCAATCTTCCGGCATATCTGCGAAAGTCTGTAACGGTAGATGTTGTGAATTCGGAAGTGGTTATTTATTCGGAATTTTCTAATGCATTGTCTAATCCGGTACTGCTCGGTGTTATAAGCATGAGTCCTTTGTCAGGAAATGTAATCATGGAGATGGCATCAAATCTTGGATTTGCTATTGTAGACAGGCTCCTTGGAGGAGTCGGTCAGGCACTTGATAAAGAGAGAGACTTTTCGGAAATAGAGCTGTCAATATTGGAAAGAATATTTTCAATATGTGTTAATCTTTTCCATGAACCATGGGAGAATGTAGTAAGTATATCTCCACGTCTGGAAAGAATTGAGACAAACTCCCAGTTTGCCCAGATTATTTCTCCAAGTGAGACAATTGCGATTGTGACACTTAATATTAAAATTGGAGAAGTGGAAGGACTTATGAATATATGTCTTCCATTTGATACACTTGAACCGGTTATTGATAAACTTAATACTAAATACTGGTTCTCAACGATGAAAGAAAAAGATGAACATTCATACGAGGATACAATTGAAACTGCCATCAGCAGAGCAATGATTCCTATAAAAGCTGTGCTTGGAAATAGCACAATTAATGTGTCAGATTTTGCAAACCTTCAGGTCGGAGATATAATAAAAATCAATCGTAAGGTTGATGAAGAGCTTGAGGTGTTTGTTGGTAATATCCGTAAATTTAAGGCATTGCCGGGATATTCTGATGATAAATATGCAGTTAGGGTAACAGAGGTTATCAGAGAGGAGAGTGAATAAGGATGGATGGAATGCTGTCACAGGAAGAGATAAATGCATTACTTGCAGGAGCATCAGGCAGCGGTGATTCTTCAACAACCGATAGCAGTGCAGATAATAATGCACAGAATGCGGCTGGTCAGGAGGATAATAACAATACACCGTCAGCACAGAATGAACAGCAGTTTGTTCTCTCTGATTCCGAAAAGGATGCGGTTGGTGAAATATCCAATATCAGTATGGGAACAGCGGCAACGACACTTAGTTCTTTACTTAATCAGAAAGTGAATATCACAACACCTACAGTTGAGGTATCTACATGGGATGAACTGTCTGTTAAATATGACAGACCATGTGTTATGTTGCAGATTTCATATAAAGAAGGAATAGATGGTAATAATGTTCTTATTTTAAAAGAACGTGATGTTAAAATTATTACAGATTTGATGATGGGTGGTGCAGGTCAGGTTGATGATGATGAACCATTATCAGAATTGCATCTTAGTGCTATTGGTGAAGCAATGAATCAGATGATGGGTTCAGCAGCAACATCAATGTCATCAATGTTTAACAGAAAAATAGATATAAGCCCACCAATTGCAAATATGGTGGAAACTTATAGTGATTCAACAGATGACCTTCCTCCGTTTTTAAAAGGTCAGTTTGTTATGGTTGCATTCAAGATGCAGATTGGCGACCTGATTGATAGTGAGATTATGCAGCTCTATCCGATAGAGTTTGCAAAAGAGCTTCTCAATCTTTTTTCACCGGAATTAAATGGCAGTTCATCAGCTAATGCTGAATCGCAGCCTGCACAGCCAGAACCGGTACCACAGCCAACACCAGCCCCACAGCCAACACCGGCCCCACAGCCAGCACCAGCACCTGCTGCACCACAGCCTGATATGTCAGCACAGGCACCACAGGGAATGCCTTATGGTTATCCGCAGATGGGAATGCCTTATGGTTATCCACCTATGCAGGGACAGCCTATGGCCTATGGTTATCCACCTATGCAGGGGCAGTCTGCAGTGCCACAGCAGGATGTCAATGTTGCTCCGGCAGCATTCCAGCCGTTTGCCGGTGATGTTAATGCTCTTTCACAAAAAGAAAATATCGATTTAATTATGGATGTTCCTCTTGATGTAACTGTTGAACTTGGCAGAACAAAGAAATCAATAAAAGATATTCTTGAATTTGCACCAGGTACAATTGTTGAACTTAATAAAATTGCAGGTGAGGCAATTGATGTACTTGTAAATGGCAAATATGTTGCTAAAGGCGAAGTTGTTGTTATTGAAGAAAGCTTTGGTGTAAGAATAACAGAAATTATTAAAGAACAGTAATGATTAAGTGAATTTAAAAATATAAATAAAAAGTTAAGAAAAAAACAGTATGAAAATACACTGGGATGTTGTATAATGTAATCGAATTATCTTAGTGAATGTAAAAGATAGGAGAAATAAAATATGGCAAAGAATATTTTAATATGTGATGATGCAGCATTTATGAGAATGATGATTAAGGATATTCTCACAAAGAATGGATATAACATTGCAGGAGAGGCTGAGAATGGTGCAAAAGCAGTTGAAAAGTATGCCGAACTCAAGCCAGACCTTGTACTTATGGATATTACAATGCCTGAAATGGATGGTATTCAGGCACTCAAGAAGATAAGAGAAAGCGATCCAAATGCTGCTATTATTATGTGTTCAGCTATGGGTCAGCAGGCTATGGTTATTGAATCAATTCAGTCTGGAGCAAAAGATTTCATTGTTAAGCCTTTCCAGGCAGACAGAGTTATTGAAGCTGTAAGGAAGGTTGTCGGATAATGACAATGCTTGCAATAGGAAGCAGCAGACTTGAAGCATTTGCACAATTAATTACACTTGTTCTTATTTTTGCATTTGTACTTGCACTTACATATTTTGCCACAAAGTGGGTGGGCAATTATCAAAAAGAGAAAATGTCCGGAAGCAATATTACAGTGCTTGAGACCATGAAAATATCTGGAACTAAATATTTACAGATAATTAAGATAGGAACTAAGTGTTTTGCAATTGCAGTCTGTAAAGATACTATTACATATTTATGTGAGGTAAATGAAGAGGATTTAATATACAGGGAAAACAATTCTTCTAAATTAAAATCCGAAAATTTTAATGCGATATTAGAAAAGTTTAAGAAAGACAAGCCGCAGGACTAGGCAGGAATCAGCAATATGTTACATTTTTTAAAGAAGTATAAGAAGAAAATTCTTAGAGTTTCATTAGGATTGTCAGCTTTTTTTGCAATATGTATGTTTATGGTAAGTCATATATTTGCAGCTGATGGAGATGGTAATAACAATTTGATAAGTATTGGTATTTCATCAGGTGAAGGTTCAGATATGGCGAGCGTGCTTCAGATGCTGCTTGTACTTACAGTTCTGTCGCTTGCACCATCAATATTAATGATGCTCACTTCATTTACGAGAATTGTTATTGTATTGCATTTTACAAGAGCTGCTATTGGTACACAGACAGTGCCGCCTAATCATGTAATAGTAGGTTTGTCTTTATTTTTGACATTTTTTATTATGGCACCTACGTTTAATGAAGTATATACAAGTGCAGTTGTGCCGCTTACTAATAATGAGATTACAGCACAGGAAGCATTTGATATAGGTGTTGTGCCTGTAAGAAAGTTTATGCTTAAACAGGTTTCAACAAAAGATTTGGATACATTCCTTAAAATAGCTGATTTTGAGGAGGGTTCAGTTAAATCTGAAGATGATATTCCGCTTCAGGTTCTTATACCGAGTTTTATTGTTAGTGAATTAAGGATTGCATTTATAATTGGATTCCTTATATATCTGCCATTTATTGTTATTGATATGGTTGTTTCGTCTACGCTTATGTCAATGGGTATGATGATGCTGCCGCCAACGACAATTTCTACACCATTTAAAATTCTTTTGTTTGTAATGGCAGATGGCTGGAATCTTATAATAGGAAATCTTATGTCAACATTTAATTAATGGTTATTATATGTGCCTGTGCGTTACAGCACAGGCATATTCTTTAATTTGCCGGAACAGCAGGGAGAAAGTTTATGAGTAGTTCAGATATTATCACAATTGCAAGACAAACGGTCTGGGTAATAGTTAAAACCTCTGTGCCGCTGTTATTAGTTTCGATGGTTGTAGGTCTTATAATAAGCCTTTTTCAGACACTTACGTCAATTCAGGAACAGACACTTACATTTGTTCCAAAACTTATCGCAATTCTTATAGGAATTATGGTAATGGGAACATGGATACTCAACGAGATAGTTGCTTTTATGAATACCTTATGGGGCAGCTTCAGTCAGTATATATCGTGAAAGTATTGTTTTTTAAATTTGAAAATGGAAAGGTAGTAAAACAATGATTCAATATGAAGTTGCATTGGAACAATTGGAAATTTTTGTTTTGATACTTATGCGTATTGCATCTTTCATATATGTTGCACCTTTTTTTAATACAGCTAATGTTCCAAGAAGAACAAAGATTGGACTGGCTTTTTTTGTAACAGTTCTTGTATATAGTGTTAAGTCGGATATGACAGTGGAATATTCCGGCATTATAGGTTATGCAGTTGTTGTCCTGCAGGAAGTTGCAGTTGGTCTTATTCTTGGTGCAATGGCATCGTTTTGCGTCCAGATTATTATGTTTGCCGGAAAAATGATAGATATGGATACAGGTCTTGCAATGGCTCAGATTATGGATCCGACAACTAATGTGCAGGTTGGTATTTTTGGTAATTTTTATTACTATATACTTCTTCTGCTTCTGATGGTATCAGGCCTGTACAGATATCTGATTTCTGCTATTGTTGAGACATATAATGTCATTCCGATAGGACAGGTAAAGTTTTCTGCATCTATTTATAATGATATAATTGGATTTATGTCAGATTATTTTGTCATAGGCTTCAGAATTGCACTTCCTGTATTTTCTGCAATACTGCTTCTGAATGTTATTCTTGCAATTCTTGCAAGAATTGCACCACAGATGAATATGTTTGTTGTTGGAATGCAGCTTAAAATATTTGTCGGCATATTTGCTGTCTTTTTTACAATAGTGATGATGCCGGCAGTATCGACATTTATTGAAGATGAGATAAAAACGCTTATGGCTTCACTCGTAAGGGGGATGAGCCCATGACAGAGAACAGAATTCTTATTTCTTATAATCTGCAGTTCTTTGCCAAGGACGGACCAGGCGGTGAAAAAACAGAGCCGGCTACAAGTAAAAAGCTTAATGATGTCCGTAAGGAAGGTCAGGTTGCAAAGAGCAAAGATATTATAATGGCAGTATCACTTATGTCGCTTTTTATAATAATTAAAATATATGTTGGAACAATGGGAGAGCGTTTCATAAGTTCATTCAAGGAATTTTATAACAGTTTTGAACTTATTGTTCATTCAAGCTCGGATGGACTTACGGTAGCACTTGGTGCTTCAGCAGTAAAAAATGTTTTTATGGATGTACTTAATATTACGCTTCCGATATTTTTGATAGCTGTTGTAATTGCAATACTTGGCAATGTTTTACAGCAGAAATGGATGATTACATCAAAGCCGCTTACACCGAAGTTCAGTAAGCTGAGTATTATCAGTGGATTTAAAAGATTGTTTTCATTCAGGCAGCTTTTTGAACTGTTAAAGTCAATTGCAATGATGATAGTTATAGGTGTTGTTGTGTTTGTGACTATAAGAAAAAAAGTTGGACTTCTTCTTACATTTTATGATATTACACTTTATCAGGCCCTCGCCGCAGTTGGCGGTATTATTGTAGATCTGGGTATAAAGATAAGTGCGATTTTCCTTGTTATAGGTTTTGTTGATCTTGTTTATCAGAGAATAAAGTTTAAAAATGATACAATGATGACAAAGCAGGAAATTAAAGATGAGTTCAAAGATTCTGAAGGTGATCCTCAGGTAAAAGGTCAGATTAGAAGAAAAATGCAGGAGATTTCAAGGAGACGTATGATGCAGCAGCTTCCGGAGGCGGATGTTGTAATTACAAACCCGACGCATTTTGCAGTTGCATTAAAATATGAGCCTGACAGCGGAATGGCTCCTGTTGTAATTGCCAAAGGTGCTGATTACCTGGCATTTCAGATAAGAGAAAAAGCGAAAGAATGTAATATTGAAATTGTTGAAAATAAACCACTTGCACGAATTCTTTATCATAATGTTGATATCGGTATGGAAATACCACCTGAGTTATACCAGGCGGTTGCTGAGATTCTTGCAAGAGTGTTACAGCCTGATTTGACTTAAATTAAGTTGAATAAATAAATTATTCATGGTAAAATATTATGATGTCAGTTTATGACGAAAAAAGATGATGAAAGGGAGAAAGAAATATGAAGATTAAGAAAAATGACCTGTTTATTGGAATTTATCTGCTCTCTGCGGTTATTTTCTTTATTATTTCAATCCCATCGTGGCTGCTTGATATTCTTCTGGCACTCAATATAGCAGTTGCACTTATTATATTATTTAATGCGTTATATGCAAAAGAAGTGCTTGATATGGCATCATTTCCTACAATGTTGTTATTCACAACTATTTTTAGAATTTCCCTCAATGTATCTTCAACAAAGCTTATCCTTACTAAAGGTGATGCCGGTAAAGTCGTTGATACATTTGGAAAGTTTGTAGGCGGCGGCAATCTTGTTATCGGTGCTATAATATTTATAGTTCTCGTTATTATTCAGTTTATAGTTATCAATAAAGGTACAGAGCGAGTAGCTGAAGTTACAGCACGATTCACGCTCGATGCCATGGCAGGCAAGCAGATGGCAATTGACTCTGACCTTAATACAGGTGCAATCACAGATAAAGAGGCAGCTGAAAGAAGAAAGAAGCTACAGCTTGAAAACAGTTTCTTTGGTTCAATGGATGGTGCTACAAAGTATGTAAAAGGTGATGCCACTGCAGGTCTTATTATTACCGGTATTAACATTGTCGGTGGTATTGTAATGGGCATGATGTATAACGGGCTCAGTATCAATGAAGCCTTATCAAAGTATACAATACTTACAATCGGTGATGGACTCTGTAGCCAGATACCATCTTTGCTTATATCTCTTGCAACTGGTGTTCTTGTAACAAAAGCATCAAGTGATGGTGAACTTGGCGATGAGATTGTTGGACAGCTGTTCTCAATGGACAGGGTTCTTATGATGGTTGGTGGTGCTCTTACAGTATTAGGTGTATTTACGCCACTTCCTATATATGTATTTGTTCCTTTTGGTGTAGCACTTATTCTTGCAGGAAGAAAGCTTGGAGATAAGAAGGGTGAAGAACAGATAGAGGAAGAAGTGGAACGTGAGGAGACAGAAGCACAGGAAATCAGGAAGCCGGAGAACGTTGTCAGTCTTCTTAATGTAGACCCTATTGAATTGGAATTTGGTTATGGTATTATTCCTCTTGCCGATGTCAATCAGGGGGGCGACCTTCTTGACAGAGTTGTAATGATACGACGCCAGGTTGCCCTGGAACTTGGTGCTGTAGTGCCTATTATCCGTTTAAGGGATAATATCCAGCTCAATCCTAACCAGTATGTAATTAAGATAAAAGGTATACAGGTGAGTGAAGGTGAGATATTGTTTGACCATTATATGGCTATGAATCCGGGATATGTTGAGGAAGAGATTACAGGTATTCCTACATTTGAACCGTCATTCCATCTTCCGGCAATATGGATAACAGAAAGTCAGAGAGAACGTGCTGAATCACTTGGATATACAGTAGTTGACCCGCCATCAATAATTGCAACACATCTGACAGAAGTTATCAGACAGCATATTGCTGAACTTCTTACACGTCAGGATGTACAGAATCTTATTAATAATATTAAAGAAAACAATTCAACGCTTATTGAAGAGCTTGTGCCTAAACTTCTTGGTGTTGGTGAAATCCAGAAAGTTCTTCAGAATCTTCTTGAAGAAGGCATATCAATAAGGGATCTTGTAACCATATTTGAAACACTTGCAGATCATGCACCGGTTACAAGAGATACAGATATTCTTACGGAATATGTGAGACAGAGCCTGAAGCGTGCAATATCCGGAAAATATTTTCCACCGAACGAAGTTACTAATGTTGTTACTCTCGATCCGGCGGTTGAACAGGATATTATGGGTTCGGTAAAGAATACAGAACAGGGATCATATCTTACACTTGACCCTGAAAAAACAAAAAAAATTGTTGCCAGTCTTAAAGATGCAATTAAGAAACTTGAAGATATGGGCAAGAATCCGATAGTAATTACATCTCCGATAGTAAGACTTTATTTTAAAAAACTTGTTTCGGATTACATAAAAGATATAATTGTGATTTCATATAATGAAGTTGAATCAAATGTGGAATTACAGTCAGTAGGGATGGTGACAGAATAAGATGATAGTTAAGAAATTTCAGGGTGAAACAGAAAAAGATGCTATTTTAAAGGCTCAGGAAGAATTGGGAAATAATGCCGTAGTTTTAAATGTGAAAACCATTAAGCAGAGAGGAATTTTAAAATTATTTAAAAAGGATGTTGTTGAAGTAACAGCGGCACTTGAAGAAGAAGAATTATCGAAAAAAGCAAACACAGGTGCAAAAGAGTTTGGAAAAGCTTTTGAAGCATCATCATATGCGGGAAATATGCATAAGCAGCCTGATATATCTTCAAGACCTGCAGGCGGTCTTAATCTTTTAGCAGATGAGAAAATATCAGTTTCGAGTGAGTCGGCTGTTATAGAACAGAAACTCGATTCGCTTCACAGCCTTTTACAGAGCCAGATTAATGCAGGTGCATCCAGAAAGAACAGCATGCAGGTTGATGATGAAAAAGAGCGTGATGACATTGCAGCTGAACGCATTGCCGGGAAAAAAGCTGTAGAAGAACGTGAAAATGCCAATATGAAATTTATACGACTGATATACAAAAAACTTGTTGACAATGAAGTGAATGAAAAATTCGCTGATGAAATAATGGCAGATATAGAGAATTCATTAAAAAGAGAGTCTAATATTGATAGTATCCTGTCGGCTGTATATCAGAAAATTATCCTAAAACTTGGTGAGCCAAAACCGATTGAACTTGGTGATAAACCTAAAGTTGTATTTTTTATCGGACCTACAGGAGTAGGAAAGACAACTACAATTGCAAAAATTGCTTCAAGATTCAAACTTGAAGAATATGCCAGAGTGGCATTTGTAACGGCAGATACATACAGAATAGCGGCAGTTGAACAGCTCAATACATATGCTTCAATTATTGACAGCCCCGTAGATGTTATATATAGTGCCGATGAGCTTGAAGAATCACTTGACAAATATAAGAATTATGATTTGATCCTTGTCGATACGGCAGGCCGTTCACATAAATGTGAAGAACAGATGGATGAGCTTAGCGATATGCTCAAAAAAGCTGAAAAGTTAAAAGACAATTTTGACGTTGAGATATATCTTGTTCTTAGTATAACAACAAAATACAAAGACCTGGTAAATATAGCACAGAGATATGAAGATATTAACAACTGGTCTATTATATTTACAAAACTTGATGAGACGTGTTCTCTCGGAAATATACTTAATGTAAGACTGCTTACAGGTGCACAGCTTTCGTATACAACATATGGACAGAATGTGCCTAATGATATTGAACTTATTGACGAACAGGCTTTAGCAAGGAAATTGCTGGGAGGAAGTGAATAATGGATCAGGCAGAAACACTTAGAAATATAATAAAGCTTCAGAATCAGAGAACTGTTACCAATGCCAGAGTAATAACAGTTACGAGTGGCAAAGGTGGTGTCGGTAAGTCAAATACATCAATTAATCTTGCTCTTCAGTTCCAGAAAATGGGAAAGAAAGTAATAATACTTGATGCGGATTTTGGACTTGCCAATGTCGAAGTCATGTTTGGCGTAATTCCGAAATATAACATGGGTGACCTTATATTTAACGGCATGGATATAAAAGATATTATAACAGAAGGACCTGAAGGTGTAGGATTTATATCAGGTGGTTCTGGAATAGCAAAACTTGTCAATCTTGATAAAGATCAGGTAAAAAATCTTGTCGGAAAGCTGTCACAGCTCGAAGAGTTTGCAGATGTTATAATCATAGATACAGGAGCCGGTATATCACCCGCTGTAATGGAATTTATACTTGCATCACCTGAAACAGTGCTTGTGACAACTCCGGAGCCGACTTCTATAACAGACTCATATGCACTCCTTAAAGCACTCAGCATGACAGATTCATATGATTCATCTGTAAATAAAGTAAAGATGCTTGCAAACCGCGTCTCTAATGAGAAAGAGGGCAGAAATCTGTATGAAAAGCTCAACTCAGTTGTGACTAAATTCCTTAATATTAAGATGGAATATTTAGGTCATGTGGTTTATGATGATAATATGACAAAAGCTGTAATGAGCCAGAAACCTGTAACAATTATGTATCCACATTCACCAGCTTCAAGATGTTATGAAAATATAGTGAGTACACTTGAGACAGGTCATGCAGTATCGCAGAATGCAGGTGTAAGAAGTTTCTTCAGAAATGTATTTTCAAGAAAAATGAAAAATGGAGATTGATATGGATAGAATTTTGAGCGTGGGAAACAAAATCGAATTAAGTAAAATTAAAAAGAATAAAGATGACGACGCAGTCACATATGTGAGCCAGATTCTTGATATGAAAGATGAAAAAATTGTTGCAGCAATGCCTATAAGTGAAGGCCACATAGTACCAATTGAGCCTGGAAGCAGGATGCATGCATATTTTTATACAGTAAAAGGTATTTTCAGCTGTGAGATTCTTGTTACTGAAAGAGGTAAAGAAGGTAATATATATATAATGGAAGTTGAGTGTACAACGGAACTTAAAAAGTTCCAGAGAAGACAGTTTTATCGTCTTCCATGTACTATTGAAGGATACTTCAGAAAGCTCACAGATACGGAACTTTTAAGATTTCAGCATGATAATATTGTGCCTGAGGATACACAGGATGTTGACAAGGGCATTATTGTCGATATAAGTGGCGGTGGATTAAGAATTATGACTGAAAAGCCGCTTGAAAAGAATAATTATATTTATATCCGCTTTCCGGTGGAGATGAATATAGGTAATAGAGATATTGAAGTTGTCGGAAGAGTAATTCTGTCATTGGAATCTCCAAACAGAAAAGACTGTTATGATAACAGGATACAGTTTAAAGGCATTTCCCATGAATTAAGGGAGACTGTTGTCAAATATATATTTGAACAGCAGCGTATAATTCAAAGAAAGGAAAGGGGAGAGTATTTTGGCAAAGAAAATACTGGTAATTGATGATTCTGCACTCATGAGAAGAGTTATATCTGATATAATTAACTCAGGCGGTGATTATGAAGTTGCGGCAATTGCTAGAGATGGCGTAGAAGGATTTGATTTAATAGTATCTAATCCTCATCTTTACAGTGCCGTTATCCTTGATATTAACATGCCTAAGATGAATGGACTGGAACTGCTTGAAAAGCTGCAAAAGAACAGAATAGAGCAGACAGTTATTGTAGTCAGTACTGTTGCAAAAGAAGGTGCAAAAGAAACAATAAAAGCACTTGAACTTGGAGCATTTGATTTCGTAACAAAGCCGGAAAATTATCTTGAGACAAAGGGTGAAACATTTAAGAACAATATTCACAAGATGCTTGATCTTGCAACCGGAAGCCACAGAAGCAAAGTTGATTTAAGAACAACCTCTTTTGCAAAGCCGGGAAGCGTAGTAAGACCGGCAAAACCGAAGCCGGTGGTTATGCCAAGAAAGCTGGAGCCGGGGAATTTTACTGGCGTTAAGACAGGCAGGAAAAAGATTGTGGCACTTGCATGTTCTACAGGAGGCCCTAAGTCATTACAGCAGGTTATTCCTTATCTTCCTAAGAACCTGGATGCACCGGTTGTGCTTGTACAGCATATGCCGGCTGGATTTACATTTTCTCTTTCTCAGCGTCTTAATGAGATAAGTGAAGTAGAAGTAAAAGAAGCTCAGGAAGGTGATATATTAAAAAATGGTGCGGTATATATTGCACCGGGCGGAAAGCACATGAGGGTCGTGAAAAAAGGCACGGATTATTGTATTAAGTTAAGTGACGAGCCAGCCATAGACGGATTAAGACCGTGTGCCAACGTAATGTATGAGTCGCTCGAAAACTGCCAGTATGATGAGATAACATGTGTTGTACTTACAGGTATGGGAGCGGACGGAACAAAAGGAATACAGGGTCTGGCAGCCCATCATAAAAAACTGCATGTAATTGCACAGGATGCTGATACATGTGTTGTTTATGGAATGCCGAAAGCAATAGCACAGACAGGCCTCGTTGACGAAGTTGTACCTTTGGGCAGCGTGGCAGAAACAATTACGAAGAACGTGGGGGTATCTTAACATGGATGTAAGCCAGTATTTAGAGATATTTATTGATGAATCAAATGAACATTTACAGAGCCTTAGTGATCAGTTAATGATTCTTGAAAAAGAACCTGAAAACAGCGATACAATTAATGAAATTTTCCGTGCCGCACACTCTCTTAAAGGTATGGCAGGAACTATGGGCTATAAGAGAATGCAGAATCTCACACATGATATGGAAAATGTATTCTCAGAAGTAAGAAATGGTAATATGAAGGTCACATCAGACCTTGTTGATGTATTATTTCAGTGCCTTGATGCTCTTGAAGAATATGTTAATAATATTCAGGAGACACAGGATGAAGGAACTAATGATAATGAGCCTATAATTAAGGCACTCAATGCATTTATTGCATCAGAAAATAAAGATGCTGCACCAGCTGAAGAAAAACAGGAACAACAGGCAGAATCTGCACCGGCAGAGAAACTTCAGGCAGATGAACATGGTATCAGCATGGAACTTGCTGATTTTGAAAAGAATGCGGTAAATGAAGCACTTAAAAAAGGAATGCATGTTTACGAGATTAAAGTAACAGTTGACGAAAATTGTATACTTAAAGCTGCAAGAGCTTTTCTTGTATTTAAGAATCTTGAAGGACATGGTGACATTATAAAATCAGATCCTTCAGTACAGGATATCGAAGATGAAAAGTTCGATTTTGATTTTCAGATTGTTATTTTAACAGAGGAAAGTTTTGATGATATCATCAAGATAATTAAGAATGTATCTGAAATCAAAGATGCTGATGGTGAAGAAATAACGAAGGCTTTTCCGGAAGAAAAGACCGAAGAGGAGCCAAAAGAAGAAAAGACAGAAGAAAAAGCTAAGCAGGCTTCAAAAGCACAGTCATCAAATGATAAGAAAGATGCTAATGGTTCAAAGAAGCCGGCAGGTGCAAAACAGCAGGCTGCCAATAGTAAAGCAAAGCCTGTCGGACATACTGTACGAGTTGATATTGAAAAACTTGATGTGCTTATGAATCTTGTCAGCGAGCTTATTATTGCGAAGAATGGTCTTGTTTCAGCAAGCAGTGAAGAAGGCTCAGAGAGCATTAACCAGAGCTTTAATGAACAGATTGAATATCTTGAGAGAGTAACAACAAACTTACATGAATCAGTAATGAAGGTACGTATGATGCCTATCGAGAGCGTAGTAAGTAAGTTCCCTCGAATGATAAGAGATTTGAGCAAGAAGCTTGATAAAAAGATGGAATTATACATGTCAGGTGAAGATACAGAACTTGACAGAACAGTTATTGATGAAATCGGTGATCCTCTTATGCACCTGTTAAGGAATTCAGCTGACCATGGACTAGAAAGTGCCGAAGTCAGAAAAGAAAGAGGAAAGAGCGAAGTTGGTTCTATTTTCCTTGATGCATATCAGGATGGTAACAATGTTGTTATTGAAGTCCGTGATGATGGTAATGGTATTGATATTGAAAAAGTAAAGAGTAAAGCTATAGAAAAAGGAAATATTACAGAAGAACAGGCTGCAATAATGTCTGATAAAGAAGTAATAGATCTGCTTTTCAAACCAAGTTTCTCAACTTCAGATAAGGTTACTGATGTATCAGGCCGAGGCGTAGGACTTGATGTTGTTAAATCAAAGATTGAAGCACTTGGCGGTGATGTTGAAGTTAAGTCTGTATATGGTGAAGGAAGTACATTTATTATAAGACTTCCATTGACACTTGCAATTATCCAGGCACTTATGGTTAAGCTCGGAGATGAAAAATATGCTATTTCTCTTGGCTCAATTCAGACAATTGAAGATATTCCTGTAAGTGAGATAAAATATGTACATGCAAAAGAAGTAATACATCTTCGTGGAAATGTTATTCCGCTCATTCGTCTCAGAGAGCTTCTTGATGTACCGGGAGAACAGGAAGAACAGGAAAATATTACTGTTGTCATCGTCAGCAAGGGAGATAAGCAGGCTGGGCTTGTTGTAGATAGTCTCATTGGACAGATGGAAATTGTAATTAAATCTTTAGGCAAGTATATCAACATTAATAAGATGATAAGCGGTGCAACTATCTTAGGTGATGGTTCAGTTGCTTTGATTATTGATGCAAATACTCTTGTCTGATAAAAATCCGGAAAGGTTAGGTGGCTATCTATGGAAGAAGTAAAAACAATGGAAAAAGCATCAGATGAAGCAATGGATGCTGTTCAGTATATAGTTGTAAAGATTGGCAATGAACAATATGGCATTAATATCCAGTATATTGATAATATTGTAAGAAATCAGAGAATTACAAGAGTGCCAAAGGCACAGTCATACTATAAAGGAGTAATTAACCTTCGTGGTGAGATTATTCCTGTTATGAGTATCCGTCTCAAACTTGGTCTTGAAGATGATAATTATACAGATAAGACGAGAATTATCATTATCAAGGTTGATGGTGCAACAATAGGCGTAATTGTTGACCAGGTAAAAGAAGTTGTAACACTTGAAAGCACAGATATCGAAACTGTTGCACGTTCAGGTTCCCTTGTAGGTTCAGGATATATCAGTGCGATAGGCAAGAGCAATGACGAGCTTATTTCTCTTCTTGATATTGTTGCATTAATAGAAGAAAGCTGATAATTTAAGAAGGGAGTGCCTGATGTCAAAGATTGATCTTGAAAAACTGGAAGATTCACAGTTTGATGTTTTAAAGGAAATTGGAAATATTGGAGCCGGAAATGCAACAACGGCACTTGCTACAATGCTTAATATTAAGGTTGATATGTCAGTACCTAATGTTGCATTACTCCCATTTGACAATATTTCGTCATTTATTGGTTCTGAGGAACAGACAGTTGTAGGTATTCTCCTTGAAATACAGGGGGATATCGATGGAATGATGATGTTTTTATTTGATATGAAGTCGGCTCATCATCTTGTAAACTCACTTATGATGCGGGATGTTCATCAAGATGAAAATGGGATGGCAGATTTTTCTGAAATGGAAATGTCTGCCTTAAATGAAATTGGAAATATAGTTTCCGGTTCATATTTATCAGCATTGTCAGGCCTTACCGGAATGAAGATGGTATCATCTGTTCCGGCACTCTCTATTGACATGCTTGGTGCACTGCTTAGCGTTCCAGCCATTGAATTTGGTAAATATGGTGATAAGCTGCTGATGATTCAGTCAGAGTTTGGCGAAGATGATTTTGTTACAGGTTATTTTCTACTTATACCGGAATTGGAATCATATGATAAAATTCTGACTTCGCTTGGAATGTAATATGGTTGATAAGTTATTTAAATGATTGGAAAGAGTAAAATGGGAAATATGATTAAAGTCGGAATGGCCGACTTGAAAGTTTGCAAATGCCCCGATGCATTGACAACGCTTGGATTAGGTTCATGCGTTGGAGTGGCTTTATATGATCCTGTAACTAAAATCAGCGGATTATTGCATTGCATGCTGCCGGACAGTACACAGATAAGAAATAATTCTAATCTTGCCAAATTTGCAGATACAGGAATTGATGAACTTATACGCCAAATGGCTGCACTTGGGGCAAATAAAAACAGACTTGTAGCAAAGATTGCCGGAGGTGCCCAGATGTTTGCCATGACGACTACAAATGATTCGTTGCGAGTCGGTGAACGTAATGCAGAAGCAGCAAAAAAGAAATTAAAAGAATATAACATAAGATTGCTGGCAGAAGACTGTGGACTTAATTATGGCCGTACAGTTGAATTTTATTCGGAAACAGGAGATTATGTTATAAAATCTGTAGGAAAGCCAGTCAAGACAATTTAAGGCTCAGGGGTATCTGCTTATGAAAAAATTTCGTAATGTTCCGGCAATAATAACTCTGCTTGCCGGATTTGTGACGAGTGTAGTGATGATAGTTAATAAGTATTCTCTTAAACCATTTTTATGGATACTTGTTTTAGTGATGGCAGGGTTTTATATTTCGGGAATTATTATAAGAGTAATACTTAACAAAGCATTTAGTGACGATAAGGAAAAAGATAAAGAATCTCAGGATACAGAGTCTTCACAGGATGATTCACCAAGTGAAGACAGCAATGAAAAAGCTGATAACCAGTCAGAAAAAAATGAGCAAAAATAAAGAATGATGAATTGCGGGGGCGGCATTAATGGATGAAGCAGGCAGAGACAAGCTTTGGCAACAGTATTCAAAGACGCATGATACAGAATTAAGAGATGAACTGATTTTAGAGTATGCACAGCTTGTTAAGCTTGTTGCAGGGCGACTCAGTATGTATCTTGGATATAATGTTGAATACGATGATCTGGTTGGATATGGTATATTTGGACTTATTGATGCTATTGATAAATATGATTATGGCAAAAATGTAAAGTTTGAAACATATGCCAGTCTCAGAATCAGAGGTGCGATATTAGACCAGATAAGAAAAATGGATTGGATTCCACGTTCGCTGCGTCAGAAACAGAAAAAAATTAATGCTGCGATGGCTGCTATAGAAGCGAAAACAGGGAGAACTTCAACAGATGAAGAACTTGCAGCAGAACTTGGGATTTCAATAGAAGAACTTAATAACTGGCAGGGACAGACTAAAATGTCAAATCTTATTTCCCTTGATGAGTATACGGAAGAGGGCAGTGAGTCCGGCATACAGGCAGTTAACAATACAAGATTTGAGACACCTGAAGATGTAGTCGAAAAAGAAGAATTGAAAAAGATGCTTGTTGAGGCACTTGACCTGCTGACAGAAAAAGAAAAAAATGTAGTTACGCTTTATTATTATGAAGATCTGACTTTAAAAGAAATCAGTCTTGTCCTTAATGTATCTGAATCAAGGGTTTCTCAGTTACATACAAAGGCACTTAATAAAATGCGTAAAAAACTAGGGGATTATATGGAAATTTTAGCTTGAGGCTAATGGGGAGACAAATTTATGGAGAAATGTACAAAGGGGTATTTTGAATTTGATACAAGACAGGATGGCCTGTATCTTACAGTTTATCCTCCGCAACAGGGAGAACCTGCATTGGATGCCGGAGAAGTTTTATATTACATAGAAAAGAAAAATATATACGGATGTGATATTACACTGATTGGTGATACAGTAAAAAAAGGTGCAACGCAGGAAGTTACAGTAAAAGTGTCTGATGAGACACCATATCCGGTATCTGAGTTTGGCGATTACAGAATAAGCCATGATACAATGACACTTGAGGCAGTTTTCTATCCGCCGTTTAAAGGTGCGGTAGAACTTACTTATGAAGAAATACAAAAAGATTTAAAAAATATCGGAGTAATAAGTGGGATTTCAGAAGAAGCGATAAGACTTTTTCTTCTTGAAAAGAGATATTTTGAGACATATGTTCTTGCAAAAGGAACTAAAGCAAGAGAAGGAAGCGATGGTTATATTGAGTATACATTTAATACAAGCTTAAAACCAACGCCAAAGATGAATGAAGATGGAACAGTAGATTTTCATACACTTGAAAATGTTAATCATATAAAAAGCGGTGATGTTGTAGCAATACTCCATCCGGAAGACAGAGGTGACAACGGAACCGATATTCTTGGAAGACCCGTTTATCCAAGAAAAGTAAAAAGAGCAGTATTCAGATATGGCAAAAATATGGAGGTATCTGAAGATAAGCTTAAATTAATTTCAAAAGTTGACGGTCATGTAACACTTGAGAATGATAAGGTTTTTGTATCTAATGTTCTTGAACTTGTAGATGTTGATGCATCTACAGGAGATATTAATTATAGCGGAAGTGTTATGATAAAAGGAAATGTACTTGCAGGATTTTCAGTAAAAGCTGCTGGTGATATTTCAGTAAGTGGTATTGTAGAAGGTGCTACAATTATTGCTGATGGTGATATTACATTTAACCGTGGTGTTCAGGGAATGAATAAAGCGGTCATTAAAGCCGGTGGAAATATAGTTTCTAAGTTTATTGAGAGTGCGAGCAGCGTAGAAGCCGGTGGAAATATCGAATCAGATTCCATTTTGCATAGTAAAGTACGTGCGAAAGGAACAATAAAAGCATCTGGAAGAAATGGTCTTATTGTAGGCGGTGAAGTCCGTTCGATATGCCTGGTTGAAGCAAAAAACATAGGAAATGAGATGGGAACAGCAACCGTTGTAGGTGTAGGCGTTGACCCGGCTGCAAAGAAGAGAGTTGATGAGTTAAAGACAAGCCTGCAGAAACTCGGTGATTCAAAGATACAGCTTAACCAGATTATGACTGCATTGAGAAAAAAACAGGAAATCGAAGGAAAACTTGCACCTGATAAGGTAGAACTCCAGCAAAAGACAATGCGTAATCTTGTCATGATAGAAAAAGATCTGACTGAGCAGAAAAATGAACTTGAGCAGTTAAGACAACAGCTTGGTGAAGATGTAAATGCAAGGGTCAGAGTCAGCGGAAATATATATGTTGGCGTAAAACTTATATTTGGCGAACAGAATTATTTTATCAAAGAAAAACGTACATTCTGTCAGTTCGTAAAAGATAAAGCAGATATTAAATGGCAGTCATTGTAGATTGGAGTGCTTATGAGTGTAAGACCTATTGATATTATGATGGTGCCTCAGATGAATGAAGTTTCACATATAAAGCAGAGTGAAAATATGAGACCAGCGACAGAACAGATGAATATTGTGTCCAATGTTGATAAGAAGGTCGAAAACAAATCTGAGCAGGTAACTAAAAAAGATGATGTTGAAAATAAAGGTCATAAGTTTGATGCTAAAGAAAAGAGCAGCAATGAATATGAGCGAAGTGGAAGCGGTGCATATTCAAAGCGTTCTTTTAAGGAAGGCAATGTTACTGTAAAACAGGATGAAGATGTATTTTTTGATATAAAAGTTTAGAATTTGTAAAGGCAGAAAGTATTATGACGACAGTAGAAATTATATTGCTTGTGGCAGGCATTTTATGTCTTATTGCCAGCTTTATGATACCTGATGAAAAAAAGAAAGAATTAAAAGAAGAAAGTTCTGTAAACAGACAGCCCGTACAGGAACTTACACAGGCAGAGCAGGATAAAGTAAGAGAACGTATAAATGATATTATCAATGAACAGCTTGGTGATATTTCAGAAAAAACGGAAGCCCAGCTTGATAAAATTTCAAATACTAAAATTCTTGAACTTAATGAGTATGCTGATACCGTTATGAATGAGATTAATAAAAATCATAATGAGACAGTTTTTTTATATGATATGCTGAATGAAAAGGCGAAAGAAGTAAAAAATACTGTTAAAGATGTAAATAATGTCAAAAAAGAGGTCGATAAAGCGGTTTCAGAAAGTGCGGCAGCCATAGAAAACAATACTGCGGAATATGCTTATACCGAAGAAGTGAAAAAAGAAGAAAAGCAGTCACCGGAAGTTAAGATATTAAGCCAGAATGATGAATTGAAAAAACAGGCAGAAACAAAAAATAAATCTGCTGATAAAGCGGATCTTGATATTGAAAATGCAAACAGCAAGAACCAGAAAATATTAAAATTTTACAAAGAAGGTCTTGATAACAGGACAATAGCGAAACAGCTTGGGCTTGGTGTTGGAGAAGTGAAGCTTGTTGTGGATTTATATAAAAATTCACTGGGATAAAATTAACAGTTACGGAGAATCATATGAAACTTAAGTATCATTTAAGAGGCCTTGGAATTGGTTTTATATTAACGACAATTATTCTAATGATTTCCAATTTGTTTGTGAATAATAATAACGGTAATAATCATGTTTCAGATAATAAAGAAACATCTGGCTCGGTGATTGCATATACGACCCAGGCAGATGAGAATAATTCTGACAAAAAAGATGAAAAGAAGACGGAACATGCAAAGACGGAGAGTGCCAAAGACAGTACAAAAGAGAGTGCGTCACAAGGTACAACACAGACTGAAACATTGTATTCAAAAGAGGGTAATACAGTTACTGTAAAATTTGAAAATGTTATATATGGTACAGCAGCAGCTGAACTTTTATATAAAGCGGGAGTTATTGATGATGAGAACTCCTTTGCATTTTATCTGCAAAACAGTGGGTATGATGCAATAATACGTGATGGTTTATATCAGATAAATATCGGCGACAGCTACGAAAATATAGCAAAAATTATAACAAAGAGCTGATACGATAAAAAAATATAAAAAATCAAAAAATATTGCTTGATTTATTATAAAAGTATTGATATAATCATCTTCGTGTGAAAAAACATGCAGGTGGATTTTGCAGCTGGTGCCGGATAACGCTTACGGTGGCTGCAAGAGTTGAAGTCTGCAAAAGATTATTTAACCAATGGAGGTATTAAAATGAGCGTAATTTCTATGAAACAGTTACTTGAAGCAGGTGTTCATTTCGGACATCAGACAAGAAGATGGAACCCTAAGATGGCTGAGTACATCTACACAGAGAGAAATGGTATCCATATTATTGACTTACAGAAGTCAGTTGGTAAAGTTGATGAAGCTTACAAGGCAGTTGCTGATATCGCAGCTAACGGTGGCACAATTCTTTTCGTAGGTACAAAGAAGCAGGCTCAGGATGCTATCGCATCAGAAGCAGAGCGTTGTGGAATGTTCTATGTAAATGAGAGATGGCTTGGTGGTATGCTTACAAACTTCAAGACAATCCAGAGCAGAATCAACAGACTTAAAGAAATCGAAGCTATGGAAGAAGATGGAACATTTGATGTTCTTCCTAAGAAAGAAGTTATCAACTTAAAGAAAGAACTTGAAAAACTTCAGAAGAACCTTGGCGGTATCAAGGAAATGAAGAGACTTCCAGATGCTATCTTCATCGTAGATCCTAAGAAGGAAAGAATCTGTGTTCAGGAAGCACACGCACTTGGTATCGAATTAATCGGTATTGCAGATACAAACTGTGACCCAGACGAGCTTGATTATGTAATTCCTGGTAATGATGATGCTATCAGAGCCGTTAAGCTTATCGTTTCTAAGATGGCTGATGCAGTTATCGAAGCAAATCAGGGTGAAGAAGCAGCTCCAGCTGAAGAGGAAGAAGTAGCTGAAGAAGCTTAATATTTAAGTATCGACTTAAGTTTATGTATGCTTCAGCCTGACATATCAGGTTGAAGCATTTTTTAAAATTAATAATAATTAATTGGAGGAAAATTATAATGGCAGCAATTACAGCAGCAATGGTTAAAGAACTTAGAGAGTCTACTGGTGCAGGCATGATGGAATGTAAGAAAGCTCTTACAGAGACAGATGGCGATATGGAAGCAGCTGTTGATGTTCTTAGAAAGAGCGGAGCAGCTAAGGTTGAAAAGAAAGCAGGAAGAATCGCAGCAGAAGGTATTACAAGAGTTGCAGCTGAAGGTAATACAGCAGTTGTTGTAGAAGTTAATTCAGAGACAGATTTCGTGGCTAAGAATGCTACTTTCCAGGAATTTGTTCAGGCAGTTGCAGACAAGGCACTCAAGTCATCAGTTGAAAAAGCTGGAGATGGTGAAGATGTATGCAGTATTCTCGATATGAAGTCAGAACTTGAAGAGAAGACTCTTACAATCGGTGAGAAACTTTCTATCAGAAGATTTGAAAAGCTTACAGGTGACTGCGTAGCTTCTTATATTCACGGCGGCGGAAGAATCGGTGTTCTTGTTGCAGCAGAAGGTGCTTCAGGTGATGCTGTTAAAGAAGCTCTTACAAATATCGCAATGCAGATTGCAGCTATGAATCCGGAATATATCAGCAGAAATGATATGTCAGCAGATGAACTCGCTAAGTTAAGAGAGATTATTGTTGATAGTGCATTAAATGATCCTGCAACTCTTCCAAAGCCAATCTTAAACAAGTTAATTGAAAAAGCTATTTCAGAAAAAATCTGGAGTGATGCTGATATCGCAACTTATGAAGAACATAAGAGCAACATGCAGTATTTATTCAATTTCCTTACAAAGGAAGCTGCAGCTCAGTTAGCAGAACTTGCTTTAGCTGATAAGGCTGATATCGTAGCTGATAAGATTTTCAACGGATTAGTAGAAGGTCGTGTTTCTAAGCAGCTTAAAGAGATTTGTCTTATGGATCAGGTTTATGTTAAAGCTGAAGACGGTAAGCAGTCAGTTGCTAAGTATATCGCAGAAGTTGGCAAAGCAGCTGGTTCATCTTTCACAATCAAGAAATTTGTTCGTTTTGAAGTTGGTGAAGGACTTGAAAAGAAGAATGAAGACTTCGCAGCAGAAGTTGCAGCACAGCTTGCTTAATTAATATATTTGAATGGTATTATAGATTATTTATTAATCCCGGTGGTTTCAGAATGACTCCGCCGGGATGTTTCTGTACTATGAGATATCTGGAAAGTTCATAAAGCATGATTTTTATATGCATAATAAATTTGAACTATAGATATTTTTATTAAATTATAGATATTATAAATGATACTATGCTTGCAATAAAAAAAATGTACTGTTATAATAATATTAAAAGAATTCGTGTGTATAGATATTAATGTAAGTTACGGCATTGCACGAGATTGCACGACATTTAGGTGTAAATTTAATATTAGAATAAGGAGAGATACCACATTTTTCGTAACATAATATGAAATGCTGGTAAAAGGAAGACTATGAATGTAAAAGATCCTATTAGAAAGAGACTTAACAAAGGTTTTCTTGTTATTTCGATTGTATGTTGCATTGGTCTTGTTATAAGCGATATTGCATTATTTGCCATGAGCACAAGTTATAATCATGCAATGGCTAATTATGGCTTTTCACAGGGCGAGATTGGAAAAGCAATGACAGTATTTTCAGAAGCAAGAAGTTCACTCAGGGCTGTTATAGGCTATAATGAAACTTCACAGATTGCAGAAGAAAAGAAAGATTACGAAGCAAGAAAAGAATCATTCCAGGCATATTATGCTAACATTGAGCAGTATATGGTAACAAAAGCAGGCAAAGAATCATATGCTGCTATAGGTAAAGCCCTTGAAGGTTATTGGACAAAGTCAGACAGTATCATGTCAGCAGGTTCGACAACTGATGTAGGAGCATCAGCAAAGGCACAGAAAGCAGAATATGATGAACTTTCACCTATGTATGATGAAGTTTATGCAGCATTCAAGAATCTTATGGATATCAATGTTTCTAAAGGTACACAGCTTATAAAGATACTTGATACTTTAAGAATTGTGCTTACAATATTTATTATTGGTATTTTGGCAGCCAGTGTTATTGCTTCTGCTAAGATTGGAAAGAGAATTGCTGAAAGTATTGAGAAGCCTATTGCAGCACTTGCTGACAGACTTAAAACATTTGCTGAAGGCGATCTTGACAGCGAATTTCCTGAACATCAGGCAGAAGATGAGATTGCTTTCATGAATGACGAAGCAAGGCAGATGGCTGAAAATCTAAGCCTTATAATCAATGATATTAACAAAATTATGGCATCTATGGCTAATGGTGATTTTACAGTTAATACAGAGATTGAAGACAAGTACGTTGGTAAGTTTGGTGAACTTCTGCAGTCAGTACGTAATATGAACAGAAAGATGAATGCTACATTGAAGAGCGTTGAAGAATCAGCAGGACAGGTTACAGCAGGTTCTGAAAATCTTGCACAGTCAGCTCAGGATCTTGCAGAAGGTGCTACAGAGCAGGCAGGTGCAGTCGAAGAACTTCAGGCTACAATCACTACAATTACAGAACAGGTTGGCGGGACAGTAAACAACCTTATGGAAACAAGTAAGAAAGCTGAAGTATATGCTTCAGATGCTGATTCAAGCAGAGAAGATATGAAGGCTCTTATGGAAGCTATGGAGCGTATCAGTGATACATCTAAGAAGATTGAGAATATCATTTCTGATATTGAGAGCATTGCAAGCCAGACAAATCTCCTTTCTCTTAATGCTGCTATTGAAGCTGCAAGAGCAGGTGAGGCAGGTAAGGGCTTTGCAGTTGTTGCCGAGCAGATTAGAACTCTTGCAGACCAGAGTGCACAGTCAGCAGTTGATACAAGAAGTCTTATTGAAGGTGCTTTAAGAGAAGTAAGCGATGGTAACGATGTGGCATTAAAGGCTACAGAATCAATGGAAAATGTTGTTAAGGGAATTAATGAGATTGCAACTGTTTCTAAAGAATTAAGCGAGAACTCAAATGCACAGATTGAAGTTATGAGAGAAGCTGAAAAGGGTGTTGACCAGATTTCAGAGGTTGTACAGTCTAACTCAGCAGCATCTCAGGAATGTTCGGCTACAAGTGAAGAGTTATCCGCACAGGCTGAAGCTATGAATGAGATTGTAAACCAGTTCGTTCTCAGAGATTAATACATATCGTGTATATGAATAAGTAATTAATAAATCATCATCTGCATAATTAATTTATGTGGATGATGGTTTTTATTTACGCGTGTAACGAGCCAAAGTCCGTGCTTGCACGAGACCTTGGCGACTGCCGCGATAACTTGAGAAACTCGCGGAGCGTGTTTCTCATAGTTTTATAATATTTTATGAATATAAACCTTTCACAATTTTACAATATTATGTTATAATATTTCAAGATGTGCTTATACATACATTTAACCTAAGGAGGAAATTCTGATGGGGTTTTTTAAAGATTTCAAAGAAGACTTAAATGAAACAGCAAGCGATTTTTCAAAAAATTCTTCTTCTGATGAAGAGATGGTTAATACTCTCAGACAGAGTGGCAAAGTAGATCCTGAACTTGCAAAGCTTTCGGCACAGATTGAGATGGGCAAAGCTGTAGGCGTTGAAGAACCAAAGAGTGAGGATGAGAAAGATGGAACTGCAGAGACTGCAGTTATAACAAAAGGTTTAACTGTAAGTGGTAACCTTGATTCTACAGGTTCAATTGATATATATGGAACTGTTACAGGTGATGTTACATGTGCGGGTGCTCTTAATATAACAGGAATATTGACAGGCAATTCAAAAGCGGGAAATGTAAAGGCTGACGGTGCAAGAATTGAAGGAAATATTGTATCAGAAAAAGCAGCTGATATTTTAAAGGATTGCGTTGTTATTGGCGACATAACAGCATCATCAACATTTATTGCAGGGGCAGTAAAAGGCAATATAGATGTGAAAGGTCCTGTTGTTATAGATTCAACAGCAGTGATAATTGGAGATATTAAGTCACAGACATTACAGATTAACAGCGGTGCAACTATTGACGGAAGATGTACACAATGTTATTCTGAAATAAATACAGCTCAGATATTTGAAAAAAAAGAAGAAGCTGCTGATGATAATTTGCAGGAGGCAGTGGCTGAAAAGGAATCACAGCCTGAACCGGAACAGAGAAATATCGATGATGTTCTTGATAATATTGCAGCTGGTAAGATGTCATCAAGTGCAGATATTAAGGATGAGTATGTAAATACATTAGAAAAATAATAATCAGAGATGGAGATAGTTATGAAGGAACTTAAAAGAGTTATACTTAAACTTAGCGGAGAGGCACTTTCAGGAGAAGCAAAATCAGGATATGATGATGCTCTGATTGAAGATATTGCCCACCAGGTTAAAAAGATAGTTGAAAAAGGAATAGATGTTGGTGTTGTTATCGGAGGCGGTAATTATTGGCGTGGTCGTTCTAATGATAATATTGACAGGACAAAAGCAGACCAGATTGGTATGCTTGCGACAATTATGAATTGTATATATGTTTCTGAAATATTTAGATCATGTGGAATTAAGACAAATATTCTTACACCATTTGAATGTGGCAGCATGACTAAGTTGTTTTCAAAAGACAGAGCAAATAAGTATTTTGAAAAAGGCATGGTAGTTTTTTTTGCTGGTGGAACAGGTCATCCTTATTTTTCAACAGATACAGGAATTGTTCTTCGTGCGATTGAGCTTGATGCAGATGCAATTCTTCTTGCAAAAGCAATAGATGGTGTGTATGACAGCGATCCTAAGATTAACCCGGCTGCTAAGAAGTATGACACACTTCCTATTCAGGAGGTTGTTGATAAAAAACTTGGAGTTATCGATATGACAGCTTCAGTTATGTGCATGGAAAATAAGATGCCGCTAATGATATTCGGTCTTAATGAAAAAGACAGCATTCTTAATGCCATGACAGGTAAATTTAATGGTACTGTAGTAACAGTTGATTAAATAAAAATAAAATAAAATTAAATGGAGATGAGATAATGAGCGATATTAAAGAATTTGAAAATAAGATGAGCAAAACAGTAGATGCATTAAAGGAAGATTATGTTACAATAAGAGCCGGAAGAGCTAATCCGCACATTCTTGATAAGATTAAAGTTGATTATTATGGCACACCAACATCACTTCAGCAGGTTGCCAATATATCAGTTCCTGAGGCAAGAATGATTCAGATTCAGCCATGGGAGAGCAGTCTTATCAAAGAGATTGAAAAGGCAATTTTAGTATCAGATCTTGGAATTACACCTAATAATGATGGCAAGGTTATAAGACTTATTTTCCCTGAACTTACAGAAGACAGACGTAAGGAACTTGCAAAAGAAGTTAAGAAAAAAGGCGATAATGTCAAAGTTGCAATCAGAAATGTAAGACGCGATGCGAATGATTTATTTAAGAAGCAGAATAAAGCAGGAGAAATATCAGATGATGAACTTAAAGGAACAGAAGATGATATTCAGAAGCTTACAGATAAGTATGTTGGCATTATAGATGCAACAGTTGAAGAAAAAACAAAAGAAATTCTTACAGTATAATTTTTATATGTGAATCCGTGGGATTCCGGTAGCTTTTAGCAGGTTGTGCCGGCTCCTGCGGATTTTCTTTAGAAAAAACAAGGAGGCAAATCCTCTCCTCGTCAAAGGACTCGGATTTTTGCTTCGCAAAAACAAGGAGGCAAATCCTCTGCTCCTGCGAGGGCAGTCGCATTTTTGCTTCGCAAAAACAAGGAGGCAAATCCTCTCCTCGTCAAAGGACTCGGATTTTTGCTTCGCAAAAACAAGGAGGATTCATGGATTTTTTTAATGAAGAACTTGGACTTAAAATACCTGGTCATGTTGCTGTTATTCTTGATGGTAACGGCCGTTGGGCAAAACAGAGAAAAATGCCCAGAACTTATGGACATAAAGTAGGAAGCCAGGTTGTTGAAGATATGCTTAATATTGTTGATGATCTTGGCGTTAAGTATTTTACAGTATATGCATTTTCAACAGAAAACTGGAAACGTTCACAAGAAGAAGTTTCAACTCTCATGGGAATTTTGAGATGGTATCTTAAAGACTGTGTTAAAAAGTCAATGAAGAATAATGTAAGATGCCGTGTTATAGGAAGAAAAGAAGAACTCAGTCCTGATATAGTACAGAGTATTGAAAATCTTGAAGAAAAGACAAAGAATAATACAGGACTTAATTTTACAATAGCTATTAATTATGGCGGAAGAGATGAGATTACAAGAGCTGTCAAAAAGATAGCAGCTGATGTAAAGGCCGGAAAAATCAATCCGGATGATATTACTGAACAGACTATTACAGATAATCTTGATACACGGGAGCTTCCGGACCCGGATCTTCTTATAAGAACAAGCGGTGAGCAGAGATTATCCAATTATCTTCCGTGGCAGCTGGCATATACGGAGTTTTATTTTACTGATACATACTGGCCTGATTTTAGCAAAGAAGAGCTTATAAAGGCATTTGAGAAATATAATAAAAGAGAACGACGTTTTGGCGGCGTTAAGGAGGATGCTAAGTGAAAACTAGAATTATAAGCGGAATATTTCTTGCAATAATTGCAGCTTCATCGCTTTATGTAGGAAGCTGGTATCTGTTTATTTTATGTGCATTTATATCGCTTGTCGGAATGTATGAATTATACAGGGCAGCCGGTATACATGAAAAGCTGCTTGGAATCTGTGGCTATGTTGTAGCTGTGGCATATTATGTGTGCGTATGGCTTGGAAAATGGCAGCTTGAAACGCTTGTTTTTGTATTTGGACTTATGGCAATCATGACAATATATGTCATAACATTTCCAAAATACAAATCGCAGGATGCAATGCTTGTCTTTACAGGAATATTTTACGTTGCAGTAATGCTTTCATATATATATAAAGTTAGAGTTGCAGGAGACGGCAAATATATAGTATGGCTTGTATTTGTATCATCATGGGGCAATGACACATTTGCATATTTTACAGGTGTTCTTTTGGGTAAACATAAGATGGCACCTAAGCTTTCTCCGAAAAAATCAGTTGAAGGAGCAGTTGGCGGTGTGACAGGTGCAACTTTACTGGGCATAATCTATGGATTTATAATAAGCGGAAGAATGTCCGGCATATTTGTGCATCCTGTATGGACATTTGCAATAGCAAGTTTTATAGGAGCGTTGTTATCTATAATCGGAGATCTGGCTGCATCTGCAATCAAGAGAAATTATGATATAAAAGATTATGGAAAACTTATTCCGGGACACGGCGGAATCATGGACAGGTTTGACAGTGTGATATTCACGGCTCCGGCTGTATATTGGGCTGTTTACCTTATCAGTCACATAATGTAAGAAAGGCTTGAATAATTATGAAAAGTGTATCTTTATTAGGTTCAACAGGTTCAATAGGAACACAGACATTAGATGTTATAAGAAAAAATAATGATATAAAAGTTGTGGCTCTCGCTGCAGGCACAAGAGTAAAAGAATTAGCTGAGCAGACCAGAGAATTTAAGCCGCAGCTTGTAAGCGTTGGAACACAGGAAAAGGCAAAAGAGCTGAAAGTTCTCCTTTCCGATATGGACGTTAAGATTGTATATGGCATGGAAGGACTTATTGAGGCAGCTACAATAGATGAAGCTGACATTGTAGTGACTGCAGTTGTGGGCATGATGGGAATAGAACCTACAATAGCGGCAATTAATGCACATAAAGATATTGCACTGGCAAATAAGGAGACACTTGTTACAGCCGGTCATATCATCATTAATCTTGCAAAAGAAAAAAATGTATCAATTTATCCTGTAGACAGCGAACATTCAGCAATATTCCAGTGCCTTAACGGTGAAAACAGGGGACAGATTGATAAAATTCTTCTTACTGCATCAGGCGGTCCTTTCAGGGGAAAGACAAGAAAAGAACTTGAAAATGTTACACTTGCCGATGCATTAAAACACCCAAATTGGGCTATGGGAAGAAAAATCACAATAGATTCATCTACAATGGTAAACAAAGGACTTGAAGTTATAGAGGCACAGTGGCTTTTTGGTGTTCCTGTTGATAAAGTACAGGTTATAGTCCAGCCACAGAGCATAATTCATTCTATGGTGCAGTTTGTTGACGGTGGTGTAATGGCCCAGCTTGGAAGTCCTGATATGCGTCTTCCTATTCAATATGCATTATATTACCCTGAGAGACGAATACTCGATACTAAAAGACTTGATTTTTATGAACTTGCACAGATTACATTTGAAAAACCTGATATGGAAACATTTAAGGGACTTAAATTTGCATATAATGCAGCAGAAAGAGGCGGCAATATTCCTACAGCAATGAATGCAGCCAACGAGCTTGCAGTAAGCAGATTTCTGGACGAAAAGATAAAATATCTTGATATATATGACATAATAGAGTATGCCATGGAAAATATTAAGTATATCGACAATCCTACAGTTGAACAGATTCTTGAGACTGAAAAGACTGTATATGAAATGATTGAAAGCAGGTGGTGATTTGATTTTAAATATAATCATAGCAATTATCATGATTGGACTTATTGTCCTTATTCATGAATTTGGACATTTTATAGTCGCAAAGGCTAATGGAGTCGCTGTAGTTGAGTTTTCAATAGGCTTCGGACCTAAGCTTTTTGGAATAAAAAAGGGAGATACTGAATACTGTCTGAAGCTTATACCATTTGGTGGTGCATGTATAATGCTTGGAGACGATATGCTTACACAGTCTGATGATGGCAGTGAAGATGAAAATGAAGAAGATGAAGATTCAGATGATTTGCCTGCAAAAGAAAGAAGAGAAGAACTTTTAAAAAAATATGATGCAGACAAAGCATTTGCAGCTAAAACAGTGTGGTCAAGAATTGCAATAATAGCTGCCGGACCTGTATTTAACTTTCTTCTTGCATTTGTGTTCGCTGTTATTATAATTGGAAGTGTCGGTACAGATCCATGTACTGTTGATGTTGTAGAGGATAGTTCACCGGCGGCAGCTGCGGGACTTCAAGTTGGTGATGAGATAACAAAAATTAACAATAACGGCATTGCATTTTCAAAGGAATATGCATTTTATCAGGCATATCATGCATCTGATACAATGAATATAACATATAAGCGTGATGGTCAGAAATATACGACAACAGTTACACCCGAGTACAGAAAACTGAGTGTATACAGACTTGGTATTACTATTAGCGACAACACACTTGTTGCCTCAGTAAGTGATAATTCGGCAGCTTCAAAAGCCGGAATTGAAAAAGGCGATGTGATAGTTTCAGTTGATGGAGTAAAGCCTACGGATGACAATAAAATTCCGCAGATAATTAATAATTCAGGCGGAAAAGAGATTGAGATGGTAGTAAAACGCGACGGTCAGGATGTTACATTAAAAGTTACGCCAACACTTGTTGAAAGCGAAGAATACTATACAGGTTTTGACAGCTATGGATATCGTGTAAAAGTCAGCCCTGCACAGACAATACTCTGCTCGTTTAAAGAAGTAGGATACTGGATAGAAACAGTTGTAAAAAGTGTCGGAATGATGTTTACAGGTAAACTTGGAATTAATGATTTATCAGGACCGGTGGGCGTTGTGGATTCAGTTAATACTGTTGTTGAACAGAGTAAGCCGGATGGGGCATGGTATGTGTGTCTTAACATATTCCAGTATATTGTAATGTTAAGTGCTAACCTCGGAGTTATGAATCTCCTTCCTTTACCGGCACTTGATGGCGGAAGACTTCTTTTTATGTTTATTGAAGTGGTTAGAGGAAAACCTGTAAAGAAAGAGCGTGAGGGAATGGTTCATTTTGTCGGAATGGTTCTTCTTATGCTTCTTATGGTCTATATAATGTTTAAAGATATAGTTAATTTGTTTTAAAATATTTGTTTTAGAATGTATTGACAGGGCAGTATGTTTGTCACAAAGGTATCATAACTGTCCGGAAACGGAGTTTTTATGTACAGAGATAATACGAAAATGGTAAAAATCGGTAACTGTGTAATCGGAGGCGGAAATAAAATCGCAATCCAGTCCATGACAAATACAAGAACTGAAAATGTAAAAGAGACGGTAAAGCAGATTCTTGCTCTTGAAGAGGCAGGCTGTGACATAGTAAGATGCACGGTTCCGACGCAGGAGGCGGCAGATGCGATACGCGAGATAAAAAGATATATCCATATTCCGCTTGTTGCCGATATTCATTTTGATTACAGAATGGCAATCGCGGCGATTGAAAACGGTGCCGATAAAATCAGAATCAATCCCGGAAATATAGGAAGTACAGACAGAATCAAGGCGGTCGTAGATGCTGCAAAAGAAAGAAACATTCCTATTCGTGTCGGTGTAAACAGCGGCTCTCTTGAAAAAGACCTTATTGAAAAATATAATGGTGTTACAGCCGAAGGTCTCGTTGAGAGTGCACTTGATAAAGTTAAGATAATTGAAGATTTGGGATATGATAATCTTGTTATAAGTATCAAATCATCGGATGTTTTGATGTGCGTAAAAGCACATGAGCTTATTGCAGATAAGACAAATCATCCGCTTCATGTTGGAATAACAGAGTCAGGCACAGTATTTTCCGGAAGTATCAAATCAGCGATAGGATTAGGACTTATTCTTAATCAGGGTATCGGTGATACAATAAGAGTGTCATTAACAGACGACCCGGTAAAAGAGATTGAAGCTGCAAAGCTTATATTAAGAACACTTGGGTTGAGAAAAGGTGGAATTGAAGTTGTTTCATGCCCTACATGCGGGCGAACAAAGATTAATCTTATCGACCTTGCCGGAAGAGTTGAAAAGCTGGCAGCAGGATATGACCTTGATTTAAAACTTGCTGTTATGGGATGTGTTGTAAACGGTCCGGGAGAGGCTAAAGAAGCAGATCTTGGAATTGCAGGCGGAGACGGCTGTGGCGTTCTTATTAAACATGGTGAAGTTGTGCGTAAAGTAGCTGAAAATGAGCTGCTTGACACATTAAAGTATGAGCTTGACCATTGGAATGACTAAAAGAAATATGAATGTTTTAATGTAAATGCTTTAGAGGAGTGTTATTTAGTTGAATAAATTTTTTGAAGTGTTTAATACACTTAAAGTGCCGGAGGAAATAGGAGTTTATCTTACTGATACGGAAGTTACCCGTGTATCAAAGACATCTACCAATTCTCTGGCACGTGTCTATTTAAGCAGTGAACGGCTTATAAGCAAGCAGGTAATATACAAGGCGGAGGACGCTTTGAAAAAGCAGATATTCCGCATGAAAAATATGGATGTGCGTATAATTGACAGATACAGACTTTCAAAACAGTACACACCTGTCAAAATTATGGAAATATATTATGACAGCATATTGTTTGAACTTGAGAAATATTGGACTCTCGAATATAATCTGTTGAAAAATTCACAATGGGAATTTGATGGGGAACACTGTCTTGTGCTTACTCTTGAGGACGGATTTTTGTCAAGGACATATGCCGATACGCTTGCGGATTATTTCAAAAAAATATTTTTGAACCGTTTTGGGTTTGAAATTGATGTTATATATAAATATGCAAAAAAAGAGGGAAGTCACTACGAGCTTGAAAATGAGCATAAGCTGAATCTGCGTGTCGCACAGATTGAAAAGAATATGAGGGCGGCACAGGCAGCGGGCGACGGAGTGAATGAGGATTCTTCAAAAACAGCATTTTCAAAGGGAACGTCAACAAGCTCAAAATCGGAAAATGCTGCATCATCAGGTACAAAGTCAAATGATGGTGCAGTACAGGAGAATTCACGTCAATCATCGTTTGGAGACAAAAACAGAACCCAGTTTGGACAAAAGGGAAGCCAGAACGAGTATTACAAAAAGAAGCCGTCAAATCCGGATGTTTTATATGGAAGAGATTTTGACGAGGAACCTATGCCTATAGAGCAGGTGGATTCAGCACTAGGCGAGATTGTTATCGCGGGAATGATAAGAAAGGTTGACGAGCGTGAAATAAGAAATGAAAGAACAATTCTCATGTTTGACCTGACTGATTTTACGGATACGATAACCGTTAAAATGTTTATTGCAAATGCACAGCTTCCTGAAGTCAAAGAGTACATAAAAAAAGGAAACTTTATAAAAGTCAAGGGTGTTGCGGCACTTGACAGATATGACCAGGAAATCTCAATTACGAGCGTGTGGGGTATCAGAAAATCGCAGGATAACCGCGAAGTGAGAAACGATTTGTCGCTTCACAAAAGAGTGGAGCTTCATTGCCATACGAAAATGAGCGACATGGATGGCGTTTCATCTGTTTCCGATATTATAAAACAGGCAATCCGCTGGGGACACAAAGGAATTGCAATTACGGACCATGGTGTTGTGCAGGCGTTTACGGACGCTTATCACACTATGGAAGACTTGAAAGGCAAATACAAGAAAAAGGGCGAAGAGCTTGATTTTAAGATAATATATGGTGTGGAAGCTTATCTTGTAGATGATACGCGTCAGATTGTAATTAATTCAATGGGGCAGAATTTCAATGATACGTTTGTTGTATTTGACCTGGAGACTACGGGATTTTCGGCAGAAGTTGACAGAATTATCGAGATAGGTGCCGTAAAGATAAAAAATGGTGAGATTGTAGATAATTTCAGCAAATTTGTAAATCCTAAGATTCCGATTCCTTTCAGAATAGAAAAACTTACGGGAATTAACGATTCCATGGTTATGGAAGCGGAACCGATAGAAAAGATTCTTCCTGAATTTCTTGAATTCTGCGGAGATGCCGTCATGGTTGCACACAATGCAGGGTTTGATACAAGCTTTATAATAAATAACGCTGAAAGACTTGGAATAAAATATGACCCTACAATAATGGATACGGTGCTTCTGGCACAGTTTGTTATACCTAACCTTCATAATTATAAGCTGGATACGCTTTGTAAGCACCTTGCCGTATCGCTTGAAAACCACCACAGGGCTGTAGACGATGCACAGGCTACGGCATATATTTACCTTAAAATGGTAAAAATGCTTGAAGAAAGAGATATATTTGACTTGGATAAGTTAAATGAGGCAGGAAAACTAGATGATGAGGCGATAAAAAAGCTTCATCAGTATCACTGTATAATTCTTGCGTCAAGCGAGCAGGGAAGAATAAATCTTTACAGGCTTATTTCGGCATCGCATCTTCAGTATTTCAGCCGTTTTCCTAAGATTCCCAAAAGCCTTGTAAACAAATACAGGGAAGGACTTATTATAGGAAGTGCATGTGAGGCTGGAGAACTTTTCCGAGCTATGGTAAACGGCCGTTCCGAGGCTGAGATTGCAAGAATAGTATCATTTTATGACTATCTTGAAGTACAGCCTATTGGCAATAACCGTTTTATGATAGAAAAAGATGATTATTATGTAAAAAATGAAGAAGATTTAAGAGATTTAAACAGAAGAATAATTGCACTCGGTGAGAAGTTCTCAAAACCGGTTGTGGCTACATGTGATGTGCATTTTCTTAATCCGGAAGATGAAATTTACAGGCGTATAATTATGGCTGGCAAGGGCTTTGATGACGCAGACAACCAGGCTCCGCTTTATCTTCATACAACAGAAGAGATGCTGCATGAGTTTGATTATCTCGGAAGCGACAAGGCATACGAAATTGTTGTTGAAAATACAAATAAAATTCTTAATATGTGTGAAGATATAATTCCAGTTCGTCCTGATAAAAGACCTCCGGTAATTGAAAATTCTGACCAGATGTTAAGAACGATATGTGAAAACAGGGCGTTGGAGCTTTACGGCAACCCTCTGCCTGAAATAGTAAAAGAGCGTCTTGACAGAGAGCTTAATTCAATTATCAGTAATGGATATTCTGTTATGTATATAATTGCACAGAAGCTCGTATGGAAATCAAATGATGACGGATATCTTGTTGGCTCGAGAGGTTCTGTTGGTTCATCATTTGCGGCTACGATGGCCGGTATCACGGAAGTAAATCCGTTAAGTCCTCATTATCTGTGCCCAAAATGCTACTATAACGAATTTGATTCGGAAGACGTTAAGAAATTTGCTGGCGGTGCTGGCTGTGACATGCCTGATAAAATATGTCCGAGATGCGGACACAAACTTAACAAAATGGGATTTGACATTCCGTTTGAGACATTCCTTGGATTCAAAGGGAATAAAGAGCCTGATATCGACCTTAACTTTTCCAATGAATACCAGAGTAAGGCACATTCGTTTACCGAGGTTATTTTTGGAAAAGGACAGACATTTAAAGCGGGAACAATCGGTACGGTTGCCGAAAAAACTGCATACGGATATGTTTTTAACTATTTTAAGGATAAATCCGAAAAAGAGGGCAGGCCAATCGTAAAAAGAAGATGTGAAATAGAGCGTATTGCCGAGGGCTGCGTGGATATACGAAGAACAACAGGACAGCACCCGGGAGGAATTGTAGTTCTGCCTATCGGTGACGAAATTCACTCGTTTACACCAGTACAGCACCCTGCAAACGACTGTACAACAAGTATTGTAACGACACATTTCGATTACCACAGTATCGACCATAACCTGTTAAAGCTTGATATTCTTGGACATCTCGACCCTACAATGATTAGGATGTTACAGGATCTGACGGGAATTGACCCGCTTGAAATTCCGCTTGACTCAAAAGAGGTAATGTCACTTTTTAAAGATACAAGTGCACTTGGAATAACGCCTGCTGATATAGGCGGCTGTAAGCTTGGTGCATTGGGAATTCCGGAATTTGGTACTGATTTTGCCATGCAGATGCTTATCGATACGAAACCACAGTATTTTTCTGATCTGGTTCGTATTGCAGGACTTTCACATGGTACAGACGTGTGGCTTGGAAATGCACAGGTGCTCTTAAAGGAAGGAAAAGCTACAATTTCAACGGCAATATGTACAAGAGATGATATTATGATTTATCTTATTCAGAAAGGCATTGAGAGTGAGACGGCATTTACAATAATGGAAAAAGTCCGTAAGGGTAAAGGTCTTACAGAGGAGCAGGAGACTATAATGCGTGAGCATGATGTTCCAGACTGGTATATATGGTCATGTAAAAAGATTAAATATATGTTCCCTAAGGCACATGCTGCTGCCTATGTTATGATGGCATGGCGTGTTGCATACTGCAAGGTGTTCTATCCGCTTGCCTATTACTGTGCATATTTCAGCATCAGAGCCAATGCGTTTGATTACGAAAAAATGGCAATGGGACGCGATAAGCTGGAATATTTTATAGATGATTATAAAAATAAGAAATCGCTCGGAACGATAACAAATACCGAGGAAGATGAGTTAAAAGATATGAGAATTGTCCAGGAAATGTATGCAAGAGGCTACGATTTCATACCGATTGACATATATAAGGCAAAGGCGAGAAGTTTTCAGATTATCGATGGAAAGATTATGCCGTCGTTTAAAGTCATAGACAAGGTTGGTGAAGTTGCCGGGGAAGGAATTGAGATTGCAGCAAGAGCCGGGGAATTTCTTTCAAAAGATGATTTGAGGGCAAGAGCAAAAGTCGGACAGACGGTAATAGATAAGTTAAATGATTTGGGACTACTGGGGAGTATGGCGGACAGCAATCAGTTGTCACTTTTCGATTTCTAAAATAAGAAAATGTGTAATATATTGAAAAGAACTATTGCTTTTTATATTTTTTTTAGTTAATATGTTATCGTTTGAAAAAACGTTTTTGAAGGGAGTAAATATTTTTATATGTTAAAAAAATATCTTATAGTTTTTTTTGTTTCAATGGTTCCTCTTGTTGAATTAAGAGGTGCGATTCCTATATCACAGGGATTCCAGCTGCCTCTTCTTCAGTCATATATCATAAGTGTAATCGGAAACATGCTTCCGGTTCCTGTTATATATCTTTTTGCAAGAAAAGTCCTTGAGTGGGGAGCTGATAAGAAATATATCGGTAAGTTCTTTACTTTCTGTATTGAAAAAGGTCACAAGGGTGGTGCAAAGCTAAAGGAAAAGGCCGGCAGCGGTCTGTTTGTAGCACTTATGCTTTTTGTAGGCATTCCTATTCCGGGAACGGGAGCATGGACGGGAACACTTGCAGCAAGTTTCCTTGATATGGGATTTAAGAAGAGTGTAATAGCTGTTTTACTTGGAGTTCTTATGGCAGGAATAATTATGGGACTTGTAAGTGCAGGTGTATTTACAGCAATTTTCAGTTTCTTATAGAATATAACCCATTAGAATGTAATACATTATTTGATTTAAAATATAATCAGCCGGTGTTTTATGAAAATTTAACTGCCGGCTGATTGTATTTATAAAAGTACAAAAAAAACAAAAAAAGTGCTTGCATTATTATAAAAATATGGTATTATAAGAAAGTAATTGCTACGGCTTATTGGTCAAGCGGTTAAGACGCCGCCCTCTCACGGCGGAAACAGGGGTTCGATTCCCCTATAAGCTATTGTGTATATTTGTTTTGGAAGAGTGGGCTTATGTCCACTCTTTCGTTTTTGTCCTGGAATTAAAACAGGCAGAAGCAAATACACTACATACAACTAAATAGAAAGACAGGTGATGAATGAATGGGCAGAAGCGAAAGCTATGAGGCAAAAACTGAGCAGTTGATTCAGCCTTTAATTGATGCAAACAATTTTGAACTGGTTGATGTCGAATTTGTAAAAGAGGGCAGTGACTGGTATTTAAGAGTTTACATCGACAAGGATGGTGGAATTACAGTTGATGACTGTGAACTTATAAGCAGGGCATTTAACGAGATACTTGACAGAGAAGATTATATTTCAGAACAGTATATTTTTGAGGTCAGTTCGCCGGGACTTATGAGACCATTAAAGAAAGAAAAAGATTATAAGAGAAGCGTTGGAAAACTGATAGACATAAAGCTTTATAAACCGGTTGATAAGTGTAAGGAATTTACAGGAGTTCTTGATTCTTACGACAAGGATACGGTTACTATAAAGATGGATGATGATACACAAAAAACATTTGACAGAAGCAATCTTGCCATGATAAGACTTGCATTTTGTGAATAAGTTTGCCTGAGGCACAAGGAGGAAATAATGAGTAAAGAATTAATTACAGCACTTAATGCGTTGGAAAAAGAAAATGGTATCAGTAAGGAAGTTATGCTTGATACAATTGAGAAGTCACTTAAAGATGAGTTTAAGAACCAGTTTAATACAATTGAAAACTGCGAAGTTGTTCTTGACAGAATTACAGGTGATTTCCATATCTATGCCAACAGAACAGTTGTTGATACAGTTACACCGGCGGAAGAGATGGAAGAAAACCGCGGCAAGAAAGAAGCTGAAAAGTTTGTATATGGCAAGGAAATTTCATATGCAGATGCTAAGAAGATTAAGCCTGACTGCCAGATTGGTGATGTATTAAGAGTTGAGATTAAGTCAGAAGAATTTTCAAGAAGAGCTGCTAAGAGTGCTAAAGGAACTATCGTTCAGAAAATCCGTGAAGAAGAAAAGAATGCTATTTATAATGAATATCATTCAAAAGAACATGAGATTATAACAGGTATTGTTCAGAGAATTGATGATAAGGGAAATATTCTTGTTGATATTGGCAGAACACAGACAACATTAAAGAAAAATGAATGTGTTAAAGGTGAGAATTACCAGAGAGGAGACAGAATCAAACTTTATGTTCTTGAAGTTTCTAATGGTAATAAGAATAACAATAACGACCCTAAGGCTGACAAAGAAAAGTCTGGTCCGCTCGTAATACGTGTTTCAAGAAAGACACCTTACCTTGTAAAGAGACTTTTTGAGGAAGAAGTTGCAGAGATTAAAGACGGTGTTGTTAAGATTGTAAGCATCGCAAGAGAAGAAGGCTCAAGAACAAAGATTTCTGTTAAGGCAGAAGTTCCTAATGTTGATCCTGTAGGTGCATGTGTAGGTATTAACGGTGCAAGAGTTAAGGCTATTGTAAACGAACTCGGCAACGAGCAGATTGATATTATTGAATGGGATGAGAATCCTGCACAGTATATCGTTAATGCTTTAAGTCCTGCAAAAGTTGTATCTATATCAGCATGTGATGATGAAAATGGCAAGAAGGCTACAGTTGTTGTTTCAGATCAGCAGCTTTCGCTTGCAATCGGCAAGGCCGGACAGAATGTAAGACTTGCAGCAAAGCTTACAGGCTATGGCATTGATATCAAGAGCGAATCACAGATTGAAGATAGTGCAAAGCCAGAATCAGATGATGAGACAGATATAGATGATGATATGCTTGTATTTTCAGAAGATACAGATACACAGGCTGAGACTGACGCTGACGAAGTGAACGAATAATATAGACATAATCTTTAAAACCGGGAGTGATGAAATTGGGCACAACAAAGAAAATTCCACAAAGACAATGTGTCGGCTGTCGTATGATGAAGAATAAGAAAGAACTTATACGCATTTTAAAGACAGATGAAGGAATTATAATTGATGATACAGGCAAGAAAAATGGCAGAGGTGCATATATATGTCCTAATGCACAATGTTTAAAGAAAGCGATAGAAAATAAAGGTCTTGAGCGTTCTTTTAAAATGCCTGTTGATAAGGAAGTGTATGATAATTTGAAAGGAGTATTTGAGAATATTGAAGCAGGATAAAACATTGCTGATGCTGGGACTGGCACAGCGTGCGGGAAAAGTTGCCAGCGGTGAATTTTCAACTGAAAAGGCAGTGAAATCTAAAAAGGCATTTCTTGTTGTAGTTGCATCAGATGCTTCAGACAATACAAAGAAAATGTTTTCAGATATGTGCACTTTCTATAAAGTTCCAATTGTATTTTACAGTGATAAAGTTTCACTTGGTCATGCAATTGGAAAAGAGTTTCGTGCATCACTGGCAGTTTTGGATGAAGGTTTTGGAAAGCAGATACAAAAACACTTGGAAATTGGTATGGAATAATGCAGATGTTAAATTAAGAACATTGTGTTATTCGGAAAAGAGGTTAAATGGCTAATATGAGAGTTTATGAGTTGGCAAAGGAATTAAATATAACGACAAAAGATATTGCGGATTTGCTTGACAACAATAATAAAACATATAAGACAATGAGTGGTCTTAATGATGATGAAGTTGCAAAAGTCCGTGGAAAGTTCGGACATAAGAGTGGTGCGGCAGGCAATGCATCAAAACCAAAGAATGAAAAGGCAAATGAGGCAAAGATGACAGAAAACAATACACCAAAGAAAGATATAACAAAAGAACCTGTAAAGGATACAGCAGATAAGAAGTCACATGTTTCTGAGCTGTATTTTCCACAGAACAGTTCTAAGGGTGGAAAAGATAATAAGAATGTAAAGAATGATAATTCTGGTGCAAACCGTGGCAATGCACCAAGGAATGGTAATTCAGACAATAGAAATTCACGTAATGATAACCGTCCAAACCAGAATGGTGACAGAAATGGAGACAACAGAGGTTTCCGTAATAATGATAACCGTGGCGATAGAAATGGAAATAACAGGAATTTCCGTAATAATGACAACCGTGGTGACAGAAACGGAAATAACAGGAATTTCCGTAATAATGACGGACGTCCAAACCAGAATGGTGACAGAAACGGAAATAACAGAAATTTCCGTAATAATGACAACCGTGGCGACAGAAACACAGATAATAGAAACGGAGACAACAGAGGTTTCCGTAATAATGATAACCGTGGTGACAGAAACGGGGATAACAGAGGCTTCCGTAATAATGATAACCGTTCAAACCAGAATGGTGACAGAAATAATAACCGTCAGGGTGGATTTTCAAATCAGGGCAGAAGAAATGACAGAAGAGATTCGGCACCTAAGGATGATTTCCTTTTTGAGACAAAGCCTGATTCAAGAAGACCTGATTCAAGAAAAGATAATCATAAAAATGACCGCAAGAAAGATGTGGAAGTTAAAGAAAATCTTAAATTTGCAAATAGCCAGTTAAAGAAGAATGTCAAGAAAGAAGAAAAAGAAGAAGATACAATCAAACAGCTTGTTCTTCCGGACAGCCTCACAATCAAGGAACTTGCAGATAAGATGAAAGTACAGCCTTCAGTAGTTGTAAAAAAATTATTTATGCAGGGCAAAGTTGTAACTATCAATCAGGAGATTGATTATGATACAGCTGAGGAAATTGCACTTGAATTTAACTGTATCTGTGAGCATGAAGTTAAGGTCGATGTGATTGCGGAACTCCTCAAAGAGGATGAGGAACCGGAAGAAAAGATGGTTCCAAGACCACCTGTTGTATGTGTAATGGGTCATGTCGACCATGGTAAGACATCTCTTCTTGATGCAATCCGTGAGACACATGTTACAGATAAAGAATTCGGTGGTATCACACAGAAAATCGGTGCTTATACTGTAGATGTAAATGGTCAGTCAATAACATTTCTTGATACACCTGGTCATGAGGCATTTACAGCTATGAGAATGCGTGGTGCACAGGCAACAGATATTGCTATTCTTGTAGTAGCAGCAGATGATGGTGTTATGCCACAGACAATAGAGGCTATTAACCATGCAAAGGCAGCTGATGTTGAAATTATCGTAGCAGTAAATAAGATTGATAAGCCTAATGCAAATGTTGAAAAAGTTAAGCAGGAACTTACAGAATACGGTCTTATTGCAGAAGACTGGGGCGGTTCTACAATATTTGTACCTGTATCAGCACATACTAAGGAAGGTATTGATGAACTTCTCGAGATGATTCTTCTTACAGCAGAGGTGCATGAGCTTAAAGCTAATCCTGACAGAAATGCAAGAGGTATTGTTATCGAGGCAGAGCTTGACAGAGGCCGTGGTCCTGTGGCAACAATTCTTGTACAGAAAGGTACTCTTCATGTAGGCGATAATGTGGCAGCAGGTGCAAGTTATGGTAAAATCAGAGCTATGATTGATGATAAGGGACGCCGTGTCAAAGAAGCTGGTCCTTCAACTCCTGTTGAGATTCTTGGTCTTAATGATGTGCCTAATGCAGGTGAAATAATTATGGCTATGGATAGCGATAAAGAGGCAAGAAATGTTGCAGAGACATTTATAAGTGAAGGCAAGAAGAAGCTTCTTGACGATACAAAGCATAAAGTTTCACTTGATGCATTATTTGAGCAGATTCAGGCAGGTAATGTAAAAGAGCTTGGTCTTATTATCAAGGCTGATGTACAGGGTTCAGTTGAAGCTGTTAAGCAGAGTCTTGTTAAGCTTTCAAATGATGAAGTTGTAGTTAAGGTAATCCATGGCGGTGTCGGTAATATCAACGAATCCGATGTTGTTCTTGCATCAGCTTCAAATGCAATTATTATCGGATTTAATGTAAAACCTGATAATCAGGCCAGAATCGTTGCTGAAAGAGAAAAAGTCGATATGAGACTTTATACTGTAATCTACAATGCTATTGAAGATGTAGAAGCTGCATTAAAGGGTATGCTTGAACCGATTTATGAAGAAAAAGTAATTGGTCAGGTTGAAATCCGTCAGATATTCAAGGCTTCAGGAATAGGTAATATCGCCGGATGTCTCGTTACAGAAGGCCGTGTTACAAGGGATTCAAAAGTACGTCTCACAAGAGATAAAGAGCAGATTTATGAAGGACCTCTTGCATCACTTAAACATTTTAAGGATGAAGTAAAAGAGGTTAAGGCAGGTACTGAATGTGGTATTGTATTAGAAAACTTCAATGACATTCAGGAAGGTGATAAGTTAGAAGCATATATCATGGTTGAAGTTCCAAGATAGGAGTTAGAGAGTTTATGCGTAAAAACAGCGTGAAAAATACCCGTATTAACGGCGAGGTTTTGAAAGAATTAAGCAATATTATACGCAGTGAAATTAAGGACCCAAGAATCAACCCGATGACATCAGTTGTCGCGGTTGAAGTTGCTCCTGATTTAAAAACATGCAAAGCATATATCAGTGTGCTGGGGGATGAGATTTCACAGCAGGATACAATAAAAGGTCTTAAAAGTGCTGAGGGCTATATCAGAAGACAGCTCGCAAAAAATATTAATTTGAGAAATACTCCTGAGATTACATTTATACTGGATCAGTCAATTGAATACGGAGTAAATATGTCTAAGCTGATAGACGAGGTTACTAAAAAAGACAGAGAAAATGACAGAGAGAATGGTGACTTATGATATTAAGTGATATTTTAAAAGATGTTAAAAGTGTCGGAATTACAGGTCATATAAGACCTGATGGTGACTGCACGGGCTCTGTTCTTGCATTATATAATTACATTGTGGAGAATATGCCTGAAACAGATGTTGATTTATATCTCGAACAGCCGGGCAGTGAGTTTTACTATCTTAAAAATATTGACAAAATAAAAAATACACCTGAAGATAAGAAATATGATGTGTTTTTTGTCCTTGACTGCAGCAGTCTTGACAGAATAGAACCATTTATAAGCTGTTTTAACAATGCATCCAAGACAGTGTGCATTGACCACCATGTCAGCAATACAGGATTTACAGATTTGAGTAAAATTGAACCACAGGCAAGTTCAGCATGTGAAGTTTTATATGGTACTATGGATGCTGATAAAATCAGCCGTAATGTGGCAGAATGTATTTATACAGGAATTATTCATGATACAGGTGTATTTAAATACAGCTGTACATCAAAGAAGACAATGGAAATTGCCGGCGAGATGATGGAAAAAGGAATTGATTATTCCGATATTATAGATAATACATTTTACAAGAAAACATATGTCCAGAATCAGATTCTTGGAAGGGCACTTCTTGAAAGTGTATTGTTTTATGATGGAAAATGTATATTTACTACTGTCACAATGGATGAGATGGAATTTTATGGCGTTACAGGCAGAGAACTTGGAGGCATAGTTGAACAGCTTCGTCTTACAGATGGCGTTGAGGTTGCGATATTCCTTTATCAGACAGGTGAAGAAGAATATAAAGTAAGTCTTCGCTCAAAGAAAAAAATCGATGTTGCAGCAATTGCAACACAGTTTGGCGGCGGCGGACATGTGCGTGCTGCCGGATATACTGCAAAAGGTTCGGTATACCAGATAATAAACAGTATAGGCGAATTGATTGAAAAGCAGTACAATGCAATGTGAATTAGCATATAAAGGGGATTTATGGACGGTATTATAAACGTATATAAGGAGCCTGGTTTTACATCACATGATGTAGTTGCAAAACTGCGTGGCATTCTTCATATGAAAAAAATCGGTCATACAGGTACGCTTGACCCGGATGCACAGGGAGTTCTGCCTGTGTGTCTTGGGAAAGCAACAAAATTATGCGGCATGATTACCGATTGGGGAAAAACTTATGAGGCGGTTATGCTGCTTGGAAAAACAACAGATACTCAGGACATATCAGGTTCAGTTTTATCTGTCAGTGAAGTAAATGCTGATGAGAGAAAAATTATTGACGTGATTATATCATTTGTCGGAGGATATGAACAGGTTCCACCTATGTATTCGGCATTAAAGCATAATGGCAAGAAACTTTATGAGCTTGCCAGACAGGGAATTGAAGTTGAAAGAAAATCGCGTCATGTTGATATCGGATTTATAAAGATTAATGAAATGAATCTGAATGATGATGAAAAGACAGTCACATTTACAGTTGCATGTTCAAAAGGAACATATATAAGAACTCTTATTGATGACATTGGAAAAAAACTGGGCTGCGGTGCATGCATGCTAAGTCTTAAAAGGACAAGAGTCGGACAGTTTGAAATTGATGACAGTCTTACATTAAATCAGATTTCGGCACTTTTACTAAAAGGTGAACTTGGAGAATATATAATTGCAGCTGATGATGTGTTTGATTATCCAAAACTTTCAGTTGATTCAGAATATAATAAACTGCTGTATAACGGTAATAAGCTGCCGGTTGATGCAGTACGTGAAATTGAGCGTACACTGACACAACAGGCAGAACAAAAATATCGTATATATGATGAAAATGGTATTTTTATAGGAATTTATGAATACATTGATTCTATGCTTGTACCTGAAAAAATATTTTACAGTGGTGAGCATGATGAAATGTGAGGTGGCTCGGATGAAGTATATTCATGGCACAGAGGATTTTACACTTGACAAAGATTCAGCAGTTACGCTTGGCAAATTTGATGGTGTCCATATGGGACACCAGAAGCTTATATCAATTGTAGAAGAAAAAGCAAAACAAAATAATATATTGGCAGCGGCATTTACATTTGACAGAATTCCGTTAAGTATCTGTCCGCAAAGACAGCAGCATTTTATAACGACAAACAGTGAACGTCGTGCATTTATGGAGAGTCTTGGAATTAATGCCCTTATTGAGTATCCGTTTACTGAAAAACTTATGAATACGGATGCCGGGGAATTTATTGAAGATATAATAATAAGAAAACTGCGTGCGAAAGTAGTGGTTGTAGGAACTGATTATCACTTCGGCAAAGGCAGGAGCGGTGATGCAGATATGCTTGTAAAATGTGGTCCTGAATATGGTTTTGAGACGATTGTCGTTGAGAAAGAAAAATATCAGGACAAAGAGATAAGCAGTACATATGTAAGAGAAGAACTGGTGCTTGGACATATGGAAACTGTTAATGTTCTAATGGGAAGACCATATTCTATTGAAGGAATAGTGTGTCCGGGTAATCAGTTTGGAAGAAAAATTAAGATTCCTACTATGAATATTTATCCGCAGGAAAGCAAGCTTCTGCCGCCAAATGGTGTCTATGCATCAATAACACAGATAGACGGAAAAGAATATGGCGGTGTGACTAATATAGGAACAAAGCCGACGGTGAGTACAGATCAGGTTATTGGAGTTGAGACTAATCTGTTTGATTATGAAGAAGATGCATACGGAAAACATATTAAAGTAAAACTGCTTCATTTTATACGTCCGGAGATGAAATTTGAGTCAATAGAGGCTCTTTCAAAACAGATGGAAAGTGATGCACAGTTTTCAAAAAGCATGCTGATGCTATAATAAATGCTTGCAATTATGATTTTTTTATGATATAGTAGCAAGGTATGTGAGCCGTTATTCAGTTTCAGGACACTCCGACCTGATTCTTAGTAACAGGCGGTTATATTAAGGAGGATTTAAAGATGATATCTAAAGAAAAGAAAACAGAGATTATTGCAGCATACGGAAGAAAGCCTGGCGATACAGGTTCTCCAGAAGTTCAGATTGCTATTCTTACAGAAAGAATTGCTGAGCTTACAGAGCATTTAAAGACTAATCAGAAAGACCATCATTCAAGAAGAGGTCTTTTAAAGATGGTTGGTAAGAGAAGAGCTCTTCTCGAGTATTTAAAGAAGACAGATATCGAAAGTTACAGAAATCTGATTGCTCGTCTTGGCATCAGAAAGTAATTTCACTGGGCGGAGTGTATTTCTCCGCCCTTTTTACGTTGGTTATTGACCGGAGCAGCTATTTTTATATGATAATCCGGCAGCTGGCGTAATAATATGAAAAGATTGAAGTGATTAGCCGAGACTGCTGAAAAATACATTATAATAATAATGCTTTTTTCAGTTGTTTCGGGCACTTCATCTTGTTGAAAACAATCGGATATACCGGCGGTGCAGGTTATGTCTGGTGAGAGATAATGATTATTGGCACCGCAGAAATGAGGAAAAGATGTATAAACAGTTTACTATGGAACTGGCCGGCAGAACTCTCCGTGTTGATATCGGAAGAGTGTGTGCACAGGCAAATGGTGCAGCATTAATGCATTATGGCGATACAGTTGTTCTTTCAACAGCAACTGCTTCAAAAGAGCCTAGAGAGGGAATTGATTTCTTTCCATTAAGTGTTGAATATGAAGAGAAGATGTATGCAGTAGGAAAGATTCCTGGCGGATTTAATAAGCGTGAAGGAAAGGCAAGTGAAAATGCTATTCTTACATCACGTGTTATCGACAGACCTATGAGACCATTATTTCCTAAGGATTACAGAAATGATGTTACATTAAATAATATGGTTATGTCAGTTGATACAGAGTGCCGTCCTGAGCTTCTTGCTATGCTTGGTTCATCAATTGCAACATGTATTTCTGATATTCCATTTGATGGTCCATGTGCAACTACACAGATTGGTCTTGTTGATGGTGAATTTATTGTCAATCCGTCACAGTCACAGTGGCAGGATGGTGACCTTCAGCTTACTGTAGCATCTACAAAGCAGAAAGTTATCATGATTGAAGCCGGTGCAAATGAGATTCCGGAAGCAAAGATGATTGAAGCTATCTATATGGCTCATGATATCAATCAGACAATTATTGAATTTATCGATAAAATAGTTGCAGAAGTAGGTAAAGAAAAGCATACATATGTAAGCTGTGCTGTTCCTGCTGAAATGTTTGAGGCAATGAAAAAGATTGTTACTCCGGAGCAGATGGAGGAAGCAGTATTTACTGATGATAAGCAGACAAGAGAAAAGAATATTGATGAAGTGACAGAAAAGATGGCAGAAGCTTTTGCTGATAATGAAGAATGGCTTGCAGTTCTCGGCGAAGCCGTTTATCAGTATCAGAAGAAGACTGTACGTAAGATGATTCTCAAAGACCATAAGAGACCAGATGGACGTGCTATCAACCAGATTCGTCCATTGTCAGCAGAGGTTGACCTTATTCCTAGAGTTCATGGTTCTGCTATGTTTACAAGAGGACAGACACAGATTTGTGATGTGGTAACACTTGCACCATTATCAGAAGCACAGAAGGTAGATGGTCTTGATGATAATGTTACAACAAAGAGATATATTCACCAGTACAACTTCCCATCATACTCAGTTGGTGAGACAAAGCCATCAAGAGGTCCGGGACGTCGTGAAATCGGACATGGTGCATTGGCAGAAAAGGCACTTGTACCTGTTCTTCCATCAGAAGAAGAATTCCCATATGCAATCCGTGCTGTATCCGAGACATTTGAATCAAATGGTTCTACATCAATGGCTTCAACTTGTGCGTCATGCATGTCACTTATGGCAGCTGGTGTTCCTATTAAGAGAATGGTTGCTGGTATTTCATGCGGACTTGTTACAGGTGATACAGATGATGATTATATCGTTCTTACAGATATTCAGGGACTTGAAGATTTCTTTGGTGATATGGACTTTAAGGTAACAGGTACTACAGAGGGTATTACAGCAATCCAGATGGATATTAAGATTCACGGTCTTACAAGACCTATTGTTGAAGAGGCTATCGCAAGAACAAGAGAAGCCAGACTTTTCATTATGGATACATGTATGAAGCCTGCAATTGCTGAACCTAGAAAGACAGTTGGTGAATATGCACCTAAGATTATCCAGACAACTATTGATCCTGCAAAGATTGGTGAAGTAGTTGGACAGCGTGGTAAGACAATCAATGCAATTATTGATGAGTGCGGTGTTAAGATTGATATCACAGATGATGGTTTCGTATCTGTATGCGGACTTGACCAGGCTGGCATGGATCAGGCTATGAAGTATATCAAGACAATCGTAAACGACTTCGTCGAAGGTGAAATTTACGAAGGTAAAGTAGTAAGTATTAAAGAATTCGGTGCATTTATCGAATTCGCACCTGGCAAGGAAGGAATGGTTCACATTTCTAAGGTGGCAAATGAAAGAATTGAACATGTTGAAGATGTTCTTACACTAGGTGATCATGTTAAATGTAAATGTATGGGCAAGGATAAGATGGGAAGAATCAGCTTCTCAATCAAGGATGCCCAGTAAGGAGGATTGAAATGATAGATAATAATTGTGCTTATTGTGTAGAAGGCGATTTGGTCGCTAAGTTCGGTATTAAGATTTGCGAACTTGAAACTTCAAAGGTATATCTTTTCAAGGAGCAGAGCCATCCTGGAAGATGTATTGTTGCCCATAAGAAGCATGTAGGTGATATGAATGAGCTCACAGCAGAAGAAAGAGCTGCATATTTTGAGGATGTTGCAAGAGTTGCAAGAGCAATTATGGCTGCATTCCATCCGGATAAAGTAAATTATGGTGCATATGGTGATACAGGTCATCATCTTCATTTCCATCTTTGCCCTAAGTACAAAGATGAATTTGAATGGGGTGGTGTATTCCTTATGAATCCTGATAAGAAGTATCTTTCAGACGAAGAATATGCTGATATGATTGCAAAGATTAAGGCTAATCTTTAATTAAAAATATTTTTATAATAATGCTTGCATACCTGTGATATATTTGATATAAATATATTACAGGTATGTTTTTTACTTTATAGGAAATTGCGTCGAAGACGCATTCTGATAACAAGTTTGCCAGCAAATCTTGCAAGCTCGTGAATGACGCTTTTTTATAGGATTACAGTGTCAAAAGGGCTGAGCCAACTTGTGCTTGCAGGGTAGTGGGGGAATGATCTGGGGAGACGCCCCAAAATGGGCATAAAAGTGGAGCGTAAGCTTCACGATATGCGACGGGCACGCAGAAGAAGCGGGGGCTGATTGTGGACAAATATGCTTATAAGGTGTATAATTACACTGATTGTGTGAACGTGTACAATTTAATATAAAATTATTTGGAGGTATTGTTATGAATAAAAAGAAGGTTAAGACGTTACATTCTATGATGCTTAAGATTGTGTGTCTGTTTTCATTAGGCGTTATTCTTATGTCAGCTACTTTGATTTTGATATCATTGCCGAGGAGTCAGGATATGACAAAAACTTTGGTTCAGAATTATATGATGTCATCGGTTAAGTCAAACGGATATATTATTGATACTTTAATGGCGGTAAATGGGAAAAATATTTTGCAGAGCCCGGATACGATGAGCAAGATTTTATCAGGCGTTAAAATAGAAGGAAATGAGAGCAGTTATGCATATCTTGTTTCCGCAGACGGAACAATGCTTTATCACCCTGATTCAGATAAGATAGGCAAGCCTGTAGAGAATGAGGTTATAACAAAGCTTGTTAATGAATTAAAAAGCGGAAAGATATCAGACCCGGATTGTGCTGAGTATAGATATGACGGAGTGGTTAAATATGCTTCATATTATGTAAATCCTGAGGGCAGATTTATTCTTGTCATAACTAATGATGAGGCGGATGCGTTTGCACCGATTACCAAGATGAAAAATGTAATGGTTGCGGGTTCAGTAGTAGTATTAATTATATTAGTATGCGCAGGATGTATTGTTATAAGAAATCTTGTAAAACCTCTTCATGTGCTTACGGGAGTTGTAGATAAGATTGCGGAACTTGATTTTACAAAGGATGCAAGAGAAGAGAAGCTGGCCTCGAGAAAAGATGAAATAGGTCTTATCAGCAAGTCAATAAACAATCTTCATAGTGAGTTGACAGATATTATAAGCATAATACAAAAGCAGGGAGAAAAGCTTTCGGACAGTAATGAAAAGTTTACAAAAGGATTTTCAGAAATTGTTGAGAGTGTTGATAATATTAATGTTGCTGTTGAGGAGATTGCAACAGGAAGTACGGCTCAGGCGCAGGATACAAGTGCGGCAAGTGATAATGTTGCCAATATCGGAAATGCGATTGAGGCAAATGGTCTTAGTGTAAGTACACTTGAAAATTCTATTACAAGGATGGACGGTTTGGCTGCAGAATCGGAAGAAATGCTTGTATCATTGGTTGAGATGAACAATAAGACTTCAGATACAATAGGTGTTGTGACTGAGCAGACAGACCGCACAAATGAATCGGCGCAAAATATCAGCAATGCGGTTACAGTTATTCAGGATATTGCCGCTCAGACTAACCTTTTGTCGCTTAATGCATCCATAGAGGCAGCAAGAGCAGGAGAGAGCGGACGTGGTTTTGCTGTTGTTGCGGAGCAGATAAGAAAACTTGCTGAGGATTCTGCGGAGAGTGCGACAGAGATTGAAAATATTGTAAGAGAGCTTATGGGCAATTCAAAAGACAGCGTTGAAAAGATGCAGGAGCTTAGCAGGGATTCAAGTGTTCAGGCAGATAAGTTAAACAGAACCAAAGAGTCATTCTATGAGTTAAAGAAAGAGATTAATGAGGTATCATCAGCCTCGAAAGAAATATTTGATCAGACAGTAGTTATTGAAGAACTTAAAAAAGGCGTAAATGATGTTATCGAGCAGCTTGCATCAGTTGCACAGGAAAATGCAGCGTCAACGGAAGAGACAAGCGCAAGTATGCAGAGTCTTGCAAATAACGTTGATTTGTGTAAGGAAGAATCAGCAATTCTTAATGATTTGAGCAAAAATATAAATGAGCAGACATCACGTTTTAAATTTTAATCAGAATGGAGATTATTTATGATACAGTACAGAACTGACAAAAATTTTGAAGCAGAGCAGTTAAAGGAATTATTTTCATCAGTTAACTGGCTGTCAGCAAATTACTCTGAAAGGCTGGTAAAGGCTCTTTATAACAGCAGTACGGTTATTTCTGCATGGGATGGAGAAAAGCTCATCGGACTTATAAATGCGCTTGATGATGGTGAACTGACAGCATATGTACATTATCTTTTAGTAAATCCTGAGTATCAGAAAGATGGAATAGGAACAAGGCTTGTAGAGATGATTAAACAAAAGTATAAAGATTATCTTTGTATAGTTCTTACAGCTGAAAATCCGGGACTGGTGGGTTATTATGAAAAGCTTGGATTTGATGTTATGCATGACGCATTTCCTATGAAAAAATTATCAAAATAAATCATGATGAATGGCAGAAAGATTTAGCCGGTTTTCCTTCGGCACTAAAGTGTATGCAGAATGGAGGATTATTGTGGAAAAAGAAAATATAATTACTATACACGCGCTGGGCGATTCACTTGTGACAGCGTATGGTGATGATGAGAGTAATTTTATAGGCGGCTGGGGAGATCATTTGTGGAGTTTTTTTGATCCGGATTATGTACATGTAAATGTGTACGCGCAAGGCGGACGAAGCAGCAGGAGCTTTTTAAATGAAGGACGTTTCGTTGACAACGGAAATTTTACAGAGTCAGATTTTCCTTATAATACGGGGCCGGCATATAACCGTATCAAAGCAGGAGATTACGTGTTAATGCAGTTTGGTCATAATGATGACAATACTAAAGAGAAGTTTACATATGTGGATAGAATGACGCCGCTTGGAATTCCTGATGAAAACGGTATATATCCGACAGTGGTTCCTGATGACTCAATGAAAGTACCGGCGGATGACGTTCCGCAGGAGTATGCAGGTCTGCTTAGAGTTGAAGGGCATAGTGAAGAAACGATTGCAGAGTATGTAAAAAAATATGAAGCTGTCGTAGCTTCATATGGTGAAAAATATTGGCCGTATAATTGTAAAGCTACATATAAAGGCTATTTGAAATATTACATAGATAAAGTAAGAGAGCTGGGGGCGACACCAGTTATTGTTACGTCCGCGGCAAGACAATATTTTAAAGAAGGTAGGATTATTGCAGTACCAGGACACCATGGCGGAAGTGATAAATTCGGCGATTTTCCATATGTGCGCGCAGCAAAGCAGATTGCAGAACAGGAAAATGCACCAGTTTTGGATTTATTTGAATACAGCCGCAGCCTGTTTGAGATGCTTGGCGAGGAGGATTCCAAAAGTCTTCAAAGTATCAAGGATAAAAATGGGGTTACTATAGGGGAAAAACGTCATCAAAGACCTGCAAAATGGGTTGAAGGATATGATGAATACTGGAATAATCCGGAATATTTTGTGGTCGATAATACTCACCAGAACAGATTTGGCTCGTATATATTTGCGGCTGTTTTAGCCGAATGTATACGGGTTCAGATACCTGAGCTTGGAAAGCACGTTCTTGCTAAAAGCTTAAAACAGGTAAAATGTCCGGCAAGGATTCAAAACAGAATACCTGATATAGAACGATATATGAAAACGTTTTTATTGTAAGTAAAAGATAAAAGACAAGGTGTTAAGGCTTGGCAGGGTGTTTCTGCATATGTTCTTTTATCGCATTAAAAGATTTTTCACTGATATAATGTTCCATTTTACATGCGTCTGCGGCTGCAGTTTCTTCATCTACGCCTATCATTGTAAGCATTTTGGTAAGAATGATATGGCGTTCGTAAATATTTCCGGCAGCTTCCATACCTGATTGTGTAAGTTTAAGATAACCGTCGGAATCTGATATAACATACCCTTCTTTTTTTAATAGGCCAATGGCTCTGCTCACGCTTGGTTTGCTGAATCCCATGTGCTCGGCAACGTCAAGTGAGCGGACGCTTTGGCTGTTTTGCGATAATACATATATTGTTTCAAGATACATTTCTCCTGATTCGTGCATAATAATCTCCATTCTGCAGACGCATTTGCGTCTAATCTCCATTTCTAAAATAATTCCAAATAATAAAATAATTATAACATTGAAATAATTTATAAACAAGCTCGTAAAAAGTCAAATTTAGTTCATTGACATATACCCCCATGGGGTATAAAATGAGCTAAAAGGCTTAATGGGAGGAATAATGAAAGATATGGACTGCATTTGTAATAAAGAAGATAATGTGCATTGCGAAAACAGTCATAATAAGAAAAGTGATGTGCATTGCCATATAGATGCCACAAATAAGCAGAAAAAGCGTCAGCCCGGGGAATATCAGGATTTGATGAATCGTTTAAAAAGAATAGAGGGTCAGGTCAGAGGTGTTCAGAGAATGCTTGAACATGACGCTTACTGTACTGATATATTAGTGCAGGTATCTGCAATTAATGCAGCGCTTAACAGCTTTAATAAAGTCCTTTTGGCAAATCACGTAAGAACTTGTGTAGCAGATAACATACGAAAAGGAAATGACGATGTTATTGATGAGCTTGTTGCGCTTCTTCAAAAAATGATGAAGTAAGGAGGAATTTAGCCATGAAACAATATACTGTTAATGGAATGACTTGTGCGGCATGTGCTGCACGTGTTGAAAAGGCAGTATCAAAAGTGCCTGGAGTAGATTCATGTTCTGTAAGTCTGCTTACAAATTCAATGGGAGTTGAGGGAGAAGCTTCAGAGCGCGCAGTGATAGCTGCTGTAACCGATGCAGGGTATGGGGCAGAGTTAAAGGGTGGCAAAGCTTCGGTATCTTTGGGTAATGACGATGTATTGGCTGATCATGAGACGCCACGTCTTAAAAAGAGGTTAATCGCATCTGTGGCTGTACTTATTGTGCTTATGTATTTTTCGATGGGACATATGATGTGGAATTGGCCTGTGCCTGCATTTTTTCATGAAAATCATGTGGCAATGGGGATACTTCAAATGCTGTTGGCAGGCATTATAATGGTAATTAACCAAAAATATTTTATAAGCGGATTTAAGGCGGCGATTCATTTATCTCCTAACATGGATACGCTTGTTGCTATGGGTTCGTCTGTATCTTATTTATACAGCATATGGGCATTGTTTGCGATGAGCGGAGCGCAGGTTGCGGGCGGAAGTGATGCGGCGGCTGTGTATATGCACGAATTTTATTTTGAGACTGCTGCGATGATTCTTACGTTAATTACTGTAGGAAAAATGCTGGAATCACGTTCAAAAGGAAAGACTACAGATGCACTAAAAAGTCTTATGAAGCTGGCACCTAAAAATGCAACTGTTATTAAAAATGGTATAGAAGAGGTTGTGCCGGTTGAGAAGGTAAATAAAGGTGATATATTTGTTGTCCGTCCGGGAGAGAATATTCCTGTTGACGGGGTTGTATTAGAGGGAAGCAGTGCTGTTAATGAAGCGACTCTTACAGGAGAAAGTATACCTGTAGATAAAGAGACTGGTGATAATGTATCTGCGGCAACGATTAACCAGTCAGGGTTTATACGTTGTCAGGCAACTCGTGTAGGCGAAGATACGACTATTTCCCAGATTATTCAGATGGTGAGCGATGCGGCGGCTACAAAAGCACCTATCGCAAAAATTGCAGATAAGGTATCTGGTGTGTTTGTTCCTGTTGTGATTTCTATAGCACTGATAACGTTTATCGGCTGGCTGATAGCTGGAGAAAATGTCGGAAGTGCACTTTCTTATGGAATTGCTGTTCTTGTTATAAGCTGCCCTTGTGCATTGGGTTTGGCAACACCTGTTGCAATTATGGTAGGCAATGGCGTGGGGGCAAAAAACGGTATTTTATTTAAGACGGCAGCGTCTCTTGAAGCGGCAGGGAAAATTCAGATAGTTGCACTTGATAAGACCGGAACCATTACGGCAGGTGAGCCTGATGTTACTGATATTATTCCTGTGGCGGCAAAGGATGCAAATGAGCTGCTTGAAATTGCTTATACATTGGAAAGAAAGAGTGAACATCCGCTTGCAAAAGCTGTCTTAAAAAAGGCGGAGGAATTGAACATGTCGCCAAGAGAGGTGACTGATTTTGCGGCTGTTGCAGGGAACGGATTGTCTGCGAAATCAGGCGGACAGGTTCTTGTTGGCGGAAATTATAAGTTTATCAGTGAGCAGATTAGTGTGTCTGATACGGTAAAAGACCGATGTGATAAGCTGGCTTCAGAGGGCAAGACACCTATGTTTTTTGGAAGAGGCAGTGAGCTTATGGGAATTATAGCTGTTGCGGATGTTATTAAGGAGGACAGCCCTAAGGCTGTTTTGGAGCTTAAAAATATGGGTGTACATGTTGTTATGCTGACAGGAGATAACGAGCGTACAGCAAAGGCTATCGGCAGACAGGCAGGCGTCGATGAAGTCGTTGCCGGTGTTTTGCCTGATGGAAAAGAAGAAGTAATAAGAGTGTTAAAGGAGCATGGAAAAGTTGCAATGGTCGGAGACGGTATTAATGATGCGCCGGCACTGACGAGAGCCGATATAGGAATTGCAATAGGAGCAGGTACGGACGTGGCCATAGATGCGGCAGATATTGTACTTATGAAAAACAGGCTTATAGATGTTCCGGCAGCGATTCGTATGAGCCGTGCTGCTTTACACAATATACATGAAAATCTGTTTTGGGCATTCTTTTATAATATGATTGGTATTCCGCTTGCGGCAGGTCTGTTTGTGACATTTACAGGCTGGAAATTAAATCCTATGTTTGGAGCGGCGGCAATGAGCCTTTCAAGCGTATGTGTTGTTACAAATGCACTTCGCCTTAACCTGTTTAAGCTTTATGATGCGGGGAAAGATAAGAAGAACAGAAAAAATAAAAAACGTATTTCCGTTTCAATAATAAGCGGAGATGCAGTTAATGATAAGGAGGAAAATATAATGATAAGAACAATGAAAATTAAAGGTATGATGTGCAGCCATTGCGAAAATCATGTAAAGAAGGCATTGGAGGAGCTTAACGGAGTAGAGCATGCAGAAGTGAGCGCAGAGAGCGGAACGGCAGTTGTGACATTGACAAGCGATATTCCAGATGATACTTTAAGGGCAGCAGTTGAATCACAGGATTATGAGGTTATTGAGGTAAAGTAATTAAGTAAGTAATGCTAATTTTAAATTGCGTCACTGGGAAAGGTGGCGCAATTTTTGTAAGTATGTGCGGCGGGTGTGAAAAATCATGTTGATACGATAATTTTTCACACAGCTATTTTTTTCTTAAGCGAAAGCAAATAGCTTTAATGACAGGCGCAAATTTGAGATTTGCGTCGCCTCTTCGCGACAAGTCGTTCAGAAATGAAGATTAGTGTGATTTTAAAATAAGAAAATTCCTACAGTGTTATATATGGGGTAAAATAATGGGATACATAAAATATGCAGAAAACAAAGAAAATAAAAAAACAGAAGAAAGTATAAAGTATGAAGATATTTATGAGTCGCCGATAGGTAAGATTTTTATAAGCTGTAATGAAACAGGGTTAACAGAGGTCAGTTTTGTAAAAGAAGATATTTTGGCTGACAGAAAAAATACGGCAAATGCGGAAAATATAGAGAGTATAAAGAAGAATATTAGTATACTTACAGATACGAAACGCTGGCTCGATATTTATTTTTCGGGAAAAGAACCGGGATTTGTGCCGTCTTTTCATGTAAGCGGTACGCCCTTTCAGCTTGGTGTATGGAAAATACTGCAAAAAATCCCATATGCAAAGACAGTGACCTATGGGGAAATTGCAAAGGAGATTGCAAAAGAAAAAGGAATATCACGTATGTCCGCACAGGCAGTAGGAGGTGCTGTGGGGAGTAATAAAATAGGCATTATAATTCCTTGCCATCGTGTGGTTGGTGCAAACGGTAATCTCACAGGATACGCAGGGGGAATTTATAATAAAGAAGCACTTTTGAGATTAGAGGGGGTTGATATGAGCGGAATGTATATTCAGCAATAGGTTTAGCGTTAAAATATCCTAAATTATGATTACACGGATTGTTTTAAAAAGTATTATGCAAGGGAGGAAAGCTTGTGGAGTATGAAAAGATAGAGCACACTTTTGAGCCGGTGTATGATGAATATTCGGAAATTCTGATTTTGGGAACATTTCCGTCTGTTAAATCGAGGGGAAATAATTTTTATTATGGGCATCCTCAAAACAGGTTTTGGAAAGTGATTGCAAATATAAACAATGTTCCTGTGCCGGAAAGTATTGACGAAAAAAGAAAATTACTGCTTGATTTACATATTGCCATATGGGATGTGGTTGCAAGCTGTAGTATAAGCGGCTCAAGCGACAGTTCAATAAAAGATGTTACAGCTAACGATATATCAAAGCTTCTTAAAGATACGAATATCAAAACTATTTATGGCAATGGCGCAAAGACCTGTGAATTGTATAACAGATATGTGTATTCCAAAACTGGGCGCGCAATTGTGAAGCTCCCATCAACAAGTCCTGCTAATGCAGGTTACAGTCTGGAGCGGTTATGTGAGTTGTGGCGGAAGGCGTTGGCGCTAAAATAAGTCCGACATTAGGTTTTATACCGCTTATATAAATATCTGCATTATAATTTACCGACAGAAAATATGGCGAGAAAAAATAAATACCGTAAAAAATAATAAAGGCCGCCAGAGTGATATATAAACCCCAAAGTGAGAATTTTAAAGAAGTACAACTTTTATGTAAAAATTTTGAAAAAGTGCTTAAAATAAGTGGTGTATTTTGTAAAAATATGGTAATTTATCATAAGACAGAGCTAAATTGTATTTAATAAAGGAGGATATATTTTAATGAATAAGAAATTACGCTTTAGTCGCAAAAGTGCTTTGAAATTAGGTACACTTGTTATGGCCGGAATAATGACTGTTTCATCAGTATTTGTTTCGACACCAAAAGTCATTTATGCAGATAATGCAGCGGCTGCGAATGTTGTAACTGAAATACCGGGGACAGTATCAACTGAGAGCAGTTACAATAGTTCATTTCTTTCAATAACAGGATTTGCTTCAGTTAATGGGAATGTTCATGACAGAAGTGAATATGTTGGAACTGAGTATTACAGAGTAATTGATGATGAGAAGGATTTCCTTGATGCAATTAAGGATGCTCAGTCCGGAAAAGTTAAGGTTATGGAAATCACAAAGGATTTGGATCTTGGATATAAGTATCTTACAGAGTTACTTACAAAAGACGTTCTTAGAAAGTACAATTTTGTAAGGGAATATAAAAGACCATCTAATGAATTAACTAATGTAAATGGTGGATTTACAAATCCGCTTATGGAAAAAAGCGGAGTAACACAGATAAACATAGGTAATATTGATGGGCTTACAATTTTTTCACCGAATGGAAATGCTATTAAGCATACAGAGCTTAAGATTACAGGTAATGATATTGTTATCAGAAATCTCCACTTCAAAGAGATGTGGCAGTGGGATGACGCAGGTGCACAGAAAGAAGTCGGCTGGTCTAACATGAAGATTAACGGCGGTAAAAATATCTGGGTCGATCACTGTACATTTGAAATTGCTTCTGATGGTAACATCGACTTAGAGAACGGTGCAACAGGAGTTACAATTTCATGGTGTAAAATTGGTGATGAAGCAACTGAAAAACCATCAGAAGACAGCTCTATTTATCAGTCAATCATGTTTATGGAGGGCAGATATCAGAAGGGTGAACTTAAGGCAGATACAAGTTTATATCATCAGTTAAGAACAGGCGGCGCAACACCTGAGCAGATTATGGCATATACAGCATACCATAAGAAATGTCACTTAAACGGTTCAGGTGATAAGGATTTCGTTAACTATAAGAGAAGTAACGGAACAGTTGTAGAGGATGCAAACAGCAATATCAGACTTACACTTGCATACAACCACTACCTCAATCCAGGACAGCGTGTTCCTATGATCAGACAGGGTGTAGGTAACCTTATCAACTGCTACATTGATGATTCAACACATCAGACAGCGGCAGCAGCACATCCAATTTTTGCAGAAAAAGGACCATACTCATTATCACGTTGTATTAATTCAAGAAACGGTGCATCTATTGCAGCCGACACATGTGTATTTGAGGGAGTTGAGGAACCGATTACAGGTGCAGAGTATCAGGGTATGGACACTAATTACATGGCTCCTGAATGGGCAATTATGTTCCAGAATGTAAAGAATAATGCTTTGATTGTTAATTCAACAGTAACTAACTCAAAGGGTACATATACAGGAAGCAGCTGGGATAACAATGGTGATAACTTATTTACAACAGGATTCAGATACAAAGATAAATCAACAGTTGGAAACTGGGCATGGGCTTCACACATTGTAAATGAAGACCAGTATGAGAAGAGAGATTACACTGTTGAAGAAGCAAAGCCAATGGAATTTACATATGATACAAACGGAGTACTTCCATATCAGTATCAGACACTTCCGCTTGAGGATGTCAAGGAAGTTGTAGGTTCAAAATCAGGCGCAGGCGTTATGGAAATGACAAGTGCTGAATGGACGAAGACAAAGTACATTGCAGCTGACTACAGTGCAGTCGATGCTGCAATCGAGAAGGCTAATGCTTTAAATCCTGAAGATTATGTGGATTTCTCAGGTGTTACAGCAGCTATTGAGGCAGTAGACAGAGATCTTATGTCAGATGATCAGACAAAGGTTGACGCAATGGCTAAGGCAATCGAAGATGCAATAGCAGCACTTGTTAAGGTTGATAATTCAGATGACACAAATGTACCATCAGATCCGGATAAGGGTGATGGAGAAGATACTTCTAATGAACCAACTGAGCCGGATTCAGTACCAGAACCTGATGAAGAAGGCGAAGCACCTAAGACAGGTGACAGCAATATGGCAATGATGTATATCTTATTGCTCGGTTCATCAGCAGGAATAGCTGGAATTACAGCTTTAATGAGAAAGAAATGTAAAAATTAATTGATAGCAAAACCCTTTTTCTGTCGGCAGCCTAAGCTGCCGACAGTTTTTTACTTTATAGGAAAGTTCTACTTTCGTCGAACTTTTGAATGAAAATAGCCCGCACAAAAGCGGGCACGAGAAATAGACGGTTTAGGTTTAGAAGATATAAAAACCTTCTTCGCCGAAATCGTCATCATCCAGCTCATCAAATTCGTGTAAGAAATAATCCATATCCAAAAGATCATCATCGCTCATGTCGAGGACTTCGTCAGAAGTCATGCCTTCCGGAGGATTTTTGATATATTGTTGCCGAAGTTCCTTTGCAAGTTCTGTCTCAGTGAATCGTTTCATAGTGATCGTCTCCATTTCCATATTAGATACGTTGATTGTACCATGTAACAGGAGACTGTGGAAGAGAAGAAGGAGAAGCAGGAGAACGACATCGGTGCTTACGCATCACTCTTTCATATAATTGATGCAAAGGAACAGGTTTATGGTTGAAATATAACTCAAGGAAAAGCATGGTTGTACCGCAGGAAGGGCATTTTAATGGATCATATCCAAAGGAGAGGAGGATAGATTCTCGCCACCGATTAAAGGAAAGAAATATTTTGTGCTTTTCCCTGGAGATTGCTCTGTGAAGAGATTGGTCAGATTTACGATGTCTGGCATAAATTCCATAATAACGGATCATTTTAAAATGTTTTTCCGGGATGTGCTGAGTAAGCCGTGGCATGAAATCAAGAACAGGGATGGTTTCGATGACCAATTTCTCGTCTTCATGGCGATTGTAATGAAAAGTAACAAAATCACCGTCGTAAGAATCAATACGAGAAGTTGCAATGACTGGTCTGCCAAGATAACGACCAATGTACTTAATCACGTTAGAGGGGTTGCATTTATTGGGCATAGCTCGAACGTAAAAACCATTTTTATGCTCATGGTAGATGGAAGCTTTTAGTTTTTTGAAAGAGTCGCCGATTTTGGAATGTAACTCGTTCAAAAGAGCGGTCTGAAAAGAATCACGTAAGAGTCTATAGTTGAAATGTTTTTTGTGACGCCAGTGAAGAGAATTTCCAATGCCCCCTTCAGAAATGAGACAATGGATATGTGGATTCCACTTTAAATCCCTGCCAAAGGTATGAAGTACACAGATAAAGCCAGGAGTAAAGAGTTCGGTTTTGTTATCTTTATGGAACATATGTGTAACAACACTATTAACAGCAGAGAAAAGACAGTTCAAAAGAGAGCGGTCATTTAAAAACAGAGGACGGAGTTTGCCGGCAATGGTAAAGACACAGTGGCGATGCTGGACATTGATGATCTTAAAGGACATAGAGGTAGTTCTGTCAATGGCATACATGTTACCGCAGGTAGGACAGAAACGGGAATGACAGCGGAAAGGAACATATTTGAAATTACCGCAGGAAGGGCAGGTATACATGGCACCACCAAAAGAAGGGTCGCCACAATTAATCATTTTTTCTACATTTTCGATGACAGAGTCACGAGGATGTTGAATATAAATCATTTCCTCAAAATGGTCTTTAAAAATCTTTTGCAAAATATTCATAAGACTATTATGAGGGAAAATGAGAAAAAAAGAAACCCCTAACCCCTCAAGAGTGAGGGGAAGGGGAGTTGAAGTGTCGGAGACACTTTTTTATATAGAGAAATTTGGAGAATAAAGGTATGCGTGAAGACACGGAATTGTTGCTGTAATCATATATAAATCCGGTTCGGCAATGTCGATGACAGAAACGGTAAAATATTTAGATAATCTTGACAGTGCCGTAACAAAAGCAAATGAGGCATTGCATAATACAGTTATGATTTCTGCTGGAAAGATAAATCAGAATCCTAATCTTGATGGATTTAAACTGCAAATACGGGAAGTGTTAAAACACTTCCCGTAATATTTTTATATCAAATTAAATTTTTATCTTGAGACTTCGTTTCCACTTGCTGAAAATGCAAGCTTCATAACTTCGTCAACAGTTACAAGGTTGAAATCACCGCTTACTGTATGCTTTAAGCAGCTTGCTGCATTTGCAAATTCGACGGTTTTCTGAGGATCAAAGTTGTTGATTATGCTGTATATGATTCCGGCACAATAAGCGTCGCCGGCACCGATATAATCGAGAATATTCATAAAATATTCTTTGCTGTAATAAGCTTTGCCTTCTGTATAAATCATGGACTGGAGCTTAAATGTTGTGATAGAAGTTTCTGTACGCCATACAGAAGCAACCATTTTAAATGGAAAACGTTTTGTAAGTTCTTCGGCAATGTATGCATTTTTTTCTTTATCAGATTTTGAGGCATCCATAGAAAAGATGCCTACAGCATCGTCTTCGTTAGCAATACATATATCAACATAAGGGCATAATTCGCTCATAACTTTATTGGCTTTTTCACTTGACCAGAGCTTGCTTCTGTAATTAAGGTCGCAGCTTATTGTAAGACCTTTTTCTTTAGCCGCTTTACACGCTGCAAGAGTAATTTTTGCCATATTATCACTTATGGCAGGTGTGATTCCTGAAAAATGAAACCATGTAGCATCTTTAAAAATCTTATCCCAGTCAAAATCAGATTCCTCAGCGAGAGCAATAGCAGAACCGCTTCTGTTATAAATAACATTAGTAGGACGCTGGCTTGTCTTTTTTTCAAGGAAATAGATACCAATCTGGTCGCCGCCGCGGACAATGTTACTGATATCAACTCCATACTGACGAAGCGAATTGACAGCACTCTGTCCAATTGAATGTTCAGGAAGTTTTGTTACAAAACCGCAGTCAACGCCAAAGTTGGCAAGTGATACAGCAGTGTTAGCCTCACCTCCGCCATAAACAGCTTCAAATTCATGGCATTGAGTGAATCTTTCGTTATTTTCAGGTGAAAGTCTTAACATAATTTCACCAAAAGTAATAATCTTATTATTCATTTTACATTTTCTCCATTCTCGTATAACTTACGTTTGCTGAATTGAAAGTGCTTTCAAAACATTATATCTATTGTATCACATCTTTTGGCAAAATCCACTAAAAAATCTTATGTATTTGCAGCTTGTACATTTAAATAATTTGGTGATAAAATAAGAGCATTGGAAATAAAGAAAAACTGTATTGATTTTTATTAAAATTATATCTGTATTTTGGAAATGGAGTGATGTTTATGTATAATGAATTAACTGAAAATGATATAAAGAAAATGGAAAAGGAAATAGAATACAGAACACTTGTGGTAAGAAAAGAGGCTCTTGAAGATGTTAAGACAGCTAGAGCACATGGCGATTTGAGTGAAAATTTTGAGTATCATGCAGCAAAACGTGAGAAAAACAGAAATGAGAGCAGAATACGTTATCTCCAGAGAATGATAAAGACAGCAAAAATTATATCAGACGAGTCAGCTGATGATGAGGTTGGTGTTAATAATATAGTTGAATTATTTTATGAGGATGATGAAACTACTGAAAAAATCAAGCTTGTGACTACTGTAAGAGGAGATTCACTTGAGGGACTGATAAGCATTGAATCACCACTTGGAAAGGCACTTCTTGGACATAAGGCTGGAGACCGTGTTTTAATAGAAGTAAATTCGAGTGTAAGTTATTATGTCAGAATTAAGTCAATAGAAAATTCAGATGACAGCACAGACGAAATTCAGCCATATTAATTTTAATTATTTCTAATAAAAAAATATTAATGCTTGACATATGGAAAGTATTCTGATAATATAATGTTATAAAAATATATTTTTAATAATATTATTGAAGAGGTGATATGTACTGCTTGACAGTGAACAGCAAAGGGCGGTGGAGCACTTCGAGGGACCTGCGATGATTCTTGCCGGTCCGGGAAGTGGTAAGACTACAGTTGTCACAAACAGAATACTCAATATGATTGACAATTGCAAAGTTAATCCAGAGAATATCCTTGTAATAACATTTACAAGGATGGCAGCACTCCAGATGAAAGAGCGTTTTTTAAAACTGGCATCAGAATCAGATGTGCATGATAATGCAGAATTATATGACGATGTGACATTTGGAACGTTTCATTCTGTATTTTTTATGATGCTAAAGAATGCTGGAGAATATGCAGGATATAATGTTATAACACCGAAGGCTCAGAGGGCATTTATAAGAGAACAGCTTTTATACTATAATATTCCGTTGCCGTCAGATGGTGAGATGGAAGATGACATATTAAATGATATTGCCAAAGAAAAGGGATGCAGCGAGTCTGCTATATTTAATCCGACATCATGCGAGAACGATTTTTTTGAAAAAATATATAATGAGTACGAATTATTTATGAATCAGTACAAATATATTGATTTTGAGGATATGATGATTCGTACATTACATATGTTAGAGAGTGACAAAGAGAGTCTTAACATATGGCAGGAAAAATATAAGTATATTATGGTGGATGAATTTCAGGATGTTTCACCGGTTCAGTTACGGCTGATTAATATGCTTGCACAAAAGAACCGCAACATATTTGTGGTAGGCGACGATGACCAGAGTATATATGGTTTCAGGGGTGCAAAGCCTGATGTGTGCCGTATGTTTACACAGATTTATAAAGAGGCAGAGATTTTCAGGCTGAATATGAATTACAGATGTTGTGAGACTATAGTTAATGCATCATTAAGTCTTATTAATCATAATAAGAACAGGTTTTATAAGAATCTGAAGGCGTTTAATAAAGGTGGTAATTCTGTGGAATATTATAATTTTAATGATATTTCAAAACAGGATGATTTTGTTACAGGATATGTATATAATAAAATTTATAATGATACCAGCAGTGATTCAGATGAAAGTATTGCCATACTGACAAGGACGAATGCTGAAGCCTCTGAATTTACGCATAAGCTTCAAAAACATGGCCTTAATATATTGTACTGTGGGAATCAATCGGATTTTTTTGATAAGTGGGTTGTGAAGGATGTTATTGCATATTTACGGATATCGGTGGGAGATTACAGGAGACAGAACTTTATAAGAATAATTAACAAACCGCAAAGATATATAAGCAGGATGTATTTTACTGATGAAAATACCGGTTTTAACACGCTTGAAGATAATATCAGATGCAGAGGCAGCAAAGAAAATCTTGAAGAGATTATAAAGCTTCAATGCCATGTTAAGAACATGAATACAATGATACCGTTTGCAGCAGTTAATTATGTGAGAAAGGTAGTCGGTTATGATAGATATTTACATGAATATGCAAGCGAACGTGGTACAGATGTAAAGATATTTCTTGATATTATTGAGAAATTGCAAAACATTTCAAAGAGTTTTGATAATTTAAAGCAGTTCATAGAATATGTTGATAATGTATCGGAAGATAATGTCAATGATGCAGATGGTCTTGGAAAAGCTGATGAATCAAAGACACATTTATGCAGTGTATCTACGATGCACAGGGCAAAAGGACTCGAATTTGATACCGTTATAATAGTGAGTGCCAATGAGAAAAATATACCATATTGCAAGGCTGTGTCTTTAGAGCAGCTTGAAGAGGAACGCAGGCTTTTTTATGTTGCACTGACAAGAGCAAAAAAGAAACTTATTATATGTTCGGTGCAAAAGCAGTATAACAGGAAAATGCAGTCCTCACGTTTTATAAGAGAACTGCATCTTTAAATTGATTTTTGTGGGATTATTCTTCGTTTTCGGCATCTTCTTCGGCATATAGTTCTTCGTATTCCATAGCATCAAGTTCTTCGTCAAATGCGTCAGCAACAGTTTCGTATTCTTCATCGGATTCGATGTTTTCAAGAACCGGTTCACCATTGTCTTTTTCTGTATATCTGTAAAGATACACTTCATCGTTGCTGGCAGCTTCACCTTCAAGAGGAAGAAGTGCTATATAGTTATTATCTCCGGCAGGAAATATTCTTACTATGGCACATTCACATTCTGTGCCATCATCTAAAGATAATGTAACAGTAGAATATTCATTTGCATTGTTATCAGCCATTACTAACCTCCATATAAATAGTTTTTCTTAATAAAACTTTAGCAGAATAATTGTATTATTGCAATATGAGTTAACAAAACTTAATGAAATTTCAAAAAAACTTGCATATGTGATGAAAAAGGTGTATATTAATTACAGGATTAAGAGAGTCAAAGGAGACAATTTTGGAATGTTTTTCCAGAATTGTCTTTTTTCTCTTTAGAGGGAAAATATATGAAAGTTGGGAATGTGTTATGGATAAGATTGATAAGAAACTGATTACATTGTTACAGCAGGATGCAAGAATGCCTTTGAAGGCACTGGCAGAGAATGTTTTTTTGTCATCTCCGGCAGTATCTGCAAGAATTGAAAGGCTTGAAAAAGAGCAGATTATAGAGGGATATGAGGTCAAAGTCAACCAGTTAAAACTTGGATATCATATTACAGCTTTTATAAATCTTGAAGTTGCACCTGTTCAGAAACCGGATTTCTATCCATTCATCAAGTCGTGTCATAATGTTGTAGAATGTAACTGCGTTACAGGAAATTATTCAATGTTACTTAAAGTTGTATTTCCTAGTACAATGGAGCTTGATACATTTATAGGACAACTCCAGAAGTTTGGAAGAACGAGTACACAGATTGTGTTTTCAACACCGGTTGAACCAAGAGGAATAGATGTCAATGTAGAACTTCCTGTTAATGATTAATTATGTATTTAAATGACATTTTAATATTAAAAAAGTATAAAATAGCACTGATACGTTGTTTGTCAGTGCTGTTTTTGTTATTATATATAAAGTTAAATGAAAAGGTTTTGGAAAAACAAGGAGGACAAATCCTCTCCTCATCAAGGGATTCGGATTTTTCCTTCGGAAAAACAAGGAGGATAAATCCTCTGCTCCCTGGAGTGGTCGCATTTTTCCTTCGGAAAAACAAGGAGGATATAGATGGAATTTCAGAGTAAAGCAGTACAGATGAAAGAAAACGTAGGTAAAGTTATTGTTGGAAAGGGAAATGTTACAGATTTAATTCTTACAGCATTGATTGCAGGAGGACATGTTCTCCTTGAGGATGTTCCGGGAACAGGTAAGACTATGATTGCAAAGTCATTTGCAAAATCAATAGATGCTGAATTTGCAAGAATTCAGTTTACACCTGATTTGCTTCCGTCAGATATTACCGGTATTAATTATTATAATCAGAAGCAGGGTGAATTTGTTTTCAGAAAAGGGCCGGTATTTTCTAATATTCTTCTTGCTGATGAGATTAACAGGGCTACTCCACGTACACAGTCAGCCTTGCTTGAATGTATGGAAGAACATCAGGTGACGGTAGATGGTGAAACAAGAAAACTTGGATTTCCATTTATCGTAATTGCAACGCAGAATCCGATAGAAACAGCAGGAACATATCAGCTTCCGGAAGCACAGCTTGACAGATTTTTGTTACAGATTTCAATGGGTTATCCTAAGCAGAATGAAGAACTTGAAATTATAAAAAGATTTATGACAGATAGTCCGCTTGAGAGCCTGTTAGCAGTATGTAATGCAGATGACGTAAAAGGCATGGTTAAAGAAGCAGAAGGCGTGCATGTTGATGAGGCGATTATGAATTATATTGTTGATATTGCTGATAAGACAAGAAATAATATAAATATTGCGATCGGTGTAAGCACAAGGGGCGTTATTAATATGGTGAAAGCTGTAAAAGCATATGCATATATCAACGGAAGAAATTATGTAGTTCCTGAAGATGTATATAATCTTGCAATTCCTGTATTTGCTCACAGAATCCTACTTTCTCGAGGAATATCAGACTCAGCACACAGAGAAGATGTTATGAGGGAAGTTATCGGACAGTGCAAGGTGCCTACAGAAGATTGGAGCAAATAAAGAAGGATTGGAGACAGAATGCTTATAATAGTAATGTTGCTGGGTGCCGGTGCCGTGTATATGGTACTCAGAAAAATATATGCTGCATTATGGTATAAAAATCTTACAGTCAGAATTGATTTTTCAAAGAAAAATGCAGTCTGTGGCGAAACCATAGAACTTATAGAGACAGTTACAAATAAAAAGAGACTTCCGCTTCCGTATATTAATCTTAAATTTCAGGTAAATCGTGCGTTCAGATTTGAAGATGGCGAAGAAAATTCTGTGGTTTCTGATAATACTTACAGAAATGATATTTTTTCACTGATGATGTATCAGAAAGTGACAAGAAAGATACCGATTAAGTGTACTAAAAGAGGTATTTATTCAATTGGGCGTGCAGATATGGTTTCATCGGGGCTGTTTATGAACGATATCAATCTCGTTGGAACAAACCAGAATGCTAATATTGTAGTTTTTCCAAAACAGATTAATCCTGAACTGACTGATATAACATTTTCAAAAATAATGGGTGCGGTTGAAAAGAATACTTATCTAAATCCTGATATTTTTGAGTTTCGTGGAATTAGGGAATATGATACACATGATACTATGAATATGATTAACTGGAAAGCATCTGCGAGAACAGGGCAGCTTATGGTCAACCAGTATAAGGAGACAATGTGCCAGTCAGTATGTATTCTTGCCAATGTTGAACCGGAAGGAATGTTAAAACAGGAACTTTTGTCAGAGATAACAATCTCGATGGCTTCAGGACTCGCACAGTATCTTATATCACAAAAAATCAATGTTTCACTTATTTCAAATGGTGTAGAAACTGATGGTGAAAAAACAGATTTTCTTGAAGTTGAAGAGGGGGGTGGATTATCACACCTTAATGAGATTAATACAGTTCTTGCAGGGATTGATCTGTCAAAAAATGCAAACAGATTTACAGATATTCTTGAAGAACTGACAGACAGAACTCACAATAAACATGAATATGGAATGTCAGAAATGGCTGATACTCTTTATATTATGATATCACAGAATAGAAGAAAAGATTTGCAGAAATCATTTGACATGCTTACTGGAAATAACAGGCAGTGTGTCTGGATTGCACCATATTACGGTGAGCCGGGTGAAAGACTTGAAGATACTTGTGCATCTGTGATTGACTGGGAGGTGCATTACAGTGACGATTAAATCTGATAGTTTTAATAAAAATAAAACAACAATCAAAAAAAGTGATTCTGTTCTTTCAATTATGGAACTGATATTGCAATGTGTATTATTTGAATCATTTATTCTTATGGAATATATGGGGGTATTTCTGATAAATGACAGCAGGGTATATATGTGCCTCTGGGTTATTCCGGCTGTAATATTTGCATATTATACAAGAAGAAAGATAAAAAAATTCAATCTGTTTATGTTGTGCAATATTGCAATATTTGCGGTATCGGTTGTGATGTCCGGAAACGACAGTGAATTGTTTGCAAACATGTTGTGTGCGATTCTTATATGTGCATACTCAATATGGCAGAAAAATAATACAGTTCAGAGATATTCAACAGAAAATCTTATTGTTCAGGATGGAAAGACAATTGATGATGCGAAAAAAGCACTTGCAAAGATGTATGCCGGTGAAGATATTCATGTAGTTTTTATAGCAGCACCTGCATTCGGATACCTTGTGGGATATTGGAGAAATGTACTGCCGCTTATGTATATTGAACTTACATTGTGCATATTGTTTGTAGTGTTAAAAATTATTTATAACAATATGAGCCACCTTAATAATGTTCTCAGCCTTAACAGCAAAAAGAATGATTTTCCGGCAAAACAGATGAAACAGGTAAATACGTTTATTACGGCTGCTTCTGCAATTCTTATTTTGTTTGGAATGCTTATATTTTATAATGGAAGATATGGTGGACTTTTTGGTGTTATAGGAAGTTCAGTGACAGGAGTTGTGAGAATCCTTGTAAAAGGATTTTTATGGCTTCTGGGTAAGTCAGGACCGGAGAGCAGCAATACACCGCAGATGGATGATGAGACGCAGGAAGATATTGAAGATGCTATGCAAAGAGAACTTGAATATCCTGACTCACCGATTATGCAGGCATTGTTTGAGGGGATGGTCTTTGCAATAATAATTGCCATGATAATTGCAATTATTTATATGATAAGAACATATGTAAAGACATTTAACAAGACGAAAAAACTCGGCAGTGACTATATTGAGTATATTTCACCTGATGATGAAAATGTAAGGGCTGATAAAGATGTATCAAAGGTAAAAACAAAAGAACCACGAGAGGTACGTTCAGTAAGGAAGCTTTATAAAAAGCATATACTGAAAGGAACGGGGGGAAAAGCACCTGATGAGACAGTTCTGCCAAGTGTTCTTACAACTGAAAATATTACGGCTGACAGTGAACTTTCAGAAAAAATAACAGCGGTATATGAAAAGGCAAGATATTCCAGAGAGCAGATTACAAAAGAAGAAAAAGATATTTTTAACAATCTTTGATAATATATAATAAAATACTATTGACATGGTTAAAAATATAATGTATTATTTAGATAATAATTAGCAAAAGCAATGAAGAGGAATAATAGGTATTAACCGGAGTCAGAGAGTTGCCGTGTGGTGCGAGGCAATGGAAGGAAGATATTGAACTCACCTCGGAGCTGCTATCTGAAAGTATTATTATATATGAGTAGGCGTAGCCGGAAGCCAACCGTTATATTGGACAGAATATAAGGCAGAGATGTCCGTATTCAGTGAGTGCACGATTGATTCGTGAATAAGAGTGGTAACGCGTGAGACTATAGTCTTTCGTCTCTTGACAGATGTTTTGTCATGGACGGAAGACTTTTTTATATGACAGGATATTTTGAGCAGATATACTAAAAAATGTCTTGTTATAAAAATACATGCGTTCAAAAAACGAGAAAATTGCAAATGCTTTTTATTGAATTTAAGAATAGTATTAATTTTTTGGAGGTATTAAGATGTTTGATTACAGACAGTACAAGAGAGGTTATTTCATGCCACCTGTAGAGTGCAACGACTGGGTGAAAAAGGAGTATATTGATAAGGCACCAATCTGGTGTTCAGTTGATTTAAGAGATGGAAACCAGGCACTTGTAGAACCGATGAGCCTTGAACAGAAACTTGAATTTTTCAAGCTCCTTGTAAAAGTTGGATTTAAGGAAATCGAGGTTGGTTTCCCGGCTGCATCAGAGACAGAATATGTATTTTTAAGAACACTTATTGAAAAGAACATGATTCCTGATGATGTTACAATTCAGGTCCTTACTCAGGCAAGAGAACATATCATCAAGAAAACATTTGAGGCTGTAAAGGGTGCACCGAGAGCTATTGTTCATGTATACAATTCAACATCTTTAGCACAGCGTGAACAGGTATTCAGAAAGTCAAAAGAAGATATCAAAAAGATTGCTGTTGAGGGTGCAAAGCTTCTTAAAGAACTTGCTGCAAAAGAAGAAGGAAATTTTGCATTTGAATACAGTCCTGAAAGTTTTACAGGAACAGAACCTGAATATGCACTTGAAGTATGTAATGCAGTAATTGATATCTGGGAACCTACAGCTGACAATAAATGCATAATCAACCTTCCTGCTACAGTTGAGATGTCACTTCCTCATGTATTTGCAAGCCAGGTGGAATACATGGATAAGAATCTTCATAACAGGGAAAATGTTATTATTTCGCTTCATCCTCACAATGACCGGGGAACAGGTGTTGCTGATGCAGAACTTGGTCTTCTTGCAGGTGCGGACAGAATTGAGGGAACATTATTCGGTAATGGTGAAAGAACAGGTAATGTTGATGTAATTACACTTGCAATGAATATGTATGCACAGGGTGTTAATCCTGAACTTGATTTATCTAATATGCCTGAACTTTCAGAGACATTTGAAAGACTTACACAGATGAAGATAGATGACAGACATCCGTATTGTGGTAAACTTGTATTTGCAGCTTTCTCAGGTTCACATCAGGATGCTATTTCAAAGGGGATGCATTACCGTATTGAAAATGATACAGAGCATTGGACAGTTCCATATCTTCCAATTAATCCTGAAGATGTAGGACGTACATATGATTCAGATGTTATCAGAATTAACAGCCAGTCAGGAAAGGGTGGCGTTGCATATGTCCTTGAACATAATTATGGAATGATAATACCTAAGAAGATGAGAGAAGATCTCGGCTATGCTGTTAAGGATGTATCAGATGTTAATCATAAAGAGCTTACACCTGGAGAAGTTCTCGAAATATTTGAAAAAAGATATAAGAAATATACACCTGTATTTAAGATTACAGAAGTTCATTTCAGACAGATTGATGGAATCCAGACAACAGTTACAATAGAAAAAGACGGCGAAAAGATTAATGTTGAATCAAAGGGTAACGGACGTCTTGATGCTGTAAGTAATGCACTTTCAGAATATTTCAACCATAACTGCGATATCTGCTGCTATGAAGAGCATACTCTCAATAATAAGGGTTCAGAATCAAGTGCTATTGCATATGTAGGTATTGTAAGTGATGATGGAAAGGAATATTATGGTGCAGGTGTTGACCATGATATTATCCGTGCATCTATAGATGCTCTTGAGTCAGCTATGAACAGAAGTTTGGAAAAGGCTGAATAAAAATGAAAAAAGAGATTATACTTGCTTCGGGGTCGCCTAGAAGAAGAGAACTTCTTAATCAGATTGGAATTGATTTTACTGTGATTACAAGTGACGCCGATGAGATAACAACAGAAAAATCTCCCGAAAAAATAGTTATGCAGCTATCAAGCCTTAAAGCAGAAGCGGTTGCAAAACTTCCTGTTAAAAAAAATACAGCTGCGGTACAAAATAGTGCCGCAGCCTCTTTCGGTGATAGCGATAGTTATGTTATAATAGGAGCTGATACGATTGTCTATGCGGATGGTCAGGTTCTTGGCAAGCCAAGAGATGAGAGACATGCATTTGATATGATAAAAAGTCTTTCGGGCGGCAGCCACAGTGTATATACGGGAGTTACATTTATTTGTGGAAAAGAAAAAACGTCATTTTATGAACAGACAGAAGTTTATGTATATGATATGACAGATGAAGAAATTCTTGATTATATAAAGACAAAAGAGCCGATGGACAAGGCGGGGGCTTATGGCATACAGGGCAGATTTGCGGCTTTTGTATCAAAAATTGAGGGCGATTATAACTCAGTAGTCGGACTGCCTGTTGGCAGAGTATATCAGGAATTAAGAAAGGCCGGGTATATCGGATGATAAAACTTGTTGCAAGTGATTTGGATGGAACGATTCTTTTGAATGGAGCACAGCATGTTGACGATTCAATGTGTGAAACTATAGACATGCTTGGCAGAAAAGGAATAATATTTGCACCCGCAAGCGGCAGACAGTGTGAAAGTCTTGTAAGACTTTTTTCAAAGGTAAAAAGTCCGTTAATGTATATTTCTGATAATGGTGCATTAGTAAGATATAAAGGTGAGACAATTGTAAAGACACCAATGAATTATAATCTTGCAATAGAGATTGCGAAGGATATAATTTCAGTTCCGAATTGCGAGGTACTGTTATCAGGAGAAAAGACGGCATATATAATGCCAAAGACAGAAGAATATCTTATCAGGATGACAAAGGTTGTGCAATATAAGACGACAATAATTAAAAGTCTCGATGAGATTCAGGAAGATATTTTAAAAGTGTCTGTCTGTGATTTGTCAGGAATTGCCAATTCTGAAAAGTATTTTGCGGATAAGTGGTCTGATAAAGCAGCAGCGGCAGTTTCCGGTGACCAATATATGGATTTTATGGATTTGTGTGTCAGCAAGGGGGACGCTTTAAAGAAAGTCCAGAAAATTTATGGCATAGACAGAAGTGAATGTATGGCATTCGGAGATAATTATAATGACTGTGAAATGTTAAAGCAGGCAGAGTTTTCTTATGCAATGGCATCGGCTGCTGATGATATAAAGAAAAATGCATTATATGTAACTGATTCGGTAGAAAAAATATTAAGAGGAGAGCTGTTATAATGAAAGATGATTTAACATTATGTGCTGAAGTTTTTTTAAAGGAACAGACAAAGCTGTATGATGAACCGGTCGCACAGGATATAGAAGAAGCAAAGGAATTTCTTGAAGATTGTTTTGCACAGGTATTTGACAATATTAAAGAAGTAAGGGAATATCTGAGTGAAGAGGGAATGGACGTTGATGAAATTACGGACGAAGAACTTGCAGAAGAACTTGAAGTGTTCGCTCTTCCGGATGGCAGATTCTTTGTGGTGGAAGGCTGATGCGTATAAGTATTGTATGTGTAGGTAAAATAAAAGAAAAGTTTTACGTACAGGCAGTCTGTGAGTATGTGAAAAGACTATCAAGATACTGCAAGCTCGATATAATAGAACTTCCTGATGAAAAAACACCTGAAAATGCAGGCGAACAGCTTAATCTGGCAATTAAAGCAAAAGAAGGCGACAGGATTCTTTCATCATTAAAAGATGATGCATATGTCATTGCACTTGCAATAGAAGGAAAGATGCTTGATTCAGTTGAATTTTCACAAAAGATAGAAAAACTTGGAATTGATTCAGTAAGTCATATAATGTTTGTTATAGGAGGTTCATTAGGGCTTGATGAGCGTGTACTTAAAAGGGCAGATTATAAACTTAGTTTTTCACATATGACATTTCCACACCAGCTTATGAGAGTTGTGTTGCTGGAACAGATTTATCGTGGGTATAGGATTATGAAAGGTGAACCATACCATAAATAATAAAAAAATAAAACAGGAGCGGTTTATTTTATGGAAAATAAAAAAAGAGGCAGTTTTTCCGGAGGCATAGGATTTGTACTTGCAGCAGCCGGAAGTGCGGTAGGTTTGGGGAATTTATGGAGATTCCCATATTTGGCAGCCCAGTATGGCGGCGGAATATTTATTCTTGTATATATTATTCTGGCACTTACATTTGGTTTTACACTTATGACAACAGAGATTGCAATAGGAAGAAAGACAAAGCTTAGTCCGACAAGAGCATATGGAAACATTGATAAGAGATTTGCTTTTATAGGACCGATATCATTTATAATTCCGGTAATTATTCTTCCGTATTATTGTGTAATCGGCGGATGGGTTATAAAGTATGTTACCGTATTTGCAACAGGTCAGGACATGGCGGCAGCAGACAGTTTGTTTTTTGCAAACTTTATCGGACAGGAATATGCACCGCTTGTATTTTTCTTTATCTTTTTAGGACTCACAGCACTTATAGTAGTTTTGGGTGTTGAAAAAGGTATTGAAAAAGTCAGTAAGTATCTTATGCCTGTGCTTATTCTGCTCGCTATAGTTATATGCATATATATTATGTTTATTCCGGGAGCCGGAGCCGGTATCAAGTATTATCTTCTTCCTGATTTTTCAAAGTTTTCGTTTAAGACAGTCTGTGCGGCAATGGGACAGATGTTTTACTCAATGAGCCTTGCGATGGGAATTATGATAACATATGGTTCATATACAAGAGATGACGTAAGCCTTGTGAAATCAGTAAATGGTATCGAAATTTTTGATACGGGAATTGCATTGCTGGCAGGTATGATGGTTGTTCCGGCTGTATATATTTTCAGTGGTGAAGCAGGAACTTCACAAAGTGGTGCCGGACTTATGTTTATGACACTTCCTAAAGTGTTTTCACAGATGCCTGGCGGACGATTTATCGGATTTATGTTTTTTGCACTTGTATTTCTTGCGGCACTGACAAGCTCTGTATCAATCATGGAAGCAATTACATCTATGCTTATAGACAGATTTCATATAAGCCGTGTATTAAGCTGTGCAATTATAATTGTAGTTGCGGTTGTACTCGGAATACCTTGTTCGCTTGGAAATGGAATATGGTCACATATTACAATAATGGGGATGGATTTCCTTACATTTTTTGATTTTATAAGTAACAGCCTTCTTTTACCGGTTGTGGCTTTCTTTACATGTATTATGATTGGCTGGTTTGTAGGTGCTGATTATATTATAGATGAGGCAGCAAAGAATGGTGAGAAGTTTGGAAGAGAGAAGATTTATCGTGTTATGGTTAAATATATAGCACCTGTACTTCTTCTTATAATTCTTGTGTTCTATACACTCGCACAGTTTGGAATTATAAAATATTAAAAATTTTTTTGGATAAAAAATCAAGTGCATATTTTTCACATTTGTTTTATAATAAAGCAAATGTGAATGAAGGAGCTGCTTTTATATGAACAGAAAAGGCTTTATGGTAATGCTTGGCGTTATTTTGATAAATACAATTCTTGCGATTCTTGTTGTTGTGCTTGGAATTGTAATAAAAAGCAGAATGTAATAATTAAAATTTTTATACAAAGGAAAGGGACTTCATATGAGAAAATTTCTGAATGAGTTTAAAACATTTATAAGCAGAGGCAATGTCATGGATATGGCAGTTGGTATTATCATCGGTGGTGCATTTACAAGCATAGTTACATCACTTGTCAATGATATTATCAATCCGGTTCTTGGATTGTTTGGCGGAATGAATTTTGACAAGTTGAGTGTTAATCTTCTTGGAGAAGTAACTTTATATTACGGAAAGTTTATTACAGCAGTTATTAATTTCCTTATTATGGCCTTGATAATCTTTATTATGATTAAGGCAATTAATTCTGCTTCAGAGAAGTTTTCACGTAAAGAAAAAGAGAAGCCTACAACAAAGACATGCCCATATTGCAAAACTAAGATTGCAATAGATGCAGTAAGATGTCCTAATTGTACTTCACATCTTGAAGACGGCGTCAGCAAAAGCTGACGCTATACTTTTGTAAATCAGGACAGAACATAATCATTTATTTGTAATAAAGAATTTATATATGGAGGCAGATTGTGAAAAAACAGAGAAAAAAGAAACTTATTGCGGCTGTAATTGTTGCATTTGTGTCATTGCTGATATTTGGATATATCAAATTTTTTAACGGAACATTTATTTATATTTCGACAGGATTTGGAAAAGACGGACTTTTAAAGACTGGAAATAAAAAGGCATCAGTTATGGAAGCAGATATTCTTCTTGCTGATGCAAAAAGTGAATATGAAGATTTATTTGGAACAGATATCTGGAATCAGAGTGTCGGTGATGTGAAATTTGATGAGTATGTAAAAGAACAGGTAAAAGCCAAGCTTGAACGTGTTTACTGCATGAATGTTTTAGCTGATAAAAAAGGTGTTGTACTCTCAAGAAACCAGAAGACAGCTGTATCTGATGCGGCAGAGGAATATTATAATTCATTAAGTGATGAAAAAAGGAATGAATTTAATATTACAAAAGAAAAACTTGTTAATATGTTTACCAGCTTTGCAATAGCAGATACACTATATAATGATTTGACAGATAATCTTGATATAGAAGTAAGCTATGATGAAGCGAGAGTTATAACAGTACAGTATATCTGTGCAGATACGCTTGAAGATATAAAAAAAGCACAGGAAAGACTTGATAATAAAGAAATTTTCTATGTTGTTGCAAAAGATTATAATGGTGAAGAATATGAGAGAGAATGCCGCAGAGGAGAACTTGACGAGAATTTTGAAAATGCGGCTTATAATCTGAAAAGCGGCGAAGTAAGTGATATTGTTGAATCGGATGGCAGATATTATATTATAAAATGTAACAGCGATAATGATAAATCAAAAACAGAGGCTAACAAAACAGCAATTCTTGAAAAGAGAAAACTTGAAGCATTTAACAGCGAATTTGAGTCATTTGAGGCAAAGCAGTATGTTGAATTTAATAATAAAGCATGGAATGAAATAAAGCTTACATCAATTGGAAATATTAATGTAAAATTTGAAGAGGTATTTAACAGTCACTTGAAACAGTAGAAGGGAGAAATCTTTACATGGCTAATCAGAAGTACGATGCGTCCAGTATTTCAATTCTTGAAGGACTTGAGGCAGTAAGAAAACGTCCTGGAATGTATATTGGAAGTGTGGGAACAAAAGGTCTTAATCATCTTATATATGAAATTGCGGATAATGCCGTTGATGAGCATCTTGCTGGATATTGCAGTGAGATAAGGGTAACTTTGAATAATGACGGTACAGCAACAATAAAGGATAACGGTCGTGGAATTCCTGTAGGAATTCATCCGAAAGCAGGAATACCGGCAGTTGAAGTTGTATTTACAGTGCTCCACGCAGGAGGAAAGTTTGGAGACGGCGGATATAAGATTTCCGGCGGTCTTCATGGTGTTGGTGCATCTGTTGTCAATGCACTTTCAAAGTGGCTTGAAGTTGAAATAAGAGTTGGTGGAGAAGTTTATTTCCAGAGATATGAACGCGGAAAGGCTGTTGCATCACTTGAAAAAACCGGAACATGCCGTAAAAATGATACAGGAACAACTGTAACATTTCTTCCAGATGATGAAATATTTGAAAAAACGAGATTTAAGTCAGAGGCAATAAAGAGCAGGCTGCATGAGACAGCATATCTTAATCCGGGACTTACAATTTATTTTGAAGATAAAAGACAGGGCAGTGAAGAGACAATTGAGTATAATGAGCCGGACGGAATTAAGGCATATGTAAAAGACTTAAATGAGGGAAAAGAAACAGTAACTGATATTGTTTATTTTAAAAAGAGCCAGGATGGCATAGAAGTTGAAGCTGCATTTCAGTATGTCAATGAATTTGAGGAAAATATACTGGGATTCTGTAATAATATTTATACGCAGGAAGGCGGTACACATATTACGGGATTTAAGACCAAGTTTACTATGGTAATCAACCAATATGCCAGAGAGCTTGGAATATTAAAGGATAAGGATGCCAATTTTACAGGTCTTGATGTAAGAAACGGAATGACAGCGATTGTTGCCGTAAAACATCCGGCACCAAGATTTGAAGGACAGACTAAGACAAAGCTTGATAATCCTGATGCAGGAACAGTAGTAAGTGCTGTCACTAATGATGAAGTACAGCTTTATTTTGACAGAAATATAGAGTCCTTAAAGGCTGTTATTGCATGTGCAGAAAAATCGGCAAAAATAAGAAAAGCGGAAGAAAAAGCAAAGACTAATCTTCTCACAAAACCTAAGTTTTCAATAGACAGCAACGGAAAACTTGCAAACTGTGAGAGCAAGGATGCATCAGAATGTGAAGTTTTTATCGTTGAGGGTGATTCTGCCGGAGGCTCTGCAAAAACAGCGAGAAACAGGCGTACACAGGCTATCCTGCCTATACGAGGTAAAATATTAAATGTAGAGAAAGCTTCAATAGACAAGGTTCTGGCTAACGCTGAGATAAAAACAATGATTAATTCATTCGGCTGTGGTTTCCTTGAAGGATATGGAAATGATTTTGATATAAATAAGCTCCGCTATGACAAAATTATCATTATGACGGATGCCGATGTCGATGGTGCACATATTGATACGCTTCTGCTCACATTTTTCTACAGATTTATGCCGGAACTTATTAATCAGGGACATGTATATATTGCAACACCTCCGCTCTACAGGGCTGAGATTAAAAAGGGAACAAAATCAAAGTCAAAGGGAGAATTCCAATATCTTTATGATGATAAGGCACTTGAAAAATACAGAAAAGAGCATGCTGCCGGTTCATTTACGCTTCAAAGATACAAGGGTCTTGGTGAGATGGATCCTGACCAGCTCTGGGAGACAACGCTTAATCCTGAAACGCGGATTTTAAAGCAGGTAGAAATAGAGGATGCAAGACTTGCAGCAGAAGTAACTTCAATGCTTATGGGCAGTGATGTTTCGCCGAGAAGGCAGTTTATTTATACACATGCTGAAGAGGCAGAAATAGATGCCTGATTTTAATATATAATTTTAAGTATAAAAATATTATCTTATAACGGAAAGATTGAGGAAAAAAGATAATGGCAGAAAATATCGTTAAGACCGAATATTCGGAACTTATGCAGAAGTCTTATATAGATTATTCCATGAGCGTAATTACAGCAAGGGCACTTCCTGATGTAAGAGATGGTTTGAAACCGGTACAGAGACGTGTTCTTTATGCTATGGACCAGCTTGGACTTAATTATGACAAACCGCATAGAAAATCGGCACGTATTGTCGGTGATGCAATGGGTAAATATCATCCACATGGTGACAGCTCAATTTATGAGACACTTGTTGTAATGTCCCAGAATTTTAAGAAGGGCATGGCACTTGTTGACGGGCATGGTAATTTTGGCTCTATAGAGGGTGATGGTGCCGCCGCTATGCGATATACAGAAGCTAAATTAAAGAAATTTACACAGGATGTATATCTTGCCGACCTGGACAAAGATGTAGTTGATTTTATTCCAAACTTTGATGAAACTGAAAAAGAGCCGGCGGTTCTTCCTGTAAGAGTTCCAAACCTTCTTGTAAATGGTGCTGATGGCATCGCAGTAGGAATGACAACTAATATTCCTACACATAATCTTGGAGAGGTTATAGATGCGGTATGTGCATACATGGATAATGTAAATATTACCACGCAGGAACTTATGCAATACTGCCTGGGACCTGATTTTCCGACAGGGGGTCTTGTTGTAAATAAGAGTGAACTTCCGGCAATATATGAGACAGGAACAGGCAAAATAAAGTTAAGAGGCAAGGTGGTATTTGAGCCTGCACAAAAGCGTGGTGAAAAAGACAAACTTGTGATAACTGAGATTCCATATACTATGATTGGTGCCAATATCGGCAAATTTATATCGGATGTTGTTGAACTTATCGAGAGCAAAAAAGCAACGGATATTGTTGATATTTCAAATGAATCTTCAAAAGAGGGAATTCGTATTGTACTTGAATTAAAGAAAAATGCTGATGTAGAAAATCTAAAAAATCTTTTGTATAAAAAGACAAAACTTGAAGATACATTTGGCGTAAATATGCTTGCAATTGTTGACGGACGTCCGGAAACACTTGGAATTAAAAAAATAATAGAGCATCATATCAATTTTCAGTATGAAATAGCAACAAGAAAATATACAACACTTCTTAATAAAGAGCTTGCAAATAAAGAAATTAAAGAAGGTCTTATACGTGCATGTGATATAATTGACCTTATAATTGAGATTTTAAGAGGCAGCAGTAATCTGAAAATGGCAAAAGAGTGTCTGATGACAGGTAATGCTGAGGGCATAAAATTCAAGTCGGAAGCGTCAAAAAAACAGGCTTCACAGCTCGATTTTACTGAGAGACAGGCATCTGCAATACTTGAGATGCGTCTTTATAAACTTATAGGTCTTGAAATACTTGCATTGCAAAAAGAATATGATGAAGCTTGTAAAAAGATTGCCAGATATGAGAAAATTCTTGGCAGCAGAAAAGAAATGGCAAAAGTCATTAAAGAAGATTTAATGAAAATCAAGAAAGAATATGCAGTTGACAGACGCACAGTTATAGAAGACGGAAAAGAAGCAGTATTTATAGAAAAAAAGGTACCTGAACAGGAAGTAATGTTTATTATGGACCGTTTTGGATATGCAAAAACAATTGATATGGCTGCATATGAGAGAAATAAAGAAGCTGTCCACAATGAATATAAGTATATTTTCTCATGTATGAATACAGATAAAATCTGTATTTTTACTGATAATGGCATGCTGCATCAGATTAAAGTTAAGGATATACCATTTTCTACAAAATTTAGGGATAAAGGTACACCAATTGATAATCTCGGCAATTATGACAGCAGTGGTGAACGTATAATTTATCTTTGTGCTTCAGAAAGAATAAGACAGAAAAGGCTTCTGTTTGTTACAAAACTTGGAATGATGAAGCTTGTTGATACATCTGAATTTGATGTTATGAAAAAAACGGTTGCATCAACAAAACTTACAGATGGTGATGAACTTATAGGAATTTATGAAACTGATGCGAGGACAGAGGTTCTGTCCAAGTTTAATTACGACGGGACAGTTGGCGAAGAAGAGGTCGTTTCAAGTGACCAGAATATTATATTACAGACTGCAAATGGTGTATTTTTGAAATTCCCGCTTACAGATGTTCCTCAGAAGAAGAAAAATGCAGTCGGTGTGCGTGGCATAAAACTTGGCAGTGATGATTATATCGAAGATGTATATATACTTACAAATGGTGATGAATTATCAATGGATTATAAAGGAAAAATGCTTGATTTTGGAAAAATGAAAATGGCACACAGGGATACTAAGGGGACGAAAGTCCGTAGATAAAAATTGAATAATAATTAGAAAAATCAGATATTTTTTTGCCTCGGGATTTTACAATCCAATATGCAAAAAAATATCTGATTTTTTAATACAATGATTTTATCTGCGGACTTTGTCCGTGTCAGGCAGGAAAAATGCTGCTTTTCATGTAGTCATCATAGATGGCAATGACTTTATTCATTACGTCAGCACCCGGAGCACCGAGAGTAAGACGTTTTTCTACACATGTCTTTAAGCTGATTGCATCATAAATGTCATTTTCAAATACAGGGCTGATTTTTTTATATTCGTCAAGAGAAAGGTCATCAAGAGCAATTCCTTTGTCGATGCATAAAAGAACGAGCTGACCAACAATACCATGTGCATCACGGAAAGGAACCCCTTTCTTTACGAGATAGTCAGCGGCGTCTGTAGCATTAGTGAAGCCCTTCTTTGCACTGTCTTCCATACGAGCCGGGTTGAATTTCATTGTGTCAATCATGCCTTTGAAGAGGCTTACGCAGCCCTTGACAGTATCAATAGCATCAAATGAGAGTTCTTTATCTTCCTGCATGTCTTTATTGTATGCAAGAGGAATACCTTTCATTGTAGTAAGAAGACTTATCAAAGCACCGTAAACACGACCTGTCTTTCCTCGTACAAGTTCTGCAATATCCGGATTTTTCTTTTGAGGCATAATGCTTGAACCTGTGCTGTAAGCATCGTCTAACTCGATGAATTTATATTCATTTGAATTCCAGATACAGATTTCCTCCGAAAAGCGGCTGAGGTGCATCATTATAGTTGAAAGTGCATTTAAAAACTCAATAAGGTAATCCCTGTCTGAAACAGAATCCATACTGTTTAATGTCGGACCATAAAAGCCAAGAAGTTCAGCAGTCATCTCGCGGTCGAGAGGATATGTTGTTCCGGCAAGTGCACCTGCTCCGAGAGGGCAGTAGTTCATTCTTTTGTAAATGTCGGCAAGTCTGCTTCTGTCACGCTTAAACATTTCAAAGTAAGCACCAAAATGGTGTGCAACAGTAACAGGCTGTGCTTTTTGAAGATGAGTAAATCCAGGCATGTAAGTGTGTACATTTTCTTTGATGATTCTTAAAATAACTTCCATGAGAGCTTTTACTTCATCGTCAATATTTTTAACTTCATCTCTTGTATACAATCTCATATCAAGAGCAACCTGGTCATTTCTGCTTCGTCCGGTGTGGAGTTTTTTGCCGGCATCACCAATTCTTTCAATTAATGTTGCTTCCATAAATGTGTGGATATCTTCGTATTCATCTGTAATTTCAAGCTTTCCGCTCTCTATATCAGCAAGTATAGAAGTAAGACCATCCTGAATTTTAGTGCTTTCTTCCTCGGAGATAATTCCTGCTGCACCAAGCATTTTTGCGTGTGCAATGCTTCCTTGAATGTCCTGTTTGTAAAATTTCTGGTCAAAAGAAATAGATGCATTGAAATTATTTACAAGTTTATCAGTTTCTTTTGTGAAGCGTCCGCCCCAAAGTTTCATATTATTGTTCCTCCGTAGTGTTAGTATCCGATTCTGTAAGAGAATCATTATCTGCATGATTGTTGAAAATAACAATAAGCTTCTGTTTGATTTTTTTATCTATGCAATGATGTTTTATAACAGCAATGCCAATTAATATAATAATGCATATAAATGTAATAATGCAACCCTTAATAAGATTTACTGGCATAAATTTCAATTTTACGCTGTGGGTGCCCTTAGTAATATCAACTGCAAGCAGTGCATCTGCTATGCTGTATGTGCTGCATTTTTTGCCATCAATATATACAGACCAGCCTTTGTCGTAAGGTATAGAAAAAAGGAAAGTTCCGTCGCTGTCACATGTTACCGAACCTGTAAAGCTTGTTGAATTCCATTTTTCTACCTGAAAAGAATTTTTGTTTAAAATATTATATGCCTGTTTGAATTTATTTTCGTTTAAAATGTATACATGAAGATTCATTGATGTTTCGGCATTTACATTAATTGAGTCGCCGGCATTGATATATCCGATATCAACGGTCCTGTTACCGCTTTTTAATCCTGAATATCCTGTTGTATTTCCATTGATTGTAACGCCGATGTTATCAACACCTTCTTTTTGGATTACAAGGTACATATGGCCGCTTGATGACGGCGAAAATGTCACATCAAACTGTGACGGATATACAAAGTTTTCGGTAAATGTATCCTTAACTCCTGTCAATGCTTCAATAAGCGAATTCTGGTTTTCAATTCCGTTATAAATAGTGTCGGGTTTCCATTTCTCAGAAAGATTTCCGTCTGAAACATATCCGGCCGGAAGAGTATATTCATTTTTATATATAAATTCTCCGTCATACCCATTGTAATAAGTTCTTAGTGAATCTGTTGAAAGAAGTTTATTGCTTATAAGATATTTAACGGAAAAAAGTGAGTTGGTCACGATTGTTGAACCGTCATATCCGTAAGCATTAGTCGAACTTACCATTCCAAGATATTTGTAAAGCTGTGACATTCCGGCACTGCATGTTGATGAAAATGTCGATATAGTATGGTAATTGTGCCATGCGCCGTCATTTTTGCTCCTTGCACCTGTTATTTTATCCATGCGGTAGAAAGAGTCGTCGTTGTCAGAAACATCAGAGGTGACTGTTTTTACGGCATTATAATCAAGCAGATATGCTGTGCGGCTTGTTGTTCCAAGCCCTGTAGATTCCATATTAATAGTACATTCAACAACACTTACACATAAAACGGCAAAAAATATGACCGGAATTTTGAAATTCTTTGTCTTTTTTAGATATATGAGCAATGCATAAATCAAAATAAAAGCACCGCTTATATAAAATATTTTAAAATCGTAGGTGTCGCTGTCTTTAAATATCTGTTCTGCAAGCACAAGGAATATAATTGAAAACCATACTGAGGCACTAATCTGTTTTACAGTTGACTGTCTTATCCGGTAAAAGGCCTCATAGCTCATGCTTAAAAGAAAGAATATATAAATAAATGACTGGCGGCATGGAAGACTGTTTGGATAGTGGAAACCATGCCATATAAAGTTAGGTATATTAAGATTAAATGCAAGTAAAAATACGAGAAGTATAATGCATTTACCAATTTTTTCAGCCGGTTTAATTTTTTTATTCATTATATAAAGTGGTATGAGTAAAAAAACAGCAACACCACAGTATATATTAGGATAATGTTCAAGACCGAGATGAACCGGAACATTAATCAGTTGTCTTACAAGCATTTCCATTACCGAAAAATAGGATGTAAGTTTTGTCGGAAATGAAGTAGAAGAGGAAGCTGACAGTGAAAAAGTATACATTTCCGGGAGAAGCAGGCATGCGGCAAGTCCTCCGGCTATCAGTGAATAAAAAATCCAGCGTAATATCTTTTTAATATATATTCCAAATGATTTGTCACCGTCATATGCAATCATAAGCACAATGAAATACAGGCATACACTTATGCAGACCATAATTGAAATATAATAATTTGTAAAAATACATAAACCGAGGCTTATGCAGTACAAATAGCATTTATTTTCATCTACAAGTTTTTCAAGACCCAGCATTATAAGCGGAATAAGCACTATGCAGTCAAGCCACATAATGTTCCAGCTGTATGCAGCACTGTAAGCTGATAACGCATAAAACATGCCAAAAAGTGCAATTGTACATTTTTTTGTATGAAAATGTTTTGAAATATAATATGAAAATGTTACAGATGAGGCACAAAGCTTCATAACGATAAGCATATTCATAATTTCAATCATATATTTCTGTGGCAGCAGTGCTATAAGCCAGTTTATGGGACTTGCAAGGTAATATGCAAAAAGTGATGTGAAATTGACCCCCATGCCGATATCCCATGAATACAGGAGTGTATCACCTGTACGCAGTTTGTGCCATAATTCAGAATAAAATGGTGCATACTGGTGATACATATCTGAGCGTAGATAGCAGTCATTTCCGAAAGGAAAGATGTCACGCAGATAATATAATGCAAGAAAAATAAGTGCCGGTATGCAAAAAGACAGAATAAATGTAATATTGCCGGCGGGAATTGACGGAGATGTATTATCAATCAGGCTGAAATTAAAACTTTTTTTCTTGTTTTCTTTATTAACAGTTTCCAATGTAAACCTCCAAGTTTATGATACATTTTTATAATTAATAATTGTACTATATTTTTGTATTATTTGCACTTGTATTATTAAAAATATTTAGGTAAAATATAAATGTACGTCAATGGGTTATTAATTCTTTAGGGGAATTAAGGAGATGTACAATGAGTTATATAAAAAAATATATAAATAAACTATATCTGAGGTTTGGTTATAAAACAAAATATATATATGGGGCATTATTTGTACTGGCTGCATGTATTATATGTTGTTTTTTACGTTTTACAGAATCAGAAAGTGAAAATGGCAGCACAAAAGATTATAATATGTCGCAAACCACAGCTGTTATTTCGGATGCTTCTGCATATGACGGAACAAAATCATATGAAGAAAAAGAGGAGAATATCTGTGTATATGTATGCGGCAGTGTTAATAATCCCGGTGTCTATGAGGCAGCAAAAGATGCAAGGATATATGAAATTGTAGATATGGCAGGCGGAATGACACAAGGAGCTGTTCCTGAAAGTATTAATATGGCAGGCTATGTGTCAGATGGGCAGATGATTTATATTCCCGGTGAACAGGATATATCATCAGGCGGTGTGACACCGGCTGGAAACAGCACAGAGATGTCGAATGTAAAACTGATAAATATAAACACCGCAGGTGTAAGTGAACTTATGACGCTTCCGGGAATAGGAGAGTCAAGAGCTAATGATATAATCCGTTACAGGACGGAAAATGGTGGATTTGGATGTATTGAAGATATAAAAAAGGTAAGCGGCATAAAAGATGCTGCGTATTCTAAAATAAAAGATTTGATACAAGTGTGAATTTTTATGGAGGATATAAAATAATGGCTGTAAAAGTATTGGTTGTAGATGATGAAAAGCTTATTGTTAAAGGACTCAAGTTCAGTCTTGAGCAGGATGACATGGAAGTTGAATGTGCATATGACGGGGAGGAAGCACTTGAGTATGCAAAGAATAACCAATATGATATTATTCTTCTTGATATAATGCTTCCAAAACTTGACGGAATGCAGGTATGCCAGCAGATACGTGAATTTTCCAATATTCCTATTATAATGCTTACAGCAAAAGGCGATGATATGGATAAAATTCTCGGACTTGAGTATGGTGCCGATGATTATGTGACAAAACCATTTAATATTCTTGAAGTAAAAGCAAGAATGAAAGCAATATTAAGAAGAAATAATAAGTCAGGAAGCAAACCGGTACAGACCAACATTATAAATGCAGCTGATATGAAGCTTGACTGTGACAGCAGAAGTCTTTATATCGCAGGCAGAGAGATTAATCTTACATCAAGGGAATTTGATATATTGGAACTTCTTGTTAAAAATCCGGGTAAAGTATACAGCCGTGATAATCTTTTAAAGAAAGTATGGGGTGAAGAGTATCCTGGAGATGCCAGAACAGTGGATGTACACGTAAGAAGGCTTCGTGAGAAAATAGAGTCAAATCCAAGTGAACCAAAATATGTTCATACACGCTGGGGGGTAGGTTATTATTACAATGCCTGATAATATTAAAAATAATAAAAGAACAGATGATTTTAATAAAGTAAAAAAGAATTTCAAAAAGCTGCTTTTCAGAATGAAAAGCACAAAGACGTGGATATTTATATTTTTTGTTGGTCTGCTTGCAGCAGTTATGATAATTGTTGAAAATGTGTCATATTATTTCTTTCAAAAAAATCTCATCGAAATAGAAATGGCACAGCTGCAGACAAGTGCTGCAGTCATGTCAGGAGAATTCTCTTCATATGCTTCATTTAGTGAAGCAGAAAAAAACGGAGTATATGAAAGAATGCGGCGATATTCTGCCATGAATTCAGTAAGAATAAGGGTTATTGATGAAAGATTTGTGATTGTTTCTGATTCTTATCTTGTAGAATATGGTAGAAACATAATTAATTCCAATGTTATTAATTCATTTACAACAGGAAAAAGTATCTCATTTTATGACAGAAAAAATACCAATATTGAGGTTGCTGTTCCGATAAACGGAACTGATGGGAGCATACTTGGCGTACTTGTTGTGAGCAAAGACCTTGATGAAGTATATAAGAACAGTGTAAATGATAACATATTTACAGTTATGGTTGCAGTTATTGCAGTTGCTGTTATTCTGGTTCTGCTTTTTGAGAGAGGAATAGGAAAATCCTATAGAAAAGCATATAAGATAGTTGAAGATGTTGCAAACGGACATACAGATAAGAGAATACCTGCAAAAGGAAGCTATGAGTTAAGGCAGTTTGCAAAAGATTTTAATAATATAATGGACAGGGCAGGTATGCTTGATGAAAGCAGGCAGGAATTTGTATCTAACGTGTCACATGAATTAAAAACGCCTATTACTTCAATAAAGGTACTTGCTGATTCACTTAATATGCAGGATGATGTTCCGATTGAGCTTTATAAAGAATTCATGCAGGATATTACTAATGAAATTGACAGAGAGAGTAAGATTATTGAAGATTTACTCTCTCTTGTAAAGATGGACAAGTCGGCAGCTGTTATGAATATAAGCTCTGTTAATGTCAACGAAATGCTTGAAATAGTATTAAAGAGATTAAAACCTATTGCACAAAAGAAGAATGTTGAACTCCTTTTTGAAAGTTTCAGACCTGTCGTTGCAGAGATTGATGAAGTCAAGTTTACACTGGTAATATCAAATCTTGTAGAAAATGCAATAAAGTATAATGTCAGTGATGGCTGGGTACATGTGTCTCTTAATGCGGATTATCAATATTTTTATGTGCGTGTTGAAGATTCAGGTATTGGAATACCGAAAGAGAGCCAGGATCTTGTATTTGACAGATTTTACAGGGTTGATAAAGCACGTTCAAGACAGACTGGAGGCACAGGTCTTGGACTTGCAATTGTACAGAATATTGTTCTTTTGCATCATGGCACAATAAAACTTCATAGTGAAGAAGGAACTGGAACAACATTTACAGTCCGTATTCCGCTTAACTATGTAGGATGACAGGATAAGAATAATAAGAGGGAATAAGTATGAGGTCATTGTTAAAAAAAATAACAGGAATATGTCTTTTGACGGTAATATCTGTATGCATGATTATTCCGTCAGCAGGTTGTTCCACGAAAAATGCAAAAAATAAATATAAACTATTTTATAAAAATGCTTCATCAAACAAACTTGTGACTGTTGATTACAGCACACAGACACAGGAGTTAGATGAGCTTGTGCCGGAACTTCTTAATAAGATGAACCAGAAGGTGAAAAATAAAAAATTAAGTATTTTAAAACCGGAAGAAGTAAATATTGAGAAGTGCGATATAAAAAATAATACAGTAAATATTTATTTTAATAATGGATATAATGATATGTCGGAATATGATGAATTATTTTATCGTGCCGGAGTTGTAAAAATGCTGACGCAGATTCATGATATAAGTTATGTCCAGTTCTATGTAGGCGATTCACAGGCAAAATATAAAGATGGTTCGTATATAGGGCTTATGACAAAAGACAGTTTTGTAGATGATACAAATGAGTCACTTGGAAATATTGAATGGAGAAAAGTGGATTTGTATTATTCTAATAAAATGGGAGATAAGCTTGTGAAAAAGGTAGAAAGTGTCGCTTACAGCAAAAATACGTCTCTTGAAAGAATAATAGTTGAACAGCTTATAAAAGGACCGGGAGATTCGACAATGAATTCAACACTTCCATCTGATTTAAAGCTGCTTAGTATATCAGTGAGTGATGGCATATGTTACGTTAATTTAAGCTCATCATTTTTAACTGAGATGGTAAATGTAACCAGTGAGATTCCTGTATATTCGATAGTCAATTCACTTTGCAGCCTTGGTAATATAAGCGGTGTAAAAATAATGATTAATGGTGATTCGGCGAAGAGTTACAGGGAGAGCATAAGTCTTGAAAATGTCTTGAAATTTAACAGTGAGGTGATTAGCTCATAAAAAGACCGATGGTATTGCTGGCTGTACTTTTTCTGGCAGCAGATGTAAGCACAGCCTGCACAGGTTATTGGTTTGTGGCAGCAGCCGTAGTTACATATTTAATTGCGGCTGCCATTGTTCACAAAAATAAATTCTTTTGCTATTTTGGCATCTTTTTTACATTTTGTATCTATTGTGCCTTTATGACGGCACAGTCGGAAAACAGTTCAATGATTGATATGTATAATAAAACACAGGCAGTTATTACAGGGACAGTTTCCAGAATAAATAATACCGGATATGGAAAAAGTATCACATTAAAAGAATGTGAAATAAAAACAGAATATGGAAATTCGCACGAAAATGTAATTGTATATGTAAATAATGATGAAGTTTTCATAAAAGAAGGCTTTGTAATAGAAGTAAGCGGAAGTATAAGAAAATTTGAAAAGGCAAGAAATGAAGGAATGTTTGATGCGTATACTTATTACAAATCAAACGGAATTGCATACAGATGTGAAGCCGGCAAAATAGTAGTTACAGGGCAGAAAAACTCAATTGAATATATAATGCCTGAAATAAAAAATAAAATAAATAATATATATGAAAAAATTACAGATAACGAAACAAAAGGATTTCTTAATGCTGTAATTCTTGGAGATAAATCAGAAATAGATGATGAAATGTATGAGCTTTACAGAAACAATGGAATAGCACATATACTTGCAATAAGTGGGCTTCATATAACATTTCTTGCGTCATTTGTTTATAATATGTTAAGGAAACGTGGACTTGCATTTTTTCCAGCATTTGGAATATGTGCTTTATTTCTTGTATTTTATAGCATTATGACAGGGAATTCTGTGTCTGCAAAAAGAGCAGTAATAATGTATATGGTCAAAATGGGAGCTGAGTTTGCCGGAAGGACATATGATACATTGTCATCACTTGCATTTGCAATGATTATTATATGTGCCGAAAATGTAAATATTATATATAATCCCGGATTTTTATTGTCATTCACAGCAATAGCAGGCATTGCTATATTTTGTCCGGCTGTAGTAAAAAGCATGAAAAAAATAATAAAAACTCAGAATAAATATATTAGTAAGATTATAGAAATGGTTTCTGTGAGTGTGGGTATAAGTGTTTTTATGATGCCTCTTATAGCATATAATTATTTTGAGATTCCGTTGTATGCACCATTTCTTAATCTGATAATTATTCCGTTAATGTCAGTCGTAATATTATGTGCTGTGGCAGCAGTCATTCTGTCATTTATATCAATGAGTGCAGCATCTTTTATAATTGGTGCTGTAAGCATAATAATAAAGTTGTATACAGCATTTTGTAAAATTATAAATATCATGCCGTATAGCAGAATTATAACAGGCAGACCTGAAAAATCATCATGTATTATTTTTTATATAATATTAATTATTATGTCGGCGGCAATATTAAATAATAAAAAAATTATTATGAAAAAATGTCCGCTTATAATAATTGTATCAATAATTATATTATTTGCAAAGGATACGAAAACAGTTGAGGCCGATTTTATCGATGTCGGGCAGGGTGACAGCATTTTAGTCAGGGAAAAATCGGGAACAGTACTGTTATTTGACGGAGGAAGTTCGGATATAAAAAATGTAGGTGAAAAAAGAATATATCCGCTTATAAAATGCAAAGGAATTAAAAAAATTGATTATATATTTATAAGCCATACGGACAATGATCATATAAACGGAATTATGGAACTTATAGAATTAAGCGGAAGTGATTTAAAAATAAAGAATATAATACTTCCGTTAATAAAAAATGCTTCGCAGGATGAAAATTATAATAATATAATAAAAAAATCGTGTGAAAAAGGAATAAATATTAATTATGTAAATACGGGAAGTAAATTTAATTTAAAAAATAATTTTTCGGTAACATGTATTCATCCTGATAATGGATATATATATTCGGATGCCAATGATTATTCCGCAGTATACATATTAAAAAAAGATAATTTTAAAATGCTTCTGACAGGTGATATAGAAAAAAAGGCAGAAGATAATATTTTAAAAAATAAAGTTGTAAGAGAAGAATTGGAAAATATGACTGTGCTGAAGGCTGCACATCATGGTTCGGCATCATCATCCGGTGAAGAATTTATAAAACTTGTAAACCCTGATGTTACGGTTATCTCCTGTGGAATCAATAACAGATACGGACATCCGAAAGAGAGTACACTTGAAATGTTGAAAAAATATAACAGCGATATTTATGTGACAAAGGAATGCGGGCAGGTTATGATAAGGTATACGAAAGATAAATTTTACGTCAAAACATTGTAAATAGGTAAAAAATAAGATACAATTGCCTCTGACGTAAAGTTTGTATGTTTGAAAGAGAAGAAAAATTGTATGAAAATAATAAATGAACATATAAAATCAAATGAATATAAAAATGTATATCTTTTATATGGTGATGAGCCGTATCTTAAAAAGCAGTACAGGGATAAATTAAAGCAGGCAATTGCCGGTGATGATACCATGAATTATTCTTATTATGAAGGCGATAAGATATCTGTAAAAGAGATAAAAGATATGGGCGATACGCTTCCATTTTTTGCAGAGCACAGATTGATAGTGGTTGAAAACAGTGGATTTTTCAAATCATCAAATGATGAACTTGCCGATTATATAAGAAATATTCCGGATTATCTTATTATTATATTTGTTGAGACGGAAGTTGATAAAAGAAATAAAGTTTATAAAGCAGTTAATGATATTGGATATATTTCCGAGATGAAACAGCAGACTCCTGCCGTTCTGGAAAAATGGATAGCAGGTCTTTTAAAAGCAGAAGGAAAAGTTATAACAAGACCGGCTGCAGAACTTATTCTTAATAAAACAGGAGCTTCGATGGATCTGATAAGAGCAGAACTTGATAAGATAATAAGTTATTGCGGAGACAGAAATGAAGTGACTGAAAAAGATATAGAGGACATATGTACAACGCAGACAGTAAGCCGCATTTTTGATATGATAGCTGCGATTGCATCAAAAAAACAGCAGCAGGCACTTGAATTATATTATGACCTTCTTACGCTCAAAGAGCCGCCGATGCGTATATTATATCTTATAGTAAGACAGTTTAACGGGATTTTTCAGGTGCAGGAAGAACTTAATCATGGACGGAGTAATGCCGACATTGCAAGAACAATGGGAGCAGCACCATTTATAGTAAATAAATATGCCGCACAGGCTAAAAATTTTACTCCGTCACAGTTAAAAGAAGCACTTGCTGATTGTGCCCAGGCAGAAGAAGACGTAAAGACAGGCAGACTTAATGAAAAAATGGCAGTAGAATTGATAATAGTTAAATATTCTGCTAAAAATAAAAAGTAAAATCCAGAAAGACTTTTATTTTTATGAAACATTCTTGTGTTTTATGTTAAGAATTGCAGACAAAATCATTGCAAGAATCTGTGCAATACTCATACTCCACCATACGGCCGGCTCCCCGAAAAAACGAGGGAATATAATAAGCAGTAAAAAGAAAAATATAATTTCTGAATAAACGATTACTGAAGATTTTACAGCTTCCTGTGTCGCATAAAAAGATGAAGTTGAAACTCTTGCATATGCGAGAAATAAAAATCCGACAAGAAGTATAGGCATATTATCACCGACCATTCTTGTTACAGTTTCAGAAGCACCGAAAAGATTACCGGTATGATATCTTAAAACATATAGTAATACAAAAGATAATGCGGCAATAATTTCGGCTGTTATATATGCGAGATGTTTTGTCTTGTGCAATGCAGTCATGTCACCACGACCGAAGTAATCGCTTAAAAGCGGCTGGCATCCGTCACCAACACCTTGAAGAATCAGATATACAAAATATGTTGCATATGAAATTACAGCATAACATGCAACGGATGATTCCCCACCGTATTTTAAGAGGAATAAATTCATAAGGAGAAGTGTTATGTTAGGGCATAGAGTAATTCCAAATGCAGAAATTCCGTTTTTAAAAATTCTTAAAAACATCGTTGGTTTGAAATGCAGTCTGTATACAGGGATTTTTTTCCATAAAAGATAACATGTTCCTATAACAGCTGTTATGAACTGACCTGTAACAGTAGCAAGTGCTGCACCGGCAACTCCTTTTCCAAGTACCCATACAAAAGTATAATCTAATATTACATTTGTGATAAAACCGGAAATCATTGTAAACATACTGAATGAAGCACCACCATTATTTCTTACGAGCGGTGTCATTCCCGTTCCAAAAATCTGACAGAATGACCCTAAAATAACAACAGAAAGATAGCTGCGTCCGTATTCGGCAATAATTCCCGTTGCACCAAGAATTTTAAGAATAGGTGTCATAAGCGGAAGTACAATAAGCGGCATTAATATGCTTGATATAAGTAGGCATGTTATTGTGGCACGAAGATATTTAAGTGCATTTTCCTCTTTTCCGGCAGCTTTTAATATTGAATATTGTATTGAACCTCCCATTCCTATGCCGGTTCCGAGTGCCTGTAATATAGAAACAACAGGAAAAACTACATTAATAGCGGTCATGCCGGCATCACCTACATTGTTGCCGACAAAATATCCATCCACAATTGAATATATGCCTGAAAGAGCAAATGCCAGAATTGATGGCATTACAAAGCGGAAAAATTTCTTTGAGTACATAAAAATCCCCATTTCTAAAATATTTTTTATATGAAAAGGAACAGGCAGGATTTAATTTCATGCGGCTCCCTTTTTGTAATAAACATAAAATATTATTATATCACACTTTTTGAAAAATAAAACAGAAAAAAATATATATTTTCTGTTGCATATTTAATAAATATATACTATACTTTTGTTAACTTAAAAATACGTGAAAATAGTGTCAGAACTGATGCTGTAATAAGAGTAAGGAAGTGTTTAATATGTCTGGATTAAGTAAAAAAGTAAAGATTATTATTGCGGCAGCTGTGTCAGTTTTAATTCTTGTTGCAGGTATAGCGACAGGAATGCTAATATCTTCCCATAGAGGAGACAAAGATTCTTACAAGGCAAGTGAGGAATCAGATAGCAGAAATGAGCAGGTTATAAGCAGTAACGGTACACAGAAAGATACAGAACAGGATAAAAAGTGGACGGATGCGGCAGCAGAGTTTAAAGCTGTTAATTCGTGGGAATCAGAAGGCAAGAAGTTTACACAGTATGAACTTACTGTTACCAATCATGGAAGCAGTGCAATTAATCAATGGAAGATAAATTTTCCGGTCGGGAGTACAACACAGCTGTCACAGAGCTGGAACTGCGACATAAGTGTTGATAACAATAATGGAAACGTAAGGTTTATACTTGTGCCTGCTGATTATAATAAAAAGCTTGAAGCCGGTGCCAAAACACAGGGAATAGGTTTTATTGTCAGTATGACAGATGACTATAAGCTTGGAGATTATGATATTGAAACTGTTGTGACAGATGATACGCTTACAGCGTCGAATGTATCAGATCAGATGTCAGAACAGGTGTCAGGTCAGGCATCAGATCAGTTATCAGGTCAGTATGATGAAAATGCGGATTCACAGGACAATAATAGCCGGGAGAGTAATGATAATGAAGATTTGTCAGGTCAGCTTCATGTTTCAGGGACTGATATTATAGACGGCAATGGCAATGTTGTCAGGCTGAAAGGTGTGAGCACACATGGGCTTGCATGGTATCCGCAGTATGTCAATTATGATGCATTCCGTACTTTGAGGGATGATTGGGGTGTTAATGTAATAAGGCTTGCCATGTATACACAGGAGTATGGGGGATATTGTAACGGCGGTGACAGAGAAGGTCTTAAACAGCTTATAGATAATGGTGTTTCATATGCATCACAGCTTGGAATGTATGTGATTATAGACTGGCATATTTTAAGTGACGGCAATCCTAATCAGCATAAGGATGAAGCATTGGAATTTTTTGACGAAATGTCGTCAAAATATGCAGGATATAATAATGTAATATATGAAATATGTAATGAACCTCAGAATTCCGACTGGAACAGTCAGATAAAGCCTTATGCACAGGAGGTTATAGCACGAATACGACAGCATACGGATGCACTTATTCTTGTAGGAACAAACAGGTGGTCACAGGATGTCGATGAGGTTATAGGCAACAGACTTGATGATGATAATGTAATGTATGTTGTTCATTTTTATGCAGGAACACAGAAGGAATGGGTAAGAAATAAGATGATTGCTGCACTTGACGCAGGGATTCCTGTATTTATAAGTGAATGCAGCATATGTGATGCATCAGGAAACGGTGGTATAGATTATGGTTCGGCTGATGCGTGGTTTTCACTTCTTAACGAAAGAGGAATAAGTTATATAGCTTGGAGCCTGAGCAATAAAAGTGAGACGTCTGCACTTATAAATTCGTGGTGTGATAAGTTGAGTGATTGGAGTGATGATGATTTATCAGATACAGGAAGATGGTTCAAGAATATGATGAGCAGGTAAAAACTTTGACATGCAGTTCCATAAGACATAATGGTCCAATGAATGGTTCAATTGTGGACAGGACAAAATAAAAGCACTGAATGTGAGTGGGTGACGAACATTCAGTGCTTTTTTATAAATTATAAAGAGTTTACAGCCTTTGTTATGCGAGATACCTTTCTTGCAGCTGTGTTCTTGTGGAAAATTCCCTTTGAAGCAGCCTTAGAAATCTCAGCGATAGCAACTGGAAGAGCAGCCTGAGCAGCTTCCTTGTCGTTAGCAGCAACAGCAGCGTCAACCTTCTTGATATAAGTTTTTACTCTTGATTTAACAGCCTTATTTCTATCAGCTCTAACCTGACTTGTAAGGACTCTCTTTTTCGCAGATTTAATGTTAGCCAAATCCGTACACCTCCAAAAATATTTATTATTAGTTAAATTAATTGTGATTTGTTTTGCATTAAAGCCGGACACGGACGATCTAATGTAAACATACCTCTGTATTCTATAATATCGATGTGATTATGTCAATAAAAAATATAATAAATTTTATAAATTACAATAAAAAGCAGTTAATCTGACAAGAATATAGATATAAAAGAATAATATTCAAAAGGAGTGACTGTTTATGGGAAATATAAATATAAGAACGGACCTTGCAGTTGAGCTTAATGAGGCTGTTGACAAAAGTGACAGCCGTTACAGTGGTGTAATTGTAAGAGAGCATATTGATAAAGTGTCTTTGGTAAAAGTGACGACACTAGAGATAATAAATGAGGAAGGTGAAAAACTGTTTAATAGAAAAGCGGGCATATATATAACTATAGAAGCAGAGGGTCTCGGTGAAAATGATGATTTTTATAATGAGAGAGTAATAGAGATTATTTCCGGACAGATAGATGCGTTAATACGTCCATGTATATCAAAAAATAACAAACTGCTTGTTGTTGGGCTTGGAAACAGGAACGTAACAGCGGACTCACTGGGACCCGATGTTGTTGATAAATTAATAATAAACAGTCATATACATGGTGAAAAAGATGAAATTTCAGTCAGGCTGTCAGCATTATCTCCGGGAGTTATGGCACAGACAGGAATAGAGACTTCGAGCATAATAAAAGGGATAGCAGATGAGATTGATCCAGGAGTGATTATTGTTATAGATGCATTGGCTGCAAGAAACACACAGAGACTTAATAAGACAATCCAGATTTCAAACAGGGGAATTAATCCGGGGTCAGGCGTTGGAAATCACAGAACAGGGATAACATCGGATAATATAGGAGTCCCTGTGATTGCAGTGGGAGTGCCGACAGTAATAGATGCAGCAACGATAATAGGTGATGTAACGAAAGATTATGAAAATATTCCCAAACACCTTTCGGATATGTATGTTACACCGAAAGATATTGATGAAAATATACGGATTACAGCAGAAATTATAGCTGAATCAATAAATGAACTTGTTTATGCATAAAGTTTTACAGATGTTCATATAGATAGTGTAGCCGGGAATAAATCAGGCGGTGCATAGCGGAGGCGGGAAATGTCGGTGAAAAAATATAGACGTGCTGTTTTTTTGATAATAATGCTGATATTGACAATTGTGTTTTATTTTATTTTTTGTGGAGGTAAAAATGCAATTGGAAATGTTCTTGCCGGAGTAATAAGTGGTGCGGGAAATTTCCTTGCAGGAGAGTATGTGCCGTCATATACATTTTATGATTCGGTAGAATCACAGTCGGAATATACATTAAAGAATTCAATTTTAAATGATATTTATCCGACAGGTGAATATTACAGAATATATGCAGGGCAGGGCGAAGCGTGTGTATCATATGACGGTTATGTTGATACAATAGCACAGGTTGTAAATATAACAGGTCAGGATGATAATAAAGAAGATAATAACCAGAATCAGGAAAATGATGTTTCTGTGGAATCAGATAAAGCCACAGGGGGTGAAACAGAAAGTGAAAAAAGCACAAATATAATAGCTGCTGATACAGTTACGGGTAATGTCTATGACAGGCAGGATCTTAATGATTATAATTTTTGTCAGCAGTTTTATACTGTTACAAGCATTACGAGTCTTACAAAAGAAATATTCAGACCTTCAGAGTTTCTTGATAAAGATATGAAAATCACACATGATTCGTCAAGTCCTCAGATTCTTATTTTTCATACACATTCACAGGAAAAATTTGCGGATTCAACAGATGATGATTCAACATCAATACTTGGTGTTGGTGATTACCTCACAGAACTTCTGACCGGTAAAGGGTACAACGTTATACATGACAGGAGTGTTTATGATTATGTTGATGGTAAACTTGACAGGAGCAAGGCATATACTTATGCCGAACAGGGGATAGAATCAATTCTTGAAAGCAATCCTTCAATAGAAGTTGTTATTGACCTCCACAGGGATGGAGTGGCAGATACAACACATCTTGTGACGGAAGTTGACGGCAGGCAGATGGCTAAAATAATGTTTTTTAACGGAATAAGCTATAGCAATGTTAAGGGGAATATAAATTATCTGTATAATCCATACAGGGATGACAACCTGGCAATGAGTCTTCAGATGCATCTTATCGGGGAGGCATATTATCCTGGATTTCTTCGCAGAAATTATATTAATGCATACAGATACTGCCTCCATGAGCGTGCAAAATCAATGCTCATTGAGGCAGGAGCACAGACCAATACATTTGAAGAGGTAAAAAATGCAATGGAACCGCTGGCAGATATGCTTGATAAACTGCTTACAGGAGTAAGAGCGTATTGAATGAGAAAAAATTATGCTTGATGTGTTATCATGTATATAATTTAATCAGTTAGGCATTGATATAATTTATCTATTGATTCATTAATTTTATCATCGGAGAGGGCTGAATAGTTAATTACCAGCGTATGGTCGATTGCAAGGCTTTTGTCTGCATAATATCCTGACAGACATGATATTTTAAGCCCTCTTTGCATAGCACGTTCAATAAGCTTTTCATCGCTAAGAGTGGTGTTTGCGTGAAGCAGAAAATGAAGTCCGGCATTTTCCTCATGAATAGTTATAATTGAGGAAAGAGGACTTTTATTTATAGCATCAATAAACATATCACGCTGGCGGCGGTAAAGAATTCTCGTGCGGTTTATATGTTTTTCAAAATACCCTTTATTAATAAAAGCAGCAAGTGTATACTGTTCAAAATTTGATACGGTACAGGCATAAAAATTAAGTTTTTCTTTAAAAAGCTGCATGAGCTGCACTGGAAGCACCATGTAGCTTATTCTTATTGTAGGAGAGAGCGTTTTTGTAAATGTATTCATATAAATTACTTTTCCGGATACATCAATACTTTCAAGCGAAGGTATAGGCTTTCCTAAAAGCCTGAATTCACTGTCATAATCATCTTCAATTATGTATCGTGATTCGCAGTTTAATGCCCATCCAAGAATTTCATAGCGGCGTCCTATTGGAGTGACAATTCCGGTAGGGTAGTGATGTGATGGCGAAAGATGGAGAATATCCGCATTTCCGGCCTTTAATGCATCTATATTAACACCTTCTTCATCAATGGGAATGCTTACACATTTTACATTGTTGCTATTATAAATTTTGCGTATTTTTTCGTATCCTGGGTCTTCAACCGCAAATGTTTTATCGCGTCCGAGAAGCTGTATAATGAGAGTATAAAGATATTCAGTTCCGGCACCTATTATAATCTGTTCAGGATGTACATTCATGCCTCTAAATTCTTTTAAATGGCTGCATATGGCAGCTCGAAGCTCATATATTCCCTCCGATGGTGATGGCTGTAAGAGTGCATCACGTCTGTCAGCCATAATTTCTTTCATAAGTTTTGACCATGTGTAAAAAGGAAAATTATCGGCATTTATCCTGTTTGAAGCAAGGTCTGCAAAACAGTTGTCTGAAGGATTTGGTTTGATATGCTGATTTTTATAAACAGGAGATTTTACGGAAATATCTGCGTTACGTTCTTTAAATTCATTTTCATATGCCGGGATAAGTATCTGGCTGATATCAGATACATAGTAGCCCTTTTTGGGAATAGAATAAATATATCCTTCAGCGATAAGCTGTTCATAAGCATTTTCAACTGTGATTGTGCTTATTCCGAGATTCTTGGCAAAATTACGCTTGGATGGAAGTTTATATCCATTGGTCAGATTGTGCTTTAAAATATCGTCACGTATACATTTGTACAGATATTCATACATGCTGTCAGAACCTGTATTTTCAAAAGAATATGTAAGCATAAAATTACCTCTTTCAGTTATATTTAAAGAATAACAATTATTTAGCTCAATATACACTATTTGAAAAATTATGTCAAAATTACATCAAAAAATATCAAAAATATATTGACAATTAAATAAAATTAATATATAGTGAATATAAATTATTAATACTATTTATTTCTTGCACGAGTTTTCGTGTTCTTATTTGTATATATGCATAAGAGGCATATATACAAGTCGGTGCAGTCATTATACCTGCTTCTATTGCCTTATACAGGACTTTTCATTTTTATTCCATAAGGTTACAGATTTTTCGGGTAAGATTCCACTGGTGTTTATGTAAATATCCGTGTGTATACGGTTTATTTAAATATTATATTAAAGGAGAGTAACTTATTATGGAGTACAGGGAGTTTCTGGAAAATGTACGAAAGGAGGTAGAATCAAGGTATGACAGTAATGTCAGCGTCACGCTTAATCATGTCATGAAAAATAACGGAACGGAGCTTGACGGCATTACAATAATGGAAAAAGATAAGAATATCGCACCTACAATATATATTAATTCTTTTTATGACAGATACAGGGAAGGGGTTTCTTTAAAAGCTGTTGTAAGTGAGATTATACGTATTTATAATCAGAATAAGAATTCAATTAATATTAATGCTGATTATTTTGAAAATTATGAAAATGTCAGAAAAACAATCGTATATAAGCTTGTCAATTATCAGAAGAATAAAAAACTTCTGGAAGATGTGCCATACAAAAGAGTGCTTGACCTTGCTGTAGTTTTTTACTGCCTGATAGAGCAAAGAAAAGGTGTGAGTGCAACGGCACTTATTCATAATGAACATTTAAGAATCTGGAATGTGACAGAGGATGAAATTTATAATGATGCATTGAAGAATACACCTGTTCTGCTTGCCGGCAGCATTGTGCCTATGAGTAAAATATTAAGTGAGATTGCAGGAACAGCTCCGGCTGATAATGACGAGAAAGTGTGTGAATACACAGGCGAAGACATTTTATATGTACTCACCAATTCTTCAAGGGTAAATGGTGCCGCATGTATATTATATGATAATCTTCTTAAAAAATTTGCGAATGATGTACATTCTGATTTATACATACTTCCGTCATCTGTTCATGAGGTCATTATTGTTCCTAAAAAGAATGCATTTGATAAATCTGAACTTGCAGATATGGTAAAGGAAGTGAATGAACAGGGAGTTTCGCAGGATGAGATTCTGTCTGATAATGTGTATGAATATAACAGAAAGAATGGACTTATTACAATGTGATAAAAATAGTAGAAACAGATATTAAATAAAGACAGTATGTGCATGATGGGGGTCGAACCCACGGCCTTTCGCTCCGGAGGCGAACGCTCTATCCACTGAGCTACATGCACATGCTGTATTATTTTACATTATAAAAACAAAAAAAGCAAGATGGTTGAAATGACGAAATGATTTTGTTAAAATTATATTGTTTATTAATAACAGGAATGAAAGCATATGGATGATGGAGTAAGAATTAATAAGTTCCTCGGTTCGGCAGGATATTGTTCGAGAAGAGAAGCGGACAGGCTTGTCGGTGAGGGACGTGTTTTTATAGATGGAAATATGGCAGATATGGGAAGCCGTGTTATGCCGGGACAGAAGGTATATGTTGATGGTAAGGCAGTTGTTCCGGAAGAAGAAAATATACTTATAGCAGTGAATAAACCAAGAGGAATAGTATGCACCACAACTGATAAACAGGGGGCTAATAATATAGTTGATTTTCTTGGATGTGACAAAAGAATTTACCCTGTCGGAAGACTTGACAAAGATTCAGAAGGCCTGCTTTTAATGACTAATGATGGTGAACTGATGAATAATATTCTCACGGGGAAAAATGAGCATGAGAAAGAATATATAGTTGAGGTAGATAAAAATCTTTCAGATGATTTTGAACGCAGAATGTCAGAACCGATGTATTTAAAAGAACTTGATAAAACGACAAGACCGTGCCGTGTTATTAAGGCAGGGAAAAAAACATTCAGGATAATTTTAAAACAGGGATTAAACAGACAGATAAGACGCATGTGTTCCAATCTTGGATATAAAGTCGTAAAATTGAAAAGAATAAGAATAATGAATATAGAACTGAATGATTTGCCAGCCGGTGCAACAAGAAAAATTGAAGGCAGCGAATATGAAAAATTAATGAATCTTATCAATAAGAAATAAGGACAGAAAGTGGTAACGGAAATGACGGATTTGGAAAGAATTAAAGAGCTTGTAAGCATATTAAACAAGGCAGGAAAAAGTTATTATTCAGAAGGCGTTGAGATAATGAGCAACTTTGAATATGATAAGCTTTATGACGAACTTGTAAAACTTGAAGAAAAAACTAAGATTGTTCTTTCGGACAGCCCTACTGTTAATGTTGGATATGAAACGCTCAGTGAGCTTCCAAAGGAAAGACATGACAGTCCTATGTTAAGCCTTGATAAGACAAAAAATTCCGACGAGCTGGTGGACTGGCTTGGAAGCCAGAGAGGTCTGTTATCATGGAAACTTGACGGGCTTACTATAGTCCTGACATATGAAAATGGTGAACTTTTAAAAGCTGTAACAAGAGGAAATGGCGAAGTTGGGGAAATTATTACACAGAATGCAAAAGTATTTAAAAATGTTCCGTTGTCAATTCCTTTTAAAGGCAGACTTGTTATAAGAGGAGAGGCAATTATAACTTATTCTGATTTTGAAAAAATCAATGAAAAGATTCCTGAGATAGATGCAAAATATAAGAATCCAAGAAATCTTTGCAGCGGTTCAGTACGTCAGCTTAATAATAAGATTACTGAAGAAAGAAATGTAAGATTTTTTGCATTTTCGCTTGTTTATGCAGATGGACAGGATTTTAAGAATTCAAGGAAAGTACAGTTTGAATGGCTTAAAGAACAGGGATTTTCTGTAGTTGAATACAAAGAAGTGACATCAGAAAATCTCAAAGACACAATTATGTGGTTTGAAGATAAGATAAAAGATAATGATTTTCCATCAGACGGACTTGTAATATTGTATGATGATATCGCATATGGCGATTCACTTGGAAGAACGGCTAAGTTTCCACGTAATTCAATGGCATTTAAGTGGACTGATGAGACAGCCATAACACATCTTAGAAAGATTGAATGGAGTGCGTCAAGGACAGGGCTGATAAATCCTATAGCGGTATTTGATACGGTTGAGCTTGAGGGCACAAAAGTTTCAAGGGCAAGTGTTCATAATATAAGTATTATGGAAGGCTTACAGCTTGGAATAGGTGATGAGATAAGTGTCTTTAAAGCTAATATGATTATTCCGCAGATAGCAGATAATTTTACAAGAAGCGGCAATGTTGAGATTCCTTTGGAGTGTCCTGTCTGTAAAGGAAAGACACAAATAAAGCAGATTAATGATGTCAAATCACTGTATTGTATGAATGAAGAATGTCAGGCAAAGCATGTAAAGAGATTTGCACATTTTGTTTCAAGGGATGCAATGAATATTGACGGACTTTCAGAGGCTACACTTGAGAAATTTATCCAGAATGGTCTTATAAAAGATTTTACGGATTTATATCATCTTGACAGATATAAGGACATAATATCAGGCATGGAAGGATTTGGTGAAAAGTCCTGTGAAAATATTCTTAATGCTGTTGAACAGTCAAGAAAGACAATTATGGCAAAGGTTATATACAGTCTCGGAATTCCGGGAATAGGACTTTCAAATGCCAAGATGATTGTAAAAGCAATTGGTTCAGATAAAGAACAGCTTACGGCAGCAGACCGTCCGGCACTTGAAGCTGTAAAAGGTGTAGGAGCTGTACTTGCTGATGCATTTGTTTCCTATTTTGAAAATGAGAATAACAGGGCATTATTTGAAAAGTTATTAAAAGAGCTGGATATTGAAAAAGAAGAAGATAATAATTCTGAAAATGCAGATGCTCTTGAAGGTAAAGTTTTTGTTATAACGGGTTCACTAAGTCATTTTAATAACAGAAATGAATTAAAAGACCTGATAGAATCAATGGGTGGAAAGGTCACAGGGTCTGTTACAGGTAATACAAGTTATCTCATTAATAATGATGTAACATCTACATCATCAAAGAATAAAAATGCATCAAAGCTTGGAATACCGATTATAAGTGAAGAAGAATTTCTCGATATTGCAGGCAGAAAAGATTTGATGTAATATACAGGTGTTATTAAATTTAGAAAAATTATGTTTACAGATTATATAAATTGATTTGGGAAAGGCGGAGGTTATGCCAATCAGGATACAGAGTGATTTGCCGGCAAAGGCGGAACTTGAGGATGAAAATATATTTGTCATGGATGAGAACAGGGCTCTTTCACAGGATTTCAGAGAGCTTAGAATAGTGATTCTTAATCTCATGCCTATAAAACAGGATACAGAGCTTCAGCTCTTAAGAGGACTTTCTAATACACCTCTTCAGATAGATGTGACATTTCTACAGATGGAGAGCCATGTTTCTAAGAATACGTCAGTTTCACATTTAAGAAAGTTTTATGTTACATTTCCGGAGATAATGAGAAAGAAATTTGATGGAATGATTATAACAGGTGCACCGGTTGAGAAGATGGATTTTGAGCAGGTAGATTACTGGGATGAGCTTACAAGAATTATGGAGTGGTCAAAGACTCATGTAACATCAACGCTTCATATATGCTGGGGTGCACAGGCAGGATTGTATTATCATTATGGAGTTAAGAAAGTGCTTCTGGATAAGAAACTTTCAGGTGTTTACAGACATCATGTAATGAATAAACGTGAACCGCTTGTACGCGGTTTTGATGATTTTTTCATGGCACCTCATTCGAGATATACAGAAGCCTGCCGTGAAGATATACTTTCTAATCCAAATCTTAAAGTACTTGCGGATTCCAAAGAAGCCGGAATTTATATTGTTATGGAAAAAGAAGGAAAACAGATATTTGTTATGGGACATCCGGAATATGACCGTGTAACACTTGATGGTGAGTATAAGCGTGATATTGAAAAAGGATTAGATATTGAACTCCCGGTTAATTATTATCCTGATGATGACTGTAACCGCAGGCCGGTTCTTTCGTGGAGAAGCCATGCGAATAATCTTTATACGAACTGGCTTAATTATTATGTTTATCAGATAACTCCGTATATTCTTGAAGAGGATGTGTAAGATATGGCAGATGAAAAACAGACATTTACAGTTGCTGGATATAAGTTTGCAACTAAGGAAGAAGCACAGGATGCCAAAGATGAACTTAATGCAATAAAGTATCTGTCATCAAAGACAGATGGAAAAGACCCAAAACAGGTATATATGTTATACAACCAGATACTTGACAAACAGCTGTTTAATACGCCTGTCGGAATTGATTATTTAAAGGAACTTCAGCAGTTTTTATATATTAATAAAGATATTCCGAATGATAAAATAAGACCAATTCCGATTAATAATGAATTGAGTGAAATGCTTGATGAGAAGAAGATACCTTTAAAGGTAAAAGATGAGATAAGACAGTTAAAAAGAGATAAGAACAGATATAAGGATAAATATATAAAGTTAATGATTGTCAATATTGTCCTTGTTGTTGTTATAGCTGCGATGGCTGTTATTTTAAAGACTTCATCAACACCGACTGTAATAGATTATGAGAGAAAATTACAGGATAAGTATGCTACATGGCAGGAACAGCTTGAATCACAGGAAGCATCATTAAAGGCAAGAGAAAATCAGACACAGTCAAAACAAAATTAAAAATCTTCACATTTTAAACATATATTTGTTTTATATTTATTTTTAGTAAAAGGCAGAAGTCTTAAAGTGAAAATTAATAAAAACAGGAGATAGATGATATGGATAAAATAAAAGTTTTAGTTGTTGATGATGAGAGCAGAATGAGAAAACTTGTTCATGATTTTTTATCTAGAAGTAATTATGAAGTTATAGAGGCAGCTGATGGGGAAGAAGCCATAGATATTTTCTATGCTGATAAGTCTATTTCACTTATAATACTTGATGTTATGATGCCTAAGATGGATGGATGGGAAGTATGCCGACAGATTAGAAAAGACTCAAAAGTGCCAATTATAATGCTGACAGCAAAGAGCGAGGAAAAAGATGAATTACAGGGCTTCGACTGTGGTGCTGATGAGTATGTTTCAAAACCTTTCAGTCCAAAGATTCTGACGGCGAGAGTTGATGCACTCATAAGAAGAACTTATCAGATAGATAGTTCTGAAGTGTATGAAATAGGCGGAATTGAGATTGATAAGGCTGCACATATTGTAAGGATAGATGGAAAAGAGATTGATTTAAGTTTCAAAGAATTTGAACTTCTTACATATTTTGTTGAAAATAAAGGAATTGCGTTATCAAGAGAAAAGATTCTTAATAATGTCTGGAATTATGATTATTTCGGAGATGCAAGAACGATTGATACGCATGTAAAGAAGCTCCGCAAGAAGATGGGTGAAAAAGGTGACTGCATCCGCACGATATGGGGAATGGGATATAAGTTTGAAGTTTAAAGGAAGAGACAGATATGGGAAGACATTCTATTAAGTTTAAAATTACTTTAATGCTTACAATTATTATTTCAAGCCTTCTTGTGCTGCTTATGATATTAAACAGTACAATGTCAGAAAAGTTTTATCTGAATGGACGCAGGAAACAGATGCTTGAAGGGTATACTTATATTAATAATACAATGGTTTCATACACAGGCGGAACACTCGGCAAGGATGAGATGCAGGATAAGATAGAGCAGTTTGCGTCAGGTGCGGCTATTTCTGTAATAGTTATAAACAGTGACTGGACAACGCTTTATACTAACTGTAATGGTGAAGCTGAGATGGTTGAAAGACTCAGAATGAGTATGTTTAACAGAGACGTGTTTGGAAAACAGGACAGTTATGATAATTCTAATATACAGGACGATAAACAACAGGATGACAAACAACAGCCGTCAGATGATGATATAAAAGATGACGATAAAAAGTTCCCAATGAAAGATAGAAATGGCGGTTCGCTTTCTATAAATATGGAGCAGAGCGGAATTGCAGAAAAGCGTGAGATTATAAAAGAAACTGATAAATATACACTCCAGAAAGTGTATGATGAACGACTTTCAGATGACTATTATGAACTCTGGGGAACGCTTGATAATGGATGTTCTATTATGATGCGTGTTGCAATTCAGGGAATTAAAGATAATGTAAGTATTTTTAATAAGTTTGTAACTTATATCGGACTTGTAGTATTGGCAGCAGGAATTGCAGCAGCCTATGTATTATCCGGATATATTTCCAAACCAATTAAGGAACTTTCAAATCTTGCTGAGAGAATGGCAGATATGGATTTTGATGCGAGATATACAGGGAGTGATAAGGGCGAGATAGGCATATTGGGAAAGAGCATGAATAATATGTCAGAAAAACTGGAACAGAATATTTCACAGTTAAAGACTGCCAATCTTGAACTAAAAAAAGATATTGATAAAAAAGAAAAACTCGAACAGATGCGTTCAGATTTTTTGTCCAATGTATCGCATGAATTAAAGACACCGATAGCACTTATTCAGGGATATGCAGAAGGATTAAAGGAAGGAATATCTGACGACCCTGAGAGCATGGAATTTTATTGTGATGTAATTATTGATGAATCAAATAAAATGAATGAGATGGTAAAGAAGCTTCTTACACTTAACCAGATTGAATTTGGTGATGAGGAGACAGTTCTTGAAAGGTTTGATATAGTAGAACTGCTTAATTCAGTTATATCTGCCAATACACTTCGTGCATCACAAAAAGATATATCTATTACATTTTCTGCACCGGAAAAAAATATGTATGTCTGGGCGGATGAATACAAGATAGAAGAGGTTGTGACAAATTACATCAGCAATGCCATAAATCATTGTGATTTTGATATGAAAATAGTCGTCAGGACACAGAGAATCGGCGACAATATAAGAGTGTTTGTATTTAATACCGGAAAGCATATTCCTGATGAAGACATAGATAATATCTGGATAAAGTTCTATAAGGTTGATAAAGCAAGAACAAGAGAGTATGGCGGTAATGGAATCGGACTTTCTATAGTAAAGGCAATTATGGATTCACTTGGCAAGGAATGTGGTGTCATGAATGTCGATGGTGGAGTTGAGTTCTGGTTTGACCTTGATGCAAAGGCGTGATATAATAATAGACAGCTTTAGGCTAATATTTTTTTGGGAGTTGTAAGCAGATGAAGAGATTAGCAGCATTAGGACTTGTATTTGTATTGATGTTTTCATTTACAGGATGTAAAGGTGATATAGAGCTTAACAAAGAAGATAATGACCATGTGGCAGAATATATTGCCGGTGTACTTCTTAAATATTCATATGAAAATGAATGGGAATATCAGAAGTTAAAGAATTCAGCATTGACTAATTATCAGAATTCAGTATCAGGCAGCACACAGACTTCATCTGGTAATACGAAAGCTAATTCAGGTTCGAAAAATACAGCTTCGACATCGGGAAGTATATCACAGACAGGTTCTGCGGGTACATCGCAGTCTGGTCTGGGAGTTATGGAACAGTTTGCATCTGCATTAGGTCTTGACAATGCCCAGATTACATATAAGACATATCAGGCAGGAGACAGATATCCAACAGATGAATATTCAATTTCTGTTCCTGCAAAGAGTGGATGTAAAGTTGTGGCACTTGAATTTGAAATAAAAAATAATGGAAGTTCGCAGATAACAGCCAATACCTCATCAAAAGGTGTTTCAATAAAATTAACAGTTGGAGATAAGACTGTTGCAGAATCAGCCACATTATTAAAGAATGATATTTTACAATTGAAAAATGTCAGCATTAATGCAGGCTCATCATATACAGCAGCAGCAATTTTCCAAGTGCCTGAAAGCAATATATCAGCAATATCAGGAGCGACAGCTGTTATTTCTGTAAATGGTGCGTCTATAGGCACAATTAATATCCAGTAAAAATATAAAATGCATATAAAAACACCCTCAAAGATGTAACTGTGGTGTGCTACCTGTCAATAGGACAATAAAAAATAATAAATTTTTGTATCGTCAGCCGAATTACGGCTGGCGATATTTTTATGCTACTTTTATATATTGATTATGATATTCCATTGGTGTCATTACATTTAAATTTCTTTGTAATCTTTGATTATTGTAATAATTAATGTAATTAGCTATAGCTGCAACTAACGTGATTCTATCATTGAAATGTTGGCGGTAATACATTTCTCGTTTTAGAATTCCCCAGAAGCCTTCCATTGGTCCATTATCGATACAATGGGCAACTCTGGACATGCTTTGTTTCATATGGTGTTTCTTTAACCTTGTATAGAATTGCATACTTGTATATTGAAATCCACGATCGGAATGAAAAAGTGGATGTGCATCAGGCTCCAGGCGAACTGCTTCATCAAACGTATTCATAACTAACGGATTATCATTATGATCACTTATTTTAAAGGTTACAATTCTTCGGTCATATAAATCTAGAATGGCACTCAAATATACCTTGTGAACTTCATTTCCACTGTAGTATTTAAATTCAGATACATCAGTGAGCCACTTCTCATTTGGTTTATCGGCATGAAAATCCCTATGTAAATAATTTTTGGCTACATGGTCTGGATTTCGTTCACCTCTGGTACAACTTTTCGGTTTCCATTTGATATTTGATTTTATATCACATTTTCTGCAGATACGGAGTACTCGTTTGTCGTTTACATGAATTCCTTTGTGTCCATCCAATTCATCACGAATTCTACGGTATCCCATATCTGGGTGTTCTGTATGAATTTTTTTGATTTCGATAAATAACTTTTCGTTTTGAAGTTCACTGTTGCTTTTTGGGTATTTTATCCAGTGATAGTATGCAGAACGTGTAATGCTAAGGCACTTACAAAGTTTAGCTACTGGATATCCCTTGCCAGAAGATAATTCTCTGATGGCCTTATACGCAGCCAAACGATGAATTAAAGATAACGATCCCTCCTTTCCAGTTCTCTGACTTTTTTTAACAGGTCATTCTCCATTTGTAAATCAAAATTTTTCCTCTCAAGTTCAGCTATTTTATCACGTAATTCTTCTTCTGGTGTACGACTTGGTAAGGAACCTGCTCGCCTGCCACGACGGTCTTCCAGACCTTTACTTCCCATTTTTTCGTACCGTTTTACCCAGTTACGAACTTGTTGATATGAACATTGATATTTCAAAGCCATTGCACCATAATTCTTATCATTTGCCAGGCATTCCGTAACTATTTTTAATCTCTCATCAAGAGTAGTTGTTCTTGCTTTTCTCATGTATGCACCTCCGGTGGATGTTTTAAATGTTCCACCAGAATTATACACCTTAATCCAATTTCTTAGTTGTTTTCCTGAACGAATCCCATATTTTGTACAGATGGTAGAGAGCGAACCTTTTCCGTTAAGATAATCATTTACAGCAGATAGTTTTAATTCTTTTGAATAATGGCTGTTGTGTGGTTGATCAAGTAATCCAACAGGCCCCTTACTTTTGTAAATGGAAACCCATTCTTGTATGCTTTTATGGTTAATGCCCAATTCTTTACTTGCTTGACGCATTCCGATTTCTCCATTAAGGTATTGTTCAACTATTTTTACCTTTTCTGCTGAATTGATTTTACTTTTTCTAGACATGAAAATACCCCCATATAGGACTTTTATATTTCATTGTCCTATATGAGGGTAGCATATCACTGACTTTGAGGGTGTTTTTTTATGGTTCAGCCGGATAAACCGGAGCGTTAAGAACTTTTTCCATTGTATATTCTTCAGCTTCAGCTTCAGTAAGCTGATGGACATATGGCGGTCTTTTTTGTGGAACGTATCCTTCACCATGACAATTATATTCTGCATAATAGCATGTATCATGTGATTCTTTTTTGTTCCAGTCACTAAAACCGGTCTCTGTAATCTGACCGCTCATTTCACAGTTTAAAAAGACAGCTTTTGCATGTATACGCCAAGGACGGCTGAGCATTACAGTTCTGTCCGGGCAGTTGCCTGTAAGGCGGCAGTGGTCAAATACATAACCATATTTCTGGTTGGAATATGTAGAAGGAGCTGTATAATAGCTGTTTATTTTTTGATTGCGGTTAAGTGCATATAATTCACAATTTTTAAAATAAGCAGTGGCACTTCCAAATATAAAATCAATTTCACCGCAGATATAACAATCTTCGTAGAGCTGTCTTCCCGGAATTCTTTTAGCAAATTCTGTAGGACCGGTAAAACCACCGGGTTCTTTTTCTTTTAATGGAAGAGGTCCTGTAAATAATGTGTCCTGATGACCAAGCATACGGCAGTTTTTAAAATGTATGTCATCACCTTCCGCATACACAGCAACAGCCTGACCGACATCAAGTCCGAAGCCGGATGAATTTTCAAATGTAATATCAGATGCACGGAAATGATTGGCATTGACAAAAAAAGTATATGAACGGAAAGTTCCTCTTTTGATGCCGTCATCCATTATCATTCTGGCATAATAGTTGTTGGTTATAATAGTATCTTTTGCAGATTCACCTTTTAAGGTGACATTGTCAAGTCTGATTTCCACGCGTTCATTATATATACCATTTTTTATGTAAATTATTTCAGGAGTAGATTTAATACTGTCAACAGCAGCCTGAATACTGGTAAAATCACCTGTGGAATCTTTTGCAACGGTAATCATTTGATGCATGCCTCCAAAAGTTAATATAATTCATATAACATAGTATAACATATTTTAGGATATAATGGCTATAGAGAAATAAGTCTATAAAAATAAATTCGGATATAGACTTTTTAATAAATTAAGCGTATACTTCACATATTAAATATAAAATTAAGGACTAAAAGTTATGCTTACATTTAAAGAAGATATTAAAGATACACAGATTTACCTCGGACTTCGTAAAAAAGTCGGCTGGATAGAATTAAATCCGCTTCAGGCACAGAGAGCATTAGATAACAGCATGAAAATAATAACAGTGTATGATGATGACAAGCCTATAGGAATGGGAAGAATAGTAGGTGACGGAGCGGTTATCTGTTATATACAGGATTTGATTATTATACCTGAATATCAGGGAAAACATATAGGAAGCCGCCTTATTGATAAACTTATAGAATATGTTAACAGTCTTATTATACCTGACAGCCGCATGATGTTATGCCTCATGTGTGCAAAAGGAAGAGAAGAATTTTATACTAAGCATGGATTTATAGCCAGACCGACATCTGAACTTGGTCCGGGAATGATTCAGTACATATTAAAGTAAAGTATTATAAAACGGATGTGATTTACATTGATATATGTAAAATTCACATCCGTTCTTTATATCTGTCTGAGAAATTGTCTCAAATCAGCTCTTACCGGTATTTAATAATTGTTGATTATGCAAGAAGAGTCTTTACATATTCAGCGAGCTTGTCACATTTGCAGTTAGCAAAGAAGAGTTCCTGGAACTTTTCACCTGCAACAGCACCTTTAACAAGATCCTGGTCAAGGTTCTTTAAGATATCAATAAGGCTGTCCTTGAAAGCAACCTTTCTTACTTCATCAAGAATCTTTTTGTTTCTCTGTTCCGGAACAACTCTTTCCTTAGGATAGCCACCACCTGGTTCGCCTTCAAAAAGTTTTTCAAAAATATATGTAAGATTTAATTCGGCACCCCAGCCAAAACCTTTTGCAAAAGGAAGAGCGATAGCGTTACCGTCGTTAATCTGCATGAACATATATGCATCAGAAGGGTCAACAACATGTCCGCATATTACGCCAGGGAATGAGTTGAGTGCGAGCATGGCACCTTCACCTGTGCCGCATCCGGTTACAACAAAATCAGCAGCACCGCTGTTAAGAAGGATAGCAGCAAGGATACCATTCTGTACATATGTAAGCTGTGCTTTATCATCAGCTGAGTACATACCATAGTTATCAACTTCAAATCCCTTAGAATCAGCTACTTTCTTGAGTGTAGAATAAATCATGTCATTCTTTGCAGCCTGACTGTTTTCATTAATTAATGCAATTCTCATTATACAAAAACCTCGTCTTTCTTAGTTGATTATGTAGAAAATATTTTTTCTGCACTATAGTTTAACTATAATCAAAAAAGCTGGTTTTGTCAACAGTAATGAATAATGAACTATGCAAAATAGCGGTTTTGCTTTATATAAAAATATATGTTATTATAACTTTTACCGGAAAAATCAAGACAGATTTAATTATAGATTATAAATTAAAAGATTGGAGAATAAAATATGGATAACAATAATCAGGCAGCTTTTATGGGGGCATTAAACAGCCTTAAAGAATATGCAAAAGTTAATGGTAATATAGTTACAAAGCAGGATGTTGAGAGTTATTTTAAAGACCTTGGACTTGATGATTCAAAGTATCAGATGATAACAGGTTATCTTCTTGCCAATGATATTACAGTCAAGGGTGAGAATGGTGTTGACAATGAATTCCTTAACATGCTTGAGAAATCTGCTGTAAAGCAGACAGAAGAGCTTGAAGAGGAAGTCGCAGAAGAGACGGTATTTGTCACAGATGAAGATTATGAAAAAGATGAAAAATATATACAGATGTATATGGAAGATTTAAAAGATGTAGAGGAATTGTCTGATACAGGAAGAGCATTTCTGCTTATGAATATTGTCGAAGATAATGATAAAGAATCATTAAGCCTGCTGTCACAGTCATTTCTGAAAAAAATAGTAGGGTGGATTGAGCCTTTCAGAAGAAAAGGAGTGCTTGCAAGTGATTTAATACAGGAGGCCAACCTTGCGATGATGGCTTATATAGGTGAAAAGCATTTCCTTAATAATTATGAGTGGAAGGATAAGATAAAAGAAGGAAATACACAGGATTTGATAAATGTTCTGGAAGGAATTGAAAAAGAAGTAAAGTCAGAGATAGAAGGAAGTTTACGCATGATGATTGATGAGCAGAATATGTCCAACAAAGCTGCGGCAAAAGTCCTTGGAAAAGTAAATCTTGTAAATGACTGGGCAAAAAGGCTTAAAGAAGAACTTGAAAGAAAACCTACAGTTGATGAACTTGCTGAAAAAATGGGAATATCAAAAGAGAATGTAATGGAAGCGATAAGACTTTCGGCAGAAAATATTGAAGATATTGATATAAGAGCATAATTTTAATTTTTTTGCATACCATATTGTATGAGCAGCAGATGTATGATATAATAAGCGAAAAGAAAGCCATGACAGGTCAGACTGTTTATGGTCAACGTAAACGATTAATCGTATTTTAATTTAATATTTATATTCCTGGGATGTTCGACAGCCTGTCATATTTTGATCCTACATTTTTTCGTCGGGATTCCTATATTTTCATGCCAATGTCAAGCCTCCTTTGTCAGTGGAAGGCAGCGGTATGTGTGCGGTAACCCACCTGGCTTTGGCTAGGAGTCGAAAAAGATGGGAACGGCATTTTGGGAATTATAAGAGCTGTATGGGAGTAACCATCCAGCTCTTTTCTTTTGCCTGACAGCTGCAAAGCCAATGCCATCACCGGATGACGGCATTTGTACGATGACTTTGCCACGTGGGTTCTAATAAAAAATTCTTCCGAATATACTAAATATTATCAGGCATGTACTTGTGTGCCATTGAAGGGAGAAATCTTCACATGAAAACACGCTATGCTAAAAGAAGAAAAAAGTTAAAAATAATGGTGTTTATTGTTCTTGTATCAATTGGAATCCTTTTTGCATTATTTGTTAAAAAAAATAAAAGTGAACATGAAGGCATTAATATGGCACAGGCATGTAAAGTGATAGCGTATGCCTGTGGATACCAGCCGTCGGACGGTCATGGTAATTACTGGTATGATGAATATATTGATTATGTGCGTGAAAAGCAGATATTTACAGACTTTAAAGCCAAGGATGCTTTTACACGGAAATATGCAAAAGAATTATTTTCATATTGCGGTGTGAATTTTACGGAAGAACTGTATTCATACGATACATTTTCAAATGAGCAGTTTTCACAATTGATTTATGAGTTGAAAGATTTTTTCAGTAGTGGAGATAATTTATCATGGATGGAAGCAGCGGTAGTTGCAACTCCTGACATGGACAGTCAGCTGTCAGGATGGAATGTGTGCACGGACAAAGGGATTTATTCATTTAAAGGTCTGAAGCTTTCAGGTAAAGTTGATAAAAATTGTGTGTTCCTTACATGTGGCAGTGAAATTCTTATGTTTGTAAAAGAAACAGGAACAGAAGTGATATATAAAAATGTATGGATTTATAAAATTGAGAATAACAAAATGTATATTGATTTGTATGGTATAAAACGTAAGTTTCAGGTAGGAAATATTGAAAATATAGGAAGTGCCTTGGCAGATGTTTCACTTGAAAACAAAAAGATTGATGCAATTAATCTGAAAAAGGATACAATATCCGGAAAAGTACTGTCTGTAAGTGATGAATACATAGAAATTACAGGATATGGAAAAGTTTTTGTTGATAATAATTTTGTGAGATACAATCTTACTGATTATTCCGCAGACAGAGATGTAAATAATATTGTTATAGGTTATGATTTGCAGGATTTCATTGTGGCCGGAGGAAAAATCTGTGGTGCATTTTTATCTAAAGGATTTTCTCCGGGAAATATAAGAGTTCTGCTTAAAACTACAGGATATGCTGATATATTTCATAATAAAGTTTCAGTTACTTCTGACAATGGGTATAAGGTGTGCTTTGATGAAAAAGAAATACATGTTGATGCGGGAAATATATCTGAATTTGATATTTCAGATTCAAAATTTGACAATGGCAGAATAGAGATAAAACCCGATACGGCAGATGGAAAGATAAAAGTGACAAATATTTCACGAAGTCAGGGGAATCCTGAATATTATGGCATTATAGAACTGTCTTTATGGGATGAAGGAATAGTTATAATAAATGAGACAGATATTGAACAGTATCTTAAAACTGTTGTACCAAGTGAAATGCCTGTAAGTTTTGGTGTTGAAGCGTTAAAAGTGCAGGCAGTGTGTGCGAGAAGTTATGCGTATAAACATCTTACCAATGTAGGTTATGCATTATATGGTGCACATGTTGACGACAGCACACAGTTTCAGGTTTATAATAATAATTTTGAATTTGATGCATCAAATCAGGCAATTCTTGCGACAAAAGGCGAGATGTTAAGATATGGTGATGATGTTGTTCAGGCATATTATTATTCGACATCGTGCGGCAGTGGCACAGATGTGACATTGTGGGGCTCATCAAAGGAAAGTTATCCGTATTATGAAAGCCGTGATATAGGGAGCAGTGAAAGAAATATTAATTATATGGATGAAGAATCCTTTGCTTCGTTTATAAAACAGAAGTATGATAGTGATTATGACAGCACATGTAATTATTACAGGTGGAAAATGACTGTGAGTGACAAAGATTTGAGCAGCTCGTTTGATTCAAAGATATCCGATGTGGGGATTATACAGAATATATATGTCAGGAAAAGAGTATCAGGTGGAGCTGCGGTAAGCGTTGTTGTTGAAGGTGATAAGAATACAGTTACGCTTGACAGTGAATCACTTATAAGGCAGGCATTTGGAAATGCTGCAGTGACGCTTGAGACAAATGGCGGAACTGTCAATACACCATATCTTCCAAGTACATTCTGTATATTTGAAAGCCAGGAAAAAGATGGTGAAAAATATTTTGTGATTACGGGAGGCGGTTTCGGACATGGCATAGGCATGAGCCAGAATGCCGTAAATGCCATGACAAAACGAGGTATGAGTTACAAAGATATATTAGAGTTCTTCTATCCAGGAACCAAAGTCGCCTGAACGCTTTTTTGTAAGAAACATATTAAGTTCAGCACCCAAGAAAACAATTATCATACAGAAATACATCCACATAAGGGCAAAAACCAGTGTTGAAAGGCTTCCGTACATAAGAGAAAAATTAGGTGAATGGTTTACATAAACTGAGTAAAAATATGAAAACAGAAACCATCCTGTTGCGGCAAATACAGCACCGGGAAGCTCATTGAAAAAAGTTGTCTTTCTGTTGGGAACATATTTATACATGCATAAAAATATAACCATTAATACACAAGGGAAAAGCAATGCCCTGTTGTGCAGTATGGCGGTAAATGTATTTGCAACTTTAGGAAGAAATAATCCGATTATCGAAACAAATTTGTCACCGAAAACCATAAGTACAAGCGTAAGAAGTATGCTTAATAAAAATATAAGTGTGTAAACAGTTGATATGATTCTTGAAATAAACCAGTTGCGGTGTCTGTTTGAACCGTATATTGAATTAAGGCATTGCATTATTGAGAGAAATCCCTTTCCGGCTGACCATAAAACAACGACAGCCGTAATAGAGACTATTGCAATGCTCGAATTATTGTATACATCGTTGATGATAGTTTCAAAGACAGGTTCTATCTGCGGTGGGGCAACAGCACGCAGTACCTCTATTATCGTATCAGGTGTAACCGGAAGGTAATGTATAAGGCTCATAAGTATTATCAAAGCCGGAAAAAATGATAACAGCATATAAAAACATGACTGTGCCGCATAGCTTGTTATGGAGTCTTTTGATAATTTGGATGCTATCTGTTTGATTGTTATAATAATAGTATTCATTAAATCTCCATTTCTAAATAAATAATCATGAAAATAAGTATATATCATCAGAAGAATTTTTTCAATCTGCTTGTACTTGCAATAAGTTTTATTTTTGGTTACAATATAAGTTGCGTTTTTATATTGTATGAAGATGTATGTATACATATGTGCAGCAATATAAAGATTTATATCAAATTAAAACGGAGCCGCAGTATGGGAATAAATGTAAAACTTCAGGTGTTTGAAGGGCCGCTTGACCTTCTTTTACATCTGATTGATAAAAATAAAGTGAATATTTATGATATTCCGATTGCAATGATAACAGAGCAGTACATGGAATATGTCAATCAGATGGACAAAGAAGACCTTAATGTTGTCAGTGAATTCCTTGTGATGGCTGCGACACTGCTTGACATAAAATCAAGAATGCTTCTTCCAAAAGAAGTTAATGAAGAAGGAGAAGAGGAAGATCCAAGAGCAGAGCTTGTTGAAAAACTTCTTGAATATAAGCTTTTTAAATATATGTCGTATGAATTAAAAGACAGGCAGATGGATGCAGAAAAGTCATTTTACAAACGTCCGACAGTTCCGAAAGAAGTTGAGGCTTACAGACCACCTGTTGATTTGAATGAGCTTATTGGTGATACGACGCTTGCAAAATTAAATGCAATTTTTCAGGATGTACTAAAACGTCAGGAAGAAAAGGTTGACCCTATAAGAAGCAAGTTTGGCAAGATTGAAAAAGAAGAAGTCAGCATGTCGGAAAAGCTTGTTCAGGTTCAGGATTTTTTAAGGACAAACAAAAAGTTTTCATTCAGGGAAATGCTTTCAAAGAATTCTTCAAAAGTTTCTGTTATAGTTACATTTCTTGTAATGCTTGAACTTATAAAGACTGGTTTTGTAGAAGTACATCAGGAGAGTACATTTGGAGACATTGATATTAATGTTGTAAAAGACCCGGAACTGATAGATGAGATAATAGTTGAAGAATAGAGGAATTGGTTTAAATGGATTTGGATAGAATAGAAGCTGTTATAGAAGCAGTGTTATTTACGATGGGCGATTCGGTTGAGGTTGAAAAACTTGCTGCTGCCATAGAGCATGACGTTGATACAACAAGAAAAATAGTACATAATATGATGGATAGATATGAGGCCGCAAACAGGGGAATAAGAATAATTGAACTTGAAAATGCATTCCAGCTTTGTACAAAGACAGAATATTATGATGAACTTATAAAAGTTGCAAGCCAGCCAAGAAAATATGTTCTTACGGATGTTTTGCTTGAAACACTTTCAATTATAGCTTATAAACAGCCAATAACGAAACTTGAGATTGAAAAAATCAGAGGCGTAAGCTGCGACCATGCCGTAAATAAGCTTGTAGAATATGGGCTTGCAAAGGAACTTGGACGTCTTGACGCTCCCGGAAGACCAATGCTTTTCGGTACTACAGAGGATTTTTTACGAAGCTTTGGTGTTCAGTCAATAGACGAACTTCCTGTAATCAGCGAAGATCTTGTTGAAAAGTTCAAGGATGAGGCACAGATGGAACTTGAAGCACAGCAGCGTGATTTGGAAAGCAGTAATTCAGATGATGATAACCAGCTTACACTGGATATATAAATTATTCTTTTAGCCATTCAGGCAGAAACGGAGGCAGTACAATGGAAAGAAAGAATGCATGGGAAAAGTATGATGAATCAGGGAAGAAAGATGTTTTTGGATTTTCTGAAAAATACAGGAAATTCATTTCTTCCTGCAAAACTGAACGCGAATGTGTAAAGGAGTCTGTAGAGCTTGCAAAGGCAGCGGGATATAAAGACCTTTATGAAGTTATAAAAAATAACGAGACACTTTCAGCAGGTGATAAAGTATATGCCGTTAATATGAATAAAGCTATAGTTCTTTTTTCAATAGGAAAAAAGCCTATGGAAGAAGGACTTAATATTCTTGGAGCACATATTGATTCACCGCGCCTTGATATAAAACAGAATCCGTTATATGAAGACAATGGTCTTGTTTTAATGGATACACATTATTACGGAGGCATTAAGAAGTACCAATGGGTAGCACTTCCACTTGCACTTCATGGTGTTGTTGCATTAAAAGACGGAACAAGTGTTGAAGTTTGTATAGGTGAAAAAGAAGATGATCCTGTGGTGGGAGTTTCAGACCTTCTTATACATCTTGCATCTGAGCAGATGACAAAAAAGGCAGATAAAGTAGTTGAGGGTGAGGATTTAAATGTCCTTGTTGGAAGCATGCCGGCAGTTAAGAAAACAGATGATTCTGACAGTGAAAACAATCAGGATGTTAAGGAAGAAAAGGAAAGAGTTAAGGCAAATATACTTTCACTTCTGAAAGAAAAATATGGAATAGAGGAAGAAGATTTTCTTTCAGCAGAGCTTTGCGTAGTTCCGGCAGGTCCGGCGAGAGATTACGGCTTTGATAAGAGCATGATAATGGGTTATGGACATGATGACAAAGTGTGTGCATATCCTTCACTTATAGCACAGCTTGAATCGGTAAAACCAGAAAAGACAAGTGTATGCATTCTTGTAGATAAAGAAGAAATAGGAAGTGTCGGTGCGACCGGCATGCATTCAAGATTTTTTGAAAATATGGTTGCAGAAGTGATGGATAGATGCGGACAGTATTCCGAACTGAAATTAAGACGTACACTCACTAATTCATGCATGCTTTCATCAGATGTAAATTCTGCATTTGACCCGAATTATGCCAATGTAAATGAAAAGAAGAACACAGCATATTTCGGAAAAGGCGTAGTATTTATGAAGTATACAGGCTCAAGAGGCAAGAGTGGCTCAAATGATGCCAGTGCAGAATATATTGGTAAACTAAGAAAAATAATGGATGATAACAATGTTTCTTTTCAGACAGCCGAACTTGGCAGGGTTGACCTTGGCGGCGGCGGAACGATAGCTTATATACTTGCTAATTACGGAATGAATGTTATTGATTCAGGTGTCGGTGTGCAGAATATGCACGCACCATACGAAGTTATAAGCAAGGTTGACCTTTATGAGGCATATAAGAGCTACAAAGCATTTTTAAAGGACGCTTAAAGTAATAATGGTGAGAGACTTTTTCTGAAAATTGATTGGAATTGGAGATAAATATGAAGTGGAACAGATATACGATTAAGACAACAACTGAGGCAGTTGACCTCATAAGCTGCATGCTTGCAGAGCTTGGCATTGAAGGAATAGAAATTCAGGATAATGTACAGCTTACACAGGAAGAAGCAAAAACGATGTTTGTAGATTTCATTCCTGAACTTCCGCCGGATGACGGAACGGCAAAGGTTAATTTTTATATAGACGCCGATGAGGATGATAATACAATACTTGGAAAGGTTGAAGAAGGCCTTGAAGAGTTAAGAACTTTTGTAAATGTTGGTGATGCAACCGTAACAGAAAGCCAGACAGAAGATAAAGACTGGATAAACAACTGGAAACAGTACTGGCATACATTTACAATAGGAGACCTTTATATAAAGCCTACATGGGAACCTGTGACAGACGAGATGAAAGGACATCAGGTGCTTTCAATCGACCCGGGTACAGCGTTCGGAACAGGTTCACATGAGACAACAAGAATGGTAATATTACAGCTTCAGAAATATATAAAAGGCGGCGAGGAAGTCCTTGATGTAGGATGCGGAAGCGGTATTTTATCTGTTGTGGCATTAAAATACGGTGCAAATCATGCACTTGGAACAGACCTTGACCCTAATGCAATTATTGCTTCGGAAGAAAATGCACAGCAAAATGATATTTCACCGGAAAAGCTTGAAGTTATAGAGGGCAATATTATTGATAACAAGGCAGTGCAGGACAGATGCGGATATGAGTGTTATGATGTAGTATGTGCCAATATTCTTGCAGATGTGCTTGAACCTTTATCAGCAGAGATTACACAGCATATGAAGCCGGGAGCTTATTTTATAACATCAGGAATTATTGATACAAAAGAGCAGGAAGTGGCAGAGTGTTTCAAAAAGAATCCTGAGCTTGAGATAGTTGAGATAAATCACGACGGTGAGTGGGTTAATATAACAGCAAGGAAAAGAGGTATATAATGTATCATTTTTTTGCACAGCATGAAAATATCCATGATACTTATATTGATATTACAGGTGATGATGTCAATCATGTAAAAAATGTTTTAAGAATGAAAACGGGTGATGAACTTCTTATAAGCAGCGGAAGCAATGTAGACTATTATTGTCACATCAGTGAGATGACAGATGATAATATAAGAGCCGAAATAGACAGCATTGATGAAGAAGGCAGGGAATTGGGCATAAAAGTATGGCTGTTCCAGGGACTTCCCAAAGGCGATAAAATGGAGCTTATCATTCAGAAAATGACAGAGCTCGGAGTATACAGAATTGTTCCTGTTTCCATGAAACGCAGTGTTGTAAAGCTTGATAAGAAAAAAGCGGATTCGAAAGTAAAACGCTGGAATATGATTAGCGAGTCAGCTGCAAAGCAGAGTAAAAGAAGCATAATTCCGGAGATTATGCCTGTATGCACATTCAACGAGGCATTGGAAATGTCGCAGCAATTAGATGTTAAACTGCTTCCATATGAATGTGCCGATGGAATGGCAAAGACGAAAAAAATCATAGAAAACCTGAAAGGCAATGAAAGTATAGGAATATTTATTGGTCCTGAGGGCGGATATGATTTGGACGAGCTTTCAAAGGCAAAAGAAGAAGGCTGGGAAGAGATTACGCTTGGCAAGAGAATTCTTCGTACCGAAACGGCAGGAATGATGCTTATGTCAGTGCTTATGTATATGAATGAAAAATAAATTAATATAATATGCGAATGAGGTGAAAAAATGGAAGCATATCTGGATAATGCTGCAACGACGAGGGCTGCCGATGAGGTTGCAAAGGTCGTAACAGATATTATGCTTAATGATTACGGCAATCCTTCATCAAAACATTCAAAAGGTTTTGATGCGGAAAAGCAGGTTAAACAGGCTGCACAGATTATAGCAAAAACACTTAAATGTGATGAAAAAGAGATTTTGTTCACATCTGGCGGAACAGAGTCAAACAATATGGCAATTATAGAAAGTGCCATTGCTAATAAAAGGCGTGGAAATCATGTTATAGTTTCAAGCGTCGAACATTCTTCTGTAAAAGAACCGTTCAGATACCTTGAGGAAAATGGATTTAATGTGACGTATCTTCCTGTTGATAACAGAGGGCTCGTATCTGTTGATGCTTTAAAAGAAGCACTTGACGAAGAGACAATACTTGTATCTGTAATGCTTGTAAATAATGAGATAGGAACAATTGAACCTGTTGAGAAAATCGGAAAAATAGTAAAAGATTACAATAAAGATATAATTTTCCATGTTGATGCAATACAGGCATATGGTAAAATGCGTATATATCCGAAGAAAATGAATATCGATCTCCTTTCTGTAAGTGGACATAAAATTCACGGTCCAAAGGGAACTGGATTTTTATTTATTAAAGATAAGACCAAAATAAAGCCACTTATACTCGGAGGAGGACAGCAGCGTGCAATGCGTTCCGGCACAGAAAATGTTCCCGGAATAGCTGGACTTGGAAAGGCAGCAGAACTTATTTATACAAAAGATTTTGATGAAAAAGTCGATAAAATGTATGAATTAAGAGATTATTTTGTGTCAGAACTTGAAAAGCTTGATGGTGTGCATATAAATGGAATGAGAGGACGTGAAAGTGCACCGCATGTTGTCAGTGCGGGATTTGAAGGTGTACGTGCAGAAGTTCTTTTGCATGCACTGGAAGATAAAAATATATATGTATCATCAGGTTCGGCATGTTCATCAAACAAGCCGGGACTCAGTTCGACACTTGTCGCAATAGGAACAAAAAAAGAACTGCTTGATTCAACAATAAGATTCAGCTTCTGTTTTGAGACGACAAAAGAACAGCTTGATTATACTCTGGAGGCATTAAAAGAACTGCTTCCTGTGTTAAGAAAATATAAAAGAATGTAAATGGAGAGAAAAATGTACAAAGCTTTTTTGATTAAATATGGTGAGATAGGTGTTAAGGGAAAAAACAGATACCTTTTTGAAGATGCACTTGTGCGTCAGATAAGATATGCACTAAAAGAAGTAGATGGAGAATTTAACGTAACGAAAGAGAACGGAAGAATTTATGCAACAGCAGTTTCAGATTTTGATTATGATGAAGCGGTTGCAGCTTTAAAGAGAGTTTTTGGTATTATCGGAATCTGTCCGGTTGTCCAGATTGAAGATAACGGATTTGATGACCTTGCAAAACATGTTGTTGAATATTTTGATGCAACATATCCAGACAAAAATATTACATTTAAGGTAAATGCGAGAAGAGCACGCAAGAATTATCCTATGGATTCAATGGAGATAAATATGGAACTCGGCGGAAGACTTCTTGATGCATTTCCTGAGCTTAAAGTAGATGTTCACAAGCCTGAAGTTCTTTTACAGGTGGAGATAAGAAATAAAATAAATATTTATTCTGTCGAGATTCCGGGACCGGGAGGCATGCCTATCGGAACAGCCGGAAAGGCAATGCTTCTTTTATCGGGTGGTATCGACAGTCCTGTTGCAGGCTATATGATTGCAAAAAGAGGTGTCCAGATTGAAGCAACATATTTCCATGCACCTCCATATACAAGCGACAGGGCAAAGCAGAAAGTAGTTGACCTTGCTAAGCTTGTGTCAAGATATTCAGGTCCTATGGTACTTAATGTAGTTAATTTTACAGATATCCAGCTTGCAATTTATGAAAAGTGTCCGCACGATGAACTTACAATTATAATGAGAAGATATATGATGAGGATTGCAGAGGAACTTGGAAAGAAGAGCGGATGCCTCGGACTTATTACAGGTGAGAGTATCGGTCAGGTTGCAAGCCAGACAATGCAGAGCCTTTACTGTACAAACGAAGTGTGTGAGATGCCTGTATTCCGTCCGGTTATCGGTTTTGATAAGCAGGAAATTATCGATTTATCTGAAAAAATCGGAACATATGAGACTTCAATCCAGCCATTTGAGGACTGCTGTACAATATTTGTAGCAAAGCATCCGGTTACAAAGCCAAATCTTAATATCATTAAAAATGATGAGAAACATCTCGATGACTGCATAGAAGAAATGTTAAAGACAGCAATTGATACAGTTGAAAGAATTGAAATTAAATAATATTAATAATAATATAAGAAAAGCGGCAGAGAAACTCTCTGCCGCATATGTAACTAAAAATAATAATATACAGATTATTTGAAATTATACCATGTATGGTGCAAGAACTGCCAGTATAGTATCAATATCTGTATCAGCATGGATATTTAAGTCGATTGGTTTGGATAAATCAAGACTAAAGATACCCATGATAGACTTTGCATCAATTACATATCTTCCTGATACAAGGTCGAAGTCGACATCAAATTTTGTAATATCATTGACAAAAGATTTTACCTTGTCTATTGAGTTTAACGAAATTTTAACAGTTTTCATAATGCCCTCCTGAAATACATATTGTGATTGTGAGAATTTATATCAGAATCACGTCTCTTTATTAAATATTATAAAGATTAAAAAAAACATGTCAACATAAATTATGTCGATAAGTAAGAAAAATTGGGAAAAAGATTATTTTAGTGTGTACGGACACAGAAATGGAGAAAGATGAACCGAACGGTTGCAATACACAGCCTTGGCTGTAAAGTTAATTCATATGAAGCAGAATCAATGGAACAGCTTTTAAAGCAGGCCGGATATACGATAGTGCCATTTGATGAGAATGTAACGGCAGATATTTATATAATAAATACATGTTCTGTCACTAATATAGCTGACAGAAAATCAAGACAGATGCTTCATAAATCAAAAAAAATTAATCCTGATGCGATAGTTGTTGCAGCAGGATGTTATGTCAATGCAGATACAAAGAAAGCCGCTGAGGACAATGCTGTAGATATAGTCCTTGGTAACAACTGCAAAATTAATATAGTAGAAGCACTTGAAAATTATTATAAAGACAAGAATAATTCCGAGATGGTTGTTGATTTTAAAGAAAAGCAGGAATATGAGGAATTAAAGCTTGATGAAGTAAGTACACATACGAGAGCTTATATAAAGATACAGGACGGCTGTAACCAGTTCTGCTCATATTGCATAATTCCTTATACAAGAGGAAGAATAAGAAGCCGTGATATAGATGAAATTGAAGAAGAAGTGACTAAACTTGTGTCAAAAGGATTCAAGGAAGTTGTTCTTACAGGAATCCACCTTACATCATATGGTGTTGACAATAACAAAGGCTCACTTCTTGAAGTAATAATGCGGCTTGATAAAATAGAGGGATTGCAAAGAATAAGGCTTGGTTCACTTGAGCCACGCGTTATAACAGAAGAATTTGCAAAAACATTATCATCAAGCAAAAAAATATGTCCGCATTTTCATCTGTCGCTTCAGAGCGGCTGTGATACAGTTTTAAAACGTATGAACAGAAAATATACTACACAGGAATATTATGATAAATGCTGTATTTTAAGAAAGTATTTTAACAATCCGGCAATTACAACAGATGTTATAGTTGGATTTCCGCAGGAAACAGAAGAAGAATTTGAAGCAACGAAGGTATTTCTTGAGAAGGTGCATTTTTATGAAATGCATATATTCAAATATTCAAGAAGAAAAGGTACAGTTGCAGACCGCATGGAAGGTCAGGTTGATGAAAAGGTAAAGACACAGCGTAGTGCAATTTTACTTGAACTTGAAAACAAAATGTCAAAAGAATACAGGCAGCAGCATATAGGTAAGACGGAAGAAGTGCTGATAGAAGAAATCGTATCAGAAAACGGCAAAGACTATTTCATGGGATTTACACCTGATTATATACGTGTAAAAATTGCGTGTGATACGGCTTTGGATAATTCGGAATACATTAATACAATTAAGAAAGTTTACATGAAAGAACTTAGCGATGACGGCATCGTTGTGACAGGAATATTTGAATGTTAAAACTCATGTAAAAAATATTTTACACAAAGAGGCAGAACCCTTTAAAACGGGGCATATGCCTCTTTTTTTATATTTAAACAGATTTTACATAACATTTACAGCTATTTAAGGAAAATATGATAGTAGATTTCACATGATTTTTTGTATATTAACATCGTTGAAAGAAACAAACTCAAAAAGAAAGACGAGGAAGCAATGATGAGAAAACAGAGTTTAAAAAAAGCAGCAGCACTTGCGATTAGCGTAATGTGCATGGCAGGAGTATTTACAGGATGTGGAAACAACAAGTCAAATACTTCATCAGGAGATAATGCAAATACAGATGCAAAACTTACAGGAAGCATTACAGCAGCAGGTTCATCTGCATTAAAGCCACTTGTGGATGATGCAGCAGATTTATTTAATGAAAAACATCCTGATGTAAATATTACAATTGATGCCGGTGGTTCTGGTGAAGGACTTAAACAGGTTGCCGAGGGTACAGTTAATATCGGTAATTCAGATGTAGAAGCAGCAGAAAAGCTTGACGCTTCAAAGGCATCACAGCTTGTAGACCACAAGGTATGTGTTGTTACAATGGCACCTATCGTAAATAAAGATGTAACAGCAGGTGGTGTTAAGAACCTTACAAAGCAGCAGCTTACAGATATTTTCACAGGTAAGATTACAAACTGGAAAGGAGTCGGTGGTGCTGACGAATCAATAGTTCTTATAACACGTCCTGAGTCTTCAGGTACAAGAGCAACATTTAAGAAATATGCACTTGGCGGGGCAACAGAGGCTTCAAACAAGTCAATGGAAACAGATGATTCAGGTGTACTTCTTCAGAATGTTAAGACAACAAAGGGTGCAATCGGTTATGTAGCATTATCATATCTTACAAAGGATGCAGGCGTAGATACAGTATCACTTGATGGCGTAGCACCTACACTTGAAAATACATACAGCGGTAAATATCCTGTATGGACATATGAACATATGTATACAAAGGGAACACCAGATGAGACAACACAGAAGTTCCTTGATTACATAATGTCAGATGAATATGGCAAGAAAATGGAATCACTTGGATATGGTGTTTCATCAAAGATGCAGGTAAAAGAACACTAATTGTAAAATCCTTTAAACCCTCAAAAACATAAAAGTTATCGCGGCAGTCACAAGATTATAGTACAGACATGGAAATCGGCCTGTTGCCCGCGGAATATAATGCGGGCAGTAACTGCCCGCAAATTTTGGTAGTTAAATACGATTTTTGTGGAAGTGGAGAAAATTTATGAACAGTAAAAAAGGTATGTTTGCCAAAGAATACTTATGGCGTACAATCGTAACATTATGCGGATTATCCGTTATTGTCCTCACACTGGTAATAGGCGGATTCCTTGTATACAAAGGCTCAGGCACATTTTTTAAATTTCATCATACGATAGGAGAATTCTTATTTTCCTCTGATTGGGCACCTATAGATAATATGGAGGGCGGCGGAAGTGTAGGTACGATTATATTTATTGTGGGCTCTCTTAGTACATGCGGACTCGCACTTCTTATTGCGACGCCGTTTGCTTTAGGCTCAGCCATATTTATGACAGAAATAGCACCTTCATTTGGTGAAAAATTCTATCGTCCTGTCATTCAGATTTTTGCCGGAATTCCGTCGGTTGTATACGGATGGGCTGGTCTTACTGTGCTTGTTCCTGCAATAAGAAATGTATTTCACAGACAGGTTGGACATTCGATTCTAGCTGCCGGACTTGTGCTGGCGATAATGATATTTCCTACGATAACAAGCGTTTCGGCTGATGCAATTCGTTCAGTTCCGAAAGATTACAGAATGGGTGCATATGGAATGGGTTCAACACGCTGGCAGACAATATATAAAATAGTCCTTCCGGCTTCAGCTTCGGGAATTTTTTCAGCAATTATTCTTGGACTTGCAAGGGCGTTTGGTGAGGCACTTGCTGTTGCTATGGTAATAGGACAGACAACAGCACTTCCTACAAGTATATTTTCTACGACAAAATCACTTACAACAGAAATTACTGCACAGATGGGTAATGCCATGGAGGGCGGTGAAACAAAGACAGCACTCTGGACACTTGCTCTGCTTCTGTTTTTGATTTCACTTCTGTTTATCTTTCTGATACATTATTTTTCGCGTAAAAAGCCGGAAACATCAGGTAAACATACAAAAAAAGCTGTAAAGGGAGGTATGTAAAATGAATAGAATAAAACGTGCAAAAACGGCTGATAGATTTATGACAATAATATTTTATTGCATAGCAGTATTCTTTTTCATGCTTCTTGCAGCCTTTGCGGGATATGTAATAATCAAGGGCTTTGCCGGTGCAGATGCATCAATGTTTAAATTTTCGAGACGCGGAAGCATAGGAAATCAGTTATTTAATACAATTTATCTTGTTTTTTTATCATTGCTTATAACAGTTCCTATTGGTACGTTTGCAGGAATCTATCTTGCAAAATATGCCAAGGGTGGAATAATAACAAAATTTATAAGAATATGTATTGAAACACTTTCATCTCTTCCGTCAATTGTAGTCGGACTTTTTGGTTATCTTATATTTCTTGTAATAATGGGAATGGATAAGAGTCTTATGGCTGGTGCTTTATCAGTTTCAATTCTCACACTGCCGCTTATTACAACAACAACGGAGGACGCGGTAAAAGGTCTTCCAAAGGGGTATTTTGAGGCGAGCATGGGACTTGGCTCAACACGCTGGCAGGCAATATTTCATATACTTCTGCCTGCATGTCTGCCACGAATAATGACAGGTATAATTCTTGCAGCCGGACGAGGCTTTGGCGAAGCAGCCGTACTTTTGTATACAACTGGTTCGGGAACAAATATAAGATGGTCTAACTGGGATATTGCATCTTCTACATGTCCGTTTAATCCGTTTCGTTCTGCTGAGACACTTTCGTTGCAGATATGGGATTTACAGGTCAACGGACAGGATCAGGCACTTGCAAATCTTGCATCTGCAGTTCTTCTTATTCTGGTGCTTGCATTCAGTATCGGTGCAAATGTACTTAGCAACAGAATTAATAAGAAAAATTCAGGTGAAAAGGCCTGAAAAAATAGTTTACAAAATATGCCACAAAAACAGTAAAGAGGTAAAAGTATATGGGAAAACCGGTTAAAAACGAAGAAAATTATAAGTTTGAGATAAATAATCTTAATTTGCATTATGGAGATTTTCATGCACTAAAGAATATCAACATGAATATAGAAAAAAATCAGATTACTGCATTTATCGGTCCTTCAGGCTGCGGAAAATCGACATTTTTAAAGACATTAAACAGAATGAATGACCTTGTTGACGGTGTAAAAATAGATGGAAACGTATATCTTGACGGAAAAGATATATTTGCCGATATGGATGCAATAAATTTAAGACATCGTGTCGGAATGGTATTTCAGCAGCCAAATCCTTTTCCAAAGAGCATATATGACAATATTGCCTATGGTCCGAGACTTTTTGGCGTAAAGAAAAAATCTGAACTTGATATCATAGTTGAAAAGTCTCTTAAACAGGCTGCAATATGGGACGAGGTAAAGGACAGACTGAAAAAATCAGCTCTTGGTCTTTCGGGAGGACAGCAGCAGAGACTCTGTATTGCGAGAACGCTTGCTGTAGAACCGGAAGTAATTCTTATGGATGAACCGACGTCAGCACTTGATCCGATTTCAACATCAAGAATAGAAGACCTTGCTGTGGAACTTAAAAATAATTATACAATAATTATGGTCACACATAACATGCAGCAGGCTGCACGAATTTCAGATAACACAGCATTTTTCCTTCTTGGAGAAATGATTGAGTACGGAAAAACAGAACAGTTATTCTCTATGCCTGCCAATAAGAAGACAGAAGACTATATAACAGGTAGATTTGGTTGATAATAAAAATTGGGAAAAGGAGAAAATCATGAGAGATAAATTCCAGAAAGAACTCGAAGAGCTTAATGAAGAAATTATTGAAATGGGTAAAATGATTGTATATGATATACAAAATGCTGTAAAAGCATTAGTTACACAGGATATAAATCTGGCAAAAGAAGCAATTCAATATGACTCATCAATAGACAGACAGGAAAGAAACATCGAACATCTTTGCCTGAAGCTTCTTCTTGAGCAGCAGCCGGTGGCAGGAGATTTAAGAATCATATCATCGGCTTTAAAAATGATAACAGACATGGAAAGAATAGGTGACCATGCAGCTGATATATCGGAACTTACAATACTTATGGCAAAAGAATCATATATAAAGCATCTTGAACATATACAGCTTATGGCTGAAATATCAATGACTATGCTTTCAGAAAGTCTTGACGCATATGTCGAAAAAGACTTAAAAAAAGCGGAAGCGGTAATAAAACGTGATGATGAGGTTGATGATTTATTTGACAAAGTAAAGAATGAACTTATAAATATTATCCATGAAAATGTAAATGATGGCGAACAGGCGGCCAATCTTCTTATGGCAGCCAAATATATGGAAAGAATCGGCGACCATGCAACAAACATATCTGAGTGGGTAATATTTTCAATAACAGGAAAACACGAAGAAGAGCAGTAAGAATGTAAGTGGTAAACGGTAAATAATAAATAGTAAATAACAAACAGTAAAAGTGCTGACATATGTAAGAAACAATAGATTCTGAATGTGGCGGCACTTTTTAATATGTTGTTGGAAACCGTTAAAAGCAGTAAATATAAGGCTTTGAACTGTTATAAAATATAAAAATGAAATAAATGCAGAAAAAAGTCAAAAAAAGTTAAAAAAAATCAAAAAAAGGTGTTGACATATATAACCTCAGGTGATATTATAATCAAGTCGCCGCGAGCGACACACAAAACAAATGACTTACAGGCCAGCAGACATGCGGCTTTAAGTATATTGAACACTGATAACTGAACAGTAAAAC